>Ga0196965_1000028_pt1 | contig 132906 bp, 117 predicted proteins | sample S1_20metaG_FD_148668 | JGI IMG/M metagenome (GOLD analysis project Ga0196965, IMG submission 148668) | Soil microbial communities from Anza Borrego desert, Southern California, United States - S1_20 | ecosystem: Environmental > Terrestrial > Soil > Desert | place: USA: California | collected...
CATCGCTTAATTTCATTTCACCTCCTATTTGGTCGCAAGAGAGTGAAATCGATTAGCGATGGACTTTCAAGTCCTTTATTTGCCCGCCTTGTAAATCAATCAGTTAGCTTTTTTGTCGTGTACAGAGATTTATGCGTTATTCCCAGTCTTTTATTTACCAGGCGCAATGACTTTAGATAGATTTGTTCATGGGGAGACTGATTTATTATGTTATGATCAAATTACCCTTAATTCGAGAATTAAGGGTAATTTCAACATTTATTAAATAAGGATGTTTTATGCCATTCAGTCAAAGTTCGCAGCTTTCATCAATTGTAGGTTTTTTAGAAATGTTACAACCGACCTCTATCTTAGATGTAGGTGTTGGTATGGGGCAATATGGATTTCTCGCACGCATGAATCTTGAAAACGAACATCTTTTTATAGTCAATGGTGCGCATGCTATCCAGCGTCCTAAAGGCGAATGGAAGGTAAGAATTGATGGAATTGAAGCTTTCAAGACATATCGCACCCCAGTACATGACTACACGTATAATCATATTTATTGGGATGACGCTTTAGATGCCCTGCCTAAAATAAACGATAATGAATACGAATTAGTTTTAGCCATTGACATTCTGGAACACTTTACAACGGAACAGGGTATAATTTTTTTAAATCAAATAAAACGTGTTTCGAAAAATAAAATATTAATTAGTACGCCGAAAACATTTATACATCAGGAAATTGAAGCAAATCCTTTTGAAAATCATAGATCTTTATGGAGCGAATCGCAGTTAATAGAACAAGGTTTTGTAGAAACAATACCGAATGATTTTAGTTGGATTTCTATTCACTCATCGGTCTCCGTACACGATAAAAATAACTGATTGATTTACATAATTTCTACCAGCTGTATCAAGGCTGCATCAGTAAAAACAACCATGCGTTTAACGCCTTTTTTCAAGCATTTTTCCAGCAACCAGTTGATATAGCCTACATTCTGAAGCCAATTCAGCCGCTATCGGAATAATGTTTAACACAGAAATCGCCTAACAATTTCAGCAATTTGATTAGGTCAATTTTGCTGCGGAATGTGGGCTGGAATTAAACGCCGGATCATGAAAATCATCCGGCGCGACATGATGCTCAATGAAAACGGCGGTCTACTTCAACCTGAATCAGGTGTTCCCTGGACCGGCATATGCAATACCCGCCTCAGCGGGTAGAAAAATTCATCACGTCCCGACTGCCTCGGCCTGAGTCAATAAGCCGACAAGCTCCGCCCGCGACAAACCGTTCAGCCTGTTCTCCCGCCAAACGTATTCGTCCTTGATGATCAAGCCGTTTTCTCTGTAAAAGCTTCTCAGGCTGGTCAGCATTTTCGCCGGATTGTAGCGGTCGTTGACATAAATATCTTTCATGTCTATGTTTTTACGGTAAATCAGATGCTCGTGCCAGACCCACGAGCCCGGACTGTTGACAAGGCGCTTGCCCGCTCTTTTCAAGGCCATGGAAACGCCGGCATCTTCAAATACATTAGGGTAGCCGTCATGTAAAAACAGCGCCGGATTCACGGTGAACAGCGTCGCGCCAATCGGGCACCAATCGCACTCCCTGAACTGAGCGGTTTCCAGATCGTAGACAGACTTTCCCTTGTCGTAAAGGTCGAGCAGCACTAATTCATCGTCAAGATACGTGAGCAGGCCTCCGCTAAACTGCAGGCTCTGGTCAGGAAAAATCACCTTGCAACAGACCGCGCCGATATTCTTGTCGGACGAGGCCCTGACCAGCAGTTCCTCCAGCCAGCCGGGCTCCGCAATCTCATCATTATCGAAAATGATAAACCAGTCTCCGGCGGCATGGCGCAGCGCTTCCCGCCTTCCGGCGGCAGGGCCGAGGTTAACATCGTTATAAATGACCTTTAAGTTATCGAAGCGGCCTTCGATGTGCAGTTTGATGAAATCCACCGTTTCGGGGACGGAACCATTGTCAAACAAGATGATTTCATGGGGAATATTGACGGTTTTTTTCAAGCTGGTTATGGCTTCCAGCGTTTGCTCTTTTTTACCGTACGACAACATGATGATGGAAACAAAATGCGCGAATTTTCCATTCCTTATGTCCTGGCGCAACCTGGCTTCTTTCTGGATCAGTTGTGTATTGGCAAGCTGCCTGTCATTCATCGATACCGTCGTTTGCCTGTTGTGCAGACGGTGAAAGTACAATTTATCGGGAATATGGACAAATGCCGGCGTCGGATAGTGAAATGCGATGCGCATGAGCATGTCATAATCCTGGGCGGAATCGAAGCGCGGGTCGAACAAGCCGACTTTGGCGAATGCGTCCCGGTGGATCAGCTTGAGATGGGTTGCGAACATCCTGTCGAGATTCTCTGAAAAGTAATCCTGCCGCGGCAGATGCTCGAATGAAATCCTGTTTACCTCCTGCCCGTTTTCATCAATATTGACGCGCCCGGTATGCAAATAAACCGTATCATTTCGCCAGGCATTCATGGCCGTTTCGATCGCATCGTCGGCCAGGTAGTCATCGCAGTCCAGAAAAGCGATCACATCCCCCGTCGATGCGATCAATAACCGGTTCTGCGAGGCTGAAATTCCCTCGTTCTTATCCGAATACAGTATTCTGAGTTTTGGATTGTCGCGGTATTGCCCGAGGATTTTTCTGACTTCGGGGTCGGTCGATGCATCGTCGCGGAGAACGACTTCCAGATTGCCATAGGTTTGCCTTAAGGCGCTGTCAATGCATGCCTGCAAATGATCGGCATGGTTATAGACGGGAATGATAATGCTGACCTTCAGTTCCTTGGAGTCTTTCGCGAGCCTTCTCTCTGGATTTCGCGGAATAAACAACGCCTTTAAGCCATGCTTCACATTGAAAGGTATAAGCCTGATCAGCGGCTGCAAATATTTGTTCTGGTAGGCCTTAATAAGCGCCAGCCAGACAATCTGCCGCGCAATAACTATTTTTCCGGATTTTTCCGCCGCGATGCGCCGCAGATCCCTCAACGGTTTGGTTATCCGCCACGATAAGGAATTCAGCAATAATTCATTGGCCTGTCTGGTATTTTCCAGATCCTGGCAAGCGATCGATAACTCACGCTTAACATGCGCTATTTCCTGATCGGCGGCCGATAACCGAAGCAGCAGTTGCTGCTTTTCCTGATCCAGGCCAAAGCGCAGCGACTCCGTCTTTTCCAAAAGCGTACCCAGCAATCTTGCGTGCGCAACAATTTCAATAATCTCGGGCGTCGACCATTTATGCCGCCATTTTTCCATAAGCGCATTCAGGGCTTTCATCGAACGCGCTTCGTCCGAAATTACGCCTTCGCCGGAGCCGCCCGCCACCCTGTAATTTGCGGTGATGCGCTCATTCCAGACAAATTTTCCGCATGCCTGCAGCTGCAGCCAGAAATCCCAATCCTCGAACAAATCAAACGCTTCATCAAAACGGCAGGCGGCCGGGCCTTCAATGGCGCTGCGGCGAAAAAGCACGGCATGGATCGGTATGTAATTTTCCAGTTTCAGCGCGGCCGGATTATAGGGCTGATTAAACAGCTTAATCGAAGCGCCCGTCTCCTGGTCGATGCACCTGACGCCGGAGTAGGCGGCAATGCAATCGCCGTGCGGCTGGCTTTCAAGCAGTTCCAGCAACAGCCGGATATGCTCCGGTTCCAGCCAATCATCATCGTCCAGAAAGGCGATATATTCGCCGGTGGCCTTTTCAAGCCCGGCATTGGCCGCTCTTGACCGTCCCGCGCTTTCAGAAAATTGCAGCGGCACAATGGCGGCGCCGTCCGTATCGAACGGGCGGATTATCTCGCTCACATCCTCCCCGCCGTCATTCACAACAATGATTTCAATGTTGGGGTAAGTTTGCGCGGCGACAGACTGTAACGCTTCCGCCAACAGTGCCGGGCGGTTTTTAGTGCGGACGATGACAGTGACCAGCGGTAAATTCTCGATCCTGGCCATGGGGAAATGATTGTCTTTTTGCATGGTTATATTTATTTTTGGAATAAAGCGATAAGGGCGCGGAAATTATTGTTTCAGCAGTCTTTCGACATAAATCCGCAAGCTGAGCATTCTTTCTGACAGGTCTCTCCGGATGCCATTCTTTTCGGCCTCGACAAAGGCTTCCGCGAACCTGGATTGTCCGTTTCCGGACAAATACAACCCCCGGTAGGCGGCCAGGCCCATGCTGGCGGAAAGATAGTCGCAATGCGCAAGCGGCAGTTCATACCGGGAGAGCGCCGACCGTTTAAGCTCGGCCACGCTGCTGATATCGACCACCCAAGTGGCGGGAAGAGGGCTCCAGATTTCGTAAAAAAAGGCCCGCGCCGACCCTTGCCATCGGCGCCAGCAGGCGCATATCGCCTGGCCGATGGCTACATGGTCGCGGTGGTAATCGAGCACCGAGGGCATGAACAGCCAGTCAGGCTGAAACTGGTCCAGTATTGCCATGATTTTCCGCTCGAATTCGGGCGTATTCCGGAAATGACCGTCGGGTTCGTCAAGAAAGACGGCATCATCGATCCCGAGCACCGCAAGCGCCGCTATCGCCTCCTTTTTGCGGACTGCCACGGAGCCTTCCGGCAAGCCGCCCGCCCCGCTGCCGTCGGTGACAAAGACCACCTTGATTTCGCAGCCTTTTTTTGCAAGCAATGCCAAAGTCCCGCCGCATCCTATGGTTTCATCGTCCTGATGCGGTGCGAAGACCAGTACTTTGCCGCCTTCGAGCGGCGCGAGCGCTTTCGGCAGCGGGCACGGCTCCAGCCCGGCTATCCGGGCCTGCCGCCATTTATCGATAAATCTTTTCATAACTGTTTGCGATTTCCACAATGTCCGGCCAGGCTTTAGCCCTTGCCAGGCCTTTTTGCGCAATTGCCTGCCTCAGTTCCCCGTTATCCAGCAATCGCTGCATGGTCCCGGCCAGCGCTTCGGCTTCAGGCGGAACCAGCAGCGCGCCGTCGCCGACGACTTCCGGCACGCCGCCCACCGCCGTGCACACTACGGCCAAGCCGGCCGCCATGGCCTCGAGATTGGCGAGCCCGAAGGATTCGGAAGCGGAGGCGCTGACGTATAAATCGGCCGCATACAAATACAGGCCAACGTCATCAGTGCTGGCAAACAGTATATCCCTTGCCAGCTTCAGTTGTCTGCCCATGGCCAGCAGGCTGTCGCATTCGCCTTCCCCCAGAATCACCAGTTGGGCATCAGCCTGCTGCTTCAGCCGCGCGCAGGCCTCGATCAGCATGGGAAACTGCTTAACCGGCGCAATGCGCCCAACCCCAAGCACATACAGCACATCATCCCGCCAGCCCAGCCGCCGCCGGGCTTCTTCCCGGCTGTAGCGGTTCAGCATCGGCCTGGCGTGATAGACAGGCTGCCATGCCGCCGGGACAGGCGCGACCTCGAGGCCAAGAGCCACTTGCTCCAGGGCGCCGCGCGTCGGCGATACGACCCATGCCGCCGCCAGCAGCGTGCGCGCTTCCCAGCGCCGCATCCAGTGCATCGTACGCGGGCCCATGCGGACGCCGTCCGCGTGAATGGCGTCCGTATAGCAGCCGAAGCCGTGTTCGGTCACGCCCCAGCGCGCGTTAGCCCCCGGATGGAAGCGCGAGAAAAAGCGGAACCCGGCGGCAATGATAGGATCATGGCAATGCACGTGGGTGTACCCGCGCCTTGCCGCTAGCTTGGCGGCGAGCCGGCCCATGTTCAAGCGCTCCAGGATCACATGAATCAGTACCGGAAAGTCGGTATCGGCGCTAACTTTTGCCAACAGGCCCGACAGCTGGCGATGAAGTTTTCGCTGCCATGCCGTGGCCCTGGCGCCTAAATCCCCCTGGCAGACGTAATCGACCGCGATATTTCTGCGCTGAAATTCGTCGACCAAAGGCGCAAGGCTGCGCCCGAGGCCATAACGCCTGTCGGCCTGGGTTTCGCGGGTAACCATGAGGATTTTCATAATGGCTGCCCCGATATGCCACTGGCGAAACAGCGTTTTCCCGTCATCTGAAATCCGTGTCGCCGCCCATGAACCACCAGCGGTCATGCTGTCGGTCGGCCATGTCTTTCAGCGCGGGCGGGTCAATATAAACCCCGCTTATTTCAAACTGCGCGGACGGACTCGGCAGCATTGCGACGACGCGGCTGGTCATCCAGCTGAACACTCGCTGACGGTTCATTTGCACCGCAATGTTCAGGGCCGCCCTCAGCGACAGCTCAAACACGTCGGGCCGCCCCACGAAATCCATCAATTCCAGGCCCCGCCCGATGCCATGATCACGCAGCACCACCGCACCGACGCCCCTGCCCAGCCATCGCTGCGAAATAAGATAGATATGATAGGTATTCAATGGGTGTTCCAGATAGCGCCACCTGAAAAAATCGGCATCTTTCCGAGGCAGCACATAATCCGCCATGGACTGCCGCATGCTTTGCCAGAGCTTATCCAGTACGGCAAGATTGTCCTGGTGCAACGGCTCCACTTTGAGCCAGAAAGGCAGATGCGTTATCTGGTCCGTGGTCCACCAGGACGCTTCGAGGAAAGTGTCGCCCCGCGCATACATGCCTAATCTTTCGCCCAGCCGCGCGGCCCTGCCGGTAGGGAAGCCGAAGGCCAGCCGATAAGGTTTGCCGGGGCCGGTCTGCGCGCGCAGGAACGTTTCGGCCGTCAGGGCAAAGGCCCCGCGGCGGGTCAGGATGCCGCGCACTTCCGGAGCGACCATCACATCGCAGATCTGCACCGCCGCCAGTTCTTCTCCATGCAGCCAGAACGACCGGGGTATGCCGCCGTAATAAGCGACCGCCCTACCTGCGATATGCGCCATAATCCCCTGCCGGCACGCTTCGGCGTATTTCCAGGTCCACAAACTGGGCTGCATGGAATGGCCGAAAGCCGTGGTAAACAACGACAATAATATGTTCTGGTCGTGTATCGATGCCCAGCGGAGCCGCCACTTTGTTCTCTTGACGGTATCGGCCGGCAGGCCTCCGGCCTGGTCAAGCCCTAGCGTAGTAAGCACTGTCCGCCAGGCGCCAGGCGCGACAAACAGCATATTTTCCAACAAAGGCCGGCGGTAGCCATGGTGTTCGAGGAACGCGGCCGCCTGTTGGGAAATAGCCTGTTCACCGTCGGCGCGCTTTAGACTGCTAATAAATTGTGTGACGGCGGAGGCCGGAATTTGCTGGAGCGCGAGGATTATCTCGTCGAAGGCGCCTATTTGCCAGGCATGGTTGTCCTTGACGAGCAAGTGGAAGCCATAGGCCCGCATCTCCTCAAGAAAGGCAATCGGCGAAAAGCCCGCCTCCCATAATGAAAGAGGCGAGAATTCGCACAGGATTTTTAACTTGTGGGACCGCTTCAAAGTCGCGGCAAGACCTTGAAAAGCGGCGGGCTCATACCCCTCGATATCGATCTTGATGAAATCCAGCGATGCCAGTTCAAGGCTGTCGCCCTTGATGACGGCAACCTCGGCGCTATCCCCGCTGCAACAGACAGAAGCGTACAGGCGATGCATGCCCGCGTTTTCATCGGACCTAAACAGTCGAGCGCTATGGGCCTCGCTGCCCAAGGCGACTTGATGCAAGGATACGGCCCCATCCGCAACCGCGCCGGCAAGGTTGCGCTGTAAATACGAGAAGTTTTGCCGGTCGGGCTCGATGGCCGTCACATGCCCATGCGGCGAGACGAGATCGCTGAACAGCAGAGTGTAATAGCCGATATTGGCGCCGATATCGAGCACCCGATCGCCGCAATTTATCAGCTGCCGGCAGAGCCTGGTTTCGTCCGGCTCAAACACGCCATGATTGGCGCGCAAAGCCAGGCTGTCCGCCGCATCCACTTCAATGAAATGATGGCAATGCACCCATACTGACCGCTCGTCCGATGTTATCGTTGGGATTTTCATTGGCATTTCCATGTGTGAGGCATCATAAAATAGCCCTGCATTCTGCCCTCCTGCTGTACCTGGAGATTGGCGACGGCATTGGCCGAATCGTAAATATGCAGGCCGCGCTCGCAAAGCAGATGCACGCTCAGCAGGTACTCGCCTTTGAGCAGGGGCAGCCGGTCGAAAGCAAGGCTCACTTGTCCCGACCCGTCCGGCTCCCGATGCAGGATAAGCTCATCTTCCCAGGTGGCCGCGCTGGTCAGCGTGCGCCCATCCGTGGCATGCAGCGTGAAACCCACGCACGGGCAAGGCAGCTCAGGATCGGAGGCAAAGCCGATATGCAAGGCCAGGCTTGAGCGGCCGCTGATGGCGGCGACTCCCTTGCTCGCCCGGCCGTCGACTTCCACCTTGACCGATACGATATGCGCATGCCCTTGCGGCGGCGCACCTACGGATTTCGGCTCGTCGCCGACGCCGGCATCGGCCGGCGCCAGCGAATCCCTGTCCAGAAAATTCTGATAAGCAGCCACCACAGTCGCCGAATCGCCCTCCGCCATCAGTCTGCCGTTATTGATCCAGATAGCGCGCGCGCACAGCGACTCAACCTGAAACAATGAATGGGAACAGAACAGAATGGTCTTGCCGCTGTCGCGCAGCTGCATGATGCGGTTGAAGGACTTGCGGGCGAAAGCGCCATCGCCGACCGACAATGCCTCGTCTATCACCAGGATATCGGGGTCGACGCTGGTGGCGACCGCAAATGCCAGCCGCACGTACATGCCGCTGGAATAAGTCTTGACGGGCTGGTCAATGAAATCGCGGATGCCGGAGAAATCGATGATCTCATCCAGGCGATCCCGGATCTCCGTTTGCGACAACCCCAGGATAGCGGCGCTCATGAATATATTTTCGCGGCCGGTGAATTCCGGGTTGAAGCCGGCGCCCAGCTCCAGAAGCGCCGCCACGCGCCCTTTGACGGAAACCTCGCCGGTAGTCGGCGTCAACGTCCCGCAGACTATCTGCAGCAGCGTGGACTTGCCCGAACCGTTGCGGCCGATAATGCCGACCACCTCGCCTGGCATCACGTCGAAACTGATATCCCGCAGCGCCGGAAATTCACGAAAATACTGGCGTTTGCCGCGGAACAGCAGCTGTTTCAGGCGATCGTGCGGCTTCGCGTAAAGCTGGTAACACTTGCCCAGATTTTTGACGCTAATGGCCGGCTCAGAGGACATCGGCAAAACCCTTGCGCGCTTTCTCAAATGCGGACAAGCCTGCCCGGGCAACAACAAAAGGGAAACGGAGGTTGGTCTGTCGTACTGCCATCACTCAAATATCATGCCCTTATCGATTTTTTATCAATTAGCCAAGATACTTGGAGACTCATAGGTAACTTAACAAGCATTAAGTCGGCTGGATTTATATAACGCGGGGATCTCATCAATCTGCTCTTGCAAAAATGTTGACCCGAATTATATCAAAAAAAAGAAACCAAAAACTGAACTATAGCTCAAACTGTCAATGCTCTTGCATCCATTCCGACGCCAGCCTCTGGGCTTCGCTTATTTGTCCGGGCGTCATTTTCTCGGCCACGATATCCCGGCTTCTTTGCGCCGGCTCATCGCCATTGGCGCCGGCGATGTTAAAAAACATATGGGCCTTAATGTAATCCTGCGGAACCCCTTCGCCGTTGAAATGCATATTGCCCAGATTAAACAGCGCATCAACGTTCCCCTGTTCCGCCGCTTTCAGATACCAGATGACCGCCTGCGTGTAATCCCGCGGCGTGCCTTGCCCGTTGGCGTACATGGTGCCCAAATTGAACTGCGCGCCGCTATTTCCTTGTTCGGCCGCTTTCAGATACCATTCGATAGCCTGGAAGTAATTTTGTGGAGTGCCTTGCCCGTTGGCATACATGTTGCCCAGATTGAATTGCGCGCCGGCATTGCCCTGCTCGGCTGATTTGACATACCAGTTGTAAGCCTGCCCGTAATCTTGCGGCGCGCCTTGTCCATTGGCGTACAGAGTGCCCAAATTCAACTGCGCCTCGGCGAGATTCTGCTGCGCGGCTTTGGTGTACCACTTGACTGCCTGGGCGTAATCCTGATCCGTACCGTGGCCTTCGGCGTACAGCAAGCCTAAATTGAACTGCGCGCTGGCGTTATTTTGTTCCGCGGCTTTGGTGTACCATTTCAGGGCTTGAACGAAATCCTGCTCCGTGCCCTGCCCGTTGTCATACATGATGCCGACGTTGAACTGCGCGTCACTGTTTCCACGCTCCGCCTCTTTCTTGCAGGCGATGAAATTAGTCCGGTCATCCTTGTTTTCGTCATAACATTCTCCCAAGGCGTTGAGAGAGAATAGCGCCAGAAGCAATACTAGCAATGTTTTCTTCATCGTTTAAACATCACAGTGAATCTAAAAAGCATCTATGGATTCCTACCTATGGCAAGGCTGTTAATCGATAGTTATTAAGATAATGCGCGGATATCCAACTTTCACCAGACCTCATCATGCTTTATATATGACCATTCATCATCAGTTTTGGGTAAAGAATAAAGTCAGGCAAGCACCATCTAACAAACCTCCTGAGTGTATTTTTCAGGGTATATCCGGAATCTGCGGGAATATATTCAACCTGAAGTCAAACAAAATCTGATTACCAGGCTTGAATCAAACGAAAAACTTATTCATTTATTCAAAACTAATCGCATTAATTGTCGGACATAAAAAAAGAGCTGTACAGAACACTGCAAGCCCCTTGATTTGATTATGGTGCCTCGGGCCGGAGTCGAACCGGCACGGTGTTACCACCGAGGGATTTTAAGTCCCTTGCGTCTACCAATTTCGCCACCGAGGCATCGATAACGTTTGTGAAGCGCGTATTATATAGCAACAAAAAAAATAAACTAGCTCCGTATCAAAAATTTTTAACAAAAGTTCAATTTTTTAAATGATATTTTCGGCGGCGCGGGCGTCATACGAAAACACCTCTGGCGAAAGCCACATCACTCATACTTTTTTGCTCACTGCCGGCACAATCATTGACAGGGGACGGGCCGCTTATGAACCTATTAGCAAGCACCTGCATCGCAGGCACATTTTCAGCCTGCCTGATCCTGCCGAGCCCTGTCGCTGCGGCCGGGCAGGATCATGAGAAGCTCATGGTCGGCCATTTTTCCGCCGGCTCGCTGGCGCAATGGCAGAGCAAGGCATTCAAAGGCCAAACCGAGTATCGGCTGGTCGATCTTGAAGGCATCAAAGCATTAAAAGCGACCAGCCACGGCAGTGCCTCGGGACTATTCAAGGAACGGCGCATCGACCTCCGGAAAACGCCATTCATGAGCTGGAGCTGGCGCATCGAAAACCGGCTCGGCCATATCGATGAACAGGAAAAATCCGGCGACGATTATGCCGCGCGCGTTTATGTCGTGGTCAGCGGAGGCTTAGCGTTTTGGCGCACCAAGGCCATTAATTATGTCTGGGCAAGCACGTCGCCGAAAGGTAGAATCTGGCCCAATGCGTTTGCCGGCGACCATGCCGTCATGATCGCGCTCAGATCCGCCGACGATCAAACAGGCGTCTGGCATATGGAAAAACGCAATATCCTTGCCGACCTGAAACAACAGTTCGGCGAAGACATCCAATATATTGACGCCGTTGCCATCATGACCGACACCGACAATGCCCAAGGCGAGGCGACGGCCTATTACGGCGATATTTATTTCAGCAAGGAATGAACACCATGCACAACACCTCACAGCACCTGGAACCGACTGACTTCCCCGCCATTACCAGAGGCGTGCTGGAAATACTGCAAGTCAATCTGGGCTATCGATGCAACCTGAGCTGCGCGCACTGCCACGTCAACGCCGGGCCCAAACGCACCGAATCGATGGATAAAGCCACCATGGATCAGGTTCTGGATTTTATCGAGAAAGAAAACATACACACGCTCGATTTAACCGGCGGCGCGCCGGAGATGAACCCGTATTTCAAATACCTGGTCGAGCGGGCGCGGAGCATGAACGTCACCGTGATCGACCGCTGCAATCTGGTCATCCTGCAGGAATACGGATTTGAGGATCTGACCTTGTTTCTCGCTGACAACCAGGTCGTCATTACGGCGTCGCTGCCCTGTTATCTTCAGGACAATGTCGACAAACAGCGCGGCAAGGGCACGTTCATGAACAGCCTGGCGGCGCTGAAAAAACTGAACCGTTTCGGTTACGGGCGGCCGGACACCGGCCTTCAGCTGAATCTGGTCTTTAATCCGCAAGGTGCGAGCCTGCCGCCTGAGCAGCAATCGCTGGAACAGGCCTATAAAAAACACCTCGGCGAAAACTACGGCATCGTCTTCAACAAACTGCTCGCCTTGACCAACATGCCCATTCAGCGCTTTGGCAGCGCACTGATCAGGAAAGGCCGGCTCAATGGTTACATGCAGTTGCTGAAAGACAACCATCGCCCCGAAAACCTGGGCAACGTCATGTGCCGCAATACCCTGAGCGTGGACTGGCAAGGCTATGTCTACGATTGCGACTTCAACCAGATGCTGCGGCTGCCGCTGGGAGCAAACCCGAACGGCAAAACCCATCTGAGCGATTTAAACCGCCCAACCCTGGCCGGCTCGCCCATCACCGTCCGCCAGCATTGTTACGGCTGCACGGCGGGACAAGGCAGCAGTTGCGCCGGCGCGCTGGGCCAGGCAAGCTTATAAACATCGGGGCTTATGCACTTTGCCTTTCTCGACAGGGAATGAAGGCGATCAAAAAATGCGGTTTTAAGGATTCGGTTAACAATAACTTTCCGATTTGTCGATGAGTGTAGGGGCGAATTCATTTATGCCCTTTAGGGTACTTGTGCCCTTTGGGTATTCGCCCTGGGCGACTAAAGTCGCCCCCACACCTGTGAAAATTCAGGGATGTTATTTCTCGCCATATCCTAAAACCTGTGTGTGTGTGTGTGGGGGGGGGGGGGGGGGGGGGGGGGGGGGTGAAGTCGCCCCCACATTCTTGCTTAAGTCCTGAAGTTAGGGCGCGCGCGACGGACTTCACCAAAGCCGGAGATGAGCCGGTAAGCTTGAAAACGGTATATCGCCCTATCGGAAATGCCTCTCCTAAAGAACTAACTACGCAATATCAGTTTCTTATCAATATATATTGTCTAACCTGGAGTTGAAAGCAAACCAAGTCGACTTTGCCCGCTGTGCAAAGACCATCTTCCATTTAAGGAGGCAGCATGAGCGACCATGAAGAAGAATTCAAACGGATAATCAGCACGATTGTCTATGATTACAAAACTGTTGCCACCTTGCCATGTTCTGACCAATATGTAGGCAGGGCCGTTTACCAGGGCTCTGGGCAGGGCTTCAAATATGAAAGCCAGCAAAGTGAAAACCGTTTCGCGCAAAGGCTCGATCTGCCCGAACACCTCAATCAGTCCGCCGATCCGCGGCTCATCATCATCCTGGAAAGTCCGCACAAGGATGAATTCAACAAACTGACCAAAGCCCCGATCGGGCCTGCCAACGGCATCACCGGCGAAAACATCCGGTTTTTTCTGGCTTATGCGACCAAAAACCTCAACGTCCAGGACTTTCCCGAGCAGCAGCCATTCGATCTGATCCTAATGAATGCCGTCCAGCACCAATGCTCGCTGGGCAAGCCGCCGCAAAAATACCGTACCGAAGTCTTTGTGAAATGCTGGGACAGCCCGATCATAGGCGAGCGTTATTTCGTCAAACGGCTTCGCGACTACATGAAAGACAGCAGAACCGTCGTGATCAACAGCTGCACGGCATCGGTCAGAGATCTGGTCGACGAAGCCATATCTGATGACGTAAAAGCCTCGAATTATTTCCGCCTGTGCCACCCGTCAAGCCCCTGGTGGTCAAGCGGCAAGCCCTGGCTGCCCAAGAAACGGAAAAAAACATCATAGTCCCGATGTTGTATGGGCAGGCTTTTCGGCAAAAACCGAGGCTTGGAATTAAGTATGCCGGCCGCGTTCAAAAGCATAATGTTCGATGAAATATGCGCCAATTAACGAGCAAATAACGGATTGGACGATATGACAGAGAAAAAGCCGGCGGACAAAATCCCGCGACCGCAAAACCAGCCTCAGCCGCTGTCCTGGCGGCACTATTTTTTGTGGCTCCTGATCGTGCTGATATTTTCCTGGTACTGGTCCGGCCTCGGACAAATCCAACAGTCGTTAACGCTCTCTTACTCGGCTTTTAAAGACAAGGTTCGCGCCGATGAGGTCGCGCAAGTCACCCTGGAGGGCGACCAGGTCATTGGCATTCTACGGCAAGGCGCCAGCGAAGGCGCCGAAGGCAAACAGCAGGCACCGAACCGCTTCGTGACTACCTTGCCGCCGATAGACGATCCCGAACTCATGCCCCTGCTTGAAAAAAGCAAGGTGGAAGTGATCGCCAAGTCGGAGCAGACCGGCTCGTGGGCGCGGGCCCTGATCGGTCTGCTTCCCTGGCTGTTGATCTTCGGCCTGTTCTGGTATTCCAGCCGCAGAATGCAGGAGCGCATGGGCGAGGAGGGCGGCATTTTCGGCTTCGGCAAATCCAAGGCCAAGCGCTTCCAGCAAGGCGAATCCTACATAACGTTTGACGATGTCGCCGGATTGGAAAACGCCAAGCGCGACTTGCAGGAAATCACCAGCTACCTCAAGAATCCGGAACACTACCGGAAGCTGGGCGCCAATATCCCGCGCGGCATTCTGCTCATGGGGCCGCCGGGTACGGGCAAGACCCTGCTGGCCAGGGCAGTGGCCGGCGAGGCCGAGGCGTCGTTCTTCAGCATCAGCGGCTCCGAGTTTATCGAAATGTTCGTCGGCGTCGGCGCCTCCCGTGTGCGCGATATGTTCGAGAGCGCCAAAAAAGAGGCGCCGTCCATCATCTTTATCGACGAGATCGACTCGGTGGGCCGGGCGCGCGGCACAGGGCTCGGCGGCGGACACGACGAGCGCGAGCAGACTCTGAACCAGATACTGGGCGAGATGGACGGCTTCGAACCCCATGAAACGGTGGTCGTGCTGGCCGCCACGAACCGCCCCGACGTGCTCGACCCCGCCCTGCTTCGGCCGGGCCGCTTCGACCGCAAGATCACCCTGGATCTGCCGGACAAGAAAGCGCGCATCCAGATCATGAAAATCCACACCAAAGCCGTGCCATTGGCGGCAGACGTCGATCTGGACCGGCTGGCGGCGCTCACGGCCGGATTCTCCGGCGCGGATCTCGAAAACATGATTAACGAGGCGGCCCTGATGGCCGGGCGAGAGAACAAGGAACAAGTCGATATGGCCTCGCTGCTGAATGCGCGGGATAAGGTCGTGCTCGGCGGCATACGGGAAATGGTCATCGAGGACAAAGAGAAAAAGCTGATCGCCTACCACGAAGCGGGGCATGCGGTGGCAGCCAGCCTGCTGCCCAACACCGACCCACTGGACAAGGTGACCATCATCCCGCGCGGCCAGGCCCTTGGCGCGACCGAGCAGATCCCTGGAATGGAGCGGCACAACCTGCCGGAAAGCTACCTGCGCGACCGCATCGGCGTGATGCTGGGCGGCCGGATTTCCGAAAAGCTGGTTTTCGGCGAATTCAGCTCCGGTGCCGAGGAGGATCTCAAGCAGGCCACCCGGCTGGCCCGCCACATGGTGACGCATTGGGGCATGAGCGAGAAAATCGGCCCGGTCGCCTTCCGCCGGGGCGAGGAGCACATCTTTCTGGGCCGGGAAATGACCCAGCAAAAGGATTTCAGCGAACATACCGCGCAGCTCATCGATGATGAGATCCATGCGCTGATCAGCGATATTGAAGAAAAGGTCGAGGAATTGCTAAAGACACATCGCCCGCAGCTGGAGGCCCTAACCGAGGCTCTGCTGGAGAAAGAAACCCTCGAGGCCGGCGAAATTCAGGCGATCATCGAGGCAAAGGCTCAAACGGCCGGATGAAAAAGAGCATATGTTCAACCATCGAGACAAGCAGTTTTGAAGCCACCTACAGGTTTTTTTGCAAATCCATACATTAAGAAACAGTTCCAACACGCCCCGTCAGGCATTTTCCCGTTCCATGGGATAAAACCGGCCAGCAATCCATTCCTAGCCTGAGAGCAGAGCAAACCGACGCCAATTCCTCAATCAATTACCTCGAATCCATAAACCCAAATAAAAACAGACTTGCGCAACACCCCTCGCCTTCCCTATAGTGCTCAGTTTTTCCGTATTATTCTTCCGCCCGCTGTCAATGGGCCATGATTCATGAACAACCCTAAACAACTGTCCCTTTCCACGATACGCCAATCATGCAGTCTGAGTTCCTATGAGCGCGGGCGCGATTATTACTTGAAAGGCCAGGTGGTTAAGCTGACTGTCAGCAGCGAAGGCGCGCTTTTCGTGCAGATCAATTCCTCGGTCAAAGGCAGCGTAAAGACGCCGTACAACCAGAATATCCGCATAGTCTGGCGCCCTGACTACAGTCACGCGACGATAGAAGGCGACTGCTCCTGCCCGGTCGGCTTCAACTGCAAACATGTGGCGGCGGTTTGCCTGAAGTATCAGGACTCTATTCAGTCGATCGCTCCGGCCCCGGACTCGAGCTGTCTGGACTGGCTGGCCAGCCTCAACGCGCCGGCGCCCCCGCGCGAACCCCATCGGGAATTTGTCGTCTACGTTCTGAAGCCCGGCAGGCAGGCCCATGAATTCACGGTGGAATTTCACCTCACGAAAGAAAAAAAGTCCGGCGGCCTGAGCAAAGGCAGAAAAACCACGCTGAACAATATGCGTTACAGCCACACGCACATGCCCTCCATTCAGCCGGAAGACGTGGAAATCACTTCATTGCTGTCCGCGCTGAGCAATTCCTATGTGATCGGCGAGCCGTCGATCCGGGGCGCCGCGGGCTCGGTCGCCCTGTCGAAACTGGCGCGGACGGGTCGGCTGTACTGGCAGGACTTCGAGCAGTCATCGCCCCTGAAAGCGGGCGATGCGCGGGCATTACGCCTGGACTGGCGGCAGCAGAAAAACGGCGCTTACCAATTGGACGTCGCCGTCGAGCCTGAAGCGCTGTTGATCCTGACCGATCCGCCCTATTATCTGGACACCGAACAGGGCACCATCGGCCCGGTCGACGCGCACAGTCTGACCGCCGTCCAGCTCAGAAAGGTGTTATCGGCGCCGCTGATTCCGCCCGAGCATGCCCAGACATTCAGCGAGCGCCTGATTGTTGAACACCCCGGCCTGCCGCTGCCGGCGCCGAAAAAAATCGAACTGACCGAACTGAATGATCTCGCGCCTGTGCCCCGCCTACTGCTGCAGGGCCGGTCCATCGATGACCGTTACGTACACTTCATGGTCCTGGAATTCGTTTACGGCGAATGGGCGCTGCCGGCATTGGCCCAGGAACCCTACAGCGTGATAAAGACGAACCGGGGATTTCTGCGCATCAAGCGCGATACCGCCGCCGAGCGGACGGCCGCCGAGCGGCTGACCGAACTCGGATTCTCCGGCGCCGGCGTAGCACACCCGCGGGAACGGCTGTTTTTCAGCCGCGCCCAATCCCCGCAGGATAACGCCGCGCATTGGGGCGACTTCCTGCTCAATGTCCTGCCGGAGCTCGAGCAGGAAGGTTGGATCATCGACACGGACGACAGCTTCCGGCTCAATTTTCAAGCCGCCCAAACCTGGGACGTCGAGATCAGCGAGAGCCCCTACGACTGGTTTGAAATGCGCTTCAACGTCGACATAGACGGCCAGTCCCTGCCCTTGTTGCCGCTGATCATGCCGATCCTGGAATATTACGAACTGGACAACCTGCCCGAACGGCTCAACCTGTATGTCGGCGATCATCGTTACCTGACCTTGCCGTCCGAGAAAATCAAGCCGTTCCTGACCATACTGATCGAACTGTTCAACAGCAACGGCTCACTGTCCAGGGACGGCGCGCTCCGGCTATCGCGCTTCCATGCAGCCAGCATCGCCGACATGGAAACGCACAACTACGGCCTGTTCAGGCTGAAAGGCGGCGAGGCATTGCGCGAACTGGCCCAGAAACTGAAACACTTTACCGGCATCGAGGAAGTCGCCCCGCCCGCCGGCCTGAAGGCCGAATTGCGCAATTATCAACGGCACGGGCTTAACTGGCTGCAATTTTTGCGCGAATACCGGTTTGCCGGTGTTCTGGCCGACGACATGGGGCTCGGCAAAACCGTGCAGGCGCTCGCCCATCTGCTGCTGGAAAAACAGAGCGGCCGCATGGCTTCGCCCTGCCTGATCATCGCGCCGACCAGCCTGATGGGCAACTGGCGGCGCGAAGCCGAGCGCTTCGCGCCCGACCTGAAGGTGCTGACCCTGCAGGGCACCGACCGCAAGCAACATTTCGACGAGATCAGAAACCACGACCTGATCCTGACCACGTATCCGCTGCTGCCCCGCGATGAGGAGACGCTGCTCGATCAGGACTATTACTACCTGATCCTGGACGAAGCCCAGACCGTCAAGAATCCCCAGGCCAAGGCCGCCCGCATAGTCCGCCAGATCCAGGCGCAATACCGCCTGTGCCTGACCGGCACGCCGATGGAGAATCATCTGGGCGAACTCTGGGCGCAATTCGATTTCCTGATGCCGGGCTTTCTGGGCAACAGTGCCACCTTTAAAAAACTGTACCGCACGCCGATCGAAGTCCATGGCGACAGCGAGCAGCGCGCCCGGCTGACGCAGCGCATCGCGCCGTTCATGCTGCGCCGCACCAAGCACGATGTCGCGACCGAACTGCCGCCCAAGACCGAAATCATCCGTTCCGTGCCCCTGGGCGAAAAACAGGCGGCGCTGTACGAAAGCATCCGCCTGACCATGGAGAAGAAAGTCCGCGACGCGATCGCCCTGAAAGGGCTTTCGCGCAGCCACATCACCATCCTCGACGCCCTGCTGAAGCTGCGCCAGACCTGCTGCGACCCGCGCACGCTATCGCTGGAAAGCGCGCAAAAAGTCAAACAGTCGGCCAAGCTCGACCTGCTGATGGAGATTCTGCCGGAACAACTGGAAGAAGGCCGGCGCATTCTGGTGTTCTCGCAATTCACGCGCATGATCTCTCTGATTGAAGATGAACTGAACGCGCGCGACATTGCCTACAGCAAACTGACCGGCCAGACGCGCAAGCGCGAGGAAGCCATCGAGCAGTTTAAAAGCGGCGCCGTGAACGTCTTCCTGATCAGCCTGAAAGCCGGCGGCGTCGGCCTGAACCTGACCGAAGCCGACAGCGTGATCATCTACGACCCGTGGTGGAACCCGGCCGCCGAAACGCAGGCCGCCGACCGCGCCTACCGGATCGGCCAGGACAAGCCCGTGTTCGTCTACAAACTGATCACGGAAAATACGGTCGAAGAGAAGATCCTGGTCATGCAGGAGAAAAAGCGCCAGTTGGCCGAAGGCATTTACAAGAACGGCAAGGAAGAATCGGTACAGTTGACTGCCGAGGACCTGACGGCTTTATTTGAGCCGTTGTAATGGCTTGTAGCTTTGGCTCGGTTCCAGCCGCGCGGCACGGCATGCCAATTGAACCACTGCACATTGTATTAGCGACTGCCATGAAGTTTTCAATCATTATCCCAACGCTGAATGAAGCCCAAAACATCCAGAACTGTCTATCGGCCCTGCAACCGCTGCGCGACGACTGCGAGATCATTGTCGTCGACGGCGGCAGCATCGACGATACGCCGGCCATCGCCGAACCGCTGGCCGACCGGGTCATCCGCTCGCCCAAAGGCCGCGCCCGGCAGATGAACGCCGGCGCGAAACAGGCGGCGGGCGAGGCATTGCTGTTCCTGCATGCCGACACTTTCCTGCCCGGCCATGCCATCCGCCTGATCCGGGGACGGATCAGCCAGGCCAGGCCCTGGGGCCGCTTCGACATCCACCTGACCGGCGACCATTTCATGCTCAAGGTCATCGCGCGGATGATGAACTGGCGTTCCCGATTGACCGGCATCGCGACGGGCGATCAGGTTATCTTTGTCATGCGCGAGGCATTCACGGCGGTCGGCGGCTATCCCGACATCGGCCTGATGGAGGATATCGCGCTTAGCAAGGCGCTGAACAAAATCAGCCCGCCGCTCTGCCTGAAGGCTACAGTGACCAGCTCGGGCCGGCGCTGGTTGCAATTCGGCCTGTACAAAACCATACTGCTTATGTGGAGCCTGCGCCTGCGTTACTTTTTCGGCGCCGACCCGCAAACCCTGGCCCGGCTTTATAACGGAGGACGCTTATGGAAGCCCTGATTCGCCTGTCGGCATCGCTCGGCATCTTTTTAACCATGATCGGCTGGGAACAAGTCAGCCCCAGGAGACGGCTAAGCATCAGCCGCCGGCAACGCTGGTCGGTCAATCTGGGGCTCGCCCTGTTCAATATGATGATCATGAGCCTGACGCTGGGCGGCATTGCCTATCTGAGCGCGGTCCATGCCGCCGACAGTTCCTGGGGACTTCTGAACCAGTGGCGCGCGCCGGCCTGGCTGTCGAGCATCGTCACGCTGCTGTTTCTCGATTTCGCGCTTTATTGCCAGCATATTCTGACCCATAAATGGCCGCCGCTCTGGCGCCTGCACCAGATCCATCATACCGATCTGGAATTCGACGCGACCACGGCCGTGCGCTTCCATCCGCTGGAAATCATCCTGTCGATGCTTTACAAGGTGGCCTGCATTTACCTGATCGGCGCCCATCCCATGACCGTGATCGCTTTCGAGATCATCCTGAACGGGGCGGCCACGTTCAACCACAGCAATGTCTACATCCCGCCGGCCATCGACAGGAAACTGCGCTGGCTGATCATCACGCCCGACATGCACCGGGTCCATCATTCCACCGTCCCTGCCGAAACGGACAGCAATTACGGCTTTTCGATTTCGTGGTGGGACAAACTTTGCAAGACCTACACGCCCGAGCCCCGGTACGGCCAGACGACCATGCCGATCGGCCTGAACCCTTACCGCAACCAGAAGGACTTGAGTTTCGCGCGCCTGCTGCTGTTGCCGTTCAAACCGATCAAGCGCGGCTGAGCCGATGCCATACCGATATCCCGACACCGTATTGATGGTTTTCTGCAAGGCGCCGGTTCCGGGCCAGGTTAAAACCCGGTTAACGCCGGCCTTGACCGCGAGGCAGGCCGCCGACATTCATGTGCAGCTCAGCGAAAGAACGCTGAAGCTGGCGGCGCAGAGCCGGCTGTGCCCGGTGCAGCTCTGGTGCGCGCCCGCTATCGATCACGATTTTTTCACGGTCTCGGCGGCCATTTATCACCTGGAGTTAAGACAGCAGCGCGGCACCGATCTGGGCGAGCGTATGCACCTGGCCTTCGAATCGGCGCTGGCGGTTTATCCGTACGCCCTGCTGATAGGTTGCGACTGCCCATCGCTGACCGAATCCGATCTGGAAGAGGCCGTCATGGCATTGCGTCAAGGCCATGATCTCGTACTGGGACCTGCGGAAGATGGCGGCTATGTCTTGATAGGCCTTAACCGGCCCTGCCCGGAGCTGTTCAATGATATGGCCTGGGGCACATCGCAAGTGCTGGCGCAAACCCGCGCCCGTATCGAGCAATTGCATCTTCGCCATCATGAACTGAGGGAGCAGTGGGATCTCGATACGGTGAGCGATCTGGATCGTTATCGCGCCTTGCTATCGATTAACTGATGCTGCGCCGTTGCAGGGTCGAATTCATTTATGCCCTCTGGGTACTTGTGCCCTCTGGGTACTTGTGTCCTTTGGGTACTTGTGAATTCGCGTCTACACTGCCCTGTCGCTCTTCCCTGCTATTTTCCGAATCCGAACAAAACCCAACCCCAGCAGCACTAAGCCGGCCAGAATCGCCAGTATTTTGTTGACCGGAACGCCTACCAAGAAAACAAAGTACTGATGCCGGAGATGGCCTGAATCGTCCTGCAGGGTCACTTTCAAGGCATGAATGCCGTGCTGCCTTATGGTTTGCTGGATGGAAACAAGCCCTGCCCCGAACTGTCTGGCGGGCTGCTGCTTGATGACCGTAAAAGCCTTTTCGGCGTTTAAAAGCCAGTCCGTCCATGAAGTCAGTTCCAGTAATTCCAGCGCGATCTGCCTGTTCTCCAGGCCTTCTTCCAACGGCTCGACCGCGATAATGATCTGCCCGAGCTCAGGAAAAACCCGGCAAAAATGCTCATTCTCCAGTTCCGGCTGAAACTGGTAGCCGCTTAGCCGCAGCCTGGTATCGCTTACATCGATAAAACAATTCTGGCTGTGATGCTCGCCGGCATGCGCGAATACGGGGCCGGACATGACAAGGCCGAACAAAGCGGCCAAGGATAACTTTGCGATCAAACGTGTCAACATAGCAATCGTTCATTCAAAAAGGTGAGTGTAACATTTTGGCCTACGCAAAGCCCCTGGGATTGGATTCAAAACAACATCCCGATGTCAATTTTTTGAGTCTTTGTGGGAGCGCTCCCACAATCTGGCTTTAAAACAAGGCAATGATTGATTACCAAAGCCTTATCGCCAAAATTTGATTGGGCCGGAAGCGCAAAATGGTAACATTTCGTTTCTTTTCAACTTATCGCCGGAGCAGGTATGGGACCTCATTATCTAAGCCCTTTTTTCACGCCCAAGACAGTGGCTATCGTGGGCGCATCCGGGAGCGAGAACAGCGTCGGCTACCGCCTGCTGCTCAACATGCGGGAGGCGGGCTTTAAAGGCGGGCTGTATCCGGTCAACAACAAACGGGAAACGGTGCAGGATTTAAAAGCCTATCCGGATCTGGGCGCTATTCCCGAAGAACTGGATCTGGTCGTGATTGCGGTGCCGGCCGCCTCCGTGCCGGACATCATGCGCCAGTGCGGCGATAAAGGCGTCACCTCGGTCATCATCATAACAGCGGGCTTCGGTGAACTGGGCGCTGAAGGCAAGCGGCTGCAGCAGGAAGTGCTCGATATCGCGCACCGTTACGGCATACGCATCGTAGGGCCGAACTGTCTGGGCATCGTCCGGCCCAGCGGCCATCTGAACGCGACGTTCGGCGACGGCACGGTCAAGGACGGCAGCCTGGCACTGCTGTCGCAATCGGGCGCGGTCTGCACGGCCATCCTGGACTGGGCCAAATCTCGGGACATCGGTTTTTCCACGGTCGTCTCGATGGGCGCGGCCGCCGATGTCGACTTCGGTGAAGTGCTGGATTACCTGGCCATGGATGCCAAGACGACCGGTATCCTGATGTATGTGGAAGGCATACGCGATGCCCGCCGCTTTTTGAGCGGCCTGAAAGCCGCCGCGCGCCTGAAGCCGGTTATCCTGATCAAGTCCGGGCGCCACGAGGCGGGCAGCAAGGCGGCCATGTCGCATACCGGCGCACTGGTCGGCGGCGACAATGTTTTCGACGCGGCTATCGAGCGGGCAGGCGTCGTCAGGGTTTACAGCATCGCCGAGCTGTTTTCGGCCGCGCGCGTATTGGCCAGTAATTTTGCAGTCCGCCAAGACCGGCTGGCGATCATCACCAATGCCGGCGGGCCCGGGGTCATGAGCACCGACCGGGTCGGGGATGTCGGCATCCATATGGCCGAGCTGAGTCCGGAAAGTGTGGCGGCGCTGGACGCGGTGCTGCCGGCGCACTGGTCGCATGCCAACCCTATCGATATTCTCGGGGATGCCACGCCCGAACGTTATAAGCAAGCACTGGACATCTGCCTGAAAGACAAGAACATTGACGGCGTGCTGGTCATTCTGACGCCGCAGGCGATGACGGCCCCGACCCAGGTTGCCCAGTATATTATCGAAGGCGCCAAGTCCAGCCCGAAGCCCGTGCTGGCTTCGTGGACGGGCGGCGCGCGCGTGCAGGAAGGCCGGAACCTGTTCGATAACAGTAAAGTGGCCCATTTCAATACGCCGGAAGTCGCGGTCGATGCCTTCTCGTTTCTGGCAACCTATAGCCGCAACCAGATTCTGCTCAAGCAAATCCCCTCGCCTTCCAATGAACTTGCGGAACCTGATGTGGCCGGCGCGCGGCTGATTATCGAGCGGGTGCTGTCGGAAGGCCGGCAAGTTTTAACGACGCAGGAGTCGAAAGCGATACTGGCGGCCTTCCATGTTCCGGTCACGCAGACCGTCAAGGTCTCCAGCGCCAAGGATGCCATGATCGCCGCCGAGACTCTGGGCTTTCCTGTGGTGTTGAAAGTCAATATGGCCGAGTTCAGCCACAAATCCGACATTGGCGGCGTCAGGCTTAATATCAACAGTGTATTGGACGTTTCCCGCAATTTCACCGAAATGGAATCGGCCATCAAAAGCAGGCATCCCGAGGTTACAAAAGTCGGCATGACGGTTGAACCGATGTTCCGCACGCCCAGCGGCCGCGAGCTGATGATCGGCGTGGTCAGGGACCCGGTGTTCGGTCCCGCCATCAGTTTCGGTCTGGGCGGGACCATGGTGGAAATCATGCAGGATACAGCCGTTGCATTGCCGCCGCTTAATGCCTACATGGTCGAGCAGTTGATCGCCAAGACCAAGGCGGCCAAATATTTGCAGGCTTTCCGCCAGTTGCCGCCGGCCCATATGAAAGCCCTGGTCGATGTGTTGTTGAATATATCGATCATGGTCAGTGAACTGCCGGAAATTCTGGAACTGGACATCAATCCGCTGATTGTCGACGAGCACAGCGTCATGGCCGTGGATGCGCGGATCAAGGCCGAAGTTTCGCATCAGCTCACGCCTTACTCGCACATGGCGATCCATCCCTATCCGCATGAGTTAACCCAGCATTATCAATTGGCCAACGGCATGAACATCACCATCCGCCCCATTCGTCCCGAAGACGCGGACATGGAAAAGGATTTCGTGCATCGCTTGTCGGAGCGCACCAAGTATTTCCGTTTCATGCAATCGTTGCAGGAATTGACGCCGGAAATGATCGTGCGCTTTACGCAGATTGATTACGACCGCGAAATGGCCTTCGTGGCCATAACCGATCATGACAACATGCCAGCCGAGCTGGGCGTGGGCCGTTACATGATGAATCCCGACGGCCATTCCGTGGAATTTGCGTTGGTGGTTTCCGATGACTGCCAGGGCCTGGGCATAGGCACCCGCATTATGAAAACCCTGATGCAGGCGGCCAAATACAAAGGCATGTCGTTCTTTGAAGGCGAGGTGCTGGCGATCAACAAACCCATGCTGTCGCTGATGAGAAAGCTGGGCTTCAGCATCGAAGCCGTTCCCGGCGACACGGAAATCGTGCGCGTGGTGAAGGATTTAAGGCAATGAGCAATTCCCGCAGGTTCATCGCCTGTGCAGGAACGGAGATTTCGCCCAGCTCATCAACGTCTTAGCCTAGGCTCTTCGCCTTCATTCATGATCACGACTTCCACCCGCCGGTTATTCTTGCGTCCGGCGGCGGTGCTATTCGTGTCAACGGGATAGTCTTCACCATAACCGACATCGACTACACGCGAAGCGTCCACGCCATTGGAAATTAAAAAGCCTGCCACGGAGTGGGCGCGCCTTTCGGACAAACGCTGATTGCTATAGTTTGAGCCGACATTATCCGTATGCCCCTCAACGACGATCTTGCGGTTGGGATTTCTCTGCAAATAGGAGGCCAGCTGATAAAGGTTCTGTAATGAGCCTGGATTGAGATTGGCCTTACCCGTTTGAAACAGCACATCCCCCAAGGTGACCATCATGCCGCGGTCGGTTTGCTGTGCCTTCAATGCCTCAAGCTCTTCTGTTCTGGCATTCAGCTGCATTTGCTTGCTTTTACCGCTTAATTGCTCGAACTCATCCTCGCTTTTCTTCTCCTGGGCGTTCACCTCGGCAATTTTTATATGCTGATTTGCCATATAAACCAAATGATCAACATATTCTTCATCTTCATCCTCCTCCCAGATGTCATCTGCTCTATTGATAGTCTGCTCGGCGTTATATAAAGCAACAGGCGCATTATCGGCAATTTCCCGATCCTGTTTGGCCCGGCTCAGGTTCTGTTTTGCTTCCTCTAATCCCCTATGCGGCTCTACGGCGCATCCCGTCAGCATGAGCACGATTCCTATTAGAATTCCCGCCTTACAATAAACTGAAGCTGCATTCCACATTCTAGTTGACATAGTGTCACTCCTTAATCAAGGTTAACTGCCTAACGTTCAAAAAGAGCCGCCGGACGGTTTATTGGTATTCCTCAATCTGCTGCGTTCGCCTTTGCGTCCCTATTTCCTGGCGTAATGAACCAATACTTTTCTTCAATTCTTCCAGCTTCTTCGTGGCTTTTGCGGAATCAACTTTTGCGGAAGCCAGACTGGCGTTAATCATTGCCTCATCGGCCAGTATCGCCGCGTTTTCATAATTGTCGTCGTCCAACTCGGCCCTGGCCTGGTCCAATTTCTCGTGAGCGATTCGCATCTCTAACGGAGCATATCTATCGCCCTCACTCATATTAGCTTCATTAAACGCTTGTTCTGCGGCCGAAATTTTGTCGACGGGCGGATGACCTCCACAGCCGCCGAGCAGAAAAATAGCGGACAGCAATAACAGGGGGATGTAGAGATTGAATTGTCGGTATTCATGTGTCATTAGTATTCTCCTTAAATTCATGCTTAGAAAAATTTCCAGATGAAGGAAGGTAATGGCTGAACAGCATTCCTGAGTTTCCCCTCGATTCATGACATAGATGCACTCATTTATACTCAGAAAAGAGCAAGGGAAAATTCGTATGACTACTTACCAGACGATTTAATTTTTAAATAAAATCAATAGATTAGCTTGCGCTTTCAGCGCTTTGAACGATAAGTTCCGCAATTGATGCCGCACTTGCCAAATTGCCGCATCAATTGCTGGCCGCCAGGCATTAAAAACCGGCATCCTAATGGATATTTCATGAAATCACAGAGTTCACGGAGAAAAACAGGAGACTGCATTTTCTCCCTGCAAAATCATGAATCCATTGGACAATGTTTGCGAGAAATTGAATTTGAAAGCCTCCGCGTTCCGCACGGTGAAATATTCGGACCAGCTAGCCTTAAGTGCCATCATCAGCCGTATTTCCCTATAGCCAGCCTGTTGAAAAGTAACACCTGCTCTCTCGGCTGATAAAACCATCCCCATTCAGCCCAAAATTGATTCCAGCTTCTCACAATAATTTTTCAAGACCTTGATACGGGCGTATTTCTTATCATTGCCTTCAACCAGAATCCAAGGCGCTGCCTGAGTGCCGGTCCGGATAATCATTTCGTTAGCGGCCAATTCATACTCGGTCCATTTTTCGCGATTGCGGTAATCATCTTCGGTTAGTTTGTATCGTTTATAGCTGATCTGTCCACGCGCCATAAATCGTCTCAATTGCTCGTCCTTATCAATGTGCAGCCAGAATTTCAGGATGATGATGCCGTCGCGCATCAATTCTTCCTCAAAATTAACGATTTCGGAAAAACCGCGCTGCCATTCATGTGCCGCCGCGAAGCCTTCGACACGCTCAACCAACACACGCCCGTACCAGCTCCTGTCGTAGATAGTGATGTTGCCCGCGCGCGGGATATGGCGCCAGAACCGCCACAAGTAATGCCGGGAGCGTTCTTCATCGGTGGGCGCGGAAACGGGAATCACGCGATAGTGCCTCGCGTCCAGCGCATGAATCAGGCGTCTGATGGCCCCGCCTTTGCCGCCGGCATCCCAGCCTTCGAAAACCAGTATGCTGGAGCGCTTCTCCTGGCGCGCCAGCCTAGCCATCTTGCTCAGCTTGTCCTGGTAAAAATCCAGCTGTTTGTGGTAGGTTTTTTCATCCAGTTTAAGCGACAGGTCGAGCGTATCCAATGAATTAGGCCGTGCACTATCCATGGCGGCGGAGGCGGCTGTCTTTCCGATAACACCTGCGTCCGCAGTTCTCTGGTCAATATGCCGGCTGATCCTGTCCAGCACATGCCTGCCTGCGGTCAACCGGCGATAATGCTTATCCGTACCGTCGATGATCAGCCACGGCGACGCGCCGATGCTGGTTCCGGACAATACTTTCTCAGCCGCGTCGATAAAATCGTCATACATTTCCAGATGCTTTTTATCGCGGCTGGTTACGCGCCAACTGGTTTTCGGATTTTTTTCGAGTTTTTTCAGACGTTTTTTCTGTTCATCCCGGCCGAGATGCAGCCAGCATTTAATGATCAAAGCGCCATCGTCTATCAGCAGTTGCTCAAATTGCCTGATATGCATGAGTTCGATCTGCAGTTGTTCATCGTTGATCTGACGATGGACACGCCGTGATAGCGGCTCGCTGTACCAGGAACCGGCATAAATCCCGATGGTGCCTTTGACCGGCAAAGTGCGCCAGAATCGCCAGAATTCAGGCCGCTCCTTCTCTTCATCGCTGGGCTCATCGAAAGCATTGGTCTGCAGGTAATGCGGGTCCATCCATTCATTCAACAGATTGATTACTTCGCCTTTGCCTCCTCCGTCAGCGCCCGATATAAGAATAATGACAGGAAAGCCTGTTTGCCGGAGTTTCCGCTGAACCGTCAGTAATCGCGTTCTTAGCTCAGGCACTTGCTTATCATAATCGGATTTCTTCAACGTATGGCCCAGCTCCGCAGTTTCAAACATTCTAACCTTCCTTCCGCTCCTTCAATGTGATTTTTTGCCTGCCATACGCCAGCTCATCACTAAAAATACGTTGCGGCAGACTTTGCGCATACCGTAAAAATAAAAAATTAAATATATATCTATCAATTGCTTATGCACTAAATATTAAAAAATCGGCCAATAAATAAGGCACTTGTATAAGCCAAAAAAACAAGACATTTGAGATCATTTTATTTTAGTTTTGACACAACACCTTATCTCATGATAAAAATTAACTCGTCGTTTACAAAAACTTCGACGATCGACTTAGTGATTATAAATTATTACTGAGTTGCCCCCTTTGAGGAGAGGGGACAAAAAACATTACTACAATAACTATATGAGGATTTAAAAATGGCTGAAGAACAACAAAGAGATAATTTCTGGCTGTACATTGGCGGAATCATCGTTTTAACTATCGTATTAGTTGTTATGCTCAAAAGCAGAGAAACTGAGCACTTGAAAAGCGGCGCAGTAGCTGAGCTTCAAAAAGAAACTTTCCAATCTATTGAAGCAAGAAAATCAACTAAGAATAAAACTGCAGAAGAATCTGCAAAATAAGATGCTGCTACCCCCTCGCAGACAGATGCGGGGGGGTATGTTCAATACCGTTTATTCCTTCAGCATTTCCCAATGCACTGTTATTAAACGGTTTTCCTAAATAACAGCACCCCTCTCGAACCCGGTAAGATCACACATACAGAAAAATCCCCGTCCAGAGGATTTCGTGCCGACGTTTACTCACCATCAGGCTCCTTGAAGCTTACAGTTACAAATCCTTTTCAATAAGACTGAGCCTCTCTTCCAAGATTTTCACTTTCTTCAGCAACTCGGGCAATTTGCTGATCGCAACCTGCTCCTTATAGGCTATTTTCTTGTCTTTGGCCGGACTGCCGAACACTTGGCTACCGGCTTTAACGTCACCGGCTACGCCCGAGCGCGCCATGACTACCGCGCCGCGGCCGATCGTGACGTGATCAGCAACGCCAGCGCTGCCGGCCAGGATCGCATAGTCTTCAATCGTACAGGAGCCTGACACACCGGTGTGTCCGCACATGATTACGTGCTTACCGACTTTGTTGTTATGCCCGATCTGCACCAGGTTATCTATTTTGCTGCCCATCCCGATGACGGTACTGCCCAATGCCCCTCTGTCGACACAAGTATTAGCGCCGATCTCGACGTTGTCCTCAATGATGACATTGCCGACTTGCGGGACTTTGACATGAGCACCGCTGCGGAATTTATAGCCGAATCCCTCGGCGCCAATAACCGCGCCGGAATGTATGATGACGTTATCGCCGATTTCCACATCGTCATAGATAACGGCATACGGATGAATCCGGCAATTCTTGCCGATTTTTGCATTTCTACCGATATAAGCGCCGGCCAGGATTTCACCGCCATCACCAATTATTGCGTTTTCGCTTATCATGGCATACGGCCCGATATACAACTCGTTACCCAGTACGACATTGTCTTCGACCACGGCTTGTGGCGAGATTTGCCGGCGGTAAGCCTTGGCCGGATGCAACAACTCGACGGCTTTAATGAAACTGATCTCTGGGTCGGCGCAGACCAATAACGCCATGCTTGGCGGAACGTCTTCAACAGCAAAACCTTCGGCAATAAAACAGGCGGAAGCCGTGGAATCCTTGATATGCCCGGCATATCGGCTATTAGTCAGCTGCGTGACCTGTCCGTTTTGTGCCGTCATGATATCCGCTGCGGAATGAATTAATGCCGATGCATCGCCCCCTTCAATCCGGGCTCCGCAAAAATCGGCAAGTTCTCTTAATATAACCGGCATATTGTCCCTACTATTGTTTGATTATAGCGCCAAACTGTATGGCACATAGTGACTGAGGTAAGGATAGTTTAGCAAAAACTTATAATTCAGTATGACAAAATGCGCTTTTAATCAGGAGAGTCCTCCGGCATTCAGGGCTGTTTTACTGTTTTCAGCGTTTTGTCGATTTTAACGGCCAGGCTTTCCACGCCTTTTAACGTCAGCTTTTTATCGCTGCCTTTAATCTCTGAAACATAGTTGCCTATTAGTTGACTATCACGGGCGCTAACTAAATGCCCCATTAGATAAGCAAACAGGAAACTGGGCTTATGCAGGCGACCGACCAGTATATAGTCGGCGCCGGCTTGTTTGGCCAGCCTGGCTGCCACATCGCTATGATCAAAAAGATAACCGGCGCCAGCGTTCGCATGTTGCTGGGCCTGCGAGCTGACCGGCACGACTTCATACCCTGCTTCTACCAGTTCGTCTTCCAGCATGGCTCTCACGCTGGCCGTGCGTTCCACCTCAGCCGGGATGCCGGGCGCCAAAGTCAGGTCTTTCAATTCGAAATCCAGAACGGCGATACGCTGCCCGGCAAGACCATCCAGGCTTATCAAGCACAATATCACTGAAAAAATTATGTTAAGGATCCGAGCGTTTATGCGATAGCCCATGCTTTCTCCATTGAACTCTAAAGATGATGAATTAACGAGGCAATCCGGCGGTACTGTAAATTCAGCCGCCTTAAACCTGGGTAAAAACTGATTGGACAGAGGTTGGGGTGTCTAAGTTTGATTGTGACTGCAATTAACCGTGACGTTGCGGATGGCCCTCTCCCGAATGAAGAGGGCGCGTTAGCGTTTAGTTGAATAGGGCAGTTATGTATTAAATCTATGCCGCGGTTGAATTAACCGGATTCAATACACGTTTGAATTTGCGATGTTTAGCCACATGACGCGTAACAGTGCGGCCGGCTCGATCGGTCGCATTGTCAACAGCCGCATACATGTTTTCCTCAACATCCTCAATAATTACATCTGATTGGTGCGGAATCACTACTTGAATATGACAGCGTTTATCAGCTCCCCCTTTCAGACCGTTAACACTGGAAAGTCGCACGATAATACGCTGGACAGAATCATTACTGCTGATTAAAGCGCTGTTAATGCGTTTAAGGACATAACGCTGCAATGCTTCAGTCAAGGAAAAGTTTCGAGCTTGAATTTCTATTTGCATACTGCACTCCTGATTGAGTATTACCAGATGAGGTTTTAACTTACCTCGTGCCGTACCAAATAAAAAGTCGGATATTTTTTATTAATAGATCGAATTAATCGAACTTTTATGCTTTTTAAAGAAGCAAATATCTTTCACTAACATCAAATTTACCGAGCAAATAAAAAAATCATTCGAGTATTATTTAGTGATCATGTTCTAATTGACCGGAATCAGAGCATTGACTGAGCAAAATTTATGATTAACTACAAGCATCTCCATTACTTCTGGATGGTCGCCAAGGAAAAAAGCATCGTCCGGGCCAGCGAACGTTTGAACCTGACGCCGCAAACTATCAGTGGACAGCTAAGTCTGCTGGAAGAGACTTTAGGCGTGGCCTTATTTGACCGTGTAGGGCGCCATCTCGAACTCACCGATACCGGACACAGGGTTTTAACTTATGCCGATGAAATTTTCTCATTAGGCAGCGAACTGGAGAGTGTGGTTCACGACAGGCCTACCGAATCAATATTATCGTTCAATGTCGGTATTGCCGATGTCGTGCCTAAATCCATCGCCTATCGGCTGTTGGAGCCGGCTTTGCGCATACCGGCCCTGGTACGCATCAATTGCAGGGAAAAAGATATTGGCTCGCTATTGAGTGATCTGGATCAGCACAAGCTGGATCTGGTCATATCAGACAGCCAGATTCCTGCGGACACCATTATGCGGGGATTCAGCAGGCCGCTCGGGGAATCGACGCTGACTTTTTTTGCCGCGCCGAAATTGATAGACACTTTTGAACAAGTTTTTCCAAATTGCCTCGATAACGCTCCGCTGTTATTGCCAGGCAGCGCCAGTGGAATAAGGGTTCAGCTTCAGCAATGGTTTGACAGGCGGCATATTCATCCGCGCATTGTCGGCGAATTTGACGATAGCGCCCTGATGGAGAAATTTGGTCAGGCCGGTGTCGGTATTTTTGCCGTACCGACCGCCATCAAGACAGAAATAGAAGATAAATGCGAGGTTATTTCTATCGGCGAGACTGAAGATTTAACCGTTCAATTCCATGCCATTTCGATGCTGAGAAAAGTATCCCATCCAGCGGTAACGGCTATTACCGCCAAGGCCGGAGAATGGCTGTCCCGCAACGCAGCGAATTTATAGATGAACTTGCCCTGGGTGAGGATTCCTGCGATCGCGGCTTTATCACCGCGACCGGCAAGAGATTGCAAGATTACGAATCATCAACCTGATCGGCAAGCACGGTCAATGCTTTAATCAGGCCTGACAACTTCTCCGAATCTTCTGCGCGCACTGTCGCATGGGCGACTTTGCGGCCTTTCCGCGGCGCTTTGTCATAGAGATGCAGGTGCGCATTCGGAATCTTCAAGACATCGTCATTAGCCGGCAGGCCGCCAATGAAATTCACCATGGCCGCCTTGCCAACCGGTGTCGTAGCGCCTAAAGGCTGATTAAGAATGGCGCGCAGATGATTTTCGAACTGACTGGTCTCAGCGCCTTCAATCGTCCAGTGCCCGGAGTTATGCACGCGCGGCGCGAATTCATTGGCGACCAATTTGCCCTCTACGTCAAACAGCTCCAACGCCAGCACGCCGACATAATCCAGCGCTTCCACTAATGTAGAAACGTAAGATTCAGCCTGCTTTTGCAGTGCATCGCCATCGCGGCATTCGGAAACCCGCAGGATACCGCCGCGATGCAAATTCTCGGATAACGGATAAAAAACGATGGTGCCCGAAACATTGCGCGCGGCAATAATCGACACTTCGCGCTTGAATGGCACGAACGCCTCGACGACAGCCGGCACGCCTCGCAGCAACTCCCAAGCCGGCTCCAGGTCATCAATCGATTTGAGCACGGACTGGCCTTTGCCGTCGTAGCCCAGGGTGCGGCTTTTCAAAATGGCCGGCCAGCCAATGGCCGGCATGGCCTGCCTCAGATCCTCTAGGCTGTCCACGGCCGCGAAAGCCGGCGTCGGAATGCCAATTTCACGGAAAAAACTTTTCTCAATGAGCCGATCCTGGGCAATCGCCAGCGCCTTGGGAGCCGGATGCACCTGTGTCCGCGCCGATAGAAACTCGGCGACATGCGCGGGCACATTCTCAAATTCATAAGTGACCACATCGGCGCGCTCCGCCAACTGCGCGAGCAATGCAGGATCACTGTAATCCCCATGCAGATGTTCACCCAGTTTATTGGCGCAGGCATCGGCTGACGGGTCCAGAAAAATAAAATCGAGTCCTAACGGATAACCCGCCAGCGCAATCATACGCGCCAGCTGTCCGGCCCCGAGCATTCCGACTTTCATACTCTATCCTCCCGCGGATCTGAATGCTCCAGCACTGTATCGGTCTGCTCGCGCCGATAATCGTTTAATGCCGCACGGTATTCATTGTGTTTATTGCTGATAATGGCTGTTGCCAGCAAAGCGGCGTTAATGGCTCCGGCCTTGCCGATAGCCAATGTGCCGACCGGAATGCCGGCAGGCATCTGAACGATCGATAGCAAGGAGTCCATGCCGTTCAATGCCTTAGACTGTACCGGAACGCCCAGAACGGGAACGGCGGTTTTTGCTGCTGTCATGCCGGGCAGATGCGCGGCGCCGCCAGCGCCCGCGATGATCACTTCAAGGCCTTTAGCTTCCGCCGCTTCGGCATATTGAAACAGTTTATCCGGCGTCCTGTGCGCCGAAACGACTTCAGCCTCATACGGCACTCTTAGCCGATCAAGCGTTTCCGCGGCAAAGCGCATGGTTTCCCAGTCAGAGGTCGAGCCCATGATGATGCCAACCAGTGCTGTCATGTGTTACTCCTTTCAGTATCAGAATAATCCGGACACTACGGGTCCTATTAGTAAAATGTAAAATTATCTCACAAATGCCAGGGCGATGTTTCTTAAGTTTTTGTATGACTTACAGGCTATCGACAGAAGTGCTAGTTGGGAAATTCGTTATGACTTGAAGAAAAAACAACGGCGTAATTGAGATTTTTCTGGTCAGGGAACCGTGACAGCCCAATCGGGCCATAGCTCAAACGCATCGCCTGCCTGGCAGGCATTCTCTGGCATCGTTAAGTTACTGTTTATGGTTAAAAATTACTGGGAATGGACAGGATACCGATGCTTTTCTTTATCATCTGTCTGTTTCAAGATAAGCATGCCATTGCACGCGGCACTTTTTCACCTGCCATCGCTTATCTGGCACTGAACTGGAATACTGTTTTTTCGATTTATACGCGCGGGGCCAACTTTTGCCGAAGCAATGCAAGACCTCGGGCGTATCCGGTGATAGGATCGCCTCCCTGCACAGGTCTGCGATCAACTGTTCTTATCTTTGTTATTTACAGACCGGATCTGGAAAAATTTTGACTGGATTTGGTGCACTGATACTCGTAATGTGAGCAAGAGATCCATTCGGATCTCTTGCTGCTCAAACTTCCTGTTAGCCCTTGCCGGGTATCATACCCACTGAGCCGGGTTTGATACGTTTACAAGTAACGACCATATCCTCCAAGTGGCATTGGGCCTTGCCCTTGTTATCGGCTCCCGTGCATTCGTCACAGACGGGCGTGCCGATATTTTTCACTTCTTCGACATGCCAGCCGTAACCTTGCGTTTGGCAGAACTTCTTGCTGTATCTGTTTATATTATATTGCTTCGAAGCAGTTTCAATCGCCGCGGATTTTGCTTCGCACTTTGCAGAAGGCAGCGTATTGGCCATAAGATCCCTGTAAACATATTCTGTCGCCGATGCGCCACCTGAAAAAAGCGACAATGCCGCCACTAGGCTTATCAAGTTAAATTTCATAATTCTCTCCTCATTTTATTATTTTAGCGATCGCTGATGCGCTATATCTTCTGTATATGATGTTGCCCTTAAACCATGACTTCTGCCTTTTCCTGAGGAAAACGGCAACCGGGGATCAACAAAACATCCTGTGTACCCAGGATTTAGTTTAAAACGCGAATATTCATAAGTGCGGATTCTTCTTGCAGTTGCTCTTTGATCGGAGCGAATTTGTCATCCTCATTTTTCTTAACCAGGATCAAAACCGTCAATAAGGCAAATGTTATGCCGCCAACATACAGCCAGAATTTATCTTTTGTTTGTGATTCATCGTTCATTTTTTGCACCTCAATAGTTCAGTTATCGATGGATGCGTCACCGTCGATAAAAAGCTCGGCCTCAACCTGTACCGGAACTAATATCACGCCTGAAGCATCAATTGATTTATGCATTCAGTAATTTCCACAAAGAGAACGCTTTCAGCCTGACATTGCACGATCATTAGCATTATCTTTGCTTTAAACCAAAAAGGCATGATAGAAATTGCTGCATTCATAAATACCCTCTCACTTGGTAGTGAATCGATACTATAGGAAAGCCCAAGCCCACTGTCAAATAAATATCGAATCAATACTACATAAAATTGATATTTCGTTCATCAGGCCTTCAGGACAATGATTTACTTGCGTTGATCTTCGAATTTTGCAATCGATAACGGATGGCCCAACCTTACTCTTGCCGGAGTATCGGCATTTTCTACCCTGGTTCAGCCACATCCTGATGTGTTTTTTTTTGAAAAACATGAGCATTCCGCATAGTTTCATATTTACTTGAAGAGCATGAAACTAATGCGGTTATTTATCACTCTTTACTAAAGACCGGTTTCTTTTGAATAGACTTTGACTACGTTAGAGAGGCTTTCCAATGTATTACTTATGCAAAAACGCGCTGTTTGGCTCGTTGACTCTTATCGTGTTTATCGGCTTCATTTTGAGTGCGCTTATTATTTCAGGCATTTTATTTATCGGCTTTACCTTACGGTTTGCCTGGAGTTACAGCAATCTTGCCATACAAAGAAAGCTCAATTACATATTTGAGATTTAGCGACACCTTACAGCCCTCGCTAAAACTGTTTTCTTTAGCCTTATCTCAGCATTGGATAGCAGGGAGTAGAGACTTCCTCTCTTATTGTCGGCCTTGAACTTTTTTGAGACAGTCCTCCAAATTACTTTCTCCAGTAATTGACATTTCACCTGAGTATTACCTTTCCACATTTCGAATTATGATTCCTTGAGTGAGTCAAACCGCTGAGCATGTAATTTCTGTTTAAACATTATTTAGCTTTGTGATAATGTCATGAAGTAACATTTTTACAATGGAGATCAGTACCATGACTAACCAGCGCAGTGTTACTCTAGTTAACGAGGAAACTCAGCCCATATGCGAGTTACCTGTTTTATCAGGCACCACGGGACCCGATGTAATCGATGTCCAGGACTTGTATAAACAAACCGGCATGTTTACTTATGATCCCGGCTATACTTCGACTGCCAGCTGTTCTTCAAAAATAACGTATATCGACGGCGAAGCGGGCATATTGCTGTATCGCGGCTACCCGATCGAGCAATTGGCGGAACAATGCACTTTTCTGGAAGTTTGCTATTTGCTGCTGAACGGCGAATTGCCCAATAGCGATCAATTGAAGCAGTTTGAAGAATCCATTACCAAACATACGATGGTACATGATCAACTGACTAATTTTTTTAAAGGCTTCCGCCGGGACGCGCATCCGATGGCGATCATCGTCGGCGTGGTCGGCGCCTTGTCGGCCTTCTATCATGATGCCCTGGATATTACCAACAAGAAAGACCGCGACCTGTCCGCCATTCGCCTGATCGCAAAAATACCCACTATAGTGGCCATGAGCCATAAGTACAGCATTGGCCTGCCGTTTATGTATCCGCAAAACAAGTTGACTTATGTGGAAAACTTCATGCGGATGATGCTGGCCACGCCCTGCGAGGACTTCATTCCCAACCCGATTTTGGTGCGGGCATTGGACCGAATCCTGATTCTGCATGCCGACCATGAACAGAATGCCTCCACGTCGACGGTTCGTCTGGCCGGCTCCAGCGGCGCCAATCCCTATGCCTGCATTACCGCCGGAATCGCCTGTTTATGGGGGGCCGCGCATGGCGGCGCCAACGAAGCGGTATTGAAAATGCTGGAAGAGATCGGTGATGTTTCACATATCGATTCTTATATCAAACGCGCCAAGGATAAAAATGATCCGTTCAGACTGATGGGATTCGGTCATCGCGTTTATAAAAATTACGACCCGCGCGCCAAATTGATGCGGGCGACCTGTCATGAAGTGCTTAACGAACTGGGCCTGCATGACGACAGCCTGTTCAAGTTGGCGCTGGAACTGGAACGCATCGCGCTTGAAGACGAATACTTCATCGAGAAACAGCTGTATCCGAACGTCGATTTTTATTCAGGCATCGTGCTGCGCGCATTAGGGATACCCAGCAATATGTTTACGGCCATGTTCGCCATGGGCCGCAGCGTGGGCTGGATTTCCCATTGGGATGAAATGATATCCGATCCGGAACAGAAAATCGGCCGCCCGCGACAACTCTATGTCGGACAAACAAGACGCGATGTTCCGCCTATGGCCGCGCGTTGAACATTCCATAGGCCATGCGGCGCGAATTTATCGATCGGGGCCTCGGTTTCCATTGTTCGCTATCAATCGTGAGGAAAAATGTCCTTATATAAAACATTATCTGATAAAACTTCAAGCATCAGAATAACGCTTTTGTCAATGGCCGTTTTATCACTTTTGATAGCCCATACGACTACCCTGGCTGCCATGGATGATTCCATTGAAAAGGCATTGAAATTCGGCCAAGCCGATGATGCCCGATACGGACAGATAAAATTCAACCTGCGCTATCGCTACGAAAACGATGACAGCAAAGCGCCCGACAAAGCTGTCGGCAACGCTTCGACTGTTCGCCTGCGCCTGGGCTATCTGACACCCGAGTTCCATAATTTCCAGATTTACGCGGAATATGAGGGCAATCAGGATGTGGGAGCCAATACTTACAACAGCCTCAGAAACGGCCACGACACCTATGAGACGATCGCCGATCCGCAACAGCACGAACTGAATCAATTCTGGATCAGCTACAATGGCCTGCCGGATACAAAAGTCAAGCTGGGCCGCCAGCATATCGCATTGAACAACCAGCGTTTTATTGGCGATCAGGACTGGCGGCAAATGCAGCGGACCTTCGATGCGCTAACGGTTACCAATAAATCATTGCACAACACGACCATCCGTGCCGGCTACATAACCAGTGTCAGGGATGTTACCGCCGAAAAAATCGACATGGACAGCCTGTTTATCAACGCCGGCTATGATTTCGAGCGCATCGGCATCTTATCGGCTTACACTTACCTGCTGGGCTACAATGACCTGCCGGCGGACAACACAAAGTCCAGCCAGACCTACGGCGTTCGTTTTAACGGGGGCGCCAAGATCAATGACGATGTCTCGACGATATTTACCAGCGAGTACGCCTATCAGCAGGAGTATGCGAACAATCCCGACAACTACGAAGCCGATTATTATCTCTTAATAGCTGGCGTAAATGCCTACGGCTTCATCATCAAAGGCGCTGTGGAACAACTGGGCGGCAAAGGCGATGGCCCTGCTTTTCAAACCCCTTTGGCGTCAGATCACTACTTTAATGGCTGGTCGGATCAGTTTACGGTCATACCGGTCAATGGCCTGCGCGACACCTATGGCTCTATCGGCACCACAGTCTGGGGCATCAATATCGAAGGCATTTATCATGACTTCGCTGATGATACCGGCAATATCGACTATGGCGAAGAATGGGATTTCAAAGCCGTCAAGACCTTCGGCAAACACTACAACCTGCTCGCCAAATATGCTTATTACGATGATAACGGAGCGCTTACCGGTCTGACCGATACACACAATTTCTGGCTGCAAGCCGAGGTCAGTTTCTAAACCGCTCGGCATCAGGCATTCGGATGGAAAATGCCCGAGCTTGCGTAAATCCCGTCAATTTGAAATAAAAGCCGGCAGATTCAGTCTAATTTTTAACAAGACCATTAAATACTGCTGCATGTTGTTCTATAATTAATATTAGTTTTTTATTATTTACTTAAATAAAGAGGTTAGCCCTATGCTCTTCAGACAACTTTTTGAACCCGACACCTGCACCTACAGCTATCTCATCGGCTGCGAACAGACCCAAAGAGCCGTCCTGATCGATCCTGTCGCCAGCGAGGTGGACAGCTATGTGGCGCTTCTAAACGAACTGAGATTCACGCTGATCTATACGATGGAAACCCATGTCCATGCCGATCATATCACCGGCGCCGGCCTGTTGAGGGACAGATTGGGCAGCAAAGGCGTCGTTCACCGCGATGCCGGCGCCATGTGCGCCGATTTGCTTGTCACCGATGGCGTGCCGCTTCAGGTCGGCGGGATTGAAATACTCGTTCTCCATACTCCGGGCCATACCTCGGGCTGCATCAGTTACGTGGTCGGGGACCGCGTTTTTTCCGGCGACGCCTTATTCATCAATGGCTGCGGACGCACGGACTTCCAGCACGGCGATGCCGGCATGCTGTACGACAGCATCACGCAAAAGCTATTTACCCTGCCGCCTGACACGCTGGTTTATCCGGGCCATGATTACAACGGCAAGACCGTCTCCACGATCAAACAGGAAATAGCGACCAATGCCCGTTTGGGCGGCGACAAGACGCGCGACGAATTCATTGAAATCATGGCCAATCTTAACCTGCCTTATCCCAAATACATTGATGAAGCGCTACCGGCCAACCAGGCCTGCGGTAAGCCGGATAAACAAGGCGCGGTCATACAAGGCTAAAGATGCTGCTGATAATTGCGCTCTCTCTATTGGTCGGTGTTCTGCTGGGCCTTCTGGGCGGCGGGGGCTCAATCCTGACTGTACCGATTCTGGTTTATCTGGCCGGCCTGTCGGCTAAAAATGCGATTATTACATCATTGATCGTCGTCTGCCTGACCAGCTTGATAGCCGTAATCAACCATGCCCGCCATGGCAAGGTATGCTGGACGGTCGGACTGACCTTCGGCATGACCGGCATGGTTGGCGCCTTTCTGGGCGGCCGGCTCGCAACTTATGTTCCGGACTCGCTGCTGCTGGTGCTATTTGCCGTCATCATGCTGGCCGCTTCAGTGTCGATGCTGCGCACTAAAAAAACACCCCAAGCCCGGCAGGCATCCCAACTTCCCCCGCTGAAACCCTGTCCTCAACGTTTGCCGTTTATAGCGCTGATGCTTGACGGCTTTCTGGTAGGCTCGATGACAGGCCTGATCGGCGTGGGCGGCGGTTTCCTGATGGTCCCGGCGTTAAATAATCTGGCGGGTTTGCCCATACACGCCGCCATAGGCACGTCGCTGTTCATTATTATCATTCAGTCTTCCGCGGCCCTGGCGGGGCACGCCAATCACATGACCATCGACATCCTTTTAACGGGACTGTTTTCAGCTTTCGCCATTCTTGGCAGCTTCGTCGGCAGCAGTCTGTCGGGCAAAATCCCCGGCCGCCATTTAAGGCGCGGTTTCGGATTGTTCGTTTTCATCCTCGGCGGCTTTCTGCTTTATCGCGAGATCAACCCGCCGATGATTGCGCAGATAACAGATCTCGTTATCCGCCATCAGGACTTCCTTCTCGGCGCATCGAGCATTCTGCTCATTATGCTTTCTTATCGGATATGGCTCTGGGCACATACCTTACAAAAAAACAATGATCGTAATCAAACTTGAGCTTTTTATGCTAATTAGATAATATTGATTCAATACTACCTGGAGTCCATATCGAATGAAAAATACAAAAAAGCTACTGTCCCAATCAGTTATTGCCGGTTTAACCGCTCTCGTTTTGCCTTTAGCCGTACAGGCGGAATCCGATAACGCCCAAATGCATCAGTTGTACCAAGACAACTGCGCCAGCTGCCACGGGGCTGATCATGGCGGTTACCTGGCCCCGGCGTTAAATGCCGACACACTGAAAGGCCGCAGCCCTACCGCTCTGCGCACCGTGATCATGACCGGAAGTTTCGACACGTTGATGCCTCCGTTTTACGGCCGTTTAACGGATGATCAGATCCGCGGTCTGGTCAGTCATCTGCAAAAAACGCCCAAGCTGGATAACCCGGCCTGGACGATCGATGACATGAAATCGTCATTAAAAGTCTACGTTAAGGACGAGAGCACACTGCCTGACAAACCCACCTATCAAATCGACAGCATGGATGACGTCATCGGCGTGGCCGCGCGCGGCAAGTACGGACGCGGTGAAGGTTCCAAAGCCGTTTTCATCAACAGCACCACGCATAAACAAATCGGCGAAGTCCAGACCGGCACGGCCGCGCACATCATCGACTACAACCCGGCCAATCCACGCTGGGCTTATGTGAAAACCGACACGGCGGAAATTTACAAAATCGACCTGTATTCCATGAAAGCCGTTCGCAGCATCAAGACCGGCCATAACGGCCCGGGCATGGGCGTATCGCGCGACGGCAAATACATCATGGCCGGCTCGTTCGTGCCGCATAATGCCGTCATTCTCAACGCCGACACGTTGGAGCCTTTGAAAACCTTTGAACTGGAAGGCGTCGATCCGGACGGCAAAATGGTGACTTCCGATTCCGGCATGGTTATCGGCACGCCTTATGACGATATTTTCGCCATTGCGCTGGAAAACGCAGGACAAGTCTGGGTAGTGGACCTGAAAAAAGACGAGGATTTCCCTGTCACTAAAATCACCGATGTCGGCCGCCATCTGCACGATGCGTTCCTGAGCCATAACGGCCGCAAGCTGATGATCGCTTCTTATGACGACAGCATCGTCGCCGCGATCGACCTGAAAGACCGCAAGGTCATCAAGAAACTGGAAGCTGGCTGCGTGCCGCACGTAGGCGGCGGTTCCGCCGTGAAAGTTGACGGCCGCACTTTGGGCTTCGGCACCAACTTCGGCGATTGCGACAAAACCGTTGTCAGCGTCTGGGATCTGGACACCATGGAAGTGGTCAAACAAGTCCCTGTTTCCGGCGGCACCGAGTCACCGGCCGCACATGCTAACGCGCCTTACGTGGCCGTGGACATCATCAGCAAGGACAGACGCGCGCGCACCGTGCAGCTGATCGACAAGAAAACGCTGGAAGTGGCGAAAACATTGGATGTCGGCGGTCATGCCTACTTCCCTGAATACAGCGCGGACGGCAAATTCCTCTATGTCAGCGCCGGTTACAGCGGCGATGAAGTCGTAGTCTACGATTCGAACTCGCTGAAGAAAGTCGCTTCCATCTCGATGGAAAGCCCGGCCGGTATTTTCTCGCATGGCCGCGTTAAATACATGACTCGCGGTCTTTCTCCGGACGAAATGGAAGGAGTGAAATAATGAGAATATTTGCCCTTTCCAGCGCGCTGGTCGCAGGTCTTGCCTGTGCCCAGAGCGCTAACGCGGCGAGCGTCTATGCGGGCCACGCGATTGCGGCTTCCACCTGCGCGCAATGCCACGGCATTACAACCCCAGCCTCCGGCGCGCCTTTTCCGCCGCTGGCCGGGCGCGATGCCGACTATCTGAAAACAGCGCTGAAGCAATACCGCGACAAGACCCGCGTATCGGATGTCATGAACAATATTGCCGGCTCATTGAGCGATAGCAATATCGACAATGTAGTCGCCTATTACGCAAGGCTGAAACCGTAAGCGCGCATGAGAAAACTGCTGCTGTTAATGCTGGTTTCCAGTACAGCTCTTGCCGGCGAACCGTCGGCGGACAGGCAAAACACGCTCCGCAACATGCTCAAGCATGATTGCGGAGCGTGTCATGGCTTAACATTGAAAGGCGGCCTGGGCCCTGCCCTGCTGCCTGAGGCATTGGCCGGAAAATCGGATGATTTTCTGGCCGATGCCATTCTTAACGGCCGCAAAGGCACAGCCATGCCGCCCTGGCAACGATTTATCAACCGCGATGAAGCGCTCTGGCTGATAAAAGTTTTACGTAATCCCGAGCATTAATCCATACTACGCAGCAGGAGGCGCCCGCGCATCCTGCCCTGTTCAAAAATTTAAGGTGCGCAAGCGCACTATCGATCCATTATGAAAAAGCTAATCCCCATTCTAGGTTTCGTATTTTCCCTTAACGCCGTGGCCGAACCGCGCGCTACGGGGGATCTGGGCGTCGTGATTCAACGCGAGGACGGCAAGACGCTGATCGTTAACAGCACCGAGCACAAGCGGCTGGCTGAAATCGAAGGCCTGGGGGATTTGTCGCATGCCTCGGTCGTTTTCTCGCGCGATGAGCGCTATGCCTATGTGTTCGGCCGTGACGGCGGCCTGACCAAAGTCGACCTGCTCAATGACGCCATCGCCAAGCGCATCGTTCAGGCCGGCAACAGCATCGGCGGCGCCATTTCCCAGGACGGCCGCTTTATCGCCGTATCCAATTACACGCCCGGCGGCGTCAAGGTTTTTTCCGCCGACACGCTGGAACTGATCGCCGACATTCCGGCCGAATATGACGACGGCAAGCTGTCCAAAGTGGTGGGCATCGTTGACGCGCCCGGCCAGCGCTTTGTCTTCAGCCTGTTCGATGCCGGCGAAATCTGGGTGCTGGACCTCAAAAACCCGAAACAGCCCGCCGTGCAAAAATTCAGGGATATCGGCAAGCAGCCGTATGACGCCCTGATATCGCCGGATGGCCGTTATTACATCGCCGGCCTGTTCGGCGAGCCCGGCCTGGCCCTGCTGGACTTGTGGGATACTTCGAAAGGCGCAAAACGCATACTGCCGGAATACGGCAAAACCGACGACAAACTGCCGGTCTATAAAATGCCGCACCTGGAAGGCTGGGCCATGGCCGATGATTACCTGCTGGTGCCGGCCATCGGCAAGCACGAAGTGCTGGTGATCGACAAACGCCAATGGCAACTGGTGAAAGCCATCCCGGTGGCCGGGCAGCCGGTTTTCGTCAGGGCCCGGCCCGATGGCCGGCAAATCTGGGTCAATTTCGCCTTCCCCGACAACAGTCTGGTGCAGGTCATCGACGTCAAGGACCTGAGCGTCCATAAATCCCTGACGCCGGGCAAAGCCGTCCTGCACATGGAATTCACGCCGCGCGGCGAACAGGTCTGGGTAGCCGTGCGGGATGACAATCAGCTGGTCGTTTACGATACCGAAACGCTGACCGAAATCGCCCGCCTGCCGGCCAAAACCCCCAGCGGCATTTTCTTCAGCTCGCGGGCGCACCAGATAGGTCTGTAAACCCATGCTGACGCCATTGCACAAGCGGCTGCTGAATGATTTCCAGCACGACTTCCCGCTCACGGAGCGCCCCTATCAGGCCATCGCCGATGAGCTGGGCGTTACCGAAGACGACGTGATCGCGGCCTTGAACGATCTGAACGACAGCCACTTTATCAGCCGCATAGGGCCCGTTATTCCGCCCAATCACATCGGCGTCAGCACGCTGGCGGCGATGGCCGTGCCCGAAGAGCGACTCCAGGAAGTCGCCGACAGAATCAGCGCCTACGCGGAAGTCAACCACAATTACGAGCGCGAGCACCGATTCAATCTCTGGTTCGTCGTGATCGCCTCCGATACCGCCCATCTGCAGGACGTGATTGTCGCCATCGAACAGGAAACGACCTATAAAATCATGCAACTGCCTTTGCTGGATGATTTTTTTATTGATTTAGGCTTTAAGCTGGACCTGAATAATGATTGACCGCCGCGACCTTGAACTACTGGAGCGCATACAGACGGGGCTGCCTGTTTGCCCCCGGCCTTATGCCGAAATCGGACGCTGCTGCGACATGCCCGAATCCGAAGTTATCGAACGCCTAGCCCGGCTGAAACAGCAGGGCCTCATCAAGCGCATGGGCGTCATCGTCAAGCACCGGAAGCTGGGTTACCGCGCCAATGCCATGGTCGTCTGGAATGTGCCCGACGATCTGGTCAAGCAACTGGGCGGCCACATGAGCCGGTTTCCGTTCGTGACGCTCTGCTACCGTCGCCCGAGACGGCCGGGCTGGCCTTATAACCTGTATTGCATGATCCACGGCAAAGACAGAGCCACTGTGCAGCAACAACTCGAACAGCTTGCCGCCGCTTGCGGTCTGGCCAGCTTTGGCCGCGAAGTTCTGTTCAGCCGCCGCTGCTTCAAGCAGCGCGGCGCCGTCTACAAGAACCTTGCGACCGCCGCCGAAACAGAAGTAGCCCATGGATAATCTGGACAAACGTATCATCAACGCGCTGCAAGGCGGATTTCCGGTTTGCGATGCCCCTTTCCGGCAGGTCTCCCTGACCTTGAATATCACGGAAGCCGAACTGCTGATCCGGCTCCGGAACCTGCGGGCCAATGGCATCCTGACGCGCTTCGGGCCGCTTTACAATGCCGAACAGATGGGCGGCGCGCTGACCCTGGCCGCCGTCAAAGCGCCGGAAGACCGGTTTGATGAAATCGCCGATATCATCAATGCCTTTCCCGAAGTCGCCCACAACTACGCGCGGCAGCATACCCTGAACATGTGGTTCGTGATCGCCACGGAAACGCCCGGACAAGTCCGGCAGACCATTGAGGCGATAGAGGAACAGACCGGACTGACCGTCTACAACATGCCGAAAATCAAAGAGTATTTCGTCAACCTGAAACTGGAGGCCTGATCATGCTCGACGCCATAGACCGCAAGATCATCGAAGCCACACAGGCCGGCTTGCCGCTGACGCCGGAACCTTACCAGGCGATTGCCGACGACCTGGGCCTGACCGCCGATGAAGTCATGACGCGCCTGTCGGCCATGCAGGCCAGCGGCATCATCCGCCGTATCGGCGCGGTGCCCAACCACTATAAATTGGGTTATGGCTATAATGGCATGACGGTCTGGGACATTCCCGACGACAGGATCGACGAGCTGGGCCGGCAAGTCGGCCAACTGGAATTCGTCAGCCACTGTTATCATCGGCCGCGGCATCTGCCCGACTGGCCCTACAACCTGTTCGCGATGGTGCATGGCAAAACCCAGGCCGACGTTGACCGGCAGATCAAGCAGATCGCCGACCTGCTCGGCGATTGCAACCGCGGCAGCGATGTCTTGTACAGCACGAAAATCCTGAAAAAAACCGGCTTTCGCAGCCGGCCCCGAAGCGCGCCATCCGACACCACAGGCTCATAAGATGTTCAGACTCAGCCACTACATGCGGGAACTGATTGCCCCGACGCCGATAAAACCGGCACGCAAGCCGGCCGCGCCGGTCGTGATCTGGAACCTGATCCGCCGCTGCAACCTGGCCTGCAAGCATTGCTACACGACCTCGGCCGACATCGACTTTCCCGGCGAACTGAGCACGCGGGAAATCTATGCGGTCATGGACGATCTGAAGGCCTTCAAGGTGCCGGTGCTGATTCTGTCGGGCGGCGAGCCGCTGCTGCACCCCGATATTTTCGCGATTTCCCGGCGCGCCAAGGACATGGGCTTTTATGTCGCCCTGTCCAGCAACGGCACGAAGATCACGGCCGGCAATATCGATGAAATCGCCGCGATCGACTATCAATATATCGGCGTCAGTCTGGACGGCATCCAGGACACGCACGACCGGTTCCGGCGCCTGCCGGGCTCGTTCGACGAAGCGCTGCGCGGCGTGCGCCTGTGCCTGGAAAAAGGCATCAAGGTCGGCATCCGTTTCACCTTGACGCAGGACAACCACCAGGATTTTCCGGCCTTGCTGCGGTTAATGGACGACCATGATATCGACAAGTTCTACCTGTCGCACCTGAACTACGGCGGGCGCGGCAATCGAAACCGCAAGGATGACGCGCATTTCCAGATGACCCGAACCGCCATGGATCTGCTGTTCGAGGCCAGCTACGAATGGCTTAAAGCCGGCAAGGAACGCGAGTTCGTCACCGGCAACAACGATGCCGACGCCGTTTACTTCCTGCATTGGGTCGCCAGGAAATTCCCCGACAAGGTCGGCCACATCCAGGCCAAGCTGGAACAGTGGGGCGGCAATGCCTCCGGCGTCAATGTGGCCAATATCGACAACCTCGGCCATGTACACCCGGACACGTTCTGGTGGCATTACGATCTGGGCAATGTCAGGCAGCGCCCTTTTTCGGAAATCTGGACGGATGTTTCCGATCCCTTGATGGCCGGGCTCAAGCAGAACCCGAGGCCGCTGGAAGGCCGCTGCGCGACTTGCCATTTCCAACGCCTCTGCAACGGCAACACCCGGGTCAGGGCGCAGCAGACATCGGGCAATGCCTGGGCCGAAGATCCGGGCTGTTATCTGACCGATGCCGAAATTTCGCCCGCATTAGCCTAAGGCATCAGCGGGGTTTCAGGGACAAGGTGCTGACGATATCGTCATTCTCCCGCTTGGGATCGACCGCGCTGTCGAGAATAAACACGCGGTCATTCTTTATGCCGCCTTGCTGGACGAGGTATTTTGCAATTGCCTGGGCCCGGTCCGAGGCCAGATCCTTAAGCCGCTTTTGTTCCGGCTGCATGCCGGCTGTCAGCTTCTGCTTGGCGACTTCGTAAAAATCGCCGGCTTTGGAATCCTTTAAGCGGGGCGTGCCGAAAAACGATCTATCCGCCAGCAACGGATATTTCTCCATAAACATATCCGCGAGCAGGCGTTTGTATTGCTCATCGGACAGTTCGATATATTCCGCCAGTATTTTTTTGCTGCCTTCCTTGTCTATCTCGGCCGCCCGCCTTTTCTTAAGCTGATCCAGCAAGGCGTCATCGGTCAGGGCGGGCCAGTCCTGCTTCAGGAAAGCGGCGCCTTTGATTTCGACATCCAGTGCCGGCCGGTCATTGAGCGCCTTGGCCACTGTCTTCAGTTTATCCTGTTGCTGTTCATCCAGTTCGGCCTTACCGGCGGCAAAACTGATCGCGCTCAGATCTTCCTTGCCATTAGCCAGCGAGGCCAGCGCGTTAAACGGCGATTTGACAATTTTGGTAATGACATTCACCAGGGCATCGGTAATGAGCGCGCCGAAGCTGAATTTCGGGTCTTCAAGACTGCCGGTAATCGGCACGTCGATTTTTATTTTGCCTTCGGAATCTTTCAACAGCGCCACAGCCAGTTCAAGCGGCAAGGACACGGCATCGGGGTTCTCCACTTTCTCGCCCAGCACGAGCTGGTCGATCAGGATGCTGTTCGACGCGGTTAACTTATTGTCATCAACGGTATACTTCAGCCCCAGCGTCATCTTGCCTTTTTCCACCTTATAACCGGCAAACTCCACCATGTAAGGCGAAATCAGCGGCATCGGCATGCCGCGAAAATTCATTTCCAGATCGAAATCGCCCTGATACGGGCTGACTTCACCCTTGATATCGACCGGGGCCAGATCATAAGCCATACCTTTTAAAGTGACCTTGACCTGCGACTTTTTTTCCGAGGAAAATCCGCCGGCGCCGCCATTGAGATCGGTAATCCGCGCCGCGAAAGGCAAAATCAACGATAAATCGGCAAAGTCCGATGAGCCATCCGTCACCTGAATCCGGTCGATTTTAAAATACGTTTTTTTGCTATCGTCGGCGGATGCTTTTGTTTTAGCCGGCTTCGCTTTTTTAGCCGATTTCGCTTTTTTAGCCGGCTTCTCTTTTTTAGCGGGCTTCGTTTTGGTTTCGGTTTTCTCATCGGCGACCATCACCTCGTTAAAATTCATCGACTTGTCCTTTTTGATGATCACCCGCGCGTAGGGCTTGTCGATAGTCAATGCGCCGGCCGTATAACGCTCCGCCAGCACATCCGCCTTGATATCCTGAAAGGCCAGATTCTTCCATTTGATGAAATCCTTATTGGTCAGCTGATCGCGCGTTATCAGATCGGCAATACCGGAACCGCCGTCAAATTTGATGTCCGGCGGCTTTTGCTCCTGCAGCGCGACCGACAGTTTGCCGTTCATATTGAATTTGCCATCCATGATATCGAGCCGCGCAAACTTCTCCAGATAGGACTGGAAGGGTTCCAGGCCGATATTTTTGGCATCGACGGATGTTCGGGTGGAGAAAGGCTCGTTGACCATATTGCCCTTGAGCGCTATCGTTCCATTATTGACATCGGCATCGAATTGAAACGGCATGCTGGCGCCAGCTTCGTTGCTGAAATTGTTCAGCTTGAAATTGATGCCGGAGAGTTTCACCGCCACGGGGCTTTTCACTGTTCTGTCTTCAAAAGCCAGCGCTGAATTATTGAGCGCTATGTTATCGACTTTAAGCTGCCACGGCGTTTCTTCGGCGGCTGCCGGTTGGGGCGTCGAATTTGGCGTTTGAGCTTCCTTGCCTTTATTGGCGGCAAGCAATGCCTGGTAATTGATCACGCCGTCGGTATTGAGCCAGGCTTGAACATCGGCGCCATCGGCTGAAACGGAATCGATGCCGACCTGCCGCCGACTCAGGTCCAGGTCGATGCCTCGCACCGAAAAGCTCGGCAGTTTAACCAGGACTTTATCTTGATCCCGCTCCGAGAGTTGGAAGCCGCGGATGTCGAACCGGCCCTGGCTGACCGCAAGCTTGAGGCTGTCGTCTGCATAACTGGCCTTGTAATCGACTTCCAGCAGTTCTTCGCCCTTTAAATTAAACGGGACATCCTGCAGCGCCAGCCGCTGTATCCTGTCGAGCGTCACCTTCTCCAGCTTGATATGGCCCTCCGAAGACATGGGTTCGGTGTTTATCGTGCCTTTCCAGTCCAGTTGCTCGCCCGTATTCATCACCAGCGACAGCACTATCTCGAACCCGCCTTTATCCTTTAAGGAATCGACCTGGTAAGTCGCCGTCAGCAGCTCGTCGCCCTTGAATTCAAGCGGGGCTTTTTCCTTGGCACCCAGCGCCAGGATTTTTTGCAGCTCGATTTTATCGAGCTTGATACGGCCTTCCGAAACCACCGGATTAATACCGGCCCTGCCCTGCCAATCGATCTGACCGCCCGTTGACGACGCCAGCGACAGGCTCAGGCTGAACAGCTTATCGGCCAGCGTCGAGAAGTTATCTATCTCGAGATGGATCGGGAAAATCTGTTCTTTTATCGGCCGTCTGCCCGAGGCGTCTTCGTATGCCAGTTTCCCTTCCACCACCGAAAGCTTCCCGATCGTTGCAGGAAACATTTCTTCTTCCGGCTTGGGCTCAGCCTCCTCCTTGATCAGATCGGAAAAATTGAAGTCTCCGCTTTTTTGCCTGGCGATATGGACAAACGGCTTCTCCAGCCGCACGTCGTCAACAACCAGTGCGGCTTGTTTGATGGATTCGATCGCGTTGACATCGAAATGAAAATGATCGAAAGCGGCGAAAGGCTGGCCGTTTTTTTCCTGCACCTTGACGTTCTGCAAACTTGCGACCAGTGAAAACGGGTTAAACTGAATCCTTTCCACGGAAGCTTTCCTGCCGGTTTGCTGTTCGATCATACCGGGCAGTTTCGCTTCCAAGACCGCCGGCACAATGTAGAAACCGGCCACGGCATAGACGGCCAGCACGATGGCGATTGTCAATAAAACCTTTGCAATGATGGATACTAGTTTCCGTGTGTTTACCATAAGCCCCTGCGATCAGATCAGCTTCATCTGCAATTATTCTAAACAAAAAAGGCGGCCCTACCGCCGCCTTTTTTGTGACAAACCACTGAGATTTAACTTACAAATCCTGATAACCGGTCTCTTCGTGCAACACGATGTCCAGCCCCTGAACCTCTTCATCGGCGGTCACCCGCAAGCCTATCAGTTTATCCAGCACCTTCAATATCAGGTAACTGAAACCAGCGCTCCAGAGTGCCGTAACGACAACCGCCAGAGCCTGCACGCTGACCTGATCCATGATCGATACCCCATCGGCCAATCCCAGGCCGCCCAGACTGCTTGCCGCAAACACGCCGGTCAATAGCGAGCCCGTAATGCCGCCTACGCCGTGTACGGGAAACACGTCCAAGGAATCGTCGATTTTCAGCGTGCGTTTTACATAGTGCGTTGCGTAAAAACACACAATACCGGCCGTAATGCCAATTGCCAGGGCACCGGCGGGGCCCACAAAACCGGAAGCCGGCGTGATCGTGCCCAGACCCGCCACCATGCCGGTCACGATCCCTAAGACACTGGGTTTGCCAAAATGTTGCCATTCGATAAACATCCAGGTCAGGGAACCGGAAGCCGCGCCGATATGGGTGACCAGCATCGCCATGCCGGCATTGCCGTCGGCGGTTAAAGCGCTGCCGGCGTTGAAGCCGAACCAGCCCACCCACAACATGCCGGCGCCGGTCACGACCATGGTCATGTTATGCGGCGGCATGGCCGTGGTCGGAAAACCGCGCCGATTGCCCAGCACCAGGGCCGCCATCAGGGCCGCAACGCCGGCATTGACATGGATCACGATGCCGCCGGCAAAGTCCATCGCGCCCAGATCGGCCAGCCAGCCGCCGCCCCAGAGCCAGTGGCAAACCGGCAAATAACAGAGAATCAGCCATAACCCGCTGAACCAGAGCATCGCCGAAAACTTCATGCGCTCTGCAAAACCGCCGACGATCAGCGCCGGCGAAATAATCGCGAATGTCATTTGAAACATGAAATAGACTGCTTCGGGAATATCGCCTGTCAGCGACTCGGTGCCGATGCCCGGTAAAAACGACTTGGACGTACCACCGATCAGCTTTTGCAGATCGCCGCCATCAGCGAAAATCAGGCTATAGACACCGGCTAGCCAGAGCATGGAGACCAGACAGGTAATTGAAAAGCACTGCATCAAGACCGACAGCACGTTCTTGCTTCTGACCAGTCCGCCATAAAACAGCGACAGCCCCGGTATCGTCATAAACAAGACCAGCGTGGTGGATGTCAAAACCCAAGCGGTATTGGCCTGGTTCAATTCGCCCGCTACAGTCAGTTCCGGCAGTAATAATAAAGCTAAAAACAGTTCACCAAATTTAAATGACATTCTCTTCCCGACATAACTAGATAGCGTCCTCCCCGGTTTCACCCGTTCTGATCCGAATCACCTGTTCCAGATTGGAGACAAAGATTTTCCCATCACCGATTTTGCCGGTATTGGCCGCTTTTACGATTGTTTCCACCGCCTTATCCAAAATATCGTCCGGCACGGCGATTTCCAGCTTAACCTTGGGCAGGAAGTCCACTACGTACTCCGCCCCGCGGTATAGCTCGGTATGGCCCTTCTGACGACCGAAGCCCTTGACCTCGGTGGCCGTCACGCCGGCAACGCCGATTTCAGATAATGCCTCTCTTACATCATCCATCTTGAACGGTTTAATGATTGCTGTGATTAATTTCATGATTTCTCTCGATTATTAAGTGAAAATTAGGAATAACATCAGCAGTCATCATAGTGAATTCTCCATCAACATACAATTGTCCGGCTGCCTGCGCCTGCCGGAAAAAAAACCGTATCCATGCAAACGAAAACGGGCGCATTGCGCGCCCAGCTTCCATTCGGGACTATGACTTCTGTTCACCGTTTCATAATGCTCCAAATACCGATTTGCTCGGCTGGCCCGAAGTTCCCGAATTAAAGGTTATAGGCCGATTCGCCATGCTCCGAGACATCGAGGCCCGCGCGCTCAACCTCTTCGCTGACCCGCAGTCCGACCAGCATGTCCACGATCTTATAGGCGATGAAGGACACCACGCTGCACCAGATGATCACGACGCCGACCCCCCAAGCCTGGCTGACGAGTTGGCCGACCATGCTGTATTCGGCCACGCTGTTAGTGACATAGTCCCAAACCCCGGTGCCGCCCAGCGCCGGGCTGGCCACGATGCCCGTGCCCAGGGCGCCGATGATGCCGCCGATCCCGTGCACGCCAAACGCATCCAGCGAATCATCGTAATCCAGCTGGCTTTTCAGGGTCGTCACTGACCAGTAACAGGCAGCGCCGGCAACCAGCCCCAGGATGATAGCGCCCATGGGCCCGGCCCAGCCACAGGCGGGCGTAATGGCGACGAGCCCCGAAATAGCGCCCGAAGCCGCGCCCAGCATGCTGGGCTTGCCGCGAGATGCCCACTCGGCGACCGTCCATGCCAGGGTGGCTGCCGCGCTGGCCAGAATCGTGTTGACGAACACCAGGGCGGCCAGGCCGTTGGCTTCCAGATTGGAACCCACATTGAAGCCAAACCAGCCAACCCATAGCAAAGCCGCGCCGATCATGGTCATCGTGACGCTATGCGGCGCCAGGGATTCCTTTTTGTAGCCGATACGCTTGCCTATCATCAGGCAGCCGATCAAACCGGCGATACCGGCATTGATATGCACCACCGTGCCGCCGGCAAAATCCAGCGCACCCTTTTGGAACAGGAAGCCTGCGGTAGCGCCCGCGGTTTCAGCGGCATTCGCATCGGTATAGGCATCGGGACCCGCCCAGTACCAGACCATATGCGCCATGGGCAGATAAGCGAAAGTAAACCAGAGCGCCATGAACAGCAATACGGCTGAAAACTTGACCCGCTCGGCGAAGGCGCCGACGATCAATGCCGGCGTAATGCCGGCAAAGGTAAGCTGGAAGGCAACATAGATATATTCAGGCACATAAACACCCTTGCTGAATGTGCCGGCCGCCGATTCCGGCGTTATGCCCTTGAGGAACATCTTGCCGAGCCCGCCGAAGAAAGCGTTGCCTTCGGTGAATGCGACGCTGTAACCGTAAATTGCCCACAAGAGCGCCATCATCGAGAAAATCACGAATACCTGCATCAGCATGGAAAGCATGTTCTTGGCGCGCACCATGCCGCCATAGAACAGCGCCAGGCCGGGCAAGACCATCAGGATGACCAGCACGGTCGCCACGATCATCCAGGCGGTATCGCCTTTATCGATCGACGTAGCCGCCGGCGCGGCCGCCACAGGATCAGCCGGTGTTACGGTTTCCACTACCGCCGCGCCCGTCTCCGCGAGTGAGAACCCTGCAAATCCCAGTAACATAAACAGTATCAAGGTGTTTAAAAGCCTTCTCATATCTCCCCCTAAATTTATAATGCTTCATCGCCGGTTTCCCCGGTACGAATCCGGACAACCTGCTCCAAATTAGTGACGAAAATCTTGCCATCCCCAATTTTGCCGGTACTGGCGGCTTTGGCGATCACCTCCACGGCCTGATCGACCAGTTGATCGCCTACCGCGACTTCAACTTTTGCTTTAGGTAAAAAATCAACCACATACTCAGCCCCGCGATACAATTCGGTATGCCCTTTCTGACGGCCAAATCCTTTGACTTCGGTTACCGTGACACCGGAAACGCCTATATCGGAAAGAGCTTCACGGACGTCGTCCAGTTTGAAGGGTTTGATAATAGCGGTTATCAGTTTCATACAACACCTCTTGCTTATGTTAGCCATTTGAATATCCACTGCACATAATGCACAGATTATGCCAAGCAAAAAGCTCTGATAAATGCTGAAGAGTTATGCATTTTTTAAAAAAAGACTGCACAACTGCGGTGCAAACCCGTTTTTTCAGCACCATTTTGAAGCTTCGATGCCGCGTAACATCATGCAAATTTTTCCCCGCCCGAATCCATGTGAATCTGAAATCGTTGCAAAGTATCCTTATTGAATTTATATTCAAATGACAGCTAACGCCAGAGATGATTCAACATGCGCATGCAATAAAAAGACATTGACATTGTGTATGATTTTTGGCCCTGGCAAAAACTAAAGCAAGGCATCATCGGGCACAATAAAGCCGCACCAAATTGGATCAAACAAGGCATTTTACGCACCACTTTGGCTCATTGCTGGCCGTCCGGTTCTGCTAAATTCCTTTATTTCTTAATCATAATCTAGCCTAGGCAAGTTTGGCCCGTATTTTGCTGTTCAAATTTGAACTGTATTAATAAAGCCACAATTTGTGTTACAAGCAACAATGTTTGAAGATAGTTTTAATGAATCAATGGATTTTTAATTTTAGTTCACGCTATGGCATTTGAGATAACAGCTGTCTCGAATGTGTTATAAGCATCCAACAATAAGGCGATACTTATGCTGACTCATCACAATAAACATAATGGCTGGCCGCTGACTTTGTGCGGCGCTTTGCTTTGCTCATCACTGGCGCAGGCGGACGACAAAGGCGCGATTGAAAGCCTGACCGGTTTCAACATCAATGAAACAGCGCCCATGAAAAACCTGGGCCTCAATGCCGGCGGCTGGGTCTCGGTCGGCGTCGCGGGCAATCCGGATTCCCCTGAAAGCAGAACAAACGGCCCTGTCACATTCAACAATCGCGCCAACGAATTCAATGCCCATCAATTGTACGGCTTCATCGAAAGAGCCGTTGACGCCGAAGGCAGCCAATGGGATGTAGGGTTTCGGGCCGATATCGTCTATGGCATAGACGCCTTCTACACCACGCAAGCCAACTTTGACGACAACCTGATCACGGACGACTCCTCGCGCCTTTACAAGCTCGCGTTCCCGCAAGCCTATGCGACGGTTTTCGCGCCTGTCGGCAACGGCATCACGACCAAGATCGGCCATTTTTATACACCTCACGGCTTCGAGGTCGTCACCGCGCCGGACAACTTCTTTTTCTCCCATGCCTACACCATGCAATATGGCGAACCGTTCACGCATACCGGCATCCTGTCGTCTTATCCTGTTAACGAAAACATCAGTATTAACGCCGGTGTCGTATCGGGGTGGGATTCGTTCTTTCAGGAACCGGCCAATTTCCTGGGCGGGGTTACTTATACGACCGATAATGAAAAAACTTCATTGACATTTACCTTGATTACCGGTGATGTCAATAAAAATGACGAACACAACCGTACGCTGTATACCACATTATTAAGCCACGACATCACCGATAAGCTGCACTACAAACTGCAACACGATATGGGGATAGAAGAAAAATCACAAAGCGCTGATTCAGCAAAATGGTACGGCGTCAACCAGTACCTGACTTATGATGTTTCCGATAAAGTCGGTGTCGGCACGCGCCTGGAATGGTTCCGCGACGAAGACGGCTTCAGGGTCAACGGCAACAAGGCGCATTTTCTGGCCGCCACTGTAGGCATGAACTACAAACCCCTATCCTGGCTGACGCTGCGTCCTGAGGTCAGATATGACCATTCGATCGAAAACAGCGCGTACAACGATGGCTTAAGCAATGACCAGGTCCTGATTTCAGCCGATGCAATCGTTCGCTTTTAGCCTCCCGGCTTTTAAATTTTATGCGACACAAGGATGTGTTTCATATTTCAAGCGATGCACTAACACCGGGTTTGTTCGGCCCATTTTTTTAGTTGGCTACGCTATTGAAAACAAGGTATGCTAAACCGTTTGCCCTTAATTTAACCCTCTCAAAAACTCTCCAGGAGACAATATAAATGTCCGTAGAAAAAGTACTCAAAATGATCAAGGAAAACGACGTGAAATTCGTCGATTTTCGTTTTTGCGACACGCGCGGCAAGGAGCAGCACGTCACATTCCCGGCCCATACCATTGATGAAGACACCTTCGAAGAAGGCAACATGTTCGACGGTTCATCAGTCGCCGGCTGGAAAGGCATCAACGAATCCGACATGATCCTGATGCCCGATCCGACCACGGCAGTCATGGACCCGTTTTTTGACGACAACACCCTGATTCTGCGCTGCGACATCATCGAGCCAAGCAACATGCAAGGTTACGAGCGCGACCCCCGCTCCATCGCCAAACGCGCGGAAGCCTATCTGCAATCGACCGGCATCGCCGATACCGCTTTCTTCGGCCCTGAAAACGAATTCTTCATTTTCGACGACGTCCGCTGGAACGCCGACATGAGCGGTTCTTTCTTCAAAATCGATTCACAGGAAGCCGGCTGGAACTCGGAAAAAGTCTATGAAGACGGCAACATCGGCCACCGTCCGGGCGTTAAAGGCGGCTACTTCCCCGTGCCACCGGTTGATTCATTCCAGGACATGCGTTCCGCGATGTGCCTGACGCTGGAAGAAATGGGCATGACAACCGAAGTTCACCACCACGAAGTGGCGACGGCGGGCCAGTGCGAAATCGGCGTGAAATTCAACACCCTGGTTAAAAAAGCCGATGAAGTATTGCAGTTGAAATATGTCATCTCCAACATCGCGCACGCCTATGGCAAAACGGTCACTTTCATGCCTAAACCCCTGGTCGGCGACAACGGCAGCGGCATGCACGTGCACCAATCCATAGCCAAAGGCGGCGTGAACCTGTTCTCGGGCGACCTATACGGCGGCCTGTCGGAAACAGCCCTGTACTACATCGGCGGCATCATCAAGCACGCGAAAGCCCTGAACGCTTTCACCAACGCGTCAACCAACAGCTACAAACGTCTGGTTCCAGGCTTTGAAGCGCCGGTCATGCTGGCTTATTCCTCGCGCAACCGCTCCGCTTCCATCCGTATTCCGTACGTGCAAAACCCTAGAGGCCGCCGTATTGAAGTGCGCTTCCCCGATTCAACCGCGAACCCTTACCTGGCATTCTCAGCGATGCTGATGGCCGGCCTGGACGGCATTCAGAACAAAATTCATCCTGGCGACGCCATGGATAAGGACCTGTACGACCTGCCGCCGGAAGAAGAGAAAGAAATCCCGCAAGTCTGCCACGCCTTTGACCAGGCGCTGGATGCGCTGGACAGAGACCGTGAATTCCTGACCAAAGGCGGCGTATTCACGAATGACGTGATTGACGGCTACATCAAACTGAAAATGGAAGAAGTCACTCGTCTGCGCATGAGCACGCATCCTGTGGAATTCGACATGTACTACAGCCTGTAAGCCCTGCGAAGTGATCGATTGATCACTTATGGATAAGGCCTACGCAAAAACGCCCCATTTTGGGGCGTTTTTCGTTTCAACGGCTTGCATTGACGTTTTGTCCCTTTATCATATGGCAGTGCAAACCCGCCTGTTCACTAAGATCATTTTTTCTAAAATCGTTTAAACACAATCCATGCGCAATGGTCTGATAATTGCTTGGATTAAAGCACAGCATCAATACAGCCCCTAGAGGAACCGTGCATAAACGCATACTTGAACACCTTAACGAAGCCATTTTGCTGTTTGACCATCAATTGAAGCTCACCTACATCAATACGGCAGGCGAAATGCTGCTGGCCGACAGTGCGCGCCATCTGATAGGTCTCAGCGCTCAAGACTTATTCCGGTCTTCCGATCCGGCCCTGCTCCTTAACCTGCAGCAATGCCTGACAATGGAAGAGCCGCTGTTCGATCGCGAACTGACCCTGGACCGCATGACGCAGACTGTGACGATCAATTTCAGCGCGACGCCGCTGCTCAAGGACCAGCAACTGGCAGAAATCCTGGTAGAACTGCAACAGGTCGACAATCATCTGCGCATATCGAAGGAAGAACAGCAGCTGAGCCGGCAAAACACAGCCCGACTGCTGGTCAGGGGACTGGCCCATGAAATCAAGAACCCGCTGGGCGGCCTGCGCGGCGCGGCGCAGCTGCTGGACCTGGAACTGCACGAGCCGGATCTCAAGGAATATACACAAATCATCATTGCCGAATCGGACCGGCTGCAGGGACTCATGGATAAAATGCTGGGCCCCAATAAACTGCCCGATAAAAAGCCCCTGAACATCCATGAAGTCCTGGAGCGCGTCAGGCAGCTCGTGCAAGCCGAATCGGCCAGCCTCAAGGTCAGGCACGACTACGACCCCAGCATTCCCGAGACTCATGCCGACAAGGACCAATTGATTCAAGCCATCTTGAATATCGCCAGAAATGCCGCGCAAGCCATGGAAGGCAAAGGTGAAATCATGTTCAAAACCCGTATACACCGGCAGATGACCATAGGCCGCAAGCGTTACAGGCTGGCCATCAAGATCGACATTATCGACTACGGCCCCGGCATAGACGCCGACATGCTGAACCAGATCTTTTATCCCATGGTCACGGCGCGCGCGGAAGGCACCGGGCTGGGTTTATCGATAGCGCAATCCCTGATCAATCAGCATAACGGTCTGATCGAATGCAGCAGCGAACCCGGCCATACCGTGTTTTCGATCTTTTTACCCGTGGAGCCCGGCCATGCATAGCCTTGATACCGTCTGGATCATTGACGATGACAAATCCATACGCTGGGTTCTGGAAAAAGCGTTCGAAAAGGCCGCCATCATGGCGCGCAGCTTTTCCAGCGCGAAAGAGCTGCTGGCGGCCCTGCAGAATGAGTCGCCCGATGCCCTGCTGACCGACATCCGCATGCCCGGCATGGACGGTTTGGAACTGCTCGATAAAATCCAGCACAGCCATCCCGATCTGCCGGTCATCGTCATGACTGCGCATTCCGACCTCGAAAGCGCGGTCTCGGCCTTTCACGGCGGCGCCTTCGAATACCTGCCCAAACCTTTCGATATCAAGGAAGTCGTCGATCTCGCGCATCGCGCCTGCGTTCACAGCCGCCAGCAGCGGGAACGGGCCCGCGGCCACGAAAAAGCCGCCCTGATGGAAACCCCGCCGGAAATCATCGGCGAGGCGCCGGCCATGCAGGAAGTCTTCCGCGCCATCGGCCGGCTGGCCCGCTCGCAAATTACCGTGCTGATCAACGGTGAATCGGGCACCGGCAAGGAACTGGTCGCCAAAGCCCTGCACCGGCACAGCCCCAGGGCTCAAAAGCCGTTTATCGCCCTGAACATGGCCGCCATCCCGAAGGACCTGATGGAATCGGAACTGTTCGGCCATGAAAAAGGCGCGTTTACCGGTGCGCAAGCCCGGCGGGCCGGCCGTTTCGAACAAGCCAATGGCGGGACGCTGTTTCTGGACGAGATCGGCGACATGCCGGCCGAACTGCAAACGCGCCTGCTGCGCGTGCTGGCCGATGGCGAGTTCTACCCGGTCGGTTCGCATGCGTCCGTAAGGGTCGATGTGCGCATTATTGCCGCCACGCACCAGAATCTGGAAATCCTGGTCAACGAAGGCCGTTTTCGCGAAGACTTGTTTCACAGACTGAACGTCATCCGGATCCATATTCCGCCGCTGCGCGATAGAAAACAGGACATACCGCTGCTGCTCCGCCACTTTCTGACTCAGGCCGCGCTTGAGCTGAATACCGAAGTCAAAACTCTGAAGCCCGAAGCCGAGGCTTTCCTGAGTTCGCTGGAATGGCCCGGCAACGTGCGGCAACTGGAAAACTGCTGCCGCTGGATGACGGTCATGGCATCGGGCCGCGAAATCCACATCCACGACCTGCCGCCCGAACTGCTGCATGCCCAGCCCGAAAAAGACGCCACGGACAGTGATTGGCAAACGTTGCTGAGAACTTCGATAGATAAACAGCTGCTGGCCAAAAAGCCTGAAATTGCCAAACATATCATTCCGGATGTCGAAACGCTGCTGATTAAAGCCGCGCTGGACTTCACCCACGGCAAGCGCCACGAAGCGGCGATCATGCTCGGCTACGGGCGGAATACCCTAACGCGCAAGATAAAGGAATTGGGCATAGAGGAGGAATAACATCGATTGCAGAGACTGTAATTCGTAATCTGCGCATAACCGACAGCCCTCGGCTCGATGAGGCGGATAATAACTGCTAGTGTTTAATTGCTAAGTCGACTATTTTACTTTTCATGATAACCAATTGATAAACAGGACAGGACTTGCGCATGTGGAGGCGACTTCAGTCGCCTATTTACGAGGCGACTACCAACAGTAGGCGCTCTAGGCGAAGTCGTCCCCACACCGGCAGCAACTTGGATCATCGCCTTCCTGCCGGCGAAAGATAAGGAAAATGCGTAAGTTCTGACTGGCATATCCTCCTGCATGAAATCCACTGCACCGCATTGAGAAAGGCGCCGGCAGTCTGTCTTTAAGCCCATGCAGGTGCTCAGGTTTGATCACAACAAACCATAAATCGCATACCATTCTTTGTCAGCTAATTCCGCTCGCCATCACTTTCGGCCGGACAGCTAAGCGCCATGGCCGGCCGCCCAAGCAGAACCTAAGTATTCTCACAAATTGTTTTATCGAATTTCTGCATATAACTTAACAATGAGGAAGTTGGATTACCTAAATCAGCGCCGTCCAGGCGACATACTTAAAATTAGGATGAATTCAGCCCCTCACACATTTTTAAACACAGCGTTTCCCTTTTTGATCGCCTCATCCTTACCTTCTGCCGGCAGGTGCAAGGCAGAAGTAAGCCCTCAAATTCACTATTACAATTTAGAGGTGAACATTATGATTATTAAGGTAAGCCGGCCCCTGATCGCCTCATCAGCCGTGGCGATTCCGATATTTCTCTCTCTCAACGCCAGCGCTGCCGGACTCACGCCTATAGAGCTGCTTGGCAAGCACATGTTTTTCGACAAGATCTCCACGCCCGACAACAAGCAGGCCTGCGTCTCCTGCCATGATCCCGCGGTAGGCTGGGTCTTGCCAAATTCCAGGATCAACAGCACGACAGTGGTGGCTCCGGGCGCGGCTCCCCATGCGCTCGGCAACATCAAGCCGCCCAGTAACGCCTATGCAAAATTTTCTCCGCCTTTCCGTTTTCAGCCCTTTGGCGGTTTCGAGGGCATATCACAGGCAAGCGCAGAAACGCTAGCTCCCAGAAGTTTCCAAGGCGGCAGCTTCTGGGACGGCCGCGCCGAAGGTTACGGTAAAACGGGCCCATCGTCCGGTCCTGTTGGAAACGGGGCAGTCAGCGATACAGTCACAGTGGACGATATCCCCTTATCAAGGCAGGCCCAGTACGCGCAATATCTTGGCCCTATGGCCGATCAAGCTTTAAACCCCTTCGTCAACAATGCCGAGCAGAACGCCAGCAAGGGGAAGGTCTGCCAGGCGGTCAAAAAGGCCAGGTATCATTTTTTGTATAAGATGGCTTATGGCAAAGCCATCGACTGCGCCGCAGGCCTTGAAACCAGTTACAAGCGGGTCGCGCTGGCTCTCGCGGCCTGGCAGAGTTCGCGCGAAGTCAATCAGTTCAGCTCCAAGCGCGACAGGGCTCTCGCGCTCGATGCCGATAAAAAATTCCCGCTGAAGGGTTTAACCGCCCAGGAGAATCTGGGGCATGATCTGTTCTATGGCCGTAACGACTCAGGCCAGAACCCCGCCGGTAAAAACGCCGGCTGCGCGGTATGCCACAACAGCGGCGTCCGCACTTCGGATGGTACGGAAACAGACCAGATTTATACCAACCATCGCTACCAGCATATCGGCCTACCTTACAATTTTGAAATCCCCGGAGTGGGAAAAGGGGCTAAAACGGGCCTGACCGAACATGTATCCGTTGCCCTGGCGGCACTGACAGGCGCGAAGAACGACATTCCCATCCTGCCGGGATACAACAGAACGCCGACCCTGCGCAACGTGGCCGCCCCAAACGGGTTTATAAAAGCCTACGGCCACAACGGTTACTTCAAGAGCCTGGAACAAATCGTTCACTTCTACAACACATCTTTGGTCTATAAGGAGAACTGCCCTGCCGCCCCCTCTACAGATTCCTCCACCGTGCCGGTCTGTACGGATGACCCCAACGCCACGCCCGACAAAAACAGCACGGCCGCGACGTGGCCAGGGGGCCCGATCACCCGGTGCCCGGACGATCTGACGGCAAGCCAGGCGATCGAAGCCGGTTGCTGGCCAGAACCCGAGTTCCCGGATGCCACAGCTCAAAGTCTCGGTACGATAGGGAACCTGCACCTGACTCAAGCCGAGGAAGAAGCCTTGGTGCAGTATATGAAAACCTTCACGGACCAGCATCCAGTCAGGAAGCCATAGATTTTCAGCCGGCTGGGAACTGATGAAAGCCAGGCGCTTGCGGCGCACGCCGGCGCGTCGTGAACCGGCCGGCCCGCTGACTTGGCTGGAGGCTGAGCCATAGCGGCGCGCACCAGCCGCCCCGCAGCCTCAAATCCGGCGCCTTACAATATCCCTACGGCACGCCGCAGGCGCAAGACAGCCAGCGCGGCGTCGTAATTGGCATTGTTGAAATTGTCATGCGAGGTGGTGCGCAAGTCCTCGGCTTTCAGCACATCGGTATTGGTCGACAGGCCCTGCTGATAGCTATCGGTGGTCACCCTCATGTTTTCCTCGGCCTGTTCGATGGCTTGGCCGGTCACGGCGATGCGTTTTTGGGTTTCCTGGCAATCCAGCCAGGCTTGCCGTACCTGCAGGCCGATCTGGCTGGCCAGGTCATTGCGTTGTTCCTTGAGGGATACAGCCTGCCGGATGATGGCATCGCTCTGATGGCGCGTGCTGCCGTCGAACAGTTTCCACTTGACGCCGGCATTGACCAGCCACATGCTTTCGGCGGCCTGGTAACGGTTTTCCTGATACTGATAACCGCCGTTGATGGCGACCTGCGGCAATACGCCGGCCTTGACGCTCTGCGCCTGCTGCTCCAGGGACTCGATTTGCCGCGTCAGCACGGCCAACTCGGAGCGTTGCTTCAACGCGTTATTGCTCAGGTCTTTCAGGTCTTCCTTGGGCATGTCCGGGAATTGCTTGACCAGCTTGACCTCATCTTCAAGATCGCGGTCCAGCAGCCGGTTATAGCCGGCCTTGGCGATGTCGAGCCGGTTGCCGGCCTGCACGACCTGCTGCTCCGCGTTGACCAGCTCCACATTCGCCGCCAGCACATCATTGCGCGCCACCATGCCCTGATCGAACAGATTATTGACATCGACAGCATGCGCTTTCAGGCTGTCGACATGGCTTTGCGCGACCTTCAGGGCGCTTTCGGCGCGCAATACCGCGATATAAGCCTCGGCCACCTGCATTTTGATATTCAGCTCGGCCGTGGTTTCGTTGTGCTGCGCGGCCTGGAGGGACGCTTCGGCGGCATTGATGTCGTGGCTGATGCGGCCGCCCGTGTAAATGGGCAGCGTGGCGATAGCCTGCGCATCCATGCTGCCGGGCTGCGCGGTATTGAACTGGGCCGTTCTGCCGTCTATTTGCGTCACGGCGCCCGGCGTTTCGCTGCGCTGGGTATAACCGCTGCTGACGTTAAACTCCGGCAGCCGCTGCCCTCTGGCCGAATTCAACTGCTCTTCGGCGGCGGATGTATCGGTTTTGGCCGCCTTGATCTGATGATTATTATCGATGGCGATGTTCCAGGCTTCTTCCAGGGTTTCGGCCGACGCGGCAGGTGCGCACAGGCCGATTAAAATGCCGATCAGGCTGGCGCGCAGATAGTGGTTAGTGGTCAGCATGCAAAATGCCCCGCATATAAAAGGGAATGACTTGGTTAATCACACGTTTTTTCTCGTCCGTTGAAGGCAGCGGCCTGATCGACAGCAGGCAGGGAATATACAGATCGCCTTTCAGCAGATTGAAAAACGCATTCGCCGCAAACGCCGGATCGGCAATATAAATGCGGCCGTCGGCATGCAGCCGCCGCAGATAGTTTTCCAGGCAGTTCAAGGCCGGCAACGGGCCGCTTTCATTGACCAGTTGCCCCAGTTCAGGGAAATCATGGCTTTCCGCGATGACGAGCCGATAGATGGCCAGTCCGTCTTCCGCGAAAAGCAGATCCATGAACGAGGCGGCGATCTTTTTCAGATTGTTCTCGACATCGCCCGATTCGGTGACGACTTCGGTCATGGTTCGCAATAAGGATGTGCATAAATCCGAAACAACGGCGGCCAGCAGCGCCGGTTTACCGTCAAAATGATGGTACAGCGTCGCCTTGGAAACGGGCGCGGCCTGCGCGATTTTGTCCATGCTGACGCTCCGGTAGCCATGCGCCAGAAACATGCGCGTGGCCGCATCGATAATGGCTTGCCGCTTGGGATCAACGGATTTCATGATCATTGCCGAAAAAAAACTGATCGGCTAGACTAAACTAAACCGTTTAGTTTATCAAGGTAGCTTATGCATCGTTCCCGTTCCATTTTGTCAGGCTTATTGATCGCCGTCGTCATGGCCGCCGCGGTCGGCTACTGGCTGTTGGACCGCCGCCAGTATGAATCCACCGACAACGCCTATTTGAGATCCAACATCGTGTTGATCAGCCCTAAAGTGGAGGGTTACGTGACCGCGCTGGCCATCGATGACAATCAGGCCGTCAGGCAGGGCGATGTGCTGGTCACGATAGACGACCGCGATTATCAGGCCAAAGTCGCTCAGGCCGAGGCGGACATCGCGGCCGAAATGGCGCATATCGAACGCCTCCAGGCCATGAAAGCCTCGCAGCAGGCGCGCATAGAGGCGGTCAGGGCCAACCTAAGCGCATCGCAGGCGCGGCAGGAGCAGACTCAAAAGGACTTATCGCGCTTTACCAACCTGATCAAGCGCGGCTCGGCACCGGCCCAGTCCCTCGACAAGATCCAATCGGAATCCAGGCAGACCGGCGCCGAGCTCAAGGCGACGCATTCGACGCTGGCGGCGGAGCGCGGCCAATTGACCACGCTCGATATTGAAATCGCCGAAACCCAGGCGCGCCTGAAAAACATCCAGGCGCAACTGACGCTGGCCCAGATAGCGCTCGACCATACCAAGGTGCGTGCCCCCGTCGACGGCATCATCGGCAAGCGCGGCGTGCAGCTCGGGCAGTTGGTCCGCCCGGGCCTGACGCTGGCCTACCTGATCGAAAACCGTAAAATCTGGGTCGAAGCCAATTTCAAGGAGACCCAGCTGGAACACATGCGCGCGGGGCAGGCCGTGTCGATTAAAGTGGACGCCTACCCCGGACTCGAACTGCGCGGCAAGGTCGACAGTTTCGCGCCGGCCAGCGGCTCCGAATTCAGCATCCTGCCGCCCGAGAACGCCACCGGCAACTTCACCAAGATCGTGCGCCGCGTACCGGTCAAGATTGTCTTCGACGACGGCCAGGATATCAGCCTGCTGAAGCCGGGACTGTCGGTCGAAGCCAAGGTCAAAGTGCTGTAAGCGCATGGCGGCGGAATTACAAAGGCGGCCGGAGAAAGCACAAAACCTGCCGGCGGACGGACAACACCGGCCGGCGGAAGCCAAACTGACCATGGCGCAGTGGACCGGCTTTTTCAGCATGGCGGCCGGCGTTTTCATGGCGGTGCTGGACATTCAGATCGTCGCCAGCTCGCTCAAGGAGATACAGGCCGGCCTGTCCGCCACGCAGGACGAAATCGCCTGGGTGCAGACGTCCTACCTGATCGCCGAAGTCATCATCATTCCCTTGTCCGGCTGGCTGGGGCGGGTTTTTTCCACGCGCTACCTGTACGCCATCTCCGTCGGCGGCTTCACGCTGGCCAGCCTGCTCTGCGCGTTCGCCTGGAACCTGCCGTCCATGGTCATCTTCCGTCTGGTACAGGGTTTTCTCGGCGGCGCGATGATTCCGGTCACCTTCACGGTCATCTTCATCCTGTTCCCGCCGCGCCTGCAGCCGGCCATGACCATCGTGCTGGGCCTGATCGTGACGATCGCGCCGACCGCCGGCCCGATCCTGGGCGGCTACCTGACCGAAACCTACAGCTGGCAATCGCTGTTTCTGGTCAACGTGGTGCCGGGCATCGCGGTCTGCGCGCTGGTCTGGCTGACCGTCGATATCGACCGGCCCGAATGGCATCTGCTGCAGAAAATCGACTTCATCGGCATCGCCCTGATCGCGGTTTTCCTGGGCTGCATGCAGTATGTGCTGGAAGAAGGCGTGCGCTACCAGTGGTTCGAAGACCGCCTGATCGTGACCCTGACCCTGATCGCGGCGGTCAGCGGCATCGCCATGCTGATCTGGGAATTAAAAACCCCGCATCCGATCATCGACCTGCATGCCTTCCGCAATGCCAATTTCGCCGTGGGCTGCCTGTACAGCTTCGTGCTGGGCATCGGGCTTTTTACGATCATTTACCTGGTGCCGATTTACCTGGGCAGCGTCAAAGGCCTGAACAGTCTGCAAATCGGCTATTACCTGATGGTGGTCGGCCTGTTCCAGCTGCTGTCGGCGTTCATCGCAGGGCCCTTGGAGAAGAAGATGGACTTGCGCTGGATGCTGTGCCTGGGCTTCGGCCTGTTCGCGCTGGGCTGCTGGCTGAACGCCGGGCTGACGGCCGAATCGGGCTATTGGGAATTTTTCTGGCCGCAGGCCATCCGCGGCGCGGCGTTGATGCTGTGCTTCCTGCCCATCAACACGCTGGCCCTAGGCCTGCTGCCGGTCGAGGAAGTCAAAAACGCCAGCGGCCTTTACAACCTGATGCGGAACCTGGGCGGCGCGATCGGCCTGGCCGTGGCCAACACGCTGGTCAGCTTCCTGACCAAAAGCCATTACGCGGACTTGCGCGAAGCGATGACCGCCACCGACTACCCGGCGCAGCAGCTGTGGGAAGGCCTTACCGAATCGATGGCCCAGGCCAATCTGCCCGAGCCCTCCTCGGCGGCCTTGAAACAGCTCGCCGCCCTAGCCTGGCGCGAAGCGGAAGTCATGACCTTCAACAATCTGTTCCAGCTCATCGCCGTGATTTTCCTGGGCTCGCTCATCATCGCGCCGTTTCTGAAAAAAGTGGACCGCGAGAAAGCCGGCTCGCTCCAGATGGAGTGAGCTCCCGGCGCGATTTTAAAGCCGCATTAATTCTTTATACTGTAGAATCATTCATTTTACTTCGACCATTATGACCGCCAGCCCATCCCTACAACGCCTCGCCTTGACGCCGGGCGAACCCGCCGGCATCGGCCCCGATCTCTGCGTCCAGTTGGCCCAGCAGGATCTGCCCTGCGAGATCGTCGCCATCGCCAGCCCCGATTTGCTGGAACAGCGCGCCAGGCAATTGGGCCTGACCGTCAGGCTGAAAACCTTCGACGGCACGCTGCCGCCCAGCCCCCAGCAGGCCGGCAGCCTGACCGTGCTGCCGGTCGAACTGGCAGAACCGGCCCGGTGCGGCCACTTAAACCCGGCCAACAGCCGCTATGTGCTGGAAACCATCACGAAAGCGGCCAAAGGCTGCCTGGACGGTGTGTTTGACGCGCTGGTGACAGGCCCCGTGCACAAAGGCGTCATCAATGACGCCGGCTTCCCTTTCAGCGGCCATACCGAATATATTGCCGACATCACCGGCGGGCATCCGGTCATGATGCTGGCCACGCCCGGACTGCGCGTGGCGCTGGTGACGACCCACCTGCCCCTGTCGGAAGTCAGCGCCGCCATCACGCATTCGCGGCTGAGGGCCGTTCTATGCATACTGGACCAGGACCTGCGCTCGCGCTTCAAGCTGGACAATCCGCGCATCCTGGTCTGCGGGCTGAATCCGCATGCCGGCGAGAACGGCCATCTCGGCCGCGAGGAAATCGACATCATCGAACCGGTGCTCGACAGCCTGCGCAAGCAGGGCATGAACCTTCAGGGCCCGCTGCCGGCCGATACGCTGTTCACGCCGAAATACCTGGCAACGGCCGATGCCGTCCTGGCCATGTATCACGACCAGGGCCTGCCCGTACTCAAGCACATGGGCTTCGGGCAGGCCGTCAATATCACGCTGGGCCTGCCGATCATCCGCACCTCGGTGGACCACGGCACGGCCCTGGATCTGGCCGGCACCGGCAAGGCCGAGATCGGCAGCCTGCACAGCGCCATACAAACCGCATTACTCATGGCAACTCACACGATTCGATAACATGGCCCATATACCACGCAAACGCTTCGGGCAGAACTTCCTGCACGACCACCGGATTATTTACAATATCATCTCCAGCCTTCAGGCGAGGCCCGGCGAACACTGGGTCGAGATCGGCCCCGGCCAGGGCGCGCTGACCGAACCGCTGCTGAAGGAAGGCGCGTGCCTTGATGTGATCGAGCTCGACAGGGATCTGGTCACGCTGCTCAGGGAAAAATTCAGACACTACGATAACCTGCGCATACACAGCGCCGACGCCCTGAAATTCGATTTCGCGGCGCTAGCCGACGACGACCGGAAACTGCGCGTGGTCGGCAACCTGCCCTACAACATCTCCACACCGCTGATGTTCCATCTGCTGGACAACGCCGCCTGCATACAGGACATGCATTTCATGCTGCAGAAGGAAGTCGTCGACCGGATCTGCGCCGCGCCTGGCGGCAAGAAATACGGCCGGCTCAGCGTCATGATGCAGTATTACTGCGCGACCGAGCTTTTGTTCGACGTGCCGCCCGAAAGCTTCGACCCGGCGCCCCAGGTCATGTCGGCCATCGTGCGCCTGATTCCGCACCAGCAGCCGCCGGTCGAGGTCCACAATGTCGCCACGCTCAACAAAATCGTCACGCAGGCCTTCTCGCAGCGGCGCAAGACCTTGCGCAATTCCCTGAAGACACTGATTGCCGAGCAGGATATCGAAGCCCTGGACATAGACCCGACGTTGCGGGCCGAAATGATTTCCCTGAGCGACTTTGCAAAGCTGAGCAATCTGCTTCAGAACGACGCCGCCTGACCTGCGTCAATCCGCCACGCGACAATCTGCCACATTCTAAAGAATATTATTTATTGCTAATATGATCTCAATTCTTGAGATGCAATCTCTTTTAGAGACTTTAGAATTAATCCTCCTTTTAATGCGGCCTTCATGGCCGCATTTTTTTGCCCGCCGTTTCCGTTTTCGATGGTTAAATGTCGCTTTCAAGCCGCTTGCCAAGACTGACAAGGTTATCGTTTTTATACCCTATCGCCTCGTAAAACTTGATCACATCCGTATTGGTCTGGCGAACCTGAAGATTGATTTTGGGACAGCCCTTCTGCTTGATGCGTGACTCGACAAACGCCACGAGCCGACGGCCGTAGCCTTTTCGCTGATGCGCCGGCGCGACGGCCAGATAGTTGATCCAGCCCCGATGCCCATCATAGCCGCCCATTACCGTTGCGATGACATCGCCCGCTATCTCACCGACAATGAACAGGTCCGGGCCCACTTGTAATTTTCTTTGGATATCTTTGTAAGGATCGTTCCACGGCACTATCAGATTGCACGCATGCCATAGCTTGACGACACTTTCCTGGTCTTTCATCTCAAACGTCCGGATTTGCATATGCTGACTCCTGATTATGGCTGGTTCGATATCTCCGATCCATTTCCCGCATAGTTCTTAAAATAAAACTTTTCATTATTTCTCTCTGCCTTGAACAGTAAATCATATCGTCAGTCTATCAGATTCATGGACGCGCAACATGCGGCTCAGCGCCGAACCGCGACAATCCGCCGCGCGACAATCCGCCACATTCCATCATTCATCATTTATCGCTAATATACGCTCAATTCTTGAGATGCGATCTCGTTTAGAGATTTTAAGAATTATATCCTCCTAATAATGCGGTCTTAATGGCCGCATTTTTTTGCCTGCCATTCCTGATGCGTTATTTTACCGTTCCGTACCGCGCTCATTGCTCTGCCCTGTACGGCCGGACGACATCCATCCTGCCGAGCTGCCGCTTCGCGGTCCGATGTCATGGAAACATAACAATTGCCCTATCTTTAACAGACAGAACCTACTTGCGCTTCCGCTACAAATAAGATTATCCTGACAGCTACTTGCCATGCTGATCAGACATGGTCCAAAAAGCACTTTTTATCACACAGCACAAACTCCTTCTTGCCAAGACAAAATATTTTGGTATCTTCTCTGGCATTGACTATTTTCTTGTACCGTAAGCATTGAGGTAACACCATGACAACAGTAGCAGACCCTATCATCGGTAGCTGGTATAAAGACGTAGAGAACAATCTGATGTTTAAAGTCGTCGCTATTGAAGAAAGCGATGACTCGATTGAGGTCCAATACTATAATGGCGATATCGGCGAGTATGACCATGACAGCTGGTACAACTCGACCTTCGACTACATCGAAGACCCTGAAGACTGGAGCGCGCCTTTTGACGATCTCGAAAGCGACGATCTAGGCTATACGGACCCTGACGACCACAGACCCAGCCCGGACGACATGGATATCGATGATTATCTGGATTAATTAGGAATTTATCACATGAAGATGAGTCCCCGGGAATTCCTGGACTGGCAAACGAAAAGAATCACCCTGCTGGCGATGTCCGGCGCGGGCAAAACCACGCTGGCGAACAAGCTGCCGAAATCCAAATGGTTCCATTATTCCGGCGACTATCGGATAGGCACGAAATACCTGGAGGAGCCGATCCTGGACAATATCAAGCGCCAGGCCATGCAGGTGCCGTTCCTGCGCGAGCTGCTGCTGTCCGATTCCATTTATATCGCCAACAAGATCACCGTGGACAACCTCGCGCCCGTATCGACTTTTCTTGGCAAGCTCGGGAATCCCGAACTGGGCGGATTGTCCCTGCAGGAGTTCAAACGCCGGCAAAAACTGCACCATCAAGCTGAAATCGCGGCCATGAACGATGTGCCGGAATTTATTCACAAGGCCGAGGATATCTACGGCTACAAGCACTTCATCAATGACGCCGGCGGCAGCGTTTGCGAGCTGGACAGCCCGGACGTGCTGGAAACCCTGGCCCGGCATACCCTGATCATTTATATCAAAATCCCGCCGGCCATGGAGCAGACCATCATCGAGCGGGCCAAAACCGATCCCAAGCCGCTTTATTACCGGGAAGCATTCCTTGATGAAAAGCTGGCCGAATTCATGTCGCTGAACGGCTACGCCGATCCCAATGTCATACCGCCCGATGAATTTGTCACCTGGGTTTTCCCGGAACTGTTCAAATCCCGTCTGCCCCGCTACGAAGCTATCGCCGGACAGTATGGCTATACCGTCGACGCGCGCGATGTCGCCGAAGTGAAAGGCGAAGACGATTTTATCAGACTGGTTGCCGATGCGATTGCCAGACAGCAATCCAATTAACGAAGAAAAATTATGCCTTTAGTCGCTCACTCTGACTTACCGACTTTTCAGCGTCTTCGCGAAGAAGGCGAGGAAATCCTGGCACCGGATCGCGCCAGCCATCAAGACATACGCGAGATGCATATCGGCCTGCTCAATATGATGCCCGATGCTGCGCTGGAAGCCACGGAAAGGCAATTTTTCCGGCTAGTCGGCGCTTGCAATCAAATCACGCAGTTCCATGTGCATCCCTTCACGATCGATGGCCTGCCGAGAGGCCCCGAGGCGCAAGCCCATATCGACAAATATTACGAATCGTTTGAAAAAATCAAGCAGGACGGCCTGGACGCGTTGATCATCAGCGGCGCTAACGTCACTCATCCGAGATTACCCGAAGAGAACTTCTGGCAACCGCTGACCGAAGTTTTCTCCTGGGCCAAGGAGAACGTGACCTCGGTGCTCTGCTCCTGCCTCGCCACGCATGCCTTGATCCAATACTGTCACGGCATAGAGCGTACGCGCCTGCCCGCCAAACGCTGGGGCGTCTTTGCGCATAAAGTCACGGACCGGAAACACCCGCTGGTGGCCGAAATCAATACACGCTTCGATGTGCCGCACTCGCGCTTCAATGAAATATTCCAGGCCGACATGGAGCGGCACGGACTCAAGGTCCTGGTGGTCAGCAAGGAAGCCGGCGCACACCTGGCCGTCAGCCCGGACGGTTTCCGCATTGTTTATTTTCAGGGCCATCCCGAATACGACGACATCAGCCTGCTGAAAGAATACAAACGGGAAGTCATGCGTTTTTACCGGGCCGAAATCGACGACTATCCGCCCTTCCCCGAAAACTATTTCAACACGTACGTCCGGCAGATATTCACCGATTACGAGCAACATGTGAGGTCCGCCAGAAAAAACGGCCGGCCGCTGGATGTCTTCCCGGAAAACCTGGTCCTGGAACATATCGACAACACTTGGCGCGACACGGCCAGAGCCGTATTCAACAACTGGCTGGGAAAAGTCTATCAATTGACCAACCAGGATCGGCGCCTGCCCTTCATGGATGGCATCGATCCTGAAAACCCTTTAGGCCTGTAGATGCATGAAGAATTTTTGCAGCAAGCCATCGACCTGGCCGTCAACAACGCCATCACAGGCCAGGGCGGTCCATTCGGCGCGGTCGTTGTAAAAGACGGTCAGGTCATCGCGGCCAGCGCCAACGGCGTTACCCGCACGTTGGACCCCACAGCGCACGCCGAGATCATGGCCATACGCATGGCCTGCAAGGAACTGAATGATTTTCAGCTGCACGGCTGCACTCTATACGCCAGCTGCGAGCCCTGCCCCATGTGTCTGGGCGCCATTTATTGGGCCAGGATGGAAAAAGTCTATTTCGGCTGCACGCGCCATGAAGCCGCCGCCGCCAATTTCGATGACAGCTTCATCTATGATGAAATTGCCGTGCCGCCGTCCGAGCGCCGCATCGCCATGCTGCATTTGAACCTTCCCAACGCCCGGCAACCGTTTGACCTCTGGATGAAGAACAGCCTCAAGGTACCTTATTGAGCGATCCCGAACGAAAGCCTTGATAGAGGACGGCCGGTCGGCCGCCCCTGTCTTTTCCGAGCTATTTCCCGGCAACTTTTACCAGCCAGCCGACCTGATCGTCACAGCCCAGCACGGCCTTGACGCTGGCATTGATTCTGACGAAGTTGCCATTGAATGCCGCAGGAAGCTTGGCCTTTATACGGTGAAAACTGGAGGTGGTTTCCACGGTAAACGGCAGATCCTGATTCTTGGCGGTCAGCTTGAGCGTTTTGGGGTCCGACCACGGCGATATCATAAAAGTGAGTTCCGATTCAGGCGCGACTTCAGTCTTTTCGGGAGCCTTGTATACAGGAAGACTAAAGCTCATGAACTTGGGTTTTTTGCAGATTTCCTCGGTTTCGCCCTCGCTGCTGTAAGCGAATGCCGCGCCGTTAAACAGAACCGCGGCGATCAATAACGCCGCTTTTAATAGTTTTATCGTCTTCATATATCTTCCTCAACAGGGGTTTCTATTTTTAATTATCTTAACTGCCCGGATTCACTTTAATTATTTTTTTATTGAAATTCAACCGAGCTAAATACTTAAATTGCAGCGTTCAGGTAACAATTGATATCCCGGCTCACGGATGCCTGTGTTGCCGCCACTGCACGAATTTGCTGATCAGCGACCTCAAAATAATGCGTTACGCCGCCTTATATCCTTCGCACAAAACCGGCGATGTCTAGTACAATATCGGCCATCAACCATTACTTTGAAGAGAACATCACATTGAGCGAACAAAATCAAGACAGCTTGAATTATAAAAGCGCCGGCGTTGATATCGAGGCCGGCAATGCACTCGTTGAACGCATCAAGCCTATTGCAGCCAGAACACGTACCGCGGGGGTGCTGGCGGGCCTGGGCGGTTTCGGCTCAATGTTCGAACTGCCGCTGGACCGCTATAAAAACCCCATCCTGGTCTCCGGCACCGACGGCGTCGGCACCAAACTGAAGCTGGCCATCGAGTCCGGCATGCATGACACGGTCGGCATCGACCTGGTTGCCATGTGCGTCAACGACATCATCGTCCAGGGCGCCGAGCCCTTGTTCTTCCTCGATTACTTCGCGACCGGCAAGCTCGACGTGGACACCGCCGCTTCGGTCATCGCCGGCATCGGCAAAGGCTGCGAACTGGCCGGCGCGGCGCTGGTCGGCGGCGAGACGGCTGAAATGCCCGGCATGTACGCCGACGGCGAATATGACCTGGCCGGTTTTTGCGTCGGCATCGTCGAGAAAAGCAAAGTGCTGGACGGCAGCAAGGTCAAAGTCGGCGACAAACTGATCGGTATTGCCTCGTCCGGCCCGCATTCCAACGGTTATTCACTGATCCGCAAGATCATCGCCCGCAGCCAGGCTTCGTTGGCCGACGATTTCCAGGGCATACCGCTGGGCACCGCCCTGCTGGAACCGACCCGCATCTATGTCAAATCATTGCTGGCGCTGCTGGACAAGATTGATGTCCATGCGCTCGCGCATATTACCGGCGGCGGCCTGACCGAAAACCTGCCGCGCGTACTGCCGGAAGGCCTCGATGCGCGGATTGACCTGTCCAGCTGGCAGTTCCCGGCCATCTTCCAATGGCTGCAACAACAGGGCAACGTCTCTCAAGCCGATATGCTGACCATCTTCAACTGCGGCATCGGCATGATCGTCTGCGTAGCCGCAGAGGATGAGGATGCGGCACTGGAAACGCTGGCAAGCCTGGGCGAAACCGTTTTCGCCATCGGCGAGCTGGTGGCGTCTGAAGGCAAGCCGAAAGTGGTCTATATCTAAGGATTCGGTTAAAAATAACGTTCCCATTTGCCGATAAATGTAGGGGCGAATTCATTCGCCCTTTAATTCATTCGCCCTTTAGGGTACTTGTGTCCTTTAGGGTATCGCCCAGGGCGACTACCCAAAGGGCATAAATAAAGTCGCCCCCACAGGGGCTCAAGCCATTTTTACGCACATTCCCGACTGCAGACTTGATGTTCACGCCGCCAGGCGCTTACTGTTTGCTGTAAAAAACACTGTCCCTATAGATCTCATGCACATGCCGCAGCAGCACCATGATCACCGATGCCACCGGCAAGGCCAGCAGTACGCCCAGAAAACCGAACAGCTGCCCTCCGGCCATCACGGCGAAGATGACGGCCACCGGATGCAGGCCGATTTTATCGCCGACCAGCAGCGGCGTCAGCAGCATGCCTTCCAGAGCCTGGCCTATCGCGAACACAATAGCGACCGGAATCAGGTACACAGCCTCCTGAAATTGCACCAGAGCGGCCGCGCAGGCCATGACGATGCCGACGATAGCCCCCAGATACGGCACAAAACTGACCAGTCCCGCGACCATGCCTATCAATAAAGCCAAATCCAGCCCTATTATCCACAGCCCGATGCTGTAGATTCCGCCCAGCGCCAGCATGACATAAAACTGGCCGCGCACAAACGCCGCCAGCACCGAATTGACTTCGGCCGCCAATTTGGCCGCCGCCGGCGCGATGCGGCGCGGCAGCAGATCGTAAATATTGGCGACCAGCTTGTCCCAGTCGCGCAGCAGGTAAAACGTCACAACCGGAACCAGCAGCAAATTCATGAGCCAGGCCGCGATGACCGCGCCGGACCGCGACAGCGAACTCATGACGCTGGCGGCGATACCGCCGGCTCTCTGCCAGTGGCTTTTGAACACCTCGACCAGCTCATTGAAGTCAATCGGCTTGACGTCCAGATCAAGCTGCCGCTGAATCCAGGGAATCACTGTCTGATTCAGCCAGTCCGCGTAAGCCGGCAGATTGCCGATGAAGCGCTCGATCTGATATTCCAGTTGCGGAACCAACAACAATAAAACCAGAACTAATATCAGCGTCATGACCGAAAACACGACAATGACTGAGTTGGTCCTCGATAAGCGATAGGTTTCGAGCTTATCAGTCAGCGGATCGCCAAGGTAAGCCAGCATTGCGGCAAAGGCAAAGGGCATCAGCACCGGCGCCAGCAGATAAATCAGCCAAGCGCCAACCGCGATAAAAGCAAAAATCAGCCATTTTTGTGAATCAGTCATTTAACGCTCCATTATAAAATTGCCTGCTTGTTATCGTCATCGGCCATCCGGCCTCGTTTAACGTACAGATGAGCAGGCGCAGGCATGGAAACTTTCAGCCGCAACATCAGGCTCATGCCCAGGAGTCTATGTTCGGCAACGCACAGACTTTGCCGGACATAAAGCTTAGACTCTACACTTGTCCGGCAGCCTTATGGGGATAGTAATAGAAAATCCATAAACGTCCAGTTTGCATCTTAATAGGGATTCTGAATATGAATATTATAAAGAATAGCCTGGAATGCATGACCTCTTTCCTCGCAGGGGAACCATTATCGCTCGCTCCGCATCGAGAACTTCAGGAGCCATTAGCGCAACATCGCTTCCACCATGCCCCGCAAAACAGCCTGGATGAGGCCGTAATGCCATGAATACGAGTGAAAACTTATTCTACAGTTTTTGGCAGGGCGGTTATGAAGGCGCGGACCATATCAACAGCTGCGCGCATCCGCTCGACATGAATGCCAGCAACCAGCACAGGACGCATGTGCGCGAGGATTATCTGCGCCTGCAGCCCTTCGGCATTCGCACCATACGCGAAAGCATCGGCTGGCGCATGGCGGAGCCGACGCCCAATCACTACGATTTCAGTTTTCTGGAGCCCGTGATCGAGGCCGCCCAGGAGTTCGACCTGCAAATTTTGTGGACGCTCTGCCATTACGGCTGGCCGCAGGATATCGATATTTTTTCTTCCGAGTTCGTCGAACGTTACGCCCGCTATGCCGCAGCTGCAGCGGAATATCTGGCGCCTTTCAGCCAGGGCGAACCGATTTACACGCCGATCAATGAAATCTCGTTCCTGGCTTATGCCACCTGCGAGACGACGCTGATCTACCCTTACGGTCCGCACCTGCGCTCCCGCAGCGTGGAATTCAAACGCCAGCTCGTGCGCGCCGCGATCGCGGGCATGGAGGCCATCTGGAAAGTCGACCCGCGCGCCAGGTTTCTGCATGTGGACCCGCTCATTCATGTGATTGCGCCCCCGGGACGCCCCGATCTGGTAGAGATGGCCGAACTCGTGCGCCTGTCGCAATATCAGGCCTGGGATATGCTGGCCGGCGCGATAGAACCGGAGCTGGGCGGCGCTTCCAAATACCTCGACATCATCGGCGTCAACTACTACCACAGCAATCAGTGGGAGTGGGAAACGTTCAATACTCTATTCTGGCATCTCCAGGACCCGCGCCGCCGGCGGTTCAAGGACATGCTCCTGGAAATCAACCAGCGCTACGGTCACGGCCGGCCACTGGTCATCGCCGAAACCAGCCATGTCGGTTCCGGCCGCGGCGAATGGATTGCCGATATTGTCGAGGAAATCATACAAGCCGCGCATGAAGGTCTGGTTCTGCAGGGGATCTGCCTTTATCCGATACTGGACAGGCACGGCTGGGAAAATCTCGATCACTGGCATCGAAGCGGCATGTGGGATGTGCATCCCGATGCCAAAGGCGACCTCGTGCGCGTAATGGACAAGCCTTATGCCAAAAGTCTGATCGAAGCTCAATGGAAACTGGCGAAGACGCCCCATTACCAAGCCTTTCAACCTCATCAAGACCAGCACATCTTCTATCAAACTCTCTAGGAGGAAGCATGTCCACAATTATTGTTTTTTCTCATTTACGCTGGGATTTCGTGTTTCAGCGCCCGCAGCAGCTCATGACCCGGCTTGCCAAAAATTATCAGATCGTGTTTCTGGAAGAACCCATTTTTCATGAAGGCAAGGCGCACTACACCCATTACGAGGCGGCGCCCAACGTGCGGGTCGTGCAGCCGCATACGCCGGTACCGTCGCCAGGCTTCCACGACGACCAGCTCGCAGCCTTGGCCCCGCTGGTGTCTGAGCTGATCACCGAATTGAAAATCGAGGATTATATCGTCTGGCTATATACGCCCATGGCGCTGCCCTTGATCAACAATCTGCAGCCCAAAGCCATCGCTTATGACTGCATGGATGAGCTGACCGGCTTTCTGAATGCGCCCCGCCAACTGGTGCAGCGTGAGCACGCGTTGCTGAAAGCGGCCAATGTCGTTTTCACGGGCGGCATCAGCCTCTACAACGCGCGGCGCGATAAGCATCCGGCCGTTTATTGCCTGCCGAGCAGCGTCGATGCGGCGCATTTTTCGCGCGCAACCGACCGCACCATCGCCCATCCGGCCCAGCAGCATCTTGACAGTCCGCGCCTGGGATTTTTCGGCGTCATCGACGAACGCATCGATCTGAACCTGCTCGGCGAGCTTGCGGACAGCCATCCCGAATGGCAGATTGTCATGGTCGGCCCGGTCGTCAAAATCCCCGAGAGCTGGCTGCCGCAACGTCCCAATATTCATTATTTCGGGCAGCAGGCTTATGCTCAACTGCCTCATTTCCTGGCCGGCTGGGATGTCTGCCTGCTGCCTTTCGCGCTTAACGACGCGACACGCTACATCAGTCCGACCAAAACGCTGGAATACATGGCGGCCGAGCTTCCCATCGTCAGCACGCCGATCAAGGACGTGGAAGAGCCCTACGGCCACTTGGTCCATATCGCGCCGGATGCGGAAGCTTTTGTTGCCGCGTGCGAAGCGGCGCTTAACGAAAGCCCGGCTCGCCGTCATGAACGGTTAGCCGGCTACCGTGAAGTGCTGAGCGAGACCTCGTGGGATCGCACCGCCGATACAGTCGCCCGCCATCTCGAGGCAGCCTGCGAGCAGGGCTTGAACGAAACCGCGCGCCTGATGCTGACGCCGACGGCGAGCAAGCTCCAGCCCCAACACTTTGACCACGTCATTCTCGGCGCCGGGCCAACGGGGCTCGCAGCCGCTTATTACCTGCCGGAGAATACCCTGCTGGTGGAAAAAAACGCTCATGTCGGCGGCTGCTGCCGTTCCATCAATGAAGCCGGCTTCACGTTCGATCATGCCGGCCACATCATGTTCTCCAACGACGACACGGTGCTGGCGCTTTACGACAGGCTGCTCGGCGACAACCTGCACTGGCAGGGCCGGGAAGCCTGGATCTACAGCAAAAATGTCCATACGCGTTACCCGTTTCAAGGCGCGCTTTACGGCCTGCCTGTCGAGGTCATCAAGGAATGCATCGTCGGCGCCGTCGAAGCGCGGTTCGGCAAGCTCGATACCGGGACGGCGGACACGCCCCCGAAGCAGGTTTCCTTATGCAAGCCCACTCAGCTGAACGACTGCTGCGCGGACGGCATACAGGAGGCGACAGCGCCGTTGTCCTTCGCGCCTGCCTTGAAAGCGTCCCAGTCCGGCGCACAAAATTTCGAGGACTTCATCTATCAAACCTGGGGCGCCGGTATCGCCAAACATTTCGCCATTCCTTACAACCGCAAACTCTGGGCCGTGCCGCTCAAGGAAATGGAAACATCCTGGCTGGGCGGCCGGGTGCCGCTGCCGAACCTGGAAGAGATGATTGAAGGCGCGCTACAGCCCGTAGCCAAGCCGATGGGCCCCAATGCGCGCTTTGGCTATCCATTGCGCGGCGGATTCCAGGCGCTCATGGAAGGTTTTCTGCCGCATATCAAAGGCAGGCTCCAGCTCAATACGCAGGCCGTCGCGGTATCGCCCGCGCGCAAGACCGTCACCTTCAGCAACGGCCGCGCCGCCTCCTATGACCAGCTCATCAGCACCATGCCGCTGCCCGCGCTGATCCGCGCCATGGACGATGAGGCGCCTGGCCCTATCAAGGCCGCCGCCAAACGCCTGCGCCACGTTTCGGTGCGTTGCGTCAATCTGGGCATCGGCCGCGAAGCCCTGACGGAAAAGCACTGGATCTATTATCCCGAGGACACGGTGTTTCACCGCATTTTCGTTCAAGGCAACGCCAGCCCGTATTGCAACCCCGAAGGCGGCTTCGGGCTCACTTGCGAGATCACCTATTCGCCAAGCAAGCCACTGCCGTGCGATGGCGACGATCTCATCAGGCGCTGCATCGAGGACTGCATCGCAGTCGGCATGATACGGCGCGATGATCCCGTCATCGTCGCCAATCAGGTGGACATACCGTATGCCTATGTCGTCTACGACCATGCCAGGGCCGAGGCCGTGGCTACGATTCGGGAATGGCTGGCGCCGTACGATATCCTGCTGGCAGGACGGTACAGTGAGTGGGAATACTACAACTCCGACCATGCCTTTCTGGCCGGCAAACGTGCGGCGGAAGAGGCGCGAAAAAAGAGCCTTGCCTCGGCATCGTTAAAGAGAAGAGCAACAACCGGGGACTCCGCCATGCGTGAGCGGCACTTGTGATGGCCGGCAAACATCGCTAGCGCTGCCTCAAGGAAAGGATAGGCGGCCGCGTATTTGGTAAAACCGCGAAGGCCGTGGAGAACACGAAGTGTTTATCTTGATTTTTCTTCGTGTTCTTCGCGATTACTGATCTGCTTAAGCCGGTCAGAAGGTCTGGCCGGCCAATAATGCCGCATGCAATCCGGTCAGATTTTTTTCTTGATGATGACTTTATCGTCAATAATGAGCTCGGAGATGCCGCCCAGATTCAGACTCAAGGTGCAGGATGCCGTTTTAAATCCGCCTTTGTTTTCGCCAACCCACTTCAACGTAATATAAGTATCCTTATCGCTATCGGTTTCCGACGGGAAAAATACCTGTTCGCCCGTATGCTGCTTGATCGCCAACGGGCATTTGGCATTGGCCATCGACTGCATGGCGGCATAAGTCCTGATTTGCGATGCCGCCTCCATTTGTTCCGGAGATTGGCTTTTATTGGCGCCGACCATGATGAAACCTACGACAAAGAAGCCCACCACAGCTATTAATAATTTAGTTGTTTCACTCATCTGCGTTCTCTACTTGTTATAAAAATACGCGCCGTGCTAGCGGCGTCATGGAAGCATTACCTTACGGATTCTATGCGAATTGTCCTTCCTCGGCAATGAAAGAATAAGCCCTGAAAAAGGCCCTCTTTTTATCTTAAAACTCAATGCCTTGCTCGGCTTTGATGCCTTTTTCGTAAGCATGTTTGATCTTGGTCATTTCAGTGACAGTGTCGGCGCAGGCGACGACTTCGGGCGTCGCATTGCGGCCGGTCAGGATCAGATGCAGCCAGGCCGGCTTGTGCTGTTGGATGAAATCGGCGATTTCCCGGCCCGAAATCCAGCCATAGCCGCAGCAGTAATTGATCTCATCGAGCAACACCAGGTCGAACTCGCCGGATTCGATTTTCTGTTTGCTGAACTCCCATATCGCCCGGCTGGTTTTGATGTCCTGTTCCGGGTTCTTGGTATCCCAAGTAAAGCCGTCTCCCAGGGCGTGCCATTCGATGTTGTCGAAGCGCTCCGCGGCCTTTTGCTCGCCCGTTTGCCATTGCCCCTTGATATACTGGATCACGCAGACTTTCATGCCCCAGCCCGCGGCACGGAACACCATGCCCAGCGCGCTCGATGACTTGCCCTTGCCCTCGCCCGTATTGACCACCACCAGCCCGTGCCGCCTTTCTCTTGCTTTCATAAAAACCACTCCGTAATCCGATCACTACTTTGAAAATACCAGTGCACATACGAAGCGCGCACATTCTTGTAACGCACGCCGTTGTCGCCGGACGCGCAATCAAAACCCTTCTGAAGCCCCTCGTCCTGCTCGCGCCTGGAAAAATGAAACTCATGCCCTCGAGCCCCCGAGCCGTCTTCCCGGTAACCCAGCGCGGCCAGCTTCGGCTGCATGATCGAGACATAAGGGAAAATGCCGGCCATGGGCCAGTGATTGCCCTTTGCATCGACCAGCTCCCGGCCCAGCAGCATTGCGCCGCCGCATTCGGCCAGCACGGGTTTTCCCGCTTCTATCAATGACCTCAGCGATGCCCAGCTTTGAGACGCTGACAATTGCCGCGCATAAAGTTCGGGATACCCGCCCGGCAACCAGACCGCATCGGCCTGCTCGGGCACGCTGTCGCCGGCGACCGGCGAGAAAAACCGGATGCCCGCGCCCTGCGCCGCCAGCCAGTCCAGATTGGCCGGATAAATGAAGCAACAGGCCTCATCGCGCGCCACGGCCACGGTTTTGCCTTTCAGCCGAGGTTGATTTTGAACCGGTTCCGAAGCGGCCACCGCTGGTTCGGAGAAAGCCTGTTCGAACAGAAATTCGTCCGCATGGAAGAACGGCAGAAAATCAGGCACCCCGCTTTCTTCCGGACGCTTCAGCCCCAGATGCCGTTCGCCCAATCTTTCCTGACTGCGCGCCATCCAGGCGATCAACGGCGGCAAGCCATATTCATGCAGCGCCTCTTTCAACAGCCGGGCGTGGTGCTCGCTGCCCACTCGGTTGGCGATGATGCCGGCAATGCCGACGCCGCGCTGTTCGGCAAACCGGCAAAACCCGCTGACCAAAGGCGCAATGCTGCCGCTCATGCCGCCCGCATCGACGACCAGTATGACCGGACAGCCCAGCACGCGCGCCAGATCGACGCTGGAGCCCGCCTGCCCGACGCCGGATGCGCCGTCGAACAGACCCATGACGCCTTCAACCAGGGCAAGATCGGCATGTCCTGCCCGTTGCAATTGCAGCCTGCAAGCCTGTGCGCCCATCATGCGCGTATCCAGGTTATAGGAAGGCCGGCCGGTAATGGCCTGGTGCCATAACGGGTCCAGAAAATCAGGGCCGGCTTTAAAAGGGGCCACAGCCTGCCTCTGTTTGCGCAGATATTGCAGCAACGTCAACATGACCGTCGTTTTGCCGCAGCCGGAGTGCGTGCCGGCCAATACTGCTGTTTTCATGCTTTTTCCCTTATTTGGATAGATCGCTCATTGTACCGGGTCGGCATTGAAAAGAGTAAATTCAGGCTCGGCGCATCATTGTCCCGGCCGGGTGTACATAGCTGCTGCGCTTGTATTCTGCAAGTGAACTTATCGGCCATTTGGCCTATCGATAGAGAATATTTCGCCGAACTGTGCGCTGTCCGGAAGGTCTGAGGTATATGCAAAGTTGATCAACTGTTCTAAGTTTCAATAAGGAGATCGCCGTGACTTGCCCTTATCCCCGCCCGCAACTGGTACGTAAGCACTGGATGTCACTGGATGGACCCTGGCGATTTATCTTTGATGAAGAACGCAAATTCCGTCAGCCTTCCGACATTTCCGAATGGCCGCTGGAGATTCAGGTGCCGTTCCCGCCGGAATCGAAATCCAGCGGCATCGGCGATCGCGGCTTTCATCCGGCCTGCTGGTATGAACGCGATTTCCATATCCAAGCCGAAGGCGACGGCCGCGTCCTGCTGCGCTTCGGTGCCGTCGACTACTTCGCCAAGGTGTGGGTTAACGGATGCATGGTTGTCAGCCATGAAGGAGGGCATACGCCGTTCTTCGCCGATATCACGTCTGCGCTGAATGAATCCGGCGACCAGACGGTGACCGTCTTCGTGGAAGATGACCCGCATGAGCTCGCCAAGCCGCGAGGCAAGCAGGACTGGCAACTGGAGCCGCATTCCATCTGGTATCCGCGCACTACCGGCATCTGGCAGACCGTATGGCTGGAGCGCGTCGGCCGCAGTTATGTCAGCAAAATCCGCTGGACGCCCCATCTGGAAGAATTCTCGATAGGCTTTGAAGCGCGCGTCATCGGCGGCGATACCGACGGCCTGTCGGTAGAAGTCAAGTTGCAGCACCAGGATCGCGTGCTGGCCTGGGACAGTTATCGCGTCATAGACGGCGACGCGGACCGGCGCATTATCCTGGCCGATCCCGGTATTGACGATTTTCGCAATGAGCTGTTGTGGAGCCCGGAGCGGCCGACGCTGCTCGATGCCGAAATCCGCCTGAAGCGCGGGGACGAGGTGCTGGACGAATTCACCTCTTACACGGCCTTGCGTTCGGTCAACACCCTGCGCGACCGCTTCATGCTGAACGGCCGTCCGTACTTTTTAAGACTGGTGCTGGACCAAGGCTATTGGCCCGACACCCTGCTGGCGGCGCCTGACGATGATGCCCTGCGGGCCGATGTCGAACTGGCCAAGGCGATGGGCTTCAATGGCGTGCGCAAGCACCAGAAGATCGAAAACCCGCGCTACCTGTACTGGGCCGACAAGCTGGGCCTGCTGGTCTGGGAGGAAATGCCTTCGGCCTATCAATTCACGCGCACGGCTATCAAGCGTCTGGTCCAGGAATGGACCGAAGCCATCGAACGCGATTACAGCCACCCCTGTGTCATCGTCTGGGTGCCATTCAATGAATCCTGGGGCGTGCCGGAACTGACATCGCTGCAGGCGCACCGCAATGCCGTCGTCGCGCTTTATCACCTGACCAAAACCCTGGACATCACCCGGCCGGTCATCGGTAACGACGGCTGGGAGAGCAGCTCGACCGATATTCTCGGCATTCACGATTACGATTGCCGTCCGGATCATCTCCGGGCGCGTTACGGCGTCGAAACGAACCCTGAATTATTGTTCGACCGCCGGCGTCCCGGCGGCCGCATTCTGACGCTGGACGGCTATCCGCACCATGGCCAGCCGATCATGCTGACCGAATTCGGCGGCGTCGCTTATGCCAAATGTCCCCAGCCCGGCGTGGAACAGACCTGGGGCTATTCGGTCGCCCATAACGACGAGGAGTTTATCCGCATGTATAAAGAGCTCATCGAAGTCATTACCGAGACGGCGCTATTCAGCGGCTTCTGCTACACGCAGTTCACCGATACCTTCCAGGAAGCGAACGGTTTGCTGTGCGCGGACCGCACGCCCAAGCTGCCGCTGGAACACATCGCCGATATCACGCGAATGTCCAGCTCGCACATTCATGGAGGCGTCTGATTATGTATATGCACGAACTGACCAAACCGGACGGCCGTCGGCTTTGGCTGTACAGCCAGCATCCCATGAACGGCGAGGGCGTCAGCGCGCCCAGTCCATTTCCGGAATCGCTGCAGCCTAATCCGCATTTACGCTGGCATCCCCTGCGCGGAGAATGGGTGACTTACGCCGCCTATCGGCAGGGGCGCACGTTCCTGCCGCCGCCGGAATACAATCCGCTTGCCGTCACCGTAAAGGCCGACAACCCGACCGAGCTGCCGCCGGGCAGGTGGCAAATCGCCGTATTCGACAACCGCTTTCCATCGCTGAGCCTGGAAGCGCATTCGGCGCCCGACTTGAGCGTGCCGACTCGTCCCGCGGCCGGCAAATGCGAAGTCGTCGTGTTTACGCAAGATGCCCAATCGTCCTTGTCCGCGCTGCCGCTTTCGCATATTGAACTGTTGTTTCAGGTGTGGGCCGAGCGAACGCAGCAATTGGGCAAGCATCCCGATATTGCTTATGTGCTGCCGTTCGAAAACCGCGGCGCCGAAGTCGGCGTCACGCTGCACCATCCGCATGGACAAATCTATGCCTATCCGGACGTGCCGCCCGTGCCCGCCCGCATGCAGCGGGAAGAGTTCACCCACTACCGGCACCATGGCCGCAGCCTGCTGTCCTCGCTGATCAAACAGGAACTGCGCGAGGCAAAACGCATTCTGTACCAGGGCGAGCATGCGGTCGCTTTCGTGCCGGTCTGTGCGCGTTACCCCTATGAAGTCTGGGTCGCACCGATCGAATCCGTATCCAGTTTTGCCAGGCTGAATGACGCCCAGGGCGCCGATCTGGCGCGCGCCCTAAAAACCGTATTAATGAAATATGACGCCTTATGGCATCGGCCTTTTCCTTACGTAATGGCCTGGTATCAAGCTCCAACCGATGATCAGGCGCATCCCGAAGCGCATCTGCACGCCGAGTTCTATCCTCCTTATCGCACGGCGGACAGGCTCAAATACCTGGCCGGCACCGAACTGGCAGCCGGTCTGTTTGCCATGGACGTACTGCCCGAGGATAAAGCGCGCGAGCTTCAGAACATTGCCGTCGATATCGGGAGCCTGGGGCCATGAAGACTTTCACCGCCATATTCGGCACCCATCCTACCGCCAGCGCCGAAGCGCCCGGACGCGTCAATCTGCTCGGCGAACACACCGATTATAATGACGGCTATGTGCTGCCGACGGCGATACCGCAATCCACGCGCGTCATGCTGCGGCCCAACGAGGGCAATATTTTCAGGGTCTATGCCGCCAATTTGAACCAGTTTATAGAATTCAATATGGCTGGAATGCCGGAGGAGCATTTCGGGCATTACATTTTTGGCTGCCTGCGCCAGGTCGAGGAACTCGGCATCGACATCCCGAAACTGGACATTTATATCGCCTCCACTGTTCCCATAGGGCTGGGCCTGTCCTCCAGCGCCGCGCTTGAGGTGGCGATGCTGCGGGCGTTGCGCGTGCTGCTTTCACTGCCGTTGGACGATGTCCGCATTGCCCAGCTTGCGCAGCGCGCCGAGATCGATTATGCCGGCGTCCATTGCGGGCTGATGGATCAGATGGCGTCCAGTCTGGCCGACGTGGGCCAGATGCTGTTCCTCGATATCCGCACGCTGGAGCGCCACAAATTGCCGCTGCCGGCCGGCTCGGAAATCCTGGTCATCGATTCAGGCATCATGCGCATGCTGGCCGGCAGCAAATACAACGAACGCCGCGCCGAATGCGAGGAGGCGGCAAGGTTATTGGGCGTGCCCGCGTTGCGCGACATATCGGACCCAAGCCTGACCGAGTCCCTGCCGGAGCCGTTATGCCGACGCGCCCGCCATGTGGTCAGCGAGAACAACCGCGTGCTGCGCACGCGCGAGAACATCAGCGCCGAGAAATTCGGGCAATTGATGAATGCTTCGCACGACAGCCTGCGCGACGATTATGAAGTGTCGATAGCCGAACTCGACGAACTGGTGTCGATTCTGCGCAGCCGGAACGGCGTGTACGGCGCACGGCTCACCGGCGCCGGTTTTGGAGGGGCCTGCGTTGCCTTGTGCGAACAGGGCGCGGCGCAGCGTATCGGGCGGGAAACCGTGGAGCTTTACAATCAGCCCGGCCGGTCGGGGCGTCTGCTGGTCCCCCAGCCATTGAAGTAAGCGCATGCCGGTCGCGAAGCAGAAGATCGGCTCAACTCACGACGGGCAGGTGGTCGACTGCTACACGCTGACCAGCGAGACCGGCATGGCCGCGAAGATCATGACCTACGGCGGCATTCTGATGTCGCTGCACGTGCCCGACCGGCAAGGCCGCCTCGGCGATGTCGTGCTAGGCTTCGATACGCTGGAGCCTTATCTGGGCGATCACCCCTATTTCGGCGCCCTTATTGGCCGCTATGCCAACCGGATCGCCCGGGGACGTTTCCGCCTGGATGGCGCGGACTATCAGCTGGCCTGCAACAACGGCCCTCATCACCTGCACGGCGGCCGGGCGGGATTTGACCGGCGCCTGTGGCATGCCCAGCCATCCGGCTCAGAGACAGAACCGCAACTGGTATTGAGCTATCTGAGCCCGGACGGGGAAGAAGGCTATCCCGGCAATCTGCTGGTCGAAGTGACTTATTCGCTGACGGCACGCAATGAGCTGCGGCTAGACTATCAAGCCAAAACCGATGCACCGACCATCCTCAATCTGACTCATCATGCCTACTTCAATCTGGCAGGACGCGGCACGGTGCTGGAGCACCGCCTGCGCCTGGCGGCGGACCGCTTTTTGCCCGTCGACAACACGCTAATTCCGACAGGGGAGCAGTCGGCTGTCGCCGGCACTGTCATGGATTTCCGAAAGTCCACAGCCATCGGTTTGCGTCTGCAATCAGATGATGAACAGTTGCGGCATGCGGAAGGCGGTTATGACCATAACTGGATATTGACGAAAACAAGCGATGGCTGCGAGCTGGCCGCCGAAGTGATGGAGCCGGCAAGCGGGCGCTGCATGAGCGTGTATACGACGCAGCCCGGCATTCAGTTCTACAGCGGCAATTTTCTTGACGGCCGGTTGCGCGGCAAAGCCGGCCGGTTTTATGAAAAACATGCAGGCTTCTGCCTTGAAACGCAGCATTTTCCCGACGCGCCCAACCATCCTACCTTCCCGTCGACCCGGCTGCAGCCGTCCGGCGCTTACAGCCACACGACCATTTATCGGTTTGATGCCGTGCGGCCATAGTGCTGTCTTAGCAACATCATGCTGTTTTCTACACACGGCTGATCCCGATATCGACTGTGGGCCAACGCTAAAATCAGACCAAGTCCGGCATCAATAAACGTTATTGGTGCAAAAACAGAAACATTGCGCCTTACTGATGCACTCGCCGCTGTTGGCCATCCGCCTGATCGTCATTGTCTATACGCCTTGATTCCTGCTTGCATGCTGGTTCGGCCTTATCGGACAAGACTTCGGTTGATTTTTATGACCGCCGCCCCCACTTATGGCATGCCAATTGCTGGCATATCAATGTCTAGATAAAAAATTACCGGACCCACTGTCATTAAAAATTAATAAGCTTTGTTTAAGCTATTGGCTGTAGGTTGTTTTATCCCTTAAATTGTAAGGAAAAGTCGATGTCACACTTAACTGCATATTTTGAATCCATCATAACGTGGGCTGCGCTGACATCCGGAGAATTGGCCGCGGCGGCGCTGCTTGTGTTTTTCTTCGTGCTATTAGCACTCGAGGCGCGCGCTCCTAAAATCAAAAACCCTTCATCAGACAAGCGCCGGTCTGTTAAAGCCAACATCAATATGTTCGTTTTTAACAACGCCGCGCTTTCACTATTGCCGATTTCGTCCCTGTTGATACTGGCCGAACAAAACTCGGGCGACGGTCTGCTGAGTTATATTGCCAGTCCGGTACTGAAAGTCATCGTGTCGTTTTTATTGCTCGACCTGATGTATTACCTCTGGCATAAAGCCAGCCATAGTTTCGATTGCCTGTGGATTTTCCACAGAGTTCACCACAGCGATCCGCATTTAAATGTCTCGACAGCGTTTCGCGTGCACTTTGTGGAACTGTTGGTCATTACGGCACTTAAAGCGGTTTATATTGTGCTGCTGGGCGCGGATAAAACCATCGTGCTGATTAACGAAACCATCACGACGCTGTTCGTTATGTTTCATCACTCGAATATTGCATTCCGGGGCGAAAAACTGCTGGGCCGGATTGTTATCGTGCCCTACCTGCACCGGGCGCATCATTCAACTGAACGTCATGAGCATGACAGCAACTATGGCTTTGTACTGTCGATCTGGGATCGCCTGTTCGGCACTCGCGCGGAGCTGGAGCCCGCTGCAGTCGGCATCAAAAACAATGTGCCACAGGACCTTGTGAGCCTTTTGAAACTGGGCTTTACCAACGGCCCTGCTCCGGTAGCGCCTGCCTTTGCCCCTGAGCATGTGAAACCGATGATAGCCGAGGCAGCCTATTTCAAAGCCAAAAAACGCGGCTTTTCGCCCGGCTATGAACTTTGCGACTGGCTGGAAGCCGAAAGAGACATCATCAAGCTCGCTTGCAAGGACAGCCTTCAGCGAAAACCGGTGCCTAAACAGAAATTATTCAATCCCAGACTGATACGCTCCCGTTATGTTTGAACATCGGGATCATGATGGCAGGCCGGAGAGGTTACAAGCCGACCCGGCTGCCTTTTGACACTTATGGCACAAAGCCGAACGGAAAAGAGCTGAATACCGCGCGCAGGCCACGCCCATCAAGCCTGCATAAACATAAGGAACCGCGGCAGCACGCATGCTGAAATTAGACAGCAGACGTCCTTAATCAAAGTCTTGGCAACAGCATCGGTTGCCAAATAAATCATATCTCTCGGTCTAAACAGAAAGCCTTCAAATCAGAGTCGCAGATCCCTAAAACACAATAAACAACGCCAGGCCTGCGTGGATAGGTCTAATAAAATTGCCATACCGACGATATTTGGCCGCGGCAACCTAACCGTTCCGGTCATGCGGAACGGTTAGGTTGCTGTTTGCAAAGCCTGTCTCGCCGACATAGGCTGATTAAAATTCACTATTCGGCACCTGCTGAACCAGACTGGAAATCTCTGTTTGGGCCTGCACCATCACGTTTTTTTAAACTGTATCGAGTTCGCTTCCAGACATAGCCCAGGCGCTTCAACTCTGTCCGCAAGGTGGTGTTGCCGATCTGTACACCGTATGTGCTTTCCAATCGATTCAACAGCATTCGAGCTGTTAACGGTTCTGCTTCAACCCAACATTTGAGCTGATAGCGATGCTCATCCCCCAGCTTATTCGGCGCGCCGCTGCGTGGTTTATCCGGCAAGCTTTCAAAGCCGGCTTTCAACCATTTTCTTCGTCGTTCGCGAATCGCTTCCCGAGTCAGCCCCTGCTTTTCGGCGGTTTCCTTGACGGTGCGTCCTTCCGCTAACATCAAGATTGTTTCCGCTCGTTCCCTCTCCCGCCAATCGGCACCTTTTTTAAGGATATGCTGAAGCAATTTTCGATCGGTTTCGAGTAATTGTATTGGTTTAACCCCCACTTTTTATTCGATCCTTTATATAGAAAACGAGAATTTTAAAAATGTTAACTTTTTAATTTTATATAAAAAGCAATTTCATTATTTACATTTCAATAAACTACAATTTATAAGCCTGCAAGATAATTACTTTTATTTTCGCTATATAAAATATTCATATCAATTATATAATGATATTATGAATTCATTGATCAATATCTCATTAATACTATCAACTAAATTTTCATTCTTTTGTTTATACATTAGACATGACAAAATGGGAGGTTAAGCACATGCCAATTTGATAAATAACTTAACATGCGGCTTCCTCTGCACAGAAGAGAGTTTATTATATTTTTATTTTATCAATCCAATAATTTATAAAGTTTGTGATGAAAGTCACATTTATTTTGCAGCATAATTACACTGCTTATAGACTTTAAGTATCATCGGAATATCTAGGGATTTTCAGGTTGGATCAGTTATTCCATATGAATCGGCTGCATTGGAATATAATAAGCCGGTTTCTTGTCAATACTTACTTATTTGATATAACTATTGTTAGCCAAATTACGCGGACGCATTGCATTGAGTTTCAGCCAATTCACCGGATAACAACATCCTGTGCCGAAAACTCGATAGGTCTGCATTTTTGCATAATATCGGACGATAATTAATTGGTTGTTATATTGTTGTACGTCAAATACCAATCAACAAATTTCTTAACGCCTTTTTCAATGGTCGTATCGGGTTTATAGCCTACATCCAATACCAGTGCTTCTACGTCGGCATAAGTATCCGGCACGTCACCGGGCTGTAATGGCATCAATTGTTTTTCTGATGTTTTACCCAAGGCTTCTTCCAGGGTTTCTATATAAGCCAGTAATTCGACCGGCTTTTGGTTGCCGATATTGTAGACCCGCCATGGCGCCTTGCTGGTTCCCGGATCGGGCTGTTTGCCGGTCCATCCCGGATTGGGTTTGGCGGGATTGTCCAATGTCCGGATAATGCCTTCGACGATATCGTCGATATACGTGAAATCCCGGCGATGTTTGCCATAGTTGAACACTTTGATCGGCTCGCCCGCCAGTATGGCTTTGGTAAACAAAAACGGAGCCATATCCGGCCTTCCCCATGGGCCATAAACGGTAAAAAACCTTAATCCGGTGGTCGGCAATTGATATAAATTGCTGTAGGTGTGAGCCATGAGTTCGTTGGCTTTCTTGGATGCGGCATACAAGCTCAGCGGATGGTCGACATTGTCATGCACGGAATACGGCATCGTTTCGTTGGCGCCATAGACGGAACTGCTGGACGCATAAACCAAGTGCTCCACCTGATGATGCCGGCAGCCTTCAAGAATATTGGCAAAACCAACGATGTTACTGTCGATATAGGCATGGGGATTTTCCATGGAATACCGGACACCGGCCTGGGCCGCCAGATTGACGACTCTTTGCGGCTGATGTTGTTCAAACAACCGTTCCATCGTTTTCCGGTCGGCGATATCCGCGCGTATGTCGGTGTAATTCTTATGGCCGAGGATGCGGGCCAGGCGGGCTTTTTTCAGGTTGACATCATAGTAATCGTTGAGATTGTCAACACCTATGACTTCGTCGCCTCTTTCCAGCAATTTCATTGCCAAGTGATTGCCGATAAAGCCCGCCGTGCCGGTGACTAATACTTTCATTGGTTATAACCGGCCATCAGTCTGGTTAGCTGGGAAGCGATATTCATGATCATAAATCGCAGAATTCGGTTTGGCATAATCATTAACCTGTTCAATCAAACAGCTCATGCGCAGCAGTCAGGGCTGGAGTGTCATATTTTTTGCCGGATTCCACGGCAAGGGGGCAATCCCGGCCTGATCCGGCTGTTGCTGCTCTGGTTTGTTCCAGTGTTTTCAAAATATAACTCCTAACTATCATGAACAGGCTGACTGCCAGGCGCAGTCAAACACTATCAAACCCTTTCAGGCATTCCCAACCTTTCCGGGGAAGTCTGATATTCTCTATGCCTGAAGGACAGGCATCGATAAAGAATATCTCTCAATTTAAAGCCGACAGGTATTTTCAGGCTTAAAAAAGCGCAGTTTCTCTTTGTCGGCTTTTTAATTTTAAACTGACTTACCACTACACACCCAATGAAATGATGTTTTATTGCACGAACAACCTGATAAAATTCAAAAGATATTCATGTCTATCATGGCAGTTCCGCATCAAACGGCTTTTTAATACCCCTTTGCCTACCGCTATGGCTTTCATGCGCGAAATGATAGGGATGTGTTAGGCAGTCTGGCCGCGGATGCCTGGAATCCATCTCATGAACGACTCACAAAAGCCTTTGACAGTACGATATACATGAATACCATTAACGCTTCATTAACTAATAGCCATCCATTTATTCTTGAAAGAGACGATCGCGGAATTTGAAACAACTCATTAATCGATTCCTAAAAGCCAAACCCTACCCGACGCCCGCTTTACCCGACAACACGCGTATTTATTGCATCGGCGACATTCATGGCCGCCATGACCTGCTGGTTAAGCTGTTGAGCCAAATCGAACAGGATGCGGCCGGTTTTTCGGGCCGCGTGATCATGATTTATCTGGGCGACTATATCGATAGAGGCATGCAGTCCCGGGAAGTCATCGAGGAACTGCTGCGGAAGCGGCCGGGTATTGAATACGTCTATTTACGCGGCAACCATGAACAGACCATGCTCGATTTCCTGCACGAGGCTTCCGTGGGCCGCGCCTGGCTCACTTATGGCGGCCAGGCGACTTTAGCCGGTTACAATGCCTGTGACGCTAAAATACCTAGCAAACGTGAAGATTTCATAGCCATGCAGCAACGTTTGTTGGAAAACCTGCCGCGCACGCATTTTCAATTCCTGAACGACACCTTGTTTTCTTATTCACTGGGCTCTTATTTCTTCGTCCATGCCGGCATCGATCCCGGCCTGCCGCTGTCCCGGCAAAGGCCGGAAAGCATGCTGTGGATACGCCATCAATTCGTCAGCGTAAAAAAGCCCCATGAAAAGATTATTGTCCACGGCCACACCATAACCGATAAGCCCGAGCTGTTGCCCAATCGCATAGGCATCGATACCGGCGCTTATGCCTCGGGCATCCTGACCTGTCTGGTCTTGCAGGGCGACCGGCAAAGGCTTATCCAGACGCAAGCCGTGAACAGGCTCCGCGCAAGCCGTTAAAGCCTGAATACTGGCCAGCGCCACATGCTGCTACAATGCCCGTCTTTTTAAACCGAACAGAAGCCACAAAATATGGACGTAATCCAACGTATAGCCGAAGAATTATCCGTCAGCAGCCGGCAAGTCAGCGCCGCCGTATCATTACTGGATGAAGGCGCGACAGTGCCGTTCATCGCCCGCTACCGCAAGGAAGCGACCGGCGGCCTCGATGACGGCCAGCTCAGATTGCTGGAGGAGCGTTTGACTTACCTGCGCGAACTGAACGAGCGCCGCAAAAGCATCCTGGAAAGCATCAGTTCCCAGGGCAAGCTGACGCCGGAACTGGAAAAAGCCATCCGCGAGGCCGACACCAAAACCCTGCTCGAAGACCTCTACCTGCCCTACAAGCCCAAGCGGCGCACGAAAGCGCAGATCGCGCGCGAAGCGGGGCTCGAGCCATTGGCCGACGCCCTGCTCGATGACCGCGGCCTGATTCCGGAGCAGATCGCCGCCAGCTACATCGATGCCGACAAGGGCGTGCCGGACATCGCCGCCGCGCTCGAAGGCGCGCGCCAGATCATCATGGAGCGCATCTCCGAAGATGCCGAACTGCTGGCCGAACTGCGCGAGCGCATCTGGCAGAAAGGCATCCTGCATGCCACCGTCGTCAAGGACAAAGAGCGCGAGGCGGCCAAATTCCAGGATTACTTCGATTATCAGGAGGCCATCAGCAAGATTCCCTCGCACCGCACGCTGGCGCTGTTTCGCGGCCGCAATGAAGACCTGCTCAACCTGACGCTCAAGCCCGGCGCTGAAGAAAAAGAGGAGCACGACCTGTACGCGCAGCTGGTGGCGCGCCATCTCCATGTCACCGACGCCTCCCGGCCGGCCGACGCCTGGCTGGCCGAAGCGGCGCGCCTGGCCTGGAAGGTCAAACTGTTCACGCGCATCGACCTGGATTTGAAACTCAGGCTGCGCGAGGCGGCCGAACTCGAGGCCATCCGCGTGTTCGCGAACAACCTGAGAGACCTGTTGCTGGCCGCGCCGGCCGGCCCCAAGGCCACGATGGGATTGGACCCCGGCATCCGCACCGGCGTCAAGGTCGCCGTCGTCGACCCGACCGGCAAACTGCTGGCCACCGACACGATCTACCCGCATGCGCCGCGCAATCAATGGGACGAATCAATCGCAACGCTGGCCCGGCTGATCGCTCAGCACAAAGTTGACCTGGTCAGCATCGGCAACGGCACCGGCTCGCGCGAGACCGACCAGCTCGTCGCCGATGTAATCAAGCGGCACAGCGAGCTTAAATTCACCAAGCTGACCGTATCGGAAGCCGGCGCCTCGGTATACTCGGCCTCGGAGCTGGCCGCCAGGGAATTCCCCGAGCTCGACGTCTCGCTGCGCGGCGCCGTGTCGATCGCCCGGCGCCTGCAGGACCCGCTGGCCGAACTGGTCAAGATCGAGCCGAAATCCATCGGCGTCGGCCAGTACCAGCATGACGTCAATCAGGCGCAGCTGGCGCGCAGCCTCGATGCCGTCGTCGAGGATTGCGTGAACGCGGTCGGCGTCGACGTCAACACCGCGTCGGTGGCCCTGCTGAAGCAGGTCTCCGGGCTGTCGGCCAGCGTCAGTGAAAACATCGTCGCGTTCCGCAATGAGCATGGCCCGTTCAAGAACCGCGCGCAACTGAAAAAAGTGCCCCGGCTCGGCGACAAGGCCTACGAGCAGGCCGCAGGCTTCTTGCGCATCATGAACGGCGACAATCCCCTCGATGCCTCGGCGGTTCACCCGGAAGCCTATCCGGTGGTCGAGGCGATCATCGAAAGCACCGGCAAATCGATACGCGACCTGATCGGCCAGAGCAGCTTCCTGCGCACGCTGAACCCGGCCAATTACACCGATGACCACTTCGGCCTGCCTACCGTGACCGATATCCTGCAGGAGCTCGAAAAGCCGGGACGCGACCCGCGCCCGGAATTCAAAAGCGTGCAGTTCAAGGAGGGCGTCGAGAAAATCACCGACCTCAAGCCGGGCATGACGCTCGATGGCGTAGTCACCAATGTCGCCAACTTCGGCGCGTTCGTGGACATCGGCGTGCATCAGGATGGCCTGGTGCATATCTCGCATTTGTCGGACACGTTCGTCAAAGATCCCCGCGACGCGGTGAAAACCGGCGATCTCGTCAAGGTCAAGGTCCTGGAGGTCGATGTCGAACGCAAGCGCATCTCGCTGACCATGAAAAAAGAGCCGTCGGAAGCCGCATCCCGGCCCGGACAGTCCCCTGAAAAAACGGACAAAAAGCCCAGGCAACAAGGCCCTGAGCCGCAAAAAATCAACGGTTCGATGGCCAATGCATTTGCGAAGGCGCTCAAAAAATAATTTAAAAAAGCTCTGCTATACTTGAGTGAATTATTAAACCAATGCGCAGGACTTGACATGACTAAAATCGACCGCTTTTTTGCTCCACTATTATTGACAGGTCTGCTGACGGCCTACACCCCTTTAACCCAGGCCGATATGCAGCAGCAAAGTTATGGCGACACCTCTTATACAGCCGCTCCGCTGATTGATAGATCGCACCAGCCGACAACCTATGGCGGCAAGGTCGGCAGAAAAGCATCGTCCGCGCTTGCGAATCTGACGACCAGCTGGCTGGAAGTTCCCAAGAATATGATCAACACAACCAATCAGAGCAACGTCTTCTATGGCATAGTAGGCGGGCTTTTCAAAGGCTTGGTCAATATGGCCGGACGCCTGGGCGTCGGCGTCGCCGATCTGATCACGATTCCGCTGCCTACCAAGCCGGTCGCCTATCCTGTCTATATTTGGGAGGATTTTGATGTCGATACCTCTTATGGCGACGTGTTCCGTCTGGACACGACTGAACCCCTTCCGCCCAAGCCCGTGGCTGTTGCAGAGCCCGTAGCGCCGGTTGCCCCGCAACCTGACGCGCCGGCCCCGGCCGATGACTATTCCAAAGAGACCAACAAAGCGTTGGACAACTTCTTCAAAAAGGAAATGATGAAATAAGCCTTATTTCTTCAATCCGCCTTAAATAAAAAAGCCCGGCCGGGTATCCGCCGGGCTTTTTTATTTAAGGCGGATGCGGTGCTCACCGTTGAAAATCCGAAAATCGACACCAGTATAATTGGAAACTCGGGATGTGTAACCATGTCACAGAGACAGTTCATACGTTGTTTTACAGATGTCATGGCGGTAGTGGATAATGAAGATTGAATTAACATTGATGGGAGTTGAGATCGATGCCCGTAATATTACGCCGACTGCTCGGTTTTATCGTACTGGTCGCCACGATAGGTCTGGCGACCTGCCAATCGCTGGTCAAAGCCGAACCTTCAAATTCCGGCAATGCCGCTGAAGTCGCCTTGACCAGCCGCGCGCAGGTTCAGTAATGAATCAATTCAGGAAACCCAAACGGTTTGTCGCCGATACCCTGCAACGTTATTCCCCGCGCGGATTGCTGCTCTATTTTCTGCCGATGGCGTTGATTCCGGCGACATTCATCGCGTTGGGAAAAGGCCACCTGCTGGGCGTTCTTGTCAACGCCGCCGGTTTCACGCTTTATATGCTGGCCGCCTGGTGCGTGCGCAAAGGCCTGCAGGCCGAGCATGTCTACAATAATAGCCGCATCGCCCGCCCGCCGCGGCCGCTGAAAATGACAGCGGCCATCCTAGCGGCGCTGGCAACCGGCATGATCGCCTGGCTGAGCGCACGGAATTCGCTGCCGGTGTCGCTTCTGTTCGCGGGCGGCGCCTTTCTCGGCATGTATTTGAGCTACGGCTTCGATCCACGCAAAGAGAAGAACATAGTCGCCGCGCATGGCTATTCCCGGGATGAAATCCTGCGGACGCTCGAGGATTCGTCGCGCATCATCCGCGGTATCGAGCAGGCCAACGACCGGATTCGAAACACCGAGCTGAACCAGCGCATCGAGCGCATTTGCGGGATTGCCGACAGCATTCTGGCCGAAATCGAGGCCGACCCGCGCGATATCCGCCGCGCGCGCAAATTCCTGAACGTCTATCTGGAAGGCGCCAGACAGGTGACGGAAGGCTACGCCAGAACCCATCCGCAAACCCAATCCGGAGAACTCGAGCAGAATTTCCGCAATGTGCTGGAAACCATTGAATCGGTATTTCAGGAACAGCATCAGAAGTTATTGGAAGAGGACGTTTTTGATCTGGATGTGAAAATTGAAGTGCTGGCCACGCAGCTCAAACGAGAAGGCATCCTTTGATGCCATTACATCATATGAGGTTTAATCATGAGTGAACAACAGGCATCCACGACAACTCAAGCGGCAACCGACACGGCCACCAGCTCCGCGTCCAAGGAGATCGTACCTGGCGTCAAAGCCGAAATGGTCCCGCTTGCCGAGGCGCCGGTGGAGAAGCAGCAGCAGATTCAGAAGCTGCTGAGCGAAATCGATGTCAACAATACCCAATCGATCATTTTTTTCGGCAACAAGGCGCAGGAACAATTGACCACGATTTCCGACCGCATGCTGGATGGCGTCAAGAACAAGGACATCGGACCGGCCGGCGATGACCTGAACGAAATGGTGGCGACGATACGCGGCTTCGAGGTCGACGATCTGGACCCGAACAAGAAGCAGGGCTTTTTCGACCGCCTGATAGGCAAGGCCAAGCCGGTCGTCAAATTCCTGCAGCAATACGAGGAAGTGCGCAAGCAGATCGATATGATTACCGACAAGCTGGAGCGGCACAAGACCAATCTGCTGACCGACATCATCTCGCTGGACAAACTCTACCAGGCCAACCTCGACTATTTTCATACGCTTGAGGATTATATCGCCGCCGGCGAGGAGAAACTGCGCCAGCTGGACGAAGCCATCATTCCGGAACAGGCCAGGAAAGCCGAAACCACTGCCGAAGTCATTGAAGCGCAAAATCTGCGCGACCTGCGCGCGGCCCGCGATGATCTGGAGCGGCGCGTGCATGACCTGCGCCTGACCCGGCAAGTGTCGATGCAAAGCTTGCCAGGCATCCGGCTCGTGCAGGAAAACGACAAGGGCCTGGTCAACAAGATCAACTCGACCATTGTCAACACCGTGCCGCTGTGGCGCCAGCAACTGGCGACGGCCGTGACCATTTACCGCTCGTCACAGGCGGCCGAAACGGTCAAGGCAGCGACCGACCTGACCAACGAGCTGCTGGCCGCGAACGCCGAAAACCTGAAACAGGCCAACGCCGAAACCCGCAAACAGCTGGAACGCGGCGTATTCGACATCGAAACGGTCAAGAAAGCCAACGAGACCTTGATCGCGACGATAGAGGAAAGCCTGCGCATCGCCGACCAGGGCAAGAAGATGCGCAGCGAGGCGGTCGCGCAACTGGAGCATTGCGAAACCGAACTGCGCAAAACGCTGGCTTCGGCGCATGCCAGGGCAGCCGGTTAATTGGAGGTTTTACCACGAAGATCATGAAGACTTATGCCATTTCCCGTAGGCTGGGTTTTCAACCCAGCTTGCCTCCCTTTATGTCCTTCGTGGTTTTTGCCTAAATTCATTTTTTCTAAAACAGGAGCAACACAGTGGGCATTCTGGATAAACTATTCGGCGAGTTCGTCGACGTCATCGAATGGACGGACGATTCCAGCGATACGATGGTCTACCGGTTCGAACGCTACGGCAATGAAATCAAATACGGCGCCATGCTGACGGTCCGCGAATCGCAGACGGCGGTGCTGGTCAGCGAAGGCCGCGTGGCCGATTTTTACGAGCCGGGGCTCTATCAGCTCGAAACGCGCAACATGCCGATCCTGACCACGCTGGAAAGCTGGCCGCACGGTTTCTCAAGCCCGTTCAAGGCGGAAGTGTATTTCTTCAATATGCGCCGCTTCACGGACTTGAAGTGGGGCACCAAGAATCCGGTCATGCTGCGCGACAAGGAGTTCGGACCGTTGCGGCTGCGCGCTTTCGGCACATATTCCATCCGCATCAAGGAACCGCTCACGTTCGTCAAGGAAATCGTCGGCACCGGCGGCCATTTCCAGACCGGCGACATCAGCGATCAGCTGCGCAACCTGATCGTCTCGCGTTTTGCCAGCATCATCGGCGAATCGGGCATCCCGATTCTGGATCTGGCCGCCAATTACGACGAGTTGAGCAACTTCATTACCGAGATGATCAGCCCCGAATTTGCCGCCTATGGGCTGGACGTCCTGCAACTGCTGGTCGAGAACATTTCGCTGCCGCCGGAAGTGGAAGCGGCCATGGACAAACGCACCAGCATGGGCATCATCGGCGACCTGAGCCGTTATACCCATTATCAGGCCGCCGAAGCGATGGCAGCGGCCGCGCGGAATCCGTCCGGCACCGCCAACGAAGGCATCGGCATGGGCATGGGATTTGCCGTGGCCAATCAGATGAACAAGACCTTCTCGCAACAATCTTCGGCAACGCCGCCGCCCTTGCCCGGCTCGGTCGTTTATTACGCCGCCATAGACGGCCATCAGCAGGGGCCTTTCGACCGCCCGGTGCTTGAACAGAAAATCAACAGCGGCGAAATCAACCGTTCGACCCTGATCTGGCATGCGGGCCTCGCGGAATGGACGCCGGCCGAACAGGTGCCTGAACTGGCCGGCGCCTTTGCGCTGGTGCCGCCGCCGCTGCCCAAGTCATAGCTAGGTCATCCGTGCTCAAACCCAAAACCTCCTCCCGGCAAACGCTGGGGCGCTTCCCATGCGCGCAGTGCGGGGCCGTGCTCAAATACGCCCCCGGCACGACGCATCTGGTCTGCGATTACTGCGGCTTTGAAAACCGCATCGAATACCGTGCCGGCGTCATTGAGGAATACGACCTACAAGAAGCCTTGCGGCAACTGTCGTCGCCTCGCGCGCAAGCCCCGAAGCCACAGGTCCATTGCGACGAATGCGGCGCCAGTTTCCAGTTTGAAGCCAATCTCCATGCCGGCGAATGCCCTTTTTGCGGCTCGCCGATCGTCACGGCCACCACGCAAAGCAAGCCCATCCAGCCGAAATCGCTGCTGCCATTCCGCATTAAGGAATCCGAAGCGCGCCAGCGTTTCCAGCGCTGGATCGACGGTTTGTGGTTCGCGCCCAATGCCGTCAAAAAGTATGCGCGCAGCGAATCCAAACTGACCGGCGTTTACCTGCCTTACTGGACGTTCGACAGCGACACGGAAACGGATTATGTCGGCGAGCGCGGCGATATTTACTATGTCGATGAACCCGTTCAGGTGACGCGCAATAATCAGGTCGTCACGGAAATCAGGCGCGTGCCGAAAATTCATTGGACGCCGGTTCGCGGTCGCGTGAGCCGATTTTTCGACGACGTGCTCGTGGGCGCCAGCAACTCGTTGCCGCGCAAGATTCTGGACGCCTTGCAGCCTTGGGATCTTGCGCAATTGATTCCCTACGACGAAAACTATCTGAGCGGTTTTCGCAGCGAGTTTTATCAGGTCGATCTGGACGAAGGCTTCGACCATGCCAAGCAGGTCATGGACAGCGTGATCTACCGTGACATCGCCTATGACATCGGCGGCGATCACCAACGGATTCATCAGGTCAGAACCCGGCACAGCGCCACGACCTACAAGCATTGTCTGCTGCCGGTCTGGTCCGCCGCGTTCCGCTATCGGAGCAAATCCTACCGGTTCGTCATCAATGGCCGCACCGGTGAAGTCCAGGGCGAGCGCCCCTACAGTTGGTGGAAAATCGGCTTTGCAGTGTTAGCCGCACTGCTGCTGGCGGCCGGCGCTTATTTTTATCTGGAAGCCACAGGCGCCTTGCAGCACAGGCAGGACGGGACGTATCACAGCGTGCCTTATTACAATGGCAATCGTTATTATCCTCCCCGCAACAGCCCGTATTTCTGACAGTTCAACCGTCAATAAGTGAGTTGGATTCAATCGATTTAATGCAGGCCGCTAGCGCGGCAGTTATTTGAATCGGATTCAAAATATAAGTCCGGATGAATTCGCACCTATGGGACGCAAGAACGGCAATTTCCACAGCAAATGAAATTAAAAAAGGCCCGTGCGTCACATCAGCGTATAAATTTTTTAGCACGCTTTCCGCCGGCCAAGCTAAAGCCATCATGATTTTGGGTCTAATCCCCCAAAATGGAGCAGTGCTGGAAATTGCCTGAGCATCCTCGGTGGATCTGGATGCATTGGCTTTCATTGCGAGACGAGACGCTTAGCCCGAAGAACCGCCTGGATATCAGGTCTGCAACGCCAAGGCCCAGTGGCCTTCCTCCGGCAGACTTAACTGTTCCCGCCTCTGTATCTTTTTAAGGCTGACGGTCAATCAAAGCGCCGTAAGGCAGGCTTTCGCATCAACCCGCCCTACGACTTCCAGTACATCGGATCTGAATTTCTACTGCCCAAGCCCGACGGCTCCTTACAATTATACAGCCGTTTGGTTTTTTGATCGCTTACAGCCAATCAGATCAATTCAGCGATACTGCTGGCGGCTCTTCTGACATCCAGGAAAATCAATCCCAGCTTGGCGTTGGGTTTGGCCAGCACGGTCAAGACCGCTTCCTTGCCGGCATAAGTCATCAGCACATAACCGGAATCGCCCTTGATCAGCACCTGCTCCAACCCGCCTCGGACCAGTTCCTGGGCGGTACGGTCACCGAGCGACAACATCGCAGCGCTCATGGCGCCGACCCGGTCCTCATCCATTGAGGCCGGCAGTACCGAGGCCATCATTAAACCATCGGTCGAAATGACGCCCGCGGCCTCAATGTCCGCAGAAGTGCCATTCAATTCCGATAATACCGAAACTAACATATCTGAACGCATTAAAATCTCCTATTTGTCTTTGTAGGCATTAGCCAGGTTGGTAAACAATACACGGCTCATTCCGGAAATCTTGAGAAATTTTTCCAGTTCCTCGGCCAGACTGGCAGCCTGATATGACTGCTGCATCACTAAGAGCGACATGCCGGTTACAGCATTGATCGCCGCCAGTACTTGAGCGCAATATTCCTGATCGTGGCCGTAAATCTCGACGGCCACGCTGATCAGGCGATGATTGATCAAAGTTATCCCGCCAGCCATGAATTCAACCGGCAGCTTGACTTTGACATGCACATCACCCACGTTGTACATGTGTTCGGTATAGCTTGCATCGAAAGGTCCGGTAAACAACCCTTCCATCCAGCGGGCATGGGTTTTCTTCAATGATTCAACCCGCCCTTCGAGAAAAGTGGACGCTTCCGGAATGGTGAGCAGATGCTGATAAAAATCCTCGGTAATGCTGGCCAGCTTGGGTTTAATCTGTCGGCCTACCTCGAATAACAAGGCTTCTCGCTCAGGCGTTAATTCGCTGAACGATTTGGCGTATTGCGTTAGCTGATAAAAATCACATGGCATAGAATGACTCTCTCTTTATAATTATTCTTTTGCTGCCTGCTCGATATTGCGTTAGAAGCAGCCCTTGAATAAGGATATGGTTACCCTTACCTTGGAGTATAACCAAGGATTTTAGTCGGAATTCACTTTTATTTGTTATTTTTTGTGAACTGGCTCACAAAAATAACAAATTCCATTCTTCTTTGGGATTAAAACGAAATTTGGTTAATAGCCGTAATCGACTGATACAAATGCGCCATTTCACTGATCTAGGCTCACATGGCGTCGAGGACTGCCGCTCGATCGCTGGAAATGACATGCGCTGCGATGGCAGAGGCTATCGCCGGGGCCCGGCATAGATCACAGGCACTTTCCTGCCGATACGATCATTACGAGCTATCGCGGGAGCGATGCCTTCGTGCCTTTAAAGTGCCCATCGTAAAGACGTTTCGCCCAAGAGGGAACCGTGCCCGGATGACGTGAAACGCTTATCCAAGAGTTACTGGATCAGTGCCGCAGGTTGCACCATTAGGGTAGAGCTATCGCGGCAGACAATCCGGGGATTTGGCTCAATTAATGCAAGCTGTTTAATCCAAGGCAGAGCCTGAATTTCTGAAAAACTCTTTATTAACAACAACTCTCCCCTATAATTTGCCTGACAGCTCAAATAAAACAGGACAATTGACACATGATAGAATTAGTTTGGGTCGGCACGGCTTATCTCGTAGGACTGATCGCCAGTCGTTTATCTTTCCCGCCACTGGTCGGCTATTTGGCCGCGGGCTATATTCTGCACGTTCTAGGGGTAGAATCCTCCGGAAACACCTTAACGCATCTGGCCGACATCGGCATCGAGTTATTGCTGTTCACGGTAGGTCTGAAGCTTAAATTGCGCTCCCTTCTGCGGCAGGAAGTGTTAAGCGTCGGCGGATTGCATCTAGTGGTGGTGACCGGTTTTGCCGGATTGGTTTTTCTGCTGCTGGGCGAACATACGACAGGCGGGCTGATATTGGGCGCGAGCCTGGCTTTTTCCAGCACCGTGCTCGCCATCAAGGTTCTGGAAGACAATGGCGAGCTGTCTTCCCTGCATGGTCGGGATGTGCTCAGTATCCTGATTCTGCAGGATATTGTGGCGATCGCGTTGCTGGCTTTTGCCGACAGCGGCAGGCAGCCCTCGTATTGGGCCTTCGCCTTATTGCTTTTGCCTTTGCTGCGTCCGCTGGCGCATCGTTTGCTCACGGTCAGCCATGCCGATGAACTGAGGCTGTTGTTGGGCGTTTCCCTGGCGCTGGCCGGAGGCGTGTCGTCCGAAAGCGTCGGCATTTCGCCCGATATCGGCGCCCTGCTGATGGGGGTGATGCTGGCCTCGCATCCCCAAATCGACGATCTTTCCGAGAAACTCTGGAGCCTCAAGGAAGTCTTTCTCGTCGCATTCTTTCTGCAAATCGGCCTGGCGGATTTGCCGAATCCCGATCAAATCATCAAGGCGCTTGGATTACTGGGGATATTGCCGCTCCAGGGCATCCTGTTCTTCGTGTTGTTTCTGCTGGCCGGATTGCGTGCGCGTACCGCCTTTATCTCATCGCTGGCTTTGATGACCTACAGCGAGTTCGCGCTCATCACGACCGGCTCGGTTGTTAAGACGGATCTGTTAGCGCCGGAATGGAACTCCATCATCGCCTTGGCGGTAGCCGGCTCGCTTGCGATCGCGGCGCCGTTGAACCGGTATTCGCATCGCCTGTATTCATGGCTCGAGCCTGCTCTGATCCGCTTCGAGAAAAAATCCGGGCACCCGGACCGGCTGCCCGAATCCCTCGGCGTGGCGGAATGGCTGGTCGTGGGCATGGGCCGTACCGGGCAAGCCGCCTATCAGGCTCTGCATCATCAGGAAAAGCGGGTTGTCGGCCTGGATGCCGACCCGACCGTTCTGGAAAGCCTGCTGGCCGAGGGCAGACGCGTGATTTACGGGGATTCCGAGGACCCCGAACTGTGGGCGGGACTACGGTTGGATAGAGTAAAAGGCATTATCCTGACCCTGCCGGAATTTGACGCACGATGCTCGGCAGTACGCCAGATCAGAAAAAATGGCTATAAAGGGCAGATCGGCACGATTTGTTATCTTTCCGAAGAGAAAGAGGAATTGGCGAAACTCGGGGCGGACTTTACGATTCATCCGCTGGTTGAGGCCGGGAACCAGTTGGCCCGGCAAATACTTGGCCACGCCCCCGAGCCCGACGCCTTCGGCGTGCTGCAGATGATCAAGAGCGCCCACGCGCCCAATCCCGGCATCGCAACTGCCGCCCCCGCCCCTGGCGATGAAGCCTCGCTGCTGGAGCGGGAAGCGGCTGAAAAGGCCTTTCTCCAGCGAGAATAAACCGGCCGAGGTTCAGGATTCGAGACTGTCCTGATGGTCCTGAACGCTATTCCCTGACATCGGTCTAAGGCGTAGTTTGATCTGACATTCCCCAAGGAATCATCATGCTCGACCTCACCAGACGCGATGCAACGAAGGGGGGTGTTGGTGCTCCATAGCGTTCCCTTGATTATGACCGTTGCCACGGCGCTCGGCTTGGCCCTGGTGCTGGGCTTTCTGGCCGTCCGGCTCAAGCTTCCGGCGCTTATCGGTTACTTATTGGCCGGCATCCTCATCGGTCCGTTTACCCCTGGCATAGTCGTCGATACCAAGATCGCGGAGCAACTCGCCGAGATCGGGGTGATGTTGTTGATGTTTGGCGTCGGCTTGCATTTCTCGCTGGCTGACCTGCTGGTGGTCCGCAAGATCGCCTTGCCGGGAGCCATGCTGCAAATCGCCGTCGCTACCGCGCTCGGAGCGGGCGTGGCCGTCGCGTGGGGCTGGGGACTGGGGGCTTCGCTAGTGTTCGGCCTGGCGCTCTCCGTGGCGAGCACCGTCGTGCTGCTCAGGGCATTGGAAGCGCGTGGCGCGCTGGAATCGGTGAACGGACACATCGCGGTAGGCTGGATGATCGTCGAAGACCTTGCCATGGTGTTCGCGCTCGTGCTGCTGCCGCCCCTGACCGGCTGGCTCGGCGGCGCTACGCCGGGTGGCGAGGATGGAATTTTGTGGCACCTTGGCATCACATTGGGCAAAGTGGCGGCATTCATCGCCTTGATGCTGGTGATCGGCCGCCGATTCTTCCCTGCTCTGCTTTGGCAGGTCGCCCGCACCGGCTCCCGTGAACTCTTCACGCTATGCGTCGTGTCCGCGGCCGTCAGCATTGCCTACGCCGCGACCGCCCTGTTCGGCGTGTCCTTCGCGCTGGGGGCGTTTTTTGCCGGTATGGTGATGAGGGAGTCCGAGTTCAGCCATCGCGCCGCCGTGGAGTCCCTGCCGCTGCGGGAAGCATTCGCGGTGCTGTTCTTCGTATCGGTGGGGATGCTGTTCGACCCGATGGTTCTGATTGAGCGGCCGATACAAGTCCTTGCCGTGCTCGGCATCATCATCACCGGCAAGACGATTGCCGCCACCGCATTAATCCTCGTCTTTGGCTATCCGTTGAACACGGCGCTCACCGTTGCGACGAGCCTGGCCCAGATAGGCGAGTTCTCGTTTATCTTGGCCAGGCTCGGAGTGAGCCTGGGGCTGCTGCCGCTTGAAGGCCAAAGTTTGATTCTCGCGGGCGCACTGATCTCCATTGCCATCAATCCGCTGTTTTTTGCGACCGTGAGGCCGATCGAGGTCTGGGTACGGTCCCACTCGACGCTGGCCAGGCTGCTGGAGCGGACCGATGACCCGCTGGTCAAGCTGCCCGTATCAATCGATGCAGCATACCTGTCCGGGCAGGTCGTTCTGGTGGGGTACGGCCGCGTGGGCCGGCGCATCGGCGAGCGTCTCGCCGGGCATGGCATTCCCTACGTCGTGGTCGAGCAGAACCGCGAGTTGGTGGAACGGCTGAGGGCAAAGGGAATCGCGGCCGTCTCGGGAGACGCTTCGGACTCGACGGTCCTGATCCAGGCGCACATCGGCCAGGCCCGCCTGCTGGTCGTGGCCGCGCCCGATACCTTCGACGTGCGGCGGATGATCAAGGCCGCCCGCACGCTCAATCCCGACATTGACATGCTCGTCCGTACCCACAGTGAAGAAGAAGCCTCGCTGCTGGAGCGGGAAGCGGCCGAAAAGGTTTTTCTCGGCGAGGATGAGCTGGCCAGAGGCATGGTCGAGCATGTGCTGGAGCAATATGGGAAGGCGTCCTGAATCGCTTGAGCCAGGCGCCGTGCGGGCGGCAGCGCAGTTTTTTGCTGATGCTTGAGATCGGCTTCGCAGCCGATCCGATGCTTGATAGCCTACGTCCTCTTATCCCCGCGTTGAGAGGCAGCAATCAGTACAGAATATCCGGCCGTTCCATACTCGGCCCTCATTCCATTTCGCTATGAATCCGAGAAGCGGTTCTGGCGCTTTTGCAAAAGATGCTGCTCCAGCCTGTGGAAATAGGTATAAATCGCGTAAAGGAAAACCCCGGCTACAGGCAGCGCAAAATACCAGTGCTGTTTGGCTATGGCCAATAGATCCAATATTTCCGCGCCAAAAAAATAGGCTGGGGTTATCGTAATCGCCGCCCAGACCCATGCGCTGATCAAATTGATCAATGCGAATTGCTTTGACGAGTATTTGGTAATACCGATCGACATGGGAATGACGGTACGCAAACCATACATATAGCGCTGCATGAAGATAATGGGCCAGCCGTATTTTTTCAGCAGCAAATGCGCAATCGCAAACTTGCGCCGCTGAGTATGAAGCTTGCGCTGGATAAAGCCTTTATTAAAACGGCCGATATAAAAATAAATCTGATCTCCGGCAAAACCGCCCAGGCCGGCCACAAAAACCGCCATGAAGTACTGCATATCGCCGGTATGAGACATGATGCCGGCCATGATCAGGCCGATTTCGCCTTCTAATATGGACCACAAGAACAGGATGATATAACCGTATTCCTTAAGCCAACCGATAAATAACTCTTCCATTAAACCTTAGATTTTCAATGAGATACTACTCTAATTGCAACTGCGGTTATCCATCCGCAGCCTGACATTATCATTAATAATCATCCCTATTCCGGCATAGGCCCCGGACGGATGGTAGCGGAAGACTATAGGATAATAAAGCGCTCAAAGCAACCTGCCAGGGCATAAACTTTGGCTAAGGCCGCGATTGCGGCTCTACTGTCAAAAGATTGAAATGTTTCCTTCAGCCACAGGCAGAGGCGGATTTAGCCGTTCATGGGAGCTTAGCAGGGCGAATTCTCCAAGGAGTCGGGATTTCCATGCAGATAGCAACTGAATGCGCTAAAAAGCAAGGACGCCGGTCACTTTTTTCATCAGCGCCACATTGCGCTGGCAATCGAGCCGGAGATAGGCATGATGCGCGCCGATTTATGAAGCCCTTGCCGATTTACTGCCATTGTCAAGAAACTTTCGGTAATTGATTGAAACCTTAAGGCCCGCAAAGCGGCCGGCCATTCTAACCAGTTCCTGAGTCGATTTGTCGAAAGTCAGTTTTACCTCGCTTAGGGCGCGGTCTTCATAGCCCTCTTCTATGCCATGCGTTTCCAGCAGAAAATGATAAATGTACACTTCGTTTTCTTTTTCCACCTGCACTTCCAGTGGCGCGCCCAGGTGCGCGATGACGGTCGGCTTCCTGGGCAAATCGGCGGAGATTTTTTCTATCAGATCGGTATTGGCCCGCAACTGCTGTTTTTCCTCGTCGATTTCGGCGCCGCCGATCGAGCGCAGCGACACTTCCAGAAACTTCGGCGGCGCGATTTGCAGGAACAAGGGCGAGAAAGACCAGGAGGTGATGCGGTCTTCCTTGTTAAAAGTCAACTCGGAATAAAATTTGATCTCCGGCCTGACCGGCTGATTGTGGCTGTCGACCTTGCGAAACCAGTAACGGAAACGCCGACCTTCCGGCGTGGCGTCATTCTCGCTGGGATACAGCTTGGCCAGCGAAACGAAATCCTGGCTGTACATGATGGGCTTTTTAAATTCCAGCGTGAAATCGTCGGCCGCGACCACCGTAAAAAAGCGGTCGAATTCGCCCATTTGCAGATAGGTCTGATAGGCGCGCACCCAGTAAATGCAGCCGGTCAGCGAAGCGGCCAGCACCAGCAGGCCGATTATGCGAAAGCCTCGCTTGACGACAGCGCCATTAATGCCGGGTTTCGGATTCATTTGTGATGCTCTCGCGGGACAGGATGCTTTCCACGTCAATCTTGTCGAAACGGTATCGCGCACCGCAGAATTCGCAGCCTACCTCAATGGCATCCTGCTCTTTCAAAATGTTTTCCAGCTCCGCCCGGCCCAGCGCCAACAAGGTCCGTTCCAGCCTTTGCCGGGAGCAGGCGCATTTGAATTCGACCGGCTCGGGGTCGAATATTCTGACTTTTTCCTCATGAAACAGGCGATGCAGCATCTGTTCGCAATCCAGCGTCATCAATTCCTGCTCAGTCACGGTATTGGCGAGCATTTCGATGTGATCCCAGTCGGCCCGGTAACTTTGCTGCGCCGGCAATTCCTGCAGCAATAAGCCAGCCGCCTGCGTATCATCGGCAAACAGCCACAAGCGGGTACGCAGCTGTTCCGATTGCGTGAAATAGGTTTCCAGGGCATTCCCGAGGCCCGCGCCCTGCAGCGGCACGATGCCTTGATAAGGATCGGCATTGTCAGGCTCTATGGTCAATACCAGACGCCCGTGCCCGAACATCTGTTCCAGCGAGCCGCCCGCCACCAGGTCGGCGCTTCTTACCAGCCCTCTTATTTTTTTATCGTGCGTGCACTGCGCCACCAGCGTTCTCAGATCGCCGTCGCCCTGTGCCTGCAGGATCATCGAGCCCTTGAATTTGATGGTCGCGGACAGCATCGTGACCGCCGCCAGGGCCTGGCCCAACTGCCGCATCACGTTAAAAGGGCCTCGTTGATGCTTCTTCGCCGCCTGCCAACTGTCTCCCAGCCTGACCCATTCACCACGAACGCCCAGTTCTTCAAATAAAAAACGGCGTAAAACATCTTGCTCTATCATGATTCTCCAGTTAATTGTATGCGCTTTATTCTCATATCAGATCAGAGTAACCTGTGTTGAAACAGTTCCTAATCCACCTACGAAGAGCTATAGCCATGATTATCTCATCAAAGAAGCTCGCACTGCCAGATCCGGCGGACGCACTGCCCGGCCGCGACACGCCCATGCCCGTCACCAACCGGCACTTCGTGACCGGCAATCCGATCCAGCCGCCGTTCCCACCCGGCCTGGAACAGGCCTTGTTCGGCCTCGGCTGCTTCTGGGGCGCCGAGCGGAAATTCTGGGAGCATCCGCACATATACAGCACGGCCGTCGGCTACAGCGGCGGCTACACGCCCAACCCGACTTACGAGGAAGTCTGCACGGGGTTGACCGGGCATGCCGAAGTGGTCAAAGTCATTTACGATCCGGCCTTGACGTCCTACGGCGAACTGCTCCGGCTGTTCTGGGAAGCCCACGATCCGACCCTGGGCATGCGCCAAGGCCTCGACATCGGCACGCAATACCGATCAGGCATTTATACCTACACGCCGGAGCAGCTCGATGAAGCGCTCGCGTCGAGAGCCCATTACCAGCAGCGGCTCACCGAGGCGGGGCTTGGGGAAATAACGACAGAAATCCTGCCGGCCGGCGAATTCTATTACGCCGAGGATTATCATCAGCAATACCTGGCCAAGAGGCCCATGGGCTATTCCTGCATAATACCTATTGAACTCAGCGGCCGGCCGAGATACGCAGATTGAAACGGTGTCTGCGTTCCATCCAGGGAATCCGGCACGGCGCTGTCAGGCTGCCGGTCAATGCTGTCCGTATCGCAGCGCTGAATTATCGCTCGACATCGGTTATTAATTTATGCCCGGCCGGGAGGCTCATTGTATAATTCGGCGCACCGTTTTTATTTTATGCACAGCAAGGACTGATTGAACTTTATGACCCCTGAAAAGCGCCCTACTCGCCGCCGCCGTGGCATTTATCTGTTACCTAATCTGTTTACCACGGGAGCCATGTTTGCCGGCTTTTACGCCATCACGTCGGCGATGGGCGGGAGATACGAAACCGCGGCCGTGTCGATTTTTGTCGCAATGGTCCTGGACGGGCTCGACGGCCGCGTGGCGCGCCTGACCAATACGCAGAGCGAATTCGGCGTGCAGTACGACAGTCTCTCGGACATGGTGTCATTCGGCGCGGCGCCGGCCCTGGTCATGTATCTATGGGCTTTTTCCAGTCTCGGCAAACTGGGGCTGTTCGCGGCTTTCGTTCATATGGCCGGCGGCGCCTTAAGGCTGGCGCGCTTCAATACCCAGGTCGAGTCTGCCGACAAGCGTTATTTCCAGGGACTGCCAAGCCCCGCCGCGGCCGCCATTCTGGCTGGATTCATCTGGATTTGCCTGGAATACGGCTACGATATTGAAGTGCTTAAATATGTCGCGATCGTATTGACGATCAGCACGGGATTGCTGATGGTCAGCAACTTCCGCTATTCCAGTTTCAAGGAAATCGATTTGAAGGGCAAAGTGTCTTTTTTCGTGGCCATCTCCGTCATGCTGGGCATTGCCTTCGTGATGGCGCAGCCGCAAATCATGCTGTTCGCCTTGTTCCTGGCATACGCGATTTCAGGACCTGTCATTACGCTGGTCATGCGCAAGCGCCGGCTGCAGGGGCGCAAGCCTTGAAAAATCCGCTTGAGAGCCCGCTGTCATTCACGTATAGTCATTATCATGTCCATTCAGTCCGTCATGCCTTTTAAAAACGCTTTTATCAGCGCCCTGCCTGTCGGGCCAGGACTGCGCGCATTGCTGTGTCTATCCTTGGAATTCCTGCCCTGACGGGCGCATTCTTCTCTCTGATTTTAATTTAAACCCTCTTTACTAATCGCTATCGACGGAACCGTCGATAGTTCTCCATGCATGGAGCCCCTATGAAAGACAAGTTGATTATATTCGATACCACCTTGCGCGACGGCGAACAAAGCCCGGGCGCATCAATGACGCGCGATGAGAAAGTCAGGATTGGCAAGGCGCTGGAACGATTGAGAGTGGACGTGATCGAGGCGGGCTTCCCCATCGCCAGCATCGGCGACTTCGAAGCCGTTCAGGCCGTGGCCAAGGCCGTTAAGGACAGTACCGTCTGCGGCCTGGCCAGAGCGCTGGACAAGGATATCGATCGCGCCGGGGAAGCGCTCAAGGAAGCCAACCGGTCGCGTATCCATACGTTCATCGCCACCTCGCCGATCCACATGCAAATGAAACTGCAGATGCAGCCGGAGCAAGTGATCGAGTACGCGGTCAGGGCCGTGAAACGCGCGCGGCAGTATACCGACGATGTCGAATTTTCGGCCGAGGACGCCGGACGCTCGGAGGAAGACTTCCTGTGCCGTATTCTTGAGGCCGTCATCGATGCCGGCGCCACGACACTGAACATCCCCGATACGGTCGGCTACAGCATTCCGCAGCAGTTCGGCGAGACGATCGCCAATCTGATCCGGCGCATCCCGAATTCGGACAAGGCCATTTTCTCGGTCCATTGCCATAACGACCTGGGGCTGGCCGTCGCCAATTCCCTGTCGGCGGTCATGAACGGCGCGCGCCAGATCGAATGCACGATCAACGGCCTGGGCGAGCGCGCCGGCAATGCCTCGCTGGAAGAAGTCGTCATGGCGGTCCGCACCCGCCAGGATGTGTTTGCCTGTCAGACAGGCATCGATGCGCGCGAAATCGTCACCTGCTCGAAACTGGTCTCGTCGATTACCGGCTTCCCCGTGCAGCCCAACAAGGCCATCGTCGGCGCCAATGCCTTTGCGCACGAGTCCGGCATTCACCAGGACGGCGTGCTGAAAAACCGCGAGACTTACGAGATCATGCGCGCCGAGGACGTCGGCTGGACCGCCAACCGCATGGTCATGGGCAAGCACTCCGGCCGCAACGCGTTCAAGAGCCGCATGACCGAACTGGGCTTTGAATTCTCTTCCGAGGAAGAGTTGAACGACGCCTTTTTCCGCTTCAAGCAACTGGCCGACAAGAAGCACGACATCTTCGATGAAGACCTGCAGGCGCTGATATCGGAAGTCGGTTTTGAAGCCGAAGACGAACATGTCAAATTGATCGCCTTGAAGGTCTGTTCCGAGACCGGCGAAATCCCCAACGCCACGGTCACCCTGCGCATCGACAACCAGGAAGTCATGGGCAATGCCGATGGTGGCGGCGCTGTCGACGCCAGCTTTAAAGCCATCGAGAAACTGGTGAAATCCGGGGCCTCGCTGGAGCTTTATTCGGTCAACAACATTACCAACGGCACCGATGCCCAGGGCGAAGTCACGGTTCGCCTTGAAAAAGCAGGCCGTATCGTCAATGGCCTGGGCGCCGATACCGATATCGTCATTGCCTCGGCGAAAGCCTATGTCAACGCCATCAACAAACTGCAGGCGCCGGATCAACGCCGGCATCCGCAGAAAGGCGATGTTTAGCCTTTTTTGAAATCGCCATGGATAACGCGCTACGTCTGCAATATCTGGAGGCAATGGGCATCGACGTGTGGGTTCGCAAAGTCGCGCCTGTATCCGGCGAGAGCCTGCGGCCTGCCGTTGAAAATACGGCGTCGGACGTTGCAGCGCCGGCGCCGTCCGAATACAACCCAGCGCCATCCCGACCGGACAACTGGGAATCACTGCAAGCCGAAGTGGCGGCGTGCCGAAAATGCGCTTTGTGCGAGACACGCACGCAAACGGTTTTCGGCACCGGCAACAGGCAGGCCGACTGGATGGTGATCGGCGAGGCGCCGGGGCAAAGCGAGGATCAGCAAGGCCAGCCGTTTGTCGGCAAGGCCGGGCAGCTGCTGACGGAGATGCTGCGGGCGCTGGACCTGAACCGGGAGGACGTCTTTATCGCCAATATTCTAAAATGCCGGCCGCCCGGCAATCGCGACCCCGAAGCGGACGAGATCGAAGCCTGCCATGAATATCTGCAGCGGCAGCGGGCGCTGGTCCAGCCCAGGATCATCCTGGCCGTGGGGCGCATTGCCGCGCAGGCCCTGTTAAAGACCGAGGCCCCGCTAGCCAAGCTTAGAGGCAAAGTGCATACTTTAGATGAAACGCCAGTCGTTGTCGTTTATCATCCCGCCTATTTGCTACGGTCGCCGGCGGAAAAGCGCAAAGCCTGGGCGGATTTACAGTTAGCGATGAAGACGTACACAGAAGGTTGGTTATGCGGGTAATGTTAGAGAAGATAAAAAATTGGCTGGCTTATGATGCGGATAGGGAATTCTATGCTAAAGTGTTCCCTCATTCCGTAAGTAGAAAGGATTTGATGCGGATTAGAAGAATGACGATGTCCGATCTGCCCAGTGTGGCGGCGATCGAAAAAAAAGGCTATCAATTCCCGTGGAGCGAAGACATCTTCAGAGATTGCTTGAAAGCGCGCTATGACTGCTGGGTCTGCGAAGAGCAGGATAGAGTGCTGGGCTATTGCATTGTTTCTATTGCTGTCGGGGAGGCGCATGTTTTGAATCTTTGCGTGGACCCCGCCGAGCAAGGTCAAGGCGTCGGCCGCAAGTTGCTGGAGAATCTGATTGAGTCGGCAAGAGGCCGGGTCGAGACCGTTTTTCTGGAAGTGCGGCCTTCCAACACAGTCGCCATTGCCCTCTATGAAAAACTGGGCTTCAACGAAATAGGCATCAGAAAAGGCTACTATCCGGCTGAAAACGGCCGAGAGGATGCGTTGATGATGGCATTGGAGCTTTTTTAACGGACCGTTTTCGCAGGGACGCTTTCATTATTCACCGGCTTCAAATAGCGGGGCTGATCCAAAAATATGCGATCCAGCCTTACTTCCATTCCCCCTGGCAGCGCCAATAATCTGAACCGACACAGGGCTGCTGCCGGCACTCCTCATCGTAAAACCCTACCCGCCCGCAAAATTTTTCAAGCCTCTTCTTGAAGCATATCAATATCCATTTTCGTGTTGTGTGAAAACATCTCCCGGCATCTGCCTGGACTTTCCCGGAAAATAATTAAACTGTGTTATTTAACGTAACAAAGTAAGTCATTTCCCACATTAATGTCAGCCATTAACTGCGTTTGTAAGTAAAAATCCTCATTTTCCTTGAAGGAATATCCGGCATGAAAACTGCTATATATTAGAAAGTTACTAACTAATAAATAAGTAAAATGAAGAAATACATACTATTATTGGGAGCGAGTTATTTTGGAAGCGGGATTGCCGCCGAACCTGTAGCCTCGGACAAAACCGACATCAACGCCAGCCAGGAAGAAGCGCATGGGCAAAGCGCCGACAATGCCGTGGTTCTGGATACGTTGATCATCAAGAGCCAATCATCGAATATCGATGTGCCTTTCGGCTCTTATCTCGACCATTCCAAGATCGCGCTGTCCAGGACGGCCATCAGCGACACGGCTAAAATGTTCAGCGATGTGCCCGGCATGAGCCTGTCCGGCGGCGGCGGCATTTCCAGCCGCCCCATTCTGCACGGCATGGCCGACGACCGCCTGCGCGTGCAGGTGGACGGCATGAATCTGATTTCGGCCTGCGCCAACCATATGAATCCGGCGCTGTCCTATGTGGCGCCTTCCAGCGTGCTCAGCGCCCAGATACTGGCCGGCATTACGCCGGTGAGCCTGGGCGGCGACAGCATCGGCGGGACGATCCGGGTCAATTCGGCCGATCCCGAATTTGCCGAGGACGGCGAAGCGCCTTTGATCAGAGGCCAGATGTCAGGCTTCTACCGCAGCAACGGCGACGCCTATGGCGGCAATATTTCCGCCTCGATCGCGAACGAGAACGCGTCGCTGACTTATACGGGCTCTTCGGTGCAGTCGCGCAATTACAAAGCCGGCGGCGATTTCACCACCGTCAACCGAATCAACGGCAAGGATGTCGTCGGCTCTTCGCTCTATCGGTCTGAAAACCAGTCTCTGTCCTTGGCCCTGCGCAACGACAAGCACCTCGCCGTCATTAAAGTAGGGCAGCAAAACATCCCTTATCAGGGCTTCCCCAACGTGCGCATGGACATGGTCGGCGACGACAGCTGGTTCGCCAATGTCTCCACCAAAAGTCAGTTCGACTGGGGTAATCTGGAAACGCGCGCTTATCACGAGGACGCCCGGCACAAGATGAACTTCCTGAAGGACAAAGGCGGCGAATCCGGCCGAACCATGCCCATGGATACGCACGGCATCAACCAGGGCCTGATGGTCAAGGCCAATATCGATGTGACCGACCGGCATTTGCTGACCGTCGGCAGCGAATACCAGCGTTATCGCCTGAACGACTGGTGGGACCCGATCGGCGCCGACCCGACCAAAATGATGCAGGGCCCCGGCCCCTTCTGGAACATCTTTGAAGGCAAGCGCGACCGGCTGGACGTGTTTACCGAATGGGAAGCCCGCTGGAATGATCAATGGCTGACCCAGATCGGCATCCGCGTCGGCGGTGTGGAAATGGACACCGGCAATGTCATGGATTACGGCAAGCTGACGCCCGACGCCGTCGCCTTCAACACTACCAAGCACAAACGCACCGACGTCAATATCGACTGGACGGCCCTGGCGCGCTACACCTTCAATGACATGCAGACTTATGAATTCGGCGTCGCCAGAAAAACGCGCTCGCCGAGCCTGTATGAACGCTACGCCTGGTCGCGCGGCACCCGCATGGGCATGATGGTCATGCCCATGAACATGTTCATGAACAACTGGGTCGGCGACGGCAACGGTTATGTGGGCAACATCAATCTGCAGCCCGAAGTTGCGCACACGATCAGCGCGACCGCCGACTGGCACGACGTCAATCAGGAAGACTGGCAGGTCAAGATCACGCCTTTTTACACCAACGTCGACAATTATATCGATGCCGAGCTGTGCCAGCCGGCCAACGGCCTGACTTGCGCCAGCCCGTCGCATGGCGGCTTCAATCTGCTGCAGTTGAACAACTTTGAAGCCCATCTGTTCGGCGTCGACGTGTCCGGCAAGAAGCTGCTACTGGAAACCAGCCAATACGGCAGCCTGACCGGCAGAACCGTCATGAGTTACGTCAGAGGGCAAAACAACGATACAGGCGGCAATCTGTATCAGCAGATGCCGTTCAATGCGCTGATCGCACTGGAACATCAACTGGGCGGCTGGACCAACACGATCGAAACCCAGATCGTCGACGCCAAAAACCATGTGCAGGACGTGCGCCTGGAACCGAAAACCGCGGGCTACGCATTGCTGAATCTGCGCAGCAGTTACAGTTGGAAGTACATGCGCGTCGATGCCGGCATAGACAATGTGCTGGACAAAAACTATGCGCTACCGCTAGGCGGCACTTATATAGGCGAAAGACATCCGGTCACAGGGCAGTATATAGCCGGAACCGCCGTGCCCGGCATGGGGCGGTCATTCAATGTCGGCCTGACTCTGACCTATTGATATCCCTCTCCGGTTACGCGCGGCAGAAAGCCGGCCAACCGGGAACGCCTCGTTCAGCCACGAAGGCCGCGACGTTTTTTGCTTTGCGTCCTTCGTGGTTTATCCGGATTGTTATTTCAAAGCCGGCGTCACATGCGGCTCGATCGCCTGATACATGGTTTGATGCATTCTGGGATTGGCGGCGATCACATTGCCCGATTCCATGTATTTGTCGTTGAAGGAAAAATCGGTGACGACGCCACCGGCTTCCTTGATCAGCAGGATGCCGGCCGCCATGTCCCATTCGTGCAGGCCGATTTCCCAAAACCCATCCAGCCGTCCGGCGGCCACATAAGCCAGATCCAGCGCCGCAGCGCCGGCCCGGCGAATACCGGACGAATCCGACATGGCGCGGAACATGCCCAGATAAGCATCGATATGTTGCAGATTTTTAAAAGGAAAGCCTGTGCCGATCAGGGCACCCGCCAAACCGGTTTGGGCTGTGACCCTGATGCGACGGTTATTCAGCATCGCGCCACTGCCGCGTTTGGCGGTGAATAGCTCATCGCGCAACGGGTCGTAGACGACGCCGACTTCGATTTTGTTTTTGTGCATCAAGGCAATGGATACGGCGTACTGAGGAAAACCGTGCAGAAAATTCGTCGTGCCGTCCAACGGATCGATCACCCAGACAAAATCATTGCCTTTGTGCGCGCCGCTTTCTTCAGCCAGGATGGCATGCTCGGGATAAGCTGTTTTGATGATGTTGATGATTTCCCGTTCGGCCATCTGGTCGACTTCGCTGGCAAAATCATTTCTGCTTTTTTGATTGATGCGCAAACGGCCGACATTGTCGGATGAGCGCACGATAAGGTCGCCGGCGCTTCTGGCAGCGCGGACGGCAATATTTAGCATTGGTTGCATAGGCTGAACTTTATAATGAGCAAGTAGAAAACCTCCATAGCATATCAAATCTTTTGATAAAATTGGCTCTTTTTTCCACGAAGAGACAACGCCTTGCTGTCTAATATCAAAATCGTTCTGGTCGAAACCTCGCATCCCGGCAATATCGGCGCCGTTGCCCGTGCTATGAAGAACATGAAGATGAATAATCTGTGGCTGGTTGCCCCCAAGATTTTTCCGAGCGCAGATGCAACCTCGCGGGCGTCCGGCGCGGACGATGTGCTCGCGCGCGCGACCGTCTGCCAGACCCTGGAGGAAGCCATTGCCGATTGCCAGCTGGTCATCGGCGCCAGCGCCCGTTGCCGGACCATCAGCTGGCCGGAAATGACGCCGCGGGAATGCGCCGAGAAACTCGCCGTCGACGCGCAAACGGCTAAAGCGGCCATTCTCTTCGGGCGTGAAAATTCCGGGCTGAAAAACCATGAACTGGACCTGTGCCGTTATCTGCTGCGCATCCCCTGCAATAGCGAATACAGCTCGCTGAACCTTGCCGCGGCCGTGCAGGTGATCTGCTATGAATTATTCGTCGCCTCCGGCCATCCCCACGAAATGCTGGTCGGCGACAAGGGCGAAGACCCGCTGGCCACGACGGCGCAGATAGAGATGTTTTATGACCATTTATACGAGGCCCTGACTGACATCGGCTTCATGCATCCTGACAAATCAAAGTCGATCATGCGGCGTCTGCGCAGGCTCTTCAATCGCGCGCAGCTCGATACCAAAGAAGTGGACATTCTCAGAGGCATCCTGAGAATGTCCCAGGGCCATAAAAGGAATCAATGATATGTTCAACAGATTGAAAGAGGACGTTCTGTGCGTTTTCGAAAGGGATCCGGCGGCGCAATCCGTTTTTGAGGTCATTACCGCTTATCCCGGCATTCACGCCATCCTGATTCACCGTACCAGCCATTATTGCTGGAATGCCGGCTTCAAATGGCTGGCGCGCTTTATCGCCCATATCGGCCGCTGGCTGACAGGCATCGAAATCCATCCCGGCGCCAAAATAGGCCGCCGCTTCTTCATCGATCACGGCATGGGCGTCGTGATCGGCGAGACCGCCGTGATCGGCGATGACTGCACGCTGTACCATGGCGTCACGCTGGGCGGCACGACCTGGCAGAAAGGCAAGCGCCATCCGACGCTGCACAACGGCGTGGTCATCGGAGCCGGCGCAAAGGTTCTAGGCCCTATCGAGATAGGCCAGGGCGCCCGCGTCGGCTCGAATTCAGTGGTATTGAAATCCATACCGGCCGGTGCGACGGTGGTCGGCATTCCGGGCCATATCGTCGAGTCCAAAGCCAAAAAGTCAACGCCGGGGCGCGATGCGATCGCCAGCAAAATGGGCTTTGACGCCTATGGCGCGACAGCCGATATGCCGGATCCTATCGCTAACGCCATCAACCGCATGCTCGATCATATCCACATACTGGACGGGCAGATAGAAACCATGAAAAAAGCGCTGAGCGACGCCGGCATCGCCTATCCGCAATCGCCTGTGCCCGATCTGGAGGGTTGTGAAATCGAGGACAGCTATATGAACGACAAGAAAGAAGAAATTTGACCAGCGGCCTGCCCTTCCAGCTTAACAACGCGGCCGGAGAAACCGGCATACCTCTCTTCTTGCGGACTCACTCATGCCAACAGCCAGGCGTTCTCATCGGCCTGGCAACTCCCTTTTAATCAAACCTTAAGTATATGATTACAATAATTTAATGCCTCAATAACGGTCATGATCAGCGCATAAAAATAATAACCCTTTAAAAGTTGACTATTTTGCTAGGTTAAGTATAGTAATGAAAACTTATTGTATTTTTGAAGGATGGTCTTATGCGCTTAACCACTAAAGGTCGCTATGCCGTGACTGCTATGCTGGACCTGGCTTTTCACAGTCAAAAAAAGCCGGTTACCCTAACCGAAATAGCAACTCGCCAAACTATTTCCCTGTCTTACCTGGAACAATTATTCGCGCGCCTGCGCCGTGCCGGCATGGTAAAAGGCGTGCGCGGGCCGGGCGGCGGCTACAAGCTCAGCCGCAAGGCCAGCGAGATCAACATCGCCGATATCATTGCCGCCGTGGACGAACCGCTTGATTCGACCAAATGCGGCGGTGAGGGCAACTGCCAGAATAACCAGGCCTGCCTGACCCATGACCTATGGATGGGCCTGAGCGAGCAGATCCGTCATTATCTGACAGACATCAATCTGGGCGTGCTCCTGGAAAGACACCAGGTTCAGGAAGTTGCCAGAAGGCAGGAACAAGACGCCCAGCACGTCATTGTCGTCCATCGGCAAAACGGAGTCAGCGCTTAAATTAAATGATCTACCTCGATCATAACGCGACAACGCCGATAGACGAACGGGTGTTAGACGCGATGCTGCCCTTTCTGACCACCTTTTACGGCAACCCTTCCAGCCTGTACCGTCCGGGGCGAGTCGTTCGAAGCGCCATTGAGACGGCCCGCGAACAGGTTGCGTCACTGGTCGGCACACAGCCTGCGCAAATCATTTTTACCAGCGGCGGCACCGAAGCCAACAATCTGGCCCTGGCGGCAGGCCGGCCCGATGAAGGGCTCGCCATTTCAGCCATCGAGCACCCTTCCATTGCCGAGCCGGCCCGGCGCATGAAAACCCAGGGACGTGAGCTTGCCATCATCGACGTGGACGCGGACGGACTGATCACGCAGGAAGCGATCGATCGCATTATTCGGCGCAAGCCCGGCCTGGCGTCTTTCATGCTGGCAAACAACGAAACCGGCGTCATCCAGGATGTGGCCAGGCACGCGCGGCAATTAAGGGAACATGGGATCCTGGTTCATACGGATGCGGTGCAGGCCCTGGGAAAAATACCGGTGGACTTCGACCGGCTCGGCGTGCACTTGATGTCCCTGTCCAGCCATAAGATCTACGGACCTAAGGGTTGCGGCGCGCTGGTGTTCGAAAGAGGCGTCGAAATCAATCCGCTATTGCTCGGCGGCGGCCAGGAGCAGGACCTGCGAGCCGGAACCGAAAATGCCGCGGCCATCGTCGGGTTCGGCAAAGCGGCGGAACTGGCGAGAGTGGAGCTTGCCGAGCGCAGCCAAAACCTGCTGGCTTTAAGGCGACTGCTCGAGGATGGCTTAGCAGCGATTCCCGGCCTGACTATTTTTGCCCGGCAGGCGCCGCGATTGCCCAACACCGTCCAGTTCGGCATTGACGGGCTTGACGGCGAAATGCTGCTCATGAAGCTGGACCAGAAAAATATCGCCGTCTCCAGCGGCTCGGCCTGCGCCAGCGGCGCAAGAGAGCCCAGCGCCGTGCTGACGGCCATGGGCGTTAATCCTGATCTGGCCAAAAGCGCCATCCGCGTCAGCCTCGGGCAGGCCAATACGGCTGCCGATATCGGCAAATTCATTGAATTATTGAAATCCTTGTTGTAAAGGATAACGTACCAAGAGGTTATTATGTCTGTTTCATTGACGGAAAGCGCGGCGCGCCAGATTCAAAAACAACTCGAAAAGCGCGGCAAAGGCATCGGTTTAAAGCTGGGCATCAAAAAATCCGGCTGCTCGGGCTACGCTTATGCGCTCGACTACGCCGATGCATTGGCTGACAACGATGTCGTGTTTGAAGACTTCGGCGTTAAAATTATCGTCCAGGAAGCCGATCTGCCTGTGATTGACGGCATCGAGATCGATTACCGCCGCGAAGGCATCAATGCGGCGTTTCAGTTCAACAATCCGAATGTCAAAGCCACCTGCGGCTGCGGCGAAAGTTTTTCGGTTTAATTTAGCCCGAAAAAAATATTTACCATAAAGGCCGCGAAGAAAAATCATAACGCTTTAAAATTCTTCGTGGCCTTCGTGGTTGACCAGCCGAACTTAGAACTAATCGTTAAATTTCCCGAACTTGAGCAATACGCCGGGCAGCAACAACAAATTCAGCAAAGTTGAAGACGCCAGCCCGCCGATAATGATCGCCGCCATCGGCCCCATGATCTCGCGCCCCGGATTGTCGCTATCGAAAGCGATCGGGAACATGGCCAGCCCGGTCACCAGCGCCGTCATCAGAATGGCCGGCAACCGCTCCTGGGCGCCCTGCATGGCTGTTTCCAGGTTCCAGCTTTTTCCCTCGACTTCTACCAGATAGCGGTAATGCGACAACAGCATGATGCTGTTGCGTGCGGTAATGCCGAAAAGGGTCACGAAGCCGACCACCGAGCCGACCGATAAGCTCGCGCCGGTCAAGACCACCGCGGCAACGCCGCCGACCAGGGCGAATGGCAGATTGGCCAGCGTCAGCAGGACGTGGCGGAAGCTGCCAATGGCAATATAGATAAAGAGCAGCGCGCCGGCGCCGGCCAGCAAGGCATGCAGAATCAGCTCGTTACGGGCCTGGGCCTGCTCGATCGCGGCGCCCGTGAATTCGGGGTAGACATCGGCCGGGAACGGGATCTCCTCCAGCACGCGCGCTTTAAGCTCCCGCATGAAATCATCGAGGTCCCGGTCGATGATATCGCAGGTAACGGTCTGCCGGCGTTGCGCGCCTTGATGCAGGATGTTGTAGCGGCTGGCCGCGTGCCTGATCTCTGCAATCTGCGCCAGCCTGATTAAGCTGCCGTCCTGAGTCCTGATCGGCAGCTGGGCAATCGACTCGGGCTGTTTTCTCAGCTCCGGCGCCAGGGCCACGGCGATATTGAAGATCTTATTGCCCTGGGCGTGCTTGCCGACGATGCGCGTCTCGTAGGCGGCCTGCAGGGTATTGATGACCTGCGACGGCAATACGCCCCAGAACCCCAGCTGGTCCAGATCCAGGTCTATCTGCATCAGCGGCGTGCCGGGCGGCGAGCGCAACTGCACATCGGCGGCGCCGGGGATGCCGCGCATGAGTTCGGCAAGCGCCTGGGCCTTGTCGTCAAGAACCGCCAGATCATTGCCGTAAATATTGACGACGACCGGCGAGGTATAGCCGGAGATGGTCTCGTCGACCCGCTCCGTCAAAAAGGTGTTGGCTTCGAACAGAATGCCCGGAAAACCGCTCAGGATGTCCCTGAGCTTGTTCAACACCCGCTGCTGCCCGGAGCCCGACATGGGCTTGAGGCGGACCTCGTACTCGCTGTAATGGCTGCCATACGTGTCGGCGCCGCGCTCGGCCCGCCCGGCCCACTGCGATACCGACTCAACGCCTTCAATCTTCATGAATTGCTCGGTCAGCTTGCTGCCGATCCTGAGCGATTCCTGCAAGGATGTGCCGGGGATGCTGGCCGTGTGGACGATGTAATGGCCTTCGCGCAACTCGGGCAGGAACTTGCTGTCGAGGCCTAAAAACGCCAGCAGACCGGCCAGGCACAAGACCATGCTGGCGGTCATGACCGTCTTGAAGCGCCCGATCACGAAGCTTAACAAAGCCCCGTAGCGCAGCTTGATGCGTCTGATCAGCGGCGGCTCATCATCGCCGGTTTGACGGCCGAGCAGCACGTAGCACAAGGCCGGCGTCAGGGTCAGCGCCACCAGCAGCGACATCAGGATGGCCAGAATGTAGGAATAGCCCAGCGGCGCGAACAAGCGCCCCGCCACGCCGTGCAAGGTCAGCAACGGCACAAACACCAGCGCGACGATAAAGCTCGCGTAAACGACCGAGCCGCGCACCTCCAGCGAGGCCTTGTAAACGACCTCGGCAACCGGCAGCGGCTGATTTGACAAACGGTTCTCGCGCAGGCGCCGGAAAATATTCTCGGTATCGATAATGGCGTCATCGACGACTTCACCCAAGGCGATCGCCAGGCCGCCAAGGACCATGATATTGAGGTTGACTCCGGCCTCCAGCAGGACAATAACGGCGCCGATCAGCGACAACGGAATGGCCAGCGCCGAAATAAAGGCCGTCCGGAAATCAAAAAGAAACAGATACAGAATAATGATCACGAACAAGCCGCCGATCAGCAAATGCCCCGACAGGTTGGCCAGCGATGTTTCGATATAGTCGGCAGGCCGGAACAGGTGCGAATGGAACGTGATGCCCTGCTTGCTGAAAATAGGTTCGAATTCCTTCAGTGCCTGCTCCACTTGCCTGGACACGGACAGGGTATTGGAGCCGTACTGGCCGATCACCATCATGACGATGCCGGGTTTGCCCATGATTTGAGCGGCGCCAATGGGCGGCTCCGGCGCATAGGCAATCGTGGCCACCTCGTCCAGTGTAATGTTGCGGCCCTGGTCGCGTTTAACGATGATTTTGGCGAATTTCTCGGGCGTAACGGGCTGCCCGCTCACCTGTAAGGTAAAACGTTGATTATCGTTTTCGACAAAACCGCCGCCCTGAATATTGCCCGCTTGAGAGGCGGCCTGAATGATGTCGTCGAGCGCCAGATTAAAGCGGTGCAACTGCACGGGATCGACCTGGATCTGCAATTGCGCGATCTCGCCGCCGAACACATTGACATCGGCAACGCCAGGCACGGACAACAGGCGCGGCACGAGCGTCCAGTCGACCAGGCTGCGCAAGGCCATCAGGCCTTTGCTGTCGGAGTTCAAGCCGATGGTCAGCACTGTGGCTGACGACGAGGACAGCGGCATTGCCACGGGCATGCCAATACCCTGCGGCAGCCGTCCCGCCAAGCTGGCCAGCCGTTCGCCGACCAACTGCCGGTTGCGGTAAATATCGCTGTCCTCATCGAACGTTGCGGTTACAATCGACAAGCCCTGAATCGATTCGGAGCGCACCGATTCCATGCCGATCAGGCCACTGATAGCCATCTCGATCTGCTGCGTCACCAGCACTTCGACCTGCTCGGAAGAAAGCCCCGGCGATTCGGTTTGAATGACCACCTGTTTGGGCGAAAAGGCCGGAAAAATATCGAGCCCCGCCGTGGAAAAACGGTAGCCGCCATACAGCAGGATCAATACGGCAAGAGCAATGACGATGCCGTAGAAACGGATGGAAAAACGGACGATAGCGGCCAGCATGTTTTTTTAATATTCCCTTTTAAACACGATTTTCAGTCGGATGGAATGCTTCAACCGGCATGCGGCTGGATGCACGGCATGATTATGACGGACTAATCATCATCCTCATCGGGAATCTGTCCGCGCATCTCTTCCGACAACAGCATTTGCGCGCCCGTAGTCACCAGTTCCTCGCCGGGCTCGATACCGCCGCTGATGAAATAGCCGTCGGCTGTGGTCGAGAAATGCGTGACAGGACGGCGGCTGAACCGGTCCTTACCGGTTTTGATATAAACAAACGCCTGATCCAGATGCCATATCAATGCCGATTTGGGAATCGTCACGCCAGCCCGGTCTCCATCCTGTTGCCTGATCCATGCCGCGACGCGCATGCCTGGCCTGATATGGCCGCTATCGGCCTGAAAGAAATAGCTCTCGCCCTGAACCGTGCTATCGATTTGCGGCGCGGCCGATATGAGCGTGGCTTTACCGGCTTTGCCGCGAATGCCCGAAGGCTCGATATGAATTTCCTTCACGTCATCGGTCAAATGACTATTCGCGGGCAGCGTGATTAAAAGCAGGATTTGCCGGCCCGATAAAAAAGGCGTCAGCCTGCCCGAGTCGGGCGACAGAATCCAATCGGCCAGTTCCTTGCCCCAGTTGACCAGGGCTTCATCATAAATAGCCTTGATACGGTACTGCGAGGCATCCAGCAGGGCTTTGTCGGTTTGCCATTGCGACTGCTGATTTTGCAGGCTGCGCTTTGACGCGATGTCATTATTGTATAAATCCTGCTGGCGCTTGATGCCCTGCTCGGCCAGCTTGAATCTTGCCGTCGCGCTTTTATGCTCGGCTAACGCGACCAGATACTGGCTGCGCAACGCGAGTAGCGGCTGGATAGCGATAGCCTTCCCGTATGCGGTGAATTCAGGCTGATAATTCGAGGCGGTTAGCGTCATGGATTCCAGACCTGAAGATTTCCGCCTTTCATCGCTGAGGACCACAGCCGGCTGTCCGGCCGTGGTTTGCGCCGGCTGAGTTCGATTATCGTCATCATCGGCAAGAACGGGGAAAACGCCGATAATGAAAAAACCGGTTATTATGTACACCTTGATTTTGGCGGGGAAAAACATGAAATCGATAAGCCTTGTAGAAATTGAAGAAATTATAAGGCCGGCCTGTCGGTTAAATGAATTTTTTTGTTGTTTTTAAAAAATAGCGCGTTATCCTTGAAATCAACAATACAAGCTATGTCAACACTATTTTGAGAGATGAACATGAGTGATTTGCCGGAAAACCTGAAATATGCCAAAACCCATGAATGGGCGCTGCTGGAGGACGACAATACAGTGCGTGTCGGGATAACGGATTTTGCCCAGCAGGAATTGGGCGATCTGGTTTATGTCGAGCTGCCTGAAGTGGGGCGCAAAGTAGCCGCCCAGGAGCCATGCGCGGTCGTTGAGTCAGTTAAAACCGCATCGGATATATTCAGTCCGGTTGCCGGCGAGATTGTCGCCGTCAATGCCGATCTGGCCGATGAACCTGAGCAAGTCAATGATGATGCCTATCAGGCCTGGCTTTTTTGCGTTAAAGCCGACGACCTGTCCGGGCTGGATCAGTTAATGGATGCAGAGGCTTACGGTCAGCAGATAAAAGAGTGAGCCCGCTTTTGAGTTATGCACAAAATCTGTGGATAAGTTTGCGAATAACGCCTTTATAGTCGAGGCAAGTTTTTGACTTTCCGTAAGTTTTTTTAAATTGTACAGAATTTGAGCGGTTTCTTACGCTGTTTGTAACGAAACTGCGCCACAGATTGTGTATCATTGGCGGTTTTTTGATCACTTAACAAAAAATAATGGCGAATCAAAATGCAAAAGGCCTTAAACGGCTCATAAACGCATGTTACTTTTCTATTGCCGGCTTTAAAGCGACCTGGACACATGAAGAGGCTTTCAGGCAGGAGGTGCTCCTGTTCGTCGTCACCACGCCGCTGGCGATCTGGCTGGGAGAGACTGCTATCGAAAAACTGCTGCTGATCGGCAGCATCGTGCTGGTCATGCTGGTTGAGTTACTGAACTCGGCGGTAGAGACTGTCGTCGACCGAGTCGGTCTTGAACGTCACGAATTATCCGGCAGGGCCAAGGACATTGGTTCTGCCGCGGTTATGCTGTCGCTGGCCTGGGCGGCGATCACCTGGACTTTAATTTTAATATAAGAGGAACATAATGACTGCACTGATATGCGGATCAATGGCTTACGATACCATCATGGTTTTTCACGATAAATTTAAAAACCATATCCTGCCGGAGAAAGTCCATATTCTGAACGTATCGTTTCTGGTTCCCGTGATGCGCCGGGAGTACGGCGGCTGTGCCGGCAACATTGCCTATAACCTGAAACTGCTGGGCGAAGAACCGCTGGCGATGGCGACGGTCGGCCATGATTTCGAACCGTATACGCAATGGATGTGCCAGAATGGCCTGTCCAGCGAATTCATCCAGATCCTGGATGGCCATTACACCGGCCAGGCTTACATCACGACCGACAAAGACGACAACCAGATTACGGCTTTCCATCCGGGCGCGATGAATTTCTCGCATCTGAATTCCGTGCCCGTGGACCGGGACATCTGCATCGGCATCGTGTCGCCGGACGGCAAGGAAGGCATGCAATTGCATGCCGAGCAGTTCGTCGAACTGGACATTCCGTTTATTTTCGATCCGGGCCAGGGCATGCCGATGTTTAACGGCGAGGAACTGATCAAGTTCCTGGACCAGGCCACGTGGGTCACACTGAACGATTACGAGTCCGAACTGATGCAGCAGCGTACCGGCCTGTCACTGGAGCAAATCGCCGAACGCGTCGAAGCCTTGATCGTCACGCTGGGCGCAAACGGCTCCAAGATTTATACCGATGGCGAATGCATCAACATCCCCGCCGCCATGCCCAAGGCGGTGATTGATCCTACCGGCTGTGGCGATGCCTATCGCGCCGGACTGCTATACGGCTTGATGAACGAGATGGACTGGGAGATGACCGGCCGGATCGCCTCGCTGATGGGCGCGATTAAAATCGAACATCACGGCACCCAGAATCATGCCTTTGACATGGATGCATTCAAGGAAAGGTACCGCGAGAATTTCGGCTCATCATTCTAATTACGCCATGCTGAAAAATACGCAAAACCTGCTGGACATCATGGCCCACCTGCGCCACCCGGAACACGGCTGCGAGTGGGACGTCAAGCAGGACTTTTACAGCTTGATCCCTTACACGATCGAGGAGGCCTACGAAGTCGCCGATGCGATAGAGCGTGATGATCTGGATGATTTACGCTCGGAACTGGGCGACCTGCTGCTGCAGGTGGTCTTCCATTCCCGCATCGCTGAGGAACGCGGCCTGTTCGATTTCGAGCAGGTCGCGGCGGCCATTTGCGAGAAACTGGTGCGCCGGCATCCTCATGTTTTTTCGGATGCGATTTTTACCAGCGATGAGGAACGCAAGCAGGCCTGGGAGCAGGCGAAAGCGCTGGAACGACAGCAAAAAAACAAGGCCGTGGAGCAGGACAGCGTTTTATCGGGCGTAGCCGCCAATCTGCCGGCCCTGGTCCAGTGCGAGAAAATCCAGAACCGCGCCGCCAGCCATGGCTTCGACTGGCCCGAGGTACTGCCGGTTTTCGATAAAGTCATGGAAGAACTGGATGAAGTCAAGGAAGCCTGGCGCTCCGGCGACCAGGCGCATATCCAGGAAGAAGTCGGCGACTTGCTGCTGGTGGCCGTGAATCTGGCGCGGCATTTAAAGGTCAATCCCGAAATCGCTCTCAAGGAGAGCACGAAAAAATTCTCCAGGCGTTTTCAATATATAGAACGGCAGGTTCAGGCGTCGGGCCGCGATCTTAGAGACTGTGAACTGGCCGAACTGGATGCTTTCTGGAATGAGGCGAAAGCGGCGTTGAAAAAATAAGGATGGGCAGACTATTCCCGTACCGGCCGCTTCTCCAGTTTCCTTTGCAAGGTACGCCTGTGCATATGCAAGGCTCTGGCCGCGGCCGATATATTGCCGTCATGCTGCATCAGGACTTTCTGCAGGTGCTCCCACTCCAGGCGCTTGACCGATAAAGGCGTTTCGCTGATCGATACTGACGAATCGCCTTCGTTTTTATGCAAGGCACTGACAATTTCATCAGCATTGGCCGGCTTGGTCAAATAATGGACAGCACCGAGCTTTATGGCCTCCACGGCCGTGGCAATGCTGGCGAAACCGGTCAGCATCACGATCTGCGTATTGTCGTCCAGGGAGATCAGTTTCTTGACCAGCTCCAGGCCGGACTCATGGCCGATGCGCAAATCAATCACGGCATATTCCGGCAGATTTTGTTCGGCAAGCAGGATGCCGCTTTTGACATCATTGGCCACCAATACTTCATAATTTCTTTTTTGCAATGCGCTCTTGAGCACATTGCAAAAAGTCTCATCGTCATCCACGAGCAACAGGCGCGGTTTATCAATATCCTGAGTTGTCATCATTCCTCTCTGTATTCAAAAGGGGCAGTGTGATTTCTACACAGGCACCACCGGATTCTACGTTGTAAAAACTGATTTTACCGCCTAAGCGATTGATAGTGGAATAAGTCAAAAACAATCCGACCCCCAAACCGCGCGTTTTGCTGATAACGGGCTGCTTGCCTACCAGTTCGATCAATTCCGGCGGCAGACCGGGGCCATAATCGCGAATCCTGATATGGGCATGATTCGAATCCCATGAGGCATGAAATTCGATGCCCAATTCAGCCGGAGACGCTTCGGCCGCGTTATTCAGGATGTTGATGATCGAGTGTGTCAGCGTGCGCTCCGCAATGATTTTAGCGTCCGCGGCCACATAGGGATCGATGAAGAAATTCAATTTCGCGCCGGGCTTGTGCGCGCGCCATTGCTTGAGCACACCATCGATATAGTCGGTCAACAGCATGACTCTTCCGGACTCGGCGCGCATTTCGCCGGCCGAGGCCGACATGACCGACAATGCCTCTTTACAACGGTCAATCTGCTGCTGCATGATCAGCACCTTCTCGTGCAAATCAGGAAAACGGTGAATCGGGTATTCCTGTCCCAACTCGTGAGCGACTATGGCGATCGTGCCCAGCGGCGTACCCATGTCATGGGCCGCGCTGGCCGCCAACGTGCCCAACGAGACGACGCGCTCGTCCCTTAATGCGTTTTCGCGCGCTTCGGCCAGATACCGTTCCTGATTTCTTAATGTTTTAGCCAGTTCGACGACAAAAAACGCGACCAGGCCGGCGCTGAACACGAAACCAAACCACATGCCGAACATATGCAGATTAAAGTAATGCTTGTCGCTCATGGCATGCATTTTCTGCAACGTATCGTAATGCGCCATCTCCAAAGGCATCAAGTCCGGATTGGGCATATGGGGTTCTATTGAAGGCAAGGGAATATTGTAGCCAATCAGTATCGTATACATGGAAGTGGTTAAAATCACCATGTACCAGGCATAGGACTGCGGCAGCATGATCGCGGTAATAATCAGCGGCAGCAGGAACATCCAGATGATAGGGTTGGATGCACCACCGGTCAGATACAGCAAGGACGCGATCCCGAAAACATCAATGGCCAGCTGCGAGAAAATTTCAAGTTCGGTAACCGGGTCCTCCGTCTTTAAGCGCATCCAGGTATAAAGATTCACGGCGGCTATCGATAATATCACCAGCCATAACTGCTCCTGGGGCAGGCGGATATTCAGTCCATATATGGATAAAAAAACAAGCCCTGCCTCACTGACAATCATCAGATTTCTGAGGATGAAGATCCACTTCAGGTTTTGTAGGGCAGAAATCTCTGATTTGGGGGAAACGTGTGAGAGCATTGACGTTAAAAATGCACGGTTAACAAAGATATTTTTTGGATAAATGTACTGGTCTTACCGCATAAAATCCACCAATAATTCGGCTGCGACAATATGTCACATTTTTATTTGCAATATCCGTTGCTATTATTACCCTAACTTTTAAGGCTCTGCTAGAGCCAGATAGCTGAAAGTTGCGTTATATCTTCCTAATGTATTTTTTTTCAGGCGGTTTTTTTAACCGCCTTTTTTTTGCCCGCCGTAAAATCGTTTGTTTGAAGACCGACTTTCTTTAATTAAAGTTTCCTCAGTAAAGTTGCTGGGAACTTGCCTTTTTGAAGTAAGAACCGCATCGGTCTGTCATGTTTGAGTCGACATACAATGAATGTAATTGCTGCCGATAATCCACTCCTCGTAAATGGCATGCACCTAAAATCGCCGCTGATATACCTCTTTCGCCTCGGCTTTTGGAAGTTTATTCGCCTTTTTCGAGACGACAGGGAAAACAGACCTTGATTAATTCCCAACGACTGGAAAATCGCCGTCGCCTTCCGAAGAGGTCAGGATACAATGCAGATACTCGGGCAAAACCACCATCGCATCGATTTATTACGGGTGTTTGTTTCTCACACTGTGCGTGGCAACGCTCAGTCAGCACTCGACTGTCTCGACCCTCGGCTAAGTTTAACGTGAAAAACTATTGGTCCGAGATAGTGAAAACGGCGATATTCAGTCATAATAGCTTTTGCTTGGGGCTTCTCAATCAATGCGGTTCGTGCTTCACCGCATCTTACGCACTAGTTTAACTGGATTAGAAAGATTGTTTTTACCTATTTAGATTTAAGAATATCTGGCTAGATATAGGAGAGTTAATGAAAACATCTAGGATTTCGCCAAAAATAACTTCCGTGAATTGATAAAGCAAATGGGTGATAATAATTGGCTTTAGTAACGGCAGACGGAAAGCCAATGATCGGTTACGACCAAGCGATTGAAATCAAAATGCAACGCCTATTTAGTACGCTATCCGAAAAGGATAAGCGTCGTTATGCGGGCATAGAAGCGACAAAATT
>Ga0196965_1000029_pt1 | contig 130025 bp, 104 predicted proteins | sample S1_20metaG_FD_148668 | JGI IMG/M metagenome (GOLD analysis project Ga0196965, IMG submission 148668) | Soil microbial communities from Anza Borrego desert, Southern California, United States - S1_20 | ecosystem: Environmental > Terrestrial > Soil > Desert | place: USA: California | collected...
GTCGCTGGGTGGTCGAGCGCACCTTCGGCTGGCTGAATCACTCACGCCGCCTCAGCAAAAGCTATGAGCGCCTCACTCGCACTGACGAAACTTGGGTTTACATCGCCATGACCCGCATTATGTTGAATCGCCTGGCGTGAAGCGGGAGTTTCCAAACAGTTTCTAAGTTAGCTTTCCAGTTTGAAAATGTTTTGAATAAGCTATCCCGCCTCTAATAAATAGTCCTTTATTTAAAAATGCTAAAAACACCCCTTTGAGTAATGAGATAAACTCTAGAAAATCGTTATGATCATTGCACGATAGGATTATTGTATCCGAGATAGCTTGTACACTGAATATTTCGGAATTAACTGTGTCAAAAACTGATAGCGCTCCTTCAAGATCATCTTTCAGTTTAAATTGTCCCATTTTTTTATCATTTTCTAACCGAGATCGGTAAGCTAAAACATCAATTAACGCAACATAAGAGTATCGTGGAGTCATGATATGGCATTAGCTATTTTTTCAATTTCATTTCTATATTCCGACATTTTTTCTATCCAAGGATCCCAGACTGAACCATAGTACATTCTGCCATCGCTCGAAGCTTCCTTGGTATGTTCCTGCTGAATATCAAATATAGCGCGACCAAAGAGCTGAGCTATCGGCGCAAGAACAGCAACGTCTTGTATTGAGGCAGTAAAAGGATATTCTGGGTCAAACCCAATTTTAAGACTTAATCCATTTGTATTTATTAATGAGTTTTTAATCTCATCTTTGATCTTATTTTGCCATTTAATGTAAGATTTTTTTATTTTAGAGCCAGCATGGACTTTAAAATTTTGCAGCACAGTCCCTGCGAGTTTTGGTTTTCCCTCGAATGGTTCTATTCCAAACGGAATTAGTGAATCTTTGATTATCTCATGCCGATTAACCCATTCTTTTATAATGCTTCCTAATAATTTAACCGCTTGATAGCAAAAGCGATCAGGAACAAGGGGGATTATGATTTCATCACAGCTCAGAATTACAGTTCTATTGATTGCGCCTGTACTAGGACCTACATCGCATAAGATATAATCAAAGCCACGTGCAGACGCAAGTGATCTAAGTAAATTATTAAATACGACATAGGTATTTTTCTCATGTATATTCTCGGTTATAGCTTGATTCCATGCTGTGCCTAGATATGTTTCCGCACGAGAAAATTCTATATCACCCTTAAATAGAAATAATCGGTTATACAAGGAATGTTCAGTAAGGACTACATCATCTTGCTTTATAAAAGCCTGCTTTCCTTGAAACCGAGGAAGTAGTGCCTGATAAATTGATGTTCCCGGTAACTCTTTTTCTGGATCATCCATGTCATCAAGTGCGGCAAAAAACATTTCAGTTATATTGCACTGCGGGTCGCAATCGACTATTAAAACTCTATTTTTTTTAGTTAGATGAACAGCCAAGTTAAATAAAGTTGTAGTTTTTGAAACCCCACCCTTGTTATTGTACAAAGCAACTATTTTAGTCATATAAGTTTTATTTATCGTCAACGTATATAGTTAAGAATTTTTCAAGTTAACAGATAAATTTCACTGTGCCAAATGAAGTGATATAAATTCAAGCTAAGGTCTGCTCATGGCACCACTGAGGCTGCCAGATCAAATCCAAACAAACGCTTAAAGCTGTCAAATCAAGCGCAGCGTTTTATAAACTACCGATATCTCCAGCCCGGTAGGGCACGAGACTGTGAAAGTATTCAGAATTTTTCTCTTTGATGCCTATATGTTGTTATACATAAATATCAAATGCACAATATATTGTGGTTAAAATTTCAAAAAACGAATACTTTCACAGCGCGGTAGGATGCGGTAAGGTACGAACCGCATCGTTCGCGATCAATGCGCATCACTGCGTTCAGCGCATCCTACGAGCTGGGTTTGTGCTGAATGCTATGAGCAGTTCATCAAACAAAAACCATAACACGCCGCTCAAGACGCTCCGCTTCGTTACGCGCTCCTTAGCTTGGCGTTATGTATAAGGCCTATAGGAATTGAAAAATGAATATATTGAAAGGTAGCTGTATGTGTGGTTCTGTAAACTATGAAGTTAGCGGGAAGCCACTGCTATCTTTCTTATGTCAATGTAGGCAATGCCAAAAAATTACTGGCTCAGGCCATTCTGCAGAATTTGTTGTGCCTGAAAAAGCAGTTTCGCTTACTGGCGAATTGAAATCTTATGAAATGAAATCAGACCAAGGCAATACTGTCTGTAGCCAGTTTTGCCCTGCTTGTGGTAACCCAATTCTAAAAAAATCAAACGGCTATCCAGGGTTAATTTTCTTTCATGCGGCTACATTAGAAATGCCTGAATTGTTCAATCCTGAAAAAGTTTTTTGGTGCTCAAGTGCTCAACCTTGGGATCATATAAACCCGAAACTGGAAATGAGGCAAGATGCATAACATGTCGCTCAAACCGGGTAGGGTACGAGACTGTGAAAGTATTCGTTTTTTGAAATTTTAACAAAAATATATTGTGCATTTGATATTTATGTATAACAACATATAGGTCTCAAAGAGAAAAATTCTGAATACTTTCACAGTCTCGTACGCACCGCGTACCTTTTCGGATTTAATTCAAAGGAAAATTTTGAAAAGGTACGCGGTACCCTTAATTAGCAATCAAAAAAGGAAGCATGAATCATATAGTGGCAACGAAAGAAGATTACCAAAACGCCCTTTTAAAATTGCGGGATAGAGGCAGGTTTAGAAATACGAAGTACCTGACCATGTTGAGAGCTCAGTATGATGCCAAAAATCACGCTATCACCACTACCAAGTTGGCTGAAGCGGCTGGTTATGAAAATTATAACGCGGCTAACTTGCAGTATGGCTTGCTGGGCCATGAGATCGCAGATATTCTTGGCTATACACCGCCAGAAAGGGAAAACGGAGAGCCAATGTGGTTCTGGACTCTTTCTTCCGGTAACGATGCTTCGGAAACGACCATTGATGGTCATTATGAGTTCGTCATGCGGCCAGAACTCGCGGCAGCATTGGAATATATGAAATGGGTCAAGGCACATCCTATTGGGGATACTTAAATTGTTTCAAATAAAAAATAGCCTGACTCAACGCTACAGTCGAATCCGCTAACGCTACACGGCTGAGCTTGCGTAATGCATAAGATGGAGAAGCCTTTGAAATTCAGTCATTTCGGCTCCGACAACGGACGCATAGTGGTCTATTTTCACGGCGCGCCTGGAGCGCCGGAAGAATGTGGCATTTTCGATCGGGAAGGAAAAAATCACGACCTGACGTTTATTTGTCTGGACCGGTTTTCCATCGATCCATCCATCAATGGAGAAGCGTATTACAAACTTCTGGCTGCGGAAATTTCAAGAATAGCCGCCGGAAAACCAGTGGATGTCGTCGGATTTTCAATCGGTGCATTTATTGCGCTACAGACCTTCCGCTACATGACCAATGGGGTCGGAAGTCTGCATTTGGTCTCTGCGGCCGCGCCACTGGAAACTGGCAGTTATCTTGAAGCCATGGCTGGCGGGCAGGTTTTTAAGTTGGCAAAAGCAGCGCCCGCCTTGTTCGTCTTGTTGTCTTACTGGCAAGGATTGCTCGCCTGGCTTTCTCCCGATGCCTTATTTCGCTTGTTGTTTGCCAGCGCCGCTGGCGAAGATAAGGCATTGGCCGCCAACCGTGAATTTCGCGCCGGCATCACCAAAGTATTGAAAACCTGCTTTATTGGCCGCGCCCGAGGCTACGCGAGGGATATTGGCCTTTATGTGCGGCCATGGAAAACGACGCTCGCCGAGGTATCCGTCAATACTCATATTTGGCACGGTGCCGAGGATAACTGGTCTCCGCCGCTGATGGCTGAGTACTTGAAGTCAGCGATTCCTGGTTGCGCTTCGACCAAAATATTCAATGGACTGTCACACTATTCGTGCCTGTACCAGGCAGCACCTGGAATATGCAATCTATTAGGCAAGGCGTAACACTAGGTCGAGTGGGACGCTCCTATCGTCGTGCCCCTTGGCTTGGCGCTAGAATGAGAGAGAAAGCATGGAATACCTTGTCGGAATTGTAATCGCTTTAGCTGTGTCACTGTCGGCTACGTTCATTGGTTTCGACCGTGATCGAGCGTTTTATCCCACCGTCCTGCTGGTTATCGCTTCATACTATGGGTTATTTGCAGTCATGGGCGGTTCTGTTGATGCGTTGCTTATTGAGTCATTATTTATTGCCGCTTTTTTTAGCGTTGCCGTTATTGGCTTCAAACGTAACCTGTAGTTTGTTGTCGGAGCCTTGTTAGTACATGGTGTGTTCGATTTTTTCCATAATCATATAATCCACAATCCAGGAATTCCTGTGTGGTGGCCAATGTTCTGCCTTGCTTACGACACAATGGCGGCAGATTACCTGGCTTGGCTTCTCAGGAAACGAAGGTTGGCGGCTGCGCCTTAACGAATAAGGTCAGGATCTGACTTTATAGTCGCTATGGCGGCACAATGTCCGGGCATGAATGCTTTCAGGCGTTATGCCCCGGATTTGGACCGCACCCTCGGCGCAAAGACGGATGGACTTAACCTCTTTCTTCCTGTTCCGCTCGCCCGCCGGCATCGCCAGCCTTAGTGAGGACAGCGGCATCCGTGCTTCGACAATGCGCATGTCGCCGCCGCAGCGCCGGCACTTGAGTCCGGAACGTTTTCTCATTCAGGCCTGCGCCTGGTTCGGATGAACGCCGAGCAGGTCCTGCACCAGTCATGCACCTGATATCTGTGATCGTCCGCTCATGGCACCACTGAGGCTGGCAGATCAAATCCAGACAAACGCTTAAAACCGTCAAATCAAATGCGGGGTTTTATATACTATCGATGTCCCGCAGCAGCCGATCGATACCATTCAATACCTGCCTTAATCGCGATTAATTGTTAAAATCGTCGGATCGAGTTTGAAGTATTACAGTTATCTCCATGAATTTCGTGGCTTTATGCCTTAAATTGATGCCTATGCGAGGTATAAACCCTCGTCCGCATACGTTTGAATCGTTTAAATATGGGTTTTCCGATCGATCTCATTGAAGCCATAAGGAAGGCTTCCGTTTTTAAACCTTTATGACTTTCCCGGTAAAACATCTTGGCCATTGTGTATCATCAGTTGAACATTAATAGTGAAATTTTTATCCTCTGTTTGGTTAAGGAAGCGCTCCATTAAATGAAACCGCGTAATTTGAAGCTGCTTCTCATCTGGCTGGTCGTCATTCTTTCCGTCATGGCGGCCGCCTATCTTGTCAAGTTCCGTCCCGACCAGCCACAGCAACCGATCGATGAAAAACCGGGCAAGCCCGACTTTTCCACCGTCGCCGTCGTGGCCGAAACGGCCGCGCAGGGCGACTTTCCGATTTACCTGAACGGGCTGGGCACGGTGACGGCGCTCAACACGGCGACGATCCGGTCGCGCGTCGACGGCGAGCTGATCCGCGTCGCCTTCGAGGAAGGCCAGATAGTGCGCGAAGGCGATCTGCTGGCGGAAATCGACCCGCGCCCGTTCAAGGCCCAGCTCATGCAGGCCGAAGGGCAGTTGATCCGCGATGAGGCGCTGCTCAAAAACGCCCGGATCGATCTGGAACGCTACCAGACCCTGCTGGAGCAGGATTCGATCGCCGCCCAGCAGACCGTCACCCAGGAAGCGCTGGTCAGGCAGTATCAAGGCACGGTGGAAACGGACAAAGGGCTGATCGCGGATGCCAAGCTGCAGCTGGCCTACACGCGCATCACGGCTCCGTTCACGGGGCGCCTGGGCCTGCGGCTGGTCGACAAGGGCAATATCATTCAGGCCGCCGACGTCAACGGTCTGGTCGTGCTGACGCAGATCCAGCCCATCACGGTCGTCTTCACGCTGCCTGAAACCGACTTGCCGGCCATCATGAAAAAGCGGCGCGCCGGCGAGCGGCTGCCGATAGAGGCATTCGAACGCTCGGGCAATACCCGCCTGGCCCAGGGCAAGCTCGTGGCCGTGGACAACCAGATCGACACGACAACCGGCACCATCAGGCTCAAGGCGCAGTTCGACAACGAGGACCATGCCCTGTTTCCGAACCAGTTCGTCAACATCAGGATGACCGTGGATACGTTGCGGGCCGTCACGATCGTACCGGTTTCGGCCATCCAGCGCGGCACGCCCGGCACGTTCGCGTATGTCGTGAAGGAGGACGAGACCGTCACCGTGCGCCCGCTGAAGCTGGGCCCGGCCGAGGGCGACAAGGTCGCCGTGCTCGAAGGGCTCAAGCCCGGCGAGCGGGTCGTGGTCGACGGCACCGACAAGCTGCGCGAAGGCGCCAAGGTTGAGATCGTCATGTGGGAACCCGCGCAGCCTTCGCCATGAACCCGTCCCGCGTTTTCATCCTGCGCCCGGTCGCCACGACGCTGCTGATGCTGGCCCTGCTGCTGGTCGGCATCGTCGCCTACCGCACGCTGCCGATCTCCGCCCTGCCCCAGGTCGACTACCCGACCATTCAGGTCGTCACGCTCTACCCCGGCGCCAGCCCGGACGTCATGACCTCGTCGGTCACGGCGCCGCTGGAACGCCAGTTCGGCCAGATGCCGGGGCTCAACCAGATGTCGTCCTCCAGTTCGGGCGGGGCGTCGGTCGTCACGCTCCAGTTCGATCTGGACCTGGCGATCGACATCGCCGAGCAGGAAGTCCAGGCGGCGATCAACGCGGCCGACAGCTTCCTGCCCGACGACCTGCCCATGCCGCCGATCTACAGCAAGGTCAACCCGGCCGACGCGCCGATCATGACGCTGGCGGTCAGTTCCGAAACGCTGCCCTTGACCCGGGTCGAGGACCTCGTGGACACACGCCTGGCGCAGAAGCTGTCGCAATTGCCGGGCGTCGGCCTGGTCAGCATCAGCGGCGGCCAGCGCCCGGCCGTGCGCATCCAGGTAAATCCGATGGCGCTCGCGGCCTACAACCTGGGCCTGGAGGACCTGCGCCAGGCCATCGCCAGCGCCAACGTCAACCAGCCCAAAGGCATGTTCGACGGCCCGGAGCGCGCGGCCACGATCGACGCCAATGACCAGCTGCGCTCGGCGGCCGAATTCAGGCCGATCATCATCGCCTACCGCGACAACCGGCCCGTGCGTCTGTCCGATGTCGCCGAGGTCCGCGACGCAGCCGAAAACGTGCGCCTGGCCGCCTGGGCCAACGGCACGGCGGCCGTGATCGTCAACGTCCAGCGCCAGCCCGGCACCAATGTCATCGAGGTGGTGGACCGCATCAAGGAACTGCTGCCCCAGCTGCGGGCGGCCATGCCCGCCTCCCTGGAGATCGTGCCGCTGAGCGACCGCACGACGACTATCCGCGCGTCCGTACGGGATGTAGAGCATGAGCTTGTATTGGCCGTGGCGCTGGTGGTGCTTGTGATTTTCCTGTTCCTGCGCAACCTGTCGGCGACCGCCATTCCGGGCGTCGCCGTGCCGCTGTCGCTGGTCGGCACGTTCGCGGTCATGTATCTGGCCGGCTTCAGCATCAACAACCTGACGCTGATGGCGCTGACCATCGCGGCCGGCTTCGTCGTGGACGACGCCATCGTGGTCGTCGAGAACATCACGCGCTACCTCGAGGAAGGCGAGAGCCCCCTGCAGGCCGCGCTGAAAGGCTCCGAGCAGATCGGCTTCACCATCATCTCGCTGACCGTGTCCATGGTCGCCGTGCTGATCCCGCTGCTGTTCATGGAGGACGTGGTCGGGCGCCTGTTCCGCGAGTTCGCGATCACGCTGTCCGTGGCGATCCTGATCTCCGGCGTCATATCGCTGACCCTGACGCCGATGATGTGCGCGAAAATCCTGCGCCCGGTCTCCGAAAAAAAGGCCGGCCGCTTTTACCGCTCCAGCGGCCGGTTCTTCGAGAAGCTCACGGACGGCTACGGCCGGATGCTGAACCGGGTGCTGGACCATCAGGGCTTCACGCTGCTGGTGGCGATCGCGACGCTGGCGCTGACCGTGTTCCTGTACGTGATCGTGCCCAAGGGCTTCTTCCCGGTCCAGGACACCGGCGTCATCCAGGGCATTTCCGAGGCCCCGCAGAGCATTTCGTTCCAGGCCATGGCCGACAGGCAGCAGGCGCTGGCCAAGGTGGTGCTGGCCGATCCGGCCGTCGAGAGCCTGTCGTCGTTCATCGGCGTGGACGGCATCAATACCACGCTCAACAGCGGGCGGTTTTTCATCACGCTGAAGCCATTGGCCGAGCGCGGCATCAGCGCCTCGGAGGTCATCCGGCGGCTGCAGCCGAAGCTGGCCGGCGTGCCCGGCATCACGCTGTACCTGCAGCCGGTGCAGGATCTGACCATCGAGAGCCGCGTCAGCCGCACGCAATACCAGTTCACGCTGGAGGCGGTCGATCTCGAGGAGCTGAGCTTCTGGACGCACCGCCTGGTCGAACGGCTCTCGCGCCAGCCGCATCTGGCCGGCGTGACCAGCGACATCCAGGACCAGGGGCTGCAGGCCTTCGTGACCATAGACCGCGACAGCGCCAGCCGCCTCGGCGTCACGACCGAGGATATCGACAATGCCCTGTACAACGCCTACGGGCAGCGGCTGATCTCGACCAGCTTCACGCAGTCGAACCAGTACCGCGTCGTGCTGGAAGTCAAGCCCGAATACCGAAAAAGCCCGGCGGCCCTGAAAGACCTCCGGGTCACTTCCTCGAACGGCACGCAGGTGCCGCTCCCGGCCGTGGTTCAAATAACCGAGCAGCCGGTCCCGCTCGTGATCAATCATCTGGGCCAATTCCCGGCCGCGACGATTTCGTTCAATCTGGCGCCGGGCGCGGCCCTCGGCGAAGCGGTCGAAAGCATCGAAGCCGCCAAGCGGGACATCGGCCTGCCCCTGAGCATCCAGAGCAGCTACCAGGGCGCCACGCGCGCCTTCACGGCCTCGCTCACGAACACGCTGTGGCTGATCCTGGCCGCGGTCGTGACCGTCTATATCGTGCTGGGCGTGCTGTACGAGAGCTTTATCCATCCGGTCACGATCCTGTCGACGCTGCCCTCGGCCGGCGTCGGCGCGCTGCTGGCCTTGATGCTGTCGGGCAATGACCTGGGCATCATCGGCATCATCGGCATCATTTTGCTGATCGGCATCGTCAAGAAGAACGCGATCATGATGATCGACTTCGCCCTGGAGGCCGAGCGCAAGGAAGGCAAACCGGCGCGCGAGGCGATCTTTCAGGCGTCCCTGCTGCGCTTTCGGCCGATCATGATGACCACCATGGCGGCGCTGCTCAGCGCCCTGCCCTTGATGCTGGGCGCGGGCATGGGCTCGGAGCTGCGCCAGCCGCTCGGCATCACCATGGTCGGCGGGCTGATCTTCAGCCAGGTGCTGACGCTGTTCACGACGCCGGTCATCTACCTGGCCTTCGACCGGCTGAGTCGGCGGCTGTCGCGGGCTCAAAACGATGAGGCCCTGCCGTGACGATGCTGTCCTCGCATTTCATCGCCCGCCCGGTAGCGACGACGCTGCTGACAATCGGGCTGGCGCTGGCCGGCCTGGTCGCCTTCCTGCAACTGCCGGTCTCGCCGCTGCCGCAGGTCGATTTCCCGGCCATTTCCGTGCGGGCCGCGCTGCCCGGCGCCAGCCCCGAGACCATGGCCGCCACGGTGGCCACACCGCTCGAACGCTCGCTCGGCCGGATCGCAGGCATCAACGAAATGACGTCGGCCAGCACCACGGGCTCCACGCGCATCAACCTGCAATTCGATCTCGACCGCGACATCGACGGCGCGGCGCGCGACGTACAGGCCGCGATCAACGCCGCCAGCAGCCTGCTGCCCACGAACCTGCCGACCCGCCCCAGCTATCGCAAGGTCAACCCGGCCGACGCGCCGATCATGATCATCGCCCTGACCTCGAAGACCCAGACCCGCGGCCAGCTTTACGACGCGGCCTCGACCATTCTGGCGCAGAAGATCTCCCAGATTCCGGGCATCGGCCAGGTGGACGTCGGCGGCAGCTCGCTGCCGGCGGTCCGGGTGGAACTCAACCCCGACACGATGGCGAAGTACGGGATCGGCTTCGAGGAGGTCCGCAACGCGATCGCCACGACCAATGCCAACCGGCCCAAGGGCGCCGTTTCGGACGACAGCCGGCACTGGCAGATCTACGCCAATGACCAGGTCCGCGAGGCCGATGCTTACCTGCCGCTCATCGTCGCCTACCGCAACGGCGCCCCCGTGCGCATCGCTGATCTCGGCCAGACCGTCGATTCGGTGGAGGATCTGCGCCATGCCGGCATCAGCAACGGCAAGCCGTCCGTGATCCTGATCCTGAGAAAGCAGCCCGACGCCAACATCATCGAGACGGTGGACCGGATCAGGGCCATGCTGCCCCAACTCCGGGCCTCCATTCCGCAGTCCATCGACCTGACCGTGCCCATGGACCGCGCCGGCGTCATCCGCGCGTCGCTGCACGAGGTGGAAGTGACGCTCTGGATCGCCATCGGGCTGGTGGTGCTGGTCGTGTTCCTGTTCCTGCGCAACCTGCGTTCGGCCTTGATTCCGTCCATCACCGTGCCCTTGTCGCTGGTCGGCACGTTCGGCGTCATGTATCTGGCCGGCTACAGCCTGAACAGCCTGTCCCTGATGGCGCTGACCATCGCGACCGGCTTTGTGGTGGACGACGCCATCGTGGTGCTGGAAAACACCGCGCGCCACATCGAGAAAGGCCTGCCGCCGTTTCAGGCCGCCATCAAAGGCGCCGGCGAGGTCGGCTTCACAGTCTTGTCCATGAGCCTTTCCTTGATCGCCGTGTTCATTCCGATCCTGCTGATGGGCGGCATCGTCGGCCGCCTGTTCCGGGAGTTCGCGGCCACGCTTTCGGCGGCGGTCATGATTTCGCTGGTGGCCTCGCTGACCACGGCCCCGATGCTCTGCTCCCGCTGGCTGACCCGCGACAGGGAGCGCCGGCACGGGCGGCTCTATCACTGGAGCGAGCGGCAGTTCGAGCGCCTGCTCGCCGGCTATGAGCGGACGCTGCGCTGGGCGCTGGACCACGGGCCGCTGATGATGGCGCTGCTGCTGGGCGCGATCGTCCTGAATGTCTATCTCTACATCATCGTGCCCAAAGGCTTCTTTCCGGTGCAGGACACCGGCCGGCTGGCCGGCGCCCTGCGGGCCGACGAAGGCATCTCATCGGCCGCCATGAAGCAGAAACTGATCGATTTCTCCGAAATCGTGCGCCAGGAGCCGGAGGTTGAAAGTGTGGTCGGGTTCACCAGCGGCAGCAATACCGGATTCGTGTTCGTTACCCTCAAGCCGATCACGGAACGCCAACTGAGCGCCGAACAGATCATGCAGCGCCTGCGTACCCGGCTCGCCAGGGAGCCGGGGGCCAGCCTGTTCCTGCAGCCGGTCCAGGACCTGCGGGTCGGCGCGCGCGGCGCGGCGGCCATGTTCGAATACACGCTGCAGGCCGAGAATCTCGAGGACCTGCACATCTGGACGCCGCGGATTCTGAAGGCGCTGTCGCAGCGCCCGGAGCTGGCGGACGTCAATACCGACCAGCAGGAAGGAGGCCGGCAGATTTTCCTGAACGTGGACCGCGACGCGGCCTCGCGCCTGGGCGTCACGCAGGCGCTGATCGACTCGACGTTGAGCAGCGCCTTCGGCCAGCGCCAGGTGTCGGTCATCCATACGCCTCTCAACCAGTATCATGTCGTGATGGAAGTGGCGCCCGAATACTGGCAGCATCCCGATACGCTGGACAAGCTGTACGTCAGCGTCCCGCCCAGCCCGGAACTGCCGGACGGCAGGCAGGTGCCGCTGTCGGCCTTCGCCAGTTACGATCTGACCAGCGCGCCGCTGACCGTCAACCATCAGGGCCAGTTCGCCGCCTCCACGCTGTCGTTCAATCTCAAGGGCGGCGCCTCGCTGTCGGCGGCCACGCAGGCCATCGAGGAAACCATGATGCAGCTTGGCGTGCCCGATTCGATACACGGCAGCTTTCAGGGCACGGCCAAGGCCTTCGCGCAATCCCTGCGCAACCAGCCCTGGCTGATCCTGGCCGCGCTGGTGACGATTTACATCGTACTGGGCGTGCTGTACGAGAGCTACATTCATCCGCTGACGATCCTGTCCACGCTGCCGTCGGCCGGCGTCGGCGCGCTTCTCGCCCTGCTCGCTTTCGGGACCGAATTCAGCATCATCGCCCTGATCGGCGTGATTTTGCTGATAGGCCTGGTGAAAAAGAACGCCATCATGATGATCGACTTCGCGCTCGACGCCGAGCGCAACGAGGGTCTGAACCCGCACGACGCCATCTTCACGGCCTGCCTCATGCGTTTTAGGCCGATCATGATGACGACCATGGCGGCCCTGCTGGGCGCCCTGCCGCTGGCCTTCGGGACCGGCTACGGCGCCGAGCTGCGCCAGCCGCTGGGCATCTCCATCGTCGGCGGGCTGATCGTCAGCCAGATGCTGACGCTTTACACGACGCCGGTGGTGTATCTCTATCTGGACCGCTTCCAGTTGTGGTTCCGGCGCCGCCTTGGCCGCGGCGCGGCCCTGCCCCGTCCTTGAGCCGATGCCGGACGGGCATGTTGTCTCGTCCGGGATGTTTGGCGTTGATTGCCCCATCCCGTCGGCAGGTTTTTTAGCTGATATCACGGTCCAAAAACTGGCCGTTTGATGACAAATGTCATGGAAACAGTCATGAAACCACTTAAGTAAGATCTATTTAACATCTGCGGGCTCAAAGGCTTACCAATAGAGCTATCCGTTGTATTTAAAAATAAAACGTGAATCAGTATCTATCGACAAGCCAGGAAATTGATGCAGGCAGTTTCATGGCATCAAGGCGCAGATTTCTGAAGATGATGACATGCGGTTCTTTGTTGACGCTGAGCGGGACAGAGATCGCAGATGCAGCAGGCAAAGTGATTCCTTCGCACAAAACGCTCGCCCTAGAGCATATACATACCGGCGACAAACTGAAGCTGACCTATTTTGAGCACGGCCGTTATGTTGAAGAGGCCCTGCGGGAAATCAATTATCTGCTGCGCGACTATCATACCGGCGCGATTCATCCTATTGACCCGGCCTTGCTGGATCAGTTGTATGATCTGAAAATCATGCTCGGAATCAACCGGCCTTTCTTTTTTTCCTCAGGTTACCGCTCCCCTCGCACCAATGCCCGATTGCGGAAAAGGTGCCGGTGCGCGGCAAGGCACAGCCTGCACATGCAGGGCCGGGCCGTCGATTTTCATGTGGAAGGGCTGGAGACGCGCAAGATCAGAAACGCCGCGCTAGCCATGCACCGCGGCGGGGTCGGATATTACAGGCGCCAAAACTTCATCCATCTCGACACAGGCCGATTCAGAACCTGGTAGGTTCGCTCATCCTGTCATCGGGACGGGCTTGCGCCGGCGGCTGCGGCTCTTCAAAAGCCGCCACGGCATTGGCCGGCTTACGGTATTTTTCTCTGAATTTTCTTCTCCATCTTTTCTCCAAACTGAAGAATACAATGAATTTGGAGATGGACTAATGAAGCTAACTTTCCTAAATAGCATTTCGACTTGCCCGCTAGGCGGCGCTTTGATGGATGGCATGACTTACAACCATCTCAGAGGCCGCCTGACCTGCACCTGCCTTCTTGTAGAAACAGAACAAGGGCTGGTTTTAATAGACACAGGACTAGGGCTTGAGGATGTAAGAGATCCACGCGGCCGTCTCAGCCGTTTTTTCCTCGGCCTTTTGAGTCCCGATTTTCGAAATGAAATGACGGCAGTCCGCCAAATAGAAAGCTTGGGTTATGACGCCCAGGATGTGCGTCACATCGTGCTCTCCCATCTTGACTTTGATCATGCCGGGGGACTCGACGACTTCCCGCTAGCCACCATCCACCTGATGCAATTGGAACGCGACCATGCAACCGCTCAGCGAACCTGGCTGGACCGCCAGAGATATCGTCCCCAGCAGTGGTCATCGCAAAAAAGATGGCATATCTATTCCGCCAAGGACGGCGAGCCGTGGTACGGATTTGATGCAGTCAGGCAGCTTGAAGGGCTGCCGCCTGAAATCTTGCTGGTGCCGCTGATCGGGCATACCTTTGGTCACGCCGGCATTGCAATAAAAGACAAAAATGGGTGGGTACTGAATGCAGCGGACGCCTATTTTTATCATGCGGAACTCGACCTGCGCCGCCCTCGCTGCACGCCTGGCTTAGCGCTTTATCAGAGGTTGATGGAAAAAGATCGCCGGGCTCGTCTAGCCAATCAAGAACGCCTACGGGAGTTGAAGGCGGCTCATAGTAATCAGGTGGAAATCTTTTGTTCCCATGACCTGCGAGAGTTCGAGCGCCTTTCAGGGCGACCAGCACATATACCTATCCGTTGAAGTGCTCTGGCTTCCACATCAGAAGAAGACAGAACACTTCTCAATGCCTTTGAGGCAGGGACTTCCGTAAGAGAACTGGCTACAGGACATGGACGCACTCAAGGCGCTATTTTGACTCAAATGTCAGGCTCCGCATGGCCGGCCTCACCATCATTGCATTATGAACCCGCGTGGGAGCGGTGCCTTTTTTGGGTATTCATGCCCTTTAGGGCAATCATCGCGACTAAAGACCTCTACAAGCCGCAATGACGGCATCGCTCCCACAACCTGCTCGGGTTTAAAACAAGGCGATGAGCGATTATCAAATCCCTAGAAAGATTATAGGGTCATCTATCAACCACTAGGGAAAGATCATCGATCTGCCATTGGTTTGCCGGCGTAGGCGTCACTCGAACAGAGACTCTATGAACTCCGGTGGTGGGAACTATATAGGCGCACTGTTTGGTAGCGCCAACCAATCCATCAAGTATATTAGGGGTGCCATTGCCGGATACGAACACACCCTCCAAGTTACCGCTGGTTCCGCTGGTACCACTGGTGCCGCTCGTGCCGCTGAGTCCAACGGTTCCGCTGGTGCCACTGGTTCCGCTCGTGCCACTGGTGCCACTGGTGCCGCTGGTGCCGCTGGTGCCGCTGGTGCCGCTGGTGCCACTGGTGCCACCGGTTCCGCTCGTGCCGCTCGTGCCGCTGGTAGAGAGAGAGCACTGGACTGGGCCTTGTGGGCCATTGGGGTCTATAAGAATCGCAGCATTTAGCCTGGCCGAAAAATTGCCTCGCACCGCGCCCGTGGCATTAAAGATGACGCGTACCAGCGTGTTTGGCTGTACCGTTATAAAAGTAACGAATTCCTGCTTGCCCGCAGTCTGACCGTTAAGGTCGAGGGTAGTGGCGGATGAGCTATTTTGTGGGCTGTTGTTCTGTGTTTCCGCTATGACATCGGCCGCAACTGGATTAGCTATAAGCCCGGCTCCCATAAATGTCGTTAAGGTTCCTAAGTAACGCATTTTCTTGTTTGCTGATCGTATAATCATGTCTTTGCCCTCATCGTTGTAGAAAAGTAAAACAAAGTTTCATCTTCCTGATCGGTTACTTATCAGCCCTTTCCCTGTAAGTCTTATTGGATGTTTATGAGCTGTGCGACAGGCTCCGATACTTCCGGATCGTCGTCTTTTTGAGCCGTTACCAGAGCCTCCAAATTTTCAATTGATTTAATAAACCCGCCTCCCAATTAGAAGCAAATCGAACATAAAGAGGTGATAAATTGGACGGTCGAGCAGCATTATTCGCAGTCTGATTTTGAGCTGCCGGGCCCAATGCAGAGTCAGGGCGTTGTGAATGGAATACCTGGGCGTTAGCCGCGCCGAACTCTCTCTTTGCCGGCTCTGTTACCGAATTTGGCTGATTTGACCGAAGCCAAACCATAAACCCAATGGCTATGACAGATATGATCACAATCTTTGTTGCTTTCATATGGAAATCTCCATCTATCAGGCAAGAAGTCAAATCATCCCTTGCCAAACGTGCCGCATGGCGGCTGCCGACGAGACGTAGCTAGGCAGTCCGAGTTGATGCAAGGCTGGTCGTTGGTATTGAGTTATGCCGGATTTCCGCTATTTAGCAACTATTATTCATACTTTGGGGTTGGATAGCTATTCGTGCCATTACTGTCAAACTAAGCAGATATTGGCTGACAGGCTGCCTCAGCTTGAAGCGGCTCTTGTGGGCGTCGCTCCCACGGCAGAATTCGTATTGCGCCAGCAACTATTCAATCGCCGCCACGGCGAGCATCACGGCATTGCTTTTAAACACGGCATTGACCAGCCTGTCATGCTTCAATCCCAGGGATTCGGCGCTGGATTGGGTTATCATTGCAATAAGACTGTCTCCGCCGGGCAACCGGAGCGCGACCTGCGATTCAACGCCGTCCCGCTGCAGGCGAATCACCGAGCCGCGCAGGCAGTTGCGCGCCGAAAGTTGCCGATGGCCGAAATCGGTAACGATGCCGATTTCCGTAGCATTGATCAGCAACAGCACATCCTGGCCAACGCTGAGTTCAAGCTGGTCAAGCGTTGACAAGCTCAAGTCAGCGGCAATCTCTTCACCGCCTTTTAATTCAACGACCACTTCGGCATTGACGGCGCCGGGCCGAATGGCGGCGACAGTGCCGAACAACTGGTTGGTAGCGCTGGTTTTGATCGCCAAGGGTTTAAGCAGCAGCATCATTTCGGGATCGTCCGCCAAACCCTGATTCAGTTGCCGCAAGAACTGCCGATGCTCCCGCTCCAGCCGGGTAAACAACTGCAGCAGCGCCTGGCCGGGGGCAGTCAAGCGCGTGCCGCCGCCCCTGCTGCCGCCGGTTGTCGTGGCGATCAGCGCCTTGGGGGCCAGGTTGTTGGCGCGTTCTATCATCTGCCAGGCGCCCTTGTAGCTCAGCCCCATCTGCTTGGCGGCCCGGTTGATGGAGCCGCTTTCATCGATGGCTCTCAACAGGCCGATCATACGGCTGTCCAGAATGCCAGCCAGTCGCAGTTCGCCCTCGATCCAGGCGGTGGGAAAATTATCGTGGTTTGGGTTGCCGGTCATAGTAGCCTGCCTTACTGAAGGTTTGAGTTGGTCATTGTTTTCTCGAACAGGAACAGCCTGTTTCCAATATTTCACATCAATGGATGGTAAATTCAAATAGCCTGGTTCTTCATTCCGCCTTATGCCCGCGCATATACAGCGCGTTAGAGTCCATGGTCCGGCGCATGGCCTATCCGTGAAACGGGCAATATTGCTTCCCGGCCAGGATAAACTCCGAGCCTAATCAATCAAAGATCAGGACCGCTCTCCCAAATTCAACTCATGATGGAGATGGAAAAATGGCTAAAATTATTTGTGTGCTTTACGACGATCCGATCGACGGCTATCCGACTTCCTACGCACGGGACGACTGTCCCCAGCCGGAGCGTTACCCGGACGGGCAGACGCTGCCGACGCCCAAGGCCATCGACTTCAAGCCCGGCGCCCTGCTCGGCAGCGTGTCCGGCGAACTGGGCCTGCGCAAGTATCTGGAATCAAACGGCCACCAATTGATCGTCACCTCCAGCAAGGACGGCGCCGACAGCGTTCTGGACCGCGAACTGCCCGATGCCGAAATCGTGATTTCACAGCCGTTCTGGCCGGCCTACATGACGGCCGAACGCATCGCCAAGGCGAAAAATCTCAAGATGATCGTGACGGCCGGCATCGGCTCCGACCACACCGACCTGCAAGCGGCGATGGAGCGCGGCATCACTGTCGCCGAAGTCACTTATTGCAACAGCAACAGCGTCGCCGAACATGTGGTGATGGTGACCCTCGCCCTGGTGCGTAATTACATCCCGTCCTACAACTGGGTGATCAAAGGCGGCTGGAATATCGCCGACTGCGTGGCCCGCTCCTACGATCTGGAAGCGATGAACGTCGGCACCGTGGCGGCCGGCCGTATCGGTTCGCGCGTATTGCGCCTGCTCAAACCCTTCGATGTGAAACTGCATTATATGGATCGCCATCGCCTGCCGGAATCCGTCGAGCAGGAACTGAACGTGACCTATCACACCAGCCTGGAAAGCCTGACCAAGGTGTGCGACGTCGTGACCTTGAACTGCCCGCTGCATCCTGAAACCGAGCACATGATCAACGAGCAGACGCTGAAGAACTTCAAGCGCGGCGCTTACCTGATCAATACGGCCCGGGGCAAGCTGTGCGATCGCGACGCCATCGTCCGCGCCCTGGAAAGCGGCCAATTGGCGGGCTACGCCGGCGATGTCTGGTTCCCTCAGCCGGCGCCGAACGATCACCCCTGGCGCACCATGCCGCACCACGGCATGACGCCGCATATTTCAGGCACCAGCCTGTCGGCGCAGACGCGCTATGCGGCCGGCGTGCGCGAAATCCTGGAATGCTACTTCGAAGGCCGGCCCATCCGCAACGAGTACCTGATAGTTCAAGGCGGCCAGTTGGCGGGCGCCGGCGCGCATTCCTACAGCAAGGGCGATGCCACCGGCGGATCGGAAGAAGCCGCCCAGTACAAGAAAACCTGATGGGTTCAGGCTTCACGGTCAACAACGGAAGACTTCGGGCTCTGATGTCTTCCGTTCGCTGTCAATTTTGCCTCAAAGTTTGGAGAATCCAATGAACAGGTTCAAAGTCACTGAAAAAATCATGGCCGCCAAGGTCAACCGGGGTCTGAAATGGGCTGACGTCGCGGCAAAGGTCGGCCTGAGCAAGGAATGGGTCACGGCCGCCTGCCTGGGCCAGATGGCGCTCACGAAAGCTCAGGCCGACGTGGTGGGAGAATTGTTCGATCTGGCCGAGGAAGAGAGACAATGGCTGACGGTCGCGCCTTACAAGGGCTCATTGCCCACCGCCATTCCGGCCGATCCGCTGATCTACCGCTTCTACGAATTGATCAACGTGTATGGGACGACCTTCAAGGAACTGATCCACGAAGAGTTCGGCGACGGCATCATGAGCGCCATCGACTTCAAGATGGATCTGACCCGCGAGCCCGACCCGAATGGCGACCGCGTCAAGATCACGATGTCAGGAAAATTTCTGCCTTATAAAACCTATTGAAGCGTCCTCCTTCATGGAAATCAAACCGCCGCCCTCTCGCCTTTCGGCCGAAAGAGTGTGTCCGCCTACATCCTGTGTCGATTTCTACCCCCCTGTGGGAGCGATGCCTTTATGCCCTTTGGGTTCGCAACTTATGAGATTTTTAGTCGCGATGTAGGCATCGCTCCCACAGGCGCTACCAAATGTTTGAAACCCGACATTATTGACTTTCCGGCTCAACAACAATAACCGATATAACTCAATGACATGCGCCACCTCAATAACTGGCACATCATTTGCTCGGAAATCATTGACGTTATATACTTAAATATATAACGTATTGAGCTAGAGCGATGCTTATTTTTGGGGGCTTCAAAATAAGCGTTGCGATATAGATTTCGTACTTACAATAATAATTATCAGATTCGACCATGCAAAGAAAACATACTACTGGCGTGACTGCCGCCGGTCATACACTCGGTTTGATTATCGCCGGCGGCATTTGTATGGGGACCGGCAGCCCCGTTCAGGCGGCGACAGAAAAACAAAGCTACACCCAGCCGCCTTTCTCCTCGTTTTCCAGCCAGATGCGCGATGCGCTGACCGGCTACGGCAAATACGAAAAACCGGTCTGGAATCTGCACGATGCCTTGAACTTGCCGGACTGGTTGTCGGTATCGCTGGAGCAGCGCACCCGCTACGAAACCCTGGACGGCAGTTTTAAAGCCAACAGCCAGGGCGGCGATCAGCAAATTCCGATGCAGATCGACCTGTCGCTGGAAGCGCGCTTCGGCCACTGGCGAGTCGGCGGCGAATTTCTCGATGCGCGGCAATTCGGCGCGGATCAAGGCTCCGGCATCAACAACACCCATGTCGATGAAGCCGACTTCATCCAGGGCTATCTGGCCTGGGCCGATCAGAACTTCGCTTACAGCGGCCTGGGCGCGGAAGTCATTGCCGGCCGCCAGACTTTGAATTTGGGCAGCCGCCGCCTGGTGGCCCGCAACGTGTTCCGCAATACCATCAACACCTTTGACGGTTTGCGGCTGCGCCTTCTCGATTACGGCAACTGGCAATTGACTGCCTTCGTCACCATGCCGGTCGGCCGCTATCCCAACAATTCGGCGCAGTTGCTCGACCATTTCCACAGTTTCGACGAGCCGGAATACCAGACCTGGTTCTCCGGCGGCTTTCTGGAAATCTTCGATTTGCCCTGGAAAACCAATGCTGAACTGTATCTGTACCATCTGGACGAAGGCGACCGCAAACGCAATCCCACCAGCAATCGCCGCTATTTCACGCCCGGCATGCGCCTTTACCGCAAGCCCGCCAAGGAGCAGTTCGATTTCGAGCTGGAAGCCATCGGCCAGATTGGCACGGTGCGCTCCAGCAGAAACGCCTCCGACGGCAGGGATCTTCAGCATCGGGCCTGGTATCAAAGCTTCAATGTCGGCTATACCTTCAATCTGCCCTGGACGCCGCGCCTGGCGCTCGAATACGACTATGCCAGCGGCGACCGCGATCCGAACGACGGCAGGGACGGACGTTTCGACACCCTGTTCGGCGCGCGCCGTTTCCAGTACGGGCCTACCGGCATCTACGGCACGTTCGCCCGCAGCAACATCAACTCGCCGGGCTATCGGATCGGCATCAAGCCGCGCTCCGACGTGCAAGCCTTTCTAAGCCACCGGTTTTTCTGGCTGGCCGAGGACAAGGACGCCTGGACCGCCGCCAACTTGCGCGACAGGACCGGCAATGCCGGCAATTTCATTGGCCAGCAATTGGAGCTGGCGGCGCGCTGGGACATCAACAGCAGCCTGAATCTGGAAACCGGCTGGGCGCATCTGTTCAAGGGCGAATTCGCCAAAAACGCCCCGTCGGCGCCGGATGCCAGGGATCTTGATTATTTCTATGTGCAGAGTTTGTTCCGGTTTTAGTATCATGTCGCCCTTGCGACGCTTTGTTTACAGCCGGCGCTTGCCGGCAGGCGGAAGGAATGCCCCCGCTTCAACAGCCTTTTTATCTTGGAGATAAGCCATGTCGTTTAATTGCTCAAAGAGCATCCTGCTGACTTTGTTCCTGTTCTCGCTCAGCGCGATCGTGCGCGCCGAAACCGCGCTGGTCGTGGTCGCCGCCAACTTCAGCCAGCCGATGGCCGAAATCGCCGAGGCCTTTGAAAAAGCCACCGGGCACAGCGCCAAGCTGTCGTTCGGCTCCTCCGGCAAATTCGTCGCCCAGTTCGAGAGCGGCGCGCCGTTCGAGGTGTTCCTGTCGGCCGACAGCGAAAAGCCGCTCAAGCTGGAGCAAGCCGGCTTGACGGTGCCCGGCAGTCGCTTCACCTATGCCATCGGCAAATTGGTGCTGTGGTCGGCTAAAGAAGGTTTGGTCGATGATCAGGGGCACATTCTCGACAAGGGCGGATTCAGACATCTGGCCCTGGCCGATCCGAAACTGGCGCCTTACGGCACGGCGGCGATCGAGGTGATGAAAAACAAGGGGGTACTGGAAAAACTCCAGCCCTTGTTCGTGCAGGGTGAAAACATCGCCCAGACCCACCAGTTCATCAGCACCGGCAATGCCGAACTCGGTTTCGTGGCGCTGTCGCAAGTCATCGAGAACGGCAAAATCGCCGGCGGTTCGGGCTGGATTGTGCCCGACAACCTGCACAGCCCTATTCTGCAGGATGCGGTGCTGCTGAAAACCGGCGCGGAAAACCCAGCCGCGCCGGCGCTGCTGCAATTTCTGAAATCGCCGGAAGCCCTGGCGATCATCCGCAAATACGGCTACGGCATTGCGGGGTAATTGAATGCCGTTCAACGCCGCCGATATCAGCGCCCTGTGGCTGACCTTCAAGGTCGCCGGTCTCGCCACCTTGATCATGCTGATCCTGGGCACGCCGCTGGCCTGGTGGCTGGCCCGCACCGCGTCGCGCTGGAAAGGCGTCTGCAACGCCCTGGTGGCCTTGCCGCTGGTGCTGCCGCCGACCGTGCTGGGTTTTTATCTGCTGGTGCTGATGGGGCCGCGCGGCCCCATCGGCCAGCTGACGACCCAATTGGGCCTGGGCACCTTGCCGTTCACCTTCGGCGGTCTGGTCGTGGCATCGGTCCTGTATTCGCTGCCGTTCGTCGTGCAGCCCTTGCAGACCGCCTTCGCCGCCATCGGCGATCGGCCGCTGGAAGCGGCTGCCACGCTGCGCGCCGGCCCGTTGGACACTTTTTTCACTGTCGTGGTGCCTCTGGCCCGCCCCGGCTTTCTGACCGCCACGATCCTGGGCTTTGCGCACACGGTCGGCGAATTCGGCGTGGTGCTGATGGTCGGCGGCAATATTCCCGACAAGACCCGGGTCGTATCGGTGCAGATCTACAATCATGTCGAAGCCCTGGAATACGGTCAGGCGCACTGGCTGGCCGGCGGCCTGCTGGCGTTCTCGTTCCTGGTGCTGCTGTTGATGTACAGCGTGCTGAAAACCCAGCCTGTCGCTCATCAACTCAAATGACCCAAAAGATTACCGCCCGCTTTCTTCTCGACTACGGCGAATTCAAACTCGACGTCGACCTGCGCCTGCCAGGCTCAGGCATCAGCGTACTGTTCGGCCCGTCCGGTTCCGGCAAGACCTCATTGCTGCGCTGCATCGCCGGTCTGCAGCGCGCGCCTGAAGGGTTTCTGGAAATCAACGGCCATGTCTGGCAGAACAGCGAACGCGGCCTATTCGTGCCTACCCATAAGCGGCCGTTGGGCTACGTGTTTCAGGAAGCTAATCTGTTTCCGCATTTAACGGTGACCGAAAACCTGCAGTTTGGCCGCAAACGGATCGGCAAGCTTTCACGCGCCGGCGATCTGCAACAAATTGTCGAATTGCTGGGCATCGGCCATTTGCTCAAACGCATGCCGGACCGCCTGTCCGGCGGCGAGCGGCAGCGGGTCGCCATCGCCCGGGCGCTGGCGCTGAATCCCGAGGTGCTGCTGATGGACGAGCCGCTGGCGGCGCTCGATTTCCAACGCAAGCAGGAAATTCTGCCGTTCCTGAACCGTTTGCATCAAGAACTCAACATTCCGATTCTGTATGTCACGCATTCCCGACAGGAAGTCGCGCAACTGGCCGATCATCTGGTGATTCTGGCCGACGGCCGGGCGCTGGCCTCGGGCCCGCTGGCGGACACGCTGAGCCGTCTCGATGTGCCGCTGGCGCATGACCGGGAAGCGGCTACGGTCTGGCCGGTCACCGTCGTCGAGCATGAAGCCGATTATCACCTGACCCGCGTGGCTTTTGCCGGCGGCATGCTCAGCCTGCCGGCGGTCGATACCGCCGTCGGCGCGCCGCTGCGCGTGCAAATTCATGCGCGGGATGCTAGCCTATGCCTTGAGGCGCCCAGTTTCACCAGCATTCTCAACGTCCTGCCGGCGACCATCACCGGCCTGGCCGAAGGTCACGAAGGCCAGAGCGTGGTGCGCCTGCGGGTCGGCAATCAGGCATTGCTGGCGCACATCACGCGCAAATCGGCGCTGTTGCTGGGATTGCGGGTTGGCATGGGGGTTTATGTGCAGATCAAGGGCACCTCGATCTTGAATTAATCAATAATAAATAGGGAGTTTTATATGAAAACAAGCGCACGCAATCAATTCACAGGCACTGTCAAAGAAGTCATTATCGGTGCGGTCAATGCCGAAGTGCATGTCGCGCTGAAAGGAGGCGCCACGATCGTCGCCTCGATCACCAAGGAGTCGGCTGAAACGCTGGCTATCAAGACCGGCGCGGAGGTTGTCGCGCTGATAAAGGCTCCGCAGATCATCATCGTCACCGATTTCGGCGGCTACCGGCTTTCGGCGCGCAACCAACTGTCCGGCACCATCGCTCAAGTCAAGCCGGGCGCGGTCAACGCCGAAGTCGACATTGAATTAACCGGCGGAGAAAAGGTGGCCGCCACTGTCACCAATGACAGCGTGGAGACGCTGGGCTTGCGCAAAGGCCAGCCTGCGACCGTCGTATTCAAGGCCGGCGCGGTGGTCCTGGCGGTTGCAAGATAAGGACTGGATTTAAAATAACATGGGAGCGATGCCTTTATGCCCTTTGGGTGCACATCGCGACTGAAAACCTCAGCAAGTCGCGATGAAGGCATCGCTCCCACAGCCCTGGTATCGGCTTCAATACGAACTAATGAAGCCCACCATTGTGTTCGGTATTGGGGTTAGCTCCGGAAACAAGATCCGGCTTTCTTAAAACCGAGTCAGCATAAGGCAACGGCATCTCGAATGGCGGTCCACGATTATCTTTTAACGCTACTGATCATCCTGCTGTCGGCGCGTCTTTTTACCGAGATAGCCGTTCGCCTGAAAGCGCCGGCCGTGATTGGCGAGCTGCTGGCGGGCGTGCTGATAGGCCCGAGTCTGTTGGATTGGGTCGAGCCGGTTGAATCCGTCAAGCTGCTGGCGGAAATCGGCATCATCATGCTGCTGTTTGAAGTGGGCCTGGAAACCGATGTCAGGCGTCTTGCGCAAACGGGCGCAAAGGCCTTTGTGGTCGCTTGCGTCGGTTTAAGCATGCCGTTTGTGCTCGGTTTTTTCCTGGCTTACCGTTTTTTTGAACTGCCGCTGCTGACGTCTCTTTTCATAGGCGGCACCCTGACCGCGACCAGTATCGGCATCACCTTGAGAGTATTGGCGGACTTGAAGCGCCAGGATTCCGTCGAGGGCCAAGTCGTTCTGGGAGCGGCCGTGCTGGATGACATTCTCGGCGTCGTTATGCTGGCGTTACTGTATGAATTCTCCATAGGCGGAGGCGTCAACCTGATCAATGCCGGCAAGGTGTTGCTTTCCATCATGGCTTTTTTTGTCCTGGCGCCTATCGCCGCCAATCTGATCTCATTCATCATCAAACATCTCGGTAATGTAAGCGACGCGCCGGGCTTGATTCCCAGCACGATTGTCTCGATGATGCTGTTTTTTGCCTGGCTCGCCCACGCCATAGGCGCGCCGGAACTGCTCGGCGGCTTCAGCGCGGGCATAGCCTTGTCGCGCCGCTTTTTTCTGCCTTTTGGCGCCTCTTTGGCGACTGACAGCAAATTCGCCCACGAAATAGAATCGCAAATGAGGCCGATCATTCATTTGTTCACGCCCATTTTCTTCGTCACGGTCGGACTGTCTCTTAATTTGCGGGAAATTGAATGGAACTCGCCTTTTGTATGGATGTTCTCTTCGACCGTATTCCTGGTCGCCGTGGCGGGAAAAATCATGAGCCCGCTGTTCATCAAAGGCACCTGGCTTCAGCGCTGGGCGATCGGCATAGCCATGGTGCCGCGCGGCGAGATCGGTCTGATTTTTGCCGAGCTGGGCAAGGAAAGCAATATTTTCGATAACGCGATTTACGCCGGCATGATTATCGTGGTCGCGTTGACCACCCTGCTGACGCCTTTCATATTGAAGTGGTTTTATGGCCGTTACGGCGCCCAATCCGATCAATAGCCGCTAACGAGATTTTCCGGAGGTTTGCCATGAACAAGGCCTATTGCCGGTTTTATCGCTATGGGCCGCCACGGCCTGGAATGCCCGCTCATTCGTAAAGCCCACAAACCAATAACGGCTAAAACATATCCTCCGTCACATAAACAGCATTGCCCGAGATGGCGACGCCGATGCCTTGCCGGTCGATCAGCGGCGACAGGATATTTTTCCGGTGCGACGGGCTGTCCATCCAGCCCTGCACCGTTGTCTGCACGATCTGGTCCTGATTGTTCCAGATATACTCCCTGTCAACGGCAATGCCGTCTCGGGTGGTCGTCAATATCTTGTTGTAAAGGCTGTTCAGGAAAATATTTTCAGACAGGCCGACTTTCCAGGTGTTGGGGCCAATCTGCTTTTTTTCGTGCCAGGCCTGACGCTTGCCACGCTCGGCTGGGCCTTCACCCAGCGCATTGATGTGGCTGAAGAAATGATGTCTCGCCATGTCCTGGCTGTGATTGCGCGCTATGCGCGCCAGCTTTTCATCCTGAGCCAATGGCGCCAGTCCGTGTCTTTGCCGTTCGTAATTGATCCGCTGGTGAATTTGCCATTCCATTTGAACCGGATCTATCCTGGACGCTCTGTCGGCATAGGCTTTCGCCGGGCAATGGACGACCAGCCACAACAGCGGCATCAGCAGGATTTTATTCATTTTTTGATAGTCAACGGATTCGTGGATGAAGTGAGGCGTTACATTATAGATGGATTCAATCCAAAATGCTTATCACTATCAACAAGTCAACGTGTATTTTATCGGTAAATAATTGACACCGGCAAAAGCTCAACGGATACAAAAGCCATCTTTGCTGTCCTAATCAGTGCCTTACCGAAGCTTAGCGCCCTCACCATGAGGCAGCATGCTCTCTGCATGGACTTTTCTTAATATGGAAACAATTTATGTTAAAGGCAGGCGTTATGAAAAAACCTTACGCGCAGTTTGCAGAATCGGCATACCCTGGCCTCAATGCTTGCGGGAGAATGCCGTGAGCGCTGCCGGTACAGCATCGGGCCAGGTCAATCTCACGCGGATCGACGATTCGACCGCGTCTATAGAGTTGACCGGCGGCTGGAGCCATGGCGCGGCAGTCAGGCCGGTCGAGCAGGTGCTCGCGGAGCTGGATGCCTCTAAAAGCCTAAGGCGCGTTTCACTGAAGGCGCATGAGCTTGCAAGCTGGGATAGCCGGCTGCCGGCCTATCTTCTCAAGATCATCGATCATTGCCGGACCCGGCGCATCGATGTCGATTCATCCGGCCTGCCCGAAGGCGTACAGGAGCTGCTGAAACTGGCGCGCGCGGTGCCTGAGCGCGCCGGCGCCCGCCGCACGGAGCAAAAAAAATCCATCCTGGGCCGAATCGGCAAAACGGTCCTGAGAGGCCTTAAAGACGCCAAGGGACTGATGGCCTTTATCGGCGAAACCATGCTGGCCTTCATGGCGCTGGTCCGGGGCAAGGCGCGCTTTCGTACCGTCGATATGTTCTTGTGCATACAGGATGCAGGTCCCGCGGCCTTGCCGATCGTGACGCTGATCAGCCTGCTGGTGGGCCTGATCCTGGCTTTCGTCGGCGCCGTGCAGCTGGCCATGTTCGGCGCCCAGATCTATATCGCCGATCTGGTCGGCCTGGGCACGGTCCGCGAGATGGGCGCGCTGATGACGGCCGTGATCATGTCGGGGCGCACCGGTGCCGCCTACGCCGCGCAGCTCGGCACCATGAACGTCAACAGCGAGATCGACGCCCTCAGAACTATGGGCATATCGCCGATGGAGTTCCTGGTGCTGCCGCGCATGCTGGCGTTGATCCTGATGATGCCGCTGCTCTGCCTGTATGCCGACCTGATGGGCATTCTGGGCGGGATGATGGTCACCGTCAGCGCGTTCGATGTGTCCCTGGTCCAGTACTTCAATGAAACCCGGAAAGCCGTGGATCTGACCGATCTCGGCATCGGCCTGTTCAAAGGACTGGCGTTCGCGGCGCTGATCGCCACGGCCGGCTGCATGCGCGGCATGCAGTGCGGACGCAGCGCCTCGGCTGTCGGCGATGCCGCCACGACGGCCGTGGTGAACAGCCTCGTCTACATCGTGGTCGCCGATTCGGTGATTACGCTGATCTGTAACCGGCTCGGGATTTGAGCGCAAACAGCCATGAAGACGCCGCACATCACGGTAAGTAATCTGACCATGGCTTACGGCGATTTCGTGCTCCAGCGGGATTTGAATTTCACGATCGACCATGGCGACATTTTCATCATCATGGGCGGCAGCGGCTGCGGCAAGAGTACCCTGCTCCGGCATTTGATCGGCCTGCAGCGGCCCGCCAAGGGCGATGTGTTTTACGACCGGCAGGATTTCTGGCATGCCAGCGACGAGGAGCGCGTCCGCCTGATGCGCCGCATCGGCGTCATGTACCAGAGCGGCGCCCTGTTCAGTTCCCTGACGCTGGCCGAAAATATCGCCCTGCCGCTGGGCGAGTTCACTGATATGGGAAGCCGAGAAATCGCCGACATCGTGTCCTACAAGCTCGCCCTGGTCGGTCTGGCCGGGTTCGAGGATTATTACCCGTCCGAGATCAGCGGCGGCATGCAAAAACGTGCCGGCCTGGCCAGGGCCATGGCGCTCGATCCCGAGATTCTGTTCTTCGATGAACCTTCGGCCGGGCTCGACCCGGTCAGCGCCAAGCTGCTGGATGACCTGATCGTCAGCCTGCGCGACACCTTGGGCGCGACCATTGTTGTCGTCACCCACGAGCTGGCGAGCATTTTCGCCATCGGCACCAATTCGGTCTTCCTCGACCCCGAGACCAAGACCATGCGGGCGACCGGTTCGCCCAAAAAGCTACTGGCCGAATCCAATGACGCCAAAATCATTCAGTTTCTGACCCGGGGCGAAAACCATGTTGATAATCCGGCTTAGAGAAGGGGCAACGTTGTCATGAGTAAACCCATCAATCCTGTCGCCATTGGCGGTTTCACGATTGGCGCTCTGGCGCTCTTGCTGATCGCGGCCTTCGTCTTCGGCGGCGGACAATTTTTTCGGACCGACAAAGTCCGCTTCGTGATCTTCTTTGATTCCTCGCTCAATGGGCTCGAAATCGGCGCGCCGGTAAAAATGCAAGGCGTCAAAATCGGCCAAGTCACCGAGATCGCCCTGCAAATCGATCCGAAAGCCGAAAAGATATATAAGCCGGTCGTGATAGAGATCGACCGTAATACTTTAACCACCAAGGAAGGCAAGGCTTTTCCCAGGGCAATAACGGATGAAGAACGAGAGAAGAACCGGGACAAGCTCATCGCCGCGGGCTTTCGCGCCCGCCTCGAGATGCAAAGCTTATTGACGGGTCTGCTTTTCATAGATCTGGATGTCCATCGCGATAAACCGCCTGTATTAACCGGTCTTGAATATGAGGGATTGCTGGAACTGCCCGCCATTCCGACGACCGTGGACGAAATCCGCGAGACGGCCTCAACGTTGGCAAAGCGGTTAAATGAATTGCCGTTGGAAAGCATAGTTCAGGATTTATCGGCCAGTTTACGCGAAATCAAAGACTTTTTGGTTTCGCCGGACGTCAAGAAATCCACGGCGGCCCTGGCCAATACCCTGGAGGAAACGGAGAAAACGGTAAGAACGCTCAACCATAATCTGGGGCCGTTGCTGACCAATACGAATAAGACAATGGTCAGCACCAGCAGATTAATCAAGGATCTCAGCCCCATCGTCGCCAACACCGACAAGACATTGACCGCCGCAACCGCGGCTCTTGACCGGGCGCAGGATTCGATGATAAAGCTGGACGGCGCCATCGGGCCTGAATCGGCATTGAGCGAAACCCTGGAAGCGCTCAAGGATGCCGCGCGCTCCGTCAGGAATCTGACCGACTATCTGGAACGCCATCCGGAAGCGGTGCTTACCGGAAAGGATAACTAGAGGAGATTGACAATGCGTATAAACCGGCCCGTTTTTCTTCCGCTGCTGTCTGTTTTGCTTCTGTCCCTTGCAGCCTGCGTGGGCGGGACAACGCCTCCGTCACAATTCTATATGCTGGAGCCGATCAGTGACCTCGGGCACGGACCGGCCGGAGCCGTCAAAAAACCGATTGTTATCCTGTCGCCGGTTCGCGTTCCGCACTATGTAGACAGGCCCCAGATCGTGACCGCAACCGGCAAAAACGTTTATCAATTGAGCGAACTCAATCGCTGGGCCGAAGCGCTGGATCACAATATCAACCGTGTATTGGCTCAGAATCTCACGTTCCTGGTGCCGGCGGAGGTGGTGTTTTCCAATAGTTCAAACACGGCGGAACGGGTGAAATTCCGGTTATCCGTCAATATTCTCGAATTCCATGTAGACCCTCGAGGCCAGGCCGGCTTGAAGGCGCAATGGCGGATAACGCGCCAGGATGGAACGGCGTTGAATCGACAGGTATCCTACCAAGCGCCGGCTTCGACCACCGACTACTCCGTCATGGTAAGAGCGCTTAACGAATGCCTCGATCGTTTGAGCCGCGATTTGGCCGCTGAACTGCATGACCTGGCTGTTTAGAATTCATGATTCAGGACTCAAAAGCCGGGTTTCCGCAAAGCGCCAATTCCGACTTAAGGCCGATGCCGGCTTTCGCCCAAGGTGATGCCTCCGGCTATGAGATGAGCCGTCCTCAAAGGTTCGGGAATGTGGCTGTTGATGGCGAGAAACCGTAGCGTCCGGTCCGCATCGGCCAAGGTCATGCCCTGGCGCTGCACAAACACCTGCTGAACCGGCTCCACGGGCCCTGCCCGCTCGATAAGCCTCCATTTGCGTTGACCGCCGGGCACGGCATTCAGCAGCGTCTCTCTGATAGCCTGCATATCGGGGCGCCTGCGCATGACTACCAGCGCCGGCAGGCCGAGCGTCTCGTGCAAAAGCGGCAGATCCACCACATTGAAGCCGGCGAAGGCAATGCCCTGCAGCATCACCAGCTGCAAATGGCCGGCGAACCGCGAACCGCCGATCAGCTTGATGATGGTCTGCGTGGAATTGACGCCGTCGCGCCTGACTTTGCCGCTCAACACCGCATCCAGCCGCAGGCCGGCATAAACCGCACCCACCAGCAGCACATCGCCTTTGTGCGCGCGCGGAAACGGGGCGTCGTCGAAGCCTATGACATGCGAGAGGGATTTGGGCATGGTTGTAATGGGCAGATCCGCGTGTATATTACCAGGCCAGTCGTGATTAATCAGAACATTTCTTGCGGAAAAGGCGTTATGCCGATCCAAGAAAAACGGGATAATTTGCGCGGTGTTTTAAAAATGGTGGCGATGGGTGGGATCGAACCACCGACCTTGGGGTTATGAATCCCACGCTCTAACCGGCTGAGCTACATCGCCTTTGAAGTAGGTCTTTATGTTGTAAGGTCATCGGTATCCGCTGATACCGCGACAGCAAAACTTCAAAACTCACATAATGGTGGCGATGGGTGGGATCGAACCACCGACCTTGGGGTTATGAATCCCACGCTCTAACCGGCTGAGCTACATCGCCTTTGAATTAGGTCTTTGAAAGAGCGGGCATTTTAAATACCCGCTCAGGTTTTGTCAAACGTTGAATCTGAAATGTATCACATCGCCGTCTTTAACAACGTATTCCTTGCCTTCAAGACGCCATTTTCCGGCATCCTTGGCGCCCTGCTCGCCTTTATGGGCGATGAAGTCTTCGTAGGCAATCACTTCGGCACGGATAAAACCTCTTTCAAAATCCGAGTGTATGACGCCGGCCGCCTGAGGCGCGGTTGCGCCTGTAGGAATGGTCCAGGCCCTGACTTCCTTTACGCCGGCGGTGAAATAGGTGGACAGATTCAGCAACGCGTAACCGGCCCGGACGACACGGTTCAGGCCCGGTTCTTCCAGACCCAGGTCATCAAGGAACTCTTTCTTTTCGTCGTCATCGAGCTGCGCTATCTCCGCCTCTATCGCGGCGCATATCGGCACGACGACAGCCCCTTCCTTGTCGGCAAACGCCCGGACCTTATCCAGCAAGGGATTGTTTTCGAAGCCGTCATCCTGAACATTGGCGATGTACATGGTGGGCTTGATCGTCAACAGGCACAGGTCTTTTATCAGCGCTTTCTCATCATCGCTCAGCCCCATAGCCCGCACAGGTTCGCCGGCATCCAGGTGTTTGGCGACTTTTTCCAATACCTGTTTTTTCGCCAGTTCGTCTTTATTGCCGGATTTGGCGGCTTTTGATACGCGCGTCAGCGCCCTGTCGACCGTGGCCATGTCTGCCAGCGCCAGTTCCGTGTTAATGACTTCTATATCGGAAACGGGATCGATTTTGCCGGCGACATGGATAACGTTATCATCATGAAAACAGCGCACGACATGGGCTATCGCATCGGTTTCACGGATGTTGCCTAAAAACTGATTACCCAGGCCTTCGCCTTTCGATGCGCCGGCGACCAGTCCTGCGATATCGACAAATTCAATAGTCGTGGGCAGTATGCGTTCGGGTTTCACAATTTCCGCCAGTTTTTCCATTCTGTTGTCGGGCACGGGAACGACGCCCACGTTAGGATCAATCGTGCAGAATGGATAGTTTTCGGCGGCGATCTTCGCCCGGGTTAATGCGTTAAACAGGGTTGATTTTCCAACATTGGGCAAACCAACGATTCCGCAATACAATGCCATAAGGTTCTCTTAATAGGATGTGGTACAGGAAAGGAGTACAGCAAGAGGTTCAAGCTGAAACAAACGGAGAATTATACAATTTATCGCTTTAATCTAAAAAGCTAATTTATTTGCTTAATAATGAACATGGAGTCAATTCGCGCCTGCATGGGAACATCATCCGCACGCTTGAAAGTGTTGACTGCCCGCAGGATTTTTATGACCTCAAGCCAAAGCGCGGAAAGATTTTTTATCCTTGGGACTTTCCGATCAACTTCTTCCACGGCTGCCCTATTCGCCGCCTGTCAGACCGTTGTTCTCAACTTCACGATAAAAGAGCGGTAGTCGTCTTCCGATAACGCATCGTTTAAAACAATGATAGTTTTTTTGCCTCCGTTCTGCCTTGCCACATGCAGAAATATCGCATGCACAGTGATAACCGTCGAGGTCAAAATCAAGGCAGGTTCAAAGTCGTTGTATTCCAAGATTTCCCAGCCCGATGTATCGGTATATTTGATGGTTTGCCGAGAATGATTTACATGCCTGACGGCAACCCTTAGATTCAGGCAAATCCCTGCGAACAAACCCAATTTGACGGCAAGCGGCAGCGCATTGGCGAGACTGGCGATCAACGCAAGCACATGGGCGGAAATAAGCAATCGCTTTAATCGCTCGGAAGGTTTAAGCTCCAGCAGCAGAGAGGGATCGTATTTTTTTGACAAGCGCTTCCATTCCTTTTTCTTCAGGCAGTTGCTCGCCCATCAGATACATCAACAGCTCCCCGTCACTGAAATTCAGCAACGCCTGAAACAGCCGCTGTTCATCATACCCGGCCTCTGAATATTCGTGATCCAGGTACCGGCTGAGCATCATATCCAGTTCCAGCGAACCGCGCCGGCAGAGCCATCTCAGTTTTTCCTCGGGAACCATCAGCCTTGTTGACGTATTAACAGCATTTTTTTAATTTCAGCGATCGCTTTCGCCGGGTTCAGGTTCTTGGGACAGGTATCGGTGCAGTTCATGATGGTATGGCACCGGTACAGTTTAAAGGGATCCTCGAGATCATCCAGTCGCTCGCCGGCATATTCATCGCGGCTATCGTTAAGCCAGCGGTAGGCCTGCAACAGAATGGCAGGCCCCAGGAAGCGCTCGCTGTTCCACCAGTAACTCGGGCAACTGGTTGAGCAGCAGGCACACAGAATGCATTCATAATAGCCGTCGAGTTTTTTGCGGTCTTCTTTGCTTTGCAATCGCTCCCTGTCCGCGGGCGGCGGTGTTTGCGTCTGAATCCATGGCTTTATGGAAGCGTATTGAGCAAAGAAATGGCTCAGGTCGCCGACCAGATCCTTGATGACGGACAAATGCGGCAACGGAAAAATCTTTATCGTGCCCGGGTAATCCTCAATGGCTTTAATGCAGGCTAATGTATTCTTGCCATTGATATTCATTGCGCAGGAACCGCAAATCCCTTCCCGGCATGAGCGTCTGAAGGTCAGTGTGCTGTCAATCTCATTTTTGATCTTGATAATGGCGTCGAGCACCATCGGCCCGCAATCATCGAGATCGATTTCAAACGTATCGATACGAGGATTTTCCGCAGTCTCCGGATCCCAGCGGTAAACTTCAAACTGTTTTATATGTTTGGCATGCTCGGGCGCAGGAAAAACTTTGCCTTTTTTAAGCACCGAGTTTTTAGGCAAGGCAAATTCAACCATTAGTAAACCCTCTTCTTAGGTGGAATGGCTTCAACTTCATCGGTCAAGGTGTACAGATGCACGGGCCGATAATCGATTTTAACCTGCCCCTTATCCAGCCAGAGCAATGAATGTTTCAGCCAGTTCTGGTCGTCGCGTTCGGGATAATCTTCCCTGGCATGGCCGCCCCGGCTTTCCGTCCTGTTTGCCGCTCCGGCAATGGTGACCTGGGCCTGGCTTAACAGATTGTCCAGCTCCAGCGTTTCAACCAGATCGGTATTCCAGATCAAGGATTGATCCTTCACCGCGATATCTTGGAAGGAATCGGCGACTTGCCTCAGTTTCTCAATGCCTTCATGGAGCACCGGGCCTGTTCTGAAAACCGCGGCATGCGTCTGCATGGTTTTTTGCATATTCAATCGCACTTCGGCCGTTTTTAGAGAGCCTTTGCTATGCCGGATGCGGTCAAAGCGGGCGATAGCCTGATCACAGGCATCCCGTTTCAAAGGCGCATGGGCTGTTCCGGGCTTGATCAGCTCGGCGCAGCGTATGGCCGCTGACCGCCCGAAAACGATCAGATCGAGCAATGAATTCGAACCCAGCCTGTTGGCGCCATGAACCGACACACAAGCCGCTTCGCCGATCGCCATCAGCCCCGGCACCACGGCTTCGGCATCATCTCCATTCTTGGTGATGACCTCGGCCTTGTAATTGGCCGGAATGCCGCCCATGTTGTAATGCACGGTAGGCAAAACCGGAATCGGTTCCTTGGTCACATCGACGCCGGCAAAAATCCGGGACGTTTCGGATATGCCGGGCAGGCGTTCCTTGATGATATCCGGGTCCAGGTGCTCGAGATGCAGATAGACGTGATCGCGTTCCTTGCCTACGCCGCGTCCTTCCCTGATTTCCAGCATAATGGCGCGGCTTACGACATCGCGGGAAGCGAGATCTTTCGCGTTGGGCGCATAGCGCTCCATAAAACGCTCGCCTTCCGAATTGGTCAGGTAACCGCCCTCTCCCCTGACACCTTCTGTGATCAAACAGCCCGCGCCATAAATGCCGGTGGGGTGAAACTGCACGAATTCCATATCCTGCAGCGGCAACCCGGCCCTCAGCACCATCGCATTGCCGTCGCCGGTTACGATATGGGCGGACGTGCAGGAAAAGTAGCAACGCCCGAAGCCGCCCGTGGCCAGCACAGTCATATGAGACTTGAACAAATGCAGGCTACCGTCATCCAGGCACCAGGCCAGCACGCCTCTGCACGCGCCGTCTTCCATGATCAGATCGAGGGCGATAAATTCGACGAAAAACTCGGCCCGATGTTTGAGCGATTGCTGGTACAGGGTATGCAGGATGGCGTGGCCGGTCAGGTCGGCGGCGGCGCAAGTCCGCTGGGCCGTGCCTTCGCCGAAATGCGTGGTCATGCCGCCGAATGCGCGCTGGTAGATTCTGCCGTCCAATGTTCTTGAAAAAGGCACGCCGTAGTGCTCAAGTTCAATGATGGCCGGGATGGCCTCGCGGCACATATATTCGATGGCATCCTGATCACCCAGCCAGTCGGAACCTTTAATGGTGTCGTACATATGCCAGCGCCAGTCGTCCTCGCCCATGTTGCCCAATGCCGCGCTAATGCCGCCTTGCGCGGCGACGGTATGGCTGCGGGTGGGAAACACTTTGCTGATGCAGGCCGTTTTCAGCCCTTTTTCCGCCATGCCCAACGTTGCTCGTAAACCGGCACCGCCGGCGCCTACAACGACGGTATCATAGCAATGCTCAATAATCTGATACTTGTTCGACATGCTTCACACCATTTCCCTAATATTGAAGATCGTCACCACGGCGACCAACGCAAGAAGCACAAACACCAATTTGACAATCCATACAGAAACAATCTTTAGCCATTCGGGATGGACGTAATCTTCTATGACGACTTGCAGGCCCAAGCCGGCGTGATAGAAAACAGCGATGATCCAGGCCATCATGAGGACGCTGTTTAAAGGCTCGGACAGCCAAGCCACGGTTTGCGGATAAGGCGAGTTCAACAGATGAGCGATGAACGCCAGCCACCACAACGACAACGGAATGAGTGCGGCGGCGGTGACCCGCTGCATCCACCAGTGAGCAGTGCCTGCCTTTGCGGACCCCAGACCACGGGCTTTGGCAATCGGTGTGCGATAATCCATAATAGCCTCTGCTTAAAGTAAGAAAAAACTGACGATAGTCAGAATGATCGACGCTATCAGCTCGATATAGACATTCCTGTCCATATGCTCCCTTTCGAATCCGCTGCCTGCATCCCAGATCAAATGCCTGACGCCGTGGCACAAATGAAAGAACAGGGCATAAATGAATAGCCAGAGAACCAGGGTGCCCAGGGCATGGTTCATAAGGTTTTGCATGGTCGTATACGCATTTTCCCCCGAACTGATCGCCAGCAATCCGCCTACGAACAGCAGCAGCCCCACTGATAATATGACGCCGGTGATACGATGCACAATGGATGCAATTGCGTTTAAAGGCAGCTTATAAACTTGCAGATGAGGAGAAATCGGCCGGATTCTTTTCTGTTGGTCCATAACACAATCATGATTAAGCCATAGGGTAAAACAATCATACCCTGTCAACCGCCGGTAAGCCAATACAAAATAATACTTACATTTACGCGTACTGTGTCGTAGAAGACAGGCCGATTCAGTCTTTGTTCAAAGCGCGCTATAATCGACATCCTTACTTGGCCCTACCCGTAAAACCTCATCCATGAACCCGAACTGGAAAAATTTTCTAATCGCTGAACATGCCATGTTTAAAAACGAGGACGATATTGTCTTCCCTTCCGTATCGTCCGGCAGCAGCAAACATATTTATGCCATCCCGGACCTGGCTGTTCTGACCGTTGCTGGAAAAGACGCGGCAAAATTCCTGCAAGGGCAAATCACTTGCAATATCAACGATATCACCGAAACCCAAAGCAGCCTCGGCGCCCTGTGCAATCCGAAAGGGCGCGTCATCACTACTTTTTTGCTCGTAAAAAAAGCCGATGCGTTTTTGCTGATCTTGCCGAAAGTACTATTGGCGCCGGTCAAAGAGAGGCTGCAAAAATATATCCTGCGGTCTAATGTGCAATTAACCGACAGTTCCGAGGATCTATGCCTGATCGGACTTGGCTATCCCAGCGGTCAACTGGGGTTATCCTTGCCTGAACCATTGTTTGCAACCTGCCGGCAAGGCGCTATTTTTATCAATCTTTCACCTGCGCAGGACCGCTGCCTTGTCATATCGGAACCGGAGGAGGCGATAACGCTTTGGGCGACCTGGACTGGCGAACAGGGGTTCCGGCCTGAAAACTCCGAGCAATGGCGCTATCTGGACATTAACACCGGCCTTCCGTGGCTGACGCTCGAAACATCGGAGGAATTCATTCCGCAAATGCTCAACCTCGATAAATTGGGCGGCATCAGTTTCAACAAAGGTTGCTATACTGGCCAGGAAATTGTGGCCCGAACTCATTACCTGGGCAAAGCCAAACGCGAAATGTTTCTGGCCGAATGCACAGCGTCGACCGCGCCCGAGCCCAATATGGCAATCATCGACAAAAGCGCCGGCATGGAGCAGAGCCTTGGCGCGGTGCTCGTCGCGCAAGCCCGGCAAGACGTTTACAGAATGCTTATCGTTCTGCAGGTGTCTGACGCGAATACTGATAATCTTGCCTTAAACAATCGAGACCGGGACAAGATCAGCTTATTGGCGCTATAATTTCGGCCGCTCGATAATAGGCTCGCTGAGAACGCAAGTGACTATCGCTCAGGCGCCTTCGATTATGGCAAGTGGGAATTTGATGCCAAACGTCATGTTTTTGCTTGCATTTTGGAACTTAAAGCGGATTACATGGATACATGCAAGTAGCTTTCTTGCAGGGCATCGCGGGAACTGATCATCCGGCATGCCGGATCGACTGCTCTTCAACTCCCGCTTATGGCAGGCTGAGTCTTGCAACCGATGCTGAAATATTGAAAGTATTTCAGATGAAATTGAATTAACAGAGAGCATGCTTTTCTGAACAGCAGTATCCCGATAACACTATGATCAATACACAAGCAGCCATACGTTTTCGCCGTCTGGGCACCCTAACCATTTTCGCCGTTTATTTTGTCATTCTCGTAGGCGGTATTGTAAGAGCCTCCGGCGCGGGCATGGGATGCCCCGACTGGCCGACCTGCTTCGGCCAGTGGGTTCCTCCTACCGAGGAATCCCAGTTGCCGGCCAATTACCATGAAATTTACGCCGAGCGCGGCTATGAAAGCACGCAGTTCAACCCGGTAAAAACCTGGACCGAGTATACCAATCGCCTGGTCGGCGTGACGGTCGGATTCCTAATTTTTCTGACCGTCTGGGCATCGCGCCTTTACCTGAAAACCGACAGGACTGTCTTTTATTTATCCTTGAGCGTGTTTTTTCTGGTCGGTTTTCAGGGTTGGCTCGGCTCGACCGTGGTCGCCAGCAATCTGAAACCCATCATGATCACGCTGCATATGCTGCTGGCTTTGTTTATAGTCGCCCTGCTCATCTATACGATTGCCCGGTCGCAACGCGACTTTATCAAGCAGATAGATACCCGAGGGTTGCCCGATAAGTTCAAGACGGTCCTGATCGTCGCCATGGTCATGACTTTGCTGCAGGTCGCCATGGGCACACAGGTGCGCGAAGCGGTAGACTTTATTTCCCATGAACACGCCTATATCGATCGCCAGTTCTGGCGCGACGACTTTCCGGTCATTTTTTATATACACCGATCCTTCTCCTCGATCATTTTATTCACCAACCTTTGGCTGGTCTGGAAGATTTACCAGTCAGTCGAGAAAAAAAGCATTCTGCTGCGCACCGGCCTTGTCCTTGTCGGACTGATTGTAACCGCGATCATCGCCGGCGTTACGCTGGACAGATTGGGCATGCCGGCGGTCGCCCAGCCGGTTCATTTATTAATGGCCAACCTGATTTTCGGCGCGCAGTTCTTCCTGTATATTTGCCTGAGCTATTCCGCAAACAGGCCGGCAATTTTAAAGCCCGATCACTCTTAAATCACTTGCACTGATTGATCGGCTTGACGGTGATGGCCGGGTAGGTTTGTTTCATGACATTCAGGCGCTCCAGCACCTTGCCCCCCGCTTTGATCCGGGCATATCTCTGGGGTTGTATGATATACCGGGGCTTGACTTCGACCTGAATGTCTTTGGCAAGCAACAGACTCTTTAAAGCCTGGGCCCGGCTTTCATTCTGGAATACGCCTAACGAAATCTGCCCGCTTTCCTTGCCCTTGTTCAGCAGCCAAAAATCCTTGATGCCCTTATCCTTGAGCATTTTCATGTTGGCTTCAGTCTGTAGCTTGGTGGCTGCTGCCGGATAGTAAACCAGATAATCGCTGATCACCTCGCCATCGCGGCTGAATGATTTAATAGTGTTCCTGGGCGCATTCAGCTCCCGTTTCCAGAGCTGATAGGCATTGCCGTTAGCAAATGGGCCGGCTTCATAGCAGCTGACTGGCTCGTCCTCACTCTTGTTATCCGGTTTTTTTTCAACCAGGGCAATCGTTGGCTGAACGGTTTTTGACTCAGGCGCCGGCTGGTCCGATTTTGCCTTGTCAAGACGGGCGGCCTCGGGCGGCGCCGCTTCCACTTTTTCCTGTTCGGCGCCGCTTTCGGCCAATTGTTCAGGCGCAATTGCAGGATCATCCTTGGCCGACGGCTTCAATTGCTCGGCCTGATGATGACTGCCGGGTGCCGCTGAATTCTCAGTCGGTGCCGGCATAGCCTCGGCCGCCGGCGTTTTTTCCCGACTCGCCGTCATGTTCGGCTTAGGCTCGAGTGCCTGAGCTTGATGGAGCGCTTTTAGCTCACTAACCAAGAGAATCCGCTCCTGATCCGGCGAATCGTATTTCTCGGCGATATCGGTCGATGATTCAAAAGCGCCCTGTTTATATTCCCACATGAACAGGCCAACATTGGCCAATGCCACTAAAAATAAAAAAAATTTCATTCATTACTCTTCAAGATAATGGACAATCCGCGCAATACGATATCGGCATCGATAATAGGCTTAAAAACAAGCTGTTCAGCGACAAGCTTTGCGTCACCGCCCGTCAAAATCACTTGCATGTTTTTCGGCTGTCTGGCGACTACATGTTCAATCAATCCGGCGGCGGCCGATAAAGTGCCGCTATGGATAGCTGCCTCCGTGTTTGCCGCCAATCCGAATGCATGATCCGCTTCACTGAATTGTAGCTGCTCGGTTCCAAAAGAGAGCGATTTTTTCATCAGCATCAATCCGGGGCCGATCAGCCCTCCCAGGTGCCTGCCAGACGCATCCAGCACATCCACGGTTATTGCCGTGCCGCAGTCGATCACGCAAGCCGCTCCCGGATAGCAATGCCGGGCGGCGACCAACGACAGCCAGCGGTCAACGCCGAGTTTTTCCGGATTTTCATAGGCGTTCCGCACGCCGAATGCCTGGGCTTGGGAGTTAACGGATATCATGTCCACACCTGGCCAAAGCTCAAGCGCAGCCAGCCGAACCTGCTCGAACAGCTGCTTTGCACTGACACAGGCAACGGCAATGCGTTGAGGCGGAGAGATTTTTTCCCAGATGTTCAGCAATTCATGCCGCGTCACCTGATGATGGACAAGCGGCTGCCCGGCAATGATCCGATGATCCTCGACCATGCCCCACTTCAAGCGGGTATTGCCTATATCGATCAGCAAGTTCATCATTAAGAACCGCTAAAGCTGACTTCACCGGAGGCAAATGCCTGGACATTGCCGTCCAGCCGTTTAATCAGCAACAATCCGTCATCATCTATGCCGTCGACGATGCCATCGAACTGCTGGGTAGCCATGAACAGCGTCGCCGCTTTACCCTTCAGGCAATCATAAGCTCGCCATTCATCGACGTAAGCTTTGATGCCGACGTCTTCGAAATCCGCAATAACAGGCATCAGATGCTCTAATAACAGGCCTGCCAGCCTGTTTCTGGAGAGCCGGTCCTGACCGGTCACCCTGCTCAAATCAGTCCATGCCTGCGCAATATTCCTCGCTTCAGCTTCGGGCAAATGTAAATTCAGGCCCAAACCGATCACAGCCGAACAAGGCCCATCGGTTTCGCCTGAAACCTCGACCAGAATACCGCCCAGTTTTTTACCCTGGCTGTAGATGTCGTTGGGCCATTTCAGGCCGACATTCTCAATATCATACTGCCTTAAAGTCCGTATGACCGCAACGCCGATGGCCAGGCTCAAGCCGGAAATAGCCGCGGGCCCCTGCTGAAAACGCCACAGTATCGACAGATAAATATTACTGCCGTAAGGGGACACCCATTGCCGTCCCCGCCTGCCCTTGCCAGCGGTTTGATGCTCTGCAAAACAGACAATGCCGGACGATGCATTGTGCCGCCCGATATCCGCCAGGTAACTATTTGTGGAATGGATTCGGTCATGAATCTCAAGCGATGAAATCAGCTTGCGGGTCCGGTCGCTCAGCACTTTATCGATTTCAGCATGAACCAACAGTTCAAGCGGCTTATCCAGCCGATACCCTTTGCCCCTGACGGCCGAATGCTGCAGGCCCAATTCGGCCAGGCTGTTTAACTGCTTCCATACCGCCGCACGGCTGAGCTTCATGGCACCGGCCAGTTCGGTTCCGGAATGAAATGCGCCATCTGACAGAATAGCCAGAATTTTTTTTTGTCTCTCAGAAATAACCACGACTTTAGCCCTTGAAACCGAACACCTATTTACCTTATAGGTCAAAACGTAAATATCCCCTTATGACTGATTATCCGATTCCCTTCGAATGAACTGAGCGCTAGAGGCTGTATGTCCGCATAACCTTGTATGGCGCCCTATCCTTTCACAGTAGCCGAGAGATGCCGGATATCCATGGCTGCGTGCAATGCCGCCGACTTCCAATGGGAACGATAGCAGCCCTTGATAATAGGCGCACATCAGTAGGCTCGGAAATTCTTATGCTGAAATTCAGTCGTGAAACCCATCATCCTTGACAAATCGACAGAATTATACTGCAAATAAATTAATTGATAAGGGAAAGCCATAAATTTAAAACTGTAGTTAAACCGCCGGTATTTGACGCTCATGCATCGATAAACAAACAGCCCCGTCCAAAATCCGTACAGGAACCGGTTTTAATTTTTGCCTGACACAAGGCCCGAAAACACATAAGCCGTCGTCAGGTCTAAACAAGGCGCCATGAATAGCGCAGATGATATGCGTCTGCTCCGGATTCAGAAATTGATCGGGCTGCCAGTTCAGCTCAACTCCCCAATGCGGGCAGGCGTTTTGATAAGCTTTGACAGTGCCGGCGGTTTTTACCAGCAGCGCTGCAACCAGGGCGCCCGACTCGTCGGTATAATTGAATTGCCGGCAACGGCTGGCTTCAAGGTCTGTGATGTTGCAGATTTTATTTAAATCGACCGGCATGTTTCTTAACTGTCATCGGAATGAAAAATGAGTACAAGTTTATATTATATACACGATCCGCTGTGCAGCTGGTGCTACGCTTTCAAGACCAGTCTGGCTGCACTGAAGCAGGCGTTGCCCCCGAACATCCGGTTTACAAGGCTCCTCGGCGGACTGGCTGCTGATACAACGGAGCCCATGCCTCCTGCCCTGCGGCAAAGCATACAGCAGGCGTGGCGTCGCATCGAGCAAACCGTGCCGGGCGTTACATTCAATTTCGCGTTCTGGAGCGACAACACGCCCATCCGTTCGACCTATCCCGCCTGCCGGTCATTATTGGCGGCAAGAAAACAAGGCGCTGAATTCGAGGACAGGCTATTGATCCACATTCAAGACGCTTATTATCAGCAGGCCAAAAACCCGGCGTTGGATGCCACATTGCTCGAATGCGCCTCCCGCGCCGGCCTGAACGGCAGGCAATTTGAACTTGACTACCGCAGCCATGACATTGACAGGCAGCTGCAACAGGAGATCAAGACGGCAAGAAGCCTAGGCGTCCATTCCTATCCATCGCTGGTCCTGGAACGGAATGGCGATGTTTCGCCCGTAGCGGTCGACTATCTCAACTACAGAACCATGCTCGATGATATCGAAAAGCGGCTAATAGACCGTTAAGGCCGCGGTTTCGGGCGACTGGCAGGCATTCCGGTCACAGGCCTGAAGTTGCAGATTCAGCTTAACAGGCTCAAAGCCTGCATCATTATGGCGGGACAACTCGGCTTGTATATGTATCCGCCCTTCATAGAGGGCCAATGGCTTGTTGTCGAACGGCAATGTCCTTAAAGTCGGCTCAGGATAAGTCACTCTGTCGAAGGCCCATGCCGAACCGTTCGCCTGGCTAATTTGCGTGGCTATCATCGCCTGCTCCAACGGCTCATGAGCATTGATATGCCAGCCCTCCTTGATATCCAGATTGATTGTTACAGTGCTTTTGCGCGGTTGTTTCATGCGTTTTGCTTCAATTTTAACGGCGCCGCGCGCGGCATATTGGCGCGGCCCGATCTCGCCATGCTGCATTTCATCGAGTTGCGCCAGCAGATAGGCATAAGCCGCAGGCTGCCTGTTGATACTGTCGGCAAAAGCCTGAACAATGTTTGCCGCATGGTCGGCATAGGCTGCCTGTCCCGTGCGCCTGGCCAACCTTGACAGCACGCGCACGGCTACGGCATTGCCGGAAGGCAGCGCTCCGTCATAGCTGTCCTTGGGATGTTGAAACAACAGGCGCTCCCGCCCCATAACCAGCGCGCCGGAATCGCTATCCAGGAACTTGTCCAGCATTTCATCGGCCAGTTCCTGGGCTTGCTGCAGAAAAGACGGCTCGCCGCTGACGTCATAAAGCGCCAAAAAAGCCTCGCTGAAATGGACATAGTCATCCTGGCGGGCAGGAATCGACGATTTATTATCGAGGCTGACGCGCCATAATACGCCTTCCTTGGGCCGCTGCTTCTTCCACAGTGTCCCGGCCGCTCGTCTGGCGGCATCGATATAGCGCGGTTCGTCCAGCCTGTCCCCGGCCTCGGCCAGCGCGGTAATCAACATGGCATTCCAGGCGACGATGATTTTATTGTCGGTCAATGGCGGAATGCGTTTCGCGCGATACTGCCTGAGCTTTTCCAGCAGCGGATCGAGCCGGCTGAACAATTGCTCAAGACTCATGCCCTCTTCCCTGGCGACTTCGTCCAATGAACGCGGCAGATGAAAAATATTCCTGCCTTCAAAATTGCCTTTCTCCGTCAGACCGAAAGTGTTGATGATGAACCAGGCATCGTCAGGCGGGAGCGCGGATTTAACTTCATCCGTCGTCCAAATAAAAAACGTGCCCTCGCGGCCTTCGCTATCGGCATCGGTCGCGGAATAAAATATGCCTTCCGAAGTCGTCATCTCGCGCAGGACATAATCGAACGTCTGTCTGACGATCCGCGCATGGAGCGGATTGCCGGTTAGCGCATAGGCGTGCGCATAGACTCTGGCAAGATAAGCCTGGTTGTAGAGCATTTTTTCAAAATGCGGCACTAGCCAATGCGTATCGGTGGCATAACGGTGAAATCCGCCGCCGATCTGGTCATAGATGCCGCCTTGCGCCATTGCCGACAGCGTATGATTCAATGCGGAAAACAGCGCCGGATCAAAATTGCGCTCATAAGCCTGAAGCAGCATCAATAAGGCCGGTTCACTGGGAAATTTCGGCGCCGGACTGAAGCCGCCTTCCTTGGCGTCGTAGCGTTCCAGCAATTGGTCGATCGCCGTCTCCATGACCGAAGCATCCAATTTGCCGAGCCGGCGCTGCGTGGCCGTGACTCGATCCACCGCATCGGCCAGTTGTTCGGCCTGATCGATCAGCGTCTGCTGCTGGCTGCGCCAAGCTTGGGTGATCTGCAGCAGCAAATCGGCAAAAGTTCCCGCCGGATAGTAAGTGCCGCCGAAAAAAGGCTTGCCCTGATGAGTCAGAAAGGATGACATCGGCCAGCCGCCATGACCAGTCATCATCGTGACTGCCGTCATATAGATCTGATCTATGTCAGGGTACTGCTCCCGGTCCACCTTGATGGAAATGAAGTTGTCATTCAGGATTTTGGCAATATAAAGGCTTTCAAAACTTTCTTCTTCCATGACATGGCACCAATGGCAAGTGGCGTAGCCTATCGACAGAAAAACCGGCTTGTTTTCCAGGCGGGCTATTGCAAACGCCTCATCGCCCCATGGAAACCAGTCGACCGGATTATGGGCATGCTGCAGCAGGTAGGGAGAGTCTTCGAAAATCAGCCGGTTCGTATAAACCGGCTTGCCGTTTTCCAGATGATGCGTGCGAGGTTGGTAATTCGGGCCTTTAGCTTCCAGAGCAGCGGCCAGTTTGGCTTTCAGTTCGGCGGTAGATGGCATGACAAGGCCCCATTGGTTGCGCAATATGAAATAATCGAGAATAACAAAAATTGGACCTTATTTTATTAAGATTGCTCCGATTCAAAGTTAATCTTCCTTAAACCTTGCCAGTACCCTGTCACAACAATTCATGAAACTCCACCGTTACCGTGATGGTATCGGTATAGCTGCCCGCCGGCACATACTGGCCTGCCGGGATGCGGCCGTAAATGGTATGGTCAATGGAGGTGCCCAGCACCGCAATCGTTACGTTATCCGTAAAGATTCCCGTACCGCCGGTACCGTCTCCCCAAACCGTGGTGTGGCTGGCCTCCTTGTATAAATTGTAATTTAGCTGATTGGCCCCGCTGGACATTTTTCGGGGAGCGAACGAACCGCTGCCTCCTTTGCTGAGGCTGATGTTGGTTTGCGACAATACGCTGACCAGAAGCACCGTGCAGAAAACATGCACGTTTCCGGTCGCGTCGGTCGGTGAGCCATTGGTGGGATTGTAATTGCCGAAGGCAACCCCGGTCGCGGAGACGTTGCAGGTGAGCCCGAGCGCTGCCGCCGGCGTTGATGCCAATGACAAGACAATGCCCAGCAGCGCGGCTGTCAAGCCGAAAAGCGAATTGCTTTGATAGCGCCTTCCAAGCGGATAATCATGGTATTTTTTCATGGCGAGACTCCATGACAGGTAAAGGTGCCCAGATCGGGCAACGGTTCTTCGGTTTCGGGAAAAGAGACTTCGAGCTGGCAGCTTTGGTCACGCCAGCGTACGCGCAAATGATTGTCCGGCGCAAGTCCCGTGATATAGACATTGCCTTTCAGGGCCACCGGAAACTCCTCATTCTGACCGACGATCTGCACGGTGGCGCCGGCCGGCAGCGGCTGGCCGTCGTCCAGGACAATGGTCATCGTGGCGCCCCGCGAACGCCGTATCGGGAAATTCAACAGAAAGCCGCTTCGAAAATAGGGTTTGGCATTGATCGTCAAGGTATCGATCTGGGCATCCAGAGGCAGGTCGGCCTGCTCGATCCGGATGTGGTTTTCCTGGTAGGGCCGGAGCATGGGCACCAGCGCGTTGCCCGACGCATTGGTCGTCGCCACGAGCTGATTCTCCGAGTAAACGCGCACATTGGCGTAATCCGGCACGCGCACGACGGCGAAACTGGTGTTTATGCGGCGGGAAAGAAAGGCGTCGCCGGCCATGAACGCCAAGCCGCCGCTGGCGCTTGCGCGAAAATTGTTTCGCCCCTGAAACCGGTAGGCATCCAGACTATACGTTCCGACATCGTTTTGCAGGGTTATTCCGGCTTCGATGCGCTCCGAGCCGTCATATCCCGCCAGTACCCGATAGCCCATCCCGCTGCCCGGCGGTAAATTCTGTTGCACCTGCATGAATGTGGTGGCGGAATCATTCTGCAATCCCGCCGTGAGGCTGGCGCTGGTTCGCTCTCCGAGCGTATGGTTGAGTACCAGCGCCACGCCTTTGTCGGCATCGTCGCTCAGACTGGTGAATGCGGAAAGGTTTAAAAACCATCCCTCGCCAACTGTAAAATTATAGTTCGCATTGATCAGGTTGACGTTGCCCTGGTCACGGTATTGCTGATAGATGTGATTGACGCTAAAGCTTCCGTACTCGCCGGCTGAAATGCCCAGGTGCATTGAACTTAAAAGCTTGGGCGCCGGACGGTTCGGGTCCAGGCCAAGCTGGGCAAATCGGCTGCTGGCGAACTGCGCCTGCCCGCCGAAGCTCAATACTGAAGTCTGCCGCTGAAAGCCCAGGGCCAGCAAGGCGCCTGTCCCCTTCTGACTGTGGCTGCCCGCTATGGAGGCATCGAAGACGCCGATGGACGGCGACAGGTAAATGCCGCCGAGCCCCATATTCTGCTGATCCTGCAGAACTTCGGCATGCCATTCGCCGGTAAAGTCATCGCTAAAACCCAGGCGATGGGTGCCCACGGCGAACCAGTGCCCGTAATCGTTGCTTCTCAGCCCGTAGTTTTCACGGATCGGGCCGATTTCATAGGAAAACTCCTGCAAGTTCTTCTTTAGCAAGCCGGGACTGGCGTAGTAAGGCTGGCTGATGATTTGTTCGCGCCCGAGCATATCGCGAACCACCATGCGCATCTCGCGCAAGCCGGTAATGGTCGGGATATTGTTGACGGTAAAAGGTCCCGGCTGCACCTCTCGATTCAGTAACAGGTTATTATCGACGTAGACGTCCACGACGGAAGGCAGCACCGCTTCCCCTGCCATGCTGGGCATCGGGAAAGTGATAAACCTAGGCTGCGTCTGAAAATTGGTCGCCCACTGCAGGCCCGCGAACCGCACCGGGCGCCCCCAGGCGCCCGCGCTGCTGATTGAATCGCCGATCCTGAAACTCGCGAGCTGGTCGGGCTTGTCGATCGTCCAGGTGGAATCCAGGCGTATCAGCCGGGCTTCACCGCTGATGTCCCGGGCCAGAAAATTACTGACGCCCACGCCCCAGCCGTTGAACGCCCCCAACTCCATCAGGCTGTCCAATTGAAAGGATTGCAGCTCGAAGGATTGCGCGAAAACATCGTAATTGAAAAATCCGCCGAGAGAAGACGGATCGGGCGTGGAAAAGTCCAGGGCAGCGCCGTTGACTTCAGTGGCCGAAAAAGCGTCGGGTTTGGCTTCAATCAGCAAGGCTTGCCTGGCCTCGTCTATCCGATAGGAAGAAATCCCGGCAAGCGTCCGCAAGTCATAATATTCACGCCCCTGATAGGACAATGTTGATTTCGGCGGCAAGCGCAAGCGCCACTGCTGCATGTCTTCGCCGCTGGCCAGCAAGGCGTCCTCCATTTTTAGCAGCAGCGCGGTTTCGTTCAGGTTCTCCTGATTGATGTAGACCGCCAGCAGCATCTCCTGCATGGCCGGAGCCGGCGCATCGCCCGCCAAAATTGCCTTGGCTGCGGTCGATTGTATTAAAAGCAGCAGGCAAAAAAAACTTCATCCGCTAGACAGAGCTAGGGCTTATCAACAACTATGTCCGCCTGAACCGCGCCGCTGTCCGTATTGGCCGAAACGCGCAGAGATTCTCCAGGATTGGGCATCACATCGGTGGTGAGGAACCAATAGCGCGTTTCGCCAGGGAGCAGATAAGCAAAAAGCTGCTGAGACAGAAAAGGCTCATCGCTGCCTGCCCGATAGATTTTATAAGCCGAAAGGTGATCATGTCCGTTGCCGGTATTCGTTACCCCGATCTTGAGCGTATGCTCGGAGGTCTGCACGGCCTGCCAGCGCAGAATCGGCTTGGCGGGACGGGCAGGCACGGCAAATATTGGCACGCTGATGCGTAACGCCACTTGCAAACCAATACCGTCGGGTTTCGCGGGAGGCGGCACTTCCTGGAGAAACATCCGGTAGGCAAGCTCGCGCTCCTCGTCGGGGGCGCGCCGCAATCCGACCCGGATAATCTGCGATGCCCCGGCCGGCAGGGTGAAGACAGGCGGCGTCGCCAGCAATTCCCGCGTCGGCGTGTAGACATCCTGGCCATCCGCCTGCGACCATGCGGCCAGTTCCACTTGCAGGACCGCGGCTTGCGCGCCATCGTTACGCACCGTCATGACCTGCGTGGAATCTTGCGCGGAAAGCGTCAGCTTGACCGGATTAATGCCATAAGAGCCGGCCTGGGCCAGTGAACAGACCAGTGAACACAGCACCGCCAGAATCAGGCGCGCGCATGCTTTTGCCGGCAAACCGGCTTCCATGCTGCGCATCGCTGTCAGTAAGTGACGGTGACAGTAATCGTATCGCTATAGCTTCCCGCCGTCACATACTGGCCGGTAGGAATTCTGCCGTAAACGGTATGATTTTCAGCGGCGCCGGTCGCGCTTCCGACATTAACCGTGTCCGTGCCAACCGTATTGCCCCAGTTAACGGTGCGGCTTGCGTCGCTGAAAAGGCTGTAATTGAGCAGATCGGATGAGACGGTATCGGCCATTTGCCGTGTTGTCACGGTAGCGCCCGAGGCTGTCCCCTGATCCAAGCCTATGTCATAGTCGGTACCCTTGGTACAGGTCACCGTGATCGTGCTGGTTTTCTCATTGTCCGCTGCCGAAGGGTCATAGTTGCCAAAGGCGAGGTTCGTCGCGGTAACATTGCAGGATTCAGTTACCGTCGCCGTGACTTGAAAGGTAGTGGTGTCCGTTGCGGCTTGGACAGCTTGTCCATCCAACAGTAACAAGCCGATAAAAACAATCTTCGCTTTATGGAAACGCATGGGATGCTCCTCTATTATTAATTTTTATTCGAAATGTCATTTACAAGCCATTTTTTGCCATCCGGCCAAGCTCCCCAAACTCAACCGTTTATGCGATTATTTGCCATTTAATCCCTTGGCGCAAGTATATGGCGGTTTTCCTTCGCAAAGTCCCCAGTAACTGCCGAAGCTGCCCTCGTTGCTGGGCTTCCAGTTTTCCGAAAAAGCCTCGAATACGACGCCGGACCAGTTCTTTTGAGCCAGTTTTTTAAATGTCTGGTTGACGACTTTCATTTGATTTTTTTTGCCGGCCACGCCGCAATGCTGTTTGGTATGAACATTGTATTCGGTGCCTCCCGCCGGTCCGTTGGGCCAGCCGAACTCGGTCAGAATCACGTCTTTCTTGGGATAGGTTTTCCGCAGGTCCTTGAGCCGCGCGATATGAAAATCGGCCGCTTTTTTGGCAGGTATGCAGGGAAAAATTTTCGAATGTTTATTTTCCCACCACGGGAAAACATTAGTACCTATCCAGTCCACGCTTTTGCCGAAACTGGTCGGCTTGCAAGGCCATGAGCGGTTGCACCATTCCCACCAGGTATCTATCGTCGTGATGGGTTGAGTCACGCCGGCTTTACGCAGACTCTCGATACAACGCGTGATCTCGCCATCGAAGACATTGCCGTGCCGCGTTCTGACTTCGGAGCCGCAGCTCAGCTTTAAGATCGTTTGCGGGAAAGCCCGCGCGACTTCTATGCCGCTGTTAATCGATTGCGTATTGACGGCTACGTCATCGTCCAGCCAGATGATGGCTATGACTTTGAGGTTACGGGCTTCCGCCGCCGCAAAGACATATTCCAGCCCGTTCATGACGCCGTAGGTCATGATGCAACGAAAGCGTGTTTCCTTGACCAGTTTGTCGAGCAGCTCATTGATCAATTCCCTGGACGGATGAGCGCCTCGATCGGGATTAAGATCGCCGACATAGGGGCTGAAAGCGGCACACTGCATTCTTTCATTGGACGGGGGAACAGGCACATTCTCCTTATGCTGAAGCTCGGCTATCGGCTTTTCAGCTGTTGCCGGCTTATCGGCCGCCGCCGGCTGACCCGAACCTGCAGCGGCCGGCTTGCCGGCATCCGCTGGTTTTTCCGTAACAACTGGCTTGCCGGCATCCGCCGGTTTTTGTGTAGCGGCCGGCTTATCGGTAGCTATTGCCTTGTCCGCAACTGCCGGTTTCTCTGTAGCTGCCGGCTGATCCGCGGCCATTGTCTGACCGCTCATTAACAACGCGGAAAACCAAACCCAAAACAGCAATTGCTTCATGAAATCCTCATAAAATAAATAATTTAAAGATAAGCCAGCTTACGCTCACTTCCCGGTAGAGATAGCTATGATAGCGATTTCTTTACAAAAATTGTGAATTTTATTCATGTTGATTTTCAGAGCGGGCATTTATAGCCCGCCCTGACTTTAAAATTGGAAATTGCCTGTGACTTCAATAACTTCTGTAAAGATGCGAGAGCGTTTTAAAAACACTAATTCACTGATGCTGCGCATGGCCCGTTGTTCATCCAGCGGCCGCGTTAGCGATAGGTTGTTGAACCGATCCTTACTCAATCCGGAATGACTGTACATTGCCTGAAAGGCCATGTGCGCCTGGGCGCGAATTTATCTTCTGAATTCAAGCAGCCCGCGCGCTGGCGGTGTTTTGTTAAACCCGCCTCAATCCTAATGCGTAACATCAAATATTTAATATGCAGGCGGCTTTTGCGGGCCGCGATAATATTTTGTCAAAATCGGATTTTTGACAGGCATTTGGGTTGGTTCCTGCCGCGCGGTTACAACATCTTCCCCAGGCAAAGGCGGCAATCTTTCATAAATTGATATCGGATCGCCATCCAGCTTAGTAAGGGCCTCGTTCAGAGTTTGCTGATCAAATTCAGGTATTTCGCCGTTATTGGCTTTTTGGATGAGGCTCAACGCCAGTTCGAAGCGCTGATCCCGGGTCATTTCCTCGCCTTCCAAATCAGGATGCGCTTCTATGTAAAGTTTGTTATCCAGCCATCCCACCTTGATGGGCTGTTTGACGATATGAACGGGCGTTCCCACCGGCACCATATTGTATAGCTGCTGTATATCTTCAGGGTACATGCGCACGCACCCATGCGTGATCTGCATGCCTATGCCGAAGATTTTATCGATATCGGTACCATGTATGCGGTATTCGCCGGGCAGAGCCAGATGCAGCGCATACTGGCCTAAGGGATTGTGTGGACCTGCCGGCACGACTTCCGGCAGAGGGTCACCGTTAGCCGCGTGTTCGCGCCTGATTGATTCGGGCGGATGCCAAACAGGATCCTTAACCTTGCGCGCCACCTTTGTTACGCCCAGCGGAGTCTTCCAGTCCTGTCTGCCGACGCCATGCGCAAACGACATCACCTGCCTGGGCATGCCAGGTACTTCCGGGGGGTAATAATACATGCGGTATTCCGAGATATTCAGCGTGATGCCCTTGTGCGGCGTATCCGGCAGGATACGTCTGTTGGAGATGCGGATAATCTCATCCTTCTTGACATGCCAGCGATCGACATCCGGATTCAAACGTACAATTTCAGTTTGTCCCAAATTAAACTGTCTGGCCACATCCAGCAAAGTCATTTCATGCTCAGCCCGGGCTAAAGGCACCCCATCGGGATATTCGGTAATGACCGTATCGTTGGGATTTTCCGGCCAGTTATAGGTTGTTGCACCGGCTTTGCCGCCGATGGCCGACAGTGCAATCGACAAGGCGAATAATATACGCAATTTCATTGTAATAACTTTCTCAAACGCAAAAACAATATAACATCACTGTTTTCAATTTCAGGCCTAACGCATGACCGCATCACGAAAATAGCCTATAAACAACCAGTGAACAGGAAAAAAATTTGTTCGGATTAAAATATTCTTAAATTCTATCATGCCGGAAGAATTTAGGCATTGTTTCCCCTGGCGCATTTTAAAAAATACAGCCTGACTGTTGATGCAGGGATAAACCGAAACAATATTGGTATTAGTACATTATATAGATAGGCTGATATGAAATTATAATTTGATTAAATTAACAATAAATTTAATGTATATTGGTTAATAGCGATTTACAGGATGCCTGCCGCTGTGCGTAATAATCCAGAAATTCGACAATATCCGGCAAAACCGGCTCGTTATCCTGTAGCGGCAATGCCAGCGCTGCCAGCAAGTCAATATGATCAAGCTCATCGTATAGGTGGGTTTCCACGCAACCGGCCGCATCCTTGACTTTGTTACTCAGGCTCTGAATATTGATCGGCTTTACCGTTTCATCATTGTTGCCGTACAGCAAAAGCAAGGGAGGTTCCGTGCCCTGAACAAAATTGACCGGCTGCGAGGCCGGATACCGCTCTTCGGGGCCAAAAACCTCTTTTTGATAGGCTTCTGTAAGGGGTAAAAAATCGTAAGGCCCCGCCAGGCCGACAAATCCCCTTATGCTTTGGTAGGTCTCAGGCCGCAGATAGTCCTCATTAAGAGTCAGCATGGCGCCCAGATGCGCGCCGGCCGAATGCCCCATCAGGAAAATATTGCCGGAATCTGCACCGTATTCGGCGCCGTGCGCCTTGACCCATTCCACGGACCGCCTGGCATCGTCGATGATCTGGCCGAATCTGACTTCCGGATAGCGCCGGTAATCCGGTATGACTACCGCATAGCCGCGCGAGGTCAAAGCCTGGGCGACAAACGGATAATCCTCCTTGCCCCGGGTCTCGCAACCGCCCCAGCAGCCGCCGTAAAAAAAGACAACCGTGGCGCGTAAAGCCTGGCCCTGGCCGGGCAAGTAAACATCGAGCCGGTTCAACCGATGCCCGCCGTAAGCAATATCTTCAATCGCGGCAAAGTTATCGGTCCGGGCCAGTGAATTTACCGCGAACAATACCGATTCAGTGCATGCGGGCAATGCCAACAGATAAAACAATCCCAAAATCCGTCTCGCGTTTTTCCGGATGCATGATTTTGCCGTCAAAAGATTCATACAAATGTCCGCGCCGATAATGGATGGATTCCGCCAATGGCTCACGATGACAGAGCCCGACTATTGCTTCGACATCTCATGCCGCTGGTTTACAAGAGTTTTTCCATATTCATCAGCACGCCAGACAGAACAGGCGATAAACCAACTATACAGAAAAAAGGGATAATCCGGGTCAATCGGTATTTCGCTTATTTGTCCATAACATTCCGATAATCAAAAAACCGGCCAAAAGACCACTTGAAATCGATTTTAAAAACCATACATACAAACATTGATTCAGAGTGAGACACTGTCCGTCATTCACTCAATAACGGAAAGTTAAACGTTGGCCGCCGGAAGAAATTTAATACCCTGAAATACTTTTGATATCATATCCCTACTCATCGGCTTCGTCATTCATCAAGAAAAAGAAGCCCTTTCCCCAGATTGCCGAGTAGGGTTATCAAGGAGAATTTTCAAAGCCCTCTTATCACAAAGGAATAATAAAGAAAACAAGCCAATTAACCGAGTATTCAACATCGCTTAAAGATTCGATTCTTGATTGCCATAAAAAATCCTGAATCCACAACGCCAATCTGAATAAACAATTATTTCACGAAAAAAACATCGATTTATAAATTGGTATCAGCACGGCAATTTACCAATCCGTAATATGAACAACAACTGGACGCTTTTGCTGCAACAGGTGTACTTTAACTTTATGAAAAAGAACTAACACTTTTTCGGCTTTATGGACTCTATTGGAAAATACACAATGAGGGCAGGATCATGAACATATTGATCACCGGGGGAACCGGCTTTATCGGCCATGCATTGACCCAACACCTGAGCAAACAAGGTCACGCCGTCACCGTTTTAAGCCGCAACCCCGACAAAGTCGCCGCGATCTGCGGCCCCGGCGTAAACGCGCTGGGCGATCTCAAGCAGCGTAAAGCCGAAGACGCCTATCGGGTCATCATCAACCTGGCCGGCGAACCCATTTTTGACGCCCGCTGGACCGAAGCCAGAAAAAAGCTCATGCGGGACAGCCGCATCGATCTGACCGGGCAGCTTGTCGACAGCATCGAACGCATGACCGTCAAGCCGGACCTGCTGATCAGCGGCTCGGCTATCGGGTATTATGGCGATCAAGGCGATACCGTCTTAACCGAGCAATCGGAGCCTCGCCCGGATTTCTCGCACCGGCTTTGCGCGGACTGGGAACAGGCGGCGCAGAGGGCCAGCCTGTTCGGAGTCAGAGTCTGCCTGATAAGAACAGGCCTGGTCATCGCCGAAGACGGCGGCTTACTGAAGCGCATGCTGCTGCCATTCCGTTTCGGGCTTGGCGGCCGCCTGGGCAGCGGACGGCAATGGATGTCCTGGATACATCGCGAGGACTGGATAGCGATTGCCCAGACCATGATTAATGACGGTTCCATGCAAGGCGCTTATAATGCAACCGCGCCCAATCCGGTCACCAATCGCGAGTTTACCCAAACCCTGGCGTACTGTCTGAACCGCCCCGCCCTGTTGCCGATTCCCGCCCGGCTATTGAAAACCTTGCTCGGGGAGATGTCGGAACTGGTGCTAGGCAGTCAGCGGGTCATGCCCGAGCGACTGCTGGCCCAGGGTTTCGAATTTCAATATCCAGATCTGGTTTCGGCATTGAAGCAGGCGCTAATGAAGCAAGAGATGCTGGAAACGTAAAATTCCGCTTCAGAGCTCATTCAATGGTGCCAGTCTTCTGCAGCGCGAGCCGCAGCTTCTCCATGCGCTTGCGGTTGACGCCCAGATCGCTGTAACCGACGCGCGAGGCGGAACGGATATGAATCAGCCCGGCATCGGCGTCCAGTATGGCGTCGATATCATCGACAAAGCGGAAAACCAGGCTGGTCGCCTGTGCATGCAGCGTATCTTCCGTTTCTTCGGTAATGACGGTGCGGCTTTGCCCGACCAGCGCCTGCTTCAGCGCTGCCCAGGCATTTTCCGCCTCGCCGGTAATTTTAAACGGGGCGATAAAATGCTCCTTATCCGCGGCCTGGGCCTGGCTTGAAACACAGTTCGGGGTGTTCGGACATGGGGCCAGTTTTTTTTCAGATGCATGGCTATGGCTGGAAGTCATTAAAGTCATCGTAATAAAACCCGTATATAAAAGAGATTTGATGGTCATCGGTTTACCTATCGCGGTATATAAAAAGCATCCCATTTATCAGACACAAAAACCAGGCAAATAGTGAAATCCTCTTCACTAAATAACTTTCTTTTTTACGATACACTTGAAATCCAATTCAAAACGCATCCTTATCAGGAGTTAAAGCCATGCCTTATTTAAAATTAAACACCACCGAATCCATCTCCGATGAAAAATCGCCGCAGCTGTTGGATCAGCTGTCAAAACTGATGGCGCAGCAGACCGGCAAGCCGGAACGCTACGTCATGGTGCAAATCGAAGGCGGCAAGGGCATGCTCTTCGCCGGCAACGATCAACCGCTGGCCTATGCCGAATGCAAAAGCATCGGCCTGACGGCGGCACAAGCCAAAGCCATCTCGTCATCATTGTGCCGATTACTGAACGACACGTTACAGATCCCGGCCGACCGCGTCTATATCGAGTTCAGCAACTGTCCGGCCGAGTATTGGGGCTGGAATGGCTCGACTTTCGGCTAATTGCTGGCTTGAGCAACCATCCTAACCTTAAAAACAACGTACTAAATGGAAAATAAAACATGGCTAATCGTATCACTCTGACTCAATTCATCATCGAACAGCAACGTGGACTGCCGGGCACATCGGGCACGTTCACGCTGCTGCTCAACGATATTGTGACCGCATGCAAGAAGATATCGCATCTCGTCAATCGCGGCGCCCTGATCGGCGTACTCGGCAGTGCCGAATCCGAGAATGTGCAGGGCGAAGTGCAGAAGAAACTGGACATCATCACCAACGATATCATGGTCGACGCGCTGAACTGGACCGGCCATCTGGCCGGCATGGCATCGGAAGAGGTCGACGATATCATCAAAATTCCGGCCCAATACCCCAAAGGCAAATACCTGGCCTTGTTCGATCCGCTGGACGGCTCTTCGAACATTGACGTGAACCTGACAGTCGGCACTATTTTCTCGATACTGCGCTGCCGGGAAGGCATCGATCCGACCATTGATGATTTCCTGCAAAAAGGCAGCGATCAGGTATGCGCCGGCTTCGTGCTGTACGGTCCGTCGACGATGATGATCCTGACCACCGGACACGGCGTCAACGGCTTCACGCTCGACCAGGATATCGGCGAATTCATGCTGACGCATCCGAACATGACCATTCCGAACGACACCAACGAATTCGCCATCAACGTCTCCAACCGGCGTTTCTGGGAAGCGCCGGTGCAGCGCTATATCGACGAATGCCTGCAAGGCAAGGAAGGCCCTCGCGCGAAAAATTTCAATATGCGCTGGGTGGCATCGCTGGTCGCCGAGGTCTACCGGATTCTGACGCGCGGCGGCATATTCATGTATCCGCTGGATTTACGCGACCTGTCAAAACCCGGCAAACTGCGCCTGATGTACGAAGCCAATCCGATCGGCTTCATCATCGAACAAGCCGGCGGCGCCTGCTCGACCGGGCGCGACCGCATACTCGACATCAAGCCGACCGGCCTGCATCAGCGCGTGCCCGTGATTTTGGGATCGAAAAACGAGGTTGAGCGGATTGTGGAATATCACCAGCAAACTGAAAGTTAAACCAAGGAGCCCGTATCCATCATCCCTGACAAAAGCAAAAAATACCCAATGAAATTATTACTGACCATCGCATTGTCGCTATTCAGCCTCAATGCCGCTGCCGCTTATAAATGTGTCGTGAACGGCAAAACAATCTATTCCAATTCGATGTGCGCTGAGGATGCGAAGCAATTTTCGATCGATAAAGACTCGGATTGGACCATGAAGCTAAAGGTCCGAACCGCGCCGAAAGAAGATGCCCGTCTGAATGCTATCAACTCCCTGCCGCCATCAGGCGAACCAACAGAGGAACAGGCTCCTCAGGCAACGGTTGCGGCCAATCGCCCAAGCGCAAGCAAGTCGCCCAAAAACGACAAATTCAAATGTGACGGCAGGGATCAATGCTCACAAATGACTTCGTGCGAAGAGGCAACTTTCTTTCTGGAAAACTGCCCAAATCAATACACGGACGGCAACAATGATGGCGTTCCTTGCGAAATACAATGGTGTCGTTAACCTTGGCAGCGCAAATCAGAGCTTATGCCCCAAATCCCTGTTCTATTGATTCATTATGAAAAAAATCCCCATCGGCATCAGCAGTTGCCTACTTGGTCAAAACGTCCGTTATGACGGCGGCCATAAGCATGATGCCTATATCACCGGCACGCTCGGCGAATATTTCGATTTCCGGCCGTTTTGCCCGGAAGTCGAAATCGGCCTCGGCGTGCCGCGCCCGACCATCCATCTGGTCAAGGCCAATGGCGAGGTGCGCTGCATTGGCGTTCAAGATCCTGAAATCGATGTAACGGAGCGACTGCGCGACCATGCCGAACGGCTGAAAGCGCAGCATGCGGATCTGTGCGGCTATATCCTGAAGAAGGACTCGCCGAGCTGCGGCATGGAGCGGGTCAAGGTGTATGTCGATAACATACCCAAGCGGGACGGCATCGGCATTTACGCCGAGGCCATGATGCGCAACAATCCGCTGCTGCCGGTGGAAGAAGAAGGCCGATTGGGCGACGCCGGCCTGCGGGAGAATTTCATCCAGCGCGTCTATGTGCTGCATCGCTGGAAGTCAATGCTGGAGGAAGGGCTGACGGTACGCAATCTGGCCCGTTTTCACGCCAGACACAAGCTGATCATCATGAGTCATGGCGATTACCTAGAACTGGGCCAATTAGTGGCGGGCGCAACCCAGGATAATATCGAACAGACTGCCGGACGCTATAGCCTGCTGTTGATGACGATACTCAGGAAAGCCGCCAGCCGCGGCAATCATGTCAATGTCCTCCAGCACATCCAGGGCTATCTGAAAAAAGAGCTGAGCAGCGATGACAAGGCCGAGCTTTGCGAAGTCATTGAGCGCTACCGGCAGGGCGAAGTGCCGCTGATTGTGCCGTTGACGCTGCTGAAGCATCATTTCCGCAGAACGCCCGATCCTTATATTGACGAATCGTATTACATGTCGCCCTATCTTCAGGAATTGCGGCTGATCAATCAGCTATAACCATGGCAAAAATATTAATTATCGGCTGCGGCGATCTGGGCACGCGCCTGGCTCATGTGCTGTCCGACGAAGGCCATCAGGTAACGGGCCTCAAACGCCATCCACCATCCCGTAACGGCCGAATCCGGTATGTAGCCGCCGACATCACGACTGGCGCCGGATTTGACGCGCTGGATACGGACTTCGACCAACTGTTCTTCATCATCACGCCTGACGGACGCAATGAATCCGATTATCGCGCAATTTATGAGATCGGCCTGACTAATGCCCTGGCCAAACTGCCCCGGTGCCCATGGATTTTTGTCTCGTCAACCAGTGTGTATGCGCAGTCCCAAGGCGAATGGGTCGATGAAGAATCGCCTGCCGAACCGCAGGTGATCACAAGCCAGTTGATTCGGCAGGCCGAACAGCGGCTGACCTCATCAAATCCGGACAATGTCATCGTGCGCTTTTCCGGCATTTACGGCCCTGGCCGCGAATCGCTATTAAGAATGGCCGCGCAGGCGCAGGCGGTCCAGCAGCAGCCGCCCTATTTCACCAACCGGATTCACCGGCAGGATTGTGTCGGCGTGCTGGCCTTCCTGCTCGAACAGCGGTTAAAAGGCCGCAAACTGGAACCATGCTATCTGGCCAGCGACGATGATCCGACCCCTTTATGGGACGTGATCTCATGGCTGGCCGAACGCATGCACTGCGCGCCGCCTGTTGCCAAATCGGCCGGCATGGACACGGTTATGAACAAGCGCTGCAGTAATCGACGATTGAAAGCTTTGGGTTATCAATTCCGCTATCCCGATTTTAAAAAAGGCTATGCGGAATTGATCGATAAAAGCGGTCCCGCACCATAACAAAAACTTTCCCATTCGGGCCATTGAATACGGCTACTTTCCAGCGCCAGAAACACTCATGCTTCCGGGCCAGTTACGGATAGCTCTTGGCTCTTCAGGGTTGAATTTTTTTTGAGACAGCAAACATCAAAAAATAATTTTTATCCTATACTTTTTTATCCTTATCTTTTTGATAAAAAGACTCCGCCACCATGAGCTACTTAAATATTTATTTTAATGACGAACTCAAATCCAAGCATGAAATGAGATCCCGCATCACCCGGATTGGCCGTAATCGGGATAATGATGTTGTAATCGACAACATAGGCGTTTCAGGCATTCATGCCGAAATCATCAGGAACGATGACCAATACACCATTCGAGACCTCAACAGCAAAAATGGCGTCTATGTCAATGGCGAGCGGGTATCGGAGAAAAAATTGAATTTCGGCGATGAAATAAGCATTTTTAAACATAAACTGAAATTCATCGCGGTTGATCTGCCCGTCTCCGTCGAAACGACAGGCTCAACATCAATTGAAAGAAGCAACAATAATCAATCGGTCACCGTTGAGGTTGATGTTTCCAGATTAGAAAGTCTAATAAGAGAGAAGGAGGCAAATAATGCTTACCTTGAGGTTTTAAGCGGCGCGATGGCCGGCCGTACATTCAAGTTATCGAAAACACGTTTCAGTGTCGGAAAATCCCCGGACTGCGATATTCAAACCGGCGGTTGGTTTGCTCCGAAAATTGCCGCGAAAATCGCCCGCCAAAGCGATGGCTATTATCTGGTCCCGGAGAAATATGGAAAAACCCGGCATAATGGCCATACGGTCAAAACCCGGATCAAACTCAAGCATGAGGATGACATTGAAATCCGCGGGACAAAATTTCGTTTCATAAACAAATAATGAGTTGCAAATCCTTTCATTCAATAATGAAAAGCTGACATTGACTATCCAGGTTCCCGGCTACAAAATCCAGAAGCTCTTAGGCGAAGGAGGCATGGCTTCTGTTTTTTTAGCGACACAGCAGTCTCTCGATCGCCCTGTCGCGTTGAAAATTCTCAAAAAATTTGATACCGAAGCGCAAATCAAGCGCTTTTTTAATGAAGGCAAAATCATCGCCTCATTGAACCATCACAATATCATTACCATCCATGACCTCGGGGAGGTCAATGGACGGTGTTTTCTGGCGATGGAATATATCGAGGGCGGAGATCTCAAGCAACGCATCAATACCGGTTTGCCGCCGGACGAAGCCATACAGTTGATAAAACTGATCGCGCATTGCCTCGATTTCGTACACAAAAAAGGCATCATCCACCGGGATATCAAACCGGAGAACATCCTCTTCAGAAAAAATGGCTCGCCTGTGCTGACGGATTTTGGCGTCGCCAAGCAATTACAGTCGGATACATCATTGACCATGGACGGCTCGGCTATCGGCAGCCCCCATTATCTAAGCCCGGAGCAGGCCGAGCAGAAACCGCTCGATGCAAGAACGGATATTTATAGCCTCGGCATTATTCTCTACGAACTGTTGACGGGCCAAAAACCGTTTCAAGGCCATTCCGCCATTGAAATCATCATTGCGCATTTAACGACCGAAGCCCCTCCGCTCCCCAAAAAGCTTGCAAGATATCAGGAATTACTGGATTTGATGATTGCCAAGGATGCGGACGACCGATTTGATTCTGCCGCTGATTTGGCCCACTTTCTTGAACTGCTCCAAAATCGCGCTTCCAGCCATGCGTTGACCCGGAAAGTCAGCAGGATCATGCCGTCAGCCGAAAAAAAAGCCAAAGCGCCGGTTAAAAACCCCTCATCGGCAAACCGGGCAATCAAGCCCAAAAAACGCCTGCACCAATATGTATGGCTGGGCGCGGCAAGCGTTGCCATGGCTTCGGCCGCCATTTACTTTTACCCTTACCTGAATACAGAACCGACCTCACAAGAAGATTCCTTAACCGATGCCGCCCGGAGCGTCCAGGATAAAAGCGCTGCAACCGAGACAGCGGCCGCATCAATAGACCAAAACCGAATTCAGCAGCTACTGGCTCAGGCAGAAGCCTTTATGGATAACCCGAAATTGTCCCTGCCGATTCTGAAGCAGGCATACGACACATACAATCTCGTGCTTCAAATGGATCCAGGCAATGCTATCGCGACACAAGGAATAACACGCGTCGGATCTTTGTACACAACTATACAGGATAGGGTTGATTTCTATCTTTCCGAAGCGGGAAAGGCGCTGAAGACTTACAGATTGACTTCGCCTTCACGAAATAACGCCTTGTTCTATTTTCATGAAGTCCTGCTCCTTGATCCCAATAACGCTGAAGCCCAACAAGGCAAATTCAGAGTCGCAAATGCCTATGCGGATCTGGCCGAGTCTAATTTAGATGGTTTCGATTACACCGCGGCTAAAGCGAACATTAGGAGAGGGCTTTCCATTTATCCGAAATCGCCCAGATTATTAGCGCTCAGAAAGAAAACCAACGCATTTACCGATGCCCCCCAGCGCCTGTTTGGAAAAATCAAATCCATCTTCGATTAACTAGCGGATGACAACGACTAAAAAAAGGAGTCACTGATGCCCTGGAAATTTGGACAAGCCATCAACATAGGCAAACGGAAGGAACAGCAGGATCGGATAGGCATATTCCATACAGGAGACGGAAAAAGACATTTAATGGTTGTCGCTGACGGCATGGGCGGACTTCCCAAAGGCGATCAGGCCGCGCAGATCGTCGTGGACACCGCCGAACAGGCTTTCAAAACAAACAAAATCCGCAACCCCGAGTCATTCCTCGAAGATATCTGCACTCAATCCCATAAACGGATTAATCAGCTTGAAACGGATATCTCAAAGGCGCCTGGCACAACCTGCGTCTTGCTATATATCGACAGACTTCAAGCCCATTGGGCGCATATCGGCGACTCGCGCTTATATCATTACAGAGAAGGCCGCCTGATCAATCAAACCTTGGATCATTCACTGATGCAATTGATGATCGATCAAGGCGCGATCGAGGAAAACACGGAAGAAGCCAGATCTCTACAAAATCAACTCTACAAACGCTTGGGCGGTCCCCAAAAACCGGAGCCCGATATTCATGCAGGTACATTGAAAAATGGGGATCTATTCCTGCTGTGCAGTGACGGGTTCTGGCAATCGGTAGAAAAAGATCAGGTTCCTTTTATTCTTCAGGATCACCCGCTGGATCAGGACGGCCCTGAACGGCTTGTAACCCTTGCCTTACAGAATGGAGGCCGATGCTGCGACAATATCAGCGTGACGCTGGCTCAATGGGAAACCGCGCAAACAAGCCTGATGCAGAAAATACGCAATCTTTTTAAATAACGCTTGATGTCGGCAACCTTCCGTTACACCTTCCCGAACTTGACAGCCACCCGCTTGCGGGCGGTTGTCAAGTTCATCAGGCAGTTTTTTGTTCGAGACAATTGGTGCCAGGAACTTTACTACCACCCCCTCCCTTTTCTTATCCCGAACTCAGACTGATCAACGATATAGACGAGCCGGGACCAACATCAGGCGAGCTCAGCGGACAGTGTAATGGTCGTCCCTGCGAGCGCCTTGCTGACCGGGCAGTTTTTCTTGGCTTCCTCGGCTGCCGCGACAAAACCCGCCTCGTCCACGCCGGGCACTTCGCCCTGGACCGTAAGGCGAATGCCAGTGATGCCTTCATCCGGCTGGAAAGTAACCTCGGCCTTGGCCTGCAGTCGGGTCGGCGGCGTGCCCGCGCCAGTCAATCCGTGGGACAGCGCCATGCAAAAGCAACTGGAATGGGCGGCGGCGATCAGCTCTTCGGGACTGGTCTTGCCGTTCGCCTGCTCTGCCCGGGCCGGCCAGGAAACCGGATACTGCCCGATGCCGGACGAATCGAAGGAGATTACGCCGCTGCCTTTGAGCAGCTCGCCCTCCCAGACGGTATGCGCTATGCGAGTTGTGGCCATGTTGGATTCTCCATGACGATGAATGGTGAGCTTGGAGTTTAACGCCAGTTACTGCGAAATTTTTGACGAAATGAGGTTTGGAAAGGTTCCGTTGCCGGGCGGATAGCGGCTATCGACCGATAGCATCTATCCGCCATTCCCAAAAGCAACCATTAACCCCAGAAGAAGATCACTTGAGACAGCAAGCCGATAGCCTTTCAGTGCCCTGCCTTTTTTCATGTCCCTGCCAAAAACTTCCCTGCTTTTTCGGCACCACCTCGACGGTTGGATGGGCCATCATCTCCATCCTCCGCCCAATGCCTTGTAAATTTTTACCGTCGATATCCGCTGCCGCTTGGCCACATCGATTAGCTCGAGATTGGCCTGCAATGCGTTTTGCTGTGCGATAAGCACTTCCAGATAGGTCGCCCTGGCGGATTTATAAAGCTCGTCGGAAATTTCAACGGACTGTTTCAGCGCCTCGCTCTGCTGCTTTTTTTCGGAATGGATCTGTTCCAGTTTCCGGATATTGGAAAGTTCGTTCGCCACCTCGACATAGCCGTTCAGAATGGTTTTCTGATAGTTGTGCATGGCGGTCAGCTGGTTGGCTTTCGCGGTATTGAACTGGGCTTTCAGCGCGTTCATGTTGATCAGCGGCGCCACTAGGGTTCCAAAGAGCGAATAGGCGAGCGAGGCCGGCGACTGAAACAAAAACTCGGGGTTGAACGCCTGAAAGCCCAGCGTCGCCCTGATGTTGAAATTCGGAAAGAATGCCGCCCTTGCCGCTTTCAGATCGAACTGGGTCGCCTCGATCTGATGCTCGGCTTCACGAACATCGGGACGGTTCGCCAGCAATTGCGAAGGCACGCCCGATGCGATTTGCCGGGGAACGGCTTCGAACAGGACGGCCTTCTGCCGCTCGATGGGTTGCGGATAGCGTCCCAACAGGAAATTCAGTTTGTTTTCGGTTTCCGTGATTCGCTGCAGCGTCTGTTTTTCCAGTACCTGTGAATTGAGCAGTTGCGCCCTGAACTGCTGCACGGCCAGTTCGTTCGCCCTGCCGGCCTCTTTCTGCAGTTTCACGACCTCCAGCGCCTCCTGCTGTTTCTGGACGGTCTGCCGGATGATGTCCAGTTCATTATCCAATGCCAGCAATTCGCTGTAGTGAATCGCGACATCGGCAACGAGATTCGAAATGACGAAATTGGTGCCCTCGATGCTTGACAGATAGCCCGAAAGCGCCGCCTTGCGCTGGTTCCGCAGCTTGCCCCAGACATCGACTTCCCACGATGCCTGCAGGCCCACGAACATGTCGGTCAGATTTTCGGGCACGATTTGGCCAGGCGTGATTTCGGTGGAAGCGTTGCCCGCCCCGTCCATGGTGTAAAGCCCGAATTTCTGGACCCCGCCGCCTATATTCAGATCCACTTTCGGCAGCAGGGCGCCGTTGGCCAGCTTCACGCTCGAGCGCGCAACTTCGATGCGCTGCAAGGCCATTTGCAAATCGATATTGTTGGCCACGGCGGCATCGATCAGCTTTACCAGAAGCGGGTCGGCAAAGTATTGCCGCCAGTTGATGCCGGCAATGCTGGGCGCGGCGTTTTCCTGATTTTGAAAACTGGCCGGGATTTCCTTTTCCGGAATGGACAAATTGGTATCGAACGACGCGCAGCCGTTCAGGTTCACCGCCAAAAACGAGGCGGCCAGCGTGTAATAAATCCTGTTTTTCATTGAATTTTAAATCGTTTCCGAGAGAGCAATTTCTTCTTTTCTTCCGTCGTCCTTATGCCTGTCCGCAAGGGTTGCGAACACCACATACAGTCCCGGAATGACAATTACCCCGAAAATGGTCCCGAAAAGCATGCCCCCTGCCGCTGCCGCGCCGATGGTATTGTTGCCTAGCTTGCCTGCGCCCGAGGCGAACATCAGCGGGATCAGGCCGGCGATAAAGGCAAAGGATGTCATCAAAATAGGCCGCAGACGCAGCGAGGCGCCTTCGATGGCCGCTTCAAACGGCGTTTTTCCCAGCCGGTGCTTCATCGCCGCATATTCGATGATCAGAATGGCGTTCTTGCCGAGAATGCCGATCAGCATGATCATGGCGATTTGCGCGTAGATGTTGTTTTCCAGCCCCATGACCATGAGTAAAAACAAGGCCCCGAACACGCCGATCGGCAGGGAAAGAATGACCGGCATGGGCATCAGGAAGCTTTCGTATTGGGCGGCGAGAAGCAGGTAAACGAACAGCAGGCAAATCACGAAAATATAAACGGCCTGGTTGCCCGCCTGCGCCTGGTCCCTGGACGATCCCGCCCAATCGTAGCCGAAGCCTTTCGGCAGTTTTTGCGCGGCCACGTCCTTGATCGCGGCGATCGCCTGGCCGCTGCTGTACCCCGGCGCCGGCTGGCCGTTGACCATAGCAGAAGTGTACATGTTGTAGCGCGTCACCTGCTCCGGCCCATAGACCTTTTCAACGCGAAGAAAAGAAGAAAAAGGCACCATGTTCCCCGCCTCGTTCTTGATGTACAGCTTCATCAGATCGTCGGGCTGGGCGCGGTATTCGGGCGATGCCTGCACCATGACTTTGTACATCTGGCCGAAACGGATAAAGTTGGTCGCGTATTCGCTGCCGATCAGGGTTTGCAGCGTGCTCATGGCGTTCTCGGCGGTGATGCCTTTTTGCGCGGCCTTATCATTGTCGACATGCAGCAGAAATTGCGGAAAACTGACGTTGAAAGTGGTAAAGGCATTCGCTATCTCGGGCCGTTTGTTGAGTTCATCCACAAAGTCATCGGCCACTTTCTGCATTTTTTGCAGATCGCCCGAGCCGGTCTTGTCCAGCAGCCGCATTTCAAAGCCGCTGGAGTTGCCGTAGCCCGGCATCGGCGGCGGCGTGAAAAACTCGATGCTGGCATCCTTGATATACTGGGTTTTTTCTTCCAGCTCGCGGATGATGTCCTTATCGGAAGCCGTCCTTTGATCCCAGTTTTTCAAGCTGATCAGATTCATGCCGTAAACGGCGCCCGTACCTTCGGAAAGCAGACTGAACCCCGCCAGGCTGGACACCGAACTCACGCCGTCCAGGCCCGACGCGACGCGCTGCACTTCATTCGACACTTTTTCGGTGCGCTCGAGGGTCGCGCCCGATGGCGCCGTGATATTGACGTATATGGTGCCCTGGTCTTCTTCGGGAATAAAACCCGAAGGGAGATAAGATCCTAGCAAACCGGAGCCTGCGGAAAACGCGGTTAATATGCCGAAAGTTACCAGCCTTCTGCCGGCGATCGCGCCGATCAGTTTTTTGTAGTTATCGGACAGTTGGTTGTAGCGGTTGTTGAATCCCGCGAAGAGCCTTTGCAGGCCCGTTTTTTCAGCGCGTTCGGCATTATGGATATTCTTGAGAAACAAGGCGCACAGCGCAGGCGTCAGGGTCAGCGCCGTGATCCCCGAGAGGACAATGGAAAACGCCATGGTCAGGGAGAACTGCCGGTAAAACACGCCCTCGGGGCCTTCCATGAAGGCCACCGGCAAAAACACCGCCGACATCACCAGCGTAATCGCAATAATCGCCCCGCTGATCTCACGCATGGCCTGTTCCGTCGCCTTGCGCGCGCCGATTCCGGACTGCTCCATTTTGGCATGCACGGCTTCAATCACCACAATGGCGTTGTCCACGACGATGCCGATGGCCAGCACCAGGGCGAAAAGCGTGATGAGATTGAGGGAAAAGCCCATCAGCTGCATGAAGAAAAACGTGCCGACCAGCGACACCGGCACGGCAATGATGGGTATGATGGTGGAACGCAAATCCTGCAAAAAGACAAACACCACCAAGGCAACCAACAGGAAGGCTTCCACCAGGGTTTTAACGACTTCGTGAATGGAAGCGTCCAGAAACTCGGAAACATCGTAGCTCAGGGTATAGTCCATGCCCGGCGGGAAGGACGTCGACTTGATCCTTTCCATGGTGGTCTTGATATCGTCAATCACCTCCTTGGCATTGCTGCCCGGACGCTGCTTCAACAAAATGGCGGCGGAGGGCTGGCCGTTTTCCTTGGAAAGCACGTTATAATCCTGGGAATCGAACTCGATATCGGCGACATCCTTGAGGCGCAGGATTTCGCCATGCTCCGTGCTGCTCAGGACAATGTTCTCATACGCCTCCCTGGTATTGTATTTGCCCGTGTACTTTAAAACGTACTGGAGCGCCTGCGCCTTCTTGCCCGAGCTTTCGCCGATCTTGCCCGGCGCCGCCTCTACGTTCTGGGCCTTCAGTTTCTCGATTATCTCGGTCGCCGAGATGTTGTACATCACCAGTTTGTCGGGCTTGAGCCACACGCGCATGGCGTATTCCCTGGAACCCAATAGTTCGGCGAAACCCACCCCGTCTATCCGCTTGAGTTCCTTTAAGACATTGATGTCGGTAAAGTTGTAAAGAAATTTCTCGTCCAGCGTGGGGTCCGAGCTGAGTATGTTGATGTACAACAGCATGGCGTTCTGCACTTTCTCGACAATGACCCCTGCCTTAATCGCCTCGGCGGGCAGCTCGTCCAGCACCGAGGACACCCGGTTCTGCACGTTGACGGCGGCGACTTCCGGGTCGGTGCCGGCCTTGAAAATAATCTGGATTTCGCCGCTGCCGTCATTGCCGGAAACGGACGACATATAGGCCATGCCGGGCACGCCGTTGATCGCCCTCTCGAGCGGCGTGATCACGGCCTTGACGACCACTTCCGCATTGGCGCCGGTGAATTTCGTCGTAACGTTGACCTCGGGCGGGGCGATATCGGGAAACTGCGTGACCGGGAGCTTGACCAGCGACAGCAGGCCTATCAGGGTAATCAGAATGGATATGACGATCGACAGTACCGGACGGTGAATAAATTTAGTAGTCATGATGATCCTTACCGTCCGGTCAAGCTTTAATGTCTGGCGACATCACTTTTGCCAAGTCCGCATCGACGGGATGTATCTTATGACCATCCCTTACGTTCTCGACGCCCTCGAACAGTATCTTTTCGTCTTTTGACAAGCCCGATTCCACGACATAAAAATCCGTAAACCGCATTTTGGGCACGATGTTTCTCTGCTCCAGCACACCCTCCAGATTGACCACGAAAACATACAGCTTGTCCTGAATTTCAAACGTCGATTTTTGAGGAATTTGCATAGCGTTCCTCAGCTGTCTGTTGACAACGACCTTGCCGCTCGCGCCGTGCTTTAAAATGGCATCGGGATTCGGAAATCTTGCCCTGAATGCGATATTGCCGGTTGAGCGGTCGAATTCGCTTTCGATCATTTCTATTTTTCCCTCGTAACCGTAGAGCGCATTGTTGGCGAGCCTCAAGCTCACGGTTTTCGCCTCCTGCTCCCCGTCGGTCAGGTAATTCAGGTAATCGATTTCCGACAGGTTGAAATAGGCGAATACCTCGCGGTTGTCGGAGATGGAGGTCAGCATATCTCCCTCCGCTATCAGGCTGCCGACCTTGTTTGGGATCCGGTTGATGACGCCATTGTAGGGCGCCTTGATTTTTGCAAAGGAAAGCTGCAAAGCGGCCTGCTCCTTGTTGGCCAAAGCCTCTTCCACATCGGCTTTCAATGCGTCCACTTTGGCCTTTGTCACGGCAAACTCCGCCTTGGACACGATGTTTTTTTCCGCCAGCCGCCTTACGTTGGTCAATTCCACTTCGGCCGCTTTCAGATCGGCTATGGCATTTTTATAAGCCGCATCGGCTTTTTGCAGTTCTTTTTCGAATTCCAGGGAATTGAGCGTAAACAGCAGTTGTCCTTCCTTTACCGGCTGGCCTTCGTCCACATGAATTTTTTCAATGTAGCCTTTGATTTTGCTTCTCACCTCTACATATTTCACCGACTGAATCTCGGCCACGTATTCGTTGCTGTAGGTCGTGTCCTTTAACAAAGGGGTTACCACCTGATGGGTATCGACGGTATCGGCTTCTTTCTTTGACGTGCAGGATGCCGTGATCAGGCACAATGCAAGAAACAGTATTTGGCTATTTTTCATTTGAAGTATTTTCGCAATTGAATTTTTGACGCATAAGGAGAACGGTAAGACCGTCCTCCGTACGGTTGCGGATCTTTCGGACAGACGAGATTTGAGGTGTAAAGCGTTTTTGCTCTGTTCACTCAACACCGCTTTCACTTTTTCCTTTAATGCCTGCTTAAATTGGAAAACGGAATATCGGAAGAGTACGCAGGTAACGGCAAATTGGTACAAATGAGTCAATGACTCGTTGATGACAGCATTGATCGGCAGCATGTAGGTTAATGGGAATATTGACTGTCCTTTATAAAAAGCAAAAAATAGGCCAAAATAGAAAAAACAAATCGCATTATCTTTCTTATACTTAGCTCGCATGGAAAATTTGCGGGCTTAAACAAATGTTGCATTTTGCGACAAGCGTATGCAAAATACCTCATTATGTCTGTTATCTATAAATTAACTTTCTCCCTGTTCGCCCTGACATTGATAGTTTTCGGCATTTACGGAACCTATCAGCTTCGGACCGAAGCGCAGGATTTGCGGGACGACGTTGAAAAAGAAACACGCTTGTTGGCCCACAGTTTGCTAGTTTCGGTGGAAAACGCCATACGGGACCAACAGATGGAAGACGTGCAAAAACTTTTACAACAATTGGAACGCCTCAAGCCTTCCATTGATGTGCGCATCTACATTCAAAATCGCAACGTCATCCGTTCGGATGACCAAAGCATGGTCTGGCCGGAAAAAGTAAAGGATGCCCTGTTCCAGGCCGCGCTTGCCGGTGAAGCGAAACAATTTTATTTTCCCGTGGATGAGCCCGATTTCCTGGTGCTGTCCCTGCCTTTTAATAAGGCTTCAACGCATATGCCGGGCAATCTGGCCCTGGTGCGCTCATTGCAAAAGATGAAAGAGGATTTAAGTAGAACCAAAACCTATATTCTTTTGTCTTTTTTTTCCCTGATCGTGTTTACCTCCCTGCTTTGTTTCTTTTTAGGCCACCTTTATATTTCCCGTCCGTTACGGGAACTCCGTCAAGCCATGCTGGTTTTCAGAAACAGCAGGGAGCCGCCGGCTCCCCTGCCGGTAACCGGCAGCGACGAGCTTTCTTCCGTGACGCAGGAATTCAACCGGATGACTGCCCAGTTATATTCGGCTTACCGCAGGCTGGACGCCGAGACGCAACAGAGACGGCAACTGCAGCAGGCCTTGCAAAACGCGGATAAAATGATAACGATCGGCCAGCTGTCGGCAGGCCTGGCCCATGAAATCGGCTCGCCCTTGCAAATCATCAATGGCCGGGCAAGGGCGCTGGCCGGCGGCGAGGATTTGAAAGAGGTGCGGCGGATAGCCAATATTCTGGTCGACCAGACCGACCGCATCACGCGGATCGTCCAGCGCCTCCTGGAATTTGCGCCGCGCCATTCGTCCGAACCCGCGCCCTGCGATGTCATCCAGGCTGTAGCGGAAGTCATCGATATGCTGGGTTTTGAAGCACGGCGTCAAGGGGTAATCATGACTTATACGCACCCCGAGACATTGCCCTTCTTGCTGATCAATAAAGACGGCATCCAGCAGATCGTTTTAAACCTGCTGTCCAATGCGCTGGCCGCCATCGTCGACACGGGCTCGATCACCGTCGATTTGTCCCAGGATTCAATTGTCTACGCCGATAACCCAATACCGGCGCTACGGCTTACCGTAAGCGATACGGGAACAGGCATCGCGCCTGAACATCTGCCCTATCTTTTCGAACCCTACTTTACCACCCGCAGCAAACAGGGCGGAACCGGCCTCGGCTTGGCTGTGGTCAAGACACTGGTTACCGAAATGGGGGGCAGCGTCGTTGCCGAAACGGAATTCGGCAAAGGCAGCCGATTTGTTGTCCATTTGCCCTGGAAGCATCCATTATGACTTTAGAAAACGTTCGCCTGCTGGTGATTGATGATGATCCCGGCATTGTCGATTACCTGCTCGACATGCTTCGGCATAAAGGGTATTCGACCACCGGATTCACGCAAACCGATGAAGCGCTCAGCGCCATCGAAAAAGAGCCGTTCGATCTCGTCATATCCGATGTGGTCATGCCCGGCATGCGCGGCCTCGAATTAATGGCGGCCATTCACCAGAAACGGCCTGAACAACTGGTATTGCTGATCACCGCCTTCGGCAGCATCGATTTGGCGATGCAAAGCATGCGCGCGGGCGCCTGCGACTTTTTAACCAAGCCGTTCCGTATCGAGGAGCTATATTCCGCGGTAACCCGCGCGCTTGAAGACCGGCAAATGAGGCGCACGGCCGTAAAAATCGACTATACCGGCGATAAAAACAGTGACACGAGCGTGTTCGTAACCCGCAGCACTTGCATGCGGCAACTGATAAACCTGGCAAAACGGGCCGCGGCAGTCAACTCCACAGTGCTGCTGACGGGCGAAAGCGGCACCGGCAAAAGCGCCGTGGCCCGCTGGATTCATGACAACAGTCCCAACTATCAAGGACCGTTCATTGCCGTTAATTGCGCGGCCTTGCCGCACAATTTGGTGGAAAGCGAACTGTTCGGCGTGCGCAAAGGGGCTTTTACCGACGCCAGCAAAGACAGGCCGGGGCTGTTTTTACAAGCCGATTCCGGAACGCTGTTTCTCGACGAAATCGCCGAACTGCCTTTGGAAATACAGCCCAAGCTGCTGCAGGCGCTGGAAACCGGAAAAATCCGCGCGCTTGGCGCCACCAAGGAAGACGAGGTCAATGTCCGCCTGATTGCCGCCACCCATCAGCCTTTGGCTCAGCGCGTCAACGACAAGCTGTTCCGCTCCGATCTTTATCACCGCTTGAATGTGATCAGTCTTGAAGTTCCGCCTTTAAGAGAGCGCAAGGAGGATCTTGACGAACTGGTCAAGACTTTAATCGACACGATTTGCCTTCGTCTCGGCAAACAAGGCCCGATCAATATCTCGGCGGAAGTGTTGCGCTGGATACAAGCCTACCATTGGCCGGGCAATGTCCGGGAACTTGCCAATACCCTGGAACGGGCGATCGTACTTGCCGAGCATGACACGCTTTTCATTGAGGATTTGGCGCAAGCGTCGAAAATTCCTTTCAACGACAAGAGCTTCCTGGAGCTGGCGATGATGCAGGGATGGACCGTGGAAGACATTCAGCAAGCGTATATTCGCCATGTTTTAGAGGCGACCGGCGGCAATAAAATTCAGGCGGCCCGGATACTCGGCCTGGACCGCAGCACCTTATATCGCAAGCTGGGATAATGGCTTCCTTGCAATAGGATAAGCAACTGTGGGGGCGACTACCCCAAATATTTCACCACGAAGGACACAAAGGCCACGAAGGCTTTTCAATTCAAATACTTGCCAATATTTCCGAATGAATTCATGAAGCGCTGGAAAGATAGTGGCAGCACCTTGATTTTCTTCGTGTTCTCTGCGTTATCTGTGGTTTTATAAAATATCCTGGCTAAAATCGATAGTGCCCAAGGCGACTAAAGTCGCCCCCACAAAGGATGTCCAGCGCCAATCATCCGCCGGATGCTATTTATACCTTTGCGAAAATTCCTGGCGCACTCCTTCCGCCAGTAACTTGTACGCATCTTTTATGCTGTCGCGGGCGCTCATCAACAAAAGCTCCCGCCCTTTAATCAGCTTTTCTTTTTCAGCTTCCGTCGGAGCGCTGGCGATTGCCTCGAATTTCTCTTTTGCCGATTCCACATCCCGCCTTGCGGAAGCAATCTTCTGGCCGTATGAGGAAAGCAATTCCTCATGAGCCTTGGCGTTTTTTCCAAATGCTTTAAGAAGCGCTACGCGCTTTTGGATACGTTGGGAGGCAGTCTCGGCTTCCGCTATGAGCCGGGTTTCCTTCGCAGCAAGAATCTGCCCTTCCGCGCGCTTGACACTGTCCCTGCTTTTTATCCATTCAGCCTTTATTTTATCGGCGACGTTTTTGATATCCTGCTTCGTCGCGCTTTTATTAATCTCTGGCTTGAACCCCTCAAATGCGCCAATCTCGGCGTTAAGCTCGGAAACCAGGCTTTTCCTTTCCGGATCGCTCAGAGCCGTCGCGTTTTCTATCCTGGCCTTGAAAGGTCCAAGCTGCTTCAGCCGATTGTCGACCTGGGTCAAAAGATAATTTTTTCCTCTGCCAATCATGGCTTCCCTGTCATCGAGACCGCCCTTTTCTTTGCCGAAAGCCTTTCCCGCGGTGAAGCTGTCTCTTTTCGGGGCGGGTTGTTCTTGTGCCGCCCGGTTCCTCTCCTGAGTTGCCTGTGTTTTCGCGATTGATATGTTTTCCACCGAACTATCCTCCATAAATGAATTCGCAACGATTGCAAAAACGGAAATGATGACTACGGATAACGCTGTTACGAAATATTTCATAAAAAATACCTTAAGTTCCTAAATCAAGATCGAGTATCGCCGTCTCCTTGTTCGGCCATTTTGAGCTTGCCTGCCCAGGCCGCGGCGCCTTTTGGGCTGGAGGACTGCGGGAGCGGCCAGGAGCCGTCCCGCAATCTGCCATGCAGCGCGCACGATTACAATGCCGCGCTTCCAGGGTTATCGTCCCCTGCCCGTCAAGAGAGCGGTCGGGTTATTGCTGGCGTTGCTCTCTATGGTCAGCCTCTCCGAGTAAGCCTGAGCCGCATTCGGAGTGAAACTGGCGGAAAGACTGCAGGTCCTGCCCGGATTGACCGGTGTGGTGCAGGAGCCCATACCGGTCACCGCAAACGGCGCAGGCGCGCTCGCAGAGGTGATGATGAGCGGGGCAGTGCCTGTATTTCTCACCAGAATGTTCCTGGGAACAGTGAGACCGACCCGCACCCCCCTGTCGCCGCCGAAATTCGTATCGGCAATGGTGGCGGTAGTGGCAGCCGTCGACGCGGCGATGCCCGTGCCAGTCGCCGTGACGCTGAAAGGCGATCCTTCCGCGTTATGGAAGATATTGATATTGATCGTCTTCAGGCCGGCCGTGGTGGGCGCGAACCGCACATTGACGGTGCAGGAACCACCCGGTTCGACGGTCGTGCAGCCATTCGTCAACGAGAACTGTGCCGTATCGCCGGTCGTAGAGACATTGGATACGATGAGGGCCTCGGTCCCGCTGTTGGCGACCGTGATGGCCCGAGCCGCCGAGGCGGTGCCGACGACCTGGTCCGCGAAGCCCAGCGGGTCGGACGATATTGCGGCGATAGGGGCGGAAGGAAGGCCCGTGCCGCTTACGATGATGCCGGAGGATGACCCCGCCGCATTGTGGGCAACGGAGACTGTAGCCGTCTTATTGCCGGGCGCGGTGGGCGCGAACAGTACATCGACCGAACAGGAATTGCCGGGCGCGACAGTCGCACAGTTGTTGTTGGTTAACGAGAACTGTGACGCATCAGCGCCTGTCAATGTGATTCCGGATACGACGAGGTTGCCAAGCCCGGTGTTGGTGACCGTGATGGTCTGGGCCGCCGATGCGGTGCCGACGACCTGGTCCGCGAAACCCAGCACCGGAGAGGCGGGCGACAGTTCCGCGACCGGAGCAACCACACTGGCCACGGAAATCGGAGCGGCACGGACATCGCAGGTGTTCCTGAGATTGCCGGGCACTTCGCAGAAGCTGATCTGCTCGATATTCCACAGAATGTCGATACCGTCATCGACGCCGCCACCGCCACCGCCACCGCCACCGGCGCCGCCAGTGTCGTCGCGGACCGTCACGCTGCCATCGGCATTGGAGGTGATTGTGTAATTGGCCGCAGGCCCCGAGAACAACGCCGTATCGCAATTGAGCGGGGCTTCGGCGCCGCAGTCAGGTGCAGGAACGGCTGGGGTCAGGATCTCCCGCACGGCCACGATTTGGCCCGGATCGACGAGACCGGCGAATACGGCTTGCTGCAGGGTCATGCCGGCGGTGCCGGGTCCGAAGTTTCCTGTAACCGCCCTGTTCTCCATGAGGTTGGTGCTGCCGAGTTCGACGCCTGAACCGTCCGGGTTGGCGCGAATGCTGAGCCGGACGCTCAGGTAACGGTCGCCGTCGAGGATGTCATTGGCGCCACGCCCCTCGAGCACATCACTGCCTTCGCCGCCGAGCAGGATATTGCCCTCGCCCCAGACGAAGTCTCCGGTCAACAGGCAATAGTTGGTCACGGAATTGGCAAGTACCGAAGCCAATGGCGTCGCCGTACCCTCAGCCAAAGGAGGAACCAGCGCGTCGAGGCCGGCGATGCGGTCCAGGCCGGCCTGGTCGAGCGCGTCGCAGCCGATGAAGCCGCCGCCGCCAACCTGGCTGGGGATAACGTCGTTGCCGCGCAGGGTATCGTTAAACTTCCAGCCGGACAGCGCTTCGACTTCATTGTAGCGGTCGCGGGTTTCGTTCACCGGCGGCGTGTTGACGATCAGCAGATCCAGATCGGCGTTTTGAGGCTGCGGATCGCCCAGGCCGATAACCCAGTCATAGCCCGAGGCGCCGGCGTTCTTCTCGACGCCGGGACCGGCCACGCCGATGTCGTCGCCGCCTTCCATGTCGTAGTCGTCATCGCCGCCCTGGCCGATCAGGATATCATGACCAGGCCGGTTGTGGTCATCGAAGAACAGCGTGGAACTGTCGCCGATCAAAAGGTCCGGCTGGTCGCCGCCCTCTTCCCAGTCGTCGCCGCTGTCGCCGAAAACGGCGTCTATGCCCTGTCCGGCAATGACGAAGTCGTCGCCGGGGCCGGCAAAGGTTTCGTTGAAATTGCCGCCGCCGTTGGTGAAGTCCTTGCCATCGCCGCCCATAATGATGTCGTCGCCGATACCGCCGTCGATGGCGTCGTTGCCGGGGCCGCCTTTGAGAATGTCGATGCCGCCGAAGTCGGTGATGATGTCATTGCCTTCACCGCCGAGAACCACGTCGTCGCCGGCGCCGCCGTCGATTCTGTCATTGCCGAGCCCGCCCCAGAAGGTGTCGTTGTCGTTGCCGCCGTAGAAGTCGTCGGCAAAATCAGTGCCGTTATAGACGCTCTGGCCGTTGATGCCCACCGGGTCGACAGCGTTGACCGCGCGGTATCGGATCGTGCCGTCCGGCTCATGAAGCAGCAGCAGGTTTTCATTGCACTCCGTGGTCGGGTCGTCGTTGACCGAGCCCGGGCCGGTGATGGCACTGCCTGGGGCCGCGGGGAAAGTCAAATTGCCACGCTCGAACTTGCAGTCAGCCGTGGCGAACGGGTCAGCCTTCAGGGTGTGCGCCGGCGTATTGCGCATCACCAGCTCGGCGAATGAATTGCCCTCGAGCTGGGTGCGCAGGTTCATGCCCGGCGTGCGGGCCAGATAGTAGAACCGGTCGCCGTTCTGGAGATCGGTGAGCTGTTTCTCGAACACGTAGTTGAAGGTAGGGCCCAGCAGGCCGCCGAACAGGTTGGTGTTCTCGGCAAGGCCGCCCATCCAGAGGTCGATGTCGTCAACGCCGGTCCGGGACACGCCGTCACCGTTATTCGCCCAGTTGCCCGTGCTGAACAGGAAGTCGGCGCTGTCCTCGGGAGGAAAGATGTTGTCGGCGCTTTCATCCGCAGCGGTGCCAGGGTCGTCGTCCAGGATGCCGTCCGCTCCGGGCAGGACCGTACCGTTCACGATCTGGTCGGCGGCGGCGCGCTTGCCGGCCAATGTCGTCGCACCGGCAATGGTCGGGTGTGTGCCGTACGCCGCGATGAAATTGACTAGCGACGCGTGGTGCTTAAGCGCCTGGTCGAAATCGATCCAGTTCGCGTAGGGCATCAGCTGCCCGTCGTTCGTCGCCGCGAAAATCTGCTTGCGGACGTTGTTCAGGGAGGGAATGCCCTCACTGCGGGCGCGCGCCATGTTGATGCTGGGCAAATCTTGAGGCAGGCCCAACAGTTTGTTGCGCAGCGTTTCGGTGACGAATTCGTCTATCTCGTTGCCGACCTGATCCGACAGGCCCATGAGAATGGAGCCGGCCGCCAGCGGAGCGCTGAGCCTGACGCCGTTACCTCCGTCGTTGTAGGCCGCCGGGTTGAGGAAGCCGTCAAACAGCGGGATGTCATTGTGCAACGGCGCGCCAAGGGCGACTGATTCAGGCGCGTTCAGGCGGGGAATCGTATCGGTCAGCATCGAGTGGCCGAAACGGTAGACCGCATGGGCAAACTCGGCCGTGATCGCAGGATTGAGGTCCGTCTGATTGAAGGCGAAAGGTTCGAAGGGGTTGATCGCCGGCTGGACCTTGCGCGCGAACTCCTCGAACACCAGATGCTGGTATTCCATTTCGGTGACGAAACGGGCGGCCTGGAACAGACGCTCTTCATAGGTAAAGGTCTTGTTCGGGCCCGGAGCGAGGTCGACGTTTCGGAAATCCGCCAGCAGCGCGGCGTTTTCGGGCCGGGTCAGCACGCCATCGGCGGGGTTGCTGAAGTAATCGACCAGGCGGTTATGCTCGGCGTGGAAAACCTGGTGGACCGCGGACAGCGCGATGTTTTCATTGCAACGGCCGTCGCCGCAGATGAAGTGCAGGTCGAGCAGTTCATCGTCGTACTCGCCGGCCGCAACCGGATCGAGACTGCCGCCGGCCGAGGCATCGGCATCCGGCGTCTTCGGGGAGGCGACGCTGCCCGGGTCCGCGCTATGCGCGATGTCGTTCAGGAAAGCCGTGTCGATACGCTGCACGTTCGCCGGCGCGGCAACCGGAGCGTTCAGATTGCCCTCGACGAGGCCGGTATCCGTCACATACTGCGGAAGGCCGTTCGGGCCGGGGAGGAAGTTGCCGTACTGGTCGGCCGCGATCATCGGGATGTTGCCGACGTCCGCGTCGACAAGCTGAAGGCCGAGTTTGGCCGCCGCCTGTTCCTTGACGATCTTCCAGGTGGGCAGGCCGCCATCGGGCTGTTCGAGGAACCTGCCGGTCGCGGCCGGCCGGTTATCGGCATCGAGAATGTACTCGCGGGTGAAGACCTGGTGCGACGAATGCGAGGTGTAGGTCTGGCTTTGATCCACGAAAGGCGTGTCGGTGTTCGGCGCGCTGCGGAAACCGTCGGGGCCGGTCATGATGGTGCCCCGCGTCAGGACCATGAACCGCTGTTGGGGAGGAAGGTCATCGGCGTTGCCGAAGATGTGGTCCGGCCCGGCAACCAGCGGGTCGTCATTCTTCAACGGAATAAAGACTTGGCCATTGCCGCCATTGGTGATCTTGTCGAGGCCGTGGTCGAAGAATTGGCCGAAAATGGTAAACAGCGAGTTGAACGGCGGCGAGAGACCGACATCGGTGGTCACATTCGGGATAAACAGGGTTTGATGCGCAGGCACGCACCCGACGGGGAGTCCGTCGACGCCCCCAGGCGTTGTCGGCTCCGTGGTGCAGGGGAAAACCCCTTCGTTGCCCTGGGTCCTGGCGGGAAAACCGGCGACAGCGACGGCGGCCGGATTGGTCGAGGTCTGATCGACAATCAGGTTGCTGATCGTGCGTGGACGGGAATCGAAGACAAAACCGCCGGTCTGGTTATAGTTTGTCTGGCCGCCGGGCGGGAAACCGGCCGGCGGCGATTCCGCCGGCTTGTCGAAATTGGGAACGGTCAGGCGCGGAAATGCTTGATCCGCCGCACCGAAGGTCTCCTGTCCGGCCTGGAGGTTGTTGCACGATCCGTCCACCGTCCGGAGTCCGAGAGAAAGGAGCGGGCTGGGAATCTGGTTAGGGCCGTTGCCGATAAGCGCCCCGCATGGGCCTGTCGCCTGCGTGGTATTCGCGGCGTGATACTCGGCAATCTTGATCTGCTGAAGGATGTAGGCCAGGTCGGCAGGAGTGACCGTGAACCCCGACCCGACCTGTGAAGGGGGCACTGCGGCCTGCAAGGGATCGACGCCGACATTGGTCATGGCGACGAGCAGCGCCATCGGCACGGCCTTCAAGGTTCCCTTGCCGATTACGGCAAGTCTGTGTTGCGTTCTGACTAACATTTTCCATTCCTCGTATTGTTGATGAATGGATTGGCCATCCGGAAGAAGGATTTGGACGTCAAACCGGGCCGCCTAGGCATTTCCGCATGCGTTCCAGCTACCCGCATACCCCCCGGCAACAGCGCTGCAGTGAATTTCAATATAGATTGCATAACCACATACTCCTTACTTAGGATTATTTTCGGTGCGAACATCATTCCCTGTTTCAGCTTGAAGGATGTTCAATACTTGACTACCCTTCTAGGTTATTACCAGGCACTAGCCCAGGCACTACAGTGAACACTGTATTTCAGTCTAAGGAAATCCTGTATTTATGAGTAAGGGTATGAGTACGATGTGAAATCCCAATCAGGCTATTTCTTGAAGTGGTTCTTGAGCTCCGCAGGCGCGGATTCACGATGGCCATAGCCGCCGACCTGACGCTTGCCGGGGCAACGCATGGTCGAACCGGGCTATGTGGAGAGTGTTGCGCATGAAGCGATTCGGCAGCCCTTAAAAAATTTGTATTTTATTATTCTTGATTCCAGGAAGATCGGACAATCCATCGGCGCAACCCCTCTCATTGATTCACGGCCGCTGACCTGGCGTCATGAAGCCGAAAAACATACAAAGCCGCGCCTCTCGGGGCGCCATATAATTCCGGGGCGAACCCCTTTAGCCAGCCGCCCCAGCCGGAAGGTACGGCGATGTATTGTTGGCCGTCGACACTATAGGAAACAGGGCTGCCATGAATGCCGCTGCCGGTCTGGAACAGCCACAAGGTTGTGCCTGTTTGAGCATCCAGGGCCTTGAATTCGCCAGAGGCCTCGCCGACAAAAACCAGGCCGCCGGCCGTCGCGAGCAGCGAGCCGAGCACGGGATGTTCCGTCCTTCGGGACCAGCGCTCCTCTCCCGTAGCCGGATCGAAGGCTTTGATGGCGCCCCACCGGGGCTGATTGCGATTTTCCACTTCGCCGCCATAATATTGCAGGCTTTCGCGAAATTCCGCGGGCGCGGATTTGAACAGACCGCAGAGCTCCACCACGGGCGCGTACAGCAAGCGGGTTTCAGGACTGTAAGCGGCATGCGGCCATTCCTTCGCACCGGCTGGCCCCGGACAGATCTCGGCCCCCGCTGTTGTGGGCATCCTTTCGACATGGACGCTTCCCGTCTGTCGATCGATACTGCCCCAGGTGGCACGGGCGAATGGCGTTGCGGAGATGAAGCGGCCATTCGACCGGTCCAGGATGAACAGATAGCCGTTCTTGTCAAAATGGCCAAGATACTTGCGGCCGTCCTGATCGAAAAGAATATTCTCGTTGACCCCGTCATAATCCCAGACATCGTGGGGCGTCCATTGATAATGCCAAGCCAGTGAACCATTTTCAGGGCGCAAGGCCAGCACGGAATTGGTGTATAAGTTGTCGCCCGAACGTTCGCTGCCGTCGAAATCCGGTCCGGGATTTCCGGTTCCCCAAAAGACCAGATTCAAGTCGGGGTCGTAAGTGCCAGTGATCCAGGCCGTGCCTCCGCCTCTGGCCCAACTGTCTCCAGCCCAGGTTTCGGAGCCCGACTCGCCGGGTTTCGGCACGCTGTAGCGCCGCCAGGCGTGCCGCCCCGAGGCGACATCAAAGGCATCCAGGTGTCCGCGCACGCCATACTCGCCGCCTGAACTGCCGACCAGGACTTTATCCTTGACCACGAGCGGCGCCAGTGTGGCGCTCTCTCCGGACCGGACATCAGCGAAGACCTTGTCCCAAACCGGCTTGCCGGCCATCGCATCGAGCGCAATGAGATGGCCGCTTGCCGTGACGAAAAAGACCTTGCCGTCCGCAACGGCCACGCCACGGTTTACATGGCCGCAGCAGAGCGGTACGTCCAGCGGAATGGCATGCTGATACTCCCAGAGCATCGCGCCGGTTGCGGCATCCAGGGCCCAAACGTAACCATCGGGCCCGGTCAGGAACATGACGCCGTCAACCACGATCGGCGCGGCTTCGAAGGCGTAAGTGGCCGGTGTCGCGGTGAGGCCGACGATTGGATGCTGAAAGGCCCAGGCGGCGGCGAGATGCCTGACGTTGCCGGTATTAATCTGATCGAGGGCGCTGTAACGCTGGCCGTCATAAGCGCCATAGTAGGTGAGCCAATTCTGCGGTTCGGCGCGAGCCTTGACAAGCCGCTCATAGGTGACATTCCGCGCTACGGACGGCGCGCTGCCCTTCAGACGCGCATTCAGTTCGGTAAAGGATCGGCCATGCTCGGTCAGCGGGTTCTTCGGCGGTTGGGCGCAACCGATGAGAAGCAATGCGGAAAAAATGGTGAGGTCATGTAGAAGACGGCGAGAGACAGCTTTCATGATCGGCCCTCTTAATTGTCCTGTGGCTGGGGTTGTTGCGGTCGGTCGAGCCTCGCTTCCTTCGGCGTGTCGCCATAGACCCAGATGAAGCCAAGCATGCCTCTCCCCGCATGATTGGCGACCGGGCAGCCGAACCAGTAGAGGCCGGGCTGATCTAGCGTAACCTTAACCGTTCCTCGTCGATGTATCGGAAGATACAAAAGCCGCTTGCCGCCATTGCTGGGCAGTAAGGCCATGTGAATCGTCTGATCCTGATTGTCGAATTCGAGTTCCAACTCGCCCCCATGCGGCATCACGATGAAGGCGGGCTCCCAAATGTATTGATCCTTCGGCACGCGAACATGAGCATGCAGGATGCCGTCGGCGCCTTCCTTGGCATGGTTCATGCCGCCGAGCGCGTAAATCTTTGCGACCAGGTGATCATTAGGATGATCGACGTTGGGCAGCTCATTAACGAGCCTTGCCACGCGCAGATTGAGTTCTTCCAGGACGCTGGGGCGCAGCAATCCAACATAACTGCAGCCTGCCAGAGCAACCGTGAACCCAATCCCTGCGATAAGCCGGGTAATGTAGGGCATGATCATGTCTCTTCTCTCCTGTAGGGTGCATGCTAAACAGATGCAACACCCAAATTAGGTTCTCCTGGTGAGTCTAAGTTCCAGGATGGGTTGCTTTTGGTGAAAGCGGACAAGTTTCGTCAAGGACTGGATTCAAAATAACATCCCGATGATGAACCCCTGTGGGAGCGATACCTTTATGCCCTTTGGGGTATTTATGCCCTTTTAGGGTAGTCATCGCGACTAAAGGCCGTCAGACCAAAGACGAAAGCGCTCCGCTCAATACTAAGCCTCAATAATGACCTTGAGCGCTTGCGTACTGGACGCTTGCGCAAACGTCTCGTAGGCGTCAAGGATGTTGTCGAGTTTGAAGCGGTGCGTAATCAGCAGCTTGGGATCGATTTTGCGGGCGCCCACCACGTTGAGCAGCATCGGTGTACTGACGGTGTCGACCAACCGCGTGGTGATCGCTATGTTGCGATCCCATAAGCTCTCCAGATGAAGATCCACTTTCGTGCCATGCACGCCGATATTGGCGATAGTGCCGCCGGGGGCGATGATTTTTTCGCATAGCTCAAAGGTGGCTGGAATGCCGACCGCTTCGATGGCCGTGTCGACCCCACGATCGCCGGTCAGCTTCATGATGGCTTCCGAGGCTTTGCCGTCAGCGCTGTTAATGGTTGATGTAGCGCCGAAGTGTTTGGCCACCGTCAGGCGATTGTCGTCGAGATCGACCATGATGATTTCGGCCGGTGAGTAGAACTGTGCGGTCAGCAGGGCGGCGAGTCCGATAGGTCCTGCGCCGACTATGGCTATAGTGCTGCCTGGCTGAACCTTGCCATTGAGCACGCCGCATTCAAAACCCGTGGGCAGAATATCGCTCAACATGACCAGCGCTTCTTCGTCGGCGCCGTCAGGGATGCGATAGAGGCTGGTATCGGCATGGGGAATACGGACAAACTCGGCTTGCGTGCCGTCGATGGTATTGCCCAATATCCAACCGCCGGTGGTGCAGTGAGAGTACATGAGCTTTCGGCAATAAGCGCATTTACCACAGGCGCTGATACAGGAAATCAGCACATGATCTCCCGGCTTTAACCCGGTGACTGCCGGCCCGGCCTGATCGATAATGCCGACGCCTTCGTGACCTAGAATACGGCCTGGCTGGCAGCTGGGCACGTCACCCTTGAGGATGTGCAGGTCGGTGCCGCATATCGTCGTCTTGGCGATCTTGACGATCGCGTCCGTAGGTACCTTGATTTCGGGTTTGGGCCGGTCTTCCAGATCTTTTTTTCCCGGCCCCCTATAAACGAGAGCTTTCATGGCGCCTCCTTAGTTTTTGTGAATCAAGCCGAATGAATCAATGTGGCAGAGCCGATAATAAAGCCCGCCTTTGAGCGGCCTTCCAGTCAACACCCGCAATAAATCATAGTCTGCCCATGTTTTTCCTGACTTGCAGTTAGCAGAAAAATCTCCGTCTCCTGCCCGAAGTCGTATCGATTTTTCTTACGTTGTGATGACTGATGAATGCCTGGATAGTTTCTTGGATCCCCCACTGCATTTGATAACAAAGAAACGAGGCTGTGACATTAGGTGAGCTTGTTTAGCCGCTCAGACTGGAACGCTATAACATGCTGAATCATGATAATGCTCAGATTTACTATCAGTAAGCATTTCAGTTATCACAGGACATAAAAAAAGCCCCTGTTGAAGGGGCCAAAAGACCTCAATGTCTAGGGCTTGGGAGGTTCCACCATTGACTAACAAAAAGGGGCTGGTTGAACTGACACCACGGAGTTATTCACGTTCCGTCAAGATGTAACCGATGCAGTAAAAAAGTGGGCGCTTAACGGATTCCGGGGAGATATCCAACCCTATTTGAACCTTTGAATTTAAGGTTCAGTATCCTCACGCAAGAGGCATAGCTGCCCTGCATCGGCTATTAGACAATGCTGAATGCTTTGAAACGGTTCGCGCCAGTTCTTTAGGCGGTTGTCCGTTGGCCACGCAGTTCATCGAAACCGCGGCTTCTCCCTCTGATGCAATACGACCGAATGAAGCCATTATCCTCGAGTGACTTTGTAAATGTGCGGAAGCGCACTGACTTCAACTGGTTTTATAACTAATCTTCCATCAATACCATCTTGGCATTTTTGCCGGAATGCCCATCCATCCAGATCTCGCAGGGGCGGCTAAAGCCTTCGTAATTAAAGAGAGTCAGCATGAATATTGGCTAGCCATAATTCTGCCTGCGGTGGCCGAACCGCAGCCCGCGCAGCAATGTTGCAGTCAGCTAGTGCTTTTAAACCACATCGAAAGCCTAAACCATATCTCAATAGAGGAATCTGTCATGAAAGCTATAGAGAAAGTATCGAATCCAGCAACAAAACCAATGGCCACTATCAGCATCAATAAGGTTGAGTTTTCTACAAAAAAGTTCTGGCTGCCGTTGATTTTCGGCGCCAGTCTGGTTTATGCAGGTAATCCTCCGCATGCGGGAGAACAGCAAGGAACGAGCGGTCAATCTACGCAGGCCGGAGGTAGCCAGGGAGAGCCAGGCAAATGGGGAAGAGCGTTTCGCATTGAAAACCAGGGCGGTGCCGGCGGCGGCAGGGAGCCGGATGTAAACATGGGCAACAGGCCTGGCGGTGATTCGGCGCAAAGAGGCAAGCCGGATGTAAACATGGGCAACAGGCCTGGCGGCGATCCGGCCAACAGAGGCAAGCCGGATGTAAACATGGGTAATCGGCCTGGCGGCGATCCAACACGAATAATCAACGAATGAACAAAAGTTCTGTTCCATTTATTCGATAATTCCCATCAGGGCGGCATGGCTCTACAGCCAGTAAATTTCCGTGATCAGCTTAAACACGAGCCATCGATGTATGGTTAATGCGTTATAGCGCATTAACCATACATCATATCCATTGGGCGACTGAAGCCGCCCCCACATCGCGCTTTACCTGTCCGGTTAACGCCGAATCCTAGGATTCTTTCAGCCAATAAAAGTGGAAAGGCTGGACAGTCAGCCTGCCCTCCTCCATTTCCGGCCGCATGCCCGAGTACAGATCGGTCAAATGAACGGAAGTGCCGAACCCTTCCTGAGCCAGAGTCTGCAGATCGAGAGACTGCGGTTCGGCGCTGAAATTACTCAGTACCAGTATGCGTTCCGAGGGGCGGTTGTGGTCGAAGCGAATGAAGGCGAACAGATGTTCGTTGTTGGTATCGACCAGATGGCGATTGTTGAAGTCGGCAAAAGCGGCGGTTTCCTTGCGTATCGCGATCATTTTCTTTAAGGCCGTGAACAGCGTATTTTCTATCGTGCCCGGCTTCTTGCGCAGTTCCGCGCGCTGCCAGTCGATGGTGGGCCGGTGTATCCAGCGGCTGTCATAGGATTTATGAGGGTCCTGAAGGTAACTGTAATCGTTGAACGTGCCGATCTCATCGCCATAGTACAGCAGTGGAATGCCGCCGAAGGCCAGAATCAGGCTATGCAGAAGCAGGATTTTATCGATAGCGACCGCGATTTCCTTTTCATTGCCGGAGCGGGTTGCATTTTCAAGGCCGGCCAGGGAGGCCAGTGAGCCCGAGATGCGCGCATCGCCGGTTTTGTCGTTGCGCATGAACGGGGCGCCGCTGGCGAAAGAGCCCGGATAATTGCCCGTATAGAAATCGATCAGAAACTGCCGGTGCGCGAAAGGATCGTAACCGGCGGCGCGAATGTCGGCATCGTCGAACCCGAGGCCGATATCGTCATGAGAGCGCACATAGTTCAGCCAGGTGGCGCGTTCCAGCTTGTCGGGCAGGCTTTTCAGGCCCTGGGCCAGCAGCTTGCTGTTCTGGGTGGCGATGGCATCCCATAACAGCGCCATCAACGTGGCGTTGTAGGCGATCTCGCATTCCTTGGCAATGATCGCGTCTTCGCCGAAATACTTGATGATTTCCACCGGCGCGACAATGGCTTCGGCGATAAACAGCGCGCCCGGCGCCGTGACCTGGCAGCAGTCCTTCATCAATTGCAGCAGCAGATGCGCCTCGCGTTCATTCTGGCAAGTGGTGCCTATTTTCTTCCATAAAAAAGCCACCGCGTCGAGCCGTATGATGTCGGCGCCCTGATTGATCCAGAACAAAATGACATCGAGCATTTCGATGAAGACGGTCGGATTGCCGTAATTCAGATCCCATTGGTAGTCATGGAAAACCGTCATGACCCATTTTTGCATGGCCTCGTTCCAGGTGAAATTGCCCGGGCTGGATTCCGGAAAAATCTCCGGCATGCTTTGCTCGTACATGTCGGGGATGTCGCGGTTCTCGAAAATATAGTAGTAATCCTGATACTTTTTGTCGCCGGCGATGGCCTTCTGCGCCCATTCGTGTTCATCGGAGGTATGATTGACGACCACGTCCAGCGCCAGCAGGATATCGCGCTTGCGGAATTCGTCCGAGATCGTCTGCAGATCGGCCAGCGTACCGACCCGCTCGTCGATTTCGCGGAAATTGCTGACCGCATAGCCGCCGTCACTTTTGCCGACCGGACATTTCAGGATCGGCATGATATGCACGAGGTTGACGCCCAGCTCTTGAAAGTAGGCTGTATTGGCCGCAAGATTGTGCAAATTGCCGGCAAAGCCGGCGCTATAGAGCGCCATGCCGACCCACTGCTGGCTCAGAAACCAGTTGTGGTCCTTTTCCCGGGCGATATCGAGGTCCTTCAGTTCCCTTGGCCGGTTCATGTATTTTCGCACTAGCGTCTCGACCAGGCGCGTCATCTGGAATTCGAAATCGTCGCGCTGGCCGTAGAGGCGCTCGAAAAGGTTATGGATGGCGTAGAAATTCGCTCCCAGTCGCGTATAAAAATGCTGCAAGTCCCGCCGCCGTTCGTACATATTCGGTCGCAGTTCATCCAGAATTTCGTTCAATAATGAATGGGAGATTTGCTCATACATGGTTTTCTCCTTATGACTACCGATTGAGTGCCAGGATGACTACCGATTGAGCGCCAGGATGACTACCGATTGAGCGCCCAGGATGCCACGAACGGCTGATAGAAGCCGCTCTCCCGGACCGTCGCGCCGCGCCGGCCGACCAGCGCCGAAGCGAAGCTCTGCGCTCGCTCCAGGGTCAGTTCTACGTCCCAGCCCAGATTCAGGCCGAGCAGCAGGACGGCGGCAAAGGCATCGCCGGCGCCGACCGTATCGACCACCTGCAGCGCCGGCGCCGGCGCCACATCGACCTGCCCGCCCGCAGCATCGACCGCCAGCGCGCCCCGGTCGCCACGGGTCACGATCAATCCTTCGAGATTGTGAGACGCCTGAAACGCGTGCATATCGGCCCCGATATCGCCCGATGGCGATGGCGATTGCAGCGCCGCCAGTTCATGATGGTTGAGCTTGACCCAGTCGGCATCGTCGACCAGCCGCAGCACCTCGTCCTTCCGCCACCACGGCTCGCGCAGATTGACATCCAGAAAAATCCTGCCGCGATGCCGGGCCTTTAACGCGGCCAGCGCCTGCCTCGATACTTCATGCCGCACCGCCAGTGTACCGTGATAAAGCAGGCCGCCGCCATGCGCCTCGGCCAGATCATCGGCAGCGATGAAGTCATAGGCTTGCGCCGGCAGGATTGCGTAGCAGGGCTCGCCGTCGTCAATCATGACCTGCACCGAGCCCGTGGGGTGCTCGTTATCGCGCTGCAGACCCGATACATCCATGTTCCATTCCCGCATGGCCGCTTCAATGGCATCGCCTAACGGGTCGCGCCCGACGCGGCTGATGAAACGCGGCGCCTGGGCAAAAGCCTGCAGATGCCAGGCCACGTTGAACGGCGCGCCGCCCAGCACGCAGCTGCCATCGGGGAAATGATCGAACAGCACTTCGCCGAACACTGTAATAGGTTGGTTAGTCATTGATTTTCATCCATTGTTCCGTGTGCGGCAGGAAATGCGCGACACCTTCTAAAATTCCGGCACTATAGTTGCCGTTCATGCCCATAAAGCCGCCCTTGGCCAGATAAAGCGCGCTGCCGGTCGAGCGCAGCCTTGCCAGCTCCTGAGCCTCCTTGCGCACGTCGGCGCTGGCATTTGCAACCAGCACCGACTGAATCGGGCTGACCAACACCGGCAGGTCATTGCCGCTGTCGCCGGCGAAGACGGTGTTTTCCAGGCCGAATCCCAGTTCGCGCCTGAGGAATTCGATGGCATGGAATTTGGTGGCGCTAGCCGGCAGCACGTCCAGCAAGCCGACGGATTTGATCTCGTCGACGCTGTAGATCAGGTCGGCCCGGATGGCCTGTTTCGCCAGCAAGTCGCGCATCGCGGCCATCAATGCGGGCAGATCGGCCGCTATCGGCACATAATAGCTGAGCTTGAAGCGGTTCTGCCTGGCGCTTTCCTGTAACGACAAATTGCTCAAGTGTTCGAATAACCGCCGCATCCCGGCATGTTCCAGGCCCGCCCAATCGGGCGCGATAGCCGCCAGCCATTGCGGCCATTCCCGCCAGCCCTCGGCCGTTACCGCATAAATGCTGGTGCCGACGTCGCCGATGACGAAGTCCGGGCGCGGCAGCTTGTAATCGGCTATCGCCTGCTCGACCAGCGCCTTGTGCCTGCCCGAAACATAGGCGAGCCGGACTTCCGGGCGCTCGGCCAGGGCCGAGAAAAGCGCTCGCGCCGACGCCGATTCCGGCGCGCTGCCGTTCGGCAGCAGGGTGCGGTCCAGATCGGTGCAGATCAACAGTCGTTCAGTCATGTTTGTTGAAAAAATCATAGTGTTCGATGGCTTCGATAATGCCCAGTGCATAAGGTTGCTGTGCGAAATAGATGCGTTCCGGCTCATCGAGCTGGGACAGTTCTTCGCGGTGCCGGTTGGCCACGACGACTGCCAGCGTGTTGCCGCGCATCATGTCCTCGTCGGCGCCCGAGCCTCCGGCGACCAGTATGCGTCCCAGCGGAATGTTCCATTGCTGGGCGAAATAGCGCAGCGCCAGCCCCTTGGACGCGCGCACCGGCACAATATCGAAATATTGCCCGAAAGCGAGCTGTGCATTGACGACCTGCTCCTCCTGGCGCAGCCGCGCATTGATCTCGTCCAGGGACGGCGCGATTTCCGAATTGTAATAGAACGAGATCTTGAAGCGGCTTTGTTCGTTCTTGGACTGCAAGGTCAGGCCGGGCATTTCGCTCATGATCCTGCGGACGGCGCCCGGGCTCCAGTAATGATCGATGTGCCGGGTCCAGGCCGTATCGGCCGTGATATGCGGCGCGTAATAGATTTCCGTGCCCAGACTGGTAATCAATACATCCGGCGTCGGAATGCGGTGTTTCTTCAGTACCGCCAGGGCGGAATCGAGCCGCCGCCCGGTCGCGATGCCGAAAAAGACATGCTTGCGCTTGTCGCGGAAATAGCGGGCGAATTCCAGCAGGCCTTCCGGACTGCCGAGCAGGCTCTGATCGATATCGGTGAAGATGGCCCGGTCCTGATAGCGCAGGGAAACACGGGAGCGGGCAACTTTCGGCAGCGGCGTTTGCTGGCAGAGCAGGGGTTTGATGCTGCTCAGGTACTTCTCGGCGTGCGCCTCCCAGGAATAATATTTGCGCACATTGGCCAGGCCGTTTTCGGAAAATTTCCGCCATTGCCTCTGATCCTTGAACAGCACCAGCAGCGCCTCGGCCAGCGCCTGCTTGTCGAGCGGATCGATGAGCAGACCGTTATGGCAGTTGCCGATGATGTCGACCGGGCCGCCGTTTTCAGTCGCGACCAGCGGCAGGCCGCAAGCGGCCGCTTCCAGCAAGGTCAGGCCGAACGGCTCGGTCAATGCCGGATTGACGAACACGCCTTTCGACAGGGCCGCCAGCCGGTAAATGACCGGCACGTCTTCCTGGCTGTGATGCTTGGGCAGCGCGATACGCCCGTACAGATCATAACAATCGATCAGAAGCAGAATGTCCGTGAGCACGGACTGGGCGCCCTCGTCCATTTCGCGGATATCGTCGCGGCTGCCGGCCACGATGACCAGATTGGCCAGACGCTGCAATTTAGGGCATTCGCCGTAGGCTTCGACCAGGGTGCTGATGTTCTTGCGCACGTCGGGGCGTGAAAGCGCCAGGATCATCGGCTTTTCGGGCTCGCTCAGGAACCGCGTCAGGCTTTTGTAAATCGCCGCGTTTTCCTCCGAACCGTCCGGTGCATGAAACCGGTCCAGATCCGTGCCGGGCGGAATGACTACCATGCGCTCGGGGTGGTAATAATCGTAAAGCTCGTACTGTTCGGCAATTTCATTGCGCGTGCTGGTAATGACCAGCTCGGCATTGGCCAGCACATCCTCTTCGACATTGATGCGCCGGGACAAGTGGTAACTCTGTTCGATCGCATCGCTGTGCAGCCCCGTCGACAGCAGGCGGCGGCGCTTGTCGCGGCCCAGGGAATGTCCGGTATGGATCAGCGGAATGCCGGTGAGATGGGAAAGACGCATGGCCACGTAGCCGGCGTCGGCGTAATGGCTGTGCAGGACATCGGGCATGCGCGGCTGCTGGTGCAGCCATTGCAGCAGATTGTCGGCGAATATATCCAGATAATCCCAGAGTTCCTCTTTGCGGAAATAACTGTCCGGACCTGCCGCGATACGAATAATGCGGGCCTTATCCTGAAGCCGTTCCACCGGTTCGCCGTAATCGGCGCTCAGATTGGGATCGATAATCTGCCGGGTTATCAGATCGACACGCGCGACATCTTCGCGAAGCGCCAGGGCCCGGGCCAGATCGACGACGTATTTGGTCTGGCCGCCGGTATCGGCATCACGGCCCAGTTCAAGATCGTGGCCTCGGATCAGGCCGTGAACGCTGATCAGAAGCAGATAAAGCGGGTCTGTTTTTCCTGTCATAACCATTCCAGTTTGCTAGAGGTTAATAGGTTTTTCACACTCCTTTTTTTATCTTACCTGTTTTTGACAAAGAATTTGAGCGTTTTGCTGCTTGTAAAACGGCAGCGCCTGCATTGATTCCAGTTGCACTGCCTTCTCCCAGCCCGGCCTGAAAATCTATTCCCTCTTATGAATCAGCCAATAGGTAATGCCCAGCGCTATAACAACCAATGCCGATGCTCCGACAAACTCATAGGGCAACTGCTTATAGTCGAAGACGATGACTTTCCGCGAAATCGCCATCAGGGCAGTCGCAACGACCAGTTTGACGGGAATCACATCACTGCGGATATACAAAGTGATGTTCAGGAAAATCTCAATGGCGATCAGTACCACCAGAAAGGCGCCGAAGGTATCCAGGATCTCATCAGTGCTCATCAATAGAATGGGCGGTGTCCTTATCTTTTCATAGATCACATACATAACATCGACAATACTGAACAGGATCACAAAAGTCATCAGCATGGCCAGGAACTTGACGCCTGTGCGAATCGTACGATGCAGGAACTGAATAAACGGATCTTCATGATCTATGGGCAGCTCTTCATGTATCGCCACGCTCACATGCTTGATCAGTTTGACGCGCAGGAGATTGATCAACGGACTGATAATGCCTTGATGCGCTGCAATGCCGGCCGGCGTAAATTCCTTGTCGAAAAAATGAGGAAAATCTTTGAACGTATTTAAATCACGCTCGTCCAGTTTCTCAAATCCCATGCTCCAGTAGGGAAAATCCCGCTCGGCAATCGATTTTTTTTCAATCAGGGTAACATCCTTATGCCGGGTATCTTTTTTTATTTTTTCATAAGTTTCCTCAACATTTTGCTCATCGCCTTCCAATATTTGAAAAAAAGTCCTGTGGAGATAGATAAGCGCGCCGGTGATATCTTTGGCGCTGTTGTTGGTGCGGCAGGTTTTTAAAAGCTCTAACAGTTCTTCGGCACTCCAGTCCTTCAGAGCTGTACTTGCAAAAATCAATCTGATCATATGTTTTCCTCATGACACTAGACTCTAATTGCCATGCAAGATTCCTAGCATTAAAGGCTCACATGTAAACGGGCAGGTTTTTCAGTTGATAAAACCATCAGAATCTCCGGACAGCCCTAGAGCATCTCCAGCCATGCCAAGTGTTTGAGAATGAATCATCAACTTCAGTGCGGTTTTACTAAGGAAATCTATACAGCTATTGAGAGGCTATTGAATGAGCAGACTTTCTTTCACCAAGTCGAACTTTATATACATCAAATCGACCACCGCTTCGGCTAACAGCAGGACATGTCCTCCCGTCCGAACAAATGGAAGAACATGTCGAAGGCATTAACGGGGCAAACAGTCTTCAACTTAACGGTATTGTGAACTCAGCGGAATTCTGATTTTCTGCCCTGGATAGATCAAATCCGGATCCTTGATGACTTCCCGGTTGGCTTCAAAAATACGCGGATATTGATTGGCATCATGATAGTACTTCTGAGCAATTTTCGATAATGTATCGCCGCTGGCGATCACGTAGTACTCGACGTCTGAAGGCTCCAGCGCCGATGCGCTATCCCTGCCCGCCGAAGCCGCCTCGACAACGTCGATCTTCGGCACGACTTTACTGACGCCTTTGATATTCCCGGCCAGCAGCACGGCCTTCTGCGCCGCTTCCGCGCTATCGGTCGTACCGATCAGGGTCACTTCGCCGTCCTTATAGGTAACGCCTAGATCACGAATGCCTAGATTGCTGGTCTTAAGGTGCTCGGTGATTTTACTTGCGGCTTCCTCGTCCTTATTGAACAGTTTGCTGCCGATATCTTTGACAAAATCTAATAAACCCATATTATCCTCCGCTGCTATATAGAAAAACTATTAAAAGAATTTCTTGGCGAGATTCAATAAATCATCGGTGATATCGCCATCTTTGTCCGCATCCAGGAAAGACGTGATCCAATTGCCCGTCGGGCTGACGCCGGTTGACCCAGGCTCGCGCGCTGAAACGCCGGATACAGTTTCGTCGGATGACTGTTTACTTAAGGCGGCCATGACCGCTGTCGCCACCAAAGGCAGCAGTTTCTTGACGATGCCGGTGTCCGTGCCTGTTTCCTGGGCGGCATGAGCCGCCACATTACGGCTGACGTCCTTACTGCCGAAAATATGGCTCAAAATCGCGTTTCCCTTCCTTTGGGCCTCTTCCTCTTGCAGCGCTTCGGGATGATCAAGATAACGCTGATGGTCTCCGCTCCGCAGGGCGTTCAGCAGTCCCTGCAAGCCTTCGTTGCTCGTCGCGTTGGATTTGATTCCTTTGGAGACCGCGGGCAGCAATTGCCCGATAACATTCCGCGCATCATTTTGATCAATACCGACGCTTTGCGCCAACTTGGCAATCATGTCCGTATTCTGCTCTCCCAGAACAGCATCTAATAGACTCATCGCTCAACCTCCTCATGGCTCTTGGTTTCTATAACTAAGCGTGATAAATACCTAAATTGAAGGATACTTACAGCTTTGGATCAAAATCCCCTCATTAATTTCCTCATTCAGATAAAAATAACCGCACGTTTCCGATCGGATCGACAGCCTGAGATTCAGTTCTGGAAGATCTGAAACAAACCTTATGACGCGCTCGATGATCGATCCCAAGCGCCGGACAGGATATCCGTCCGTAACGTTCGGGCATGTTCCCAAAAGGCAGGCTTGCCAGTCTATCCCGAGTTTCAAACCGACTTCATGGCTTCGGTAAAACGTTCGGACGGGTTTGAAAAACCGTCCGGCGGAAACATCCCGGCCGTCAAGTAAAGCCTGCTCAATGGCCAGGCAGTCCAATGCAGGGAATGGCTTGAATATTGTCCTGCATCAAATTTTTGTAAAGGTGGTGTGATACAATCCCGTCCCAAAAAACCATGTCGATCCCTCAAGCATGAATGAAGATAAGGAAAATCCAGCGCAATACTTAATCAGTACTGTTTCGAAGCGTTCCGGCGTTAAAACCGAGCTGATCAGAGCCTGGGAGAGGCGTTATGAGGCGGTCACTCCCTCTCGCACAGCCGGCAGGCAGCGTGTCTATACCGATCAGGATATCGCCAGATTGAAATTGCTCAACCAGGCCACCAGCAATGGCCACAGTATCGGCCAGATCGCCAAACTCTCTCTGGATGAGCTGCAATCCTTGCTTAAAAAAGACACCCAAACCGAACAACAGCCGCTGGGCATCATCACCCAAATACGCGCTATCAATCGGGATCTGGCAGAAGAGTACCTGGAGAAATGCTTCAGCGCCATTGTCGCTTTCGAGGCAACACTACTGGAAAGTCATTGTGAGAACGCCATAGTCGAACTGGGGCCCATGCCCTTCATTGAACACTTGCTGACGCCCTTGCTGGATAAAATCGGCGAGAGCTGGCAGGCCGGTTTGCTGAGGCCCGCACATGAACACATGGCTACGGCCATCATTCGCTCCCTGGCCTATATCCTGCGGACCAACACGCCAGACCCGAAGCGCGCCCCACGCATGATCATGAGCACGCCGCTAGGCCAGTTACATGAAATCGGCGCCCTGCTCGCCGCGATTATTGCCGAACTCAAGGGATGGCACGTGACTTATCTGGGGCCCAATCTGCCGGCTGAAGAAATTGCCGCCGCCGTTAAATATACCCGCGCCTGCGCGGCGGCGGTCAGCATCAGTTTCAGAGACGATGATTATGTAACCAACAGGGAGATAAGGCGTTTGGACAAGCTGATCGGGAAGAATGTCGCGCTCATCGCAGGCGGGAGAGCGGTAGCCGATTATCAGGCCGTTCTGAATGAGATTGGAGCCTTGAGCGTTCAGAACTATGACCACTTCAGACTGATTCTGGACGGTTTAAGCGCCCAAACCTTGCTTTACGGCTCCCTCAGTCGAAGGAGCGGTTTCGATTCAAAAAGAGGGGGATAATAAATATCCCCCTGAATGAGCGCACCTCAAATCTGCTCGGCGGGCTTGTCCACATTAGTCTGTGTGGCTTCCTGGTCTGTTTTTTTCTGCCCTTTGTTATCCAAATTAGACTGATGGACTTGATAATCGTTTCCATCCTGAGGCGGCCTGACATCTCTTCTGGCCATGAGATCCTCGATTTGCTGGCGGTCCAGCGTCTCCCATTTCATCAAGGCATCGGCCATTTTATGCAGGATGTCGATATTTTCCTGCAGAATGGTTTCCGCGCGTTGATAGTTGCGGTCGATGACCAGGCGTATTTCCTCATCGATCATATGGGCAACGTTACTGGAAACAGTGCCGCCCTGAGTACCGGAATATCTCATGAAAGGTTGGCCGCCCTCCTCGCCGTAAACCAGCGGCCCGAGTTTGTCCGACAATCCCCAGCGCGTCACCATGTTGCGGGCCAGTTCGGTTGCGCGCTCGATGTCATTGGATGCGCCCGTGGTCACGCGATCGCCGCCATAAATCATCAGTTCGGCAATTCTGCCGCCGAATAAACCCGCTATCTGGCTCTCCAGCTTGCGCTTGCTGGCGCTGTACTGGTCTCTCTCGGGCAAGAACATGGTGATGCCGAGCGCCCGGCCCCTGGGCATGATGCTGACTTTATAGACCGGATCGTGATCGGGCGACTTCTGGCCGACGATACAATGCCCGGCTTCGTGATAAGCGGTTAACAGCTTGTCCTCTTCCGTCATGACCATGGTGTGCTTCTCGGCGCCCATCAGAATCTTGTCCTTGGCTTTCTCAAGATCCTGCATGCTGACTTCCTCCTTGTCGGCCCTGGCCGCGAACAGCGCGGCCTCATTGACCACGTTGGCCAGCTCCGCGCCGGAAAATCCCGGCGTGCCGCGCGCTATGTACTTCAATTCGACATCGCCGGCAAGCGGCACTTTCTTGAGGTGCACGTTTAAAATTTGCTCGCGGCCGCGCACGTCGGGCAGTCCGACGTTCACCTGGCGATCAAAACGCCCCGGTCTGAGCAGGGCTTTGTCGAGTATGTCGGCGCGGTTAGTCGCGGCAATGACGATGATGCCTTCGTTGCCGTCGAAACCATCCATTTCCACGAGCAACTGATTGAGCGTCTGCTCGCGCTCCTCATTGCCGCCTCCCGTGCCCGCGCCGCCGCGTTGGCGGCCAACGGCATCGATCTCGTCGATAAAGATTATGCAAGGCGCATGTTCCTTGGCCTGGGCGAACATGTCCCTCACCCTGGAGGCGCCGACGCCGACGAACATTTCGACGAAATCGGAACCGGAGATGCTGAAGAACTTCACCCCGGCCTCGCCGGCAATGGCACGCGCCAGCAAGGTTTTGCCGGTGCCGGGAGGCCCGACCATTAAAACGCCGCGCGGCATTTTACCGCCCAGTTTCTGGAACTTGAGCGGATTCTTCAGAAAGGCCACCAGTTCAACAACATCCGCCTTGGCTTCCTCGCAGCCGGCGACATCCTCAAATTTGACCGTCATATTGTCTTCAGTCAGCATCTTGGCTTTGCTTTTGCCAAAGTTCATGCCGCTGCCCACGCCGCCGCCTGGCATTCTGCGCATGTAAATGACCCATATCGCGACAAGCAGCAATACTGGGAACCAGGAAATAAATAGTTGTGCAAGGAATGATTGTTGCTCCGGTGCGTAGGTTCTTATCTGGACACCGGCTTCGAGCAGATCGTCAATAAGGTGAGGATCGTTAGGATTGATGGTCTCATAGGTTTGACCTTCCGATGTGCGGATTCTGATGAGATCCCCCAGGATTTCCACCAGCTCGACCTGTCGATTCTTAACTTTTCCAATAAAACTTGAATAAGCTATGGAATTGTCCGTTGGAGGGGGTGAGTTTATTTGGTTGATTATTATTACTGCGCCGATCAAAACAACTCCCCAAAGCAGTAAATTCATTGAATATTTCTTCATGATTTATCTCCTGGCTCTTGCGGGGCGGCCATCACCTTGGCGTTGTTTGAATGCGCACAGGCACCGTTTGGTTTTATGAATAAAAATATCATTCTAGACAATTACTTATATTAACTTGCAGAATTGAAGAGATACGTAAAAAATGTATCTCGCCTTTTTCCTTATCGGTTCCATATAGGTCTTATTGCGCTTTGCCCGTGCATTCCATCCTCCGTTAGCAAAGTGCGGTGTTAAAACCCAAGCTTATAATCTGGTTGCCCCTAAAAAGAACATCAAGTTACATAAGTCATTGAAATTTTCATAAAAATCTTACAACCATATAAACCCGAGCGTTTTCGGGCTAATTTTTCAGGTGTTCTTTTTATGGCTTGTCTGGCTTTCGATCTATCACAGACGCAGTTTGATCTATAACTTTGTTGAATTCCTGCAATTGACTTCATGCCAGGGCTCATAGTGGAATGGTTTGAGCGGCGGTAAGATCAAGCATTACTTAACTCTTTGTTTTGACCGTGGTTTATCTAAATAGATCACAATAATGGCGCCTTTGTAAGCCTAGTTAGATAACAGTCTAATGGACATGATGCTAACATACTGTTTTTATTAGGTTTATTGTTAACCTAGTAAATTAGATAGAGCATGAATCGAGCGGCACTTCAGAAATGGCATTAACCTAATTCTCCACTTAATGTTAATACAATAATAATCAGTAGCCCGTCCGTTGTCTAATCATAATTAGACAAAATATGTACAAAAACACCGGAATAGCTAACAAATATTAGAGAATAATAATATAAGGTGAGGATTTTCTGGAAAAATATTTGGCAAAAATTTACTGGCGATTTTGATGTCATTAAATCCATAGCGGGAGAAGCGAACGCTTCTTCCGCGGAATTATCTTGCCTTAGAATTTGGCAGTCCATCATTGCCTTGCTTTGAATCCGATCAGCGGTTGTGGGAGCGATTAAAACATTAAACAAACCGTACCTCTATGGTAAGGCGTTTCTGTTTCATCTGGCGCAACAGGATGTATGTTGCTGAATCGGCGGACATTTGACAGAACCGTAAGAGCAAAACACGCAACAATCCCCCGGCTTTGGTTTGAGCAATGCTGCGCATGACTTGCATTCATAAAAAAACTGGCAGGCATCGGCCGGCATGGTTTCCGTTTCGGTATGCCCGCAGTGTGGGCAGGTGATCGCCGATTCGAGAATCATGGTATTCATTAATTCATCCTCTTTTAACCGAAGCATCAGTCGCATGATGTTCTGTCATGGCCGAAGCAATAACGCGGATAGCCGGACTGCGCCGCCGCTCCAGAGGCCAATTGTCGTCACGACAACCGCTCATCGTGTAAGCTTCAAGGCAATCATGGAGTAAAGTCAGGTTTCCGAGGCTATTTCCTTCGTAGCCACCGCATAAATGACATTCGTCGCTATAGCGTCCACCTGATGCTCATCAAGATGCGCCAGGTTTTTCTCGCGCACATAAGCCAGGGCCTCAGCATCCAATTGCGCCAGCGTGCCCCGATAACCGCTGCCCATGGCTATCTTCCACCAATCCTCCGGCGAATTCAAAGGATGCGTACCGGTTTCCGCTACAATCTTATCGGCATGCACGCCAGCCTCGGCGAGCATTTCGCGCAATCCGGACGGCTCTGAAATGCGGTCCCAGGGATTGAAGCCCCGCTGAAGATCGGGGCGCACATCGCCAATGGCATCCCAGAAAGCGCTATTGGCCGGTTCGAAAAGGCCAGGTCCCCAGGTCGTAATGGCCAGACGGCCGCCGGGTCGGACCATGCGCCATAATTCCCTGACGGCCGCCGCCATATCCGGAACGAAGAAGATGCCGAATACGCACACCACCGCATCGAAGCTGGCGTCCGGATATCCCAAATCCAGCATGTCGGCGACCCGGAATTCGATGTTTTCAAGGCCTTTGACTTCCGCCTTCGCGGCAGCCAGGGCAATCAATCGTTCGGCAAGATCAGCCGCCACCACCTTGCCATCGGGGCCAACCCGTTCAGCGGCAGGCAGCGCGGAACCGCCACTGCCGGAACAGACATCCAGAACCTGCTCCCCCGGATGCAAACCGATGCGTTCGATAGTTTGCCGGCCAAAACAGTGCCAGAAGGAACTGACGGGGTGGTCGAAATAATCGGCTGCCGTATTGTAGGTCATCGCGGCTTTGGCTTTGGCTTCTTCAAGGTCATTCATAGAGGTCTCGCTTCAAACATTCAATTGTTAGGTCATTCAGGTAACGCTAAGGGGGTAGTTTAACTTATCTCGGATAAATATCCGCGCGCGGCTCAGCGGATAGGCGTGAAGTACTTTTTCTTGAAGTAAAGAGCCACATTAACCAGACCGATCAACACCGGGACCTCCACCAAAGGGCCGATCACGGCCGCGAAGGCTTCGCCCGATTGCAGCCCGAACACCGCGACGGCCACGGCGATGGCCAGCTCGAAGTTATTGCTCGCGGCCGTGAACGACAATGTGGCGCTGATGCGATAGCCGGCGCCGGCTTTGGCCGACATGTAAAACGTAACCAGGAACATGATGATGAAATAGATCACCAGAGGAATGGCGATGCGCAGCACATCCAGCGGCAACTGCACGATGTATTCGCCCTTCAGGGAGAACATGACCAGAATTGTAAACAGCAGGGCGATCAGGGTGATGGGGCTGATTTTGGGAATAAACTTTTTTTCATACCACTCTCGGCCTTTTTGCCAAACCAGAATAAACCGGGTCAGCATACCGCCGAAGAACGGGATGCCTAAATAAATGAGCACGCTTTCGGCAACCTGAAGCATGGTGATTTTCACTTCCAGCCCGGACGCGATGCCCAGCCAGTCGGGCAGCAGGGTGACGAAAAGATAGGCATAGACGGAAAAGAACAGCATCTGAAAAATGGAATTAAAAGCCACCAGGCCAGCACAGTATTCCGTATCGCCCTCGGCCAGGTCGTTCCAGACCAACACCATGGCAATACAACGGGCCAGACCGATAATGATCAGCCCCACCATATAGCTAGGGTAGTCGCGCAGGAAAATAACCGCCAGCGCAAACATCAGGACGGGACCGATAATCCAGTTCTGAATCAGAGAGAGTGACAGAACCTTCAGGTTTTTGAACACCTGGGGCAGTTCCTCGTAGCGGACTTTGGCCAACGGCGGATACATCATCAGAATGAGGCCGATGGCGATCGGAATGGAAGTCGTTCCCACCTGGAAACGGGTCAGCCAGGCCGTGACATCGGGGATGAAATTGCCCGCGGCTACACCGCCGATCATCGCCATGAAAATCCATAGCGTCAGAAACCGGGCCATGAATCCCAAGCGCTTGGAAGGCAAATGGCGGGAGTCGCCTTCTGGCCGATCATGAGACTGCCCTGAGGAATGGAGATTTTGTGTACTCATAAGTTTGTTCCTGGGGTGGTATGAACAAAATGGTAGATTTTTTAATTAGGTCAGCGCCGGGCATGGCGGCTGGCCACGGCGTCGATCTCGTGCAGTTCGCTGGCGCAGCAAAGGCGACTGGGCCATTTTACTAATTCCGGCCCAGCGCGAATCCGGTGCGATTCGAATAGCGTCTTGCCAGGACTGCTTCCCCATTGACCAGAATCAGCGAGCGCTTCCGCTCCGGAACGCTCAAGCGTGCTGCAGCATAACGCGGGATCGAATGCCTGGATGATTTTCATTTGGCTCTGCATGGAGCATTAAATAGTCGTTACAAAAGCGTGCCGATCCGGTCCAGTTCCTCTTTCAAACGTGCCGGGTCGTTTTCCAGTTCGGGCAGTGGCAGCGCCAAAAAGGCTTCAATACGAGCGCGCAGAATGCGGTAAGCCGTCATGAAGGCTGCGTCGATTTCCTCATCCGTGCCGGCGGCATGCGCGGGGTCTTCCACGCCCCAGTGGGTACGCAGCGCCGGACCAAGATAAGCCGGACAGGTTTCGCCCGCCGCGCTGGCACATACGGTGACGACGATATCCGGCGTATGCGGCAGGTTGTCCCACGACTTGCTGTGCAGACCTTGGCTTGAAATGCCTTCGCGGGCCAGCAGCGCCAGCGAGCGCGGATGTACCTGCCCGGCAGGCTTGCTGCCTGCACTCATGGCCGTCCAGCCGGCCGGGGCGAGCCGGTTAAAAGTCGCCTCGGCCAGGATCGACCGGCAGGAGTTGCCGGTGCAGAGGAAGAGGATGTTTGGCATGGCGTTTTCCTTCGATAGTGTTGAATCGTTTGCAATAAAATGGTTATGGATAGGGAATCTTGGCGCTAGAGCCATTAGTTCATATTTGCGCATACTGGCCGGAAGACGCCCGGAACAGCCGGAGAATAAAAGCTGCCGCTCTCAAACCAAACGTTTTCCCCGGCTTTCCGGGATGCGTTCATGACTTTTCCTGAAGCGCTTATGGTCGATTACCCGCTACAGCATGATGAGGCTGATTTATCGGTAGAGCAGCAGGTCGTTGCGGGCTCAGGCTCACAGCAGGCTGTTGCGGCTTCGGATGGACGGCAGACGAAAGGGTTTTCGCCATCCGACCGGGCGTTCCGATCGTTGAATGTCGGAATCTCGGACAATGAATGGAAGGATTCCCAGGCAATGCCCTGCGGATCGGTGATCCAGTATTTATCGGAGCGCATATAGCAGCAAGCCGCCTGCTCCTGCACTTCGACAGGTCGTTGCGTGGCGTCCAGGCGCAGTTTAATCTCCTGCAGTTCCTGATCGTCTTCGGCCTGGATGCCGAGGTGATCGAGCCCGAATCGGCTGCCGCGGTTGGAGATGGCGAAATTGATACGCGGGTCGTCCAGCATCCATTTCGCGTAATCCTCATGCCGCACCGTAGGCTCGCGGCCGAACAAGGTGCTGTAAAACTCGATATTCTGATCGAGGTTCTCTACTGCCAGATGTATGTGGAATCGTTTCATGTTAATCCTCTTAAATTGATATACGGATAAGCGTATATTTTCGGCAAAAACAAATCAGCAGCAAGCTGCGGCTTCGGGCCGGCATTGCATGTTGTGCAAGCGTTCCAGGTCTTTTTTAAGCTGACCGCTTTTATCGGCGGCCGTCAACGCGTTTTCCAGAATCGGAAACGCCCAGTCGGGCAGCTTCGGGTTGATCTGGTAATAAACCCACTGTCCCTCGCGACTGTCCTGCAACAAACCGCATTGACGCAATTGCGCCAGATGCCGCGAGATTTTGGGTTGAGACAAGTCCAGCGCCGTCGTCAACTCGCAGACGCAGAGCTTGCCTTCTTTTTGCAGCAACGTGACGCAACGCAAGCGCGTATCGTCAGACAAAGATTTAAAAAATTGAGCCGGCGTCATCATTGGTGTATTGATTATGAATATACGTATAACCATATATAAATTTCATCAGCCCGTCAAATTTTATTTCTCTCATATGGGATAAATACAGACATAACCGGATAACACTTGCAAAGCTGATAAAGACGAAAGTGCTTCATTTCCAGCATCATGAGGAAACAGCCAGGGCAATCGCGCTCTGTTGAAACTTCCGCCGGACAGGATGAATCCCGTCCGGCGCTTGAACCACCGTCGCGCTGATCTTCGGAAAAAGACATAGCGCGATTGCCCTGAGGAAACAGCCATATGACTTGGCACAGGAGCGTCAATAGCGTTTCAGAAAATGACTTAAGCTTTTCCCCAGCAATTCACGCCGGAATCATCCCGACAGATCAATCCAGACGATCCAGTACAGCTTTTGCCCAGGCAGAGAACCTGCCGGTATAAGGGATAACCGTCAGCCCCCTTTGTTCTCCGGAGTGATGAAAGATCTTATTGACCTTGTGGATTTGCGTGTCATCGATAGCAAGATCGATGTAGAACACCACTTTGTTGTAGCCGTCGCTGCGGTCTTCGGCGAACTGCTTGAGAATCAGGCGCACCAACGCATCCTCCTCGGGCAGGCTGTAGCCGACGATTACCAGCACAGTCGATTCGTGCAGCAGCCGGATAACCTTCGGGAATATCGCCTGAAAATATTTTTGCTGATAATCCTGCTCATGCGACGGCAGCATGATTTGCGGCGGATTTAATTTCAGGCTGGCAAAGTCTCTTTCACTGTAGTCAAACTCGTAGCCCGCCGGAGTTTCATAAATCTCAAACCCACCGTTAATTTTAAGAAGATTATTCACAAACCCATGATCGTGTATCGCCGTGGCCCTGCTTTTGCCGCAACAGCACTGCCGCGGCGTGATCCCCCGGTAGGTGTTACGCAAAAATGAATCATCCGGCCCCATGCAATTATCCAGAATCGCCTCGATAGTGGCATCGTAGTTTGTGGTAATGAAATGCGGCCTTACACCTTCGGGCAAGCTTTCGGAGCCCTCGGCATCCCTGAGCAGCCGTAAAAAAAGCTGCAAAATAGTCTGCTGGTCATCGCTCAATCGGGTATCGAAACAGAACTTGTCAAGATCAGGATTAATGAAATATGAAGGCGCCATGTTTTTAAATTTTTCCGCAATCAGCGCCTTGAGCTCGTTTTCAACGATGGCGATATTCTGTTCATCCAGATATCTCGACCTGACGACGGCATATTTTTTCATCATGCCGATCTGATAAACAATGTCTTTAAAGAGCTCACACGTTATATCCAGCCCATGAACCTGATAATTATTGAGTGTAAGAAATTGCTCCAGAGCCTTGCCGCTTGGATTCCACTCCTTGTATTTGAACTCGAACAACTGGTTTTCCAGCGGAAATCGTTCATCCCATGATTTAGGGAAACCGGCTCCAAGGAAAAAAGAAAAGTTGCACAATGGCGCTGTTTTCTTGCCTTTAAAGGAATGCTGTTTGACCAAGGATGCAAATGTTGTCGGTGAATCTATCATTTCCCGTCCGGTTGGCTGATTGCAGGATATCCGATCATGGACCTGAAAGAACTCTTATGGCCTTCTTGAAATCCCAGGAATATAGCCATTTCCAAGCCGCCCCGATGTCCAATCTCAATCAACAATTAGACCCAATTAAGCATTATTGATTTCATAATGCCTTACCTTATCAATGTTAAATTTTGATGACATCATTATATCCATATAAGAAACAATCTATCTTATTTCTTGGCTATTGTTAATTATATGTATTACCCGTATAGTAATCTCATACTCAAGAGCAGATATTAACTTTTTCTATTATAAGGAACTGAATTGAACGACCTCTCCAAAGATATCCTGACCGGTTTGGTATTTGTCACAGGCCTTTTCGGCTTTGTTTCAGGCGAGTACATTATCTCGTCCACTCTGTTTGCAACCGCAACTGTCGCCAGCAATGTAAACCAGAACCGTAAACGGAAAAATGCGAGATTGATATAATTGCTGCATCGCTGACTCCCTTCATATTGTTTCTCTCAACTATCATTTGATGACTCCCAGGGCAAGAATGTCCTGGGAGATTTTTAACTGTAATTTTCCTTGTTGCCCGGACCAATGCATCCGGACGACGCTCAAGTTAATCGTTACTGGAACTGCCCTGCCCGCCTGACAGGCAGCCATGCAGAAACAAGGCCGTGGCCTGCCTTGCCAAGATCTCAACTTGAGCTTCATCAGGCGTGGGGTCCAAGCCGAGCTGCAGCCTGAAGACCTTTTCGCCGCGCAATGCGCTTAGAAATTGTTCGGCGAGAAAATACGGATCTATGTCGGCAAAATAACCAACCTGTTGTTGCCGGATAAAGAACTGCTCAAGGTGCTTCAGAGTGCGCTGCGGCCCTTGCTGATAGAACTGCATGGCGAGATCCGGAAATTGTAATGATTCACCTATCAGTATGGCGCGTATGCGCGATGCATCCGGCTGCGTGATGCCGAGCAGGAACTGCCTGGCGAAAGCGGTTAGCGCCTCCTCTGGCCGGCCTTCCAGAAGCCCGTCCTCGGACAGGACCGTTATAAACGGATCACTGGCGCGCTTGATAACTGCGCCGAACAGTCCGGCCTTGCCACCGAACTGATTATAGATAGTGCGCATTGACACGTGCGCCTCCCTGGCAATGGTTTCCAGACTCAGATTTCCGTAACCATACTCAAGAAAAAGTTTGAGGGCCGTATCCAGCAATCGGTCACGGCTCTGACATTCCTCGCCCTTACGCGGCCGTCCGCATTTAACCATTTGTTCGCTCATAAAAACATCAGTTGACTTGAGGCATGATCATACCGTAAATTAAACGGTAATATTTTTTACCATTTATTTTTTCTTTTCAAGATCAAGGTATAAAAGGGATGAAAAAAGCAACACGCATGTGGACTGTCATCCATCAATCAGGCTCTCCAAGGATATCGCTGCAAGGTATGCGGCAAGGCCTGTTGATTCTCTTCACGCTGTTAGTGATAACCGGATGCGGCGACCAGAACGGCTCGGATGCCCAAATGCCTCAAAGCCAACCGCCCAACGTCAAAATCGCCCAGCCCCTGGCCCAGGATGTCACTGAATGGGATGAGTATACCGGCCGCATCGAAGCCATCAGTTCAGTGGACGTGCGCGCGCGGGTCAGCGGCTATCTAGAGAAAGTGAACTTCAAGGCCGGGGAAAAGGTAAAGAAAGGCGATCTGCTGTTCCTGATCGACCCCAAGCCGTTCAGCGCCCAGCTGAACTACGCCGAAGCGGAACTGGAACGGGCCCGGGCCAAGCGCGAACTGGCCAAGAATGACCTGGAGCGGGCCGAACGCCTGTTTCGCGCCAAAGCGATTTCAGAGGAGGAGCATGATGCCCGCAGCAAGGGTTTGCGCGAAGCCGCGGCAGCGGTTCAGTCCGCTGAAGCCAATGTCGTCACGGCCCGGCTGAACCTGGACTATACCAAAGTACGCGCGCCGATAGACGGGCGCATCGGCCGCGAACTGATCACCGAAGGCAACCTGGTGAGCGGCGGCGGCGCTGACGCTACGCTTTTGACCTTCATTGTGTCCACCGATCCCGTCTACGTTTACGTGGATGCGGATGAGCGCTCGGTATTGAAATACAGACGTCTGGCCCAGCAGATCGGGACCGCCCGCTTTGGCTCGGGGCAGACACCCGTGCAGCTGGCAGTGGCTGACGAGACCGACTTTCCCCATCAGGGCAACCTCGACTACATTTCGCCGCGCGAAGACACGGCCACCGGCACGGTAACATTGCGCGGCGTATTTCCCAACGCGGATGACCTGCTGAGCCCGGGCTTTTTCGCCCGCATGCGCGTGCGCGGCAGCGCCCCTTATCCGGCCATCCTGCTGCCTGACCGCTCCATTGCCACGGATCAGGCGCAGCGGTTCATCTGGGTCGTCAATAAAGACAACCAGGTGGAATACCGCAAGGTCGTCCTGGGCGCGCATATCGGTCAGTCGCGCGTGATCAAGGAAGGCCTGAAGCCTGAGGAATGGGTCGTTATCGAAGGCCTGCAGAAACTCAGGCCGGGCATCAAGGTGAATCCGGAACGCATCTCGCTCGCCGAGCCGCATGAAACGGACAGCATAAGTAATAAGCCATGAATCGATTTACTCACTTTTTCATTGACAGGCCGATCTTCGCATCGGTCCTGTCCATTCTGATCGTCCTGGTCGGCGGTCTGGCGCTGATTGGCCTGCCTATCGCCCAATACCCGGAGATCGCGCCCCCTACCGTGGTCATCAGCACGACCTATCCCGGCGCCAACGCCCAGGTTGTGGCCGAAACCGTAGCGACGCCCATCGAACAGGAAGTCAACGGCGTCGAGGACATGCTGTACATGTCCTCGCAGTCCACCAACAGCGGCAACATGGCGCTTACGGTGACCTTCAAGCCGGGCACCAATCTGGACAAGGCCCAGGTGCTGGTGCAGAACCGCGTGGCGCTGGCCGAGCCCAAACTGCCTGAAGAAGTCAGGCGGCAAGGCATCAGCGTCAAGAAGCGCAGCCCGGACTTGAGCCTGGTCGTCAACCTGATCTCTCCCGACAAGCGCTACGACAGCGTTTACCTGAGCAATTACGCGCTGCTGCAAATCAAGGATACCCTGGCGCGGCTGCCCGGCGTCGGCGAAATTCTCGTGTTCGGCGCCCGCGACTACAGCATGCGGCTCTGGCTGAATCCCGAACAGGTCGCGGCGCGCAACCTGACCGCCAGCGACGTGATTAACGCCATCCGCGAGCAGAACATCCAGGTGGCCGCCGGCGTGGTCGGCCAGCAGCCTTCCAAGGAGAACACCGATTTTCAATACACGGTCAGCACGCTCGGGCGACTCATGGAGGCCGAGCAGTTCGCCGATATCGTGATCAAGAAAGGCGCCGACGGACAGGTGACCCGGCTCAAGGACGTGGCCCGCATCGAACTGGGCGCCAAAGATTACAATTCGGGATTGTTCCTGGACGGCGAGCCCACCGTCGGCCTCGCCATCTTCCAGCTACCGGGCTCCAACGCGCTGGATACTAAGGAGGCGGTCGTCAAGGCCATGGAAAAGCTGAAAACGCGCTTTCCCGAAGGGCTTGAATACAACATGGTCTATGACACCGTCGTATTCATACAGCAATCCATCAACGCGGTGGTCAAGACGCTGTTCGAAGCCATATTACTGGTCGTGGTCGTGGTCGTGATATTCCTGCAGAACTGGCGTGCCACGATCATTCCGCTGCTCGCCGTACCGGTCTCGCTGATCGGCACGTTTGCCGTCATGGCCGCCATGGGCCTGTCCCTGAATACCCTGTCGCTGTTCGGCCTGGTGCTGGCCATCGGCATCGTCGTGGACGACGCGATCGTCGTGGTGGAGAACGTGGAGCGCCATATCGCCATGGGACTGTCGGCCCGCGAGGCCACGCGCAAAGCCATGGACGAGGTCGTAGGCCCGATCATCGCGACGGCCCTGGTGTTGACTGCCGTGTTCGTGCCGACGGCTTTCATCACCGGCGTATCGGGCGCGTTCTATAAACAGTTCGCGCTGACCATCGCCGTTTCGGCCACCATCTCGGCGTTCAACTCGCTGACCCTGAGCCCTGCCTTGTGCGCCTTGCTGCTGGATCGGGCGCACGGCGACAAAGACAAGCTCACGCGGGTGATCGACCGGCTGTTCGGCTGGTTCTTCAACGGCTTCAACAAGTTCTTCGATCGGTTCAGCGAAGGCTACTCACGGCTGGTCGGCCGCCTGATCCGCATGACCGCGGTCGTGCTGGTGCTCTATGTGGGACTCAACGGGCTTAATTTCCTGGCTTTCGAAAAAGTCCCGACCGGCTTCATCCCGCAGCAGGACCAGGGCTATCTGATCCTGTACGCGCAACTGCCCGATGCGGCCTCGCTGGGACGCACCCAGACCGTGGTCCAGCAGGCGACGCGCATCGTCCTGGAGACGGAAGGCGTCAAGCATCTGAATGCCTACGCCGGCTTTTCGATCCTGAGCGGCTCCAGCCAGTCCAACGTCGCCACGATGTTCGCCCGGCTCGAGGATTTCGATCGACGTGCCGGCCACAAGGATCTGCATGCCGATGCCGTGATCAAAAAACTCCAGCAGCGGCTTGCCCAGATCAAGGACGCCCATATCGCCGTGTTTGCGCCCCCTCCTATTCGCGGCATGAGCTCGGTGGGCGGCTTCAAGCTGCAAATTCAGGATCGAACCGATGCCGGCATCAATGCCTTGCAGCAAGTGAACTCGGAACTGATCGCCAAGGGCAATCAGCAGACCGGCCTGGTGGGATTATTCTCGACCTTCAGGTCGAGTGTGCCGCAACTGTTCCTGGATGTCGACCGCACGCGCGCCAAATCCATGGATGTGCCCCTGAAGGAGGTGTTCGACACGCTGCAAATCTATCTCGGCTCGCTCTATGTCAATGACTTCAACCGCTTCGGGCGGACTTACCAGGTTATGGCGCAGGCCGATTCCGAGTTCCGCATGAAGCCTGAAGACATTGCCGAGCTCAAGACGCGCAACCGGCAAGGCGGCATGGTGCCCCTCGGCTCGCTGGTCGATGTCAAGCAGATTACCGGTCCGGACAAGATCACGCGCTACAACATGTATCCGGCGGCCGAGATCAACGGCGGCACCCTGCCCGGCGTCAGCTCCGGCCAGGCCATCGACATCATGAGCCAACTGATGAAGGTTGAACTGCCGCCCGGATTCGACTTCGAGTGGACCGAGCTCAGCCTGCAGCAGGTGCTGGCCGGCAACGTGGCCCTGCTCGTTTTCCCGCTCAGCGTTATCTTCGTGTTTCTGGCGCTGGCGGCCCAGTACGAGAGCTGGTCGCTGCCGTTCGCGGTGATCCTGATCGTGCCGATGTGCATTCTGTCGTCCATGACCGGCATGTGGATCAGCAGCATGGACAACAACATCTTCACGCAGATCGGCTTTATCGTACTGGTGGGTCTGGCCAGCAAGAACGCGATCCTGATCGTGGAATTCGCCAAGCAGCGGCAGGAAAGCGGCCTCAACCGCTTCGAAGCCGCCGTGGAAGCTTCCCGGATCAGATTGCGCCCCATCTTGATGACCTCGTTCGCCTTCATCATGGGCGTGTTTCCGCTGGTGGTCTCCGAAGGCGCGGGCGCGGAAACGCGGCGACTGCTGGGCACGGCCGTGTTCAGCGGCATGATCGGCGTGACCCTGTTCGGCCTGCTGCTGACGCCGGTCTTCTATGTGACGGTACAGGCCCTGGCGCAGCGCCTGCGGCCATCCAGACCCAAGACCGGCCACATGCCGACTCATGAGCCTTCTTCCGGTATCGAACTATGATCCAGTACAGAACCCAATCCCGCATCATCACGGCGATTCTGACCGCCATGCTAGTGAACGCCTGCGCGGTCGGTCCGGACTACGAAACGCCGGCGACCGCCGCCCCCGAAACCTTCGCCCATGGCGTCCAGCCCGAATTTTCCGGGAAAGGCGTGGAAGTCAGCTGGTGGAAGCTGTTCGATGACAAACAGTTGACGGCGCTGGTCGATCAGACCGTGCTGCATAACCACGACCTGGAGACAGCCCGAGCCAATCTGCGCGAAGCACGGGCGCTCTATATGGAGGCGGGGCTGAATCTGTTCCCCATCGTCAGCTCGCACGCCAATTACAACGAGCAGAAACGCAGCGTCGGCTCACTGAACAACCGGTCTTTCGTGCCGCGCGAGCTGAAGCTTTACAACATCGGTTTCGATGCTTTCTGGGAAGTCGATTTCTTTGGCCGCGTGCGCCGCAATGTCGAGGCAAGCCGTGACGAAGTCGAGGCGCAGGAAGCCAGCCTGCGCGATCTCAGCGTCAGCCTGATCGCCGAGGTGGCCAGAAACTATTTTGAATTGCGCGGACTGCAAAACCAGTTGGCGGTAGCCAAAAAGAACGCCGAAAACCAGGCCCAGACGCTGGAAATAACGCGTACGCGGCTTGAGAACGGGCGCGGCACGGAGCTCGACACATCGAGAGCTCAGGCCCAGCTCGATTCCACGCGGGCCATCATTCCGCCGCTGGAGAGCGGCATCTTCCGGGCTATCTATCGGCTCGGCGTGCTGACCGGACAGTTGCCGGATGCCCTGACCCAGGAACTGGAAAAGCCTGCGCCGATGCCCAAAATTCCCGAAGTCATTCAGATCGGCAGCCCCGAAGAACTGCTGCGCCGGCGGTCCGACATACGCATCGCCGAACGCACGCTGGCCGCCGCGACGGCTCTGATCGGCGTCGCTACGGCCGACCTTTTCCCGCGCGTCACCTTTGTCGGCACCCTCTCTCTTGAGGCCAGCACTCTGTCGGGCCTCGGCGCGGCAGGTTCGGACACCTATTCTGTCGGGCCCAGGATCAGCTGGGCCGCTCTGGACCTGGGCCGGGTGTATGCGCGTATCAAGGCTGCCGATGCCAGTGCCGAGGCCAGCCTGGCTCAGTACGAACAGACAGTGCTGAACGCGCTGGAGGAAACGGAAAACGCGCTGGTCAGCTACAATCGCGAACGGGCCCGGCGGGCGTTGCTCACCACGGCCGCTAAAGCCAGTGAAAGAGCCCATGAGCTGGCGCACCTGCGCTTCCAGGAAGGAGTGGCCGATTTCCTGACCGTGCTGGATACCGAATCGCGCCTGTTGCAGGACCAGGACCGTCTGGCGCAGAGCGAAACCGCCACGGCGACTGCACTGGCGGCGCTTTACAAGGCTTTGGGCGGCGGCTGGGAATCGACCGTTGCCCTGGAAAGAACTAATCGGCTGTTGCCTTAAGATTGGATTTAGGACAAGGCAATTATGACTGTCCAAATTCTTGAAAAAACCGGCTGACGGATAAGCTGCCGCGATTGCGATAAGCTGTAATCGCAACTCGCGGCATCAACAACCCAAAAGGCTGCTAGCTGGATTTGGGATTAGGCCCATACTGATTGTCGCCAGGCTGGCTGTCCTGCACGAAAAAGAAAATCAGGATCAAAACGCCGAGAATCGGAATCAGCGAAAGCAACTGCCACCATCCGCTGCGTCCTGTGTCATGCAATCTTCTCGCACCCACGGCTAGAGACGGAACCAGCATGGCCAATGCATAAAGCCCGCTGAATAAACCGGTACCCGTCTGCTCTTCAACAGCCCCGATCACATGATCAACGAGGGACAAGGCGGTATAGATGAGTAAATAGAACAGCATGAAATACCAGAATTCCTGCCGATGCGCCCGTCCGTCAAACACAGCGTATTTATTCTTCACTGCTTCAAGATACCAATTCATAATTTTCTCCCGAAAGATTGTGAGTATTCGTACATCCGCATTTCAGTATAATCCAGCCTGTGCAATATTCCCAGACTGCCGCCCCCGGCCGGGCTACCCCATACGCGCCAGCTTAAACAGCCTATGGCTGACATCGGGCAGCATCCTGCAGGAGTCAACGGCTGCCTTCGGCCGGATTGTACCGGTCAACCGATAGTGGAATTTTCCAGATCCGCATAGGATTCCGGCTTGAATCGCGGCGTGCAAATCGCAAGAAAGACAAGATCGGTTTTGCCGGTGTTTCTGATGCGCTGGGAAATGCCAGCCGGAATATGCACCGCATCAAGAGGGCGAACCGCTACGAACGGAGCGCCATCGATTTCCACTTCACCTTCGCCTTCGAGAATGACATAGCGCTCCACGGTCTCGCGAACGGCGTGCAGGCGGGTCGTAACGCCAGGCTCGACGCGGGCTCGGGCAATCGAGCAGGTTTCATCGTCGGGCGTATTGAGCATCTCGATAATGAAGCATTTCTCGTCAGTGTAGAACTCGGTTTCGGGCTTTAAGTGAAATACTGCGTCCATGTTCAACTCCTCAAACTTATAAATGATAGATCCGAAAGGAAAACTTATCGGTTATTCGCTTCGTATTTTCGAATGGCAATACCAGCAGCAAGCGGACAATCGATATATGGGCCAGTTCGACTTTTCAGTCAACCATAATGACCCTGCTTATCGCCTCTGGAGTCAGATTCACCGTTAACTTCCTGCTCAAGACGGCCTGCGGTGCCAGCATTTGCCCAACAGTAATCTTCGCCGCGCCGGATGCCATTCCCTGGCTCCTGGTTCAAGCGGTTGGAGCCCAGGACGGACCGACTGGCGGCCGCAAACTGACAGAAACCGCTTTCAATCCAATGCCGGATAAGGTTTACGCGTCAGGGACAGAGCACATATCCCGTCCAAAACCGGCTCCTGACGACTGAACCAAACCGAACCGATGCTAGAAATTATCCAATGCGTATTGTACTGCCGCAGTGGCGTTTACGAGGCCGGCGCCGGTAGCAAGGTCGGCTCCAAGAGTTGCGGGATTGTTGAAACGCGGATGGCAGGAACCCGTCGTGATATCCGTGGCCGTCTTGGTCATTGTTTCGATCACCTGGGCAGGCGAAAGATCCGGTTTCGCCCCCAGCACCAAAGCGGCCACACCGGCCAATTGCGGAGCGGCCGCCGATGTGCCCGAAAACAGCGCCCAACCATCATTGGGTAAGGTTCCGTCCGAACTGGGATCACCCGGCGGGTCCGATTCGCTTTCCTCCTGGTCAAGTTCGCAAGCGGGCGGGACTGGCAGCATGATGTACTGCGCTCGCGGCAGCATGCCAACCAGACCGGAAGCGGTGGGAATATTCACGTCGTCAAACCAAGGACTGGCATAGCCGCTCGTGTAGTTGGAGGCACGCATATTGCCCGTCGAATCCAGAAAAACGCCTCCCGCAGAGAGCACTCCGGGAACCTGCGGCTCAATGGAAAATTGACTGTTGCCTGCCGAAAAGACTACCAAAATGCCCTGATCGATCGCATCCTGGATTTCCGCGGCCCAAGCCAATTCGCTCGTGTCCGGTTGTCCTGAAGGGGGAAAGTGCAGATCGCCTCCCCAGGAATTGGTAATGATCCGGGGCTTGGGATTCAAGCTCTTTGCTTTCAGAAATCCGGCTATGGCGCCGGACAGTTTCCCGGCGTTGTTACTCGCACGGATGGCCTGAAGGACCGCCCCTGGCGCCACCGCAAATATGTTCGCTGACTCGCCCGTGCCATGTCCGACAGGATCTGCGCTCGGGTCCGTCCCGGGGACAACGGTAATCGTCCTGCTCATGTTGAAGCCATGAGCCGTGAAAAAAGGATGGCGGAACTGCCCCGAATCCGGCATGGCCACTAAAACCCCTTCGCCGCGATGCCCTGACTGATGGGCTGCCGAGGCATTCAGCGCAACACCCACGTCCTCGGGAACCCGCAGATGAAATTTGGGCGATGTCGGCGGTATCGGTGACGGAAATACTGCCGCATTGTAAAATCGGGGCTTTTCAATCAGTACCCCATCGATTTTAAGCTTTGCGGATTTCGCCATGCCGACGCCGAGCGATTCCGGTTGTTTGTCTCCGACGATGTCCACATGCGTGACATACATGCTGTAGTCCGCGTCGATGTTGTGAAGAAACTCCCTGGTTTCCAATGTGCCGCCCGTGAGTTCCTCATAGGCCTCTCCAGGAGCCGCCACGGAATACCCCAGGGAGCTCGCCGCCAGGATGGAGAATCCCATCTTGTTCAATTCGCGTTGGACTGAATCGCGGTCGCTTTTTTTGGCGCGATAGGCCTTGACTGTCTTGTGCAGCCGTTCGACTTTCTCGCCAAAAACGGATTCCGCCGCCTGCACTGAAACATAACCGATGACTGTATCCGGTATTTTGTTGTCTGAGATCGTTTCTTCGGGCAGGAAATGATGATTCATGACTAAACCTCCCGCAAGTCAATTAATGGTAGGTGCGCGGCCTGGGCAAGGCAATCGACTCTACATAGGGTTTCAATGCATCGGGAACCGGCAGTTCAAAGGGTGGCTGTACCTTTTCCAGGGAGACGGAGAACACCGTTTCAATCTGACGGCGGCTGCCTGTGACCAATAGCCCATGCTTCATCGGCATCGTGGAAAGGCCATTGCTCTCAAGCCAAGCCTTGGCTTCGGGGCTCTCTCCGCTTGTATTCCACTTCAGGAACAGTTCAAGGTATTGGTCAGTAGTCATTTCGATGTCTGGCTATGTGAGCGGCATAACCCGCGGAGAAAGTGTGTTCTGCACAAACCCAACCTTTCGCCGCAAAGCAAAAGCTTGTCCCTTCGGGCCTTGCAAGGCGGCATGCCTTGGAATGCTTGCGCTGAACATGGTCATTCCTGATTAGAACAGGGCGCAATGGTTGGGGCCAGGCTGGATTTCCATTATGTTGGCAATTATTGTGCATGTTTTGGGCTGAATTGCTATTCGTGCCATTACCGTCTAACTTATCAACTTACGCGCACAGGCCATCTTGACATGAGAGCGACTGATAACAGGCCATGCGGGACAATCACAACAATTCATAATTTGATGCCTAGGCGTCCAGCGGCATTGCTTGGCTGGGCGGACGCTTTTGCCCTGTCAGCGTGATGAAGCATCATCTTCAGGCTGATAGCCTATCTCCGCCATGGCATCGGAAATATCCCAGAACCTGTTTCTGTTATTCGAAACCCCGTAATAAATCGCAAACCGGACCTCAGCCAGAAGGCTCTTCCTCACCAGCTGCACGAGATCCCGGTGGCTGAGCCATATGCTCCGGCTGCGGGCAATCCTGGTCGGATCGTCGTCCTTCAGCACCGAGCCGATGCGCAGGCAGACCGACTCAAGGCCGTGCAACTCGTAATACAGCCGGGCGATCGCTTCCCCGGCGGCCTTGCCGGCCCCGTAATAGCTGTCCGGGCGAATGGGATGCCGTGCCGTGATCAGGGCCGGATTCGACTGGGCATGCAGGCTCGGAGGGAAGCCTTCATAAGCGCCCGTGACATGGTTTGAACTGGCGAACACGACCCGCCTGACGCCATGCGCCCTGGCCGCCTCATAGAGATTCCGGGTTCCGGCGATATTGTTCATCAATACCGATTGCCAGTCCGCCTCGACGCGCGGGTCGCCCGCCAGATGAACCACGTAGGCAAGCCCGGGAATTCGTTCAAATGCCGCATTCACTTGTTCCAGGTTGGAAATATCGGCTCGGAAAACGTTGCCGCTCTGTCCGTTCAGACAAATATCGACGCCATGAAGCTCGAACGTATCCGCCAAGCCGCGCCACAGGATTTTGCCGATCAAACCATTGTGGCCGGTGATCAATAACTTCGGGAGTGCCGCCATGTGTTATCTCCTGACGAAGATGCCGACTCTATGAGCCCCGTGGGAGCGATGCCTTCATCGCGACTTGGGGCGCCTTTAGTCGCGATGTATACCCAAAGGGCATAAAGGCATCGCTCCCACAAGCGCTGACCGGATTAAAAACAAGGCAATTATGGATTGCCAAATCCTCATTGCATCCGCCCAATTCAACGATTGGAACCATAAGGGTTGGTATTTTGTTCAATACCCGCCACGAAAAAGCGGCCCCAAGTTCACGAACCGGCCAGTCATGCACGCGCCCGACGGATTTCAGGTTCCTGCCAAACAAGCCGGAAGACGCAATCTTCTGTTGCCAGAACTAAATGCTGTGATTTAGTCTAAGCGCTAACGCGACATTCAATGCAAAGGAAGTTGTTTGAACGATGCTGAACACAACCCCCTGTTACGCTCCCACCCCTCTATTTTGCAAAGGCCATGACCATGGCGCCTAAGTTCGGCTGGCTATGCATCCTGGCCGGCCTGGGCGGCTGCGCCGTCGGCCCCGACTACCGCGAGCCCGCGCCTGCCACCCCCAGCGACTGGTTGGCGGGACAAGACGCGGATTTGAAGCCAATCAATACGGACACCCTGAAAAACTGGTGGAAAAGCTTCGGCGACGCCCGGCTCGATCGCCTGATGGATCGCGCCCTGGCCGACAACCTGGACCTCAAGGCGGCAATGGCCCGCATCGAACAGGCCCGCGCCGAGCGCCGATCCGCCCGCGCGGAACTGTTTCCCAGAGTGGACGCGGCGGCGGGCGCCCAGCGCAACGACAACCCGCTGCCCGGGCTGGCGCCCGGCATCCGCTACAACCTGTTCGAGCTGGGCTTCGACGCCGTGTGGGAAATCGACCTGTTCGGCCGCCTGCGGCGCCGGCTGGAAGCCGCTTCCGCCGATCTGGACGCCGCCAAGGCGGAATACAGCCAGGCCCTGGTGACGCTGACGGCCGACCTGGCGCGCAGCTATATCGAATACCGCAGCCTGCAAAACCAGCTTCGCATCACCCAGGCCAACCTGGCGGCGCAGCAAAACACGCAGCATCTGACCGAGATACAGTTCAGGGAAGGCGTCGGCACGCGGCATGACTCGGTGCGGGCGCGGGCCCAGACCGAGACCACAGGCGCCCAGATTCCCGCCCTGAGATCGGGAATCATTGCCGAGCTCAGGCAGATGGAAGTGCTGATCGGCCGCCAGCCCGGCACGCTGGCGGCCGATCTGCGCGAACCGGCCGGCGTTCCGGTAGCCTCCGGGCGGGAGCTCCTGGCCTCGCCCGCGGATACGCTCCGCCATCGCCCCGACCTGCGCATCGCCGAGCGCCAGCTCGCGGCCGCGACCGCCCTGCAGGGCGCCGCGATCGCGGAACTGTTCCCCAATATCTCGCTGTCGGCGTTTTTGGGCCTGCGCAACACCGACATCGAAGGCCTGTTCAAGTCGGCGGCCTTTTCCTACAGCACCGCCGCCAACCTGTTGCAGCCGCTGCTCAACTTCGGCCGCATCCAGGCCGGCATCGATCGGGCCAAGGCGCAGCAACAGGAAGCCTACCTGGCCTTCGAAAAGACGGTGCTCGAAGCCCTGCGCGAGACCGAAACCGCCCTGACCCGCTATCTCAACGAGGAAATCCGGCGGCAGACGCTGGCCCGTTCCGTGGCGGACCAGCGCGAATCCGTCCGGCTGTCCCAGCTGCGCTATCGGGAAGGCGTCATCTCGTTTTTGGACGTGCTGGAATCCCAGCGTGCCCTTTTCGTCGCCGAAATCGAACTGGCCCGCTCCGAAGCCTCGGCGTCCACCAACCTGATTGCCGTGTACAAGGCGCTGGGCGGCGGCGCGGATGCCTTGCCGCCCCTGTCCTCGAGAAACCCATGAACCAACCGAAAAAATCAACGCTGATTTTCATCCTCGCCGGCATCGCCATCGCCGCAGCGGCCGCGGCATGGTGGGCCCTGCGCCCGACCGGCCTGCCCGAAGGCATCGTTTCCAGCAATGGCCGCATCGAAGCCACCGAAATCAACATCGCCACCAAAACGCCGGGGCGCATCGTCGAAATCCTGGCGCGCGAGGGCGATTTCGTCAAGGCCGGCGCGGTGCTCGCGCGCATGGACATTGAAGTGCTGCGCGCCCAGAAGGCCGAAGCGCAGGCCCAGGTCAGGCAGGCCGAAAACGCCTACCGGACGGCGCAGGCCGTGGTCATCCAGCGCGAAAACGAACACTACGCCGCCCAGGCGGTCGTCGCCCAGCGCCGCGCCGAACTCGATTCCGCCCGCAAGCGCCTGAAGCGCTCGCAGAATCTCGCCGTCGAGGGTGCCGCGCCGCTGCAGCAGCTCGATGACGACCGCGCGCGGGTGCTCAGCGCGGAAGCGGCCATCAGTGCGGCGCAGGCCCAGGTCGCGGCGGCGCGGGCGGGCATCGAGGCGGCGAAATCGCAGGTGGTGGAATCGCAATCGGTGATCGAGGCGGCCAAGGCCACGGTCGCGCGCCTGCAGGCCGACATCAACGACAGCGAACTGAAGGCGCCGGTCGACGGCCGCGTGCAGTACCGCGTCGCCGAACTGGGCGAGGTGCTGAGCGCCGGCGGCCGCGTGCTGAACATGGTGGACCTGTCCGACGTCTACATGACCTTCTTCCTGCCCACCGAGGCCGCCGGCCGGGTCGCGCTCGGCAGCGACGTCCGCCTCGTGCTCGACGCCGCGCCGAACTACGTGATCCCGGCCAAGGCCAGCTTCGTCTCCAGCGTCGCGCAGTTCACGCCGAAAACGGTGGAGACCGAGAGCGAGCGCCTGAAACTGATGTTCAGAGTGCGCGCGGCGATCGATCCCGAGCTGTTGAAGCGGCATCTCAAACAGGTCAAGACCGGCCTGCCCGGCATGGCCTACGTCAAGATCGATCCGGACACCGAATGGCCTCCCGAGCTTCAGGTCAAGCTGCCGCGATGAGCGCCGCCGCGCCCGTCGTCCGCGTGCAGGGCGTCAGCCTGCGCTACGGCGACACGCTCGCCCTCGACGATCTCAGCCTGGACATTCCCGCCGGCCGCATGGTGGGCCTGATCGGCCCCGACGGCGTGGGCAAGTCCAGCCTGATGTCGTTGCTGACCGGCGCGCGCGCTATGCAGGCAGGCCGCATCGACGTGCTGGGCGGCGACATCGCCGACGCCGCACACCGCCGCGCCGTCTGCCCGCGCATCGCCTACATGCCGCAGGGCCTGGGCAGGAATCTCTACCACACGCTGTCGGTGTTCGAGAACGTCGATTTCTTCGGCCGCCTGTTCGGCCACGAGCGGGCCGAACGCCATGCGCGCATCGCCGAACTGCTCGACAGCACGGGCCTGACCCCGTTCCGCGACCGCCCCGCCGGCAAGCTGTCGGGCGGCATGAAGCAGAAACTGGGGCTTTGCTGCGCGCTGATCCACGATCCCGACCTGTTGGTGCTGGACGAGCCGACCACGGGCGTCGATCCGTTGTCGCGCGTCCAGTTCTGGGAGCTGATCGATCACCTGCGCGCGCGCCATGCCGGCATGAGCGTGCTGGTCTCCACCGCCTACATGGACGAGGCCGAGCGCTTCGACTGGCTGGTGGCGATGGAGGCGGGCAGGATTCTCGCCACCGGCACCGCCGCCGAACTACGTGCGCGCACCGGCGCCGGGACGCTGGAAGCGGCCTTCATCCGGCTGCTGCCGGAGGCAAAGCGCCAAAGCCACAGGGAAGTGGCGATCCCGCCGCGCGACACCGGCGGCGCACGGGAAATCGCCATCGAGGCGCACGGCCTGACCATGCGCTTCGGCGATTTCGTCGCCGTCGACCATGTCGACTTAAAGATAGAGCGCGGCGAGATCTTCGGCTTTCTCGGTTCCAACGGCTGCGGCAAGACAACGACCATGAAAATGCTCACCGGCCTGTTGCCGCCGAGCGAGGGCGAGGCGCGGCTGTTCGGCCGGGTCGTCGACGCCGGCAATCTGGACACGCGCAAGCGCGTCGGCTACATGTCGCAGGCGTTCTCGCTGTACACCGAGCTGACCGTGCGGCAGAACCTGGAACTGCATGCGCGGCTGTTCCATCTGCCCGAAGCCGAAATTCCGGGCCGCGTCGGCGAGGTGGCCGAGCGCTTCCTGCTCGGCCCGGTCATGGACGCCCTGCCCGATGGCCTGCCCTTGGGCATCCGCCAGCGCCTGTCGCTGGCCGTGGCGGTGATCCACCGGCCGGACCTGCTGATCCTCGACGAGCCGACCTCGGGCGTCGATCCGGTGGCGCGCGACGGCTTCTGGGAGCTGATGATCGACCTGGCCCGCCGCGACAAGGTCACGATCTTCATTTCCACCCACTTCATGAACGAAGCCGAGCGCTGCGACCGCATCTCACTGATGCACGCCGGCAAGGTACTGGCCAGCGACAGCCCCGCCGCGCTGCTCGAACGCGGCGGCTACGCCTCGCTGGAAGCCGCCTTCATCGACTACCTGAAGGAAGCGAGCGGCCTCGACGACGAACCGGCGGCCGAACCCCAGGCGCAGGCCGCGGAAACGCCCGCCCGGCCCCAGGGCCCGGCGCACGGCCGCATCGACCGCTTCAGCCTGCAGCGGCTGTTCAGCTATACCCGGCGGGAAGCGCTGGAACTGCGCCGCGACCCCCTGCGCGGCTCGATCGCGCTGTTCGGCACGGTGCTGCTGTTGTTCATCATGGGCTACGGCATCAGCATGGACGTCGAGAACCTGCGCTTCGCCGTGCTCGACCGCGACCAGACTATACTCAGCCAGAACTATGCGCTCGACCTCGGCGGCTCGCGCTACTTCATCGCCCAGCCGCCGATCGCCGATTACGACGAACTCGACCGGCGCATGCGCAGCGGCGAGCTGAGCCTGGCGCTGGAGATCCCGCCGCATTTCGCCCGCGATCTGGAGCGTGGAGACAACGTAAAAATCGGCGCCTGGATCGACGGCGCGATGCCTACCCGCGCCGAGAACGTGCTCGGCTACGTGCAGGCCATGCACCAGGGCTGGCTGATGGAGCAGGCGCGCCGCCATTACACGGGCAGCCTGCCGGTCAGCCTGATGACCATCGAGACGCGCTTTCGCTACAACCCCGACGTCAAGAGCCTGCCGGCCATCGTGCCGGCCGTGATCCCGATGCTGCTGATGCTGATCCCGGCCATGCTCAGCGCGCTCAGTGTGGTGCGCGAGAAAGAGCTGGGCTCCATCCTCAACCTGTACGTCACGCCGGTGACCAAACCGGAGTTTCTGCTAGGCAAGCAACTGCCCTACATCGGGCTGGCGATGGTCAACTTCTTCCTGCTGTGCGCGCTGGCCGTGTTCGCTTTCGGCGTGCCGCACAAGGGCGACTTCCTGCTCTTGACCGTGGCCGCGCTGCTTTACGTCACGTCCGCGACCGGCCTCGGCCTTTTGGTTTCGGCCTTCACCCGCAGCCAGATCGCCGCCATCTTCGGCACGACGATCGCCACCACCGTCCCGGCCACGCGCTTTTCCGGCATGATCGACCCCGTGTCGACGCTGGAAGGCGGGGCGCGCCTGATCGGCGAAATCTACCCGACCACGTATTTTTTAAACATCAGCCGCGGCACCTTCTCCAAGGCGCTGGGCTTCGCCGACCTCGGCTTCTCGCTGCTGCCGCTCGCCATCGCCATTCCGGTGATTCTGGCTCTGAGCGTCGCGCTGCTGAAGAAGCAGGAGCGCTAGCCATGCGCGCCCTGCTCAACATCTTCCATCTCGGAGTCAAGGAGCTGCGCAGCCTCGGGCGCGACAGACTGATGCTGGCGCTGATCCTGTTCTCGTTCACCGGGCAGGTGTACCTGACCGCGACCGGCGTGCCCGAATCGCTGCACAAGGCACCGATCGCGATCGTCGATGAAGACCGCTCGCCCTTGTCGTCGCGCATTGCCAACGCCTTCTATCCGCCCCACTTCCTGACGCCCGCAATGATCGACCAATACGCCACCGATCCCGGCATGGACACGGGCCTGTACACGTTCGTCCTCGACATCCCGCCCGATTTCCAGAGCGACGTGCTGGCCGGGCGCCAGCCGACGATCCAGCTCAATGTCGATGCCACGCGCATGTCGCAGGCCTTCATCGGCAACAGCTACATCCAGAACATCGTCAACGGCGAAGTGACGGCCTTCGTCGAGGGGCATCGCGCGGTCGCCACGCTGCCCGTCGAGCTCGAAACGCGCGCTCGCTTCAATCCCAACCTGAGCTCGGTATGGTTCGGCTCGGTCATGGAAGTCATCAACAGCATCACCATGCTGTCCATCATCCTGACCGGCGCGGCGCTGATCCGGGAGCGCGAGCACGGCACCATCGAGCATTTGCTGGCGATGCCGCTGACGCCGTTCGAGATCATGATGGCCAAGGTGTGGGCCATGGGCCTGGTCGTGGTGGTCGTGGCGACGGCCTCGCTCGTCTTCATCGTGCAGGGCGTGCTCGAGGTGCCGATCGAAGGCTCGATCGGGCTGTTCGTCGCCGGCATGACGCTGCACCTGTTCGCCACTACCTCGATGGGCATTTTCATGGGCACGGTGGCGCGCTCGATGCCGCAGATGGGCTTGCTGATGATCATTGTGCTGCTGCCGCTGCAGATGCTGTCCGGCGGCACGACCCCGCGCGAGAGCATGCCGGAACTGGTGCAAAACCTGATGCTGGCGGCGCCGACCACGCATTTCGTCGCGCTCGCCCAGGCCATTCTTTACCGCGGCGCCGGCTTCGGCATCGTCTGGCCGGAATTCCTCGCCCTGTTCGCGATCGGCGGCGTCTTCTTCGTGCTGGCGCTAAGGCGCTTCCGCAAGACCATCGGTTCGATGACCTGATCGTTTTCGTCGGCCGGCCGCCGATCGAAACCTGCCCGCACTGCTCTGGATGAGCCCGCGAAAGACTCATGAAAGGTTTGCTGGTTAAGCTTTATTTAAAGGCCGATGTTACGCAATAGCCAAGGGTTGTGTTAAAAACAATTTTCCGGTTTGTGGATGAAGCTGGCGCTTATGCAGGGTCGGCTTCGCCTAAGGATAAGGTGAGAAATAACTTCCCTGGATTTTGACGAGCGACAAGTGGGGGCGACTTTAGTCGTCCAGGGCGAATACCCTAAAGGGCACAAGTGAATTCGCCCCTACATAGGCGCTGATTTTCAGTGACAAATCGGAAAGTTATTTTTAACTCAATCCTAAAGCGCCCACTGTCGGCAGCCGCCCGAAGGTATTTTTTCCAGCGGGCCGCGGTTTTGCAGCCTCGATCCTGGTGTTTCCGCAGTGTCCGGATTCGGCGGCGCATCGGATCAAAACCGAATATCCCGAACGGAGCGGCATACCCCGACCGGCCGCGTTCGGGTCGGATGAATTCGCCCCGCGGCTGTAGGGCTCAGGCCCGCATGATCCGTTTCCGCAAGCCCGAGCCGATCGGACAAGGCCCGGCACCAATTTCACGCCATGCCCGATCGTTTCAGGACGGTTTGGCCAATCATCAGGAGAATCAATGCATAAAGACAACGTCCATGACAGACAAACGGCCGACTGGCACGGCCTCGACGCCGACAAAGCCATCGAATGCCTCGATTCTAATCGCCATCGAGGACTGTCCTCCCAGGAAGCCCGCCAGCGGCTGAAGCGTTTCGGCCGCAACCGGCTGCCGCCGCCCCGCAAACGCCCCGCCTGGCTGCGCTTTCTCCTCCAGTTCCACAACGTTCTGATCTATGTGATGCTGGCCGCGGCCGGTGTCACGGCGCTGCTGGGGGACTGGGTCGACACGAGCGTGCTTCTGGGCGCCGTCTTCATCAACGCCATCATCGGCTTTATCCAGGAAGGCAAGGCGGAACAGGCCATGGACGCGATACGCGGCATGCTTTCGCTGCACACGATAGTTATCCGCGACGGCGGGCGCATCGAAATCGAAGCCCAGAACCTGGTGCCAGGCGATATCGTGGCGCTCGCCTCGGGCGACAAAGTGCCTGCCGACCTGCGGCTCGTCGCGGGCAAGGGCCTGCGCGTGAACGAGGCCATCCTGACCGGCGAATCCGAGGCGGTGGAAAAGACCATCGATTCCGTGCCGGCCGACGCGCTCCTGGGCGACCGCACCTGCATGCTCTATTCGGGCACGCTGGTGGCCTCCGGGCAGGCGACAGGGCTGGTGGTCGAGACCGGCATCCGTACCGAATTGGGGCGCATCAGCGCGATGCTGGATCGCGTGAAGGCGGTCACGACCCCCTTGCTGCGCCAGATAGCCAAATTCGGCCACTGGCTGGCGCTGGCCATCGTGCTGATGTCCGCGGCCACGTTCGTTATCGGGGTGCTGTGGCACGGTCATCCCCCCAAGGAAATGTTCATGATGGCCGTGGCGCTGGCGGCATCGGCCATTCCGGAAGGATTGCCGGCCATCATGACCATCACCCTCGCCCTCGGCGTGCGGCGCATGGCCAAGCGCAAGGCCATCATCCGGCATCTGCCGGCGGTGGAGTCGCTGGGCTCAGTCACGGTCATTTGCTCCGACAAGACCGGCACGTTGACCCGGAACGAGATGACGGTACAACAGGTGATCACCAGCGATCATGTGTTTGAAATCAGCGGTACGGGCTACGTGCCCGAGGGCGCCATTCATCTGGTCGGAGCGGCGGTACCGCCCGGCCAGTATCCCGAGCTGGCCGAAATCGCCCGTGCCGCCGTGCTCTGCAACGACGCGCTGCTGCGCAGACATGACGGCGATGTCTGGCAGGTGGAAGGCGATCCGACCGAGGGCGCCCTGCTCGCGTTCGCGGCCAAGACCGGCGCCGATCCCGCGTCGGAGCGCGAAGCCCTGCCGCGCATCGACGCCATTCCCTTCGAATCCGAGCATCGGCTCATGGCCACGCTCCATCGCGACCATGAAGGCCAGGGCTGCATTTATGTCAAAGGCGCGCCCGAACGCATCCTGGAGATGTGCGACCGCCAGGCCGGCGCCCTGGGGACAACGCTGAACACCGACTACTGGTACCGCCGCGGCAGGGAGGCCGCGACCAACGGGCTGCGCCTCCTGGCGATCGCCATGAAGCTTGTCGATGAGTCGCAGCGCGAGGTGCGCTTTTCGGACCTGGAAGACGGCTTCACCCTGCTGGCGCTGATCGGCATCATCGATCCGCCGCGGGAAGAGGCGGTGGCTGCCGTGGCGGCATGCCACAGCGCCGGCATCCGGGTCAAGATGATCACCGGCGACCATGCCGAAACGGCCCGCGCCATCGGCGACCGGCTGGGGATCGGCCAGGACAGGCCGGCGCTGACCGGGGCCGAGATCGAAACCCTGGACGACGGGCAGCTGCGCGGCGTGGCCCTGGATGTCGACGTGTTCGCGCGGGCGAGCCCGGAACACAAGCTGCGCCTGGTGCAAGCGCTTCAGGCGGGAGGACAGGTGGTGGCCATGACCGGCGACGGGGTCAACGACGCGCCGGCGCTGAAGCGTGCGGATATCGGCGTGGCCATGGGCCTGAAGGGCACCGAGGCGGCCAAGGAAGCGGCGGACATGGTGCTGGCCGATGACAATTTCGCCACGATCGGCAATGCCGTGCGCGCGGGCCGGGGCATCTACGACAACATCCGGAAATTCATCCTGTTCATGCTGCCGACCAACGGCGGCGAAGCTCTGGTGGTGATCGCCGCCATCCTGTTCGAACTGACGCTGCCGCTGACGCCGGCCCAGGTGCTGTGGATCAACATGGTCACGTCCAGCACCCTGGGGCTCGCCCTCGCCTTCGAGCGCCCCGAGCACGACATCATGCGCCGGCCGCCCCGCGATCCGCGTGAATCGCTGCTGTCCTGGTTTTTCGCCTGGCGGGTCCTGATGGTTTCCGTGCTCTTCATGGTGGGATCGCTGGGCCTGTTTCTCTGGGAAATGCAGCGGGGTTCCAGCCTGGAGACCGCGCGCACCATGGCCGTCAGCTCGGTCGTGCTGTCCGAGATGTTCTATCTGATCAACAGCCGGTACATCTTCAGGTCCGTTCTATCTTTCGAAGGGCTGTTCGGCAACCGTTACGTGCTGCTCTCCATCGCGGCCTGCGCGGGGCTGCAGGTACTCTACACCCATGCCGGCCCCATGCAGGAACTGTTCGGCTCGACCGACCTGAGTCAGGAAGAATGGCTGAAAGTGGTCCTTTCCGGGGCGTTCGTCTTTTCCGTCGCGGAGTTTGAAAAAGCCGTGATCAGAGTCTTCAGATACATCACTCAACCGCAAGCCAAAGGCGCGCCGGTGCTGAAAGACTAATGCCGGCGTCCGCGTTTTTTCATTCCTTCAGCACCGCCTGGCACTGCTCGGGAAGCGCGAGCGCCGCGGCGGGCTTGCGGGCCTTGCCCGAGGCGAGCTGCTCGCGCGCCTCGGCCGAGAACCACCAGTCCAGCGAGGCGTCGCAGCCGTCGCCGGCGGGAATCGGCTCCTGGCCCTGGCACTGGCTGTCGCCGGCCGGGCATTTCAGGCGCACATGAAAATGGTCGTCATGCCCCCACCACGGCCGGATTTTCCGGAGCCAGTCGCGCGTTGCGCTGCTGGCGCACAGCTGGCGCTTGACGCCGGCATTGACGAAGATGCGCTCGACTTCGGGCATGCGCGCGGCGGCCTCGAGGATTTTCTCGCTGGCCGGCGACCAGCGGCTGGCGTCCACCGCATCCGACTTGACGGCGAGCACGGAAGGCGCGCCCCAGGTTTCGCGCTCGTCGAGGCTCAGGCTCCTGGCCGCCGCCTCCTGGGACAGCAGATACCAGATATCGACATCGAGCCCGGTCTGATGGCTGCGATGTCCGGTCAAGGTCGGCCCGCCGCGCGGCTGGCCGAGATCGCCGATCAGCAGGACGCCCCAGTGTTCGGCGGCGGATGTCTGTCCGAGTTTCTCGATGAAATGGATCAGGTCGGGATGGCCATAGACGCGTCCTCGCGACAGGCGCATGGTCTGGTAGCCGATGCCGTCCCTCGGCAGCGCCATAGCGCCTCTCAGGCAGCCCGCATTGTAGGTGCCGATGCTCTGCGCGGCACCGTCCGTCATCGCGGGCGCGGTGACCCGCGACCAGGCGTTGTCGGCAGGCCGCGAGATGGCGCAGCCGGAAAAAACGCTCAACGCCAAAAAAAACAACCCATATTTGTTCACTGAAACCGACTCCCGGGCACACCCGTGCCTCAAACTGATCAAAGGCGAAATTATAACGCCTCATCGGCAAGTTTGCTTGGCGCGGGTCGGGACAGCGGCAAGCCGGCAGGTTTTAAAGAAAGGATGCAGGTGGAGGATTTTCCGGTGTAGGAGTGAATTCACTTGTGCCTTCTGGCTACTTGTGCCCCTCGGGTATTCGTCCTGGGCGACTAAAGTCGCCCCCACACCTGTTGTTCGTCAAAATTCAGGGAAGTTATTTCGCTCTATCCTAAACGATCCGCAGCGACCGCATCCTGTTGATGGCGGCCGCCAGTTCGTATTTGCGCGGCATGGACAGCGTGCCGGGATAATCGGGCGCCAGAACCGGCAAGCCGTGTTCGGCGATGTCGTCATAAAGCCGGTCTATCCAGAACAGGATGGTTTCGGGCCGGTCGGCCTGCCTGATTTTATCGCGCAGCGCCAGCAGGCAATAGCCCAGAGCCAGTAGTTGCGGGGCTTCGGTGGTCCGCGCGACGGCTTCCAGATTGATCAGGTCCATGCCGTATTCGAGCTGTCCCGGCGCCTTGCGCAGCGGCTTGATGCGTTGGGCGATGGTTTTTTCCAGGCGTTTGTTTTCATAAGCCGGATCAAAGTTATCGGCGGCCAGCCGGCGCGCCGGCGGGAAGCCGCCGATCGCCTCGCCTTCATCGGCAATCGGGCCAAGCCTGTCGCGCACCTTGGCGGTGATGTCGTAACAATGGTAATGGGCCATCAACAGGCAGGTGTCGGCTTTCATCAGAAAACAGCCCAGGCCGCCGACCACGAAAATCATCGACACGCGCTGTTTTTTCCAGAGCGACCGCACAGTGGCGTAAAGCGGCCTGATCGGTTCCAGCGAGGCGTCCAGCACCTGCCCGATCAAGGCATCGCGCACCAGGAAGTTGGTCGCGCAGGTATCCTCGTCGAACAGCAGCAGCCTGGCCCCGCTCTCGACGGCCTCGACGATGGCGGCCGCCTGCGACGTGCTGCCGCTGGCGTTGCCGGAGGAAAAACGGCCGGTCTTCTGGCCGTTCGGCAGGTCGCCGATAAACGGGCTGATGTCCACATCCCGGACGCTGCGCCCGTCTTCGGCCCGGATAAGGAACGCATCCTCGCGCGTCACGACAAATTCGCGGCCATCGCCCGGCACATGCGCGTAAACACCAGCCAGGATCGCCTGCATCAGGGTCGATTTGCCGTGGTAGCCGCCGCCGGTGATGCAGGTGATGCCCTCCCGGATGCCCATGCCGGTCAGGTGCCGGCCATCCGGCAGCGGGATTTCGACTTGCAGGGAATCGGGCGATTGGAAGGCTGTCACGGACCCGTCCGACGCTGGCCTGTCGTCGATGCCGCTGCGGCGCGGCAGCCGGGCGCCGTCGGCGATAAAGGCGACCAGCCGGTGCCGGCGCATGAACCGGCCGATCGCGGTGCGTGCGGCCAGCACATCGACGAACTGTTTCAGCCGCGCCCTGGTTTGCCCGTCGTATCGCGCATAAAAAAACGTGGCATCGACGATGGCCGGCAATTCCTGGTTCATCATGATCCGCGCCTGTTCGGCATCGAACACGCCGCCGCCCGGCCCCTTGGCGGGCAGGCTGATCATGAAGCGCAACTCGATGGCGGCCCCGTCGATCAAAACACTGTCCCTTTCCAGCATTTTCTGGCTTAGCTCGACGGTATGAAACGAGCCGCTGCCTTCCTTGCCGCGATTTTGCCGCGCGAACTTGTCAATGCTTTGGCGAAAGCGGCGGATCAGAAAATCGGCGACGGCCCGCTTGCCGTCTTCGGCCTGTAGAAAAGCCTCGGGAATGGCGCTGTCATGACGGGACAGGGTGACGGAAGCGATCGAGGCGGGATGGGCGCCGGGGCTGCGCTGGACTCTGATCAGCCCGAGCTTGAAGCCGGGGAAATCATAGTCGCCCTTCAGCGCCTGCGCATGATGGAAAGGCCGGTCGGCTAGCGCCTGGATTGACTGGTTTAACCGGTTCATGGGCCTCCCCGTGCATGATTGGCACGTGCCGAACAATTTCAGGGTCGAATCAGCCAGGCGGCCGCGCTTGACCGGTGCGGACAGTCCGGACAATGCGGCATGCCCTGCGCGAGGCAAACGGCATCAATTGGCCAGTCCGCCCTGGTTTGAATTCATGACGCTCAGATCCTGGATCAGCTCCACGGCGTTGCCATCCGGATCGCGGCAGAACAAGGCTTTGCGTCCCGATTTGCTCAATGTATAGAAAATCGCCTGCTGTTCCAATTGCCGCTGAACCGCGTCCAGATCATTGACCAGGAAAGCCGTATGGCGGTCCAGCCCGCCGTGCTCGGGGCGATTTTCATTCCGGTCGGGATTGGGCACTTCGAGCAGATGAATCTGATGCTCGCCAAGCTGCAGCCATGCGCCCGGAAACGGCATATCGGGACGCTCGCAGGTCTTCAGGCCCAGTATGCCGCTGTAAAACGCCAGCGCTTTCGCCGTATCGGACACAATAATGCTGACATGGTGAATTTGTAATTGAATATTATCCAATGTCATCCCCTCTTCCGCATGGTGGATTTTTATGTTACGACAAGAGCCAGAACGCTTGCTCGGCGAAACCTATCGTCTTTTATTCTGCCTAACAATTACAGACCTCGAATGTACGCTAGCGTACAGAACTTAAATGTACCGTTGGTATATTTTAACCATTCTTTTTTTATATAAAAAAGAAGGTGGTAATTGGTTTTATTCCCCAAAAGGGTCAACCAATAATTAATCTTAATGTTTGAGGAGACATAATCATGACTCAACAAAGAGGCACAACCAGTTCAGGTCAAGGTAAATCGGCTCGCGGTTTTGCTTCAATGGATGAAGAAAAACAACGCGAAATAGCCAGCAAAGGTGGCCATGCCGCTCATCAAAAAGGCACAGCCCATGAATTTACGCCGGAAGAAGCTCGGGAAGCCGGCAGAAAAGGCGGTCAGATCGCCCATGAGAGAGGCACGGCTCACGAGTTTACTTCCGAGGAAGCCCGCGAAGCCGGCCGCAAAGGCGGCAAAGCCGCTCATGAAAAAGGCACGGCTCACGAGTTTACTTCCGAAGAAGCCCGCGAAGCCGGCCGCAAAGGCGGAAAGGCCGCCCATGGCGGTAAAGGAGAAGAAGGCGGCAAGGGCAAATCAGCCGGCAGCAAGAAACATTAAACTGCCGGACAGGAGCGACCCTTTAACCGCGGAGTACTGTTAAAGGGTCGTTTTAGAGGGTGTAAAAATTTCCGTGTAAACCGCCGTTAAAAAATCTCCGGAAACCGATCCTCATAGAGAATCATAAACTGATTCAGAGCGGGCTTCCAGTCACGGATTGGCATTGACCATTTCTTGGCAGC
>Ga0196965_1000030_pt1 | contig 127819 bp, 125 predicted proteins | sample S1_20metaG_FD_148668 | JGI IMG/M metagenome (GOLD analysis project Ga0196965, IMG submission 148668) | Soil microbial communities from Anza Borrego desert, Southern California, United States - S1_20 | ecosystem: Environmental > Terrestrial > Soil > Desert | place: USA: California | collected...
CGGCCTCGGGCCCGGCGCCGCCGGTTTCGTGCTCGGCATCGTCAAGGCCTACACCACCCGCGTCGGCTCCGGCCCCTTCCCGACCGAGCTCGACGACCCGATCGGCGAACGGCTGGGGACGCGCGGCCGCGAATTCGGCACCGTCACCGGCCGCAAGCGGCGCTGCGGATGGTTCGACGCGGTGCTGGTCCGCCAGTCCTGCGCCGTCGCCGGCGTCACCGGCGTGGCGCTGACCAAGCTCGACGTGCTCGACGGCTTCGACGAGATCCGCATCTGCACCGGCTACCGCCTGCGCGGCGAGATGCTCGGCCACCTCCCGGCGCATGCTGCCGACCAGGCCGCGGTCGAACCGGTCTACGAGACCGTCGAGGGCTGGGCCGAGTCGACCGCCGGCGCCCGCAGCTGGGCGCAGCTGCCGGCCAATGCGGTCAAATATATCCGCCGGGTCGAGGAGCTGATCGCGTGCCCGGTCGCCTTGGTCTCGACCAGCCCCGAGCGCGAGGACACCATCCTCGTGCGCGACCCGTTCGCGGGCTGATCGGGAGGTAAGGGGCTCCGCCGCGGAAAGGAGTCAACGCGGCGAAGCCGATAACCCGTCACCACCCTTGGCGAGTCGGATTGATCTATATCAGCAAACCGGCCCGTGGGCACCAGCTTCGTAGCGTTTCTCGAAAGTCTCGAGCGGCTCCGCCTCCGCCGGTTCGACGCGAACCTGGTCGACTCGCGCCCCGGGCGGACCCGTTCGGCATAGCGCGGCGAGCGCCGCGATCGCGTGCTCCGGGCCGATCGCCAGGATTTCGACATCGCCGGAGCGCAGGTTCCTGACCCAGCCCGCGAGGCCGAGCGCGCGGGCCTCCGCGACCGTCCAGTTGCGGTAGAAGACGCCCTGGACGCGCCCGGAGACGAGGAGCCGCCTTGCCGCCATTCGCGCCTCAGACGGTGGCGATGTCGGGCGCGTCCTCGGCCTTCATGCCGACCACGTTGTAGCCCGCGTCGACATGGTGGATCTCGCCGGTGACCCCCGAGGCGAGGTCGGAGAGGAGATAGAGGGCGGCGCCGCCGACATCCTCGATGGTGACGTTGCGGCGGAGCGGCGAATTATACTCGTTCCACTTCATGATGTAGCGGAAGTCGCCGATGCCGCTTGCGGCGAGGGTCTTGATCGGACCGGCGGAGACGGCGTTGACCCGGATCCCCTCGGGCCCGAGATCCATGGCGAGATATTTGACGCTGGCCTCCAGCGCGGCCTTGGCGACGCCCATCACGTTGTAATGCGGGATCACCTTCTCGGCCCCGTAATAGGACAAGGTGAGGATGCTGCCGCCCTCGCGCATCATCGCCCGCGCCCGCCGGGTCACGGCGACGAAGCTGTAGGCGGAGATGTTCATGGTCAGCAGGAAATTCTCGAGGCTGGTGTCGACGAACTTTCCGCGAAGCTCGTTCTTGTCGGAAAAGCCGATCGCGTGGACGACGAAATCGATCGTGTCCCAGCGCGCCTTCAGCGTCTCGAAGGCGCGGTCGATATCGGCCATGTCCGCGACGTCGCATTCGATCAGGAAATCGGCGCCCAGCTGCTGGGCGAGCGGCCGGACGCGCCTCTCGAGCGCTTCGCCCTGATAGGAGAAAGCGAGCTCGGCGCCCTGATCCGCGAGCGCCTTCGAAATCCCCCAGGCCAGCGACCGGTCGTTGGCGAGGCCCATGATCAGCCCGCGCTTGCCCTGCATGAGACCGGTCATTTCCTCTCCTCTGCGGCGCTGACCGCCGCGCTCTCCTCGGCGATCGCCACGGCTTCCTCCTCGGCCCTCGCGGCGACCTTTTCGGCCACCGCCTCGTGGACCGCGGCGGAGACTTCGGCCGGCGTCGGCGTCGGCGTCTCCGCCATCGCCGCGTTGAGCTCGGCGCCGATTACCAGACCGAAGCCGATGATGAAGAAGAAAAACAGCGCGATCACGATTCCGGCGAGGCTGCCGTAGGTGAGATCGTAGCCGCCGAGCTGGCGCATGACGACCGGGAGCAGGGCCGTGGTCGCGATCCACCAGATCGTGACGAAGGCTGCGCCGGGCCATTTGGGGCAGCCGCTCACCCGATAGCGAGCCGGCGTCAGCGCATAGAAGAGCATGAACAGGGCGCCGAAGAGCATCAGGGCAGGCACGATGCGCAGCAAGGTGAACAGGCCGACGATATCGTCGGCGCCGGGAACGTGCGTCACGATCAGCTGCTGGACGCTGGAGAGCAGCACCGACGCGCTGAACGCCACCGTCGCCGCGAGCACCGAGGCGATGATCATGCCGATCGAGGTCAGCCGATATTCCCAGAACGGCCGGCTGAACGTGACTCCGTAAGCGCGGCGGATGATGTCGCGGATGGTCTCGATGAAGCTTCCCGTGGTCCACAGGCCGACCAGCGCGCCGAGCCAGATGAGGTTGCCGGATCGAGCCTCGAGCACGTCCTGAATCGGCTGCTGGAGCACGGCGCGGACGTCCTTGGGCATGGTCTGCAGCATGCCGTAGACGGCGCTCATCCCCTCCTCGCTCTGCCCGAGGAGGCGGGCGACGGCGGCGGCGACGATCACGAAGGGGAAGAGAGAGAGCAAGGCGAGATAGGCGAGGTTGCCGGCATGGATGAAGCCGTCATTGTAGACCCCGATCGCGACCCGCTTCAGGATCTCGTAGGTGCGCGTGCCCTTGCGCGGCCGGATGTGGCCGATCTTGGCTTTGGCCGTGGCGAGCTTCTTGCGCCTGGCTTCGGGGGATTCGGGTGAGATCTGCAGCACGAAGGCTCAGACTCCCAAAGCGGCCCGAGGGTTTCCTTTGGACTTGCCGCTCCATGCCTCGACGAAGCGGACGAGCTCCGGATCGTCGGCCGGAAGATCGACCATCAGCGAGACGAGCTGGTCGCCGCGCTCGCCCGATTTCGAGGTGAAGCCGCGGCCCTTGAGGCGCAGGACGCGGCCCGAGGTCGAGCCCTTGGGGACGGTGACCATCACCGGTCCCTCCACCGTCGGCACCTTGACCTTGGCGCCGAGCACCGCCTCGTCCAGCGTCACCGGCAGATCGAGCCTGATATGGTCGCCGTCGCGGCGGAAGAAGCGATGCGGCTGGATCGAGATGGTGACGATCGCGTCGCCCTTGCCGGACGGTCCCGGGTGGCCCTGGCCGGCCAGGCGGATCTTGGTCCCTTCGTCGACCCCTTTCGGAAGCTTGATGTCGACCGTCTTGCCGCCGGCCAGGGTGACCCGCTGCGGCTTCAGCGCGGCCGCGTCCTCGAAGCTCACCGGCAGCCGATAGGCGACGTCGGCCCCCTTTTGCGGCGGGGCGGAGCGGCGGCCGAACCCGCCGAAACCTCCGAAACCGCCCCCGCCACCCCCGCGCCGGCCGGCGCCGCCGAAGAGGCCGTCGAACAGGTCCGAGATGTCGGCGGTCTCGCCGCCGAAATCGAACTCGGCGCCGTTCGGGCCGCGGCGGAAGCCGCCAGGCGCCCCGCCGTGGCCGCCGCCGAAGCCGAACGGGGCGCGCGGATTGCCGGTCTCGTCGATCTCGCCGCGGTCGTAACGGGCGCGTTTGTCCTTGTCGGTGAGGATGTCGTAAGCCTGGGTGACCTTGGAGAAACGGTCGGACGCGGCCGGGTTGCCCTTGTTCCGGTCGGGATGCAGCTCCTTGGCGAGCTTGCGATAGGCCTTCTTGATGTCGGCCTCGCTCGCGCCCCGTTCCACGCCAAGCTGTGAATAGAGGTCGGCCATCGCCGCTTCGTTCTCCACTAAGCCTCAAAAGTCCACTGTTGCATTCCAGCAACACAGCGGAAGATGGGAGGGGCGGGCGCGGCTTGCAAGTGCGCTTGTGCGGGGCGGCCATGCGCGGCAGAGGAGGCCCCATGGCCGCCGATCCCCACGCATTGTTCGAGCTGTGGTTCGCCGAGGCCGGACTGTCCGAGCCGAACGACCCCGGTGCGATGGCGCTCGCCACCGCCGACGCGCACGGACGGCCCTCGGTGCGGATGGTGCTGATGAAGGGCCACGACGCGCGCGGCTTCGTCTTCTACACCAACTGGCAGAGCCGCAAGGGCGCCGAGCTTGCCGCCAATCCGCGCGCCGCCCTGCTGTTCCACTGGAAATCGCTGCGCCGCCAGGTGCGCGTCGAAGGCGCCGTCGAGCCCGTCGGGGCCGCCGAGGCGGACGCCTATTTCGCGAGCCGATCGCACGACAGCCGCCTCGGCGCCTGGGCGTCCGACCAGTCGCGGCCGCTCGACGACCGCGAGACGTTCGAGAAGCGCTACGAGGAAGTCCGCGCGCGTTTCGAGGGCGTCGAGGTCCCCCGGCCCCCGCACTGGTCCGGCTACCGGGTCGTTCCCGAGCGGATCGAATTCTGGACCGACCGCCCCCACCGCCTCCACGAGCGCCGGCTGTTCCTACGCGAGGAAGGGGGGGACTGGGGCGAGGGGCTGCTCTACCCGTGAGCGGCGACCGTCCCCAGGCGCATGGCGCGCTCAACGCGCGCGCCGCCGTCGCCAGCGTCGCGACCGCTTTGCTCCTGCTGGTGCTCAAGAGCTATGCCGCCTGGGCGACCGGATCGGTGGCGATGCTGGGTTCGCTCGCCGACACGGCGCTGGACGTCGTCGCCTCGCTGATCACCCTTTGGGGCGTGCGCTATGCGGCCATGCCCGCGGATACCGACCACCGCTTCGGGCACGGCAAGGCCGAGGCGCTCGCGGCGCTCGCCCAGGTCGGCCTGATCACCTTCTCCGCGCTGGCGATCGGCTGGCGCGCGGCCGCGCGGCTGATCGAGGGAGAGGCGACCGCCCGCCCGGAATATGGTATCGGCGTTTCGCTGGTCGCGATCGCGGCCACCTTCCTGCTGCTCTGGTACCAGCGCCGCGTCATCGCCCGCACCGGCTCGGTCGCGATCGAGGCCGATCATGTCCATTACCAGTCGGACCTGCTGCTCAACGGCGCGGTGATCGTCGCCCTCGCGCTGGAGCAATATGCCGGCCTCACCGGTGCCGACCCCCTGTTCGGTCTCGCCATCGCCCTCTGGCTGCTGTTCGGCGCGTGGCGGGCCTCGTCGCGCGCGGTCGACCAGCTGATGGACAAGGAGTGGCCGGAGGAGGAGCGCAGGCGCTTCGTCGAGGTCGCCGCCCGCCATCCGGCGCTGAAGGGCATCCACGACCTCAGGACGCGCACCAGCGGCAGCCGCAACTTCGTCCAGTTCCACGTCTGGGTCTCTCCGGACATGACCGTCGCCGCCGCGCACGAGGTGATGGACGAGGTCGAGCACTGGCTGGAGCGCGCATTCCCCGGTACCGAGATCCTCATCCACCTCGACCCCGAGGGCCAGGTCGACGAGCCGGGCAACCCGCTCGCCGAGACCGACCTCACCGAAACGAAAGCCGCGACATGACCGAATATCGTCTCGTCCAGGTCGACGCCTTCGCCGACCGCCCGTTCACCGGCAATCCGGCGGCCGTCGTCCCGCTCGCGGACTGGCTGCCCGACGAGACGCTTCAGGCGATCGCCGGGGAGAACAATCTGGCGGAGACGGCGTTCACCGTGCCCGCCTCGGACGGCGCGGCGGACTACGAGCTGCGCTGGTTCACGCCGACCACCGAGGTCGCCCTTTGCGGCCATGCGACGCTGGCGAGCGGCTTCGTGCTGATCGAGGCCGAGGAGATCCGGTTCCGCACTCGCAAAGCGGGGATATTGACGGTCCGGCGGCGGGGGGAGGCGCTGGAGCTCGATCTGCCCGTCACGCTCGTCGGGCGGACGGAGGACTCCGGGCTGCTCGAAGCGCTGGGCACCGCCGAAGCCGAAGTGTTCGCCTCGTACCGGGGGGCCGAGGCGACCTCCATCGTGCTGGTGGAAGACGAGGCCGCGGTCCGCGCCTGCACGCCGGACATGCGCGCGCTGCGCGGGATCGACGTGATGGCGATCGTGACGGCGCAGGCGGACTCCGACCGGGACTACGACGTCGTCAGCCGGGTCTTCGTCCCTGCCTGGGGAGTCGACGAGGACCCGGTGACAGGGTCGGCCCACGCCGCCTTGGCGCCGTTCTGGGCCGAGCGGCTCGGCAGCGACCGGTTCACGGCGTTCCAGGCGAGCCCCCGCGGCGGGATCGTCGCATGCCGGCTCGAGGGCGCCCGTGCGATCCTCGGCGGCCGTTGCGTCAGGGTGATCGAAGGCACCCTGTTCCTCTAGTCAGGCGGGCTCCAGCTCGGCCGGCCCATCCCTCCCGAAGCGCTGACCTCGCTCCCCCGGAGCGAGGTCCGGGCGCGCTTCGGCAGGAATGGTCTCTTCGATCCAGCCGCCGCCCAGGACGCGATCGCCCTCGTAGAGCACCGCGGCCTGGCCGGGCGCGACTCCATATTCGGGGCGCTCGAACCGGATGCTGTCCCCATCGAAGCCGACCGCTGCCGGCTTGGCCAGCGAGCGGACCTTGGCGGCGAGACCCTCGCGCTGCCCCTCGCCGAGCCAGTTGAGCCCGGACAGCCGCGCCGCGCGCACCGCCAGCGCGCTGCGCGGGCCCGCGACCACGCGCTTCTTCTCCGGCTCCAGGCGAACGACGTAGAGCGGCTCGGAGCGGCCGCCGATCTCGAGGCCGCGGCGCTGGCCGACGGTGAAGTGGATGAGGCCGCGATGCGCGCCGATCACCCGGCCGTCCAGGTCGACGATCTCGCCCGGCTGCGCCGCCTCCGGCCGCACCTTCCTGACCACCGAGGCATAATCGCCGTCCGGGACGAAGCAGATGTCCTGGCTGTCGCGCTTGTCGGCGACGAGGAGGCCGAGCTCGCGGGCGATCTCGCGCACCTTCGGCTTGGGCATGTCGCCGAGCGGGAAACGCAGGAAATCGAGCTGCTCCCGGGTGGTCGCGAACAGGAAGTAGCTCTGGTCGCGCGCCGGATCGGCGGCGCGGCGCAGCTCCGGACCGTTCGCGCCCGCGACCCGGCGGACATAATGGCCGGTCGCGAGGCAGTCCGCGCCGAGATCGCGGGCGAGGGCGAGCAGATCGGTGAACTTCACGCTTTGGTTGCAGGCGATGCACGGCACCGGCGTCCGGCCGCGCGCATATTCGTCGGCGAAGCGCTCGATGACACCTTCGCGGAAGCGGCTCTCATAATCGAAGACGTAATGGGCGATGCCGAGCTTCGCCGCGACCTCGCCGGCATCGTAAATGTCCTGGCCGGCGCAGCAGGTCTTCGAGCGGCCGACCGCTTGGCCGTGGTCGTAGAGCTGGAGGGTGATTCCGATCGTCTCGGCCCCGCTCCGCGCGGCGAGCGCGGCCACCACCGAGCTGTCGACGCCGCCCGACATGGCGACGACGATGCGGGCCCCCGCGAGCGGCCGGTCGAGCTGGAAATCCGCGTCCATTGCGGCCCCTACATAGGCGCTCCCGTCCGCGACTCCCAGCCGAAGCGCCGCTTTTACCGGCTCTTCAGGCTTCGCGCCTAGACAGGCCGGCGATGGATCTGGCCTTCCTCATGCGCGCCGAACGGATGCTTGCCCGCGAGCGGGCCCCGGCTATCGACCACGAGCTTCTCGTCGCGGCTCTCCTCGTCCATCAAAAAGCGAGCCCCACCGCCCGCGCGGCAGCCGAGGCGCAAGGCAGCGCCGGCGACTGGCGCGGCCGTCACCGCGGCCTCGCCGAGCTGCTCGCCGGCGGCCCCGCCTGGCGCGAGGCGCGCCGGGCGCAGCGCGGCTCCTTCCACTGCGGCCTTTGCGATGCCGCCGGCAAGGAGCCGTAAACCGGTGTCACCGCGGCGTTTACCTTCGCGTTTTAGCCTTCCTTCAACGCTCTCGCGCTACACCGCGCCGATCCGAGGCGCCGTGATACGTGGCGCGGGGGACTTTTGAGGACCGAATGATCGAGAACCAGACCATCCGCCCGGCCCAGGTGATCGGACCGCTCGGCGAGCCGCTCACCGTCGATTCGCTGCCGCCGCTTTCGACGACCCGCTGGGTCGTGCGGCGCAAGGCGGAGGTTGTCTCGGCGGTCAATGGCGGCCTGCTCAGCGTTGACGAGGCTTGCGAGCGCTACAGCCTCACCCTCGAGGAGTTCGCCAGCTGGCAGCGCGCGGTCGACCGGTCGGGCATGCCCGGCCTGCGCGTCACCCGCATCCAGCATTACCGCTCGCTCTACGAGCGCCAGCAGAAATACTGATTCCCCTTCCGCCGCGACCGCCTCTGTGACACTCTGCGCCGCGCCGGAGATCCGGCGGGGGAGAGCGGGGCGTGACCCTGATCATCTGGATCGCGATCGGCGCCGCCATCGGCCTCGCCGCCGCCTTCGTGCACCGGCTGAAGGCGCTGTGGCCCTTGCTCTTCAACCTGATCGCGGGAATCGCAGGAGCGGTGGGCGGCGGCGTCGCCGAAGGCCGGGGCGCGATCGACGCCGAACCGTTCGAGACCAACGCGCTCATCGTCGCCGCATGCGGCGCAGTCATCCTGGTCGGGATCCTCAACCTGTTCCTGCGCCGGCCGGCCGCCTGAAGCCCTTTATTGGAGCTCGAAACTGACGGTCAGCGCGACTGAGAGGCGCTGCTCGCCCGGATCGATGTTCGCCACCTGCGCCGCCTGGGCGCGGGCCACCGCCATCGGCCGCGGCATCGGCGGCCCCGCCATCCCCGACTCGCTCACCCAGAGGATGCGGCGCACGCGCATCCCCAAAGCGCGGGCGTAAAGATCGGCGCGGGCGCGGGCGACGGCGAGCGCCGCGGTCCGCGCCTCGTCGAGCGCCGCCTCCGGACGGTCGATCTCGAGCATCGGGCCGCTGATCTGGTTGGCGCCCTGGGCGACCAAAGCGTCGAGGATCCGGCCGGTCTGGGCGATCTCGCGGAAGCGGATGCTGACCTCGTTGGCGGCCTGGTATCCGGTCAGCACCGGCGGCTGGTTCTCCGCATAGCGATATTGCGGCTGCAGGCTGAGATTGCTGGTCTGAATGTCCCGGTCGGCCACGCCCGCGCGGCGCAGCGCCTCGCGGACCGCGTTCATCCGCGTCGCGTTGAGCCGTATCGCCTCGGTCGCCGTCGCCGCCTGGGTGATCACGCCCGAACTGATCCGCGCGACGTCGGGCACCCGCGTCACCTCGCCGGTCGCGACGACGTCGAGGCGGGTTCCGCCGACCTCCTGCGGCCCCGTGTCCGCCTGCGCGGCGGCGGCCGTCGGCACCGCCAGCGCCAGCAAAGATGCGCATGCGAAAATCCTGATCATGGCTCACTCCTGCCTGAACTCGGGCAAACGATCGGCCGCGCCCCGCGCGGTAAAACGCGAAGCCGGCTGCATCGTTGCTGAACCGGAAGGAGCGCCCCCAGCGTTACCGCCGCGGCGCTCCTCCGAGGATTTTTTCGCTACATCCGGTCCCGGCGGCCGGCGACGAGCCTGTAGATTGCGAGGATGATGATCGCGCCGACGATCGCGGCGATGAAGCTCGCTCCGCGGTCGCCTTGATCGTACCAGCCGATCATCCGCCCGAGGAAGCCGGCGAGGACTGCGCCGGCGATGCCGAGGATGATGGTGACGATGCATCCGCCGGGATCGCGCCCCGGCATGATCGCCTTGGCGATGAGACCGGCGATGCCGCCGATGATGATCCACCAGAGCCAGTTATGATTTGCCAGCAGGTCCATGTTAATCCCTCCTCCTCCCCCACAGGGGTTCATCCGCAGTTCAGCGGTGGTATACGCGTAACAAGGAATGTACAGGGCGGGTTCCGGCAGGCAGGGGGCCGGAGCGAGATTCAAGCTTGAGCGCGGTGACTTATTCGGCTAATACAGCTGTCTGAGGCACGCGCCTTTTGCATTTTCGAGTGGGGACGATGAAAGCGATGAACTTCGAAGCGGGCAAGTGGCGCAAGGACGCGCCGGAGACGGTCGTGATGGTCGACGACGCCGCTCTCGCGCGCCGGCGCAGGCGGCGGATCATCGTCGCAGCGATCGTCGTCCTGCTGCTCGTCATAGCCGCCGCTGGCTACATGATGTCGCGCGGGGGCGGCGAGAAGGCCGCCGCGAAGGGCGACGAAGCCCAATTGCCGACCGTGACGGTGATCGTACCCGGGCGCCAGGACGTCGCGGCCGTGATCAGCGGCACCGGGTCGCTCGCGGCCCAGCGCGACATGCCCGTCGGCGTGCCGGGCGAGGGAGGTCAGGTGATTCGCGTCCTCGTGGAGCCGGGCCAGTGGGTCGCCGCGGGGCAGACGCTCGCGGTGATCGACCGCCAGGTCCAGACGCAGGAAGCCTCGCAGCTCGCCGCGCAGATCGACGTCGCCCGAGCCGACCTGAACCTCGCTCAAGCGAACCTCAACCGCGCCCAGCGGCTGCTGCCGCGCGGCTTCGTGTCGCGGGCCGATATCGACCGGCTGACGGCGACCCGCGACGCCGCCGCGGCCCGGGTGCGGGTGGCCTCGGCGACCCTCGGTGCGACCCGCGCCAGAATCGGGAGGCTGGACGTCCGCGCGCCCGCCGCCGGCCTCGTGCTCAGCCGGAACGTCGAAGCCGGCCAGGTGGTGAGCGCGGGCTCGCCGCCGCTTTTCCGGATTGCCGCCGGCGGCCAGATGGAGGTCCGCGCCCGGTTGCCGCAGACCGACCTGGCGCGCCTGAGCGTCGGCGTCCCCGCCGTCGTGACCCCGGTCGGCTCGGACCAGCAATATCAGGGCTCGGTCTGGCAATTGTCGCCGATCATCGACCCGCAGACCCGCCAGGGCGAGGCGCGCGTACTCGTCCCCTACAATCGCGAGCTGCGGCCCGGCGGCTTCGCCAGCGTCCAGATCCGTGCGGGCTCGACCACCGCGCCGCTCCTCCCCGAATCGGCGGTCCTGACCGACGATGCCGGCTCCTACGTGATGGTCGTGGGACCCAACAACACCGTGCAGCGGCGCGGCGTCCGCGTCGGCAGCGTGACCGATCGGGGGGTCGTCATCGCGGAGGGGCTCAGCGGCACCGAGCAGGTGGTGGGATCGGCCGGCGCCTTCCTCAATGCCGGCGAGCGGGTGCGGCCCGAACGGCGCCGGTCGCCGGCGCGGCAGTGACGCGGGAACCCGACGGGGAGTCGATGAACGATGCGTAACATTTCGGCTTGGGCGATCCGCAACCCGGTCATTCCCCTCGTGCTGTTCACCGCCTTGCTCGCCATGGGGCTGCTCGCCTTCATGCGTATGGACGTGAACCTCAATCCCGACATCAGCGCGCCCGCCGCCAACGTCTCGATCAGCCAGCCCGGCGCTGCGCCGCCCGAGCTCGAAATCCAGATCACCCGCCGCGTCGAAGCGGCGGTGCGCGGCATCAGCGGCGTCAACGAGATCAACTCGACGATTCGCGAGGGCAACAGCAACACCTTCGTCAGCTTCGAGATCGGCACGCCGGAGGAGCGCGCCATTTCGGACGTGCGCGACGCGATCGCGCGCATCCGGGGCGACCTTCCCGAGGGAATCCTGGAGCCCCAGGTCAACCGGGTCGACTTCACCGAGGAGCCGATCGGCTATTTCTCGGCGGAAAGCACCGCGATGACCGTCGAGCAGCTGAGCTGGTTCATCGACGACCGGCTGAACCGCCGGCTGATGGGCATCGAGGGCGTCTCGGTGGTCAGCCGCACCGGCGGGGTCAGCCGCGAGATCCGGGTCGAGCTCGATCCGGTACGGATGCAGGCGCAGGGGGTCACCGCTTCGCAGATCAACCTTCAGCTCCGCGCGACCAACCTCAACGCCGCCGGCGGCCGTGCCGAAATCGCGGGCTCCGAGCAGTCCGTCCGCGTGCTCGGCAGCGCGATCACCGCGCGCGAGCTCGGCGAAAGCCAGATCGCGCTGGGCGGCGGTCGCACCATCCGCCTGAACGCCGTCGCCACCGTTCGCGATCAATGGGCCGAGCAGACCTCCTACGGCATCCAGAACGGCCGCCAGGTGGTCAGCTTCATGATCCAGAAGGCGAAGGGCTATTCCGACGTCACCGTCTACCATGCGGTGCAGGAGGCGCTGGACGAGCTTCAGCGCGAGGATCCGCGCGTCCGCTACACTTTGCTCTTCACGCCCGTGAAATATATCGAGATGCAGTACGAATCCTCGATGCGGGCGCTGATCGAGGGCGCTCTGCTCGCGGTGGTCGTGGTCTTCATATTCCTGCGGGACTGGCGGGCGACGATCATATCGGCGATCGCGATACCGCTCTCGGCCATCCCCGCTTTCTGGTTCATGGACCTGCTCGGCTTTTCGCTGAACATGGTCACCCTGCTCTCGCTGAGCCTGGTGGCGGGCGTGCTCGTCGACGACGCGATCGTCGAGATCGAAAACATCGTCCGACACATGCGCATGGGCAAGAGCGCCTATCAGGCGTCGATCGAGGCCGCGGACGAGATCGGCCTGCCGGTTGTGGCGACCACCTTCTCGATCGTGGCGGTGTTCCTGCCGGTTTCGTTCATGAGCGGAATCATCGGCCAGTTCTTCATCAGCTTCGGCCTCACCATCGTCGTGGCGGTGCTGATCAGCCTCGCCGTGGCGCGGATGATCACGCCGATGATCGCCGCCTATTTCCTGAAGGCCAAGGGGCACGCGAAGCACGGCGAAGGCTGGATGATGGACCGCTATATCGGCGTGCTGCGCTGGACCCTGGTGCACCGCTGGAAGACCGTCTTCATCGGCATGGCCTGCTTCCTCGTGCAGATCGGTGCGTTCGCCACCCTGCCGTTCACCTTCCAGCCCAATACCGACGACGACACCGTGGTCGTCGCCGTGGAAATGCCGCCGGGCGTCACGCTCGATCAGACCCGCGCCGTCGCCGAACGCGCCCAGGCGGTGGTGCGCTCGCAGCCCGACGTGGAATCGGCCTTCGCCTCGGTCCGCGCGGGCAATGCCACCATCTATGTCTCGCTGAAGGACCGGGGCGAGGGCCGCGACCGGACCAGCACGGACTTCACCCGCCAGGTCGCGCCCTCGCTGCAGAACATCGCCGACGCGCGAGTCTTCTTCCGCAATTCGAACCGGGTCGGCGGGCGCGACGTCTCGGTGCTGCTCGCCAGCTCCGATCCGGACCGCCTCCAGCGCGCCGCCCTGCAGATCGTCGAGGAGATGCGGCAGCGGCCCGAGCTGCGCGCGCCGCGAATCGCCGGCGACCTGAGGCGGCCCGAGATCACCATCCGGCCGCGGCTCGACCTGATGGCCGACATGGGCGTGACCACCCAGGCGATGAGCCAGGCGATCCGCGTCGCGACCCAGGGCGAGATCGACCAGGCCAGCGCCCGCTTCTCGCTCTCCGACCGCCAGGTGCCGATCCGCGTCACGCTCGACGAGAATTCGCGGCGCAACCTTTCGACCATCGAGAACATGCCGGTGCCGACCGCCAGCGGAAACTCGGTCCCGCTCAGGGTCGTGGCGGACATCAGCTTCGGCGCGGGGCCCTCGGTCATCCAGCGCATCAACCAGGAGCGGCGGGTCCTGATCGGCGCCGACCTTGCGGAGGGCATCGTCGATTATGACGCCGTGCTCGCCCAGTTGCCGACGCTCCAGAACCTTCCCGAGGGCGTCGAGCGGGCCCGCTCCGGCCAGCAACGCGAGGAGGCGCAACTCGTCTCCGAGTTCCTCGGCGCCCTGATCTCCGGCACCTTCCTGGTCTTCGCCGTGCTGGTGCTGCTCTACAAGCGGATGATGGCCCCGTTCGTGAACATGGGCTCGCTGCTGCTCGCGCCTCTCGGCGGGGCGATCGCGCTGCACATTGCCGGCCATGCCGTGTCGATGCCGGTGATGATCGGCATCCTGATGCTGTTCGGCATCGTCGCCAAGAACTCGATCCTGCTGCTCGACTTCACCATCGAGGAGATGGCGAAGGGCATTCCGAAGGACGAGGCAATCATCGACGCCGGCCACAAGCGCGCGCAGCCGATCGTGATGACGACGATGGCGATGGTCGCAGGCATGATCCCCACGGCTCTGTCGCTGGAGGGCGACGCCAGCTGGCGGGCGCCGATGGCGGTGGTGGTGATGGGCGGTCTTCTGCTCTCGACCCTGCTGACCCTGGTGCTGGTGCCGGCCTCGTTCAGCCTCGCCGACAGCTTCGAGAAGTGGCTGGCGCCGAAGGTCGGCCGGATCCTGACCTATCGCGGCCAGCGCGACCACGGCCCCGACGACCGGGCCGTCCAGCCCGCCGAGTAACCGCCGCGTTTGAACCGGAGCGCGTGCCGTCTATTGAGGCGGCATGAGCTTCGGCGAACGCAGCGGCCTCGCCCGCCTGAAGGTGCCGTTCAATCCGGCGCAGAAGGGCGCCCGCTCGATGCGGGTGCTCGCGACCGCGATGCTCGCCGGCATGGCCGCGATCTTCATCGCCGCCACCCATCTCGACGACCTTCATCCCGCCTGGGGATTCGTCCGCGCCTTCGCCGAGGCCGCGATGGTCGGCGGCATCGCCGACTGGTTCGCGGTCACGGCTCTGTTCCGCCATCCGCTCGGCGTGCCGATCCCGCACACCGCGATCATCCCGCGCAACAAGGACAGGATCGGCGACACGCTCGCCTCCTTCCTGCGCGACAATTTCCTGACGCCGTCGGTCGTCGCGCGCCGGATGCGCAGGCTCGACGTGGCGGGCGCCACCGGCCGCTTCCTCGCCTCGCCGCCCGGCGGAGGGCGCCTGCGCGAGGGCGCGTCGCGGCTGATCGCCGACATTCTCGAGGCGCTGGATCGCGAGCGGCTGGGCGGGATGGTCAAGGCGGCGGTCGCGCAGCGCCTGCACATGCTCGAAATCTCGCCGGTTGCCGGCCGCTCCCTCGAAGCCGCGATCGGAGAGGATCGGCACGTTCCGATCATGGACGCGATCGTGACCTGGACCGGCCGCACGCTGGACGCCAACGAGGACCTGATCCGGGCGATGGTCCACGAGCGGGCCGGATGGATCGTTCGCATGGCCGGGCTCGACGAGAAGCTCGCCGACAAGATCGTCGACGGGCTGAGGAAGCTCACCATCGACATGGCGGTCGACGACAGGCACCCGCTCCGCGCCAAGGCCGAGGAAGGGCTCGCGCGTCTGGCCGGGAGCCTTCAGCACGATCCGGAGACGCGCGCGAAGGTCGAGGCCTGGAAGAACGAGCTGATCGCCAACCAGGCGGTGACCGACTGGGTCGAGGGGTTGTGGGAGAACAGCCGGGCGGGGATGCTGCGCGCCGCGCGCGACCCGGAAGCGGCGATGGCCGGGCGCTTCGGCGAGGCGCTGCGCCAGCTCGGCGAGACCCTTCAGCAGGACCCGCATCTGAAGCAGGCGCTCAACCAGTTCGCACGCCGTGCCGCCGTCGGCGCCGTCGCGACCTATGGAAGCGGCATCGTCACTTTGGTCTCGGAGACGGTGCGAAGCTGGGACGCGCGCACCGTCACCGACCGCCTCGAAGCCGCAGTCGGCCGCGACCTCCAGTATATCCGGATCAACGGCACCATCGTCGGCGGGCTCGTCGGGCTCGTCATTCACGCCGTAGAAGTAATCGCATGAAGCCAGCGGTGGGAGGGCGCATCGCAGTAGCTGTGGAAACCCGGCCTTCCTATTCGACACTTTCTTTCGTCGGCGACGCATAGTTGTGGTCGCCAACGTCCGGGACCTTTACAGAATCCGGTGGCTCTGACTCAGCATCGCTAGCCTCTTCGAGCTTGGGGGCGGCTGGCGCTTCTAAGACCTGCGGGTCCGTTGAGCCGCCGCTCTCAGTGGTTGCGTCACCTGTGCCGGGCCCATCGTCGGTAACGGGCACTTCCTCGACGGGGTCATCGGCCCGCGGGGCCATCGCGGCGGACACCGGGACGCGTCGCCGTTCCGCGACGTGTGCCTCAAATGGCGGCAGCATGAGCGGTTCTTCATTCGAAAGCTCGGTCTCCGCCGCCAGCGTGCTTCGGCTGCCCAACCTCTCCCACAACCCGCTGGCGCCATTGTACGCCATAACCACGAGAAAGATTGCGATGACTGCCGCCGCGGTCCAGCCGAGCAGGCCTAGGATCTCGTCGGAGATCTCGATTTCGCCGCCGCCGTTTCCGCTCTGCCAGTGATTATTGGCCGGCGCTTGGTAGGTTTGGCCTATAAATGCGTTGTGGCGGGCCGTGACGCTCGCCCGATGGTCGTCCTGCGCACGTTGCGCACCGCCCATCCGCCAAGTGCTGTAGTTCCCATCGCTAGGATGCATCAGCCCGTTATAGCCGTCCTGGAAGCCGCCCATGGCCTTGCTCCGGTCAATCCCCGGGCGAAACTATCACACTTGGCGGCGAACCAACACAATAAGCGGTGGGCGGGCAGCGAAGTTAGAACAATCAGCCGTCGCTGGCGCGCTCGATGTCGGCGCCGACGGCGCTCAATTTCTCCTCGAGCCGCTCGTAGCCGCGGTCGAGATGGTAGACGCGGTTGACCTGCGTCTCGCCTTCCGCAGTGAGGCCGGCGAGAACGAGGCTCATCGAGGCGCGAAGGTCGGTGGCCATAACCGGCGCGCCGACCAGCCGCTCGACCCCGCGCACCACCGCCGAGCGGCCGCGCACCTCGATGTCGGCGCCCATGCGCTGCAGCTCGGGCACGTGCATGTAGCGATTCTCGAAGATCGTCTCGGTCAGCAGGCTCGTCCCGTTCGCCTTGGTCAGCATCGCCATGAACTGCGCCTGCATGTCGGTTGGGAAGGCGGGGAACGGCGCTGTCGAGAGCGAGAGGGGCCGGATTTCGCCGTCGGCGCTGACCTTGATCCCGTGCGGGGTGTCCTCGACGATGGCGCCCGCGTCCTCGAGCGCGGAGAGGATGGACGGCATCGCTTCCTTGCGCGCGCCCATGAGTTCGAGCGAGCCGCCGGTGATCAGAGCCGCGCAGGCATAGGAGCCGGCCTCGATCCGGTCGGGCATCACCGAATAGGTCGCGCCGTGGAGGCGTTTCTTGCCGTGGACGGTGAGCGTGTCGGTCCTCAGGCCCTCGATCTCGGCGCCCATTGCGATCAGGCATTTGGCGAGGTCGGTGATTTCGGGCTCGCGGGCGGCATTCTCGATCACGCTGGTGCCGTGGGCGAGGACCGCCGCCATCAGCGCATTCTCGGTCGCGCCGACCGAGACGAAGGGAAAGCGGACGGTGTCGCCCCTGAGCCCGCCGTCGGGCGCGCGCGCCTTCACGTAGCCGGCGGCGATCTCGATCTCCGCTCCGAGCGCCTCGAGCGCTTTCAGGTGCAGGTCGACCGGGCGCATGCCGATCGCGCAGCCGCCGGGCAGCGAGACCGTCGCCTCGCCGGCGCGCGCGACGAGGGGCCCCAGCACCAGTACCGAGGCGCGCATCTTGCGGACGATGTCGTAGGGCGCGACGGTCGAGGAAATGCCGGACGCGCGCAGCGTCATCACCCGCCCGAACTCGTCGGGCTTGGTCCCTTCGACGGTGGTCGAAACGCCCAGCTGGTTGAGCAGGTGGCCGAAGCTGTCGACGTCGGCGAGGCGCGGCAGGTTCCTGAGCGTCAGCGGCTCGTCGGTGAGCAGGGCGCAGGGGAGCAGGGTCAGCGCGGCATTCTTGGCGCCCGATATGGGGATCGTGCCTTCGAGGCGGTTGCCGCCGCGGATGATGATGCGGTCCATGGCGGGGTCTTACGGGATTGAGGGGCGGGTGCAAGCGGCGGCCGAGGGGGGACAGTTACTTTCACGCGCGGTGGAGGGCTGAGGGGACAGTTACTTTCACGCACGGCGCGTCGAGTCCTCGAACTGCCCGCCTGAAAGTAACTGTCCCCGTTCCCCGCTCAAGCCTTCTCCAGCGTGCACTGGAGCGGGTGCTGGTTCTGCCGGGCATAGTCGATCACCTGCGAGACCTTGCTCTCGGCGACCTCGTAGCTGAACACGCCGCAGACGCCGACGCCGCGCTGGTGGACGGCGAGCATCACCCGGGTCGCGTCCTCGAGGTCCATCCGGAAGAAGCGCTGGAGGACGTGCACGACGAACTCCATCGGCGTGTAGTCGTCGTTCAGCATCAGCACCTTGTAAGGCGAGGGCGTCTTGGTGCGGGTGCGGGTGCGGGTCGCGACGCCGAGGCCGGTGCCGCCATCGTCGCCCGTATCGTCGCTCTTGCCGCCGTCGCCGGCCGCCAGCAGGGGTGTCTCACGCATGCGCATCTCAACGCTGAAAATAGGGCAAGGTGCCGGGCGGCGGCAAGGGGCTCGGCGCGGCGGGAGTGGCGCAGGCCGGACGCAAAAAGGGCGGCCGCGCCGGAGCGGGCCGCCCTTCTTTCGGGTCAGCTGACCGCGCTAAGAGTTCCCGTCAAAGCGCTGCTTTGACGGGGTCCCTTAGAAAGCGACGGCGCTGCGCACGCGCTCGGCCGCGACCGAGTAGCGGTTGGCGATCGGCTCGGCGGCCTGGCCGGCGAAGCGGATCACGGTCTCGCTGAGCTTGGAGGTCTCGGCGACGACGGTGTCGAACTGCGAGCGCGCGAAGTCGCTCTGCAGGCGGAACAGGTCGGTCGCGGACTTCACCTCGGTGAAGCCCTTGAGGGCCGCCGAGGCGTCCTCGAAGCTCTTGCGGCCGAACTCCGCGACTTCCTGGCCGATCGTCTCGACCGCCTTGGCGGCGACCTTGGTCGAAGCGACCAGCGCCTCGACATTGCCCTTGGTGAGCTCGGTCATCTCTTCGGCGATGCGGCTGTTGCGCTCGATCGCCGTCTTGGCGCGCTCGTTGACGTCGCCGAAGACCGCCTGGAAGCGGTCCGCAGCCTGCCTGGCTTCGTTCTTCATGGTTCTGGTTCCCTGCTTGATGGTGTCGGTGGTGATGGTCTTTGCGTTATTGAGGCTGCGGGTGACCGCGGCCTTCTGCGGAGCCGCCTTCTGGGCGGCGGTCCGGCGCGGGGTGCGGGCCGGAGCGGCCTTGGCGGCGCGCTTGGCGGGCGCCTTTGCGCTACGCCTGGCGGCGCGGGCGGCGGCCTTGGCCGGAGCCGCAGCCGCCTTGGCGGTCGCCGCGGCGGCAGGCCTGGCGGCAGCCGGAGCGGCCTGGGCAGCCGCCTTCGGAGCGGCGTCGGCGGCCTTCTCGGCGGCGCGCGGAGCAGCGGCCGGAGCGTCGGCCTTGTCAGCCGTATTCGGGGTGTTGGTGTCGGCCATGCGTGGTTCCTTCGGTCTATGCTGCAATGCAACATAAGAGAGCCGGTGCGGCGTTTCAAGGAGAAATGTTGCGCTGCAGCATTTTGCTGCCGGCTGAGGAGCGAGGCAGCCGAAAGGTCACACGAGAGTCACACCGCCGAGCAATCGACCCGTTCCCGCTGCCCCGGCGACGGGCAGAATCGCGCACCAATGGTGGGCACTCCTTGCAGCCAGGAACATAGCACGAACTCCCAGCGGGAGTCAATTCGGCGACCACGACCGGGAACTGAAGCCAGGCGCGCCGCGCTGGACTCGACAGCCTCGAATGGGGACAGTTACAGTAACTGTCCCCGAGGGAGCTGCGCATGGCGGAGACCAAGACCAGGCCCACCGATACGAGCGTCGACGCGTTCCTGGACGGCGTCGCCCATCCGGCGCGCCGCGCCGACGGCAAGGCCCTGCGGGACATGATGGAGCGCGTCACCGGCGAGCCGGCCGTGATGTGGGGCCCCTCGATCGTCGGCTTCGGACGCTATCATTACCGCTACGAGAGCGGCCACGAGGGCGATTCGCCGCGCCTGGGCTTCTCGCCGCGCTCGGCCAACCTCGTCCTCTATGTCGGCGGCTTCCCCGGATATGAGGCTTTGCTGGCGAGGCTCGGCAAGCACAAGAGATCCAAGGCCTGCCTCTATCTCAGCAAGCTCGCCGACGTGGACGAGGCGGTGCTCGAGGAGATTGCCCGGCGGTGCTACGAGGCGTCCGGGGACGTGGACGGCGGCAGCGGGGGCTGCTGAGGGCTGAGGGCGATCGGGTGCAGGTGGGGACAGTTACTGGTAACTGTCCCCGAAGACGCCAGGTGGGGACAGTTACCAGTAACTGTCCCCGAAGACGTCCGCATCAGATCGAGAGGCCGGGATCGCCCTCGATCACGCTTTGCTCGAGCCGCGGGCGTTCGCCGGCGCGCCAGAGCGGCGCGCGATGGACGACGCGGTAGCGGAGCGGGCCGCCGTCGGGGCGCGGCTCCTGCGCCGAGGGACGGGGGATGCAGACGAACTCGGTGCGCATCTCGCGGGCGGAGAGGCGCACCGAGGCGAAGCCGTGGCCGCCCATGTCGACGAAGGCGAGATGCGGCGCGAGATCCGGGTTGGACAAAGCGCGGGCGCGCTCGGCATCGCCGCTGCGTGCATATTCGAGGCACGAGCGGACGCCGTGGCGCATCTGCATGTTGACCGTCGGGTGCGGCCGCGCGCCGCCGGGCCGGTCGGTCAGGAACAAAGGCCGGAGCGGGTGGTCGCGCGGAAAGCGATGCTCGAGCGACTCGACCAGACCGGGGCTGGAGATCGAGCCGGTGACGAAGGAGAGGCCCACCGGCTCGAACAGCTTGGGCGGCAGGCCCTTGGCGGCATAGCCGGCCCAGAAGCTGTGCCGGTCGCCCGAAACGATGGCAAAGCCGGTAATGCCTTCGCGCCGCACCAGATCGTAAATCTCGGCCCGCTCGCTGTACGCGCCGCCATAATCCCCGAGCGAGATGTTGGAATAGCCCGCGCCCGGCCAGGGCGCCGCGGCGAGCCCCTCGGGCAGGTTCTGCGGATCGCTGCGCCAGTCCAGCGCGCCGAGCGAATTGCCCCAGATCTTCCACGTCGCGCGCGCGCCGCGCAGCCGATCGAGGAACCAGGCCTTCTGCCGGGCGCCGAGAATGGTGTGCGGCGGGCCTGCCTTGCGATAATTGGCGATCCGCGTCTCGCCGATGACGATCTCGTCCGGCGGATGGCCATTATTGTACGCGCGGCCTGCATCGAGGATCTCGGCGACCTCCTCCGGGAAGCAATAAGGGTGGGCCGGAGTACCGAGCGGGTCCGATTCCGGGTGGTCGCCGGGATCGCGCATCCGGTAGCTGCGCTGATCGGTGACGATGAGATCGAGGTGGCGGCCGTAGCGCAAGGCGCGATAGGCGATGAGGCTGTCGATCGCGGCGAGATTGTTCGGCTCGAGGCCCAGGCCGTCATCGTTGAACGTGGCGATGGGCGCGTCGGCGACTGGCGGCGGATCGAAGCGATCGAGCGAGGGTCCGCTGGGCTTGCGGATCCGCGCCGGCTGATATTCGAACCAGGCCTGGTTGGCGGCGACCTTCACGCTCTGGGCCGGGCGCTCGAGGGGCGGCGCCTTCAATATGCTCTGATAGCCCTGCCAGGAGAATTCGTGATTGTCCCAGATCGCCACGAACGGCCAGCGCGCGCGGGCGTCCTGGATGTCGGCATCGTGGAGATAGGCGCGGTAGATGCCGCGATAGCCCTCGACCGTCAGGGGAATATGGAAATTGCCGACCTTCACGCTGTCGGGAACGCGACCGATGTCGACGATATTGCGGTCGTAGCGGGTGCGGGCGTCCTCGGGATATTGGACGACCTCGTAGATGAAATCGCCGAGATGGAGGACGAAGCCGAGCTGCTCCGCGCGGGGCCGGCGCTCGTCGTCCCAGATCATCCGGCGCCAGGCCTGCTGGAAGCCTTCGTTGATGTTCTGGCAGCTGACGAAGGCGAAGGCGACGGCGCGGGGATCGTCGTCCGCGGGCGCGGTGACGGTGCGGCCGACGCGGCTGCCGTTCCCCTCGGCGTCGGTGAAGCGGTACCAGTAGACGCGGGCCGGGCGGAGGCCGGCGACCAGGACGCGGCAGGTCCAGTCCGAGGCTGCCGAGACCGGAGCCGGCGCGGTGGCGACGACGCGGCGGAAGGCTCGGTCGGTGGCGACCTCGACGGTGAGGCTGGCGCTCCCGGCGCCCTCGAACGGCCGCCGCGTCCAGAGGATGACGCTGTCGGCCGCGGGATCGCCCGAAGCGACGCCCTCGGGATAGAGATCGCGCCGCTCGCGCCACCGCGTGCGCGCGGCTTGCGCCGGGCCGCTCCAGGCGAGGGTGGCGCCCATCGCTGCGGCCATGTGAAGGAATTCGCGCCGGCTGAGTGTCATTAGCGGTTCCCTCCGTGCTGCTCTGGCAGCTGACGGAAAGCAGCCGATCAGGGGCTCGGGCGCAAGGGCTTTTCAGAGCGGGGCGCTTGCGGCCGCTTCAGCTTCATGCGCGGGACAGGCGGCGGGCGTCCTCGGCGAGGTGCGCGAGGGCCGGCGGGGCATAGGTCAGGTCGGCCAGCTCGGCGGCGACGGCGACCTCCAACTTGGTCGCGAGGGCCGCGACGTCGGGCGCGGGGACGGCGAGCAGGCGGCTGAGCGCGGCGTTGAAGCGATCGTGCGCGCGGCCGAAGGCGTCCTCGTCGGGGTGACCTTCGAGGGCGGCGAGAGCGGCCTCGGCTTGGCGGAAATGCGAGAGAGCGCGGTCCCATTTAGTAACCGCGAAGGACTGACGCTCCGCCGTCTCTTCGTCATGCCGGGCTCGATCCGGCATCCACCTGCCTTCTTGCCACGCTGGTGCAAATGAGAAGGTGGACCCCGGATCAAGTCCGGGGTGACGGAGGAGGACAGGCGCGGCGAACGCAGCGCCTAGCACCTCGCGGCGCGACGGATTAAAGTCGGCGGCAGCCATCCTTCGCCTCCTCGACAAAGGCGTTTGCTGGTCAGAGCCGTGCGCAAGGTGGCTGCCTTGCCTCGGCTCGCTTTGATGTATCCAACAAATAGGGCCGGGTCAATAGCCGAGAAAGCGAAAAGACCGCGCGGACGCCCCCGGACCGGCATCGGCCGCGTCCTCTCTTTGCGCCTCTACCCCGAGCAGGAAGCCGCCCTCAACGCCTGGATCGCCCGCCAGCCGGACCCGAAGCCCTCGCGCGCGGATGCGCTCCGGCGGCTGGTGGAGAAGGGGTTGGAGGCGGAGAAGGCATAGCCTGACCAGGGTATTGGATTTGCCCGCTTTCGCTTGAATATAGCAGGACCTGCAACGTTATAAGGTTCCCGGCGTACGTCAGAAGAACATTCGTTCATCACTCCGCGCCGCCCGCCGCTCCTTGGAGCACGAGACTAAGTAGGCTATCCGAGCTGCTCCGCCGCGTGTCGCCAAGGCCCAGCGCCATGGGGTATCGGCGAGCTGCACGCGCTTTGGGGTATCAGGATGCCACCCAGACTACCGACCCCGGAGCTGGATTTCTGCGGCCTGCACGCAGAATGTTACGCCTACATGCTCTACAACTGGCAGACATTGATCGGTGGGCTGATAGCGATTGGGGCGGCCGTATACGCAGGCCGCTTCGTTCGGCGGCAAATAAACGCCGGCGAGAAGATTGAGGCTGAGCGGATTAGGAAGCGCGAGATGGCGGCTCGTGCCGTTCTGCCACTGACGCTAACTAAGTTCATCGACTTCAGCGAGGAGTGTGCCGAGATGGTTCGGCACCTTCACGCGACAGATATTCCGGCTCAGTCGATTTCGGGGCTGACACTGACGGCTCCTGCCATCCCTCAGACTGCTATTACCGATCTTGAGCGCACGATCGAGGCTGCGACCGATGAGCGTGCGGTGGAACTCTTAACAAAGCTCGCCGGGCACACCCAAGTGCTCCACTCGATATTGACGGACTTAGTAGCGCGCACCAACATGCGAGGGAATCGTGGCTATCAGCGAGATCCGAATCGTCCCGTGTGGGAGCTGCGTACCGCGCGCGTCCACGCCGTCGCCTCAGGAATGTTCAGATGGGCGAGGCGCGAGGTGGCCACGCCAGAAGATATAACTTGGGAAAACATTGAGGCGTCGCTGAGTTTGCTGAACATCGGTGACGAAGCCGTGGCCGAGATGATAAAGCGCGCTCGCGAGCGGCAACGCCCCCCGTTGGACTGGTAGCAGTTTGAAGGCGGAGGGAGACCATCGCCTGCGCTCTCCCCGGCGTCCCCATTTTCAATGCTCCTCCTCGCCCTGAGCTTCGGCGAGCCTCGCTGAGAGCGTCCATGCCACCATCTGCCGAATTCGCTCGCGCTTAAACCCCTGGAAATTCTCAGCGCGTCTGAGCAAATCGGCTTCCAAACGCTTGGCCCAAGGTAGCTCTGGCCCTAGTGTGCGTCTAAATGCTCCCAATTCATAGCGGCCAGAAAGTGCCTGAAGAACCTCGTTGAACTGCAGCGAAGGTAACTGAACGAGTACATCCGCTACAGCCGCCGCATTCGTGGCTGCGAGGACCGGGGTCTGTGCCAAGCCTTGCTCCACCGAGCGACTTGGGCCGATCCTTTCCGCAAAGCTAGGTGGATCTTCCTTTAGAAGGCGGAGTAGTTCCTCAGCCATTTGAGGATGGCGGTCCAGCTCTGCCAATCGGCTTTGTTCGCGCAGATAACCCCAAAGAGCGTTAAACTCGGGACCATTCCGCTGGTCAAAGCCAAGACCAGCGTAACTCCCAAACCGTGTGTGGTCGACCGTTGGACTGGCCGGCGGGGCGAGTCGACCCTCTGCGCGCAGGTCGTCTATGTACTTTCTACACTCCGTGACAGTCTCGGTCCGCGTCCACTGTGTGATGCCAAAGTCACTCAATTTTAGCATTTGCCCGAATACGTGTAGCATCTCGCCCGGACGCACAAAAGCCCTTCTATTAAATTCCTCAATGAGCTTCACGGCTGCAACCTCGGTCTCCTCGTCTGGGCGCTCAAAGGCGTGCCACACCGTTCGCCACGACGGCTCCTCGTCGCGCCGGAACCATGAGCTTTGGTCGACGGCCGCAACTAGTGCCTGAGCGTCGACAAACCCATCGATCAATATCTCGTACAAGATTTCGTCCGGCAGTATCGTGTCATGGAGCGCAACCCCTGGATACCGGCTCCCGGCCGCCCGAAGGCGATTTGGGGGAGCGCTCTTGTCGAAGAGCCCAGCGTACGCATTGCCGATGCGACCGATCAAGTCCTCCGCCTTGAGACGGTCACCCCTTAGCTCAAAAGACAATGCAAAGAATAGGCGAAGGAGTACCGCCATTGCCTCAACATTGCGTTGATGTTCCTCTCGCAGTTGTCCATAGACGCGCTCGAAATCCCACATCGTTTGCTGCAGGATGCGGAGATTTTCGATGCCGGACTGGTGAAACATTGATCTTACGTCGGCACGCATGCGGCGGAGAAAACTTGCCGTAGGCTCGGAATCCACTTGCGAAACGAAGCTCTCAAAGGCCGAATCGAAGTCGGGCTTTACGGTGAATGAGCGCCCAACCACCTTTTCCTTAGCAGGAGCATAGTCGACGCCATCGGGGCGACTGGTCAAATTTTCTTCGTTAACGAGCACCACGACTTTCCTACCATCGCGCTCGACAAGTAAATTGATGAAGCCCATTGCCTCAGTGATGGGCATGGCGCACCGTTCGAGGTCATCGAACACGTATGCAACCGCTTCTGGTGGGCCCACAGTTGGCACATCCGCGAGGGTATGATTGAAGCGTACAGCGTTGCGGATAGCGGGTGCGTTTGCCAACACGGGGTATCTCGCCAGTAGCAACGCCTCGACAATTTCGCGCCTGCCAGTGAGACCATAAAGGCTTACAGACAGTACAGTGCTGTCCATCGGCGCATGCTTCTCGATCACCTTGCGGACGAGAAAGGTTTTGCCGCTGCCCCATGCCCCGGTGAGGAGGACTGCAGATCCCGGAGAATGAGGGAATGAGAGGTAATCAACCAAATAACTTCGAATGTGTCTGTTCGGATCAGCAGGCGAGGCTGAGTCACCTTCACTGGTATCCGTCGCTTCGTGGAGTCGTGCCATTCAGAAAGCCTACTTAAATCGGTGCTGGGATACCGAAGCTTCGTCACGCAAAGCTAATCCCGGTAACCTATTTCCCCCGCACATAGCTCCCGGGCGCATTCTCAATAGCCTTAAATTTGCCCCTCCCCGGGACGCGCGCGCCCTTGGCCGCGACCTTCTTCTCGCCGCGCGCGCCGATCCAGCTTATCCAGTCCGGCCACCAGCTGCCCTTGGTCTCGGTGGCGCCGGCGATGAATTCGTCGAGGGTGCCGACTCTCTCGTCGTTGGTCCAATATTGGTATTTCTGGGCTTCGGGCGGGTTGACCACGCCGGCGATGTGGCCGCTGCCGGCCAGCACGAAGCGCAGGGGGCCGCGGAAATGCTCGGTGATCTTCCAGACGCTGCGGGCGGGGGCGATGTGGTCCTCGCGGCCGGACTGGACGTAGGTCGGGGTCTCGACCTTGCGCAGGTCGATGGGGGTGCCGTCGACGGTGATGCCGCCGGGGCGGACGAGCTTGTTGTCCTTGTAGAAGTCGCGCAGGTACGCCTGGTGCCACTTGGCGGGGAGGTTGGTGGTGTCGCCGTTCCAGTGGAGGAGGTCGAAGGGGGGATAGTCCTCGCCGAGCAGATAATTGTTGGCGACGTAGCTCCAGATGAGGTCGCGGCCGCGCAGCATGTTGAAGGTCGCGGCCATGTAGCGGCCGTCCATATAGCCCTTCTCGGCCGAGGCCTGCTCGATCATCTGCAGCATCTCGTCGGAGACGAACAGGTTGAGATCGCCGGCCTCGGAGAAATCGACCTGGGCGGTGAAGAAGGTGGCGCTGGCGACCTTGTCGGCCTCGCCTCGCGCGGCGAGCAGAGCGAGGGTGCAGGCGAGGGTGGTGCCGGCGACGCAATAGCCGATGACGTGGACCGACGGGACGCCGAGAAGCTCGCGGACCGTGTCGATCGCGTCGACCTGGCCCTTCAGCACGTAATCGTCGAGCGTGGTGTCCCTGAGCGTCTCGTCGGCCGACTTCCAGGAGACGACGAACACGGTCAGCCCCTGCTCGACCGCCCAGCGGATGAAGCTCTTCTTCGGATTGAGGTCGAGGATGTAATAGCGGTTGATCCAGGGCGGGAAGATGATCAGCGGCGTCTCGTGGACCTCGGCGGTGGTCGGGCTGTACTGGATCAGCTCGTAGAGCTCCGTGCGCCTGACCACCTTGCCGGGCGTGACCGCGATGTTGCGGCCGATCTCGAACGCCTGCGGGTCGGTGTGGGTGAGCTGGCCCCTGGAGAGGTCGCGCAGCATGTTCTCGAGGCCTTTGAGCAGGCTCTCGCCCTTGGTCTCGAGCGCGCGCTCGATGACCAAAGGGTTGGTCGCGGCGAAGTTGGAGGGCGCCATCGCATCGACGAAGGCGCGGGTGGCGAAGCGGAGCTTCTCGCGCTGCTTCTCGTCGACGCCCTCGAGCGCGTCGACCGAGCCGAGCAGCCGCTCGGAGACGAGCAGATAGCTCTGGCGGATCATGTCGAAGACCGGATTCTCGCGCCATTGCGGGGCGTTGAAGCGCTTGTCCCGGTCGGCCTGCAGCTCCTCCGCGGTCGGTTCCTGGCGCTGGCCGAGGGCGCGCTGCCAGATGGCGAGGCCCTCGGTCCACATGTCGACCTGCGCCTGGGCGATCTTCCCCGGGTCCGGGAACAGGCCGGCCCAGGGCAAGGGGCCGCCGGGAGGGGCGGCGGCGGGGGCCATGGCGGCGAGGTTCGATCCCGCCTCCCCCATCTGCGAAGCGAGATGCTCCATCATCAGCTGCTGCGCCCGGCCCATCACGAAGGTCCAGTGCTGCATCTCCTCGAGCGTCGGCAGCGGCGGGAAAGCGGGCGCCGCGCCGGGCCTGGTCTCGGTGTCCTGATCGGCCATGTCGGTTCCTCTCGCCGCCTCCCTAGAGCGAAGCAGGAGCGGCGGAAAGGGCCGCCTCAGAAGCGGCGGCCGATGACCCGGAGGCCCTGATTGCACTGCTGGGCGCGACCGACCGCGCTGCAGCGGTCGGAGCCGGCGCCGAGCGCGCGGTCCTGGCCGGCGCCGGCGCGCTCGCCGTCGCGCTCGACCGGCAGCGGCAGCCGGTAGGGAGAGCGCGCCTCGGCCCGCGCCGCGTCGCGGCCGCCGCAGACGACGATCTCGTCGCCCTGCTGGCGGTCGCAGCTGAAGATGGCTTCGTGCACCTCCTCCTGCTGGGCCTGGACCGCCTCGTGCGGCGGGCCGACCTCGTCCGGAGGGCCGGTCTGGGCCCATGAAGGGGCTGCGGACAGCAGGAGGATCGACGCCGCGCTCCCGATCCTCGACAACGCCATGCACCTCTCCTATCGCGGCCCGCAGCCGGAATTGAGAGGGAGAAGATGAACCGATGGTGACCGCAAGCGATGCGCTCGACCGCGTGCTGGTGCTGGAGATGGTGCGGGTCACCGAGGCGGCGGCGGTGGCCGCGTCGAAGCTGATCGGGCGCGGCGACGAGCGCGCCGCCGACCATGCCGCGGTCGAGGCGATGCGCGACGCTTTGAACCAGCTCGAGCTCGACGGCACCGTGGTCATCGGCGAAGGCGAGCGCGACGAGGCGCCGATGCTGTTCATCGGCGAGCGGGTGGGCGCCGCGCAGGGCAGCGGCCCGAAGATCGACATCGCGCTCGACCCGCTCGAGGGCACGACGATCACCGCCAAGGCCGGGCCGAACGCGCTCGCCGTGCTCGCCATCGCCGAGCAGGGCTGCCTCCTCAACGCGCCCGACGTCTATATGGAGAAGCTGGCGATCGGGCCGGGCTACCCGGAAGGAACGATCGACCTTGCGAGGAGCGCGAGCGACAACATCCGCTCGCTCGCCGCCGCCAAGGGCGTCGAGGCGAGCGAGATCATCGCCTGCGTGCTCGATCGGCCGCGCCACGCCGCGCTGATCGCCGAGCTGCGCGCGCTCGGCTGCGGCATCCAGCTGATCCCGGACGGCGACGTGGCGGGGGTGATCGCGGTGACCGATCCCGACACGACGATCGACGTCTATATGGGCCAGGGCGGCGCGCCCGAGGGGGTGCTCGCGGCGGCGGCCCTGCGCTGCGTCGGCGGCCAGTTCCAGGGCCGGCTGGTGTTCCGCAACGACGACGAGCGCGCCCGCGCCGCGCGCTGGGGAGTCGAGGACCTCGACCGCATCTACCGGCTCGACGAGCTCGCCAAAGGCGACGTCATCTTCGCCGCGACCGGAGTCACCGACGGCTCGCTGCTCGCCGGCGTCAAGCGCCGCAAGGACCGCATCAGTACCGAGAGCGTGGTGATGCGCGCCTCGACCGGCACCGTACGCTGGGTGCGCGGCGAGCATCGCAACGAGCCCGGCGGCGCGCGGATCGACTAGCCCCCGACAAGGCTCGCTAGCCTAGCCGCGAGATCGCCGCCCGGGGCGACCGCGACGGCGCCGAGCTCCAGCCAGCGCGCCACCAGCGCGAGCTCGTCCGCCAGCCGTTGCGGCGCATCGGCGGGGGAGCCCGGCTCGGCCCAGGCGCTCTGCACGCGCAGCAGCCCCGCCTGGCGGTCGGCCTTGAGATCGACCCGGGCCGCGATGCGCTCGCCGCACAGGAAGGGCAGGACGTAATAACCGTGCACGCGCTTTTCCGGCGGCGTGTAGATCTCGATCCGGTAGCGGATGCCGAACAGGCGCTCGACCCGTGCGCGGTCCCAGATCAAAGGATCGAACGGAACCAGAAGGGCCGCCGCATCGACGCGGCGGGGAAGCTTCGCCTCGGCGTGCAGGAAAGCGGGCTGGCGCCACCCTTCGACCCGCACCGCCAACAGCACGCCCTCCTCGACCAGCTCGGCGATCCTCGCATCCGATTCGGGCTTGAGCCGGAAGTAATCGCGCAGGTCGGCCGCGGTGGCGATGCCGAGCACGCGGGCGCTGCGCTCCAGCAGGCGGCGCTGCGCCTCCGCTTTGTCCGGCGTCGGCAGAGCGAGGACGTCGGCGGGAATGACGCGCTCGGTCAGGTCGTAGACCCGCTCGAAGCTGCCGCGGCGCGCCGCCGTCGTGACATGGCCCGCCCAGAACAGCCATTCGAGCGCGGTCTTGGCGTCGCTCCATTCCCACCAGCCGCTCCGTGCCTTCTCCTCGCGCAGATCGGAGGCGGCGAGCGGCCCGCCGGCGCGGATTCGCTCCAGCACCGCCATCGCCTCGCCGCGCCGCTCGCCGGCGAAGGCGCGCATCCGCGCCCACATTCCCTCGCCGCGGTCCGCTTGCTCCATCCGCCAGCGCAGCAAGGGGTGGAGGTCGAACGGAAGCAACGACGCCTCGTGCGCCCAATATTCGAACAGCCGCCTCCTCTTTCCCCAAGCGGCGGCGTCGAGCCGTGCGCGCGGATAGGCGCCCAGCCGCGAGAAGAGCGGGAGATAATGCGCCCGCGCCAGAACGTTCACGCTGTCGATCTGGTGGATCGCGAGGCGCCCGGTGGTCGCGGCCATGCGCCCGGCCGTGACCGCCCCCGCCGGCCGCGGCGAGGCGAAGCCCTGGGCCGCGAGCGCGATCCGGCGCGCCTCCGCCAGCGATAAAGTTTCGGCTTTCACCAAAGCCGTATAGCGGGTGCGGCGATGTCCGCCGCCGTCTTCTTCGCCGTCCTGTTCGCCGCCATCCTCCACGCGGGCTGGAATGCGGTGGTGAAGCTCGGGCTCGACCGCTTCTCCTCGATCATGCTGCTCGCCCTCGTCCAGGGCGCGATCGCGCTGGCCCTGATCCCCTTCTTCGCGCCTCCGGACCGCGCGGCGTGGCCCTGGCTGGTGGCCGGATCGGCGCTGCACAGCGGCTACAAATTGTTCCTGATCCGCGCCTACGAACAGGGCGACCTCAGCCGGGTCTATCCGGTCGCGCGGGGCACGGCGCCGCTGGTCGTCGCGATCGCCGGTGCGATCTTCTTGGCCGAGATACCGAGTGCCGCACGCGGAGCCGCGATCCTCGCCATCGCCGGCGGCATCCTGACGATGGCGGGCGGGGGCGGCCTGTCCCCCCGCGCCTTGCTGTGGGCGCTCGGCACCGCTGGCTTCACCGCGGCCTATACGCTGGCCGACGGCGTCGGCGCGCGGCTCTCCGGCTCCGCTTCGGGCTTTGCCCTGTGGCTGTTCGCGCTCGACGGCCTGGCGATGCTCGCGATCGGCCTGGGGACCCGGGGGCGCAGAGCGATCAGCGCGCTCGCCCCCGCCTGGCGCGCCGGCACGGCGGCGGCGGCGATGTCGCTCGGCTCCTACTGGATCGCGATCTGGGCGTTCACCCAGGCGCCGCTGGCGACGGTCGCAGCTTTGCGCGAGACCAGCGTCCTGTTCGCCATGCTGATCGCGGCGATCTGGCTGCGCGAGGAGATCGGCCCGCGCGGCTGGGCCGCCGGCGCGCTGATCGTCGCCGGGGTCGTGCTGATGCGCCTCTGAAGCCTTTTTCCACATCTTTCGCGCGCCGAGGATTCACCTTCCGCCGCCGCCGCCCTACAAAGGCGCCGATGCTGATGACCCCGTCCTTCGTCTGCGGCGTGTCGCGCTCGATCCTCGGGCAGCCGTGGCGCTGGCGGGGGACGGCCGGGGAGGGCCTCGACGCCGGCTTCGCGCCGGACGGGCTGGTCGACCAGCTGCTCCTCGCACGCGGCGTCGGACGCGACGAGCTGGAGCGACACCGCGCGCCGACGATCCGCGATTTCATGCCCGATCCGTCCATCTTCCGCGACATGGACCAGGCCGCCGAACGGCTCGCCGATGCGGTCGAGGCCCGCGAGCCGGTCACCGTCTTCGGCGACTATGACGTCGACGGCGCGACTTCCGCCGCCTTGCTCGTCCGCCTGCTGCGGGATCTCGGCTGCGAGCCCCGCGCCTATATCCCCGACCGGCTGATGGAAGGCTACGGCCCGTCGGGCGAGGCGCTGGTGCGGCTGGCCAAAGAGGGCGCGCGGCTGATCGTCACGGTCGATTGCGGCGCCCAGGCCTTCGAGGCGCTCGACATGGCGCGCGGCGCCGGCGTCGACGTGATCGTGGTCGACCACCACAAATGCCAGAGCACGCTTCCGACGGCGCACAGCCTGGTCAATCCCAACCGGCTCGACGAAACGTCGGACGCGGCCGCGCACGGCAATCTCGCCGCGGTCGGCGTCTGCTTCCTGCTCGCCGCGGCAACCGTTCGGACGCTCCGCGCCCGGGGCTTCTTCGCAGGGCGGCCGGAGCCGAGGCTCACCGACCTGCTCGACCTCGTGGCGCTCGGCACCGTCGCCGACGTGGCGTCGCTGCGCGGGCTCAACCGGGCCTTCGTCACCCAGGGGCTGAAGGTGATGGCCCAGCGGCGCAACGTCGGCCTCGCCGCGCTCGCCGACGCCGCGCGCCTGACCCGCGCCCCCGCCTGCTACGAGCTCGGCTTCGCCCTCGGCCCGCGGATCAACGCGGGGGGCCGGGTCGGACAGTCGGACCTCGGGGTGAGGCTGCTGACCACCGAGGATGCCGAGGAGGCGCGCCTGCTCGCCGCGGAGCTCGATCGCCTCAACGAGGAAAGGCGGGCGATCGAGGCGGCGGTCTGCGAGGCCGCGGAGGGCCTCTGCGGCGCCCAGGACAATCGAGCGGTCGTGCTGGTGGCATCGGAAGGGTGGCATCCCGGGGTGATCGGCATCGTCGCGGGCCGGCTCAAGGAGAAGACCGGGCGGCCGGCGATCGTCGTCGCGCTCGGCGAGGACGGGCTCGGCAAGGGCTCCGGGCGGTCGATCGCCGGCGTCGACCTCGGCGCCGCGGTGCTCGCCGCGAAGGAGAGCGGGCTGCTGATCGCCGGCGGCGGCCACGCCATGGCGGCGGGCCTGACTGTCGCGCGCGGGCAGGTCGACGCGCTCGCGGACTTCCTCGACGAGCGGCTCGCAGCCGACGTTTCGAGCAGCCGCGATTCGGCCGCTCTCCTGCTCGACGCCGTGCTCGCCCCCGGCGGAGTCTGTCCGCTGCTCTGCGAAGCGCTGGAAGGCGGCGGACCCTACGGCGCGGGCTGGCCCGCGCCTCGCATCGCCGCGGGACCGGTGCGGGTGATCAAGGCGGACGTGGTCGGCACCGGGCATCTGCGGCTGGTGGTGGCGGGAGACGACGGCCGGCGGCTGAAGGCGATCGGCTTCCGCATGGCGGAAGGGGCGCTCGGCCAGGCGCTGCTCGCGGCGCCGGGCCATCGGCGTCTGTGGGTCGCCGGCCGCGTCAAGCGCGACGACTGGGGCGACCGCCCCTCAGCCGAGCTCCACCTCGAGGACGCCGCCTGGGCGGACTGAGTCGCTAAACGGTCAGCCCCGCGCCGCGCATCGCGGCGTCGACGCTGCCGCGGGTGACCGCATGGTAGGTCGGCCGTGCCCGGCTATAGATGCGCTGCGCGATCGGCCGGCCCCATTCGCCCTCAGCGATCAGCGCCTCGAACAGGGGCGCGACGAACTTGCGCCGTCCCATCGACGTCAGGAAGCGCTCGGCCGCGGGGACGGCCGGGTCGTAGCGGTTGGCGATGGCCAGTTTCAGCCAGGCGAACAGGACTTCCGAATTGCCGCTGCCGGACAGGCTGAAGGCGCGGTCGAGCTGGTCGAGCCGGGCCCGGCTGAGCTCGCGCGGCAGGCCGTTCAGGAAGCGGATCCGCTCGGCCGTGTTCCAGCCTGCATAAGGCACCCGATCGACCGCGCCGCCTCCGGAAAAGGCGCGGAGCGAGCCGTCGACTTCGGCGAAGGCGCCCGCGTCCGGCCGCACCGCATTGGCCGGAAGCCCGGGCCGGTAGACCCACTGGTCGAGCATCAGCCGCCGCTCGAGCGCGACGTCGCCGCGGAACAGGTTGCGGCGCACGTCGGCGAGGAACATTTCCGCCGTGGCGGGTTGGAAGGCGTGGCGGTCGAACCAGCTGCGCAGATAGGCGTCCCAGCGGGGGCGGCCGACCGCCGCCTCGATCGTCCGCAGCATCGCCGCGCCCTTTTCGTAGGCGATGTCGTTCATGCCCGCGTCCGGATCCTGTCCGGCAAGATCGAGGTGGAGCGCGGTCGCCGGCGCGTTCGGGCCGAGCTCCTCGAGCTGGCGCTGCAGGCTGTCCCAGCCGAGGGCCACCTCCTGGCGCGCCCGCTCCGGCCCGTAGATCGCCTCCATGATCCGGTTCTCGAAATAGGTGGTGAAGCCTTCGTTGAGCCAGAAATCGGCCCAGCTCGCATTGGTGACGAGGTTGCCGGACCAGCTGTGGGCGAGCTCGTGCGCGACCGTGCCGACCAGCGAGCGGTCGCCGGCGATGATCGTCGGCGTCAGGAAGGTGAGCCGCGGATTCTCCATCCCCCCGAACGGGAAGGACGGCGGCAGCACCAGCATGTCGTAGCGGCCCCAGCGATAGGGACCGTAGAGCGCTTCGGCGGCGTCGATCATCCGCTCGGTGTCGGCGAGCTCGGTCGCGACCCGGTCGAGAGCGGCCGGCTCGGTCCAGACGCCGCTGCGTGGGCCGAGCGGGCGGAAGGCCAGGTCGCCGGCGGCGATGGCGATCAAATAGGGTGCGACCGGGTGCTCCATCCGGAAGCGGTAGGCGCGGCCGCCCTCGACGCGTTCGCCGTCGCGGTCGAGCAGATCGGCGCTCATCACGACCTTGAGCGGCTCGGGCGCGACGATCCGCGCCTCCCAGCTCTGGCGGATGCCGGGGCTGTCCTGGGTCGGAATCCAGGTCCGGTTGAGGATCGCCTGGCCCTGGCTGAACAGATAGGGATGCCGGCCTCCGACCGTCTGCGCCGGCTCCAGCCACTGCAGCGCCGCCGCGTCGGGACCGGAGCGGTAGCGCACCACGATCCGCCGTGCGCCGTCGAGCCGGACGCCGAGGGGCCGCCCCATGATTTCGTTGCCCTCGCCGAGGTTCCATTGCAGCGCGCGGCCTCCGGCGGCGTCGGTCACCGCCTCGATCTCGAGGCCCTTGGTGTCGAGCAGGATCTCCGGCGCGTTCGGCTGCGCCTCGACGTCCAGCGTCGCGGTGCCGGCGACGCGGCGGGCGGCGAAATCGAGCGCGAGATCCAGCGCCACGTGGGTGACCCGCGCGACCTCGGGCCGCGCGAAGCTGTGGATGTCGCGCGCCTCGGCGCTGGTCAGCACCGGCGCCGGCGCCGCCTGCGGCGGTTCGGCGGTGCGGGCGCAGGAGGCGACGAGGATTGCGAAAGCGGCGATCAGCAAGGTGCGCACGGGGACGGCTCCGTTTCAGCTTCGGACGGCTCGCTAGCCGATGCGGGCCGCGCCCGCCAGAGCGCCGCCACTGCGGCTTCGGCGGCGAGGCCCACCGCCAAGCCGGCGGCGATGTCGGTCGGGTAGTGGGCGCAGCGCGGCACCTGGACGAGCGCGAGCACGCCTGCGCCCCCCGCCGCGGCCCGGCCATGCTCGGGAAATTCGCGCGAAAAGGCGCGGGCGACGGCCGCGGCGCCGGCTGAATGGCCGGACGGGAAGCTGGTCTCCTCCTTGGCGGTGCTGGTGCCGGGCTTCGGCCTGGGGGTCTGGCCCGGACGGTGCAGTGAGCGCGGGCGCGTCCGGTCGATCCGGCGTTTGACGAAGTCCTTGGCGAACGTCGCCGCTTCGTGCGCGATCAGCATGCGCAGCCCCGCGCGGGCCAGCCGGGGCCCCCATCCGCTCGAGCGGCCGGCGGCCAGGCCCGCCGCGATCGCCGCGACGCAGAGGGTGCGCAGCTGCGGCTGGTCGCCGAGATCGGCCAGCGGCTCCAGCCACGGGAGGCCCCGATAGAGCCTCATCGCCGATGCGGCGGTCGCGTCGGCCTCCGTCGCCGCCGCGGCCGCCCGGATCAGTCGCTGCGCGCCGTCGTCTCTTGCCATCGGCATGACAACCGCCGAGACGGGTTTCGGTGCCCGACCTCGCGCGGACTCGAATCGGGCGGCATCGCCACGGCGCTTGGCATCCCGGCCAACCCGCTCTAGCCTCTCGCTTCCGGGAGGCTCGTCCGCTGTCTCCCGACACGTGTCGAAGGGGGACGCCGTGGCCGAGGACTCAGACGCAAACCGCGCGCGCCGGCGCTTCGGCTCGCTGATCTCGATGCGGCCGCTGCCGCTTCGCTTCCGGCACGGCGACCCGCCCCCCGGCTGGTTCGGCAAGCTGGTCCACATGTGGCGTTACGGCATCAGCCATCCCGACGAGGACCTGCTCGGCGTGATCGATGCGGCGGCCGATTCGCTGCTCACCCAGATCATGTCCGCCGAGGCGGAGCTCAGCGGCACCCGGCTCGAGAAGCTGAGGGACGTGCGCCGGGAGCTCGACGAGGAGCTGTCGGACGACGTGCCCGAACTCGCGGTGCTGCTCGGCATCGAAGCGAAGATCAACGCCCTCTATCCGCCGCGCATCCAGCGCCGCCGGGCGTGGATGATCCGCGAGCGCTTCGAACGCGTCGCTTCCGGCCACGCCGCCGAATATTGGGCGGTGGAGCGGGTTGCCGTCGACCTTTTGGAGGAACATGGCGACAGGCTGCGCCGCGCCGACGCTTCGGTCGCGCAGGCCGCCGCTGCGGCTGCGTCCGCGGCTGGAATGCTGACGGCGGCCGAGCAGCGCGCGGCCGAAGCGGAAGCGGCGGAGGCTGAGGCACGGACCGCCGTCGCCGGGACAGACGACGAGGTCGCCGCGCAGGTCGACCAGCTCAGGCAGCTGCGCGAAACCGCCGCCGAGGACGACGCCGAGCGCGTGCGCCTCACCGGGTCGGTCGGGGCCCTGCTCGACGCGCAATCCGAGGCGGCGAGCGCCGCAGCCGCCCGGGACGCCGCGACGGCGGACAAGGCGCTCGCCGACTGGCGGGCCGAGGCGGCGCGCCTCGACCGCGACCTGGTCTCTGCGCGCTGCGACTTCGAAAGCGCGCAGAACCGGCTGACCGGGGCCGAGCGGGCCGCGCGCGAGGGGCGCGCCGGCGGCGGGGCGGCCGGAGCCCAGCAGGTGATCGAGAATGCACGCAGCGAGGTGGAATCCGCCCGCGCCCGCGTCGACGCGGCGGCGACTGCCGTTCACACCCATGCCGCGGCCGCTCCCGCCGGAGCGGAGCCGACGCCGGAGGCCATCGAGGAGGAATCGGAAAGCGTCCAGCCCGATCAGGCGCAGGCCTCGGCGGCGGCCGGCGGCGGCGGGGACGGCGGAGGCGGCACCCCCCCACCCACCGGGAGTGCGGCCGGCGGCACCGGCGGCGGGATCCCGCCGGACGCAGACGCGCAGACTTTGCTCGGCTACATCCACAGCAGCTATCTGATGTCGATCGCCCGCGAGAAAGCGGTGCGGGACCTGATGCGCTGGCTGATGATGCGCTTCTGGTCGGCGAACTTCATCCTGCTCGCGATCCTGCTGGCGGTCTGGGTCATCGTCGAGCGGAGCGGGAGTGAGCTGCGCAGCCTGATCGGCCTCGCATTGGGCCTCTGCGTCGTGGCCGCGATCGGCCGGGTCGGGGCGACGATGAGCGTGGTCCAGCGGCTGCAACGCGGCGTCACCGGCAACGTCCTCGCGCAGGACCCGATCCTCGACCTGACGCGGCTCAGGACCGGCAAGAACGGCATCAATCTGGCCCTGTTCAGCGGAGCCGTCTTCGCGCTGCTGATGTACGCCTTCTTCGCCAGCGGCATCCCCACCCAGCTCGGCTTCGACGACGGAGTCGCGCCGGCTCTGGCCAGCGTCCAGGAGGTGGAGCAGCGCGAGGCCGAGCAGCGCGTCCGCGCCGAGAACATCGCCCGCTCGGCCGCCGCGGCGGCCGAGCAGGCGGAGAGGGTCCGCGATCTCGAGCAACGCGTCCAGGCCGTCGACGAGCCCGATGGCGCCACAGGCGGCTCCGACCAGGGCAACGAGACCGCTCCCGCCAACGGCGTCGCTGCGAGCGACGAAGACGAGGCGCAGTTGCGCGACCAGCTCGACGAGGAGCGGCTCCGGCTCGAGGAACGGCAGCGCTCGACCGTCGAACTCGCATCGACCGAGACGAGCGGAGCCGACCAAGCCGCGCCGGACGCGACCGAGGCGCCGCCGGCCGACCCGGCGACGACCGACGTCCCGGCGAACGCTTCGGTCGATTCGAACGGGACCGCCGACGAGCCGCTCCCCGCCAATGCGCAGGCGAACGCGGCCGTCGGCGACAATGTCCAGGCGACGGACGGGAACGGACAAGCCGATGCGGACGGCCCGAAGACCCCGGAAGGTTCGGCCGCGGCCGACGCCGAAGACGGACAGTGCAACGCCAAGGACGATTGCGACCCGTTCGTGCGGCTCGCGGCGGCGCTCGGCCTCGCCGAGCGCGAGGACTTCTTCAAGCTGCTGATCTGGGCGTTCCTTGCCGGCTTCGCCGAGCGGCTGGTGCCGGACGCGCTCGACACGATCGCCAACCGCACCGGACGCCGCCGTCGGCGGCAGGAGGGTGACGGGGAAGAGACCGCCTGATCTCCCGCTCCGCGGCGGCGCGCCCTTGCCCGAGCGGAGACGCGCGTGCAGAATCGGCGCGAGGAGATTGCAATGCGAGTCGACAGGCGATTCCTGCTCGGGCTCGGCGGAGCCGGTCTTGCCGGCGGGCTCTTCCTGCTCTGGACGCACGGCGAGGCCGCGGCCGTGCCGGACGGTCCGTACCGCCTGAGCGACGCCGAGTGGCGGCGCCGGCTGTCGCCGCGCGCCTATGCCGTCCTCCGCCGGGGTGCGACGGAGCGGTCCGGCTCGAGCCCGCTTAATCGCGAGCATCGCCGCGGCACCTATGTCTGCGCCGGCTGCGCGCTCCCGCTTTATGGTTCGGAGACGAAATTCGAGAGCGGCACAGGCTGGCCGAGCTTCTTCCGGCCGCTCCCCAACGCCGTCGGCACGCGCGCCGACGACAGCCTGTTCACGCGCCGCACCGAGGTCCACTGCCGCCGCTGCGGCGGCCATCTCGGACACGTCTTCAACGACGGCCCGCCGCCGACCGGTCTGCGCTATTGCATGAACGGCGCGGCGCTGCGGTTCCTCCCCAGCGCATAGCGCCTGGGAGGAACTAAGCGGCCAGCGGGAATCTCAGCAGGCGGTCGGCAAGCGGGACCAGGGCCTCCGCCTTGGGGCCGACGGCGCGGACGATCTCCGGATGGGCGGCGTCGAGGCCTCCGGTGAGGGCCCCGAACGCCGGCAGGATCAGCTTGCGCTGGGTGGCCACGAAGCAGCGGCGCGAAATGTTGCGGCCGCGATGGTTGAGCCTGAGCTTCGGATGAAAATGCCCGGAAAGCTCTGGCCGCGGTTCGGCGGGGTCGGCCTCGTGCCGGAGCAGCAGCCCATCGACCGCCGCTTCGTCGATGATCTCGCCTCCGCAGTGATCGGCGATGCCAGGATCGTGGTTCCCCGTGATCCACGTCCAGCTCGTGGCGGCGGTCAGCGCGGTCAGCAACTCGCGCGCGCGCGCCGGCAGCCGGTCGCAGCCGTGCCTGTCGTGGAAGGAATCGCCCAGGCACCAGATCTCCCCCGCGCCGGTGCTCGCCCGGAGCGCGGTGAGATCGGCGAGGGTCGCGATCGAATCGTAGGGCGGCAGCATCTGGCCGAAGCGGGCGAACCAGCTCGCTTTCTCGAGGTGGAGGTCGGCGACGAGCAGCGCCTTGCGCGCAGGCCAGAACAAAGCGCCCTGCGGCAGCGCCAGGAACTCGTGGCCGGAGAACGTAAAGCGAACCATGACCGCAGCTATAGCCCGGCCGGGACAGGGTTCAAGGGGTCAGGCGGGGACACCCGGCTGCGCGGGGAGCGCGGCGGCGGCGAAGGTGATCTCCGCGAGCTCGCGGCCGGAGCCCGGGTGAGTCGCGAAGAAGAGGGCCGCGCCGAGGGCAAATCCCTGCGCCACCAGAACGAGCGGATTGCCGAGCTTCTTCAACAACTTCATCGCCGCTTCCCCAGCGTCGTTTCGAACGATCGTTTCTGCGGGCGCCGCGCATGAAGTCGCGACGTCGCCAAGCAGGTGGCGCCGCGCAGGTAAACAGAAGCTGAATCAGTCCTTCGTTTCTTTCGCGCTGCCCGGAAAGAACCGCTCGACGACGCGGACCGCGACCAGCAGCAGCATCGCCAGCGCCGATCCCACGATCACGATCCGGTACTGGCCGCAGCCGCAGGCGATGCCGATCGCGGCGGCGATCCAGATGTTCGCCGCCGTCGTCATGTTGAGGACGGCGCCGCGATGGACGAAGATCATCCCGGCGGCGATGAAGCCGATCGCCTGGCTGAGACCCTGGATCGCGCGCAGCGGATCGGGGCCCTCGCCGTCGGCAGCGAGCTGGACGTGCAGCTCCAGCGACGAGACCATGATCATCGCGGAACTCAGCGAGACGAGGGCGTGCGTGCGCACCCCGGCGTCGTGGCCGCGCAGCTCGCGGTCGAGCCCCAGCAGCAGGCCGAGCAAGGCGGCGAGGCCGAGCCGGAGCAGCATCTCGCTCCAGGAGAAGAGCGCAAGCGGGTCGCCGTCGAGCATCGCGACGGGATTAGTGTCGGCCGCGGCTCCCGTCCAGCCGCTCGCGCCGGATTGACTTGCCGCCCGGCGCGTGGTCCGTTGCCGTCTCGACAAGAGGGGGAATAAAATGGCCGACGAAGACAATGTCGCGGCTGCCGGCACCGCCGGCACCTCGACCAGCACCCTGTTCAACATCGCGCGCGGAGCGAAGGGCATCGCCCTGCTCTGCTTCCTGCTGCCGTTCGTCACCGTCTCCTGCGCCGGCCAGCCGCTCGCCAGGATTACCGGCCTGCAGCTCGCGACCGGCAGCATCCAGCCGATCGGGCAGAACGGCATGCCGGGTGCGCCGAGCGGCGGCGCCTCGAGCGGGGCGCATTACGGGCTCGACATCTTCGCGCTGGTCGCGGCGATCCTGATCGCCGTCGCGCTCGTCCTCACCTTCGTGCTGGCGCGGCGGCGGGCGGCCCTGATCGCGATGATCCTCGCCGCAGTCGCCGCGGTGGTGCTGGTGTTCGACGTCTTCGTCCGCATCAAGGGCGCCGCAACCGCCCAGATTCGCGAGGGCATGGCGAGCAGCGGCGGGACGCCCTCGGGCGGCGGCGCCGAGTTCGAGCGTCAGATGCAGCAGATGGTCAATTCGATCTCGGTCGATCCAGCAATGGGCTTCTGGCTGTGCATCCTCGCGCTCATTGCGGCGGTGGTGCTCAACAACATGGTGCGGTCGCGCCAGACCGACCTCTAGGAGTCAGATCGCGCCGGCGAAGCGGTGCTGGCCGACGAAACCCATGCGGGTGACGCCGGCCCGCCGCACCGCCGCGAGCACCTGGTCGAACCGCTCGTAGCGGGTCTCGGCGTCGGCGTTGATCTCGAGCGCGGGCTGCGCCGGGTCCGCGGCGAGCGCGCGCAGGCGCCCGGTCAGCTCGGCGGCCGCGACAGGACGGCCGTCCCAGAACAGCCGGCCCGCGGCGTCCAGGTCCAGCCGGTGCGTCTGCGGCGGCTCGCCCGGGGCCGGGACCGGCAAGTCGAGCGGCACTTCGTGGGTGCTGACCGGGATGATCAGGATGAACATGATCAGCAGCACCAGCATGACGTCGACCAAGGGCGTCGTGTTGATGTCCGCGATCGGCTGCGTTTCGTCTCCGATGGTCCTGCTCACCGCCATGTCGCCCTCCAAACGTCTTCTTATGTTATATCGTAACTCGTAAGCGCTGGAAAGGGTCCTTCGGCTGGCGGTTCAGGCGTCCGCGTCTCGGCTCGGGAAAGCGTAATCCCGCTCCACCCGCGCGATCCGCGCGAAGTAATGGGAGTACCAGCGGCGACGCCCTTCGCCCTGCACGGCGACATGCTCCGCCTCCCGCTTCCACGCGGTGATCGAATCGAGGTCCGACCAATAGGATATGGTGATCCCGACCCCCTCGCGAGCGGCCTCCACGCCCAGGAAGCCGGGCATTGCGGCTGCGAGCGCGAGCATCCGCCGCGACGCCTCGTCATAGCCGTCGAGATCGCGGGTCTGAAGCGAGGTGAAGATCACCGCATAATAAGGCGGCTCCGGGGTCCGCGCGATCGCTTCGTCGTCGGCCATAAAGCGGTTCTGGCACTCCCGCCCCCGACCGGCAAGGCGCGCTTGATTTGGCGGGCCGCTTGGCGCAGGCGCGGACCAGCAGACAGGAAAGACCATGGCAGCACGCATCTACCAGCGCTACCGAAACGCCATGCAGGCGAGCCGCGCGCTCAAGGACGAATGGGTGCTCGAGTTCGAGTCCAAGTCGCCGCGCCGCGCCGATCCGCTGACCGGCTGGTCCGGCGGCGCGGACACCCAGAACCAGGTGCAGATCCTTTTTCCGACCCTCGAGGCGGCGAAGGATTATGCAGAGCGGAAGGGGATCGAGGTGCATGTCGTGCCGGCGGCCGCGAAGAAGCTGAGAATCCAGGCTTACGCCGACAATTTTCGTTAGCTGCGGCCGCGGCTCAGCTTCTGAGAGTCGCCCCGAGCCTGGCGGCGGCCGCGACGATCCGATCCGAGACCGCCTTCAGCTCCTCGTCGGTGAAGCTCTTGTCCGCCGGCTGAAGCGTCACCTCCACCGCCAGCGACTTCTGCCCTTCCGGCACGCCCGGGCCCGTGAAGACGTCGAACAGCTCGACCGCCGCAATCGCCTGGCGGTCGGCCGCACGGACCGCGCGGAGGACTCGATCGGCCTCCAGATCGGAGGGCACGAGGAAGGCGAAATCCCGCCGCACCGACTGAAGCGCAGGCGGGGTGAAGGCGGCGCGCATCCGACCTGCCGTCCCGCGCTTTTGCGGCAATGCGTCGAGGAAGATCTCGGCCGCGACCATCGGGCCCTCGAGGTCGAACGCCTGCAAGATCGTCGGATGGAGCTCGCCGAACTCCGCCAGTATGGTCTTCGGACCGAGGCCGAACCGCGCCGATCGGCCCGGATGGTAGACGGCTGAGGCGGGGGAGAGCACCTGCAGGCTCTCGACCGGCGCGCCGCAGGCCCCGAGGATTGCCAGCACCTCGATCTTGGCATCGAAAGCGTCGAAGGACTCGGCGCGGCCGCTCCGCCATTGGCGCTCGCGCCTCTCCCCGCCGAGGACCAGGCCGAGCGTCGCCCGCTCCGCGTCGGCGAGATAGCGCCGGCCGACCTCGAACAGACGCACCGAGGCCGCGCCGCGCGCCACGTTGCGTGCGGCGGCGGAGAGCAGACCCGGGAGGAGCGAGGGACGCATCGCCTTCATCTCCTCGCTGATCGGATTTTCGAGCAGCCAGGCGGAGCCGCCGAACGGCGCCGCTTCCGCTTCGGAAACGAAGCTCCAGGTCACCGCTTCGTCGAGGCCGCGGGCCGCCGCCGTCCGGCGCACCTTGCGCTCGACCAGCTGCTCCGCTGTCGCCGTGGGCCGAGCCACTCCCGGCGCGCGCCGAAGCGGCGTCGAAGGCACCTTGTCATAGCCCTCGATCCGCGCGACTTCCTCGACGATGTCGGCCGACCCGGTGACGTCGCGCCGCCACGAAGGCACCGAGATCGTCCAGCTCTCGCCCAACTCCACGCCGAAGCCGAGCCGCTCGAGAATTTCGCGCTGCCTCGCCTCGGGCACCTCGAGCCCGCCGAGCCCGGCGCAGCGTGCGGGCCGATACGAGACCGTCCGGGCCTCCATCGGCGGGCGGCCTGCACGGACCGCCTCGGACGGCGCGCCGCCGGCCAGCTCGATCGCCATCCGGGTCGCCAGCTCCAGCCCGGGCCCGACGAAGGCCGGGTCGACTCCGCGCTCGAAGCGGGTGCGAGCGTCGGAAGCGATGCCGAGCTTCTGTCCGGTACGGGCGATATGCTCCGGATCGAAGAAAGCGCATTCGATCAGGATGTCGGTGGTCGCTTCGGTGACGCCGCTATGCTCGCCCCCCATGATCCCGCCGATGTCGTGCACGCCCGCTTCGTCGGCGATCACGGTCATCGAGGGGTCGAGCCTATAGCTCTTGCCGTTCAGGGCGAGCACCTCCTCGCCTTCGCGCGCCCGCCGCGCGACCACCGCGCCGCTCAGCCTGGCGAGGTCGTAGACGTGGAGCGGGCGGCCATAGCCCAGCGTGACGTAGTTGGTCATGTCGACCAAGGCGCTGATCGGACGCTGGCCGACGGCCTTCAGCCTTTGCTGGAGCCAGGCCGGCGACGGGCCGTTGCGCACGCCCCGGATCACCCGGCCGTAGAAAGCGGGGCAGCCTTCCGGGTCGTCCGTGCGGATCTCGACCGGGCAGGGGAAGGTTCCGGCGATCTCGGCGATCTCGATCTGTCTCAGGGTCCCGAGGCCGGCTGCGGCGAGGTCGCGGGCGATGCCGTGGACGCCCATCGCGTCCTGGCGGTTCGGCGTGACGGCAACGTCGATCACCGGATCGTCGAGCCCGGCATAAGCTGCGAAGGGGGCGCCGACCGGCGCGTCGCCGGGCAAGGCGATGATGCCGTCATGCTCGTCGCCCAATTCGAGCTCGCGTACGGAGCACATCATTCCGCGGCTCTCGACGCCCCGGATCGCGGCGACCTTGAGCGTCAGGTCGCTCCCCGGGACATAGGCGCCGGGCGGCCCGAACACGCCCTTCATGCCCGCGCTGGCATTGGCCGCTCCGCACACGACCTGGATCGCTTCGCCGGTTCCCGCATCGACGGTGAGGACCTGAAGCTTGTCGGCCTGCGGGTGACGCTCGGCGGTGAGCACCTGCGCGACGACGAACGGCGCCAGCTTCTCGGCGGGGTTCTCGACGCCTTCGACCTCCAGCCCGATCGCGGTCAGCTTCGAGACGATCTCGTCGAGCGTCGCCTCCGTCTCGAGATGCTCCTTCAGCCAGGAAAGCGTGAACTTCATGCCCCGACGCCTCCGCTCAGCGTCGGGACGTCGAGCGCGGAGAAGCCGTAGTGGCGCAGCCACCTCAAGTCGCCGTCGAAGAAGGCGCGCAGGTCGTCCATCCCGTATTTGAGCATCGCGAGGCGATCGATGCCGCAGCCGAAGGCGAAGCCCTGCCAGATTTCGGGATCGAGGCCGCAGGCCTCGATCACCCGCGGGTGGACCATGCCGGAGCCGAGCAGCTCCATCCACCCTTCCGAGCCGCCGAGGATCCGGCGGCCGTTCACCATCGTATAGCCGACGTCGACCTCTGCCGAAGGCTCCGTGAACGGGAAGTAGGATGGCCGGAGGCGCAGGACGATGTCCTCGCGCTCGAAATAGGCCTTGAGGAACGTCTCGAGCGTCCATTTGAGATGGCCGAGATGGATGCCGCGATCGATCACCAGCCCCTCGACCTGGTGGAACATCGGCGTGTGGGTGGCGTCGCTGTCCGAACGGTAAGTGCGGCCGGGCGCGATCACGTAGATGGGCGGCGCCTCGCTCTGCATCGTCCTGATCTGGACCGGCGAAGTGTGGGTCCTGAGCAGCATCCGCCGCCCTGCCCCGTCTCTGTCCGGGAAGTAGAAGGTGTCGTGCATCGCCCGCGCCGGGTGGCTCTCGGGGATGTTGAGCGCGGTGAAATTGTGCCAGTCGTCCTCGATCTCGGGCCCGGTCGCGACCGAGAAGCCGAGATCGGCGAAAATCTCGGCGAGCTCGTCCATCACCTGGCTCACCGGGTGCACGCTGCCCTGCGGCCCCGCAGCGACCGGCAGCGTCATGTCGAGCGTCTCGGTGGCGAGCCGCCGCTCGAGCTCGGCCGCCTCCAGCGCCGCCTTGCGCGCGGCGATCGCATCGGCGACGCGCTCGCGCAGCCCGTGGATCCGCGGCCCCTCGATCTGCCGCTCCTCCGGGCTCATCCGGCCCAGGCTCTTCAGCAGCTGCGTGATCTCGCCCTGCTTGCCGAGAAGGGCGACGCGCTCGGCCTCGACCGCCTGAAGGTCGGGCGCGGCATCGATGCGGGCGAGCAATTCGCCGCTCATCTGGTCGAGGCGGGACATGGGCGGCGCTCTAGACGAGATTCGCCGGGCTTTGGAACCGCCGGAATTGACAAGTCCGACGCGTTCGCACGCGCATCGTGTCAATTCTGTCACTTCCGGGCGCTTCTCCTCGACCTCCGAGGAGGACCGATCCGAGAGGGAAGAGACTGCAGTTGCGCACGCGGCGAGCGGAGCACATGCGATCCTACATTGGAAGCCTCGAGCAGCGAGTGGGCCCGCAAGCCGGAACGCGCAGCGTTTGGAGCGGCTGCCGCCCTGGACTAAAGTGGCGCCGCTACACAAAGGGGGGACTCGCGATGGCCTATCTGCTCGAGGCGGCCGTGGCGACCGCGGCCGCGCTGCCCGCCCCTGCCGCCTGGACGGTGGATCCGTGGCAGCCGGTCCCGATCTCCAGCCCGGCCTTCGAATCGCATCCCGCCTTCGATCGTCGCGATCGGGCGCTCTATTTCGTGCGCAGCAGCGCGCGCTTCACCGGGTGGCGGCTGCAGGTCTCCCGCTGCCGCGATGGACGCTGGACCGAGCCGCAGCCGCCGGCCTTCGCCGGGGACGGCGCGGAGGCGGACCCTTTCGTCACCGCGGACGGCGGGGCGCTCTATTTCATCTCATCGCGCAGCGAAGCCGGCGTGCGCCAGAGCGAGCTCGACATCTGGCGGGTGGCTCGCCGTCGCGGCGGCGGCTGGGGCGCTCCCGAGAGGCTGCCGGAGCCGGTCAACAGCGCGGGCAACGAATGGTTTCCGCGCCTTGCGCGCGACGGCTGGCTCTATTTCGGCTCCGACCGGCCAGGGGGCCTCGGCGGCACCGACATCTGGCGCGCGCGCGAGCAAGGCGGGCGCTGGACGCTGGAGAATCTCGGCACGGGCGTGAACGGCGCGGGCGACGAATATGAGGCCGAGATCTCGCGCGACGGGCGGCGCATGCTGTTGATGGCCGACGGCGACCTGTGGAGGGCCGCGCGCAGCCGGAGCGGTGCCTGGGGCGCCCGGACGCGGCTTGGGCCGCAGATCAACAGCGCGCGGCTGGAAGTCGGCCCGCTGCTCGCGCCGGACGGGCGCTCCTTCCTGTTCGCCCGCGACACCGGCGCCGGCGCTTCGGGCGAGCTGTTCCTCGCGGGCAACCGCCGCGCGGGAAGCTGGCTGCCGCGCTGCCCGTGAGCCGAAGGAAAAGGCGCCGGAGTTTCCCCCGACGCCTTCCCATGTGAACTCGCCGTAAGCTTATGCCTGCGCCGGAAGCGCCGCTCTCGCCTGGGCGATGATGGCGCTGAACGCCTCGCCCTCGTGCATCGCGATGTCGGCCAGGACCTTGCGGTCGAGATCGACTCCGGCAAGCTTCAGCCCGTGCATGAACTGGCCGTAGGTGAGGCCTTCGGCGCGGACCGCGGCGTTGATGCGCTGGATCCAGAGCGCCCGGAACGAGCGCTTCTTCACCTTGCGGTCGCGATAGGCATATTGCCCGGCCTTCTCGACGGCCTGGCGGGCGATGCGGATCGTGTTCTTGCGGCGGCCGTAATAGCCCTTCGCCTGCTCGAGGATCCTCTTGTGGCGGGCCTTGGTGGTGACCCCGCGCTTGACTCTAGCCATGTCGGGTTCCTCCTACTTCAGGCCGTAGGGCGCCCACGCCTTCACCCGCGCCGTGTCGGCGTCGGCGAGGACGAAGGTGCCGCGGTTCTGGCGGATATATTTGGAATTGTGGCTGATCAGCCGGTGGCGCTTGCCCGCCACGCCGTGCTTGATCTTGCCGGTCGCGGTGAGCTTGAAGCGCTTCTTGACGCCGCTCTTGGTCTTCAGTTTGGGCATTTTCGTCTCCTTGGCCACCACGAGGGGCGGACGTTTGAGAACAGCCACGGCAGCCCTTGTGAGCCGGGCGGTTCATGTTCTTCCAAAGCTGGAAAGAAGCGGCGCCTATAGAGGCGGACGCGCGCCCGCGCAAGGCTCGCCTGCCCCCCGGGGCCTAGCTTCAGGCGCGGCGACAATTGAAACAGCTTTTCCGGGCGCCCGGCAACGTCCTGAAACGAAGCCTCGCTATTCGCCCCCCCATGGCAGCCCCAAGCCGGGGCCTGGAGCGAGACGGGACGAGTCATGGCAAAGCAATCGGTTTTCACCCGCGAGGATACCCTCTTCGGCGTCTGCTTCGCGCTCGGCGCCGATTTCGGATTCGACCCGACCTGGCTGCGGCTGCTGTTCGCCATCCTCTTGTTCTGGAGCCCGGTCGCCGCTGTCGGCGCTTATGCGGGCGTCGGGATGCTGGTCGCTCTGTCGCGCTGGCTCGCTCCGGATCCGGTCGACGCCGCCGCCGAAGCGGACAACGGAGAAGCCTGGGCGCGCGGACCGGCGGAGGCCGAGCCGGAAGACCTGCCGCTGGCTGCCTGAGCACAGGCGAGTCTCCCTGGCGGGAGCCGGCGCCTCACCAGGGGATCGACGATCCGTCCCGGTCCAGGAAGCTGCCCGAATCCTTCGGCTCGAGGCGGGCGATTATGCGGCGCAGCGCCGCCACGCTCTCGGCTGCGGAGATCGGCGCATTGGAGCCGCCCATGTCGGTCTGGACCCAACCGGGGTGGAACATGGCGAGCGTGACCGGCCGTCCGGCGAGATCCAATGCGAGCGACCGCCAGGCGGCGTTCAGCGCGGCCTTGGACGCGCGATAGGCGACATAACCGCCCGAACTGTCGGCGATGCTGCCCATTCGGCTGGTGATCGCAACCATCTTGCCCTGCGCGCCGAGGACGTTCGGGAGCACGGCTTCGGCGAGCAACGTCGGCGCCACCGCGTTCACGGCGTGCACTTCCTGCCAGTCGGCGGCAAGCTGCGGATTGCCGATCCGCTGCGGCCCCGACATCCCGGCATTGGCGATCAACAGATCGAGCGGTGCCCCGCTCAGCCGCTCGCCGAACGAGGCGACGGCTGCGAAATCGCGCATGTCGAGCTGCTCGATCCGGACCCCGAGCCGCTCCAGCTCCGGCGCCTCGCCGCGCACCGTGGCGATGACCTCCCAGCCGTCCTGGGCATATTGGCGGGCGAATTCGAGGCCGAGGCCGCGGCCGGCGCCGGTGATGAGGACGCTCGGCATCAGTCGAACAGGCTCGACACGCTCGACTCGTCGGCGATGCGCTTGATCGCTTCGCCGATGAGGGGCGCGATGGTGAGCAGGCGGATGCGCGCAGCGGTCTCGGTCTCCTCGGTCGGCGCGATCGAATCGGTGATGACCAATTCGGCCAGCTCGGAGCGCTCGACCCGCGCCACCGCGGCGCCGGAGAGGACGCCGTGGCTGCAGTAAGCGACCACCTCCTCGGCGCCGTCCGCCTTGAGCGCGGCGGCGGCGTTGCAGAGGGTGCCGGCCGAATCGACGATATCGTCGATAAGCACGCAGAATCGGCCCTCGACGTCGCCGATGATGTTCATCACCTCCGATTCGCCGGGCCGCTCGCGGCGCTTGTCGACGATCGCGAGGGGCGCGTTGTCGAGCCGCTTGGCGAGCGAGCGGGCGCGCACCACGCCGCCGACGTCCGGCGAGACGACGGTGATCGCCCGGTTGGCGAAGCGCGAGCGTATGTCCGCGGACATTACCGGCGCCGCCCAGAGATTGTCGGTCGGAATGTCGAAGAAGCCCTGGATCTGGCCGGCGTGGAGGTCGACCGAAAGGACGCGGTTGGCGCCGGCGACGGTGATCAGATTTGCCACCAGCTTCGCGGAGATCGGCGTGCGCGGCCCCGGTTTGCGGTCCTGCCGGGCATAGCCGAAATAGGGGATTACGGCGGTGATCCGCTTCGCCGAGGCGCGGCGGAGCGCGTCGATGCAGATCAGCAGCTCCATGAGATTGTCGTTGGCCGGGTAGGAGGTCGACTGGACGACGAACACGTCCTCGCCGCGGACATTCTCGTGGATCTCGACGAACACCTCCTCGTCGGCGAAGCGGCGCACGCTGACTTCGGTCACCGGCATTTCGAGATAGGCCGCGATCGCGCTCACCAGCGGCAGGTTCGAATTGCCCGACATCAGCTTCATGGGGTGGCGTCTCCGGGAGCGGCGCGACCCCAGTGCCGCCAAGGCCAATCCTTGGCAAGAGCGTCGACCTGATGAGCAGTTGGGGGTTGCATTCGCGCCGTTCATCCTGAGTAGGGACCGAGCCTGTCGAGGGCCCGTATCGAAGGACGATCCTTCGATACGCCGTCTCGACTTCGCTCGACGGCTACTCAGGACGAACGGTGAAAACCTCATATCCCTCGCAAATGAGCGTCGTCACCCGCTTCGCACCGTCGCCGACGGGCCGGCTTCATGTCGGCAACCTGCGCACGGCGCTGCACAATTGGTTGTTCGCGCGGCGAAGCGGGGGCCGCTTCCTGCTGCGCCTCGACGATACCGATCGGGAGCGCTCCCGCGCCGATCTCGTAGAGGCAATCCGCGCCGACCTCGCCTGGCTCGGCGTCAAGGCCGATGCGGAGCATCGCCAGTCGCAGCGTTTCGACCGCTACGACGCGGCGCTCGCGCGGCTGGCGGCGGCGGGGCGGGCCTATCCGGCCTATGAGACCGCGCAGGAGCTGGAGCTCAAGCGCAAGGTCCAGCTCGGCCGGGGGCTGCCGCCGGTCTACGATCGCGCCGCGCTCGGGCTCACCGCCGAGGATCGCGCCCGGCTCGAGGCGGAGGGGCGGCGGCCGCACTGGCGCTTCCGGCTCGACCACGACGCCCCTATCGAATGGGAGGACCTCGTACGCGGGCGGCAGCATTTCGAGCCGCGGCTGCTCTCCGATCCGGTGATCCGGCGCGAGGACGGGACGTGGCTGTACATGCTGCCGAGCACGGTCGACGATATTGAGCTCGGCGTCACCCATGTGCTTCGCGGCGAGGACCACGTCACCAACACGGCGCTCCAGGTTCAGATGTTCGAGGCCTTGGGCGCGACGCCGCCGGCCTTCGCGCACGAGGCGCTGCTGGTGGGATCCGAAGGCAAGCTTTCGAAGCGGCTCGGCTCGCTGGGGGTCGAGGCGATGAACGAAGCGGGGATCGAGCCGATCGCGCTCGCCGCCAAGCTGGCCCGGATCGGCACCAGCCTCCCGGTCGAGCCGGTCGCTTCGCTGCAGCCTTTGGTCGAGAGTTTCGATTTCGCCACGTTCGGCCGCGCGCCGGCGCGATTCGACATGGAGGAGCTGAAAGCGCTCAACGCCCGCATCGTCCATGGCCTGCCGCACCAGGCGGTCGCAGACAGGCTACCCCATGGGATGTCCGCGGCGGACTGGGAGGCGATCCGTCCCAACCTCGCCTGCGTCGATGAGGCGGCCGGCTGGTGGGACATACTTCACGGCCACGTCGAGCAGAATGCGCCCGAAGAGGACCGGGAATTCCTCTCGAGAGCGGCGGAGCTCGCAGCGGCGATCGACTGGAGCGAATCGCCGTGGACGGCGCTCGCCTCCGCGCTGAAGACGGCCACCGGGCGCGCAGGCAAGTCGCTTTTCCATCCGCTCCGGCGGGCGCTGACCGGGCGCGACAGCGGCCCCGAAATGGCGGCCCTCCTCCCCCTGATCGGCCGCGACGAGGCGGTCGCGCGGCTCCGGTCCGCCGCCGGCCTCTCCTGACGCTCTAGCCCGAATCCCGGAACAAAACCGCCGGCTGCAAATTTAGGATATATTATATCATTCGGTGATGATATAACGTGTAACTGTTGCCGACGAAGGAGACGGAAAATGGCCGAAGCCGCTTTTCTCGAACCCAGACGAATCAGGCCGGGTGCGGCCGCGATCGTGGTCCTGCTGCATGGGACGGCGATCACCGCCTTGTTCATGGCCAAGGGCTATGTCCCGACACCCCCGGTCTTCACCGACACCGACGTGATCACGGTCCCGATCGAGCCGCCGCCCCCGCCCGAACCGCCGCGCCCCCGGCCGCGCGAAGAGCGCACGGTGTGGACTCCCACGCCCACGCCGCTTTTCCGCACGCCGGACACGCCGACTGTTCCCGACGTTCCGCGGACGCCGCCCGATCTGGGCTCATTGGCGGGCAGTGAGGACGTTCCCGGCGTGTCCGAGCCCCCGCGGCCGATTCCCTCGCCGCCGCCCGCGCCTCCGGTGCGGCGCGAAGCGGTGATGATCTCGGGCGACCTCCAGCCGCCTTATCCGACCTCCGAGCAGCGCGCCCGACGCGAGGGGACGGTCGTGATCCGTGTCGTCGTCGGCCCGGACGGGCGGGTGGTCCGAGCCGAGAAGGTGAGCGCGACCAGCGACGCCTTCTACGAGACGACCGCGCGTCACGCGCGCTCGCGGTGGCGCTTCCGGCCCGCGACGGTCGACGGGCAGCCGGTCGAGACGACCAAGACGCTCACCGTCCGCTTCCAGCTCCGGGACGGCTGAGCCTTGGGGTGGCGCCGGGGAGCGGCCCGCATTATCTAGGCACGATGCCGCTCCCCCGCCCAGCCTCGCCGCGCGCTTTGATGCAGGACCTGCGGGCCTTCGCGGCGCAGCGGACCCGGCACCAGTGGATCGCCGCCTTCTTCGCGGTGGCGATGCCGGTGGCGATCCTGGGCCTGTTCGTTGTCGACGGCCGCACCAACATCCTGCCGGGCGAGCAGGTGATCTTCGTCGAGAGCTGGTCCGCCGCCCGCACCGACGCGGAGATCAGGGCCGCGCAGGAGATCCGTCAGCGCGAGCGCGAGCGCGCCCAGGCCGAGCGCCAGCAGGAATGGAAACAGCTCGGCAACCGGCTGGGGATCGACCCGTAGACGCGCGCTGGATGCGGGCGGCCGCCGCGCTCGGCGAGCGCGGACGCGGGCGCACCGCGCCCAATCCCAATGTCGGTTGCCTGATCGTCAAGGATGGCCGAGTCGTCGGGCGCGGCTGGACGCTGCCGGGCGGGCGGCCCCACGCGGAGGCGGTCGCCCTGGATGCGGCCCGCGAGGCTGCGCGAGGCGCCACCGTCTATGTGACGCTCGAGCCCTGCGCCCACGACAGCCCGCGCGGCCCGGCCTGCACCGAACTTCTGGTTGCGGCGCGGCCCGAGCGGGTGGTCGTCGCGCTTCGCGATCCCGACCCGCGGACCGACGGACGCGGCCTGGAGCGGCTCCGGTCGGCCGGCATCGCAATCGAGACGGGCATTGCGGCCGAGGAAGCGGGGCGATCGCTCGCCGGCTTCCTGACCCGGGTCCGGCTCGGCCGCCCGTTCGTCACCCTGAAGCTCGCAATGTCGCTCGACGGCCGGATCGCGCTCGCATCGGGGGAAAGCCGGTGGATCACCGGGGAGGAGGCGCGCGCCCACGCCCATCTCGAGCGCGCGCGCGCCGACATGATCCTGGTCGGCCGCGGCACCTTCGAGATGGACGCGCCCAGGCTCGACGTGCGGCTGGAGGGCCTGGAGAACCGGTCGCCGGCGCGGGCCATGCTGACGCGCGGCGAGCCGCCGCCGGGCTGGAGAGCGCTCGCCTCTCCCGAATCGGTGTTCGCGTTAACGGACGTCAACGACCTGCTGGTCGAGGGCGGCGCCGAGACGGCGTCCGCCTTCCTCCGCGCGGACCTGGCCGACCGCCTGCTCCTCTACCGCGCGCCGATCCTGATCGGCACCGGCAACGCCGCGCTGGGCGACATCGGGCTCGAGTCTCTCGCCGACGCCCACGGGCGCTGGCGCCTTCATGACCGCCGGATGCTTGGCAGCGACAGCCTCGAAGTCTACGAGCGGACGCGCTGATGTTCACCGGAATCGTCACCGATGTCGGGCGGGTCGCCGCCGCGGACAGAAAGGGGGACCTGCGCCTCCGCATCGCCTGCGCGTACGACCCGGCGACGATCTCTCTCGGCGCCTCGATCGCCTGCTCCGGAGTCTGCCTCACCGTGGTCGACAAGGGCGCGGACTGGTTCGCGGTGGACCTGTCGGCCGAGACCGTGAGCCGGACCGCTCCGGGGATCTGGACGGAGGGCGGGCGCCTCAACCTGGAGCGGGCGCTGCGCGTGGGCGACGAGCTTGGCGGCCACATCGTCACCGGGCATGTCGACGGGATCGGCGAGGTCGTGGCCGTCGAGCCGGTCGGCGGATCGACACGGATCCGCGTCGCCGTCGGCTCGGGGCTCGCACCCTATGTCGCCGCCAAGGGCTCGATCGCGCTGGACGGCGTGTCGCTGACCGTCAACGAGGTGGAGCCGACGTCGGAGGGCGGCACGATCTTCTCGGTCAACCTCATTCCGCACACCGCCGCCCAGACGACCTTCGACCGGATCGAACCGGCGCGAAAGGTCCATGTCGAGATCGACATCTTCGCGCGATATCTCGGCCGCATGATGGAGCTTCGCGCCAGCGGCGTGTGACCAAGGGCTTCCGTATCACATTACAATGTGATAATTCGGCCCGATGAGCACGATGCTGATCGAGCGGATCTCCGAGCTGGTCAACGAGGGCGACATGTCGCGTTCGGGCCTCGCCCGGGCCGCCGGCCTTCACCCGAATTCGTTGCGCAAGCTCGGCGATGCGGACTGGAACCCGACCGCCGAGACCCTTCTCAAGCTCGAGAAGTTCCTCGCCAGCGGCAGCCGCGACGTCCTGGTCGGCCCCGAGCGGATCATCGACGAGGCGCGCAACGGCCGCATGTTCATCCTCGTCGACGACGAGGGGCGCGAGAACGAGGGCGACCTCGTCATTCCCGCGCAGATGGCGACTCCAGACGCGATCAATTTCATGGCCCGGCACGGCCGCGGGCTGATCTGCCTCGCGCTCACCGCGGAGCGGGTCGGCCAGCTCGGCCTGCCGTTGATGTCGCGCCACAACGGCACCCGCCACGAGACCGCCTTCACCATTTCGATCGAAGCCAAAGAGGGAGTCACGACGGGCATCTCCGCGGCCGACCGCGCGCGCACCGTCGCGGTCGCGATCGACGCTTCCAAGGGGGCCGAGCATCTCGTCAGCCCCGGCCACGTCTTTCCGCTCGTTGCGCGCGAGGGCGGCGTGCTGGTCCGCGCCGGCCACACCGAGGCGGCGGTCGACGTCGCGCGGCTCGCCGGCCTCAACCCCTCAGGCGTGATCTGCGAGATCATGAAGGAGGACGGCGAGATGGCGCGGTTCGACGATCTCGTCGGATTCGCCCAACTCCACGGCCTCAAGATCGGCACGATCCGCGACCTTATCGCCTACCGGCTGGAGAAGGACCGGCTGGTCGAGGAGACGGCAGAGGCGCAGTTCGAGAGCCGCTGGGGCGGCAGCTGGACCGCCCGCACCTTCGTCAACAAGGCGTCGGGCGCGGAGCAGGTCGCCTTGGTCAAGGGCCGGGTCGATCCGGCGCGGCCGACCCTGGTGCGGATGCACGCTTTGTCGCTCTTCTCTGACGTGTTCGCGGAGGCCGGCCCCCGCGGCGCCCTGCTCGAAGGCGCGATGAAGGCGATCGCTGAGGAAGGATCGGGCGTGATCGTCGTCATCAACCGCCCGGTCCCCGACGCGCTCACCGAAGCGCTCAGGGTCCGTTCCGGCGAGGCGGAGCCGCGAGGCGTGGAGCAGATCAGGGACTATGGCGTGGGCGCCCAGATTCTGATGGCGCTCGGGGTGCGGGACATGGTGCTGCTGACCAACAGCCACCACACCCCGGTTGCGCTCGGCGGCTACGGCCTCGCCATCGTCGGCGAGCGGCCGATCGTCAACGCGGAAGACTGAGCGTGGCCCAGCTGCTGATCGTCGAGGCGCGCTTCTACGACCATTTGAACGATCTCCTTCTCCAGGGCGCGCGTGAGGCGATCGAGGCGGCGGGACACGAACACGAGACGGTCACCGTGCCGGGGGCGCTCGAAGTGCCCGCCGCGATCGCTCTGGCGGCGGAGACGGGCCGTTATGACGCCTTTGTCGCATTGGGCGTCGTGATCCGCGGCGAGACCTATCATTTCGAGATCGTCGCCGGCGAGAGCGCGCGCGGGATCATGGCGCTGACCCTGGACGGCTTCGCCATCGGCAACGGCATCCTCACCGTCGAGGACGAAGCCCAAGCCCTCGCCCGCGCCCGCCCCGACCAGAAGGACAAAGGCGGGGAAGCCGCGAAGGCGGCGCTGGCGATGATGGAGCTTAGGGAAAGGTTCGGCGGCTAGTTCCTCCCCGGAACGGGGAGGGGGACCGCACGAAGTGCGGTGGAGGGGCCGAGCCCACCGGGCGAGGTCAGACGCTCCGCTTCGCTCCGCGCCCCTCCACCATGCTGCGCATGGTCCCCCTCCCCGTGCCCGGGAGGAATTAGGCCTCCGGATAATCGAGATAGCCTTCCTCGCCTTGGCTGTACCAGGTGGCACGGTCGTCGGGGTTGAGCGGGAGCTTGTTGGCCAGCCGGCTCGGCAGATCGGGATTGGCGAGGAAAGTGCGGCCGAAGCTGATCGCGTCGCAGCGCTCCTCGGCCAGAGCGGCCTCGGCGTTTTCCAGGACATAATCGGAGTTCAGGACGAGCGGCCCGGTGAAGACCTTGCGGATCGCGGGTGAGACCGGCGGCACCTCGGAGCTCCCGAACGTGCCCTCCGGCCCGGGCTCGCGCAACTCGAGGAAGGCGATGCCGATCTCCTGGAGCGCCGTCGCGGCGGCGGTGAACAATGTTTCCGGGTCGGCGTCCTCGCAGCCCTGGGTCTCGCTGTTGGGCGAGAGGCGGACGGCGGTGCGCTCGGCGCCGACCGTGTCCGCGATCGCCCGCGTCGCCTCGCGCAGCAGGCGGATCCGGTTCTCGACCGGACCGCCATATTGGTCGTCGCGCAAATTGGTCGAGCCGCGCAGGAATTGATCGATCAGGTAGCCGTTGGCGGCGTGCAGCTGCACCCCGTCGAAACCGGCGGCGACAGCGAGCCCGGCGGCGCGGCTGTAATCGCCGAGCAGCTCCGGTATCTCGTCCGCGCGGAGCGGCCGCGCCTCGGCATAAGGCTGGCGCCCCTCATAGGTGTGCGCCTTGTACGGTGCAGTCGTCGCCGAGGCCGAAACCGGCGCCTCCCCGCCAAGAAAGCTCGGATGGACGACCCGGCCCATATGCCAGAGCTGGCAGAAAATCCGCCCGCCCACTTCGTGCACCGCCTCGGTGACCGGCTTCCACGCCTCCATCTGCTCGAGGGTCCAGATGCCGGGCGCATAGGGCCAGCCGAGGCCCTGCCGCGAGATGCCGGTCGCCTCGCTGATGATAAGGCCGGCGCTGGCGCGCTGCGCGTAATAAGCGGCCATGATCGCGGTGGGGACATGCTCGCGGGTGGCGCGGCCGCGGGTGAGCGGTGCCATGAAGACGCGGTTGGGGCAGAGGACCGCCCCGACGGCGATCGGCTCGAACAAGGACGGCAAAGCAGGCTCCTGGAGGCGCAAGGTTGACGGGCGGGAGCGACGCGGCCTAGCGGCCGCTGCGTCCCAATGCACCAGGCGGCATCTCGATCCGGCGCGGGCCGCTTCGCCTTCGCGGCGCTGATCGTCGCGAACCTGTTCCTTGCCGCCGGCCCCTGGATGGTGCGGCTGGCCGACGTCGGCCCCGTCGCGGCGGGCTTCTGGCGGCTGGCGCTGGCCGTGCCCTTCCTGGCCTGGCTCGGCTGGAGGCAGATGCGGGATCGCCCCGCGCCGGGATGGGGCATCCTCGCTTTGCTCGCCGTCGGCGGCCTGTTCTTCGCCGCGGACCTCGCCGCCTGGCACGAGGGCATCCTGCGCACCAAGCTCGCCAACGCGACCCTGTTCGGCAACTTTGCGAGCTTCCTGTTCGCCATCTACGGCTTCGTGCTGGTCCGCGCCCTCCCCGGCCGGGTCCAGCTCGTCGCCTTGCTCCTCGCCGGCGGCGGCACGGTCCTGCTGCTCGGCAGCAGCTTCGGAGTCTCGTCGCGGAGCTTCACGGGCGACCTGCTCGCGATCCTCGCGGGGCTCTTCTACACTTTCTACCTGATCGCGGTGGACAAGGCGCGGCGGGCTTTGCCGCCCTTCCCGGTGCTCGCCGTCGCCACGGCCGCCGGTGCGCTGCCGTTGCTGCTGCTCGCGCTCGCGCTCGGCGAGACGGTGATGCCGGGCGACTGGAGCGCGGTGCTGCTGCTGTCGCTCGGCAGCCAGCTGATCGGCCAGGGGCTGCTCGTTTTCGCCATGGGCCATCTCAGCCCGATCGTCACCGGCCTCGGGCTGCTCACCCAGCCGATCGCCGCCGCCCTGATCGGCTGGACCGTCTACGGCGAATCGTTCAGCGCCCGCGACGGGGTCGGCGCGCTGCTGATCTGCGCGGCCATGGTGCTGATCCGCCTGCCGGAGCGGCGCCTTGCATCCCACGGCGGCAAGGATCATTAGCGCGCTCATGGTCGAACCCGCCCAGATGACGCTCGACGAGCTCCGGATCGCGCTCGGTCCGCTGGTTCCCGCGCATGCCGCGTTCGACGGCTGGAGCGACGAGGCGCTGGCCATGGCCGCGCGCGAGCTCGGCGTCCCCGCGGCGCGCGCCCGGATCGTGTTCCCCGCCGGCCCCGTCCAGATGATCGACGCCTGGTTCGATTCGATCGACGTCGCCATGCTCGAGGCCTTTCCGCCCGAGCGAATCGCCGCGATGAAGATCCGGGAGCGGATTCGGGAGCTCGTCCTGTTCCGCTTCCAGCGCATGCTGCCCCACCGCGAGGCGCTGCGCCGCGCCTTCGCCATCCTCGCCCAGCCGCAGAACGTGCCGGCGGCCGCGAAGCTCGCCTGGCGCGCGGCCGACCGCATGTGGCGCGTCGCCGGCGACTTAGCCACGGACTACAATTATTATACCAAGCGCGCGTTGCTGACCGGCGTCTACGGCTCGACCTCCCTGGTCTTCGTCGACGACAGTTCGGAGGACCTCGCCGACACCCGCGCCTTTCTCGGCCGGCGGATCGACGACGTGATGCGGATCGAGAAGGTAAAGGCGAGCTGGCGCGGCGGGCGCGACCGCCTGCCGAGCCTCAGCCGCTTCCTCGGAAGGCTCCGCTATCCGGCGGTCTGAGCTCAGGGTCATTCGAATTAGCAGGAGCGGATGAGCGACGCGTTTCTGAGCACGGCGATCATGGTGCTGGCGCTAGTCCTGTTCGCCAGCGACCGGATCCGGCCGGACGCGGTCGCCTTGCTCATCCTCCTGCTCGCCTGGGTCAGCGGGCTGCTCAGCCTCGATGAGGCGCTCGCCGGCTTCGGCAGCCAGGCGGTGGTGATCGTGGCGGCGGTGCTGGTCGTCGGCCGCGCGGTCGAGTTCACCGGCGCCGCGCAGGCGATGACGCGGCTGTTCGTGCCCAAGGTGCGTTTCCTTTCGGTGCGGATCGGCGGCGTGCTGCTGATGGGCGCGGCGCTGTCCGCCTGGATGAACAACATCGCCGCGCTCGCCATCACCATGCCGATCGCGCTCGCCGTCGCGCGCGAGCACAAGCTGCCGCCCGGCGCGGTGCTGATGCCGCTGTCCTTCGCCACCATCCTCGGCGGGATGACGACTTTGATCGGGACGCCCGCGAACCTGATCGTGTCCTCGGTGCGCGAGGACCGGGTGGGAGCGCCGTTCGGAATGTTCGACATGACTCCCGTCGGCGCCGCGGTCACCGGCGCCGGTCTCATCTATCTGATCGTGATCGGCTGGCGGCTGGCACCGCATCGCGGCGGCCGCGGGGAGGAGCAGGGAAGCCGCGCTTTGGTGTTCGAGCTCGCTCTGCCGATCGCGGCGGCCCAGGGGCATGTCCGGCTCCCGGCCATTCGCCGCACCCTGCGCGGCGCCGGAGCCGTGCTGCTCGCAGTGCTGCGGGGCGGAGAGCGCGTGCGGATTTCGGGCGACGCCATGCTCTATCATGACGACCGGCTGCTGGTGATGAGCCGCGACAAGCCCTGGGAAGTCGCCGACCGGGCGCGCCTGTTCGCCGACGCCGCCGCCGATCCGCCAGGCGCGGTCACGGCCCATGTCTCCGTGGTCCACGGATCCTCGCTGATCGGCGAGGATTACGGCGCGGTCGCGGCGCGCACCGGCGGCGACGTCGAGTTCATCGCCGCGGGGCCGCGGGCGGCGCGGGTCAAGGCCCCGCTCGACCACAATCTCATCGAGGCCGGCGATCAGCTCTTCCTGCGCGGCTCGCCCGAGGCCCTGGCGGGGCTGATCCGCCGCACCCGGCTGCTCGAGATCGGAAGGCAGAATGCGCCGGTCCGCGCCGGCAAGGCGGCCGCCATGGTCGTCGGCATCTACAGCGCGGCGGTCCTGCTCTCGACCCTGTTCGGGCTTCCCACCACCGCGACCTTCATCGCCGCCGCGCTCGCTATCTGCCTCTTGGGGCTGCTGCCGGCGGACGAGGCCTATCGCGCGGTCGACCTGCCGGTGATCGTGCTGATCGCGGCGATGATCCCGGTCGGCCGGGCGTTCGAGGAATCGGGGGGCAGCGACCGGATCGCGGAGTTCATGCAATGGGCGCTGACCGGAACGCCCCTGTTCGTCACGCTCGCGGCGATCTGCGGCGTCACCATGCTGCTCTCGATCTTCCTCAACAACGTCGCCACGGCCCTGATCATGGCGCAGGTCGGGGTCGAGGCGGCGGCGCGCCTCGGCATCAGCCCGGACGCGGCCCTGCTCGCGGTGCTGATCGGCTCGTCCTGCGATTTCCTGACGCCGATCGGCCACCAGAACAACATGCTGGTGATGCGGCCGGGCGGCTATCGCTTCCGCGACTATCCCAAGGTCGGTGCGCCGCTGTCGGTCATCGCCGTCCTGCTCGCCGCCTGGGTGCTGAGCCGCGCCTACGGCTAGTTCAGCAGCAGCGGCCGGGGGCGCCGCGGGCGTAGCGCCGCTCGGTGCGGTCGCGGTGGAATTCGGCGCGGCTCATCGCCGGCTCGCCGGGATGATTCGCCCGGCGGTGGGCGAGATAGGCCTCGTAATCCGGCAGGCCCACCATCAGCCGGGCGGCGGCGGCCGCCGACTTCATGGCGTCACGCAAGCGCATCGGCCGTCTCCATCGCGGTCGGCGTCTCCGAGCGCCTCGCGGCGGCGATCGTCCTGATGCCGTAGAGGATCATCGCCAGCACCACCGCGATGAACAGGCCGGCGAGCGAGGCGTTGACATAGTCGTTGAAGATCACCTGCCGCATCTGGCCTGCGCCGCTGGCGGGAGCGAGCACTTCGCCGCGGGCGACCGCGGCCGAATAACGCTCGGCATGGGCGAGGAAGCCGATGCGCGGGTCGGCGTGGAAGATTTTCTGCCAGCCGGCGGTCAGCGTGCAGACGAGCAGCCACGCGAGCGGCGCGAGCGTCACCCAGGCGAAGCGCTCGCGCTTCATCTTGTAGAGGACGACGGTGCACAAGGTGAGGGCGATCGCGGCGAGCATCTGGTTGGCGATGCCGAACAGGGGCCAGAGCGTGTTGATCCCGCCGAGCGGATCGGTGACGCCTTGGTAGAGGAACCAGCCCCAGCCGCCGACGGCCACGGCCGTCGCGGCGATGTTGCCGGCCCAGCTCCGCGTGTCCTTGAGGCGCGGCGAGACCATGCCGGCCATGTCCTGGATCATGAAGCGGGCGACGCGGGTGCCGGCATCGACGGTGGTGAGGATGAAGAGGGCCTCGAACAGGATCGCGAAATGGTACCAGAAGGCGGTCGTCGGCGCGCCTCCGGCCATCGCCGAGAGGATCTGCGCCATGCCGACGGCGAGGGTGGGCGCGCCGCCGGTGCGCGACAATATGCTGGTCTCGCCGACCTGCCGCGCGACGTCTTCGAGCATGCTAGGCGTGACCGCGAAGCCCCAGCCCGAGACCGCGGCCGCGGCATCGACGACGTTGGTGCCGATCGCCGCGGCAGGGGCGTTGAGGGCGAAATAGACGCCGGGATCGAGCACGCTCGCCGCGACCATCGCCATCACCGCGACAAAGCTTTCCATCAGCATCGCGCCGTAGCCGATCAAAGGCAGATGGGCCTCGCTCTCGATCATCTTCGGGGTCGTTCCCGAAGCGACCAGAGCGTGGAAGCCGGAGACGGCGCCGCAGGCGATGGTGATGAACAGGAAGGGAAAGAGATTGCCGGCGAAGACCGGGCCGGTGCCGTCGACGAACCGGGTCACCGCCGGCATGTGCAGCTCGGGGCGGACGAGGAGGATGCCGATCGCGAGGCCGACGATGGTGCCGATCTTGAGGAAGGTCGAGAGATAGTCGCGCGGCGCGAGCAGCAGCCAGACCGGGAGCACCGAGGCGACGAAGCCGTAGCCGATCAGCATCAGGGCGAGGGTTTCGCCCGAGAAGGTGAACATCGGCGCCCAGCTCGGGCTCGCCGCGACCTCCCCGCCGATCAGGATCGCGGCCAGCAGCCCGACGAAGCCGATCGCCGACACCTCGCCGACCCGGCCGGGGCGCAGGTAGCGCCCATAGAGGCCCATCACGATCGCGACCGGCATGGTCGCGAACACGGTGAACGTCCCCCACGGGCTGTCGGCGAGCGCCTTGACGATGATCAACGCCAGCACGGCGAGCAGGATGATCATGATCGCGAGGATGCCGACCATCGCGATCACCCCCGGCACGTCCCCCATCTCGGAGCGGATGATCTCGCCGAGCGAACGCCCGTCGCGCCGGGTCGAGACGAACAGGACGATGAGGTCCTGGACCGCGCCGGCGAAGACGACTCCGGCCAGGATCCAGAGCGTGCCCGGCAGATAGCCCATCTGCGCGGCCAGGACCGGCCCGACGAGCGGGCCCGCGCCGGCGATCGCCGCGAAATGGTGGCCGAACAGGACGACCCGGTCGGTGGGGACGAAATCGAGCCCGTCGTTGCGGCGGACCGCGGGGGTCCGACGGGCGGGATCGATGCGCAGGACACGCCGGGCGATGAAGAGCCCGTAGGCCCGGTAGCCGATGAGGTGCACGCAGATCGCGGCGACGACCAGCCACAAAGCGTTGATCGTCTCGCCGCGGCCCAGCGCGATCACGCCGAGCGCGACGGCGCCGAGCGCGGCGACCATGGCCCATACGAACAGGCGCCCAGCCGAGACGAATTCCGCGCGCGTCATAGCCTCTCCCTGTTTCAGTCACACTGCAGTCACAGCAGCGCACGGGCAAGCCTCGTCGTATATCCACCCTTTCGCAGCCTTCCTGTTATTGATAATCAGTTGCAAATGAGCCCGCTGTTTCGACTCGTCGCCCTCTTGGCCGCCCTCGCGCTCGCCCCTGCGCCCGCCGCGGCGCAGCAGGTGGAGGTGCAGACGACCTGGCGACTGCTCGATTATGTCGCCGTCGATTATCCCGAGGCGGTGCGCGAAGGGCGCGTCGTCAACCCGGCCGAATATGCCGAGATGACCGAATTCTCCGCATCCGTCCGCGAGCGGATCGGGCGGCTTCCGGAGCATCGCGCGAAAGCCGGCTTGACGGCGCAGGCGGATTCGCTCCGCCGGGCGATCGCCGCGAAGGTGCCCGCGGAACAGGTGGCCGCGACGGCGCGGCGGCTTGGGCGGGAGCTGCTAGCCGCCTTCCCGGTCCCGCTCGCTCCCCGCGCCGCGCCCGATCTCGGCCGCGCGGCGCAGCTCTACAGTGAGAATTGCGCGGCCTGCCACGGCCCCGCCGGCGCCGGCGACGGGCCGATGGCGCGCGGCATGGAGCCGCCGCCGATCGCCTTCACCGACCGCGCCCGCGCCCAGGAGCGCAGCGTGTTCGCGCTCTACCAGGTGATTGAGCAAGGTCTCGAGGGCACGCCGATGCAGAGCTTCGCGCATCTGCCGGCCGAGGACCGCTGGGCGCTCGCTTTCCATTCCGGTCGGTTCGCCTACCCGGCGGCCCTCGCCGGCGAGGGCGAACGAATCTGGCGCGGCGACGCCGCGATCCGCGCGCTCATTCCCGATCTCGAAACGCTGGCCGCGATCACGCCGGCCGCGCTCGCCGCTCGGATCGGGCCGGAGCAAGCGGCGGCGCTCACCGCATTCCTCCGCGCCAACCCCGACGCCGTCTCCGCGGCGGCGGGCGGGCCGCTCGACATCGCCCGCGCCCGGCTTCGGGACAGCCTCGCGGCCTATCGCGCCGGCGACCGCGACGCCGCCCGCGAGCTTGCCCTCGCCGCGTATCTGGACGGCTTCGAGCCGGTCGAGCCGTTGCTCACCACCCGCGACGGTTCCCTGCTTCGCCGGGTCGAGACCGCGATGGCCGAGCTGCGCTCCGCGATCGCCTCGGGCCGCCCGGCCGGCGAGGTCGAAACGCGCATCGCGGCGCTCGACCGGCTGTTCGACGAGACCGCGGCCGCGATCGCGCCCGGCGAGGCGAGCGCCGCCTCGAGCTTCGTCGGGGGCTTCGTCATCCTCGCGCGCGAGGGTCTCGAAGCTCTCCTCATCGTGATCGCGATGATCGTCTTCCTGCAGCGTGCCGAGCGACGCGAGGTCCTGCCCTACGTCCATGGCGGCTGGATCGCCGCGCTCGTTGCGGGCGTCGCGACCTGGTGGGCGGCGACGCACATCGTCGCGATCAGCGGTGCCAGCCGCGAGACGACCGAAGGCGTCGGATCACTGTTCGCCGCCGCCGTCCTGGTCTTCGTCGGCATCTGGATGCACGGCAAGGCGCAGGCCGGCGAATGGCAGCGCTACATCCGAGAGAAGCTCGGTCACGCTCTGTCGCGCGGCTCGGCCTGGTTCCTGTTCCTGCTCGCCTTCGTCGCCGTCTACCGCGAGGTGTTCGAGACGATCCTGTTCTACGCGGCTCTTTCCGCGCAAGGCGACGGACTCGCGCTGCTCGGGGGTGCGCTGACCGCCGCGATCCTGCTCGCCGTCGTCGCCTGGGCGATGTTGAAGTACAGCCGGCGCCTGCCGATCGCCCAGTTCTTCAACTGGAGCGCGCTGCTGATCGCGTTGCTCGCCGTCGTGCTGGCCGGCAAGGGGGTCGCCGCGATCCAGGAGGCCGGGTTGATCGGGGTGACCCCGGTCGAGAGCGCGCCTTCGATCCCGATCCTCGGCATCGCCCCGACGGCCGAGGCGCTCGGCGCCCAGGTCGCCGTCCTGCTCATCCTTCTCGTCGGGTTCGGCCGCAACCGGAGGCGCGGCGCCCTTCCCGCCGCCGCTTGAGGCGTGGATTCTGCGTCGCCGCGCGGCTAAGGTCGCGGCAACCCCTGAACGGAGAAAGACAGCATGGCGGGCGTCAACAAAGTCATCCTGGTCGGAAATCTCGGCGACGATCCCGAGGCGCGCAGCATGTCCAACGGCGGCGAAGTGGTGAACCTGCGCGTTGCCACCTCGGAGAATTGGAAGGACCGCGACGGCAACCGGCAGGAGCGGACCGAGTGGCACCGCGTCGTCATCTTCAACGAGAATCTCGGCCGCGTCGCCAAATCCTATCTCAAGAAGGGCTCCAAAGTGTATCTGGAGGGACAGCTCCAGACCCGCAAATGGACCGACAATTCGGGCCAGGACAAATATTCGACCGAGGTCGTGCTGCAGCGCTTCCGCGGCGAGCTGGTCCTTCTCGACAGCCGTGGCAGCGGCGGCGGCGGGGGCGGCGGCGACGATTACGGCGATTCGTTTGGCAGCGGCTCGAGCGGCGGCTCCCGCCCGCAATCCCGCCCAGCCCCGGCCTTCGACAGCGACCTCGACGACGACGTTCCATTCTAGGTTCCTCCCCATCGCAGAGCGACGGGGAGGGGACCACCCGAAGGGTGGTGGAGGGGTATTGTCTGGGCTTCGCCAGTTACCCCTCCACCATGCTTCGCATGGTCCCCCTCCCCACGAGCTTCGCTCGCAGGGAGGAACTCATTTTCCCAGCTTGTCCTTGAGCGCGGCGAAGGGGCTCGATTCGAGGCGCGCTTCCTCCTCGCTCCGCACGCCGGCCTCACGCAGCGCCGCTTCCGCTGCGGGCGAGCGGGGATACGGATCGACCGAAAGCGTCAGCGTCTCGGCGGCGGCTTCTCCGACATCGACGACGGCGCCGTCGTAGAAGGACACGTCCAATTCGCCGCTACTCAGTTCGATTTCATCGTCTGCGGAGCTAGGATGCGGCCGGAATTCAATCGCGAAGGGCTCCTGCACCTCCTCTTCCACGGAATCGCCGGTGGCGACGCAGGCTTGAGCCAGCGACGCCCGGATCGTGCCGCGCGCGATCACGCTGTGATCCTTGCGGACCAGCTCGACCTCGGCCGCGAGGCGCGACAGCGAGACGAAGCCGAAGCGCTCCGCGAGCGCCGTGCGCTCGCGCTCGTCCGCCTCGATGGTCATCGTGCGCGGTGCAGGACCGAGCGTATCGACGCGCACCGGTCGGCTGAACTCGGGCGCGCTCATGGCAGCTTCCCCTCCAGGAGATCGGGATAAGCGACCGCACTCAGAGCGTCGCGGCAGGCGGCGAGGCGGCGCGCGACCAGCTTCGGCGCCGCTTCGGCCCCCGGCGCGTCGCGGAAAACATTGCGGCGGACCGCGGCCGCGAAGGCAGCCTCGTCGCGCGCCTCGCGATAGGCGGCGAGGCGGCCGCCGAGCGCGCTCATCATCCGGCCGACATGCTTGCCGACGACATGATCCCCGATTCCTATCTGGCGGACGGTCCCGTCCATGTCGTCGATGAACGTCTCGGTGAGCAGCACGCCGGCCCGCCGCGCCCCGCTACCCTCCTGCTCCATCCTGAGGAGCACCAAAGCGAGCAGCGAGGCCAGCATGTCGAATCGACCGTCCATCGTGTCGGGCACGCCTCCCTCGCGGAACCAGAAGGGATCGCGGGCGCGCTCGACGACGGCGCGGTAGAGGGGCCCCAGCGCGGCGCGCTCCGTGCGGCCGCCGAAAATGCGAGTGAGGAAAGACATTTGCGGGTCCCGCTCAGGCTTGCGCCGGTTGGCTTCTGTTCATATTGGAGAGCCTAGCCACGGGGGCAAGTGGCGCGCTCCGGCAGCGCTTTCGGGAGACTTCACAGCAATGAGCCTGCGGTTCGCACCTCGCCTCCTCCTCGTCGCCGCGTCGGGCGCCGCCTTCCTCAGCGCCGGCTGCACCTCGATCCGCGACCATCAGGGCTATATCGCCGACGAGCAGCTGATCGCGGCGGTCCAGCCGGGAGTCGACAATCGCGAGTCGGTGGAGCGCACGCTCGGCCGGCCGACGCTCGCAGGCCAGTTCGACCAGCGCGACTGGTATTATCTCTCGCGCTCGACCAGCCAGCTCGCCTTCCAGCATCCGCGGGCGTCCGACCAGATCGTGCTCCACATCCGCTTCGACGAAGCCGGCAATGTCGAGCGCGTCGAGCGGACGGGAATGGAGCTGGTGGCCAACGTCGATCCCTCGAACCAGACTACGCCGACGCTCGGGCAGCGCCGCAGCTTCTTCGACGAGATTTTCGGCAATATCGGCGCCGCCGCCCCCGGCCAGCGCGGCCAGACCCCTGACAATCCGCAATAAGGCCTTGCTCCTCCCCGACACGGGGAGGGGGACCGCACGAAGTGCGGTGCAGGGGCCGGCGCCCACGGCGCCGGTTTCACCGTCGCCGCCCCTCCACCATGCTTCGCATGGTCCCCCTCCCCGTGCCGGGGAGGAATAGTCAGCGCACGATTCCGCCTGCCCCGAGCACGGCCAGCGTCACCAGATCGGAGGCGGTGGCCGTCATCGGGGCGATCTGGACCTGTTGCCGCATGCCGACCAGGACCGGGCCGATCACCGCGCCGCCGCTCAGCTCGCGCAGCAGCTTGGCCGAGATGTTCGCGGTCTGAAGGCCGGGCATGACCAGGACGTTGGCGGGGCCGGTCAGGCGGCTGAACGGATAGACGCGCTGCAGCGCCGGATTGAGCGCGAGATCGGGCGGCATCTCCCCCTCATATTCGAAGTCGACGTCGCCCCGCCCGTCCATCAGCTTCACCGCATCGCGGACCCGGTCGAGGTAGGTCCCCTCGGGATTGCCGAAGATCGAATAGCTGAGGAAGGCGACCCTCGGCTCGTGCCCCATGCGGCGGGCGACGCCGGCCGTCTGGATCGCGATCTCCACCAGCTGCTCCGCGCTGGGCCGCTCGGTCACCGTGGTGTCGGCGATGAACACCGTGTAGCTCTGGCCGACCATGATGTGGATGCCGAACGGCGTGACGCCCGGCTTGGCGTCGATCACGCGCAGGATCTGCCGCAGGCTCTGGGCGTAGGTGCGGGTGACGCCGGTGATCATCACGTCCGCCTCGCCCGCCTCGAGCAGCAGGGCGGCGAAGATGTTGCGGTCCTGGTTCACCGTCCGCTCGATCTCGCGCTGGAGATAGCCCCGGCGCTGCAGCCGCGCGTAGAGACGCTCGGCGAGCTCGGGGACGCGCGGATAATTGCGGCTGTTATAGACTTCGAAGCTCTTCGGATCGTCGACGCCGAGGTCGCGAAGGCGGTCGTAAACGTCCTCGCGGCCGACCAGCACCGGCACGCCGTAGCCGCCGTCGCGGAAGGCGATCGCCGCGCGCAGCACCACGTCCTCCTCGCCCTCGGCGAACAGCACCCGCTTCGGGTCGGTCCGCGCGGCTTCGTAGGCGAGGGTGAGCACCGAGGTGGTCGGATTGAGCCGTGACCGGAGCGTGGTGCGGTAGGCGTCCATGTCCTGGATCGCGCGCTGGGCGACGCCGGTCTCCATCGCCGCCCGGGCGACGGCGGCGGGGACGATCTCCATCAGCCGCGGATCGAAGGGCGCCGGTATGATATAGTCGGGGCCGAAGCTGTGTGCCTTGCCGCCATAGGCTGCCGCGACCTCTTCGGGCACCTGCTGGCGGGCGAGCTCGGCCAGGGCCTCGGCCGCGGCGATCTTCATCTCGTCGTTGATCGTCGTCGCGCGGACGTCGAGCGCCCCGCGGAAGATGAAGGGAAAGCCGAGCACGTTGTTGACCTGGTTCGGGAAGTCCGAGCGGCCGGTGGCGACGATCGCGTCCGGCCGCGCGGCCTTCGCGTCGGGCGGGCTGATCTCGGGGTCGGGATTGGCCATGGCGAAGATGATCGGCCTGGGCGCCATCTCCATCACCATTTCGGGCTTCAGCGCCCCCGCCGCCGAGAGGCCGAGGAAGACGTCCGCGCCGGCGAGCGCCTCCTCCAGCGTGCGGCGGTCGGTCGGCACGGCATGGGCGGACTTCCACTGGTCGAGCCCTTCGCGGCCCTGCCAGATCACGCCCTTGCGGTCGCACATGATGACATGGTCGTGGCGGACGCCCATCGCCTTGATCAGTTCGGTGCAGGCGATCGCCGCGGCGCCGGCGCCGTTGACGACGACGCGGATGTCGCGGAGCTCGCGGCCGGTCAGGTAGCAGGCGTTGATCAGGCCTGCGGCGGTGATGATCGCGGTGCCGTGCTGGTCGTCGTGGAAGACGGGGATGTTCATCCGCGCCTTCAGCTCCTGCTCGATGATGAAGCAATCGGGCGCCGCGATGTCCTCGAGGTTGATGCCGCCGAAGCTCGGCTCGAGCAGCTCGACCGCGTCGATGAAGCGCTGCGCGTCCTCGGTCGCGACCTCGATGTCGATCGAATCGACGTCGGCGAAGCGCTTGAACAGCACCGCCTTGCCTTCCATCACCGGCTTGGCGGCGAGCGCGCCGAGATTGCCGAGGCCGAGGATGGCGGTGCCGTTGGAGATGACGGCGACGAGGTTGCCCTTGGCGGTGTAATCGTAGGCCTTGGCCGGGTCCTCCGCGATGGCGCGGACAGGCACTGCGACGCCGGGCGAATAAGCGAGGCTGAGATCGCGCTGGGTCGCCATCGGCTTGGAAGCGACGATCTCGATCTTCCCGGGCCGGCCCATCGAATGGAATTCGAGCGCCTCGGCTTCCGAGAATTTGACGTTGCTGCCTTCGCTCATCGCTCTCTCCGGCTTTTCGCGCCGCTCTAGGGCGGGAACGCGCCGGGGAGCAAGCCGAGCGGTCGTCCACAGATATCGGCGCCTGCGGCTTTCGCCCCGCCGCCCGACCCTCTAGTCTCGCCTCATGGCCTCCCAGGCGAAGAGTTCGGGCGCACCGGGCTCCCGTCGAAGTAGTACTTCGACGGGGACCCCGACGCCGATGATGGCGCAATATCTCGCGCTGAAGGCCGAGGCGCCCGATTGCCTGCTCTTCTATCGCATGGGCGATTTTTTCGAACTTTTCTTCGATGACGCCAAGACGGCGGCTTCCTGCCTCGACATCGCGCTCACCGCGCGAGGCGAGCATGAGGGCGAGCCGATCCCGATGTGCGGCGTCCCGATCCATGCCGGCGAGGCTTATCTTGCCCGCCTCATCCGCGCCGGACACCGGGTCGCGATCGCCGAACAGACCGAGAGCCCGGCGGAAGCGAAGAAGCGCGGCTCCAAATCGGTGGTCAACCGCGCCATCGTCCGCGTCGTCACGGCGGGGACGCTGACCGAGGAGGCTTTGCTCGACGCGCGGACGGCGAACTGGCTGGTCGCCGTCTCGAAGGTGGCGGACCGGTACGGCATCGCCGCCGCCGACGTCTCGACGGGACGGTTCGAATTGAGCTCGATCGCCCCCGGCGCGCTCGACGCCGAGCTGGCCCGGCTGGCCGCGGCAGAGATCATCGCCTGCGAGCCGCTCGACGGCGTACCCGCGCAGCTGCGCAAGGCCGGCTTCGACAGCATCGCCGCCGAGCGCAAGCTCAAGCTGCGCTTCGAAGTGGCGACGCTCGACGGCTTCGGCCGTTTCGACCGAGCCGCCCTCGCTGCGGCCGGAGGCCTGCTCGCCTACCTCGAGGAGGCCGCACGCGATTCGCTGCCCTTCCTGCGCCCGCCGGTCGCGCTCGCATCGGGCGATCACATGATGATCGACGCTGCGACGCGGGAGAGCCTCGAGCTCACCGTGGCGGCGTCGGGAGGGCGGGGCGGCAGCCTGCTCGGCTCGATCGACCGGACGGTCACCGGTGCCGGCGCGAGGCTGCTCGCCGCGGACATCGGCGCGCCCTTGCTCGGCCGCGCCAGCATCGAGGCGAGGCTCGACCTCGTCGCCGCTTTCGAACGCGATTCAGGCGTGCGCGACGCCGTGCGGAGACAGCTGAAGGCGCTTCCCGACGTGGGCCGGGCGCTGGGCCGGCTGGTCGCGGGGCGCGGCGGGCCTCGCGACCTCGGCCAGCTGCGCGACGGCCTCGAGCAAGCGCGCCGGCTGCACGACCGGCTCGCCAGGCTCGGCGAGCGGCCCCCGCTCCTCGGCGAGCTGCTGCCGGCCCTGGTCGGCCACGGCGCGCTCACCGACCTGCTGTCGCGCGCCTTGGTGCCCTCGCCGCCGATCGACGCCGCGCAGGGCGGCTATATCGCGGAAGGCTACGACGCCGCGCTCGATGCCCTGAGGGCCGCGGGCGGCGAGGGGCGGCGCGCCATCGCCGGCCTCGAGGCCCGCTACCGCCAGCAGACCGCGATTGCATCGCTCAAGATCCGCCACAACAACGTGCTCGGCTTCCACATCGAAGTGCCGGCGAAGAATGCAGACCGGCTGATGGCGGCCGACAGCGGCTTCACCCACCGCCAGACGCTGGCAGGGGTCGTCCGCTTCAACGCCCCGGACCTCCACGAGCAGGCGGCGCGGGTCAACCAGGCCGGCGCACACGCGCTCGATGCCGAGGCCGCCCATCTCGCGGAGCTGACCGAGGCGGCCTTGGGGCGGGCCGAGCCGGTGGCCGCCACCGCCGACGCGCTCGCCCGGCTCGACGTCGCCGCGGCTCTCGCCGAGCGAGCGGCGGAGGGCGGCTGGTCGCGGCCAGCCTTCGATGACGGCAATTGCTTCGAGGTCGAGGCGGGCCGGCATCCGGTGGTCGAGGACGCCCTGAAGGCGGGCGGCGCCCGCTTCGTCGCCAACGACTGCACGCTCAGCGAAGACGAGCGGCTGTGGCTGGTCACCGGCCCGAACATGGGCGGCAAGTCGACCTTCCTGAGGCAGAACGCCTTGATCGCGGTGCTCGCCCAGGCGGGCTCCTACGTCCCCGCCTCCCGCGCGCGGCTGGGCCTGGTCGACCGGCTGTTCAGCCGGGTCGGCGCCTCCGACAATCTCGCCCGCGGCCGCTCCACCTTCATGGTCGAGATGGTCGAGACGGCCGCCATCCTCAGCCAGGCGACCGAGCGCAGCTTGGTCATCCTCGACGAGGTCGGCCGCGGAACCTCGACCTATGACGGGCTCGCCATCGCCTGGGCGGTGGTCGAGGCGGTGCACGACCGCAACCGCTGCCGCTGCCTATTCGCCACCCACTATCACGAGCTGACCCGGCTCGCGGAGAGGCTCGACGCCCTCTCGCTCCACCATGTCCGCGCCCGCGAATGGAAAGGCGAGCTCGTCTTCCTCCACGAAGTCGCGAAGGGACCCGCCGACCGCAGCTACGGCCTCGCCGTCGCCAAGCTCGCCGGCCTGCCCCAACCGGTGCTCGCCCGCGCCCGCTCGGTGCTGGCGAAGCTCGAGGAAGGCCGCGCCGCGACCGGAGGCATCGCCGCAGGGCTCGACGACCTGCCGCTGTTCGCGGCGGCAGCGCAGGAGGCCGTCCAGACGATGCCCGACCCTGTCGCTGAGGCTCTCGCGGAGGTCGATCCCGACGCGCTCAGCCCCAAGGATGCGCTCGAGCTCGTCTATCGGCTGAAGCGCATCGCGGCCGACCGCACGTCCGACTGACGACATTCGCGCCCGGACGTCCTACACCAGTCGGCCATGCCCACGCGGTTCGCCTCGATCCCGGCCAAGCGCGCGATCGTCGATCGCCGGGCACTGGCGGACGCCCTCGTCGGTCGCACCCGCGGCGAAGCGACGGCGCTGCTGAGCGCGGCGCTGGGCGAGGGAAGAGCGGAGATTGCGCGCCGCCTTGAGGAGAAGCCGTGGCAGGGAAGCGAGGCGGCCGCCGCTTATGCCTTCCTCACCGATCAGATCGTCCGTCTCGTCCACGACTTCGCCCTGACGGAGCATCCGGTCGCCAACCCGACCGACGCCGAGCGGCTGCTGGTGATGGCGGTCGGCGGCTACGGGCGCGGCGAAATGGCGCTTCATTCGGATGTCGACATCGCCTTCGTTACGCCGTGGAAGCCGACGGGATGGGCCGAGCGCCTGGTCGAATCGATGCTTTATCTGCTGTGGGACCTGAAGCTGAAGGTCGGCCAGTCGCTCCGTTCGGTCGACGAGCTCGTCTCGATCGCCGGCAAGGACCAGACGGTGCGCACCGCCCTTCTGGAGGCGCGCTACGTGTGGGGCGACGAGCGCCTCTACGACGAGGTCGAGACGCGCTTGCGCGGCGACTTTTCTACCCGCGACGTCGCTGCCTTCGTCACCGCGAAGCTCGAGGAGCGCAACCAGCGCCACCGGCGGCTGGGCGACAGCCGCTACGTCGTCGAGCCCAACGTCAAGGACGGCAAAGGCGGGCTCCGCGATCTCCACACGCTCTACTGGATCGGCAAATACGCCTACCGGGTCGGGTCGATCGCGGACTTGGTGGAGAAAGAGCTTCTTTCCCCGGCGGAGCTCGGGCGCTTTCAGAAAGCCGAGCGCTTTCTCTGGGCGGTGCGCTGCCACCTGCACATCCTCGCCGGCCGCGCCGAGGAGCGGCTGACCTTCGACTATCAGCGCGAGATCGCGGCGCGGATGCACTATGCCGACCGCCCCGGAAAAACCCCGGTGGAGCGCTTCATGCGTCACTATTTCCTTCACGCCCGCACCGTCGGAGACCTCAGCGGCATCTTCCTCTCGCATATCGACGAGACCTTCGCCCGCAGGGGCCGGCGCTTCGGCCTGCCGGCGATCCGGCGCAGGCCGGGCAAGCTCAACGGCTTCCTGCTCGACCGGGGGCGCCTCGCCGTTCCCGGCGAGGGCTTCTTCGCCGAGGATCCGGTGCGGCTCCTCGACCTGTTCGCCCTCGCCGACCGCTACGGACTCGAAATCCACCCGCAGGCGATGCGCGCGGCGAGCCGAGACGCGCGGCTGATCGACCATGCCGTCCGCACCGATCCCCGGGCGAATTCCCTGTTCCTCGATGTCCTGACGTCACCGCGCGACCCGGAAACGGTGCTCAGATGGATGAACGAGGCGGGGGTGTTCGGCCGCTTCGTTCCGGACTTCGGTCGGGTCGTCGCCCAGATGCAGTTCGACATGTATCACCATTATACGGTCGACGAGCATTCGATCCGGGCGATCGGGCTACTGTCGAAGATCGAGCGCGGCGAGCTGAAAGAGGACCACTCGCTGGCCACCGCCTTACTGAAGCAGATCGCTTCGCGGCGCGCCCTCTATGTCGCGGTGCTGCTCCACGACATCGCCAAGGGCCGCGGCGGCGATCACAGCATCCTCGGCGCGGAGGTCGCGCGCCAGCTGTGCCCGCGGCTCGGACTCAGCCCCGCCGAGACCGAGTCGGTCGCGTGGCTGGTGCGCTGGCACCTGCTGATGTCGGCGACCGCGTTCAAGCGCGACCTCGCCGACCCCAAGACGCTGCAGGACTTCGCGGAGCAAGTGAAGAGCCCCGAGCGGCTCCGCCTGCTGTTCCTGCTGACGGTGGTCGACATCCGGGCGGTCGGGCCGGGCGTGTGGAACGGCTGGAAGCGCCAGCTGCTGCGCGGACTGTTCGACGCCGCCGAGGAGCTGCTGAGGCTGGGCCACAAGCAGAAGGGGCGGAGCGAGCGGATCCTGGCGGTGCAGGAGGAACTCGCCGGGCGGCTCGAATGGGACGATCCGCATTTCACCCGGCTGGCTTGGCGGCTGCCGGATTCCTATTGGCTCGCCGAGCCGGTCGACCTCATCGAGAAGAATGCCCGCTTCGTCGACGCGGCAGACCGAAACCCGCGGCGGACGAAGCCGCTCGCAGTCAGCATCCAGGAAGGAAGGGGCGCGACGCTCGTCACCGTCTACGCCAAAGACCGGCCCGGCCTGTTCTATCGCCTAGCAGCGGCAATCAGCCTCGCCGGCGCGAATATCATCGACGCGCGCGTCCACACCACCAACGACGGGATGGCGCTCGACAACTTCCTGATCCAGGACGGCGAGGCCGGGCCTTTCGACGACCCGCACCAGCTGAAGCGCCTCGACAACGCCGTTACCGAGGCGGTGAACGGGGGCGAGCCGGCGATCGAGCGGCTCGAGGCGAAGGCGCTGCCCCGGGTCCGCGCCGAGGCGTTCCGGATCGAGCCGGCGGTGTTCGCGGACAATCAGGCATCGAGCCGCTACACCGTCGTCGAGGTCAACGCCCGCGACCGCGCCGCTCTGCTGAGCGGCCTGGCGCGCGCGATCTTCGACAGCCGCGCGATCATCCACTCCGCGCATATCGCGACCTATGGCGAGCGCGCCGTCGACGTCTTCTATCTGACCGACCTGCACGGCGCGAAGATCGAAAGCCCCGCGCGGCTCAAGGCGCTGCGGACGCGGCTGCTGCGCGCCGCGCGCTTCGGAGAGGCGGAACGCGAAGCGGCGTAGGGGCGGTAAGGGACAGTCACTTTCATACGCCGCGCAAACAGTTCGCGCGGCGGTCCTGAAAGTGACTGTCCCCGAGTCTCAAGGGGACAGTCACTTTCCCCGCCGCCGTACCAATCGATGTACGGCGGCGCGTGAAAGTGACTGTCCCCCCTCAGCTCAGAAGCGGAAGCGGCCAGTGATGCCGAAGGTGCGCGGCTCGGCGAGGAAGCTCGAGAAGAGCTGGTTCGCCGGCGAGCCGGTCGCCTGCGGGTTGCCGACCGAAGCGCCCCAATTCTGGACATGGGCGCGCGACAGATTGCCCTGGAAGGGCGAGTTGAACGCGACCTGCTGGTAATCGACGTTGAACAGGTTCTGCGCCCACAGCTCGAGCGCCCAGCGCTGCTGCGGCCCGCGGATGCCGAGGCGCGCATTGACCAGAGTGAAGCTGTCCTGGATCTTTTCGGGGAACAGGTCCGAGCCCGTATTGTACCCCGAGCTGGTGCGCTGATCGACGTAGAACAGGCCGGTCATCCCGCTGGTGCCGAGCCGCGGGGTCCACGTCATCGAGCTGGTGACGACGAATTCCGGCGCGTTCGAGAGGTTCTGGCCCGGAAGCAGGAACAGCGAGGGATCGAGCGGCGCGCCCGTATTCCGGCCGACGAGGTCGTCCTGGTAGCGGGTGCGCGCATAAGTGAGGCCGCCGGTGAACTGGAGATCGCGGCGGGGATAGATCGCCGTCTCGATCTCGAGGCCGGTCGTGGTGACGCCGTGCTCGACGTCGTCCGTCGCGCACGCCCCCGATCCCGCCGAGGGATCCTCATCGGCGTCCATCGACTGGTTGTTGAACGTCGTCGCGGTGAACGGCTCGCCGCAGCCGTTGATGTTCTGGACAATGAAGACCGAGCCGTTGAACGTGTTGAGCTGGAAGTCGCTGAACTGCTGGTGGAAGGCGGCGACGTTGAAGATGAAGTTGCGCCGCGTGTACTTCATTCCGATCTCGAACGCGTTCACGATCTCGGCGTCGAACTGTAGGTTCCCGGTGCCGAACGGCTCGCCGCGGGCGCCGACGTTGCGGGAATCGTTGGGCGCGAACACGGGCGACCCGAGCGCGGAGCGATCGAGGTTGAAGCCGCCGGCTTTGTAGCCGCGCGAATAGCTTCCGTAGAGCAGGAACTCCGAATTCGGACGGTAGGAGAGAATCGCCGTTCCGGTCCACTCGTCCTCGTCGCGCTCGTCGCTGAGGTTGAGCGCATTGAGCGCGCTGGAGCTGTTGCCCTGGCACGTCAGGTTGACGAGGCCCTGGGCGAGCGCCTGCACGCTGGTTGCCGGCGCGCCCGGCGTGGTGCCGCTCCCGGGAAGCGCCGCAACGCCGCCGGTCAGGAACGGAGCGAAGGCCGCCTGCTGCACGGGGCAGACGGTGTTGTTGTTGTTGAAGGTGGCGCTGAATTCCTTGTTCTCGTTGGTGTAGCGCAGGCCGAGGGTAAGGCTGACCTCATCCGAGATGTTGAAAATGTTGTGGGTGAAGATCGCCCAGTTGCGACTGTCCTGGAAATAGTTGGCGCTGTTGTCGCCGACATTGTTGACCGTATAGAGCCGCTGCAGGCCGCCCGCGAGCAGGGCGCCGGCCCCGCCCAATGCGCCGTTGGCGCTGAACGGCCCGCCGCTTCCCGGGACCATCGGATTGCCCGGATTGGTCGCCGCCGCGCTGAGGCAGCCCGGATTGCCCGGAGCGCGCAGGGCCGCAACCGGCGACACCAGAGTGATGAAGCGGCACGAGGCGAAGGCGCCATATTGGGTGCCGAAGCGCAAATTGTCGCGGACGTGGAGGTCCTCGCTCGAGAAATAGCCGCCGACCAGCCAGTCGAGGGCCCCGCCAAAGGCTGAGCCCTGGAACCGGACCTCCTGGGTGAGAGTCTGGAAGGCCCGGAAGGCGTTGCCGTCGTCCTCGCGGTAGAGGATGTCGAGATTGTTGTAATCGACGTCGCCCGGCTGCTCGGAGCGGTAGTCGCGATAGGCCGTGATCGACGTCAGGCGAACGTCGCCGAGATCGTAATCGATCTGCCCGGATACGCCCCAGTCGGTCGTGTCGCCGCGGTAGCTGCGGCCCGGCGTGATCGCGATCTCGCGGTCGAAGGGGTTCGGCGGGAAGATCGCGCCGAGCTGGGTCATCGCGCCAACAATGCGGTTTGACGCGGCGACGGAATAGTCGCCGGTCACGCCAGGCGTCGGGTCGAACGTCTCGGCCGTCGAGATGTAGACGGCGCCGCAGCAGCTCTCGTCGCGGGTCGTATAGTCGCCGATCAGCCGGATGGAGAGCGCGTCGTTCGGCTCGAACAGGATCTGGCCGCGAGTGAACAGGCGGTTGCGGTTGTTGACCCGGCTCTCGGTGCCGCCGGCGGCGTTGATCACGTCGTAGAAGCCGTCGCGGCGGACGCCGACGGCGTCCACCCGGAAGGCGATGGTCTCGCTGAGCGGGCCGGTCACGCCGAGCTGCCCGCGCATGTAATCGTAATTGCCGTAGGTGAGCTCGACATTGCCGCCGAAATCGAATTCGGGCCGGCGGCTGATGATGTGGATCAGGCCGGCCGAGGCATTGCGGCCGAACAATGTGCCCTGCGGTCCGCGCAGCACCTCGATCCGCTCGATCTCGCCAAGCTCGTTCATGCCGACGCCGGCGCGCGAGCGGTAGACGCCGTCGATGAACACCGCGACCGAGCTTTCGAGGCCGGGATTGTCGCCGACCGTGCCGATGCCGCGGATACGCGGCGCGGCGTTGGCCTCCGTGCCGGTCGAGGAGACGAGCAGCGACGGCGCGAGCTGGTTCAGCTGGCGGATGTCGTTGGCGCCGGAATTCTGGAGCGACTGGCCGGAGACGGCGGAGACGGCCAGCGGCACGTCCTGCAGGATCTGGCGGCGGCCCTGGGCGGTGACGACGATGTCCGGAGCGCCGTCATTGCCGGTTTCGCCTTCCTGGACGGCGGCCTGCTCGGTCGGGCTGTCGGTCGGCGCCGGCTGCTGATCCGGCTGGGCCGGAGTCGGCTGGGCGTAAGCGGGAGCCGCCATCGCGAAGATGCCGGCGGACAGCAGCCACATATATTTGGACATCTAACCCTCCCCATTTATCTGTTTGGGCAAGAGCTAGCCAAAAGCGGGCAGGGTCGCCAGCGCAAAACCGCGGATTTCCGCGGCTGGCCGCGGATTATTGCATTTGCGCAACTATTCGGTTGCAGAACGCAACCAAGCGGATTTCGCGGTTCGCCGGCTTCCGCTACGGAATGCTGGACTTAGCGCGGATCGAGCGGAAAGCGGCGCGGCGCGCTCTATTTCGGGGAGAGCACCATCAGCATCTGGCGGCCTTCCATGCGCGGATGCTGCTCGACCTTGGCGGTCTCCGCGACGTCCCCCTGGACCCGCTGGAGCAGGCGCATGCCGAGCTCGCCATGGGCGAGCTCGCGGCCCCGGAAGCGCAAGGTCACCTTGACCTTGTCGCCCTCGCCGATGAAGTCCCTGACCTTCCTCATCTTCACGTCGTAATCGTGATCGTCGATGTTCGGACGCATCTTGATCTCCTTGATCTCCTGCGTCTTCTGGGTCTTGCGGGCGAGGTTGGCCTTCTTCTGGGCCTCGTACTTGAACTTGCCGACGTCGAGGAACTTGCAGACGGGCGGGTCGGCGTTGGGCGATACCTCGACCAGATCGAGGCCGACTTCGGCGGCCTGTTCGATCGCTTCGGCGGTGAGCATGACCCCCAGATTCTCGCCATTCTCATCGATCACGCGCACCTTCGGCACGGAGATGAATTCGTTGAAGCGAGGGCCGTTCAGCGGCGGCGCCTGCGGGCGCCGGATCATGGGAGGACGTATAGCGATTTCTCCATCAAGGATTGGGTCGGGCGAGAGGTAGTCGCTCCGCGTTCAGAATGAAAGACGCGCCAGCGGCGGGCGCGACTTTTCCGCCACGCCTGTTGCGCTTCTGTCGCGGGATGCGGCTTCCTCAACCCTTTCCGGCGACATCGGGCGGCAGCGCCTCCAGGCGCAGCCGCTCGACCAGCGCGTCGAGGGGCAGCACCTCCTGCCTTGCATCGGTGCCCAGCGGGCGGAGGGCGACGGTGCGTTCCTCCGCCTCGCGCCGGCCCAGGACGAGGAGGTTCGGCACCTTCTTGAGGCTGTGCTCGCGGACCTTGTAGTTGATCTTCTCGTTCCTGAGGTCCGCCTCGACACGGAGCCCGGCCGCCTCGAGCGCCGCGACGACTTCGCGCGCATAGGCGTCGGCCTCGGAGACGATCGTCGCAACTACCGCCTGCACGGGCGCCAGCCAGGCCGGGAAGCGGCCGGCATGATGCTCGATCAAGATGCCGATGAAGCGCTCGAACGTGCCGAGGATGGCGCGGTGGAGCATGACCGGGCGGTGGCGCTGGCCGTCCTCGCCGACATAGGAGGCGTCGAGCCGCTCCGGCAGCACCGTGTCCGCCTGGATCGTGCCGACCTGCCAGGTCCGGCCGATCGCGTCGGTGAGGTGGAATTCGAGCTTGGGCGCGTAGAAGGCGCCCTCCCCGGGAAGCTCCTCCCAGCCATATTCGGCCGTGTCGCGGCCGGCGGCGCGGACCGCCTCGCGCAGCTCTTGCTCGGCATGGTCCCATTCCGCATCGGTGCCGAAGCGCTGCTCCGGGCGCAGCGCGAGCTTGATCGCGTAGCTTTCGAAGCCGAGCTCGCGGTAGATCTCGTCGAGCAGGTCGCAGAAGATCCGGACCTCCTCGATCACCTGGTCGGCGCGGCAGAAGATGTGGGCGTCGTCCTGGGTGAACTGGCGCACGCGCAGGATTCCGTGGAGCGCGCCGTGGGGCTCGTTCCTGTGGCAGGTGCCCATCTCGGCGAGCCGGATCGGGAGGTCGCGGTAGCTCTTGATGCCCTGCTTGAAGATGAGAACGTGGGCGGGGCAGTTCATCGGCTTGAGGGCCATCAGATCGCCCTCGCCGGAGAGGACGGGGCCTTCCTCCTCGGTGTTCGGCACCTCGTCGGGGACGACGAACATGTTCTCGCGATATTTGCCCCAGTGGCCCGATTGCTCCCACTGGCGCGCGTCCATCAGCTGGGGAGTCTTGACCTCCCGATAGCCGGCCGCGTCGAGCTTGCGTCGCATATAGGCTTCGAGCGCCCGCCAGACGACGAAGCCGTTCGGGTGCCAGAAGACCGAGCCCTGCGCCTCGGCCTGGAGGTGGAACAGGTCCATGTCCTGGCCGATCCGGCGATGGTCGCGCTTCGCGGCCTCCTCGAGCCGGACGAGATGGGCCTCGAGCTGCTTCCGGTTCAGCCAGCCGGTGCCGTAGATGCGCGACAGCATCGGATTCTTCTGGTCGCCGCGCCAATAGGCGCCGGAGACGCGGGTCAGCTTGAACGCCTGCGGGTCGAGGCGGCCGGTCGTCGCCAGGTGGGGGCCGCGGCACAGATCGAGCCAGTTGCCGGAACGGTACATGGTGATGGTCTCGTCGGCGGGCAGCTCCATCACCCATTCGGCCTTGAACGCCTCGCCCTGCTTCTCGAAATAGGCGCGCACGTCGTCGCGGCTCCACACCTCGCGCACCAAGGGCGCGTCGCGGGCGATGACCCGGCGCATCTCCTCCTCGATCGCCGGCAGGTCCTCCTCCGTGAACGGGCCGCGGCCGGGCGCCGGCGCGAAATCGTAGTAGAAGCCGTCCTCGGTGGCGGGGCCAAAGGTGATCTGGGTGCCGGGAAAGAGGTTCTGCACCGCCTCGGCGAGGACATGCGCATAATCGTGGCGCACGAGCTCGAGCGCCTCCTTCTCGTCGCGCGCGGTGATCAAAGCGAGCTCGGAATCGCCCTCGAACGGGCGCATGATGTCGCGCACCTCCCCATTGACCCGCGCTGCCATCGCCGCCCTGGCGAGGCCCGGGCCGATCGCCGCGGCGACGTCCGCCGGAGTGGTGCCCGGCTCGACCTCGCGGACGGAACCGTCGGGGAGGCGGATCGAGAACATTTCCGACATTTGCGGCACCGGATTCCTGCTTGGGATTGGGCCGCGCTTCTAGGGGAGCGGCGGTTCCCGTTCAAGCGAACGCGCTTCGACATTAGCCGCTTGCCCTCCCTCGCGTGGCGTTGCACCCTGATCGTCGGACAAGGGGGATTTTCCGATGGACGCAACGACGATGCGCGCCGCCGCGCAGGGCCCGGGCCGCGGCCGGGCCTTCGAATTCACCGGCACCTGGCAGGAATTCCTGCCGATCGCGCTCACCAACTTGCTGCTGACGGTGGTGACGCTCGGCATCTACCGCTTCTGGGCGAAGGCGCGCGAGCGGCAATATTTCTGGAGCCGGACGCGGCTGATCGACGACCAGCTCGAATGGACCGGAACGGGCAAGGAGATGTTCCTCGGCTTCCTGATGATCATGCTCGGGCTGATCCTGGTGATCGCCCTTATCTTCCTCGCGGCCTTTCTCTTCACCGGCAACGCGATCGCCAAAGTGCTCAGCCTCCTCCTGTTCCTCGCGGTCTATGGCGGAATGTTCTATCTGACCGGCGTGGCTGTGCTGCGGGCGCTGCGCTACCGGCTGAGCCGCACTTACTGGCACGGCATACGCGGCGGCAGCAACGACGGCGGCTGGCGTTACGGCTGGGAATATATGTGGCGCACTTGGGTAACCGCGATCGCCCTCTTCATCCCCCTCCCCTGGGCGCAGACCCGGCTGTGGAACGCCCGCTTCAACAAGATGAGCTTCGGCCAGCACCGCTTCCACGCCGAGGCCACCGCCGAGGGGCTCTTCATGCGCTGGCTGCTCGTCTACGCGGTGATCGCCGGCGCGATGGCAATCCTTTTCCTGTTCGCCGCGAGCATGCGGGGAGCGACCCCGGCCGAGATCGAGGCCGCAGGCTCCAGCCTGCTGGTCATCGTGCTGGTGTTCCTGGCTTTCTACGTCGTCCTGCCGCTTGTCGCTTTGTCCTATTTTGCGGCTTATTACCGGCGGGTCTCCGAAGCGACGGGCATTGCCGGGCTGCGGTTCCGCTTCTCGGCCCGCACCAAGGACTGGCTGCTGCTCTTTCTAGGCCATGTCGGCCTCGTCATCGTGACGCTCGGCATCGGCGCGCTGTTCATCGCCTACCGCAACTATTCCTTCGCGATCCGCCATCTCGACCTCGAGGGCGAGATCGACGTCGCCGCGCTCACCCAGTCCTCGACCCGGTCGCCGACCGATGCGGAAGGGCTGGCCGACGCCTTCGACATCGGTGCGATCTGAGTGGAGGGCGGCTGGCTCTATGACGGCACGACTGCGGTCCGCCACGAAATAGAGGTCGGCGCCGGGGGAGACGCCCTCCTCATTCGCTACGCCGACGGCGGGACCAGCAGGGTGCCGCGCGAGAAGCTCTTCCACGTCGACACCCGCGGCGCGTGGGAGGTGTACGGCCATTGCGACGTCGACGGCTGGCGGCTGGGCGTACCGGGCGCCGCGGCGGCGACGCTGGGGCCGCTGCTCCCGCCGCGGCGGCGCTACGGTCGCTGGATCGATCGGATCGGGCTCGTCCGGGCCGTGCTCGCCGCGGTCGCCGTCTCGGCCCTGATCGTCTTCCTCGCCACGCTCTTCCCGTCCTGGGTGGCGCCCTATGTGCCGCGAGCCTGGGAGGAGGCGGTCGGCGGGCCCATCGTCGCCAGCCTCGACGGGCATTACTGCCACGGGCCGGGCGGCGACGAGGCGCTGCGCAAGCTCGCTTCGGCGATCGCACCCGACGCGCAGGACCTCGACATCAGGGTGGTCAACGTCGACATCGTCAATGCCGCGGCACTGCCGGGCGGGCACATCCTGATCTTCGCGCCCTTGCTCACCCAGGCCGACGGGCCGGACGAGGTCGCCGGCGTGCTCGCCCACGAAATCGCCCATGTCGAGCGCCGCCACGTCACCGCCGCGATGATCCGGCAGCTGAGCTTCGGCCTCTTCGTCACCCTCGTCGGCGGCGGCACCGGCGCCAATCTCGAGACCTTCCTCAGCGCCCGCTACAGCCGAAGCGCCGAGGCCGAAGCCGACGCGGACGCGATCGCCGCGCTCCAGCGGGCGCGGGTGTCGCCCGGCGGCGCGGCCGGCTTCTTCGACCGCGTCGCCCGCCAGCAGAACCGCCTCGGCGCGATCGGCGCGGGCCTCTCCTACATATCGACCCATCCCGAGCCCGAGCTGCGCGCGCGCCGCTTCCGCGCCAGCGCCGAGGGAGGAAGCGGCTGGAAGCCGCCGCTCAGCGCGGCGGAATGGCGCGCCTTGGTCGACATCTGCCGCAACGACCCCGCCCAGAACCGGGGCTGAGGATTTGCCGCGGCCGCGGCGCTGTGCTCTGGACGCGCCATGAGCGGTATCGAGATGTTCGAGCATGAAGCCGGCCGCCGGATCGCGTTGCGCCGGCGTGCCGGACGCGGGCCGACCCTGCTCTTCCTCCCCGGCTACATGTCCGACATGGAGGGCGGCAAGGCGACCGCGCTCGACGCATGGGCAGCGGCCGAAGGGCGGGCGATGGTCCGCCTCGATTATGGCGGCTGCGGCGCGAGCGACGGCGATTTCGAGGCGCAGAGACTCGACGACTGGCTCGGCGACGTTCTCGCGGTGATCGACCGCATCGCCCGGCCGGTGCTGGCGGTCGGCTCCTCGATGGGCGGATGGCTGATGCTGCTTGCCGCGCTCGAGCGGCCGGAACGGATTGCGGGGCTCCTCGGCATTGCCGCGGCGCCGGACTTCACTTGCTGGGGCTTTAGCGAGGAAGAAAAGAGCATAATCCGCGAGCAGGGGCGGATCGAACAGTTCTCGCCCTATGGCGACGCGCCGACCGTGACGACCCGCGCCTTCTGGGACAGCGGCGAGCGGCGCCTGCTGCTCGGCGGCGCGATCGCGATCGATTGCCCGGTGCGGCTGCTCCACGGCCAGGCGGATGAGGACGTGCCGTGGCGGACTGCGCCGGCTCTCGCCGAGCGGCTCCGTTCAGCCGACGTGCAGACGATCCTGATCAAGGACGGGGACCACCGTCTGTCGCGGGAGCGGGACGTCGCGCTGCTCATTGCGACGGTACACGCCCTTCTGGAGCAGATGTGACCCCGATCCTGATCGCATTCGGCCTCGCGCAGGCCGCCACGCCGCCGGCCGCGCCGACACAAACGCTGGAGCAGAGCCGCTTCCGCAGCTGCGTCGAGCTCACCCGGGTCGCCCCCGAGCGGGCGGTCGAGACGGCCAATGCCTGGCGCGTGGAAGGCGGCGGCCTCGACGCGCGTCAGTGCCTCGGCCTCGCTTATGTCGAGCTCGGCCGCTGGCGCGCTGCCGCGACGGTCTACGAGCAGGCGGCCCGCGAGGCCGAGACGGCGCAGGACGCCCGCCGGACGATGTTCTGGGTGCAGTCCGGCAATGCCTGGCTTGCGGCCGACGAGGGCACCAAGGCGATCCAGGCATTCGATGCGGCGCTCGCCTACGCCCAGCTGAGCGACGAGCTACGTGGCGAGGTCCATCTTGACCGCGCCCGCGCCCTCGTCGCGCTCGCCAACCCAGAAGGCGCCCGGACCGACATCGACCGCGCGCTGCAGCTGGTCCCCGCCGACCCGATGGCCTGGTACCTGTCGGCGGCGCTGGCCGCGCGGCAGGACAATCTGACGCGCGCCGCGACCGACATTGCTCGTGCCCGCACGCTCGCCGCCAACGATCCCGACATCCTGCTCCTCGCCGGCACCATTGCCGGGCTGCAGGGCAACGGGGCAGAAGCGGAGCGGCTCTACCGTCAGGTCGCGGCCGCAGCGCCCAATAGCGACGCCGGGCGACGGGCGGCCGCCGCGCTCGGATCCGCGCGCGAGGCGCCGGCGCCACGGCCTCAGCCGCCGCCCCCATCGCGCTGACCCTTCACGCCCGGACAGCGCAGCCATATAGGCGCCGGAAGGAGAGGGCCCGATGAAGTACCTCCACACGATGCTCCGCGTTTCCGATCCCGAGGAGACGATACGCTTCTTCGAACTGCTGGGGCTGCGCGAGGTTCGGCGGATGGACGACGAGCAGGGCCGGTTCAGCCTGATCTTCCTCGCCGCCCCCGGCGACGAGCAGGCCCAGATCGAGCTCACCCACAATTGGGACGAGAAAGGCTATGGCGAGGGCCGCAATTTCGGGCACGTCGCCTACCGCGTCGACAACATCTACGAGACCTGTCGGCGGCTGATGGACGCGGGCGTGACGATCAACCGCCCGCCCCGGGACGGCCGGATGGCCTTCGTCCGAAGCCCAGACAACATCTCGATCGAATTACTCCAGGCCGGCGATGCGCTGCCGCCCGCGGAGCCTTGGGCGTCGATGCCGAACACCGGCCAGTGGTAGCTTTCGTGGCCGACCCGCTCCTCAACATCGACGTGCCGGACGCCGCCGCCAGGCGCTCGCAGGAGGTTCAACCAGGCCGGCTATGACGCGCTCGCGGTCCGAAGCCCGCTCGCCCGACGAGCCCTTCCGCGTCCTACTCGGCAGCCGGCACCCAATCCTACTCGCGCCCATGGCCGGCGCCGGCGGAGTCGACCTCGCCGCCGGCGCGATCGAAGGGGGCGCAGTGGGCTCGCTTCCCTGCGCGATGCTCACGCCGGACGATGTCAAGGCGCAGGCAGCGGAGCTGCGCGCTCGGACGATCGGGCCGATCAACCTCAATTTCTTCTGCCACGATCCGCCCTCCGGCGGCGACGAAGGCGAATGGCGTGCGCTGCTCGCGCCCTTCTACGATCGCCACGGCCTCGCCCAGGAGCCGGGCGCAGGCCCAGTTCGGCGACCGTTCGACTCGGCGCTGTGCAAGGCACTCGAAGCGGTGCGCCCGGAGCTGGTCAGCTTCCACTTCGGCCTGCCGGACGATGCGCTGCTCGGCCGGGTCCGCGCAGCGGGCGCGAAGGTGATCGCCAACGCCACCACAGTGGAGGAGGCGCGCTGGCTGGCGGCGAAGGGCGTCGACGGCATAATAGCACAGGGCTGGGAAGCGGGCGGTCATGCCGGGCGCTTCCTCGGCGGGCGGCCGGACGAGCAAATGGGGCTGTTCGCGCTTCTGCCGCAGATCGTCGACGCCGTCGGCGTCCCGGTCATCGCGGCCGGCGGGATCGCCGACGGACGCGGGATCGCGGCCGCGCTGATGCTGGGTGCTGTGGCTGTCCAGATCGGCACGGCCTATCTTCACTGCCCCGAGAGCCTGATCCGTCCGGCCCACCGCGCGGCGCTGACGACTGAAGCGGCGGAGCGGAGCGTCTTCACCAACCTATTCACCGGCGGCCTCGCCCGCGGCCTCTGGACCCCGCCGATGGAAGAGCTCGGGCCGATACGCTCGGAAGCCCCGCCCTTTCCTCTCGCGACGGCGGCTCTGACGCCGCTCGCAAGGGCCGCGGCGGAGCGCGGCGAGGCGGGGTTCCGGCCGGCGTGGGCGGGCCAGGCGGCCCGGCTGGGCCGGCCGCTTCCCGCCCGCGAGCTGACCGAGCTTCTGGCCGCCGGCGCGCTGGCACGTATCGGCGGAACGGCCTAGAGTCCGAGCATGCTCGAGATCGTCCCCGTCCCCGTGCTCGGCGACAATTATGTGTGGCTCGTCCACGATCCGGCTTCCGGGGAGACGGTCGCGGTCGATCCGTCGGTGGCCGAGCCGGTGCTGGCGGCGGCCTCGGCGCGCGGCTGGCGGATCGGCCAGGTTTGGAACACCCATTGGCACCCCGACCATACCGGCGGCAACGACGCGATCCGCGACGCGACCGGCTGCACGGTCACCGGCCCCGCCGAGGCCGAGCGCGTGTCCAAGATGGATCGCATCGTCGCCGGCGGCGACCGTGCGCGGATCGGCGACTTCGAGGCGAGGGTCATCGACATACCGGCGCACACGGCCGGTCACGTCGCCTTCCACCTTCCCGAGGCCCAGGCCGCCTTCGTCGGCGACACATTGTTCGCGATGGGCTGCGGACGGCTGTTCGAAGGCAGCGCCGAGCAGATGCACGACAGCCTGCAGCGCCTCGCCGCGCTGCCGGGCGAGACCCGCATCTATTGCGGCCACGAATATACGCTCGCCAACGGCGTCTTTGCGCTCGCCGTCGAGCCGGACAACAAGGCGCTGGTCAGCCGGGTGGCGGAGGTGCGGAAAGCGCGGGAGCGCGGCGAAGTCACCCTCCCGACCACGGTCGCGCTGGAGCGCGAGACCAATCCGTTCATGCGCGCGCGCTCGGCCGCCGAGCTTGCCGAACGCCGGGCCTGGAAGGACGGCTTCACGGGGTGACAGGGCTCAGCGGCGGTAGAGGGCGTCCAGCCGCTCCCCGTAGACCTGCCTGATGACGTGGCGGCGGATCTTGATCGAGGGGGTGAGCTGCTCGTTGTCGGTGGTGAAGGGCTCGTCGGCGAGGATGAAGCGGCGGACCTTCTCGATCACCGAGAGGCCGGCATTGACCCGGTCCACCGCGGCTCCAAGCGCCTTCAGATAATCGGGATCCTCCCGAAGCGCTGCGGGCGTCGCCCCCGCCTTGCCGTTCGCCTGGGCCCATTCCTTCGTCCATTCGGGATCGGGGACGAGCAGGCCGACGATGTAGGGCCTTTTGTCGCCGGTCACCATCGCCTGCAGGATCTCGCCCTGCAGCGTCAGCATCCCCTCGACCCGCTGCGGCGCGACATTGTCCCCCTTGTCGAGGACGATGAGGTCCTTCTTGCGGTCGGTGATGACGATGCGGCCGCCCTCGTCGATATGGCCGATGTCGCCGGTATGGAGCCAGCCGTCGACCACGGTCTTCTCGCTCAGCGTCGGATTGCGCCAATAGCCGTGCATGACGTTCTCGCCGCGCGCGAGGATCTCGCCGTCCTCGGCAATCCGGACCTCGGTATTGCGCAGCGGCGGCCCGACCGTGTCCATCCGGACGCCCGCCCGAGGGCGGTTGCAGCTGATCACCGGCGCCGATTCGGTCTGGCCGTAGCCTTGCAGGACGGTGAGCCGGAGCGAGTGAAAGAAGATGCCGACCTCCGGATTGAGCGGCGCGCCACCGGCGACCATCGCCTTCAGGCGGCCGCCGAAGCGGGCGCTGACCTTGGGCCGAAGCGTCCGGTCGAGGATCAGGTCCATCGGCTTGTCCCAGAGCGGCACCCGCCCCTCATAGGCCTTGCCGCCGATGTCGAGCGCCCGCTTCATCAGATAGCGGCCGACCTTGCCCTGCTTCTCGACATTCTTGAGGATGCGCTGGCGAAGCACCTCGAACAGGCGCGGGACGACGACCATGATCGTCGGCCTGACCTCCTCGATGTTGGAGGCGAGCTTCTCGATCCCTTCGGAATAATAGATTTGCGCGCCGAGGCCGACCGGAAACATCTGGCCGCCGCTATGCTCGTAAGCGTGGCTGGCGGGGAGGAAGGAGAGGAAGACCTCCTCGTCCCAGCCGAAATCCTCGGAGATGATGGCGGTGCAGCCTTCGACATTGTGGAGGATGGCGCCGTGATGCTGCATCACTCCGCGCGGCGCGCCGCCGGTGCCGGACGTGTAGATGATGCAGGCGAGATCCTCCCGCCGGAAGTTCGCAGCCGCGGCGCAGGCCTCGATGTCCCCCGCCTCGGCGCCGATCAGCGCCTGCCAGTCGTGGACCTGGACCGCACTGCCCTGGCCCGCGCGGACCGGCTCCATCGCGATCACATGCTCGCAGGCCGAGCTGCGGTGCGCGGCGGGAAGCAGAAGGCGGGCAAGCTTCTGCGTGGAGACGATGACCGCGCGGGCGCCGCTGTCGTCGATAATGTGCTGGTGGTCGCGCTCGGTATTCGTCGTGTAGGCGGGCACCGTGACGCAGCCGGCGGCCATCACGGCGAGATCCGCGATCAGCCATTCGGGCCGGTTCTCGGAGACCAGCATGACCCGGTCCCCCGGTCCGAGGCCCAGGCGCTTCAGCGCCGCCGCGAGCCGGGCCACGTCCTCGGCGGCGGCCCGCCAGCCGATCGGCTGCCACGAGCCCCCCTTCTTCGCCCACAGGAAGGGCGCGTCGCCCTTCTCGCGGACGCGGGCGAAGAACATGGTGACGAGGTTCGGAAAATATTCGAGCTGCCGCATCTGCCTCCCCGGGGCCGGCGCCTCTTGGCGCTCGGGACGGCGCTTCTTAGCCGATCCGCGGCGCCGCGCCATGCCCCATCGGAGCGTGGACGGCCGGCGATGCGTTGGCTAGGCCCAAGCGATGAGGACCAGTTACCCCGGCATGAGCGCGATCCTCCGTTTCCTGTGGCCGGTCGCGGCCGCCGCTCTCGCCGGCTGCGCGACGGCCCCGCCGCACGCGACGGTACCGGCCGAGGCGGCGCAGCCCCGCATGTTCGTCGCCGCCGCCAATCCGCTCGCAGCGGAGGCGGGCATGGCTGTGCTGAGGCGCGGCGGCAGCGCGATCGACGCGGCGATTGCGGTCGAGGCGATGCTGTCGCTGGTCGAGCCGCAAAGCTCCGGCCTCGGCGGCGGCGGCTTCCTCACTTATTATGACGCGCGGACTCGAAACGTCGCGGTCTATGACGGGCGAGAGACGGCGCCGGAGGGCGCCACGCCCGGCATGTTCCTCGACGATAACGGCGATCCGCTGCCGTTCGCGCAGGCGGTGCTGAGCGGCCGCGCAACCGGCGTCCCCGGAATCGTACGCGCGCTCGAGCTCGCCCACGGCGAGCACGGCCGGCTGGCATGGAGCAGGCTGTTCGACGATGCGGAGCGGACGGCGCGCGAAGGCTTCATCGTCAGCCCGCGCCTCGGTCGGATGATCGCCGGCAATTATCCGCAGAACGCCGCGCCCGACGTGCGCGCTTATTTCTCGCGGCCCGACGGGACCCTGCTCCGGGCCGGCGACCGGCTGCGCAATCCGGCTTATGCCGTGTTCCTGCGGCGCCTCGCCGCCCGCGGCGGCGACGCGCTCTACCGCGGCGCCGTCGCCGAGCGGATCGTCGCGCGGGTCCGGACAGGGCCGCTGCCGGGGGCGATGAGCCTCGACGACCTGGCAGGTTACCGCGCGGTCAGGCGCGAGCCGATCTGCCGCACCTACCGAGTGACCCTGATCTGCGTGCCGCCGCCGCCGTCGAGCGGGGTCGGCCTGCTCCAGCTGCTCGCGATCCTCGAGCGCACCGACATCGCCGCGCGCGGCCCGGGCGATCCACAGGCCTGGTTCCTGTTCGCCGAGGCGAGCCGGCTGATGTACGCCGACCGCGACCGCTATGTCGGCGATTCCGCCTTCCTTGCCGTCCCGGTCGACGGCCTGCTCGACCCCTCCTACGTCACTTCCCGCGCACGGCTGATCGGCAGCCGGGCGGCCGGGGCCCCGGTCGCCGGAACCCCGCCGGGAGCGCCGGCCGCGGCGCTCGACGCCACCCGCGAGCCGACGGGGACCACGCATTTCGTCGTCGGCGACGCACGGGGCAACGTCGTCTCGGTGACGGCGACGGTCGAATCGATCTTCGGCTCGGGCCGCATGGTCGACGGCCTCTTTCTCAACAATCAGATGACCGACTTCTCCTTCCAGCCGCGCGACCCGCAGGGGCGGCTCGCGGCCAACGCCGTCGCGCCCGGCAAAAGGCCGCGCTCGTCGATGACTCCGCTCGTCATGCTGGGAGGCGACGGCCGCTTCGTCGGCGCCCTCGGCTCGCCGGGCGGCAACGCGATCCTCGCCTATGTCGCCAAGAGCGTGATCGGGGTCCTCGACTGGGGGCTGCCGATGCAGGAGGCGATCGCATTGCCCAATCTGGTCGCGCGCGGCGGCACGTTCACCGCAGAGACGGACCGCTTCCCGCCAGCCCTGGTCGAGGCGCTGCGGGCGCGCGGCGTGGCGCTACAGCCGGGTGCCGGCGAGGCCTCGGGCCTCCACGGAGTCTATCTCGGCCGCGGCCGCTTCGAGGGCGGCGCAGACCCGCGGCGGGAGGGCGTCGTCCTAGTGCGCTAGGCGACGCCGACCGAACAGCCGCAGGCGGCCGTTCCAGGCTTTCTCGTGGAAGAAGAAGGCGACAGCGTTGCAGGTCGGCTCGATCAGCGCGAATCCGCCGGCGATAGAGACCGATCCGGTCAGCAGATAGCCGACGGTGAAGGCGACCGTCAGATGGATCGCGAGATAGGTGAAGGTCTTGATCAGGTCTCTCGGCATCGCGCGCCTCCGCGGGGGAGAAAGGACGCGGCTGCAATAGGTTCCCCTCAGCCCGCCTCGCTGCCGACGGCTTCGGCGAGAGTCTCGAAGCCCTCGATCGCGGCGAGCCGCTTCAGCTCCGACGCGATCCGGCGCGCGAGGCCGGGCCCTTCATAGACCAGCGCAGAATAGAGCTGGACGAGGCTGGCGCCGGCTCGGATGCGCTGCCACGCGTCGACTCCATTCTCGATTCCGCCCGCGGCGATGAGCGGCAACTCGCCCCCGGTGGCGCGGCGGAAGTCGCGCAGCCGCTCGAGCGCGAGCCCCTTCAACGGCGCGCCGGACAGCCCGCCGGCCTCGCCGCGGTGACGCGAGACCAGAGCGGGGCGGCCGAGGGTGGTGTTGCCGACGATGAGTGCGTCGATGCCGCGGTCCCTCGCGACCCGCGCGACCGCGTCCACTTCGTCCAGCTCCAGATCCGGCGCGACCTTGAGAAAGACCGGCGGACCGTCCGCCGGGCGCGCCTGGGCCACTGCCGCGAGCAACTCGTCCAGCGCCGCCGCGTCCTGGAGGCCGCGCAGGCCCGGCGTGTTGGGCGAGGAGACGTTGACGGTGAGATAGTCGGCGAGCGGCGCCATCGCCGCCACTCCGGCCGCATAGTCGGCGACCCGATCGGCGGCATCCTTGTTCGCGCCGACATTGGCCCCGACGATGCCGCTCCTTCTCCGCTTCGCGAGCCGGCCAGCAGCTGCGGACAGGCCTTCATTGTTGAAGCCCATCCGGTTGATCACCGCCCGGTCCTCCACGAGGCGGAACAACCGGGGCCGAGCATTACCCTGTTGCGGGCGCGGGGTGAGGCTGCCGACCTCGACGAAGCCGAAGCCGAAGCCGAGCATCTGCGCGAACGCCTCGGCGTCCTTGTCAAACCCGGCGGCGAGGCCGACCGGATTGGGAAAATCCACGCCTGCGACGCGGATGGCGAGCACCGGGTCGGGCACCGCCGGAAGCCCCGGGGGGATCAGCTTGAGCGCCCGGATCGTCAGCCGGTGCGCCCGCTCGGCGTCCAGCGCGAAGGCGAGCGGGCGGAGGAGCGGATAGAGCGCCATGCGGGCCGGCTATGACACCGGAAGTTGCGCCAGCCAACTTCCCCCGCCTTCGCCGGTAACTCCGCGTTAACCTCGATTGCTGCTTCTTGTCGCCATGACTCGCGCGCCCTATCGGTAGCGGCCCATGGCCAGCAGCCCGCCCTCGCGCGTCCGGCGCTATTTCGTGATCGGGTTCAAGGTCGCGGTCTACACGCTCGCCGCAGCGACCCTCGCGCTCGTGGTCGCGGTCGCGGTCGCGGTCAGCCAGCTCCCCTCCTATCAGGAGCTGATCCGCCGCGACGATCTCGGCCAGATGGTCCGCGTGCGGGCAGCCGACGGGTCCGTGATCATGGCCATGGGCCCGAGCTTCGGCGAGTGGCTGCCCTACGAGCGTATCCCGCCGATCATGCGCGAGGCGATGATCGCCGTCGAGGACCGACGATTCCGCTCGCATCCCGGCATCGACCCGCTCGGCATGGCCCGCGCCGCCACCGTCCGGGCGTCGAGCGGCCGCTGGAGCCAGGGCGGCTCGACCATCACGCAGCAGCTCGCCCGCAACATCTTCCTCGACAATTCGCGCACCTGGGGGCGCAAGATCCGCGAGGCGGTCCTCGCTTTGGCGCTGGAATGGAGCTTCTCGAAGGACCAGATCCTGGAGCTCTACTTGAACCGCGTCTATTTCGGCGGCGGGGCCTACGGCATCGACGCCGCCTCGCGCCGATTTTTCGGCCACCCTGCCAGCCAGCTCAGCATCGCCGAAGCTGCGATCATTGCCGGCCTGGTCAAGGCGCCTTCCAATTATTCGCCGACCGCCGATGCGGAAGCGGCCCGCTCGCGCGCCGGAGTCGTCATCAACCTCATGCGGGAGAACGGCACGATCACGCCGGCGCAAGCGGCGTCGGCCGATCCCGGACAGGTGCGGCTGGTGGCCAATCCCGAGCGGCAGGACATCGCCCGCTACTTCACCGACTGGGCGCTGCCGCAACTCGACATGCTGATCGACGAGACGGTGCAGCCGATCGACGTCTGGACGACGCTCGACCCCAATTTGCAGCGCGCCGGCCACGCCGCGATCAACGCCAATGCGCCGCGCGGCGCGCAGGGCGCCCTCGTCTCGCTCGACCGCGACGGGGCGGTGAGGGCGTTGATCGGCGGGCGCGACTATTCCAGCTCGAGCTACAACCGCGCGACGCAGGCCAACCGGCAGCCGGGATCCTCGTTCAAGCTGTTCGTCTATCTCGCAGCTCTGGAATCCGGCTACACGCCGGCTTCGACCGTCCAGGACTCTCCGCTGACTATCGCCGGCTGGAGCCCGCGCAACGACAGCGGCCGCTATTCGGGGCCGGTCAACCTCCGCCAGGCGCTGGCATTCTCGATCAACACCGTGGCGGTGCGCCTCGCCCAGGATGTCGGCACCCGCACCGTCGCCGATATGGCGCAGCGGTTCGGGATCACGACGCGGGTCAACGTCAACCCGTCGATGGCGCTCGGCACGTCCGAGGTGCGCCTGATCGACATGACCCGCGCCTACGCGTCGGTCGCGTCGGGCGGGACCGCGGTGACGCCGTACGGCATCCGCCGCGTGACGACCGCGGACGGCACCCTCCTCTACCAGCACCAGAACGACCAGAGCCGCGTGCTCGTGGCGCCCTGGGTGGCGGCGCAGATGACCGATCTGCTGCAGGGCGTCGTCCTCCACGGCAGCGGCCGCAACGCCAATCTCGGCCGCCCGACCGCGGGCAAGACCGGCACCACGACCTCGAACAAGGACGGATGGTTCCTCGGCTTCTCTAGCGGCATCACCACCGGCGTCTGGATGGGGCGCGACGACAGCCGGCCGGTGCCGGGCCTCGCGGGGGGCCGCGCGCCGGCCCAGGCCTTCCATGACTTCATGGTGCGCGCCGTCGCCAACCGGCCGGCCGAAAATCTCATCACCAACGTTGCCGCGCCCGATTGGCAGCAGGAGCCGGACAACGCCCAATGGTCGCCGGCGCTTCCGGGCGACGAGCCTTTGGTCGACCCCGACGGCAATCCGATCGACCCCGGCGAGCCGGGGCCGGTCGAGGAGCCGAATGACCAGGCCGACCGGCCGCGCCGGGAGCCGACCGAGGAGGAGCTCGATCGCCAGTGGCTCGACCGCGCGCTCGATCGCCGCGCGGCGCCGCCCGAGCGCGGACCGCCCCCTCCGCGCCCGAACGTGGACAAGCCCGAAGACTAGTTCCGGCCGATCCCGTGCAGCCCTGCGCCCTCTCGGCGCAGCCAAAGCCTCGCGGGTCGCGGATCTTCGCCGAGCAATTCGGCGACCAGAGCGTGGAAGGCCGGGGCGTGGTTCATGTGGACGAGATGCGCCACTTCGTGCGCGACGGTTGCACGCCGCACGAAATCGGGGGCGAGAATGAGGCGCCAGCTGTAACGGATCGCGCCCGAGGCCGAGCAGCTCCCCCAGCGCGACAGCGGGTCTCCCACGGCGATTCGGCTGACCGTCTTGCCGGCAAGCGCGGCATACAGACGCGTCTCTTCGCTCAGAACGTCGCGCGCATGCGCCTTGAGCCAGCGCAAGATCCGCGCCTCCAGCCCCTCGGCGGGCCCGCCGACGACCAGGCGCCCCTCGCCCACCTCCACCCGCCGCGCCCGCGTCGGGTCCCAATCCACGACATGCGGACGGCCATAGAGGGGGAGCGAAGTGCCCGGCCCGATGTCGACATTCGGCCGCACGCCAGCCAGCGCCCGCTCGATCCAGTCGCGTTGCCCAGCCGCCCAGTCGAGCGCCCGGCGCTCGGAGCAGCGGCGGGGAATGGTGAGGAGAAGGGTGCCGGTGCGCTGGTCGACGCGCAGCCGCATCACCTTCGCCCGGAGGCTGGTCTTCAGCGTGACCGGCGTGCCGCAGGGAAGGCGGAGCTCAGAGCTCACGGTCGACCAGATGGTGCTCGAGATCGCCGGCCTGGTCCTCGGAGACGGTCCACCCGCGCACCGACATTCCGGCCTTGTGCACGGAGTCCGGATCCCCGGTGCGCAAGGGATGCCACTCGGGCAGCGGCCTGCCCTCCGCGCGAAGCCGATAGGCGCAGGTCGCCGGCAGCCATTGGTAGCGGTCGACCGTGGCGGCCGTGAGGCGGACGCAATCCGGGACGAAGGCACGGCGGGTGCGATAGCTCGAGCAGCGGCAGCTATGGCGGTCGAGCAGGCGGCAGGCGACGTTGGTCGGATGGATCTCGCCCGTCACCTCGTCCTCGATCTTGTGAAGGCAGCATTTGCCGCAGCCGTCGCACAAGGCTTCCCATTCGCCGCGGTCGAGCGCCTCCAGCGGCTTCTCCCAGAATGGCCCCTCGCCGCTCACCGGATCCAGCGCTCCAGGGCCTCGAGCACGCCCGCAGGCCCTTGATCGTGCGGCAGGATCGCGATCGGCTGCCCTTCCGGGCCGTAGAGAACGGCGATGCGGTTATGATCGACGAGATAGTCGCGGCCTCCCGGCTGGGGGTCGCGCGCCTGGTAATAGACGCCGTAGGCCCTGGCGACGCGGCCGACCTGCTCGGGGGTGCCCGTCAGCGCGATCAGGCGGGGGTGGAAGGCGGCGGCGAAGCGGCGCAACACTTCGGGCGTGTCGCGGGCCGGATCGGTGGTGATGAAGATGGGCTGGACGCGCGCCGCGCGGGCGGCGTCGGTCTGCTCGAACTGGCGCAAAGCGGCGCTGATCAGCTGCAGGTCGACCGGGCAGACGTCGGGGCAGAAGGTGTAGCCGAAATAGACGATCCGGTATTTGCCGGCGAGCTGGTCGCTGGAGAAGCGCCGGCCGTTCTGGTCGGTCAAAGCGAAGGGGCCGCCCATTCGCGCGCCGTCGAGCGGCGGCGGCTCCCGCCGGCAGGCGGCGAGGCTGGGCCCGGCGACAAGGGCGAACAGGAAGAGGATGAGCCGAACGTTCATGGCGCGGCCAGCCTTGCTTTGCTAAGGGGCTGCGATCAAGCCGAATAGACGGGGTGACAGGTGGACAGAACGAAGCGGCGAATCCTGCTCGCGGCATTGCTTGGCGTGGTGGCGGTGCCGGCACTCGCGCAATATTCCGAAAGCTACAATTTCCTCAAGGCGGTGCGCGAGCGCGACGGCAACAAGGTGACGGAGATCGTCTCCAATCCGTCCTCCACGGCGATCAACAGCCGCGACCGCGGCACCGGCGAGGCCGCGCTGCACATCCTCGCGCGCGGCCGCGACCATGGCTGGCTGAATTTCCTGCTCGCCTACGGCGCCCGCGTCGACGTCCAGGACAATCAGGGCAACACGCCTCTGATGGTCGCCGCCCAGATCGGCTGGACCGATGGCGCGGAACTGCTCCTGAACCGCGGGGCCAACGTCAACCAGCCGAACGGCCGCGGCGAGACTCCCCTGATCCTCGCGGTCCAGCGCCGCGACATCGCGATGGTCCGGCTCCTTCTCGGCCGCGGCGCCGATCCGAACCGGACCGACAGCGCCGCCGGCTATTCCGCGCTCGATTATGCCCGCCGCGACAATCGGGCCGGCCCGATTCTCCGCCTGCTCCAGGCGCCGCGCCAGACCGAGCCGACCTACGGTCCGGCGCGCTAGGCGAAGCCGGCGAGACCCGGGTCGAGATCGCCGACCAGCCGCCGCGCAGCGCGACGGGCGAAGCGCAAAGTCTCCGCCTTGCGCCGCGCCGGAGCGAGGCTGCGCCACGGGGCCTCGCGGACGATGGCGGCGTCGTAGCGGTCGGCGACGATCAGGCCGCAATGTTCGGCGCCGCGCTCCCCGCCCTCGAAATGGTCGAGCGGGAAGCCGGCCGGGACCGCCCAGAAGAAACGATCGCAATAGCCGAGATAGTCGGGCCATTTATGGTCGCCGAGGAGGTCGGCCCGCGATACCTTGATCTCGACGATGGTCAGCAGGCCCTTGGGGCAGATCGCGACCATGTCGGCGCGCCGCCCGTTCGGCAGCGGCACCTCGCACAGCGCGAACAGGTCCTGCCGGAAGAACAAACGGGTCACCCCGCGCGCGACATCCTGCGCGGCGAGCGGCGAATCGGAGAAGCAGGCGGGCGAGTCGCTGAGCGTGGCCATCCCGCCAGCCTAGAACGAGTCGGGAACGGGCGACAAGAGTGATTGGGGACAGTTACTTCCCCCTCAAGCCTGCGCAGACTCGCTTCAGTCTTCGGGGGAAGTAACTGTCCCTTATCGGTAGAAGACGTGGTTTCCGACGGCGGCGAGCCTCTGGAGGCGCCAGCGCGGCGAGACGTAGCGCGCGTGGAAGAACAGAGCGGTCGAGACCGGGCTGTCGGCCACGTCGTCGAGCGCGATGTGGGCGATGGCGACCGCGTTGCGCCAGCCGCGGCTCGACTGGGGCGGGGTGGGGATGCGGCCGCCGCGCACGAAGGAGAATTGGCTGCGCTGCGTGATCACGCCGCACAGGGTGGAAGCGAACCGGCCGGAGCGGGCGCGGTTGATGATAACCTCGGCGACGGCGAGCTGGCCGGCAAAGGGCTCGCCGTTCGACTCCCAGTAGATCGCGCCCGCAAGGCATTCCGCCTCGCGGTCGCGCGGCGCCGTACCGGAATATTCGGCGACCAGCTCGTCGAGGGGACGATTGCGGTCCGCGAGCGGCGCTTCGCTCCCTTCCTCCAGGGTCTCGGGGACGATCACCGCGGCGGCCGGAGCGCGGAGGATCTCGTCGGCGGCCGGCTCGGCGATGGCGCGGGCGACCACATCCTCGAGGCTCTCGAGACCGGGAGCGGCCGCGGTTTCGGCACCGAGCGCCGGAGTGGCGGCTGCGGCTGCTAGGATGAAGGCGAGCGCGGCCTTGCGGGCGGCGCGGACGAAATCGGTCATCTTGACTCTAAACTTTGCGGTCGGATCTCGAGCCGGTGCCGCGAAGCACCCATCGATCACCGCCCGACTTGCGCGGCCGCATTCAGATTTTCGGCGGCCCCCCGCTCTTGCAGAAAATTCGTGCAACCGGGCTAGGGGCCGCCGCGGTTAACGGTCAACTAAGGGCGGCCATTTCGTCGGCGAACCGTTCGGCCGACGCGACGTCCAGTTCGATCAGCCACAGATCGGGATCGAATCGCTGCCGCCGTTCGAGGAACTTCTGGAACTCTTCGTCGTTGCCGGCCGCCCGATTCCCGACCTCCTGCCAGCCGTAGCGCCCGTCGCCCTGCACCGCGCGCTCCAGGATCATGCGGCGCTCCCCCCGCTCGGTCAGGATGACGGTGACCGCGCCGGCATTGTCGTCGCCCCGGGCGAGCACCGCGCCGAAGCCGCCGCCCTGCGCCGCCAGCCGCAGCAGGCCGTGGACCAGCACCGAGCTGGCGAGGCGCGCCTCCATCAGGGCGCGGCGTAACCGGCCAGGCTGGCGAGCGGGATGTGCGAGCGCATGAAGGTGCCCGTGCCGCGCGCCGCCTCCTCACCCTCCGCGTCGATCAGTCGCGCCTCGCCGACGAAGACCCGGCGGCGCCCGCTCACCCAGCGGCCTTCCGCGGTCGCCGGCCCGGCCTTCAGCGGCCGCGTGAAGTTGAGGTTGAAAGCAGTGGTGAGGAGGAAGCGGTCCGAGACCATCGCATTGCACGCGTAGAAGGCCGCATCGTCCATCATCTTGAAATAGAGCGTGCCGTGGGCGGCGCCGGCGGCGTGATAATGGGCTTCCTCGACCTCGAAGCGGATCCGCGCGAAGCCTTGCTCCGGAATCTCGATGCTCGAGCGGAACAGCCGGTTGACGGCCGCTGCGCGGTAAAGCGATTCGAGCGCACGAAGATGCGCTCCCACGCCCCCGGCAGCTTGATTCTCAGGCGGCATTGCGGGCGTCGATCCCTGCGAGCAAGGCGTAGATCGCGTCCTTGGAGCGGGCGCCGCGCAGCTTGGCGACGGCCTGGCGGTCGCGCAGCATCCGGCTGACGCCTGCGAGCGCCTTGAGATGGTCGGCACCGGCGTCGGGCGGCGAGAGGAGGAGAACGACCAGGTCGACCGGCATCCCGTCCACTGCCTGATAGTCGATCGGCGTCGACAGCCGGGCGAAGAAGCCGAACACCCGCTCCAGCCCCTCGACCTTGCTGTGCGGGATCGCGACGCCGCCGCCGAAGCCGGTCGAGCCGAGCTTCTCCCGCTCCGCGAGCCCGCCCGCAATCGCCTTGGCAGGAAGGCCCGTGCGCCGCGCCGCAGCCGCGGCAAGCGCATGGAACAAAGCCTTCTTGTTGGCGACCTGGAGGCCCGCTTCGACCGCGTCCGCCGCAATCAGTTCCGAAAGATCGTTCATCGTGCACCCGGCGGAAAAGGCGTCCGCCCTCGAGAAAAAGAATGTGGGGCGATTGGCGGCCCCGCGCGCGGAGGCCTTCAGTCCCGCTTCGGCTCGACCCAGCCGATGGTCCCGTCTTGTCGTCGGTAGACCATATTGAATCGCGCCGTCGCGCTGTTGCGGAACAGCAAGGCGTTCGTGTTCCTGAGGTCGAGCAGCATCACGGCATCCGACACGCTGGCGTCCGGGATGTCGACGCTGGTCTCGGCAACGATCGGCGGATGGTCGCCGGGCTCCTCCTCGTCGGAGGGCGCGAAGACGGTGTAGGAGGCCTCGCCGTCGACCGGCTCCAGCCCCTCCGCCACGGGTGCCGCCTGGCGGTCCTTCAGCCGTCCCATGTAGCGACGGAGCTGCTTCTCGATCCGGTCCGCGGCCTGGTCGAAGGCGGGGTGCGCCTCCTGGGCCTGGCCCGATCCCTTGAGGATGACGCCCTGCATGACATGAGCGACGATGTCGCAGGTGAAGGCGTGGTCGTGCGGCCCCTTGCCGAAAGTGGCGTGGGCCGAAAGCGCGCGCTCGAAATATTTGTCCGCAATGGCGGCGAGCCGATCCTCGACATGCTGGCGAAGGGCCTCGCCGGTCTCGACCTGGTGCCCGGAAACCCGGATCTCCATTGCGCTCTCCACTGCCCGCCGCGCCGATTAGGCCCCGCGGCGGTCCTCCGTCAACCGATGCCATATGGGATCGGAGAGGCCGCTCAGGAAGGCCGCATGGCGGAGCAGCTCGTCCTCGCTGGGGGCGTGCGGCCGAGGGGGCCGGACGGTGACCGCAGTGGGCGCGGCGGCGGCGAGCTCGGCCGAGTCGAGGGCCAAATCGGGAGCCTCCTCGCCCGCGCCGAGCGACAGGCCGATCTGCCGCCCGCCGGTGAGCTCGACATAGACCTGGGCGAGCAATTGCGCGTCGATCAGGGCGCCGTGCTTGACGCGCAGGCTGCGGTCGACGCCGAAGCGGGTGCAGAGCGCGTCGAGGCTGTGCTTGGCGCCGGGATGGCGCTGGCGGGCGAGGGACAGGGTGTCCACCATCCGGCTGGTGCAGATGAGCGGCCGGCCGCAATTGTTGAGCTCATGGTTGATGAAGGCGAAGTCGAAGCCGGCATTGTGCGCGACAAGCGGCGCTTCGCCGATGAAGGCGATCAGCTCCTCGACCTTCTCGTGAAAGCGCGGCTTGTCGGCCAGGAAGCGGTCGGAGAGGCCGTGCACCGCTTCGGCGCCGCTCGGCATCGGTCGGTCCGGGTTGAAGTAAGCGTGCCAGGTGCGCCCGGTCTCGCAGCGGTTGACCAGCTCGACGCAGCCGATCTCGACCATACGGTCGCCGGCAAGCGGGCTGAGGCCCGTGGTTTCGGTGTCGAAGACGATTTCCCGCATCTCGAGGATGTTATGAATCGCCGGGGCCGGTCAGACAAGCGACGATGCGGCGAACGGCTCGTCGCGTTTCCTCGAGCGGCCCGCCCGTGTCGATGACGAAATCGGCGCGGGCTCGCTTCTCGCGGTCGGGCAGTTGGCGGGCGAGGATTGAATCGAGCTTTTGCGGGGTCATCCCCGGTCGGGCGAGGACGCGCGCGCGCTGAATTTCCTCCGGCGCGGACACCACCGCGACGCGGTCGACGTCCTTCCAGCCGCCGGCCTCGAACAGCAAGGGGATGTCGAGCAGGACGAGCGGGGCCCCGGCATGCTCCGCCAGGAACGCCTCGCGCTCGCGCGCCACCGCGGGATGGACCAGCTCTTCGAGTCTGCGCAGCCGCGCCGGCTCGCCGAGCACCCGCTCGGCCAGCGCGCCTCGGTTGACCCCCCCTGTGCCGGTCGTGCCGGGGAAATGCGCTTCGATCTCGGCGACGAGCGCCCCTTCCGGGCCCTGCAGGCGGTGAACGGCGGCGTCCGCATCGAACACCGGGATACCCTCCTCGGCGAACATCGCCGCGACGGTCGACTTGCCCATGCCGATCGATCCAGTGAGGCCGAGGCGCATCATGACGTCAGTAACCGACGCAGCCCGGCCGGATCATAGGCCGGCGGATGCGAGCCGAAGAAGTGCGCGAAGGAGGAAGCAGCCTGGGCGACCAGCATGGTCAGTCCGTCAACGGTGTCGAAGCCGAGCGCGGCGGCGCGGCGGACCAATTTCGTCGGCGCATCCCCGTAGGCCATGTCGAAGACGAAGGCGTGCGGTGCAAGCAAAGGGAGGGCGTCGAGAACTACTTCCGGCACAGGCTCGAAGCCGGACATGCCGAGGGGGCTGGCATTGACGAGGCCGTGACAGCCCCGCATCGCCTCGGGGGCTTCCCCGAACGCAAAAACGCCGCCTCGCGCCGCATCCCCACCGATCGGCAATCGGACCTTTGCCGGATCGCGACAGATGATCTTGAAGCGGCAGATCGAGATCACATCCAACTCGGCGATTACGGCGCGCGCTGCACCGCCCGCGCCGATCACGCAAACCGGAGCCCCGACGTCGACATGACCGACGCCGGGTAAGCTGCGTCCGAACCCCTCCATGTCGGTATTGTACCCGATCAGTTCCGAATCCTGGCGGACGACACAGTTGACCGCTTCGAGGCCCCAGGTCCGATATTCATCGAGGAGCGGAACGATCTTCTCCTTGTGGGGCATCGTCACGTTGCATCCGCGCCAGTCCGGGTCGGCGCGCCGGGTTTCGAGGAAGGCCGTCAATTCTGATCGAGTTACTCGAGTGCGCCGGTACTCGGCCTCCATGCCAAGCCGCTCGAGCCAGAAATTGTGTATGAGAGGCGACTTGGAATGGGCGACCGGATCGCCGATCACCTCGGCATAGGGGGTTCCCATCAGCTCGCCAGCAGGCCGCGCTCGCGGAAGAAGGCGAGCAGCGGCAGGAGCGGCAGGCCGAGCACCGCGAAATGGCTGCCCTCGATCCTGTCGAAGAGCTGCACGCCGCGGCCTTCGATCCGGTAGCCGCCGACGCTCCAGCGGATCGCTTCATATTCGCGGTCGAGATAGTCCTCGATGAAGCGGTCGCCGAGCGGGCGCATCCATAGCCCGACGGTCTCGCTCTGCCAGAACACGGTCTCGCCGTCCTCGACGACGACCGCGGCCGAGTGCAGGGCATGGCTGCGGCCGCTCAGCGCGCGGAGCTGGTCGAAAGCCTCGGCACGCGATTCGGGCTTGGAGAGAATGGCGCCGTCCTCCAGCTCAAGCGTCTGATCGGCACCGAGCACCAACGTCTCCGGCGCGGCCTCAACCGAAAGCGCCTTGAGCTGCGCCAGCTCCTCGGCGACTCCGCGGGCGTCGAAGCCGGCGGCTTCGAGGCCGGCCTTGGCCGCCGCTTCGTCCAGCTCGGCTTCCACCGTCTCAAACGGAACGCCGGCCGCTTCGAGCATCCGCCGCCGAGCCTCGCTCCGCGATGCGAGCAGCAGCTTCATGTCCCGGTCGCCGCTTCGTAGCGCTCGGTGCACAGCTTGACGATCGCCAGCGCCGTCTCCTCGATCGAGCGGCGGGTGACATCGATGACCGGCCAGCCATTGTCGGCGAAGATGCGCCGCGCGAAAGCGAGCTCGGCGCTTACCGACTCGCGATCGACATAGTCTGTCTCCGGCGCCTGGTTTAGCGACAGCAGCCGGTTCCGGCGGATCTGGATCAGCCGCTCGGGATTCGTGGTGAGGCCGACGACGAGAGGGTGGCGGAGCGCGAACAAAGCCGGCGGCGGCGGCGCTTCCGGCACGAGCGGAATGTTGGCGACCTTGTAGCCGCGATTGGCGAGGTAGATTGCGGTCGGGGTCTTGGAGGTGCGCGACACGCCGGCGAGAACCATGTCGGCCTCTTCCCAATTCTCCGAGCCGATTCCGTCGTCATGGGCGATGGTGAACTGGATCGCGTCGACCCGCGCGAAATAGGCGGCGTCGAGCGCATGCTGCCGCCCCGGACGGCCCGCGGCCTGCTGGCCGAGCACGGCCGAAAGGGCATGGACGACGGGATCGAGCACCGAAACGCAGTGAATGCCCCGGCGCCGGCTCTGCTGCTCGAGCTCGCGTCGGATCCTGTTGTTGACCAGCGTGTAGAAGACCAGGCCCGGCCGCCGCTCGACATCGTCGAGCACCCGCTCGAGATGGCCTTCGGAGCGCACCATCGGCCAGAGATGGCGCTTCACCTCGACATTCTCGAACTGGGCGAGGCAGGCGTTCGCGATCACTTCCAGCGTCTCGCCGGTGGAATCGGAGAGCAGGTGGAGGTGAAGCTCCATCAGGCCGGGCCGCTGTGGAAAAGCATGAGGGCAATGGCTAGCGAAACCCGGTGGGCGGTTCCAGCACAAGGATTGGCCCCCGCGCTTCGCGATCCGTCCACAGTCCGGCGAACAGCGGATGAAAGCTCTCCACAGCCTGTGAAAAACGGGAGCAAACGCCGCGACTCGCGCGATTCCCACGCCCCGCCCTTCCGCGGCCTGTTTGCAATTCCGTCACGAACCAATAAACCCCGGCTTCCGCGCCCCAACATCCTTCAACAATCCTCTTCTAAAAGAATCTTAATAGAGAGAAGAGGGAGCTCGAGCCCTTCCCGATGACCGCCGAGACCAAGCCCTTACTCGCCGTCCTGAAGGGCGAGGCCGCCTCCCAACGTCCGATCTGGCTGATGCGGCAGGCGGGGCGGTATTTGCCCGAATATCGCGCACTTAGGGCAAAGAAGGGCGGTTTCCTCGCTTTGGTCTTCGACAGCGACGCTGCCGCCGAGATCACGCTCCAGCCGATCCGCCGCTTCGGCTTCGACGGCGCCATCCTGTTCTCCGACATATTGATCGTGCCGCACGCGCTCGGGCAGGATCTCGCCTTCGAAGCAGGCGAAGGTCCCCGCCTGTCGCCGACGATGATCGAAACCGGCCTCGACCGGCTCGAGCCCGTTCCTTCGCGATTGCGGCCGATCTACGAGACCGTCGCCAGGGTGAAGGCGGCCCTGCCCGGGGATACCACCTTGCTCGGCTTTGCGGGCAGCCCCTGGACCGTTGCCACCTACATGGTCGCCGACGGGGCTCGAAGGAGCAGGCCGAGGCACGGCGCCTCGCTTACGCCGAGCCTCAGCGTTTCTCCGGCATAATCGACGCCGTGACGTCAGCCACGATCGACTATCTCTCCGGTCAGATCGAGGCCGGCGTCGAGGCGGTGCAACTGTTCGACAGCTGGGCGGGGAGCCTCGCGCCGGCGCAGTTCGAGCAATGGGTGATCGCACCCACCGCGCGGATCGTGGCGGAGCTGAGGCGGCGGCATCCGGACGTCCCGATCATCGGCTTTCCGAAGGGCGCGGGCGGCAAGCTTCCCGCCTACGCGCGGGAAACGGGGGTCGACGCGATCGGGGTCGACGAGACGGTCGATCCCGCCTGGGCGGCCGGCGCGCTCCCGCCAGGGCTCCCGGTCCAGGGCAATCTCGATCCTCTCGCCTTGCTCGCCGGCGGCGAGGCGCTTGAACATGGGGTGCGGCGCATCATATCGGCGCTGGAGGGGAGGCCGCACGTGTTCAACCTCGGCCACGGCATCCTGCCCGATACTCCCATACCGCACGTCGAGCGCCTGTTGGAGCTCGTCCGCCAGTGATGCTCGACTACGATCTCAACACGGCCCTCATCGTGACCTATCAATGGATCAAGGCCGCGCATGTCATCTTCGTGATCTTCTGGATCGCGGGGCTGTTCATGCTGCCGCGCTACTACGTGTACCACCAGGAGGCGGCGGCGGGGTCGGCCGAGGAGGCGAGGTGGATCGAGCGCGAGCGCAAGCTGCGCCGCATCATCATCACGCCAGCGATGCTGATGGTCTGGGCGCTCGGCCTCACTCTGGCTTATTCGAGCGGCGCCTGGAACCAGACCTGGCTGCAACTGAAGCTGCTGCTGGTCGTCGGCCTTTCGGCTTATCACGGCTGGATGATCGGCTACGGCCGCAAGCTCGCCCGCGGGGAACGGCCGGTGAGCGGACGAAGCCTGAGGCTGATGAACGAGATCCCGGGAGTCGCCACCGCCTTGATCGTCATCCTGGTGATCGTGAAGCCCTTCTGACCGTTGGCGACGATCCGGCGCTCGCTCGCCCGCTTTCGTCGGCTTGACTTGATTTAGGGCGGAGCCTAACCCGCTCTGCGTCGTTTGCCTGCCGTCCGCGCATGCACTCCGTTTCCGCCACCAACATCCCCCGTTCGCTGGCGCCACGAATCCCATCTCCCGAGTATTTTCCATGCATCTCAACGACCTGAAGCAAAAAACCCCCGCCGAGCTGGTGGCGATGGCCGAGGAGCTCGGCATCGAAGGCGCATCGACCCTGCGCAAACAGGAGCTGATGTTCTCGATCCTCAAAGTTCGCGCCGAGCAGGGGGATGAGATCATGGGCGTGGGCACGATCGAAGTGCTGCAGGACGGCTTCGGCTTCCTGCGCTCGCCCGATTCCAACTATCTGGCCGGACCCGACGACATCTATGTGGCGCCGAACCAGGTCCGTAAGTTCGGCCTCCGGACCGGCGACACGGTCGAGGGCGAGGTCCGCGGTCCCAAGGACGGCGAGCGCTATTTCGCGCTGACCCGCCTCGCCAAGGTGAATTACGACGATCCCGAAGCGGTCCGGCACCGCGTCAATTTCGACAATCTGACGCCGCTCTATCCGGACGAGAAATTGAGCCTCGATCCCGGCGATCCGACCGTCAAGGACAAGTCTGCGCGGGTCATCGACATCATCTCGCCTCAGGGGAAGGGCCAGCGCGCTTTGATCGTGGCGCCGCCCCGCGTCGGCAAGACCGTATTGCTCCAGAACATCGCCAAGGCGATCACCGACAACCATCCGGAAGTCTTCCTGATCGTGCTGCTGATCGACGAGCGACCGGAGGAAGTGACCGACATGGAGCGCTCGGTGAAGGGCGAGGTCATCTCCTCGACCTTCGACGAGCCCGCCAGCCGCCACGTCCAGGTCGCCGAGATGGTGATCGAGAAGGCCAAGCGGCTGGTCGAGCACAAGAAGGACGTCGTCATCCTGCTCGATTCGATCACCCGCCTCGGACGCGCCTACAACACGGTGGTGCCGAGCTCGGGCAAGGTGCTGACCGGCGGCGTCGACGCCAACGCGCTGCAGCGCCCCAAGCGCTTCTTCGGCGCGGCGCGGAACATCGAGGAGGGCGGCTCGCTCTCGATCATCGCCACCGCTTTGATCGACACCGGCTCCAAGATGGACGAGGTGATCTTCGAGGAGTTCAAGGGCACCGGCAACTCGGAGATCGTGCTCGACCGCAAGGTCGCCGACAAGCGCATCTTCCCCTCGCTCGACGTCGGCAAGTCCGGAACGCGCAAGGAGGAGCTGCTGGTCGATCAGGCGACGCTATCGAAGATGTGGGTCCTGAGGCGCATCCTGATGCAGATGGGCACGGTCGACGCGATGCAGTTCCTGCTCGACAAGATGAAGGACTCGAAGACCAACGAGGACTTTTTCGCCTCGATGAACTCCTAGGGACGAGCTGGACCCGCGGGCCTCAGGGAACCAGCACGGTCGATCCGACGGTCGCCCGGGATTCGATCGCGCGGTGGGCTTCGGCCGCGTCGCGGAGCGGGAAGCGGGCGCCGATCTGCACGCGCACGACGCCGCTTCCGATCATCTCGAACAGCCGCGCCGCCGAGGCGCGCATCTCCTCCTCCGTTCCGGCGTAATCGGCCAAAGTCGGCCGCGTGACGAAGACGGATCCGGCGCGGAGCAGGTCGAGGGCGGTGAACGGCGGAACCGGGCCGGAGGCGTTTCCAAAGCTGGCGATCAGCCCGCGCCGCGCCACCGAGGCGAGCGACGCCGCCCAGCTCGCCGCGCCGACTCCGTCGAGCACCACCGGCGTACCCGCCCCGCCGGTCAGCGAACGCACCTCGCCGGCAAGCGCATCCATCGGGCAGGAGAGGCTGTGGTCGGCGCCCAAATCCTTGGCGATCTCGGCTTTTTCGGCCGAGCCGGAATGAGCGATGACGGTCGCGCCGATCGCCTTGAGCCAGGGCACCAGGATCGACCCGACCCCGCCGGCGGCCGCATGGACCAGGATCGCCTGTTCCGCCTGCACCCGCGCGCAACGCTCGATCAGATACTCGGCGGTGCTGCCTTTCAGCATCGCCGCGGCCGCGTCTTCGCTGGAGATGCCGCCTGGGACTTTGACCAAACGGTCGGCCGCCACCGTGCGGTGGGTCGCATAGGCTCCAAGCGGCCCGGTGAAGTAGCCGACGCGGTCGCCTTCGGCGAAGCCGGCCACGCCGTCACCGACGGCCTCGACCACGCCCGCCGCTTCGCTGCCGAGCCCCGAGGGAAAGCGCAGCGGATAGAGGCCGGAGCGATGGTAGGTGTCGATGAAGTTCAGCCCGACCGCCTCGTGCAGCACCAGCGCTTCGCCCGGCCCGGGGCGCGGCGTGTCGATCTCGCGCACCTCGAGCACCTCCGGCCCGCCCGTGCGTTCGACGACGATCGCATAGGCGCTCACCCGATATGCTCGGCGAAGAACGCCTCCGTCCGCCCGTCGGCGCGTTGCGCCGCCTCCTCGCTGCGGCGCTTGCCCATCTCGGCCGCGAAGCCGTGGTCCTCGCCGGGATAATCGTGGAGGGTGACGCGCGGGTGCTGGTCGAGCTCTTCATGCATCTTGCGCTGGGTCTCGGGCGGCACGAAGCCGTCGGCGCCGGCGATGTGCAGCATGAGCGGCCGCGCAATCGCATTCTTCTCGTCCAGGATGTTGTCGAGGCCGACGGCATAATAGCCGACGCTGGCGTCGACGCCGGTGCGCGCCGCGGTCATGTAGGCGAGGCGGCCGCCGAGGCAATAGCCGACGCAGCCGACCTTTCCGCCGTCGCGGAGCCGTGCCCGCGCGTCTCGGATCGTGGCCTCGATATCCCGGATGCCCTGGTCCTGGTCGAAGCGGCCCATCAGACCCAGCGCGCGCTCGAACTGGTCGGGGATGTCGGGATCCAGCTCCACGCCAGGCTCGAGCCGCCAGAAGAGGTCGGGCGCGAGCGCAAGATAGCCGAGGCTCGCCCAGCGGTCGCACTTGCGGCGGATCCCCTCGTTGATCCCGAATATCTCCTGGATGACCACGATCGCGCCGCGCGGTGCGCCTTCGGGCTCGGAGAGATAGGCGCCGAACCGCGCGCCGCCCTCCAGCGTCTCGACCTCGATCTGCGGCATCGACTCCTCCCTCTCCTTTCCTGACGCGGCGGCCTATAGAGCGGCGCGGAAGGAGACGCCATGAAAGTCACCATCGACATCGACTGCACGCCGGAAGAAGCGCGCCGCTTCATGGGCCTGCCCGACCTGACGCCCGTCCACGAAGCCTATGTCGAGAAGCTCAAGAGCGGGGTCGCCGACGGTCCCGCGCCGGAGCTCGTCGCCGACATGATGAAGAGCTGGGGGCCGATGAGCGAGGCCGGTCTCTCGATGTGGCGCCAGATGCTCGAAGGGATGGCCAAGGGATCCCGGTGAGCGACACCATCTTTGCACTCTCCTCGGGAGCCCCTCCGGCGGCGATCGCGGTGGTGCGGATCAGCGGGCCGCAGGCCGACGCGGCGCTCGAGGCGCTGGTGAGGGAACTTCCCGAGCCCAGGCGGGCGATGCTGGTCCGTGTTCGGCACGGGGAGGACGAGATCGACCGCGCCCTCGTCTTGCGCTTTCCCGGCCCGGAGAGCGCCACTGGGGAGGATGTCGCCGAGCTCCACCTCCATGGCGGCCGCGCCGTCGTCGCCGCTGTCCTGCGCGCCCTCCGCGGGCTGGAGGGCCTGCGCGAAGCGGAACCGGGCGAGTTCACCAGGCGCGCCTTCCTCAACGGCCGCATCGACCTCGCCGAAGCGGAAGGCCTCGCCGACCTGCTCAGCGCCGAGACCGAGGCGCAGCGCCGGGCGGCGCAGGCGCTCGCGGGAGGCACGCTGAGCCGTCAAGTCGAGCTGTGGAGGAAACGGATCCTCGGTCTCGCCGCCGAGCTGGAGGCGGACCTGGATTTCGCCGATGAGGCGGACGTCGGCGAGGGGCTTTCCCCGGACTGGCGGACGCGGGCCGCCGCCGCCGCGCGAGAATTGGAGGAGGCGGTTGCCGCGCCGCCGGCCGAACGGTTGCGGGACGGCGTCCGGGTCGTCATCGCGGGGCCGCCCAATGCCGGAAAGTCCAGCCTTCTCAATGCCTTGATACAGAGAGAGGCGGCGATCACGTCGGCGCTGCCCGGCACCACCCGCGACCTGATCGAGGCGCCCGTCGCGATCGCGGGCCTGCCGTTCGTGCTGATCGACACTGCGGGCCTTCGGGCCAGCGACGATGCGATCGAGAGCGTCGGCGTCGATCGCGCGCGGTCGGCCATCGCGCAGGCTGACCTGGTGCTCTGGCTCGGTCCTGCCGCCGAAGCGCCTCCGCTAGCGGTGCGGGTCCACTCCAAGGCCGACCTCGCGCCGGCACCGCCGGGCGCGGACGTGGCGGTCTCGGCTCTGACCGGGGACGGGCTCGAGATGCTGGCGGAGGCTCTCGTGGCACAGGCCCGTGCGATCCTGCCGCGCGAGGCTGAGGTGGCGCTGAACGCTCGCCACCGGGCGCTGCTGGCCGAGTGTCGCGATGCATTGTCCGAGGCTGTGAATGCGGCCGACCCATTGATCTCGGCCGAAGCGCTCCGCCGGGCGCGCGTTGCGCTGGACCGCGTCACCGGGCGCGCGGGGGTCGAGGACATGCTCGACGGCCTGTTCGGGCGCTTCTGCATCGGCAAGTGAGTTGTTCCACGTGGAACAAAGCCATAGATGCGGGCCCGTGAGCGACAGGTTTGACATCATCGTCGTCGGCGGGGGGCATGCGGGCGTCGAGGCGGCCGCGGCCGCCGCGCGGATGGGCGCGACAGTTGCGCTCGTCACCTTCGCCCGCGGGCAGGTCGGGGCCATGTCCTGCAACCCGGCTATTGGCGGGCTCGGCAAGGGTCACCTCGTCCGCGAGGTCGACGCACTGGACGGCATCATCGCTCGCGCGACGGACGAGGCCGGCATTCACTACCGGATGCTCAATGCGAGCAAAGGGGCTGCGGTCCGCGGGCCGCGCGTGCAGGCGGACCGGAAGAAGTTTCGGGCCGCTGTCCAGGCCATGGTCACAGCGCATCCGGGGCTGACGGTCGTCGAAGGCGAGGCCGAGTCGCTCATCTTGGACGGCCGCCGCGTGAACGGCGTCGAAGTGAGCGGTCGCCGTCTATCCGCGCGAGCGGTCGTGCTTGCGACCGGGACATTCCTCGGCGGAAAGCTGCATTTCGGCATGTCGAGCCGCGCCGGCGGCAGGGTCGGCGAGCGTGCCGCCACCCGGCTCGCGGCGCAGCTCCGCGCGCTGGGGTTGCCGCTGGCGAGGCTCAAGACAGGGACGCCGCCGCGCCTGGACGGCCGCACCATCGACTGGGCGGCGCTGGAGCGGCAGGAATCGGACGGTGAAGACTGGACGATGTCGCCGATGAGCGGAGGCCGGCCCGCGCCGCAGCTCTTCTGCGCGATCACCCGGACCAACTCGCAAACGCACGAAATCATCCGGGCGTCCTTGGACCGGTCGCCGCTCTTCGCCGGCGAGATAAGCGGGGTGGGGCCGCGTTACTGTCCCTCGATCGAGGACAAGGTCCACCGCTTCGGCGACCGGGAGGGGCATCAGGTCTTCCTCGAGCCCGAGGGGCTCGATGATTTCACCGTCTACCCAAATGGGATTTCGACTTCCCTGCCGAATGACGTTCAGCTGGCGATGGTGCGTTCGATGGCGGGGCTCGAGCAAGCGGAGATCGTGCAGCCCGGCTATGCGGTCGAATATGACCATGTCGATCCGCGCATCCTCGATGCGACGCTTGCGGTCCGCGACGTCGACGGCCTCTACCTCGCGGGGCAGATCAACGGCACCACCGGATATGAGGAAGCGGCCGCACAGGGGCTCATTGCCGGAATCAACGCCGCGGCGGCGGTTGGAGGCATGCCGCCGCTCATCCTCGACCGGGCGGACAGCTATATCGGCGTGATGATCGACGACCTCGTCCTGCAGGGGGTCACCGAGCCCTACCGGATGCTGACTGCACGCGCGGAGTACCGCCTGCGTCTTCGGGCCGACAATGCCGGGCAAAGACTCACGCCGTTGGGGATCCAGGCGGGCTGCGTTTCGCCGGAGCGGCGTGCGCATTTCGAGGCGGATCGGGCGAAGCGTGCGGCGATCGACGCCGAGCTAGCAGCTTTCTGCACGCCGCGCCAGCTGAGGGACGCCGGGGTGGGCGTGCGCAGAGACGGCCCCGCGCTCCCTCTCCACGGCTGGCTGCGTTTCCCCGAGCTTGATGGCGAAGGCCTTTGCCGCCTCGTGCCGCAACTGTGCGAGGCGCCCCTTCGGCTGTTGGATGAGGCCGTGCAGGACCATCGCTACGCCCCCTATGTCGAGCGCCAGCGCAGCGAAATCCAGCGGTTGCGCTGCGACGATGCGGTCCGCATTCCGGCCGAGCTGGACTACCGTGCGATCCCCGGCCTTTCTCATGAGATGGTCGAGCGGCTGTCGCAGGTCCGGCCGGACACTTTAGGCGCGGCCGCCCGGATTCGCGGCATCACACCGGCCGCCCTGAGTGCTATCCTGGTACATGCGCGCCGCCGGGCTGCTTGATGGGCGAAGAGCAAGCGCGCGCCTGGATTGAGGCAAAATTCAGTGTTCCACGTGAAACAATGGAGCGCTTCGATGCCTTTCGAGTGCTCCTTCGTGCCGAAAATGAGCGGCAGAATCTCGTTTCTCGGGCGACTTTGCCTTGGTTTTGGATTCGGCACGTCGCGGATTCAGCGCAGCTCCTCGAATTCGGTTTGCCCGGAGCGAGCTGGATCGACCTCGGCACGGGCGCCGGCTTTCCCGGCTTGGTGGTCGCTGCATTGCACAACGGCCCTGTCACGCTGGTCGAGGAGCGGCGGCTGCGGGTGGAATTCCTCAGGCGAGCGGCGGACGTGCTCGGCCTGACCGGCAAGGTCGAGATCGTCAATGCCCGCGTCGAGCGCGTGGCGGCGTGCGAATTCGGCGTAATCAGTGCGCGCGCATTCGCGCCCCTCCCCAAGCTGCTCGAGCTGGGAGACCGCTTTTCCACAGCAAAGACGCGCTGGATCCTCCCCAAGGGCCGAAACGCGCGCGCGGAACTGGAAGCCGCCGAATCTTCGTGGCAGGGTGACTTCCGCATCGAGCCGAGCGTTACCGATCCCGAAGCCGGGGTCATCGTGGCGGAAGGCGTCAGAAGGAAGCGCCCGTGATCCGGATCGCAGTCGCCAACCAGAAAGGCGGGGTCGGCAAGACCACGACGGCGATCAATCTCGCCACCGCCCTCGCCGCGACCGGCTGGAAGGTGCTGCTGCTCGATCTCGATCCCCAGGGCAATGCGTCGACCGGGCTCGGCATCGGCCTCGCGCAGCGCCACAAGTCGAGCTACGAGCTGCTCACCGGCCAGTGCGGCCTCGACGAGGCCGTGGTGGCGACCCGGGTGCCGCGGCTGGATGTCGTGCCGGCGACCGTCGATCTCTCCGGCGCGGAGATCGAACTCATTGATTTTGAACGAAGAACCCATCTTCTCGACGATGCGCTCAACGCCGTGCCGCCGGGGCGCTGGGACATCTGCCTGACCGATTGCCCGCCCTCGCTCGGGCTGCTCACCGTCAATGCCCTGGTCGCGGCGCGCGCGATCCTGGTGCCGCTGCAGACCGAGTTTTTTGCGCTCGAAGGGCTCAGTCAGCTCCTTCAGACGATCGAGCGCATCCGCGTCCGCTTCAATCCCCAGCTCTCGATCCTCGGCGTCGCGCTCACCATGTTCGACAAGCGCAACCGCCTCTCGACCCAGGTCGCCGACGACGTCCGCGCCTGCCTCGGCAAGGTCGTGTTCGAGACGGTGATCCCGCGCAACGTGCGTCTCTCCGAGGCGCCCAGCCACGGTATCCCGGCTTTGATCTACGACCATCGCTGCGCGGGGTCCGAGGCCTATATGGCACTGGCGCGCGAGCTGATCGGCCGGCTGCCGGCGCGGGCGGAGGCGGCATGAGCGACGAAGCCCCCCACCGCCGCCGTCCCTCCGGCCTCGGCCGCGGCCTCTCCTCCTTGCTCGGCGAGGTGGCGCAGGAGCAGCCAGTGGATGGTGCCGCCGGCGGCGGCTCGCAGCGAGGCGGCGTCCAGTCGATCCCGGTCGCCAGCATCGAGCCCAACCTCGCCCAGCCGCGGCGGTCGTTCGACGAGGAGGCGCTGGCCGAGCTCGCCGATTCGATCCGGGCGCGCGGCGTGATCCAGCCGATCGTCGTCCGGCCGCACGACGGACGCTTCCAGATCGTCGCCGGCGAGCGGCGCTGGCGGGCCGCCCAGAAGGCTCGGCTGCACGAAATTCCTGCGATCGTGCGCGAGTTCGACGATGCCGAGACGCTCGAGGTCGCGCTGATCGAGAATATCCAGCGCCGGGACCTCAATGCGATCGAGGAGGCGCAGGGCTATCGCCGGCTGCTGGACGAATTTGGTCATACTCAGGAAGCGCTCGGCAAGCTGGTCCACAAATCGCGCAGCCACGTCGCCAACCTGTTGAGATTGCTCGATCTTCCTCAAGGCGTGCAGGATCTGGTCGGGACCGGCCAGCTCACTATGGGGCACGCGCGCGCGCTGATTCCCGCCGAGGATGCGGAGGCGCTCGCCGAAGAGGTGGTCAAGCGCGGCCTGTCGGTCCGCGACACCGAGAAGCTGGTCCGCGGCGGCAAGCCCCGTCAGCTCCGGCTCGGGCCGATGGAATATAAGGGCGCAGACGCCGACGTCGCCGCCCTCGAGCGCCAGTTGGGCGACATGCTCGGCCTGAAGGTGACGATCAAGCACGCGCCGGGCGGCGGGACCGTCGCGCTCGGCTACTCCACCCTCGACCAGCTCGACATGATCTGCCAGCGGCTTAGCGGCGAGAAGATCTAGGGGACAGTTACTTCCCGCATCGGCCCGTGCGGAATAGGTGATGCCCGGGAGGGAAGTAACTGTCCCCTCCTGGCGCGACTGTCCCCTTCTAGCGGAGCCGCGCAGCTTGACGGCAGATCGCGAACAATTCCTCGTCGGCCGCGAGCGGCCCGAGCCCCCCCGAGGCCTTTACCTGCCGCTCCGCCTCGACGAGGCGGCTGACGGTGCGGGCGAGCAGGTCCGCCCGCCACCGGCCGAGTTGCGCTCCGACCGAGTCTTTCTCCTTCCAGAAGATGGATTTGGCCGCTGGTGACGCCATGACGGCGCCGACCGAATTTCCGGCCTCGACCTCGGCGCGCAGCTTGGTCAGCAGCGTCATCCGCCGCAGCACGGCGCGGATCAGCGGAATGCCCTCGATCCCCTCGCTCTTGAGGCGGAGCAGCTCGCCCTGAAGCATAGCGCTGTTGCCGGAGCCGACGCTGTCCACCAGTCGCGAGAGGTCGCCTTCTTCGCTGGCCGCGCCGACGGCGTCGAGGGCGTCATGATCGAGCGGCCGCGGCGCCTCGGGCGAAGCGTCGACATAGAGGGCGAGCTTCCTCAGCTCCTGCTCGATCAGCGCGCGATTGCCGGCGCAGCTCTCGGCGAGGCGGCGGGCGAGATCCGGCTGGACGGCCAGCCCCTCCGCGCGCGCCATGTCGGAGACCAGCCGGTCGGCCTCGCGGCCCTCGGGCGGGTAGCTGGCGAAGGCGAGCGCCGTCGGCTCCGCGAGAGCCAGCTTGAGCAGCTTCGAAGCCGGCCTCAGTGCCCCCGCCACCAAGGCGACCGGGTTTCCCGCTCTCGGCGCCTCGATCAGGGCCTCGAGCGCCGGCACCGCTTCGTCCCCGGCCGGCTCGACGACGATGTAGCGCGCCCCGCCGAACAGGGAGATCGAAGCCGCTTCGTCGGCGAGGCGCGCGGGATCCTGGCGAAGGTCGGCGCCGGCGAGATCCACCCGCTCGGCGTCGGCCCCGGCAGCGGCGGCGAGCGCCTTGACCAGGGCCTGGCTGCCGGATTCGTCGGGCCCGTGGAACAGGAAGAAGCGCGTCTCGGCGGGCGTCCTGAGCGCGCGGTCGAGCTGCGGGCGGTTTGCCTTCACCGAGCGGGGCCGGTGCGCGCCGCATAGAGAGCGAGGCGGCTCACGATCTGGTCGGCGATGTCGCGGCTCAACCGCTCCAGCGCCGACTGCTCCGCGGCGACCGTGGCATAATCCGAGCTCACCACGTCGATGCCCGCGTCGGATCCGGCCGTGGCGTCGACCAGCACCGTCCCGACGGCGGCGTCGACCAGCCGATAGCGCGCGCGAAGCGTCCGCCGCTCGCGCGTGATGGCGTCGTCGGAGCGGATGCCGAAGCCGGTGATGCGGTCGTCGAGCTCGACCTCGAGCCGGTAGCGCGGCGCCGTCCCCTCCTGGCGCCGCAGGCGGTCGACCAAAGCGGTGCGCACCAGCCAGCCTGCGCGCCCCGCGATCGGCCCCACCTCGACGGAACGCAGCGACTGCACCACGTGCCCCGAGCCGCCGCCCTGGTAGAGAGGCCGCAGCCCGCAGCCGGACAAAGCGATGGCGGCGGCGAGGGCGAGGGCGATCCTCATGCGACCAGGTTCACCAGCCGGTCGGGAACGACGATCACCTTTCGCGGCGTCCGTCCCTCGAGACTGCGGACGATCTTCTCCGAGGCGAGCGCCATCTCCTCCAGCGCCTCGCGCGGCGCGCCCTTCGGCGCGGTCAAAGTATCGCGCAGCTTGCCGTTGACCTGGACCGCGATCGTCACCTGGTCGGAGACGAGCATGGCGGGATCGGCCTCCGGCCAGGCCGCGTCGGCGACCAGGCCTTCGCCGCCGAGGGCAGCCCAGGCCTCCTCGGCGAGATGGGGGACCATCGGGGCGGCCAGGACAACCAGGGTCCGGATCGCCTTGCTCCGCGACGGCGAGGGCGGCGCTTTCTCGATCGCGGTGGCGAGCTCGTAAAGGTTTGCGACCGCCTTGTTGAAGGCCAGCGACTCGACGTTCGCGCCCACCGCGGCGATCGTCTGATGGAGCTTTCGGCCGAGCCCTTCATCCTCCCCCCGCCGAGCCAGGTCGAAACCGCCACGCTCCGCCTCTTCGGAGGCGAGCCGCCACAGGCGCTGGACGAAGCGCCAGCTGCCCTGGATGCCGCCCTCGCTCCATTCCAGGTCCCGTTCGGGCGGGCTGTCCGAAAGCATGAACCAGCGCACCGCGTCGGCGCCGTACTGGTCGACGATGGGCTCGGGATCGACCGTGTTCTTCTTCGATTTCGACATCTTCTCGACCCGCCCGGTGCGTACCGGCCCCGGATGCGAGGCGGCCTCGTCCGGGGTGAGCCAGCGGCCCTCCTCGTCCTGGAAGGTGAGGTGGGTGACCATGCCCTGGGTGAACAGGCCGCGGAACGGTTCGGCGACGTCGAGCCGGCCGATCCGCTTCAGCGCGCGGGTCCAGAAGCGCGCGTAGAGGAGGTGGAGGATCGCGTGCTCGACGCCGCCGATATACTGGTCGACCGGCAGCCAGCGCTCGGCTTCCGCCTTGTCGAAGGGCCCGTCGGCCGGCTGGCTGGCGAAGCGGATGAAGTACCAGCTGCTGTCGACGAAGGTGTCGAGCGTGTCGGTCTCCCGCCGTGCGGAGCCGGCGCATTGCGGGCAGGGGACGTCGCGCCAGCGCGAATGGCGCTCGAGCGGGTTGCCGGGGAGCTCGAAGGCCACGTCCTCGGGCAGCACCACCGGCAGCTCCTCGCGCGGCACCGGCACCGGGCCGCACCCCTCGCAATGGACGATCGGGATCGGCGTCCCCCAGTAACGCTGCCGCGAGACGCCCCAGTCCCTGAGGCGCCAGACGGTCGTGCCCTCGCCCCAGCCTTCCGCTTCGGCGCGGCGTATCACTTCCGCGAGCGCCGATTCGACGCTCATGCCGTCGAGGAACCGCGAATTCACGATCACGCCGGGCCCGATATAGGCCTCGTCGCCGACCGGCTCGTCCGCCTGCTCCACCGACGGGGCCACCACGCGCGGCACCGGCAAGCCGTATTTCCGGGCGAATTCGAGATCGCGCTGGTCCTGGCCGGGCGCCCCGAAGATGGCGCCGGTGCCATAGTCCATCAGCACGAAGTTCGCGACATAGACGGGCAGGGTCCAGTCGGGGTCGAACGGATGGACGACTCGGGCGCCGGTGTCGAAGCCCCTTTTCTCCGCCGTCTCCAGCTCGGCCGCGGTGGTGCCGCCCCGCTTGCACTCGGCGAGGAAGGCCGCGATCGCCTCGTCCCCTTCGGCCAGAGCGAGGGCGATCGGGTGACCGGGCGCGATCGCGGCGAAGCTGGCGCCGAAGATCGTGTCGGGCCGGGTCGTGAACACTTCGAAACCTTCATGCCCCGCAACCGGCTCCGCGAGGGCGAAGCGGAAGCGCAGGCCGCCGCTCTTGCCGATCCAGTTCTCCTGCATCAGCCGCACCTTGTCGGGCCAGCGGTCGAGCGTGTCGAGGCCGTCGAGGAGCTCCTCGGCGAAATCGGTGATCTTGAGAAACCACTGGTCGAGCTTGCGCCGTTCGACCAGCGCGCCCGAGCGCCACCCGCGCCCGTCAATCACCTGCTCGTTGGCGAGCACGGTCATGTCGACGGGATCCCAATTGACCTCGCTCTGCCTGCGATAGACGAGGCCCGCCTCGTAGAGATCGAGGAACAGGGCCTGCTCGTGGCCGTAATAGTCCGGATTGCAGGTGGCGAGCTCGCGGCTCCAGTCGAGCGCGAAGCCGAGCCGCTTGAGCTGCGCGCGCATCGTGTTGATGTTCCGCCGGGTCCATTCGCCGGGATGGACCTTCTTCTCCATCGCCGCATTCTCGGCCGGCATGCCGAACGCGTCCCACCCCATCGGGTGGAGGACCTCGAAGCCGTTCATGCGGCGATAGCGGGCGAGGACGTCGCCCATCGTGTAGTTGCGGACGTGGCCCATGTGGATGCGCCCGGACGGATAGGGGAACATCTCCAGGATATAGGCCTTGGGCCGCGCGCTCCCGGCGCGCTCGTCGGAGGCGCGGAAAGTGCCGCGCTCCTCCCAGACCCCTTGCCAGTGCGCGTCGGCCGTCAGCGGGTTGAAGCGCATTTCGGGCCTTCAGGATAAGAGGGTTATCGGATGCTGGCCGCCCGGCGCAGGTCGCGGGCGCGGGTCAGGATGATCTCCTCGAGCCGCTGCACGGTGGCCGCCGTGACCGGCGCCTCCAGCCACTGGCCGTTCTGCAGCGTCTGGCGGGAGGCGGCGACGCGAAGCGCGTCGGCGCGAAGGTCGGCGTCGAGGATGGTGACGGTCACCTTCACCCGCTCGTTGGGCGAGTTCGGGTTCGCATACCAGTCGGTGACGATGACGCCGCCGTTCGAATCGGCCTGGGTGAGCGGGGCGAAGGACAAGGTGTCGAGCGCCGCCTGCCAGAGATAGGCATTGACGCCGATCGTGGTGACCCGGCTCGCCGCGATGTCGGCGGCGCGGCCGCGATCCTCCGGCGCGTTGCCGAGGGTGCGGCTGATGTCGTCCTGAATCCACTGGCAGCCGCCGAGCGAGAGGGCGGCGCCGGCGAGGGCGAGGGGAAGGAGGCGGGCCATGTCGGTGTCCTTAGAAACTGAACGCTTCGCCCGCCGTTATAGAGGGAGCCGCGCGGGCGGCAAGCCGTCTCTCCCGACGGATTCGCGCGCGGCCGGAGAGGGATAGGGCATGCGGCGGAAGCGGCATGTGGAAAAGATGCAACATGTCGCGACGATTCGCGTCCCTGTCCGGCGCCCTGCGCTAGGCAATGGCCGGGCGGAGGTCTACATGCCGATCTGTACGGGAGACGAGTCCGTGAAGAGGTTCGGGGGAATGGCGGCCTTTGGAGGCGCTGCGCTGGTCGCGGCGTCGCTGCTGCTTCTGTCTCCCGCGTCCGCCCAGTCCGATCGCTCCAAAGCCCGTGCGGCAGCCCTCCGCGGCGGCCCGGCCGGCACTTTCACGCCCGCCGTCGCCGATCCTCGACTCGCCGCCGCTCTGGCGCGACGGGGCAACGGCGCCGCGAGCTTCCGGCTGACGCCGACCGCCGCCGACCGGCGCCAGCCGGTGCGGGTCGCGGTTCGCGCGCGCACCGCCGCGCCGCAGGCAGGCACCGGCGTCCAGACCGCCTCGGGAACGCCCGTCACGGCGATCACGCCGACCTCGTACAATCTCGGCGCCTCGGTCGGCTGGCGCCGCCTCGCAATCTCCGGCGACGTGGCCGAGAGCCGCGACGGCATCATCTCGGGCCGCCGCGCCTCTGCGCAGGTCGGCGTGAGCTACCGGGCGGACCAGCGCATTACCGCCCGCATCCGCGCCTCTGCCGAGCAGACCGAGGGCCGCCAGCGCATCGTGACCGACGATCAGGCCTACGCGGTCGACGTCGGCGGCTCCTATTCGATCGCCCGCAATCTCGACGTCACCGGCGGCGTCCGCTACCGGATCGCCCGCGACCGCATCGAGCCCCTCGCCGCCGACCAGCGCCGCGACAGCCAGGCCGTCTATATCGGCACCGCCTTCCGCTTCTGAGCATTTGAATTCCGCCGCATTGCCCCCTCCCCCTTGAGGGGGGAGGGTTGGGGTGGACTCGCCATCTGGGGAAACGAACCGGTTCTCGCACCGAGCACCTTCCAGAGACTCCACCCCTCCCCTAACCCCTCCCCCTCGAGGGGAGGGGCTTAGCCGCCCAGCCAGGCATCGATCCCAGCCCAGCCGTAAGCACCGTCGAGCAACGGGTATCGCTCCTCGTTCATTCCGCCGAGCGCGATGACCGGCACCCTGGTCTGCGCTGCCAGCTGCGCGAAGAGGTCGGGCTCGAGCGGTGGCGCCTCCGGATGGCTGCGAGTCTCGAACACCGGCGAAAGGAACAATGCGGCCGCTCCTGCAGCTTCCGCCGCCTGGACTTCGCCGAGATTGTGGGCCGGCGCAGTCCTGAGGCCGTCCCCCGGGCCGCGGCCGTGGCTGCCGTCGGCGCCCCAGGCTTCGGCCTCGTCTGCGGGCCCTGCGAGGAGCAGGAGGAGCCCGCGCCGTCGCGCCGCGACGGCGACGCGATCGAACAAGGCGCGCCGCGCCGGCGCCCGGTAGTGGCGGAAGACGATGCCGCCGCCATCCGGCAGCCGCGCGATCGCTTCGAACAGCCGGTCGCCGAGCCGCTCGTCGGTCATCAGCCATCGGCGCGGGAGAGGCTGGCGGGGGACCATGGCCGTTTCTATAGCAGCCGCGATGAGCGACGTATCCCAGAGGCTGGAGACCGTCCGGGCCGGCATCGCGCGCGCGGCGGCACTCGCCGGACGCCGGGCGGAAGAGGTGACGTTGATTGCCGTCTCCAAGACGCACGACGCCGACGCCATCCGGCCGCTGATCGCCGCCGGCCAGCGCGACTTCGGCGAGAACCGGGTCCAGGAAGCCGAAGCCAAGTGGCCGCCGCTGAGGGCGGAGGCGCCCGGGCTGCGCCTGCACCTGATCGGCCGGCTCCAGTCGAACAAGGCCGATGCGGCCGTCGCGACCTTCGATGCGATTCACTCCGTCGACCGGTTGTCGCTCGTCGGCGCCCTCGCCGCCGCGATGGACAAAGCCGGCCGCCGTCCCGACTGCTTCGTCCAGGTCAATCTGGGGGACGAGCCGCAGAAGGGCGGCTGCGCGCCCGCCGAGCTGCCGGGTCTCCTCGACGAGGCGCGCGCCGCAGGGCTCCCCGTCGTCGGGCTGATGGCGATCCCCCCGCTCGAAACGGAGCCCGCCCCCTATTTCGCATTGCTCGCCAAGCTGGCGCGGCGCCACGACCTCCCGGGCCTCAGCGTGGGCATGTCCGCGGATTACGAAACCGCGGTGACGATCGGCGCGACCCACGTCCGCGTCGGCACGGCCTTGTTCGGAGACCGGCGCTGAACTTCGAGGGGCTCATCCTCGATTTCGACGGCGTCCTCCTCGAGAGCGAATATGCCGGCAATGCGCAGATCGCCGATTTCCTGACGCGCGAGGGCCATCCGACGACTCCGGAGCAGGCGATGGAGCATTTCATGGGCCTGAGCGGGGGCCCGTTCCTCGCGGCGATCGAGCGATGGATCGGCCGGCCGCTCCCGGAAGGCTTCCACGCGGCGCGGGCCGAGGAGGATGCGCGCACCCTCGCCGAGGGCCTGGAGGCGGTCGCCGGCGCCGTCGCCTTCGTCGAGTCGCTGCCGCCGCATTTTCCGCGCGCCGTCGCCTCGTCGAGTACGCCGGAATGGATCGAGCGCCATCTCGATCACCTCGGCATCCGCCGCCATTTCGGCGATCTCGTCTTCAGCGGCGCCCGCCATGTCGCCCGCGGCAAGCCTGCCCCGGACATCTATCACCACGCCGCCCAAGCGATGGGCGTGCCGATCGGTCGGATCGCCATCGTCGAGGATTCTCCCGTCGGCGTGAGGGGCGCGGTGGCTTCGGGGGCGACGGTGATCGGCCTGTGCGCCGGGCGCCATTGCCTCCCCGGCCACGCCGAGCGGCTGCGCGCTCTGGGCGTGCAGCATCTCGCCGGCAGCTTCGACGAGGTCGCCGCCTTGCTCGGCCTGCCTAAAGCTGGTGTCCGCTCCTGAGGCGCTTGGTCGCGAGATAGGCTTCGTTGTGGGGGTTGGCGCCGGCCCGAAGCGGCACCTGCTCGGCCACCGCGATCCCCTCCGCCTCGAGCCCGGCGACCTTGCGCGGATTATTGGTGAGGAGCCGCACCCGCTCCTGCGCAAGCTTTTCGAGCATCCGCGCCGCAACCGCATAATCGCGCTCGTCCTCGCCGAAGCCGATGCGCAGGTTCGCATCGACGGTGTCGAACCCCTGGTCCTGGAGCGCGTAGGCGCGCAGCTTGTTGACGAGGCCGATGCCGCGCCCTTCCTGGCGCAGATAGAGCAGGATGCCCCAGTCGGAGGCGGCGATCGCGGCGAGCGCGTCGTCGAGCTGCGGCCCGCAATCGCACTTGAGCGAGCCGAACACGTCGCCGGTCAGGCATTCGCTGTGCAGGCGGACGAGCGGCAGGGCGCCCGAGGGCTGGCCGATCAGCAGGGCGACATGCTCGGCGCCGTCGCTCTCGGCGCGGAACGCGACGACTTCCGCCCGCTCGGACCAGCGGTTGGGAAGCTTGGCCCGCGAGACGATGCGCAGCCGCTCCGAGCGCGCGGCGGCCCGGATCGCGCCGGCCGACACCGAAACGGCACAGGAGGCGGCGCCGATGAACAGCGCCGGCAGCAGGCCGGCGAGGCGCGCCAGCGTCAGGGCGGCGGCGGCGGCGGCGGGATCGTCGACGGGGGCCGTCCGGAAGGGTCCCTTGAGCGGCGTGTCGAGGTCGAGCGCCGGATCGGCGACCGCCGCAGCGGCGGCGAGGTCGAGCCACTGCGTACGCACGATGCGCACCGGCCCGCCGAGGACTGCGTCGCGCTGGTTGGCGAGCTTCAGGATCGCCGCGCGGTGCCCCGAGACGATGAGATCCGACGGCCCGGAGGCATCGAAGCGGGCCAGAGCTTCCGCCGCGGCCGTTTCGACGGCGAGGAATCCCGTTCCGTCGATCGCCACAGGACGGCCGCGGCGGAGCGCGTCGATCGCGCCCGCGACGTCGTCCGGGGCGGGCCCGGTCAAATCCGGAACTCGGTCACCAGCGGCACATGGTCCGAGGGGCGGGCCCAGCCGCGGCAGGGCTCGAGGACCTTGTGCGCGACCGCGAGCGCGGCGACGTCCTTCGTCGCCCACATATGATCGAGCCGGCGCCCGCGGTCGTTCTTCGTCCAGTCGGGGGACCGGTAGCTCCACCAGGTGTAGAGCCGCCCGGGCGCCGGATGGAAATGGCGGCCGAGATCGACCCAGTCGTTGCTGGCCTGCAGTCGACCGAGGGTCTCCACTTCGATCGGCGTGTGGCTGACGACGTTGAGCAACTGCTTGTGGCTCCAGACGTCGCATTCGAGCGGCGCGACGTTGAAGTCGCCGACCAGGATGGTCGGGCATCTGCACGCCTCCGACCAGCGCGTCATCCGCTCGATGAAGTCGAGCTTCTGGCCGAATTTGGGATTCTGTTCGCGGTCCGGCACGTCGCCGCCGGCGGGGACGTAGACGTTCTCGATCCGGATCCCGCAGTCGAGCCGCACGCCGACATGGCGCGCCTCGCCGTTTGCCTGCCAGTCGAGCCGGTCGTCCTCGCGCATCGGCAGCTTCGAGAGGATGGCGACGCCGTGGTGCATGCGCTGGCCGCACAGGATCAGATGGTTGTAGCCCAAGCGCCGAAACAGGCCGACCGGGAAGTCGCAGTCGACAACCTTGGTCTCCTGCAGGCACAAAATGTCCGGCGCTTCCTCGCGCAGGAACTTCTCGACGATCTCGATGCGCGCGCGGACCGAGTTGATGTTCCAGGAGGCAATTCGAAGGCTCAGAGACATGGCCGGGACTTAGCCGCGAGCGGCGGCGCTGTCGATGCGGCGGCGCCGTTCGGAAATGGAATGGCCCCCGCTCCGGGGGCGTGGAGCGGGGGCCGACCAAGCGCGTTTTGACGCGAGGTCAACCGCGGATCCGGCCCGGGGAACAGGGGGGAAACCCAGGCTGGGGACCCGCGATTGCAATCTGTTTTCTATCGAAACCTACCTGTCGGCAGGATGAATGAAACAATGTCTCCGGTCAGCCGCGCGGACCGGAGCGCCGCCGCGGGTCGGTGTAACGGAAGGCGCTGTCGGCGACCGGCACGTTGAAGCGCTGGTTGGAGAGGCGCACCGTCGTGCGGTTGTTCTGCGCGTCGAGCGTCGTCCAGCCCTGCAGGATCAGGCCGCCCGGCGCCGCCCCGGACTTGGCGAAGGCGATGGTGATGGTCCCGAACTCGCGCCGGCGCGGGTCGCGCGCCTCGAGCAGCAGCACCTGCGCGTCGTTGCGCGTCACCCGCGCGAAGCGGGCGAGGTCCTGGTTCGGATTGAGCAAAACAGAAAGCGGGGAATCGTTGATCGGCCACCGCGAAACCTGGCGGACGTCGTAATCGATGAAGTTCAATGCGCGGCCGTCCCCGACGATCAGCATGTTGGCGCTGCGCCCGTAATCGAAGCGGATCCGGCCCGGCCGCTTCAGCGACAGCGTGCCGCCGAGCGTGCGCCCGCGCTGGTCGGTCTGGCTGAAATTGGCGGTCATGGTGGTCACGGCGCGAAGATGCTGCTGGACCAGCGCCAGGCCTTGATTGGCCTGGGCTGCGACGGGCGCAGGTGCGAGCGCGGCGGCTGCGGCGAGCGGGGCCGCGGCAAGGGTGAGCGCGCGAAAACGCAGCATGGAAACTCCTCCAGATAATTCAGGTTTGCGGGGGATATGGTGTCGCCCCCTTGAATGCCCAGTGAACCCGCCGGTTCCGGCCATGACGGCGCTCTAGAGCGGCCGGCCCTCGGGGTCGACCAGCACTTCGCGGCGGCCGACATGGTCGGGGGCGCTGACCACGCCCTCCTTCTCCATCCGTTCGATCAGGCGCGCCGCATTATTGTAGCCGACGCGGAGCTGGCGCTGGAGGTAGGAGGTCGAAGCCTTCTGGCTCTCGGCGACGGTCTGCACCGCTTTGCGGTAGAGCTGCGCCTCGGGATCGTCCTCGCCGACCGGCTGGCCCTCGAACATGTAGCCGCCGTCCTCGGGCTCCTCGGTCACCGCCTGGACGTAATCGGGCGTGCCCTGGCCGCGCCAATGGTCGGCGACGGCGCGGACCTCGTCGTCCGTGACGAGGGGCCCGTGGACTCGGGCGATCTGCTTGCCGCCGGGCATGTAGAGCATGTCGCCCTTGCCGAGCAGCTGCTCGGCGCCCTGCTCGCCGAGGATGGTCCGCGAATCGATCTTCGACGTGACGGCGAAGCTGATCCGGGTCGGCAGGTTCGCCTTGATCACCCCGGTAATGACGTCGACCGACGGCCGCTGGGTGGCCATGATCAGGTGGATGCCGGCGGCGCGCGCCTTCTGGGCGAGGCGCTGGATCAGGAACTCGACCTCCTTGCCCGCGGTCATCATCAGGTCGGCGAGCTCGTCGACGACGACGACGATCTGCGGCAGCACCTCGTAGTCGAGCTCCTCATGCTCGTAGCGCGGCTGGCCGGTCTCGGGGTCGTAGCCTGTCTGAACACGTCGCCCAAGCGACTGGCCCTTCATCTTCGCCTCGCGCACCTTGGCGTTGAAGCTGGAGAGCTGGCGCACGCCGACCGAGGCCATCATCCGGTAGCGCTCCTCCATCTGCTCGACGGTCCATTTGAGCGCGCGGATCGCCTTGGCCGGCTCGGTGACCACGGGCGCGAGGAGATGCGGGATGTCCTCGTAGACGCTGAGTTCGAGCATCTTCGGGTCGATCAGGATCATTTTGCACTGTTCGGGGGTCAGCCGGTAGAGAAGGGACAGGATCATGCAGTTGAGGCCGACGGACTTGCCCGACCCGGTGGTCCCGGCGACGAGCAGGTGCGGCATCGGAGCGAGATCGGCGACCACCGGATCGCCGGCGATGTTCTTGCCGAGCACGATCGGCAGCTGCGCGACCTGGTCCTCGAAGGCGTGGCTGCCGATCAGCTCCGACAGGACCACGCTTTCGCGCTTGGCGTTGGGGAGCTCGATGCCGATCACGCTGCGCCCGGGGATCGTCGCCACGCGCGCCGAAAGCGCGGACATGTTGCGGGCGATGTCGTCGGCGAGCTGGATGACGCGGCTAGCCTTGATCCCGCTCGCCGGCTCGAGCTCGTACATGGTCACCACCGGACCCGGCCGGACCTCGACGATCTCGCCCTTGACCGAAAAGTCCTCGAGCACTGATTCGAGCAGCCGCGCATTGCGCTCCAGGCTGGCCTTGTCGAGCGCGGCGTTGACCGGCGGCGGCGGCGGGTTGAGCAGATTGACGGCCGGCAAGGCGTAGCTGTCGCCCAGCGCGAGCGAGGCCTGGCGGTCCTTCCCCGAGCGCCGTGTCTCCGGCGCACGGGGGCGCTCGGCGATGATCGGCGAGCGCGGCTCCGGACCCGGCGCGACCTGGCGGCGCGCGGGCCTCTCCTTCGGTTCGGCGAAATCCGGCCCGTCGGCCTGCGGGCTGCGGCGTAGCGCGGCGCGGCGCTCGGCGAGCCATTGCCGCTCCTCGCGGCTGAGGCCGAGCCCGATCCAGCAGAGGACGATGCCGGCGAGGGCGAGCAGCACGGTGACGACGATGCGGAACGGCTCGACGATCTCCGGCTCGCCGATCGCCGCGAGGCCCCGCTCGATCAAAGCTGCGAGCGACAGGCCCGCAATCCCGCCCCAGCCGGCGGGGAGGCCGTTGATCGCGCCGCCGATCAGCAGGGCCGCGGCCGTTCCGGCAAGCGTCGCGCCGATGAGGCTGATCGCGAGCAGCCGCCCGAACCGCCGTCGCGGAGCCCCGAGCGCGAGCCGGATCCCGCTGAGGAAGAGCAGCGGCAGCAGGAGGGCGGAAACGGGTCCGAAGGCGGTGAGCAGCAGATCCGCCATCCACGCCCCTGGCGAGCCGAGCCAGTTCTCGACGGGCCCTCCCGCCTCGGTGTTGAGCGCGGGATCGGTCGGACGGTAGGTGGCGAGCGACAGCGCGGCTCCCAGCGCCCCGAGCGCCAGCGCGCCGCCGGCGGCCAGGCGCACGGCTTTGCGCGCGCTGCGCTCGGCGCCCTGCTTCCATTGGCCCAGCCGACCGGGCCGGGCGGTGCGTGCCGCAGCACTGGCCATCGTCGTGCCCCAAATGTTCCCGCTTTAGCCTTCATGCGCCTCCCCGGACTCCCCGGTCAAGCGCTTGGCGTTGCATGCTTGCATCGGTAAGGCGGGAAAATGGAGCGCGCGGACGTCATCATCCTGGGAGGCGGCCTCGTCGGCCTGACGCTCGCTTTGGCGCTCGACCGGCACGGCCTTTCGAGCCTGGTCGTCGACCCGGCGGACCCCGAAACCCAGCTGACGCCGCAATATGACGGCCGCGCCACCGCCGTCGCCAGCGCGTCCTGGAGGATGCTCGAGGCGATCGGAGTCGCGGATCGCCTGGAAGGCCGCGGCGGCCCGATCGAGACGATTCGCGTGACCGACGGCCTCGCCCCCGGCGGCATCGTCTTCGCGCCGGAGCCGGGCGACGACCCGCTCGGCATCATGTTCGAGAACCGGCTGTTGCGCGCCGCGCTGCGCGATTGTGCGAAGGCCGCGGAGCGGGTGACGCTGGTCATGCCAGCACATCCGGGCGAAGTGGTCCGCGACGAGCATGGCGTACGGGTCGGCCTGACCGACGGCCGGTTGCTGACCGCGCCCGTCCTGGTCGGAGCCGAGGGCCGCAACTCGCCGACGCGGGAGGCTGCGAACATCCCGATCGCGCGCTGGCAATATGATCACGTCGCGCTGGTGATCACCGTTGCGCACGAAAACTGGCACGAGAACACGGCCTACGAGATCTTCTATCCCACCGGCCCGTTCGCCGTCCTTCCGATGCTGCAGGGCGACGACGCAAAGTGGCGCTCGGCGATCGTCTGGTCGGTCCCCGCCGCCGAGGCCGACGCTTTGCTCGACCTTCCCGACCGCGCGCTGGCGGCGGAGCTCGTCAAGCGCATGGGCGGCTTCCTCGGCGCGCTTTCCCTCGCGGGCCCGCGAGCCAGCTACAAGCTCGGCTTCCACCATGCCGCCACGATCACCGCCCGCCGCCTGGCGCTGGTCGGCGACGCGGCCCACGGCATCCACCCGATCGCTGGCCAGGGCCTGAATCTCGGCTTCCGGGACGCCGCCGCTCTGGCCCAAGTCCTGGTCGAGGGCGCGCGGCTCGGCCTCGATCTCGGCGACGCGCAATTGCTCGAGCGGTACCAACGCTGGCGCAGCCTCGACACCTTCATGGTCGCCGCCGCCACCGACGGCCTCACCC